>Ga0157376_10000003_pt1 | contig 568634 bp, 525 predicted proteins | sample M45metaG_FD_121801 | JGI IMG/M metagenome (GOLD analysis project Ga0157376, IMG submission 121801) | Miscanthus rhizosphere microbial communities from Kellogg Biological Station, Michigan, USA - M4-5 metaG | ecosystem: Host-associated > Plants > Roots > Rhizosphere > Soil | place: USA... | reverse complement strand
GCTTTCGTCCACCGTCAACGTCTGCCCGTTGACGTCGATCGCTCCGTTGTACTTGTTCGGCGCCGATCCGAAGGTCACCGCCGTGGCCAGCTTCATGTCCGTGTTGATCGTGACCATCTCCGCGGGCGTGCCGTTCACCCTCAGAAAGGACAGATCACCGGTCAGCGTCAGCGCGTTCCCCGACAAGATGTAATTGTCATTGAACGTCATCGCTCCCACCGACATCCCTGCCGGAAGATCGTTCGTCATGCTCAGCCGCGCTCCCGCAGGGAAGATGAGCGAATCGGCAGCCGCCGGTATGCCTGCAGGAGACCAGTTCGCAGGATCAGACCAATTGGAGCTTGCCGACCCGTTCCACGAACGGGTGATCGCGAAAAGCGGAGAGGCGATGAAACAGCAAAGTGCCAGCATGAGGAGCGGGCGACGACAGAGCATGAGTTGAGCCTCGCACAGCGGAGCTGGTTACACTTACTGATTGAATCGGAAGGACCGAGCTACGGATTGTATCTGAGAACAAAAACGCCGCCCGAAGTGGCGTTGGACCAGCGGAAGCCTTACCAAGGCTGCGGCAGATGCAAATAATTTCATCAACACCTCGCCAGGACGAAACAAAACGCCGCCTTTCGGCGGCGTTTCAAGTCAGCAGCATTTGAGTTGATTACGAGTTCCCGCCCTCATCGCCGCCGCCCGTTTTCGGAGCGTCGGACGCTTCGCGCGCGCCGCTGTCGCTGTTGAAGCGGGGACCGCGATCGCCTTCGTGGCGCGGGCCGGAGTGGCGAGGGCCGCGATCGTGATCGCGGCGCGGGCCGCGGTCGCGATCTCCACGTCCACCACCGCCGCCGTCACGGCGAGGTCCGCGATCGCGGTCGCCGAAACCGCCGCGTCCACCACGGTCGCCGCCCGGGCCGCCTTCGCGGCGCGGGCCGCGCGCTGCGGCGGCTGCGAGCTCCTCTTCGGTCGGAGGCGGAAGGAGCGGTTTGCGCGACAGACGGATCTTGCCGCTGTCAGGCTCGATGCCGACCACCTGCACTTCGACTTCATCGCCGATCTGCATAACGTCCGTCACCTGACCGACGCGGCCGTGGGCCATCTCCGAAATGTGCAGCAGGCCGTCCTGGCCGGGCATGATCTCGACGAACGCTCCGTACGGCTCGATGCGCTTGACCGTGCCTTTGTAGTTCGCTCCGATCTCGGCCGACGCCGTAAGGCCTTTGATGATGTCGATGGCGCGGTTGGCGGCTTTGACGTCCATCGAGGCGATGGTCACCTTGCCGTCGTCCTCGACATCGATCTTCGTTCCGGTTTCTTCGACGATCCAGCGGATGGTCTTGCCGCCGGAGCCGATCACGTCGCGGATGCGGTCCTTCGGAATCTGGATCGTGTAGAGGCGCGGCGCGTACTCGGAAAGCTCGGCGCTCGGCGTGGCGATCGCGGCATCCATCTTGTCGAGGATGTGGATGCGGCCTTCCTTCGCCTGCGCCAGCGCGCGGGCCATGATCTCGCGCGGCAGACCGGCCACCTTGATGTCCATCTGCAGCGCGGTGATCCCCTTGCGCGTGCCGGCGACTTTGAAGTCCATGTCGCCTTCGTGGTCTTCCATGCCGGCGATGTCGGAGAGGATGGCCACTTCGCTGGCGTGCTCGCCGGTGACGAGTCCCATCGCCACGCCGGCGACCGCGGACTGGAGCGGGACGCCGGCCTGCATCATGGCCAGCGAGCCGCCGCACACCGAGGCCATCGACGACGAGCCGTTCGACTCGAGGATGTCGCTGACGATGCGGATCGTGTACGCGAACTCTTCCTGCGGCGGCAGCATCGGCGCGAGCGCGCGGCGGGCGAGGTTGCCGTGGCCGATCTCGCGGCGGGCGGGGCCGCGCATGAACTTCACTTCACCGACGGAGAACGGCGGGAAGTTGTAGTGGAGCATGAAGCGCTGGAAGGTTTCGCCTTCGAAGTCTTCGATCTTCTGCGCTTCCTGCGGCGTGCCGAGGGTCACGGTGACCAGCGCCTGCGTCTCGCCGCGCGTGAAGATAGCCGAGCCGTGCGTGCGCGGAAGCACGTTCAGGTCGATCGTGATCGGACGGATTTCGGTGAACGAGCGGCCGTCGACGCGCTTGTGCTCCTTGAGCATGAGGTTGCGGAAGATCTGCACTTCCATCTCCGCCCAGGCGGCGTGGGTGGCGGCGAGGCGTTCCGTGTCTTCCGGCGCAATCGCGCCGAGGATCTGCGTCTTCAGCGCCTTCAGCGCCGCGTAGCGCTCGTGCTTGCCGAGGGTCTGCATCGCGGCCTTGAGCGCATCGCCGTGCTGGCCCATCAGCTCCGTCACCAGCTCCTCGGTAAATTTCGGAGTGAAGGTGACTTCGAGCTTCGGCTTGCCGGCTTCGGCGCGCAATTCGAGCTGCAGCGCGCAGAGGCGGCGGATTTCGTTGTGGGCTGCTTCGAACGCATCGAGGACGACGGTCTCGTCGACTTCGCGCGCGCCCGCTTCGACCATGACGATCGCGTCCGGCGTACCGGCCACGACGAGGTCGAGGTCGGAGAGGTCGCGCTGCGCGTTGGTCGGATTGACGACGATCTGGCCGTCGATGTAGCCGATGCGCACCGCGGAGATCGGATTCGGGAAGGGGATTTCGGAGATCACCAGCGCCGTCGATGCGGCGTTGATGGCCAGGATGTCGGGATCGTTCTCACCGTCGGCGGAAAGCACGAGGCCGATGATCTGCGTCTCCTGCCGGTAGCCCTTGGTGAAGGACGGGCGGAGGGGACGGTCGATGAGGCGGGAAGTGAGGATTTCTTTCTCGGTCGGCCGGCCTTCACGTTTGAAGAATCCGCCCGGGATGCGGCCGCCGGCGTAGGTGTACTCCTTGTAGTCGACCGTGAGGGGCATGAAGTCGCCGAGGACGACGCCATCTTTGTAGCAGGCCGTGGCCAGGACGACCGTGTCGCCGTAGCGGATGACGCAGGCGCCGTTGGCCTGGCGCGCGACCGCACCGGTTTCGATCGAGAGCGTGCGCCCACCGATCTGCAATTCCTTCTTGTACATTTGATTCCTTTGTGCCCGAGGCCACTCATCACCTCGAAGCAGTAGATTTGTCCGCTGGTGGCCGGATGATGGGATCCGGCCGGAAGGAGTAGAGCGCGTGCGAGCCACGCGCCAGAAAAACCTCGGGCGCACTTGCGTGCGCCCGTTTGCTGCGGGCGCGTTGAGCGCCCCGATCTGGTTACTTGCGGATACCGAGCCGGTCGATGAGCGTGCGGTAGCGATCCTGATCCGTCTTCTTGAGGTAGTCCAGAAGGCGGCGGCGCCGGCCGACCAGCTTCAAAAGACCGCGGCGGCTGTGATGATCCTTCGCGTGGGTCTTGAAGTGCTCGGTGAGGTAGGTGATGCGGTTCGAGAGGAGTGCGATCTGCACTTCTGGCGATCCGGTATCGACGTCATGGACTCGATACGAGGTGATGAGCTCTGTTTTCTGCTCTTTGGTGGTTGACAAATCGCTGTCTCCTTAAGACTTAAACCCTTGTAAATACAAACGTCCGCTTCAAAACGCGACACCATAACAGCGGTGGATGGCAAAATCAATCCCGCGAGGACGCAGCTACCGCGGTCCGGTGAAGAACCGGCCATCGTCCCGTAGAATTGCATCGTGTCCTCGCTGGCTCGGCGAGACCACGCCGGACGACGATCCGCGAGAAGGCGAAGCCGCCCGCCGATCCCTCAAGGCGCCATCCCGGGGGAGGGAGTCTGCCGGCCGAACCGATGCACGTACAGCGCGCGATCAGCGAACAGCGCGATCTGCTGGTGCGTCTCCCATCCGCCGTTCCCGCTGCGCGTCGATTGCGGACTCCAGACGAGATGGAGATTGGCCCTGATGGCGTTGAGATGCCAGAAGGCCTCGAAAGCTGGATTGACGACGTTCAGTCCGGCCGCCCCACGATTCGATATGGCGCCAACGGTCAGCATGGCCCGAAGAATCAGCGGTCCGGCGACGACGGCCGGAAATCGGCTCATGTAGGCGACCTCGGTCTGCGACCGATTGGCCGTCGTGCCGCTCTGCGCCGTGCGCGCGACGAAAAGCTCGCCCCACACATCGTGCCGGCCGACGCGAAAATAGGTGTCGGCATCGAGTCCGAATGACTGCTCGCGTCCGAAGCGGCGCTCCACCACCTCCTGCGTAACAAAGGATCTGACTACGGTGTCCATGCTCTGCCGGCTTCCTGTCAGCCGCGCCCGCAACATCACGGGAGGTTCGCTCGCGCGTCCCGGGACGCTGTAGTAGAAAGCAAATTGCAGCGTGTCCTTGGAGCTTTGCGGCGGCGCCAGAGGCGTCGATCCGGCCGAAGGCGGCGTAGGAAAATCGATCGGCGGCTGGCAACCGCACCGTTGCAGTTCGACCTTGTCGTCATTGCCGAAAATCTTGCTGCGCTTGTAGTCGAGCTGGATCTGCTTCCAGTACAGACTGTTCGCGAGCTCAAAGAACCCGCCGCCGTTGCGTAACGGACGATAGTGATCCATGAGGTTCGTCCCGCCGCCACCGACCAGACGCGAAATGAAGATCGCATCGGCATGCGCGCGCGGGTCGACGGCGTCGTCCGGATCAAACATAGGATTCGACTGTGCAGGCGCGGATGCGGCGATGAAGAGAGCCAGAGCGGCAGCGGCGACAAGGACACGCATCATTTCACCGTCAGGACCGTCAGAAGTTTTACCAGGTCTATCGCGCGCGCGAGTGCCTTATCGAAGAAGTCCGGATCTGCCGGCGGTTCTACGTCGTCCTGGCTCTTTTTACTGACAAATCCGGCCATGTCAGAACATCCTTTCCGTTCGCTGCGTGATGACACCTAGAAGCGCGAGCATGGCAAATAACGCGGCAATCCCCCACTCCGAAATCGCAGGAATAGTCGGGTAATAAAAGACGGTCCCGCTGCAGCCGGTTGCATCCGTGATGCGGATGACGACGTCGAAGTCCTCGCTGACGGTGGGGATGCCGGAGATTGCGCCGGTCGCCGGGTTCAAGCTAAGGCCCGCCGGAAGTGCGCCGCCGATAACGGCGAACGTGTACGGCGCAGTACCGCCGCTGGGCGTGATTGTCTGCAGATACGCAACGGCATTGACCGCGGGCGGGAGGATCGCCGGAGAGCCCACGATCGGCGGACAAGGCGGCGGGCCGCCTCCGCCGATTATGCACACCGTGTATTGCACGGAACCGTTGCAACCGTTTGTGTCCGTCGCGGTAACGGTAATCGGAAAACAGCCGGTCTGCGTCGGCGTTCCGCAGAGCATGCCGTCGCTTGCGAGGATAATGCCGGCGGGAAGTGCACCACTGGACGAAAATGTAGCGGTGCCGAGGATGCCGGTGGCGGTAAAGGCCTCACAGAACGGCGTTCCAGTCATACCGGTTGTCACGACCGGCGGGATCACTGTGACGGTCTGACAGTTGATGCATAACTTGTATTGACTCGTTCCAGTACAACAATTGCCGTCCGTGACCATCACCGTAATCGTTACGCATCCTGTTTGGTTTGTAGTCCCCGACAGGAGGCCTTGAGGAGAGAGCGTCAATCCGGGCGGCAGGGGGCCGCTGGCGAGGGTGAATGTCGCCGGGCCGATTGCACCAGTCTGACCGAACTGTTCGGAGAACGGAACGCCGGCGGTTCCGGTCGTATTGGTTGGAACGATGACGGTGATTGGCTGACAATCAATGGTCAAGATGTAAATGATCGGACTGACGAACGAGCAGTTGTTCGCGCCGGTGACGGCGACGACAATTGCAAACACCCCTGTTTGCATCGGTACGCCGTGAAGAGTGCCGTCTGCTTCGATTTTCAACCCTGTCGGCAAGTTGCTTGCCGTAAAAATATAAGGTTTGACTGCGCCCATCTGCATGAACGTCTCGCTGAACGAAACGCCGGCCACGCCACGGTCGTTCGCTGGATTCGTAATCGTGATCGGCGCGCAGACGGGGCTGACGGTAAGGACGTAGGTGGCGCTAGTGCCAGTACAGTGCGCGGCATCGGTCGCGCGCACGGTGATTGGAAACATCCCGAGTTGCGACGTCTTGCCGGACAGCGTCCCGTTGGCAGCCAATTCAAAACCGACGGGCAGCGTCCCGCTTTCGAGCGAGAACGTAACCGGCTTGACGCTGCTCGTGAAGGTTTCGCTGAACTCTACATTGACAGTCGCCGAGGTGGTTACCGGGTTAAAAACCACAATCTGCTTGCAGCAAAGCGAGACATTGTTGCCGGAGAGAGTTACCGCGCCGTCAACGACGAGCGCGCGTCCTGACAAACTGGCGCCGGTGTTGAACGTGATTCCCTTCGACGCAAGGATGTTGCCGATGAACGCGACTCCCTCGCCGATAAGGGCCTGCCCGTTCACCTGCCAGAAGACGTTGCCTTCCCACCCGCCGTTGATCACCCGCACCGCCGATCCTGGAGCGGCCCTGAAGCCAGCGCACATCTGAAAAATCCAGACGGCATTCGGGTCATTGTGCGCATCGAGCGTCAGCGTTCCTTCCAATGTGAATGGCGAGGTCGAGCAATAGACGTGCGGCGCGAGAAAGTGGCCCTGAAGTGAGCCGTCGCACGTCCGCGTCTGGAGATCCTCGTACGCCGCGGCGGCGTCGCGTAACGGATCGTGAATGTCGTGTAGCGGCGCGCCGAGGAGCACGACGCCGGGCGGAAAGCCATGGATCGTGTTTCCGCCGAGGTTTCCGGTGACGACCGTCGAGCCGGAGCTCGTCACCGTCGATGCCAGAACTGCGAAACTGGCGGCCGGTCCGAATGCTGGCGGCGGAGGCTGAGCCAGCACCTGCCGGGCGGCACAAAGGAGTCCGATCGCAATCAGACTTTTGGACGACATCCGATACCTCTTACCTAGGGAGTGGCTGAATTACCGAAATCCCTACCCAGGTAGTGATCGGAATGGGCGTAGTGTTTCAACGAATCGGAAACCCGTCGCGCAAATCGCCGTACGAAACTCCCATGCGCACGCTGACTACGCTCGCTCTCCTCACCATTGCTTTTTGCATGGCCGCCACCGCCTCGGCCGATATCTTCGGCGACTGTTCGCTCACGGAAAAACGCAACGTCGCGGCGCCGGCGGCGGGCGTCAGCCGCATCGTCATCATCGGACGCGCGGGATACCTTCACATCAACGGGCGGCGCGGAGCGGGCGAAGTCCGCGCCACCGGTACCGCCTGCGCCTCCAGCCGCGAAGTCCTCAGCGACACGAAGCTGACCATGTCGCGCAGCGGCTCCGAATTGCGCGTCGAAGCGGAGACGCCGGACAACAATGGCTTCTTCGGCAGCAGCGCCAAACTCGACTTCGACGTCACCGTCCCCGACAACATCGCGCTCCGTGTGGAAGACGGCTCCGGTGAGCTCACCATCGACAACGTGGCCGGCGTCGATCTCACCGACGGCAGCGGCGACATTGTCATCCGCAACGTCATCGGCGACCTCTCCGTGCACGACGGTTCGGGCGACATGACCATCGCCAATGTCTCCGGCAACGTCCGCGTCACCGACGGCTCCGGCGACATCGACGTGAACGGCGCCGGCAGCGTGGAGATCGCCAACGACGGCAGCGGCTCGGCCGACATCCGCAACGTCAAGCACGACGTCCACATCGGCAACAAAGGCTCCGGCAGCGTGGAAGTGTCCGACGTCGGCGGCGACTTCCGCGTCGGCAACAAAGGCGGCGGCTCGATCGATTGGAAGCGCGTGGCCGGCCACGTGGATGTTCCGGAGCGCTTCCGGAGATGACTCTGTTATCCTCCACGTCCCTCCTGCGGGGTTAGCTCAGCGGTAGAGCGTCTGCTTTACACGCAGAGGGTCACTGGTTCGAATCCGGTACCCCGCACCACACCGAACAGACTTGTGGCACCCAACGTGGATGAAGCGATGGTCCGCGCCGGTTGCGGGTCGAAATGCTTTCTCCATTCAAGCGCCGCAAGCGCGTTCTTTTGCTGGATGACGATCCGTCGATGCAGCGCCTCGTGGCGCGCATCCTCGGCAACGACGGATTCCGCGTCGACGTCTTCCTCACCGGCAGCCAAGCCATCGCCGCGCTGCAGAAGGTTAGGTATGACGTCCTTCTCCTCGATCTGATGATGCCGCACGAGGGCGGGATGACCGTGATCCGCCACCTGCGAACGAAAAATCCGCAGATGCTGAAGCGATCGATCCTTCTGACCGCGTCGCCGGACTCGCTCATCGACGCGCTTTCGGGTGAAGTGAGCACCGTCGTTCAGAAACCGTTCGAGCCGAAGCAACTCATCGACGCCGTGCGGCGCATGAGCGCGTCATGACCGGCACCTTCACCATTCTCGAAGGCCACTACGCCATCGTGCGGCTGCACGCGGATGACGCCGTCCCGGCATGGGCGCGCGGCGCGTTTCTCTCGATCACGCGCACCAGCGAGGAGCTGTCGATCGTCTGCGAGGAAGGCAACGTTCCGGACGTCATCGCCGATCGCGGCTGGCGCTGTCTCAAACTGGCCGGTCCGATGCCGCTCGATCTGACCGGCGTCGCCGCCGCGTTCACGCGCGTGCTCGCAGACGCCGGCGTGGCGCTCTTCGTCATCTCCACGCATGACACCGACTACGTGCTCGTCCGCGATTCCGCGCTCGACGACGCGGCCGCGGCCTTGCGCGCCTCGGGCTACACCGTGCGTTGATCGTCGTCCGGAACGAACTCCAGGCATGCCCGGATCATCCCTGCCACCTCGGCGATCTTCAGCGGGCGCCGTATGATGATCTGCACGATTTCCGTATCGATCGCATCCTTCGACGAGCGGATGTCCGCCGTCATCAGCACCATCGGCCTGCGGTTCGCGGGCAGCGAACGGATGCAGTCGAGGACGCCTTCGACGCCCGGCATCTCGAGGTGCAGCAGCATCAGCGCGTAACGGCGCGCGCCGAGTTGCACGAGCGCGTCGCGCACCGACACCGCGGCGTCGCAGAACACATCACGGTCGAGCAACGCCCTGGAAAGTAAAGCGCGGACTTGCTCGTCGGCGTCCACCAGCAGGACGCGCGAGTTGTGGGTCATCGAGTCGTTACCCCTTGCCGACGCCACTCACGTTACAAATAACCTGCCACGAAGCTTGGCGTGGCATCCGCTACAATCCGGCGAGATGGAACATCCGCTCGCCGTCGACGCGCCGAGTACGACGCGCGGGCGTTTCGTGCTCCACGAAGCTCTCGCCCTCCCCGCCGGAAGCTTCGCCGACGATGTCCGCCGAGGGCTGACGGCGACGCCGAAGTTCCTGCTGCCTCATTACTTTTATGACGCGCTCGGCTCGGCGCTCTTCTCGGCAATTTGCGAGCTGCCGGAGTACTACGTCACCCGTGCCGAGGATGAGATTCTGCGGACGAAGGCGGCGGAGATTGCGGCCGCGTTCGGACCGAACGTACGCATCGCCGAGCTGGGCAGCGGCAGCGCGCGGAAGACGCGGCATCTGATCGAGGCCGTCCTGCATCGTCAGCCGTCGCTGGACTACTTTCCGATCGACGTCGATGCCGGCATCCTCGCCTCCAGCAGCCAGGAGTTGCTGAACGCTTATCCGAATCTCTCCATCACCGCGATCTGCGGCGATTTCCGCGATCCCGCGGCGCTGCTGCGCCCGTATCTGCCGCCGTCCGACGCGCGCACGATCGTCCTCTTCCTCGGCTCCAGCATCGGCAACCTCGATCCGTCCGCGGCCGGCGCGATGCTCGCCAACCTTCGCACCGCCCTCATTCCCGGCGATGCTCTCTTCCTCGGCGCCGACCTTCGCAAATCGCCGTCGATCCTCGAGCCCGCCTACGACGACGCCCTCGGCGTCACTGCGGCCTTCAACCGCAATCTGCTCGTCCGCATCAATCGCGAGCTCGGCGGCACGTTCGACCTCGCGAGGTTCGAGCACCGCGCCTTCTACAACGCCGCCGAGGGACGGATCGAGATGCACCTCGTCAGCAAGATCGCGCAACGGGTGCTCATCAACGGATACGAAGTCGCGTTCGAGGAAGGCGAGTCAATCCACACCGAGAACTCGCACAAATACGACGTCGCCACCCTCGCCGCCCTCGCCGCCGCCGGCAATTTCAGCATCGAACGGCGCTGGAGCGACAGCCACGGCTACTTCGCCGATCTGCTGCTGGTCGCGGAGTAGCGGCTCGCTGTCATTCTGAGCCGCCGGAGCCGCGTAGTCGCGCAGCGACGGAGCGGCGCAGGACGGTCGAAGAATCCCCGGCTGCTAACCGCGGGTGGGCGGTGGTGTAAACGAAGCCCCCTCCCTTTCCGGGTTACCAGCCGGGGATTCTTCGCCGTCCTGCGCTGCTCGCGCTTCGCGCTCCGCAGCTGCGGCGGCTCTGAATGACAACCAGAATGCATCCCGCACCCGCGCTGTTCTGACTCGCGCCTCACTTGGTTTCTGAGTATCATTCCGCGTCCTGTGCCGAGGTAGCTCAGTTGGTTAGAGCACCAGATTGTGGATCTGGGGGTCGCCGGTTCGATCCCGGCCCTCGGTACCATGGACCCCCGCCCGAATGACCAACACCGTTGAACCTCGTGTCTCCCGCGGTCTGCGCGACCTCCTTCCCGACCAGATGCTGGCGCGGCAGTCGATGATCGATACGATCCGCCGCGTCTACGAACTGTACGGATTCGTTCCGCTCAACACGCCGGCCATCGAGTTTCTCGACGTCCTCTCCGGCAGTGCGGGGCAGGAAGCGCAGTCGTCGATCTTCCGCGTCACGAATCCGGAGAACGAAGCGCTCGGATTGCGCTTCGACCTGACCGTGCCGCTGGCGCGCGTCATCGCGCAGTACAAAGAGCTGCCGCGTCCCTTTCGTCGCTACCAGGTCTCGCCCGTCTGGCGTGCCGACAAACCGGACAAAGGCCGCTTCCGCGAGTTCACGCAGTTCGATCTCGATTCGGTCGGGACCGAATCGGAAGTGGCCGATACCGAAGTCATCGCCGGCATGTGCGACACGCTGTCGGCGCTGAACGTCGGACGCTACCTGGTCCGCTTTTCCAGCCGCGCGATTCTGAATCTGCTCCTCGATTTTGCCGGCATCAGTGCGGAACAAGGCGTCGACGTTTTTCGCGTCCTCGACAAGCTTGACAAAGTCGGCCTCGACAAAGTCTCGCGCGAGCTGATGAATGGCTACAAGGACGAATCGGGCGACACGATCCGCGGCGTCGGACTGAGCGCCGATCAGGTCGACCGCATCAAGCGCTTTCTCGACATCAAATCCGACTCGCGGCGCGATGTCGTCAGTAGTGTGCGATCGCTCTTCGAAAAACTCGATCATGCCGCCGCGCAGATCGACGTCGTCGAGAAAATCTCGAATCATCTCTACGCCCTCGGCTACGGCGACGATCGCGTTTCGCTCGATCTCTCCATCGCCCGCGGCCTGGCTTATTACACCGGCCCGGTCTTCGAAGCGATCCTGCTCGACGCGCCGCAATTCGGCTCTGTCTTCGGCGGCGGCCGCTACGACGATCTGGTGATGCGCTTCCTCGGCGAGCGCATTCCGGCCGTCGGCGCGTCGATCGGCGTCGATCGGCTCCTGGCCGCGCTCGCGCATCTCGGCCGCGTCGATACGCGCAAGGCGACCGCGCGCGTGCTGGTCACGAACATGGACCGCGCACTGACCGACGATTACCTGCAGATCACCTGGGAGCTGCGCCGCGCGAACATCCCCACCGAGTTCTACATCGGCACCGCCAAACGCCTCGGCAAGCAACTCGAATACGCCGACCAGTACGACATCCCGCTGGCCATCCTCTGCGGCTCGAACGAAAAAACGCAGGGCATCGTGACGGTGAAAAACATGGCCGCGGGGCGAGCGAAAGCGTCGCAGCTCGATGACCGCAGCAAATGGCTGGCGGAGCGGCCGGGACAGACGACGATCCCGCGCGAGCGGCTGGTGGAGGGGATCAAGGAGCTGCTCGCGGAGATCGAAGGGTGAGAAGCTGATTACTTTTCTCAGCCGTCGCGAGCCTCACCAGCACAGACAAGAGTGTCTGTGCGACACCGGCTGCGCCGGTAACAACATCCCTCCAACTTCGGCAGGATTAATGTGGCACAGACACTCTTGTCTGTGCTGTGGCAAGGTGCAGTGCCTGATCCTGTGAACCAATGACTGAGACCATCGCACTCGACGGCTACTCGCTCACGATCGAGCAACTCGTGCGCATCGCGCGCGAAGGGGCGCGCGTCGAGGTTGATCCATCGACGAACGAACGCGTTGCCGCCAGTGAACAGCTCATCGCGCGGGTCGTCGAAAACTATCGGCGCGCGTGGGAAGCGGGCGAGCCGGCGGCGACCGAGTACGGAGTCACCACCGGCTTCGGCGAATTCAAGGACAAGCCGATCGCTCCCGCCGATCTCGAACAACTCCAGCGCAACCTGCTGCTGTCGCACTCCGTCGGCGTCGGCGAAAACTGCGATCCCGACGATCTGTCGAATTACTTTGCCGCCGACGTCGTCCGCGCCGTCCTGGCCACGCGACTCAACTCGTTTTTGCAGGGACACTCCGGCGTCCGCCGCAAGCTCGTCGACATCGTGCAGGCCATGCTCAACCGCGGCGTGATTCCGCTCGTTCCGCTGCGCGGCTCCGTCGGCGCCAGCGGCGATCTCTGCCCGCTGTCACACACCTTCGCCACGCTTCTCGGCAGCGGACGTTTCTACATCGCCGGCACGAAGGATCTGCGCGATGCGTCGGAACTTCCGGCGCTGCTCGGCTTCAACGAAGACGAAATCAAACCGACGTTCAAAGAAGGCCTGGCCCTCGTCAACGGCGTCAACTTCTCCGCGTCAATGCTCGCCTTCGGCGTCGCCGACGCCGAGCGCCTGGCGGATCTCGCCGACTCCGCGGCCGCGATGACGCTCGAAGCGATGTGCGGTTGCACGCGCGCACTCGACGAGAAAGTTCACGTCACGCGCGGCCATGCCGGACAGATCGCCAGCGCGGCGCGGATGCGCACGCTGATCGACGGCAGCAAACTCGTCGAGCGCGCCGGCGCCGTGCAGGATCCGTATTCGCTGCGCTGCGCGCCCCAAGTCCACGGCGCCTCGCGCGCCGCGATTCGCTACGCGCGCGACGTGGCCGAGCGCGAGATCAACGCCGCGACCGACAATCCGCTGTTCTTCGACGGCGAGCCGTTCGACATCCGCTTCCGCGACAACTGGCCGGACGGCTACCGCGGCGATCAGCGCCTCGCCTACTCCGCCGGAAATTTTCACGGCCAGCCGATCGCCCTCGCCGCCGATTTTCTCAGTATCGCCCTGGCCGAGCTGGCCAACATCTCCGAACGCCGCACGCAGATGCTGCTCGACAGCGATCACAATCGCGGACTGCCGCCGAACCTCACGACGCGTCCCGGCGTCAACTCGGGATTGATGATCACGCAGTACACCGCCGCCTCGCTCGTCTCCGAGAACAAGGTCCTCGCGCATCCGGCCTCGGTCGATTCGATTCCAACCGGCGCCAATGCCGAGGATCACGTGTCGATGTCGACGCACGCCGCGCGAAAGATGCGCACGATCCTCGGCAACGTGCAGAGCGTCATCGCCATCGAACTGATCGCCGCCGCGCAGGCCGTCGAATGGCGCGTGGCGATGATGCAAGGCGTGGCCGAGGCGCACACCCTCGCGGACGCGGAAACGCAGGCGGCCGCGTTCGAAGCGAACGTCTCCGGACGCGCCTCCGAAATCGCCCGATTCCTCGGCACCGGCACCGCCGAGTTGTATCTCCGCATCCGCAATCTCGTCGATCCGCTCTTCGGCGACCGCCCGCTCAACGAAGCGATCCGCCGCGTGCGGCTCGGCATTTGCCAGTAATCACGCATGCGCGATCTCGACCTCGGCGACGGCATCATCGTTCCGGCAAACCTGCTCCGCGCCGCGACATCGCGCGCCGGTGGCCCGGGTGGGCAGAACGTGAACAAGGTCGAGACGCGCGTCACGATCGAAGTGGATGTCGACGCGCTCCCGCTGCCCGACGACCGCAAGTCGCGCATCCGAACGTCTGGCCGGACGCATCAACAAAACCGGCGTGCTGCGCGTGACGTCGCAAGCCGAACGAAGCCAGCTCGCCAATCGCGATCGTGCGTTGGCGCGGATGGAGGAGTTGCTCGCCGACGCGATCGCCGAACAGGCGAAGCGCAAACCGACGCGCATCTCGAAATCGCAAAAACAGCGGCGATTGGAAGAGAAAAAACGCCGCGCACAGACGAAAAAACTGCGAACGACCTTCGATTAATCTGCGTGAATCTGCCTCATCTGCGGATCGGTGCCTCTCCCTTCACGCCCGCCCAGGCGGCGAGCGCGGCGTCGGCGGCGGGTTTGAGTTGGGCCCAACTTGCGCGGGCGTCAGCCGTTGGCGCGGTGTCGGCGCTGTCGATTGCGCCGGCTAGTTTCGCGAGCGCCTGGCTGATGAAACGCAGCGACGATTCCGGCGGCGGCGGGGCCGTAAATTCGTCGCCGGCGATCGTGCCTGACACCGTCGTCGCGCGGCTCTTCTGCGCCTCGGTGATGTCGGTGCGTTTGACGAATGCCGCGGCTTCGCCGAGGGCGGCGGAAAGGGCGGCGCGCGCCTGTTCGACTTCGCGGGCGAGCGCGAACTGTTCGGCGTAGGCGCTCGCCGGAAGGTTGACGCGCGGATCGGGGATGACGGTCAGCGGCTGCGTGAATTTCTGGCCGTTCACGGTCAGCACGACTTTGTAGTTTCCGGGCGGCGCCCAGATTCCGTCGGCGAACGGACCGCTGCCGCCACCGCCGCGGCGTCCGCCGACACCGGCGGGCGCGGGGTAATGCAGCGGCCAGACGAAGCGGTGCATGCCGGGCGTTGCGGCGACGGTCGACGGCGTCGTGAACCACTCCGGCGCCGTTCCGAGGCGCTTGATGTCCATCGGCGAAGGAACGTCGGCGCTGCTGTAACGACGGACCAGCGCATCGTTCGCGTCGAGGATCTCGATCGTGACCGGCTGCGTGGAAGCAGAACGGATCACGTAATCGATGTACGCGCCGAACGGCGGATTCGGCGCCATCGGCTCGTCCTTCGGCATCGGCGAGCCGGTGAATCCGGCCGGACGTTCGCGCACGGCCACTGCCGGTTTGAAAAGGAAATCGCCGGCGGGCACGTCCTGCCGCAGCGGCGTCACGTTGTCGATGGCCCAGAACGCGCGGCCGTGCGTGGCGATGACCACGTCGTCGCCGTGGATGTCGATGTCGCGCACCGAGGTCGTGGGGAGTTTCAGTTGGAGCGTCTGCCAGTGATCGCCGTCGTCGAACGACACGTACACGCCGCGCTCCGTGCCCGCGTACAACATTCCTCTGCGCACGGGATCTTCGCGAACGACGTTCACCGTCTCGTTGATGCCATTCGACGCGAGTTGCCACGACTTGCCGCCGTCGTGCGTGCGATAGATGTACGCCTTCGTGTCTTCGATGCGATGACGATCGACGGCGGCGTACGCAGTGTCGCCGTCGAAATGCGAGGCGTCGATGATGCCGACTTTCGACCACGCCGTCAGCGCGGACGGCGTCACGTTCTGCCAGTGTGCGCCTTCGTCGTGCGTGCGCCAGATCTGGCCGTCGTCGGTGCCTGCCCATATGTCGTGATCGATCGTGCGCGACGGCGCGATCGCGTAGATCACGCCCTGCCGCGGGCCGGGCTGGGCTTTGTCGGCCGCGGTGATCGGATCGAGATTCGCGGGAACGGCGGGATTCTCGCGCGTCAGATCGGGGCTGATCACCGTCCAATGCTTCCCGCCGTCGTCGGTGCGGAACATGCGCTGATTGGAGAAATAGAGCACGTGCGGATCGCGCGGCGAAAACACGAGCGGCAGCGTCCAGGTGCGGCGGTCGTTGCCGGGATAGGCGATGGTCGGATCGACGGACTGCGTCTGTTGCGTGCGCGTGTCGAGGCGATCGACGCGGCCGCCATAAATAATGTCCGGGTCATTCGGATCGGGCGCTAGGTTGTCGCTCTCGCCGCCCGCGGTCGTCTCGCGAAACTCCATCAGCGTGATGCCGTCGATCGTGCCGGTGCGGCTCGGAATGCGCGCCGCGCCGGAGTCCTGCTGCGCGCCGTAAACCCAGTACGGAAAACGGTTGTCGGTGATGACGTGGTAGAACTGGCCGGTCGGCTGATTGAACCAGCTGCTCCACGTGCGGCCGCCGTTGACGGAGATGACCGTGCCCTGATCGACCCCTAGGATTCTGCGCTCGGGATGATCGGGATCGATCCAGAGCTGGTGATAGTCGTCGCCGCCCGGCGCGCCTTTCACCGGCGCGAAGTTCTTGCCGCCGTCGGTGGAGCGATAGACGTTGACGTTGATCGAGTAGACGGTATCGGCGTCGTTCGGCTCGACGGTCACGCCGCCGAAGTACCACCCGCGCGACCAGATCCGCGCGTCGCTGCTGGTACGCATCCAGCTGGCTCCGCCGTCGTCGCTGCGATACATGCCGCCATCGGCAACCGCGTCGACGATTGCGTAGACCCGTTCCGGATTCGTTCGCGCCACGGCGATGCCGATCCGTCCAGGCTTGGCGGGAAAGCCGTGGCCGGTGATCTCCGTCCAATGATCGCCGCCATCTTCTGATTTGAACAGACCGCTGCCCGGACCGTTCGACGGCGGGTAGACGCTCCACGGCGTGCGCCGCGTCTGCCAGAGCGAGGCGTAGAGAACCCGCGGAGTGAAGGGCTCGAAGGTGATGTCGATCGCGCCGGTATCGCTGTCGTTGTTGCGGGACAGGATGCGCTGCCACGTCGCGCCGCCGTCCTTCGAACGGAAGACGCCGCGCTCCGCATTCGGACCGTACGGATGCCCGAGTGCCGCGACATACACAATGTCCGGATTCTCCGGATGGACGACGATGCGCCCGATCTGCTGCGAATCGGTCAGTCCGATGTGCGACCACGTCTTGCCGCCGTCGGTCGACTTGTACATGCCGTTGCCCTGCGCGATGTCGGAGCGCATGTCGGCCTCGCCGCTGCCGACGTAGATCACGCGCGGATTCGACGGCGCCACCGCGATCGCGCCGATCGATCCGATCGGCTGATCGTCGAAGATCGGCAGCCACGTGCGCCCGGCATCCTTCGTCTCCCATACACCGCCGTTCACGCTGCCGAAGTAAAAATGTTCGGCCTCGCCGGGAACGCCGGTCACGGCAAGAACGCGTCCCGCGCGAAAGGGACCGAGCAGACGCCAGTGGAGATCGTGGAAGAGAGTCGGATCGACGGCGGCAAACGCGCTCGTGCAGGTGAGCAGGACAAGGACGCGCAAAATTCGCATGGCCGCGAATGATAGCCGCAGAGAACGATCACGCGGAGGGGCGGAGATGCGCGGACCCTGGACGAACGCTCTCGGCGCCTGCGTAAACACGATCCGGTCGCTTTCTCAACACGTCGCGGGCCTTTCGTGCGTCGGCTGGGGACGTTCCGAGGTGGCGCCGCGGAGCGGCTTCAGAGGGTAGCCAGGGGTGAGCGAAGCGACACCCCTGGAAACAGGAACGGCGCCCAGAATTCGTGCCGCGTCAGCGGCACTGGAAGCGATCGCTAGTCTGCAATTGCGCGCAGGTTCTGGTGCCGCTGACGCGGCACGAATTCAAATCACGTCGCAAGTCGAGGGGTGCTCGCAAAAAGCGCTCGCACCCCTCGCTACCCTCGGAAGCCGCTCCGCGGCGATGGGGCCAGAGAACCTGCGACGCTAATTTCCTCACAGCCTCTCAGGATGACAGCGAACCGTCACCGAACTTCGGCGGCGACTTCCGTTATAAGAGCGGCCATGAAACTGCACTCCGCTCTCGCCGCCCTCCTTTTGCTCATGCCCTTCGCCGCGTTTGCCGACGATCGGCCGGCCACGAATCCGTTCTTCGAGAAGAGTCCGCTGCCGTTCGAGGCGCCGCCGTTCGATCGCATCAAGGACAGCGATTACCAGCCGGCCATCGAGGAAGGAATGAAGCGCGAGTTGGCCGAGGTCCAGGGCATCGCCAACAATCCCGACGCGCCGACGTTCGCGAACACGATCGAGGCGATGGAGAAAACGGGCGCGCTGCTGCGGCGCGTCCAGCGCGTGTTCGGCGGGATGACGCAGTCGAACACGAATCCGGCGCTGCAGAAGGTGCAGCAAACGGTCGCGCCGAAACTGGCCGCGCATCGCGACGCCATCAACCTCGATCCGAAACTCTTCGCGCGCATCAAGGCGATCTACGACGCCCGAAACAAATCCGGCCTCGATGCCGAGCAGAAGTTCCTCGTCGAGCGCTATTACAAGAACTTCGTCCGCTCCGGCGCGCAGTTGGGCGATGCCGACAAGACGGCGTTGCGCGCGCTGAATCAGGAGCAGTCGAAGCTCACCACGCAATACCGCGATCGCATCCTGGCCGATACGAATGCCTCGGCCATCGTCATCGACGACAAGTCGCTGCTCGACGGTTTGCCGGAATCCGACATCGCCGCTGCCGCCGAACGCGCGAAGGGGCGCGGCATGGAAGGGAAGTGGCTGCTCACGCTGCAGAACACCACGCAGCAGCCGCCGCAGACGTACCTGAAAAATCGCGGCCTCCGCAAGCGGCTTTACGAGGCATCGATCGCGCGCGGTAATCACGGCGGCGACAACGACACGAAGGCCATCATCACCCGCCTCGCGCAGCTTCGCGCCCAGCGCGCCAAACTCCTCGGCTATTCCACCTACGCCGCCTACAACCTCGATGACGAGATGTCGAAGACGCCGGAAAACGCGATCAAGCTGATGACGAACATGGTCCCCGCCGCGACGTCGAAAGCGCGCGGCGAAGCCGCGAAGATGCAACAGCTGATCGATGCGCAGAAGGGCGGATTCACGCTCCAGCCGTACGACTGGCAGTTCTACGCCGAGCAGGTGCGCAAGAACGAGTTCGATCTCGACGAAGGTCAGATCCGGCCGTACTTCGAGATCAACAACGTCCTGCAGAATGGCGTTTTCTACGCGGCCACGAAGCTGTACGGCATCACGTTCAAGGAGCGCCACGACATCCCCGTCTATCAGCAGGACGTGCGGGTCTTCGACGTCATCGACTCCGACGGCAAGCCGCTGGCGCTTTTCTACCTCGATCCGTTTTCCCGTTCGAACAAGGCCGGCGGCGCGTGGACCAGCAGTTTCGTCGGCCAGAGCAAACTCCTCGGCACGAAGCCGGTGGTGACGAACAACGAGAATTTCACGAAGCCGGCAGCGGGCCAGCCGGCGCTGCTGACCTTCACCGAAGTGACGACGATGTTCCACGAGTTCGGCCACGCGTTGCACGGGATGTTCTCGAATGTGAAGTACCCATCGTTCGGCGGCTCCGCGGTGCCGCGCGATTTCGTCGAGTTCCCATCGCAGTTCAATGAGCACTGGGCGATGGAGCCGACCGTCTTCGCGAATTACGCGAAGGATTACAAAACGGGAGCTACGATGCCGAAGGAGCTCGTGGAGAAGTTGAAGAAGGCCAGCAAGTTCAATCAGGGCTTCGTCACGCACGAATACCTCGGCGCGGCGCTGCTGGACATGGCCTGGCACACGATCCCCGCCGACGCGCCGCTGCTCGATGTAAACCAGTTCGAGCCGGAGTCGCTCAAACAGTACGACGTCTATCTCGAACAGGTCCCGCCGCGCTACAAGTCGACCTACTTTTCGCACATCTGGGGCGGCGGTTACGCGGCCGGCTACTACGCCTATCTCTGGAGTGAAGTGCTCGACGACGACGCCTACTACTGGTTCAAGGAAAACGGCGGCATGACCCGCGCGAACGGCGACAAGTTCCGCAAGATGATCCTCTCCCGCGGCGGAACTCAGGACCCTGCCGAGATGTACCGCGCCTTCCGCGGACGCGATCCGAAGGTGGAGCCGCTGCTGGAGGAGCGAGGGCTTACGGGGAAGTAGGCGACCTCACATCGCCGCGTTAGCGGTTTTCAGAGGGTAGCGAGGGGTGCGAGCAGCTTCATCGCAAGCACCCCTCGACCAAAGTGAGAAAGGAAGTGTGCCGCGTCAGCGGCACTGGAAAAATGTGACACTCCATCCAGTGCCGCTGACGCGGCACGAATCGTGGGCGCCGCCCTTTTTCCAGGGGTATCGCTTCGCTCAACCCCTGGCTACCCTCTGAAGCCGCTAACGCGGCGGACACTCTTTCAATGAAAATCATCGCCATCTGCGGCAGTTTGCGCTCGCGGTCTTCGAATCTCGCGCTGCTGCGCGCGGCGGCGACGATCGCTGCCGAGGTTGAGATTTACGAGGGATTGGCGACGCTGCCCCACTTCAATCCCGATGACGACATGGAAGGCGCGGCGCCGCCGCCCGCCGTTGCCGAACTTCGCGCGATGCTCGCGAATGCGGACGGCATCCTCATCTCCTCGCCGGAATACGCGCATGGCGTTCCGGGATCGCTGAAGAACGCGCTCGATTGGCTGGTGTCGGACGGCGCGCTGGTCGACAAGCCGGTTGCGGTGATCAACGCGTCGCCGGTCGGCGGGGAGTTCGCGCGAGACTCGCTCGTCGAGACGCTGAGGACCATGAACTGGCGCGTGACGGGGACATGGTCCTCGCCGAAAAAAGTGCGCGATGAGAATGTCGATGACGAGGTCGCGGCGGTGATTCGTGCGGCGCTGAAATCACTCGTTTCGGAGGCGGGATGACGGCGCCTGCCTCGCGTGTTGCGCACCGTCATGAAAACGACGCAAACGTCCCTTTTTGCGGCAGCGATCGTGCTGACCGCGTTCGCAATGCAGGCTAAGACCACCACCGCGGCCCGGCAAAATCCGCTGCTGAAGGCCAGCCCGCTGCCGTTTCACGCGCCGCCCTTCGACAAGATCAAGACCGGCGATTACAAGCCGGCCATCGAAGCGGGGATGAAGCAGCAGCTCGCCGAGGTCCAAGCCATCGCCGATCAGAAGGCAGCACCGACCTTCGCCAACACTATCGAGGCGATGGAAAAATCGGGAGCGCTGCTGACGCGCGCGTCCAAGATCTTCTTCGCCCTGACCGGATCGAATACCAACGACACGTTCCAGAAGATCGAAGCCGAGGAGTCGCCGAAATTGGCGGCGCACAACGATGCGATCTTCATGAACCCCAAGTTGTACGCGCGCGTGAAAACGCTGTACGACAAGCGCGCCAGCATGGGGCTCGATGCCGAGTCGCAATACCTCATCGAGCGCTACTACAAGTTTTTCGTCCGCGCCGGCGCGCAGCTCAGCGACGCCGATCAGAAAACGTTGCGCGCGCTGAACAAGGAAGAGTCGACGCTGACCACGAAGTTCCGCGAGCATGTGCTCGCCGACACTGCCACCGCGGCGATCGTCGTCGACACGAAAGAGGAGTTGGCGGGACTGCCGGACTCCGACATCGCCGCGGCCGCCGACGCCGCCAAAGAAAAGAAGCTGACCGGCAAGTATCTTCTCACGCTGCAGAACACGACGCAGCAGCCGGCCCTCACCTATCTGCAGAACCGCGCATTGCGCGAGCGGCTGTTCAACGCGTCGGTGCAGCGCGGCAATCACGGCGGTCCGAACGACACGAAAGCGATCGTCACCCGCCTCGCGCAGCTTCGCGCGGAGAAGGCCAAGCTCCTCGGCTACCCAACCTACGCCGCGTTTTCTCTCGACGATCAGATGGCCTCGACGCCGGAGAACGCCATCAAGCTGCTGACCGGACTCGTTCCGGCGTCGACGGCGAAAGCGCGTTCCGAGGTGGCGAAGATGCAGGCCATCATCGACAAGGAAAACGGCGGCTTCAAACTCGCGCCGTGGGATTGGCAGCTCTACTCGGAGAAAGTTCGCAAGGCTGAGTACGACCTCGACGAAGCGCAGGTGCGACCGTATTTCGAGCTCGACACCGTATTGCAGAAAGGCGTTTTCTACGCCGCGAATCAGCTCTACGGCCTCACGTTCAAGGAGCGCCACGACATTCCGGTCTACCAGCCGGACGTGCGCGTGTTCGAAGTCTTCGACAAGGATGGAAAATCGCTCGCGCTGTACTACGGCGATTACTTCTCGCGTCCGAACAAGAGCGGCGGCGCGTGGATGGACAGCTTCGTCGATCAGTCGGGCCTCATCGGCACGAAGCCGGTCGTCTTCAACGTCACCAACTTCACGAAGCCCGCGCCCGGGCAGCCGGCGCTGCTGACGTTCGACAACGTCACCACGATCTTCCACGAGTTCGGCCACGCGCTTCACGGCATGATGTCGAACGTGAAATACCCGACGCTGGCCGGCACCAACGTGCCGCGCGATTTCGTCGAGTTCCCATCGCAGTTCAACGAGCATTGGTCGCTTGAGCCGACGGTCTTCGCGAATTACGCGAAGCACTACAAGACCGGCGCGCCGATGCCGCAGGATCTCGTCGAGCGCATCAAGAAGTCGCGCACGTTCAATCAGGGCTACGCGACGACGGAGTACCTCGCCGCCGCGCTGCTGGACATGGCGTGGCACACGCAGGCGCCGGGCACCGAACAGCGCGACGTCAACGTCTTCGAGCCGGAGGCGCTGAAGGGCTTCAACATCGCCATGACCGAAGTTCCGCCGCGCTATCACACGACCTACTTTTCGCACATCTGGGGCGGCGGTTACGCGGCCGGCTACTACGCGTATCTCTGGTCGGAGCTGATCGACGACGACGCGTACTACTGGTTCAAGGAGAACGGCGGGATGACGCGCGCAAACGGCCAGCGCTTCCGCGACATGATCCTCTCGCGCGGCGGCACGATGGACGAGGCGGCGCTCTACCGCGCCTTCCGCGGCCGCGATCCGATCGTCGAGCCGCTGCTGCTCGAGCGCGGGTTGAAAGAAGAACCAGGCAAGTAATTCTTTGCAGGGCCGTCGCAACTTCGGCGGCCCTGCTTGAAACGTTTCGTGCTCTCCCTGCACTACCGGAGCATGAAAAAGCTCGCCGCAGTTCTCATCGCTCTCGCTGCTCTGCCGCTGCTCGCGCAGGCCATCGCTTTTCGAATCGTCAACGTCAATGCGCCGTCGGTGAACTACGTGTTCAATCACACCGGTTCGGTCACCGTGACGGACAAAACGTCGCCCGTGCTCGGCAGCGGATTCGTGCAATCGCGCATCTATCGTTCCGAGGCCACGTCGCCGGCACACGGCAAGTACGTCTACGAATATCGCGTCGATCTGACGAACGTCGCCGGCATCACGGCGCCGCAATGGGTGTCGGGCATGTCGGTCGACTTCGGCGGAATGGCCACGCTCGACTACAACCGCGACGGCCACGCTTCCGAGGAGGTCTTCGTGGTCACCAGCGGCGGCCTCGGCGTCGTCGGCCTCAACGCGGTCACGCTGGCTGGAGCGAATCCGTTGCACTTCAACTTCAGCCGCCGCATCTTCAGCGGCGCCAGCCCCGGCCGCGGCGAGAGCAGCTACTTTTTCGGACTGGTCTCGCAATATCCGCCGCGCGTGATCCACGCGCGGGTGGAAACGAGCAGCGGCGTGCAGACCGTGAGCGTGTACGCGCCTTCGCATCCGTGATCATTCGTTAGAATGCGCGGCCATGCGCAAGACCGTCATCGCATTCGCCGCCATCGCCGCCCTCACCATCAGTCTCCACGCTCAGGAACTGCCCGCCGAGATGCGGGCCAGCATCGATAAAGCCGCCGCGGAGATCCTCGCCAAAACGGGCGCACCGAGCGCATCGATCGCGGTCGTGCGCGACGGCAAGATCGTCTACGAGCACGCGTATGGACTGGCGAACGTAGAGACGAAGCTGCCGGCGACGCCGCAGATGCGCTATTCGATCGGATCGATCAGCAAGCAGTTCACGGCCGCGGCGCTGCTGATGCTGGCCGAGGAAGGCAAACTCTCGCTCGATGACAAAGTAATCCGCTGGCTGCCCGACCTCACGCGCGCCGGCGACGTCACCATCCGCCAGCTTCTTTCGATGACCTCCGGCTACCAGGATTTCTGGCCGCAGGATTACGTGATGCCGATGATGATGCAGCCGGTGACGGCGCCGGAAATCGCCAGCCGCTGGGCGAAGATTCCGCTCGACTTCGAGCCGGGCACGAAGTGGCAGTACAGCAATACGAACTACGTCATCGCGGGGATGATCGCGGAGAAAGTGGCCGGCATGCCGCTGCTCGATTTCCTCCACAAACGCGTTTTCGATCCCCTGCACATGACCACCGTCTCCAACACCGACGCCGCGCCCCTTGGCGCCGGCGATCCGATGCGCTATCTGCGCTACGCGCTCGGGCCGGTGCGTCCCGCGCCGAAGGAAGGCGCCGGTTGGATGTTCGCTGCCGGTGAGCTGGCCATGACCGCGCACGATCTGGCGCTGTGGGACATTTCGATGATCGATCAGACCATCCTGAAGCCGTCGTCGTATCGCGCCATGGAGACCGAGGTGGAGCTGAACAACGGCGTCGGCTCGCGCTACGGACTCGGCGTCGGGATCGGTATCGCCGACGGCCGCCGCGTGATCTCGCACGGCGGCGAAGTCTCCGGTTTCACCGCCCGCAACGAGGTCTATCCCGACGATCGCGTGGCCATCGTCGTCCTGACGAACATGGACGCGACCGGCACTCCCGCACAGATCGCCACCAGCATTTCGAAAACGATCTTCGCTCAGACCGACCCGGCTACGCCCAAAACGACGGAGCAGATGCGCAGGATTTTCGACGAGCTTCAGAAGGGCCGCATCGATCGCTCGCAGTTCACGTCCAACGCGAATGCCTATTTCGACGAGCAGGCCGTGAAGGATTTCGCCTCCAGCCTCGCACCGCTCGGCACGCCGCAGGAGTTCGTCCAATCCGCGCAGTCGCTGCGCGGAGGAATGACGTTGCGCCGCTACCGCATCAAGTTCCCGACGAAGACGCTGGCGCTGACGACGTTCATCATGCTGGACGGGAAAATCGAGCAGTATCAGATCGCGGCCGCGGAGTAGAGCCGGGAAGCATCATTTAAATCAGCCGACATAATGGCGTAGCCGCTTCGCCAGGACTAAGTTAAATGTCGCCTTCAAACTTCGAATACGACGTGTTTCTCAGTTTCGCGAGCGGTGACCAGGAACTGGTCACTCCGTTGTGGCAAGACCTAAGTGCCAGCGGGCTTCGGGTTTTCTGGTCAGATTCAGTCCTTCGAGACCGCGTCGGTGATTCGTGGTTTGATATCGTCCAGACGTCCCTGGAGCGAAGCAGACATCTCGTCGTGGCCTGTACTCCTGCGGCGCTGAGGTCAAAGTGGGTAAAACGAGAATACGTAGCTTTCTTTACTCATTGCTATCGGCCTCCGCAGCGTGTCTTGGTTCCGATGTTAGCCGGGGGAAGTACCGTTATCGATTTACCTTTATTTCTCAGAGAAGTGGAAGCCTGCAATTACGATGAGCCAGAGATCATAAGACGTCTTATAAGGCGATTAGGCGGAGTCGATATCGAGGCTTTGCGCTTGGAACTTGATAGTCGAAATGAAGAACTAATCGCCCTGCGATCCGAAGTTAAATTTCTCCGATCAGAGAAAGATCTAAAGAATCTCCTTATTAAGGATCTGCGGGGAAAAGTTCTCGAACTCGAGCGGCGTCAAGATCTTCATTCAACGGTAGTGATGCCCCAAATGAGGGAATCCATCTCGGAAGGTACAATAGTCAAGTGGTTGAAGAGGGTTGGCGACCGGGTCGAGCGGGACGAACCGTTGCTCGAGATTTCCACGGACAAGGTCGATGCAGAGATTCCGGCACCTGCCACCGGCACTCTGTCAGAGATCTTGGTCCAAGAAGGACGGACCGTTGCCGTGAACACAGTGGTTGCTCGCATCCGCGTCGGCTCGTAGTAGCACGTTGAAAAAGATGAGGCGCGTCTGTCTCTGTCACAGGGCGCGAAGACTCCGCAACGGAGAATCGACAATTTGATGCACCCGTGCCGCTATTGAGGCCGCGCCTCTTCCGCTTCCGCCCAGATCTCGACGCGGTGCCGTTCGTTCAGGAAAATCGATCCGACGATGAACGTCATCAGCGCTACGCCGATCGCCCAATAAAGGCCCGCGTAGATGTTGTTGGTCTTCACGACGAGGAGTCCGGCGATCAGCGGCAGCGTCCCGCCGAACCAGCCGTTGCCGAGGTGATACGGCAGCGAGAACGAGGTGTAGCGGATCTTCGCCGGGAACGACTCGATCAGAAACGCGGCGATCGGGCCGTAGACCATCGTCACGTAGATCACCTGGATGAAGATCAACCCGATCAGGATCGGCATGTTCGGATTCTTCGGATCGCCGGCGTGATCCTTCATGGCGTGATAGATCGGGAGGTACGTGAGCGCGGCCAGGAGATTGCCGGCCATCATGATCTTCAACCGTCCGATGCGGTCGGAGAGCGCGCCGAAGACGACGAAGAACGGCATCGCCAGCAGCAGAGCCACGGCCACGATGATGCTCGCCTTCGCCAGATCGATCTTCAGCACCGTCTGCAGGAACGACAGCGCGTAGAACTGACCCGTGTACCAGACCACGCCTTGCCCCGCGGTGGCGCCGAAAAGGACAAGGAGAACGATGCGCAGGTTGGCCCAGTTGCCGAAACTCTCGCGCAGCGGCGCGATCGACGCCTTCCCCTGCGCCTTGATCGATTCAAAGAGCGGCGACTCTTTCAGCGACATCCGAATCCAGAGCGAGATCATCACCAGCACGATCGAGAGCAGGAACGGGACGCGCCAGCCCCAAGCCTTGAAATCGGCGTCGCTCATCAACTTCTTCACCGTGAGGATCACGCCGAGGGAGACGAAGAGGCCGAGCGTGGCCGTGATCTGGATGAAGCTCGTGTAGTAGCCGCGCTTGTTGTCGGGCACGTGCTCGGCGACGTACACCGCCGCGCCGCCGTACTCGCCGCCGAGCGCGAGACCTTGCAGCAATCGAAGCAGGAGCAGGATCGACGGCGCGAGTAATCCGACCGAGGCGTAGGTCGGCAGCAGTCCGATCACGAACGTCGACAAGCCCATGATCGTCAGCGTGACCAGGAATGCGTACTTGCGTCCGATCAGATCGCCGACGCGGCCGAAAACGAGTGCGCCGAACGGACGGACGATGAAGCCTGTCGCGAAGAGCGCCCACGTCTGGATCAGCGCCCACGCCGGCTGATCCTTCGGGAACATTAGTTGCGACATGATCACCGCGAGGCTGCCGAAGATGTAGAAGTCGTACCACTCGATCATCGTGCCGAGGCCCGAGGCGAAAATGATCCTGCCGATCGGATAGCCCGATCTCTCTCTGCTGCTCATTCGTGCTCTCCTTTTGCAGCGCAGTATAAAGAGCCGGCACGGCCGGCGGCGTTGGTTGCCCAAGGCTCGGCCACCAGCATCGACTAATACACTTCGCTCAAACACAAGGAAACGCACCGCATGGCCGACGAATCCTGTCTCGATCTCATCTTCCGCAACGCCCGCACGCACAGCGCGTGGCTCGACAAACCGGTCAGCGATGACACGCTGCGCCAGCTCTACGACGCGATGAAATGGGGGCCGACCAGCGCGAACGCCAATCCGGCGCGCTTCGTTTTCCTGCGCACCGAGAAGGCGAAGCAGCGATTGCGGCCGTCGCTTGCGCCGGGCAACGTCGAGAAGACGATGGCGGCGCCGGTGGTGGTGATCGTTGCCTACGATCTGAAGTTTTACGAGAAGCTGCCGCGCCTTTTTCCGCACTCGCCGTCGATGCGCGATCTCTTCGCGCAGAATCCGCAGCTCGTGGAGACGACGGCGCGCCGCAATTCGTCGCTCCAGGGCGCCTACCTGATCATCGCCGCGCGCGGCCTCGGGCTCGATTGCGGTCCGATGTCAGGTTTCGACAACGCGAAGCTGGACATGGAGTTTTTCGACGCCGGCCGCGAATGCGAGAACTGCGATCAGGAGTTCTTCCCCGAGGGCCACGTGAAATCGAACTTCCTCATCAACCTCGGCTACGGCGATGCGTCGAAGCTCTTCCCACGTAGTCCGCGGCTGGCGTTCGAGGAGGCGTGCACGTTGCTGTAGGACCGACCTGGGATTGACTTCGCCATTGGCATGGTTATAGTCGGCACGGATCAGCCCTACGGGGATGGTCCTTTAACCCCCCCGGTGTCTGGCTTGCCACACGCCGGGGCTTTTTTTTGGAGCAGCCGATGGCGGACCGAGCCGTTGTGTTCATCGACGGAAACAACTGGTTCCATTCACTCCGCCATGTCGGAGTTCAGGGCCGCCTACTCCTCGACTACCGAAAGATTGCGGAGAAGCTTCTGGGACCGCGGGAGTGGGTGGCCTTGCGGTACTACATCGGCCAAGTGTCGCAGAACGCGAATCCGGCTCTCTACTCGCAGCAACGGAGTTTTCTCGCCAGTCTGGAACGAACCGATCCTCGAATTTCGATTTGTCTTGGACGCATCGAACCGAGGACGGCCACGAACGAAGCGGCGCTGGAACTACGCGAATATCTCGGCGGACTGACCACAAAAATCGATCCGATAGTCTTCGCTGATCTCAGTAACATTGCGTCGCGACACAACAACGCGACAGTTTTTGTGGAAAAGGCGGTGGATGTTTTCCTTGCTGTGGACCTTGTGACCCTGGCGATCAACAACGCCTATGACTCGGCCTATCTACTGTCCGCTGACGGCGACTACACGCCGGCAGTCGCTGAGGTGCGGAAGCTCGGCAAGAAGGTTTACGCCGCCTCTCCATTCAGAGGCTCGCAACTCGCGAAGGCTGTTAATTCCTTCATCCATCTAAGCGCTGACTGGTTCAACGACTGCTACCAATCGTCGGCCGGTTGACCTACATCCGCGCCGAAATCATCTGATCGCCGGATGCGATCACCTGCGATTGCTCGATGACTGGTAGCGTCACCGTGAACCGCGCTCCTTTGCCGAGGCCTTCGGATTCGGCGCGGATGTCGCCGTGGTGGAGGTCGATGATGTGGCGGGCGATGGCGAGGCCGAGGCCGAGGCCGCTGCGTTTGGCGGAGGCGTCGGCTTGGCGGAGACGTTCGAAAACGTGCGGGAGGAACGACGGCTCGATCCCTTCGCCTTCGTCGTGAACGCTGATCTGGAGCTTGTGATCGACGCGTTCCAAACGGAGGTCGACCTGCTTGCCGGGCGGCGTGAACTTGATCGCATTCGAGAGGATGTTGCCGATGACCTGTTGCAGGCGCGTGGCGTCGGCTTCGACGACGTCATCGGGCGGACGGACGAGGTCCGAGGTCAGGCGCACGCCGCGCTCGGCGGCGTCGGGACGCGCGTTTGAGACCGCGGCTTCGACGATGTCGGACAGATGCGTTGGCCGCAGCTCGACCTGAAACTTGCCGAGGATGATGCGGGAGACGTCGAGCATGTCGTCGATGAGGCGCTTCTGCAGTTGCGCGCTGTTCTCGATCATGTGCAGCGCCTCGCGCAGCTCCTCGGGCGAGTAGTCGCCGGAGCGGAGGAACTGCACCCATCCGAGGATGGACGTCATCGGCGTGCGCAACTCGTGAGAGAGCGTAGCCAGGAAGTTGTCCTTCGCACGATTCTGCGCCTCGGCTTCGCGATAGCGCCGCTCGTTTTCGGCGGCGAGAGCGGCGTTGCGTTTTTCGGTGACGTCGCGGAACGTGATCACCGAGCCGACCGTGCGGTCGTCCTCGTCGTGCATCGGCGAGGCGCAGAACTCGACCGGAAAACTGGCGCCGTCGTCGCGGAAAAACGTGTCCGCCAGCTCGTCGCGCACGCGGTCGCCGTGCAGCGCCACGTTGAGCGAACAGTGGCGGATGTCGCACGTGGCCACACCGGGAAACGATGGATGAAGCAGCGGATGGACTTCGTGGCCGATGACGTCCGCGACGTTGCGTCCGATCATCCGCGCCGCAGCGGGATTGACGAACGTGGCCTCGCCTTCGAGGTTCACGCCTAACACGCCCTCGACGGCGGCGTTGAGGATCAACTCATTCTTACGGCTGAGGCGCGCCAGCTCCTGCGCCTGGCGCGTGATGGCCTGCGTCTTCCGGAACAGTTCGACGAAGACGTTGACCTTGTAGCGGAGGATTTCCGGCTGGTACGGCTTGAAGATGTAGTCGACCGCGCCGAGTTCGTACCCGCGGAAGACGTGCGTCTCGCTGCGGCTGAGAGCCGTCAGGAAAATGATCGGCGTGCCGCGCGACTTGTCGCGCTCGCGGATCAGGCTCGCGGTTTCGAAGCCGTCGAGGTCGGGCATCTGGACGTCGAGCAGGATGACGGCGAACTCGCGTTCGAGCAGCGCACGCAGCGCGCCGCGGCCCGATTCCGCGCGCACCAGATTGAGATCCATGTCGGCGAGGATCGATTCGAGTGCGAGCAGATTGCTGGTCTGGTCGTCGACCAGAAGGATGTTCACCTTCTCTTCGGCGATGGCGGTCATGAGTGGCTCACGGTGGGATGGCAGACCTCGGTCAGGAATGGGGCGATGTCCTCCAGACGCAAGATTCGATCCACTTGTACAGCCTGGATCGTTGCTGCCGGCATGATCGGCGCCTCGGCCGTTTCCGGCTCCTGCGCGATGACCATTCCGCCACGCGTCTTGATGCGCGCCGCGCCGCGTGCGCCGTCGTCATTCGCGCCGGTGAGGACGACGGCCACGACGCGATCCTTGTACGCGTCGGCGGCTGATTCGAAGAGCACGTCGATCGACGGCCGCGAGTAGCGCACGGCCTCGTCGACGGAAAGGCTCAGCTCTCCGCGCGGACCGTTGCGCTCGATCAGGAGGTGGTAGTCGGCCGGCGCGAGGTAGACGTGGCCCGGCTGAATCCACTGCTTGTCCTCGGCGTCGACCACGCGAAGATCGGTCTGCCGACGGAAGTAGGCCGGCAGCCCTTCGTTCGATTTCTTGTGGCGATGCTGGGCCACGGCGATCGGCACGCAGAAGTCGCGCGAAAGATTGCTGAGGATCGTCTGCAGCGCGTTCATGCCGCCGAGGGAACAGCCGATCACGATCAGCTCGGGAGTGCGATCGCGTGAAACGATCGCGGCGCGGTCACCCCGTTCGATGACCGGGGACCAGTTGCGGCGGCGTTCGACGGTCGTCATCGAATCCTCCGATACAACCGTTCCTCGGCGTCGATCTCGTCGTAGTTGGAAACGACGTTCGTGTAGCGAATCGTCTCCTTCTTGCCGAGGCCGAGGATGCCGAACATCTCCATGCTGTTGAGGAAAAGTTCCTGCACGCGTTCCTGCAGCCGGTTGTTGAAGTAGATCAGGACGTTGCGGCAGAAGATGACGTTGAAATGATTGAACGACGCGTCGGTGACGAGGTTGTGCTGCGCGAAGACGACGTTCTCGCGCAGCGACGGACGGAACATCGCGTAGTCGTAACGCGCCGTGTAGTAGCCGGAGAACGTGCCGTTGCCGCCGGCGGCGATGTAGTTCGCGGTGTTCTCCTGCATCGTGTTCAGCGGAAAGATGCCGTCCTTCGCGCGCTGGAGCACGGGCTCGTTGATGTCGGTCGCGTAGATGCGGCAGCGGTCGTAGAGCCCTTCCTCGTGGAGAAGGATGGCCATCGAGTAGACCTCTTCGCCCGTCGAACAGCCGGCGTGCCAGATGCGGACGAATGGATACGTGCGCAGCAGCGGGACGACCTTCTGCCGGAATGACAGGTAGAAGGTCGGGTCGCGGAACATCGCGGTCACGTTGATGGAGAGGTCGAGCAGCAGCCGCTCCATGCACGAGGAGTCGTGCAGCACTTTCTCCTGCAGCGCGGAGATGGTGCTCAGCCCCTCGGCGTAGACGCGCTTCCAGAGCCGGCGGCGGAGCGACGGCAGCGAGTAGTCGCGGAAGTCGAATCCGTAGTGCTGGTAGATCCCCTCGGTGAGCAGATGGACCTCGATCCCTTCGAGATCGCTCTTTTGCTGCTCTTCGGCTTCGGCTAGCGCCCGCGTGACCACTTTGGCCCTGTAAGAGCAAACGGCATGCTCAACCATGGGTAGGGAAAGTTCCGTTGGGCTACACTCCTCCATGAGAAGAGATCGGTAGTTTCCCGGACATCCTCGGCAATCTCCCGGCGAGTGAGCCGCGGCTGTTCAGCCACCATCAAACAAAAGGAGCTACGCCATGCCCGATTGGTTGATCGAGATCGTCCCCGTCACGCCCACAGAGCCAGGCGGTCCCACCGCAGCATTCAAACCCGCAACGCAGGACGTTTTAGTAGGCGACAACATCACCTGGACGAACAGGACCGATGTAACCCATCAACCGGTTCCGTTGAATCCGAAACCACTGGCATGGCCCGCTTCGTTCGGAGTCGACCCCGTCCCTCCCGATCAGTCATGCAACCCGACGTATTCGGTCGTGGCGCCGGTTCAGCTCGACTCCAACGGGCAGCCGGTCATCGATCCGAATACGAAAAAGACGATTCCCGTGTACGGCGCCGTCACCTACCAGTGCAAGGACCACCCCAACGAGGTCGGCACATTCAACATCCTCAAAGTGCCGCCGACGTTCTCATAGCCGCTCATGGAAAGGAGCAAATGTATGTCACCACGTGACCTCACATCCGCACGCCGCAGCGGCATCCGCAATTTCGTTCTGGCGGCGGCAGCGATCGCCATCCTGATCGCGCCGTTGGCCGCGAACGCCCAGTCGTTCGTCAAATGTCCGCCGTTCGGCGAGCCGCTGCTCAAGATCAAGGAGATCGACCGCAACAAGACGGACAAGAAGCTCGACGGCGTCATGGAAGTCAAGGACCAGGACCGCATCGTCTGGTTTCCGAGCATCAACGGGAGCCCGGAGTATTGCGCCGTCCAGCACCTGCGCTATTTCGACGGCTACAAGACCGGCGACACGATCTCCGCGATGGACGCCATGGCCAAGGAGTGCCCGAAGTGCCCGCTGCCCGGCCCGACTCTTCGGGCGCGCGTCGGCGACCTCGTGCAGCTCAGCTTTTTCAACGAGATCAATCTGACCAATTTCCCCAGCAGCCAGTACTTCGACCGCGACGGCTGCGACGAAACCGCCGGCATCTATCCGAGCAACAAGCCGGCCGGCTCGATCGACGACAAGTATCCGAACTGCTTCCACGGCTCGAGCACGGCCAACATCCACTTCCACGGCACGCATACGAACCCGGGCAGCACGGGCGACAACGTCCTGCTCCAGATCCGGCCGACGCCGCGCGTGAAGGGCAAACCGGTCGTCGACAAAGAGACGTTCAAACAGTCGTTCAAAAAGTTCTTCGACGATTGCGCCGTCAACCTGGCGAAAGCGCCGAGCTACTGGCCGACGCACTACAAGACGCAGATGCCCGAGTACTACAGGAACAAGCAGGAAGAGCTGCTGAAAAAACACGACGAGGGACTCAAGGAAGACCAAAAGCTCTGGCCGCCCAACGAAGCGGCGATCGAAGCTGGCGCGTGGCCGCAGTACTACATCGGCGCGTATCCGACCTGCTACCAGCTCCCTGAATATCCCGAGGGAAAGATACCGGCCGTTCCACCGGATCCTGAAGCTGCCGATCCGAAGATTCTGCAGATGGGGCAGGCGCCGGGCACGATGTGGTACCACATGCACAAGCACGGCTCGACGACGCTGAACGTGAACAACACGCTCATCGGCGCCTACATCATCGAAGGGAAGTACGACGACCAGCTCAAGGATTTCTACAAGAGCACCGCCACGAACAAAAACTGGGACCTGGAAGAGAAGGTCATGGTCATCCAGCAGGTCAGCGTGACGCCGAACCTGGAGCGCGCCGCCGGCCAGGGCCGTCCGATCTTCTCCGTGAACGGCCGCCGCCAGCCGACGCTGACCATGCATCCGGGCGAAGTGCAGCTCTGGCGCATCGTCAATGGTCCCGCGCGCAGCGGCTCCTACATCGTCGCGCCACCCCCCACCGCCACCTCGCTGCAGTGGGTGCAGATCGCGCAGGACGGCGTGCAGTTCAACGTGAAAAACTATTTCCCGCCTGCCGCCGGCGCCGCCAGCCAGCCGATCATGATGTCGGCCGGCAACCGCGTCGATCTTCTCGTCCGCGTTCCGCCAGGCGCCACCGGTCCATTCAAGGTCCAGGTCTACGACGTGGTCAAGGCCACGGAGCTTCCCACGGCCAATCAGGCCGGACCGAAACCGCCCGAGACGCTGATTACCGTGAACGTCGTCTCCGAGCCCGGCAAGGATCCCGATCCGGCCATGCCGTTCATTTCCACCGAGAAGTTCCCAACCTTCCCCTCGTTCCTCCCCGACATTCCGGCTGATACGATCCATGACCGGAAAGACCTGACGTTCAACAGCACGACCCGCGCAACCGGCGCCAATCACACCATCAACGGTCATAAGTTCGGCGACAAAGTCGATCAGACCATGCTCCTCAACACGAACGAGGAGTGGACCATCATCAACACGACCGCCGACTTTCTCGATCCGAAAAAACGCGCCCAGCCGGGCGCGATCATGCATCCCTTCCACATTCACATCAATCCGTTCCAAGTCTTCGAAGTCTTCGATCCGTGGAATCCCGTCTACGTTTATGACCCCGACAAGGCGGACGGGGATCATTGCTACATCAACCCCAACGACGAGTCGACGTGGCATCCCTGCGACAAGACTGAGATCAAGGCGCCCTTCGTATGGTGGGACGTCTTCGGCATGCCTGGCGGAATCAAACCGATGAACGCCAAGGGCGAGACGTTCGTCTACGCCGCGGACAAGAAAAAGGACCCCAGATTCGTGTACTCGCAGGAAGGGAAAAAGGGCCAGCCGATCATTATCCCCGGCTATTTCCGCTTCCGCAGCCGCTTCTCCGACTATCCCGGCGAATACGTCCTGCACTGCCACATCCTCGCGCACGAGGACCGCGGCATGATGCAACTGATCGAAGTCATCCCGAACACCTCGGTCCTCAAGCACCACTAGCGGTCTTCATCTGTGTCATCTGCGTTCATCTGCGGATAAAAGTTTTATCCGCAGATGACGCAGATGCTCACAGATCAGAGATACAGCCAAACCCTCAGCAACGAGATCAACTGCTGCGCGTCGATTGGCTTCGTGATGTAGTCGCTGGCGCCGGCCTCCATGCATTTCTCGCGGTCGCCTTTCATGGCTTTTGCGGTTAACGCGATCATTGGCAGGTTCTTGTAGTCCTCCATGGACCGGATGCGGCGCATTGCTTCGTAGCCGTCCATCTCGGGCATCATCACGTCCATCAGGACTACGTCGATGTCGGGATTGGTGCGGAGTTGTTCGATGCCGTCGGCGCCGCTTTCGGCGTAGAGGACGTTCATCTTGTGGCGTTCCAGCAGCGACGTCAGCGCGTAGATGTTGCGCATGTCGTCGTCGACGATGAGCGCCTTCTTGCCGGCCAGGACGGGATCGGATTCGTGCAGCTGCTCGAGGATCTGCCGCTTCTGCTCCGGCAGGTTTGCCTCGACGCGGTGGAGGAAGAGCGCGGTCTCGTCGAGCAGCCGTTCCGGCGAGCGCGCGTCCTTGACGATGATGGCCTCGGCCATCCGCTTCAGTTCCGTCTCCTCCTTCTTCGTCAGCTCGCGGCCGGTGTAGACCACGATCGGGATGTCGTCGACGCCGAGTTCGTTGCGCATACGGCTGATGAACTCGAAGCCGTTCATGTCGGGCAGGCCGAGGTCGAGGACCATGCAGTCGAAGCGGCGGCCGCGCAGGATCTGCAGCGCCTCTTCGCCGCTGGATGCCGAGGTGATATCGACGTCGCCGTCGCCGCCGATCAGTTCCGAGATCGCCGAGCGCTGCTGCTCGTTGTCTTCGATGATCAGCAGCGACTTGTTCGGACGATCGACGAAGCCCTTGATCTTCGCGAACGCCTCGTCGAGCGCCTCTTTCGTCACCGGCTTCTGCACCTGTGCGAAGGCACCGAGCTTCAACCCGCGCGCGGTTTCGTCGTCGCCGGAGATGATGTGCACCGGAATGTGGCGCGTCGCCTTGTCGTGCTTGAGGCGATCGAGCACCGTCCACCCTTCCATGTCGGGCAGCGCAATGTCGAGCGTGATCGCGTCGGGGCGATACCGCTTGGCCAGTTGCAGGCCGCTCTCGCCGCGCGTGGCCACGACGCCTTTGAATCCCTTGTCGTGCGCCATGTCCAGCAGGATGCTGGCGAAGGTCACGTCATCCTCGACGATCAGCACGAGCCGGTCGCCCTCGGCGATCGAATCGCGATCGTCGGGAACCTGCTCCTCGATCACGAGCTGCGTTTCCTCGACGCGGCTTTCGTCCTCGCGGCGCGTGCGGCGCGCCTCGATCTGCGCGGGCGCCGCGATTCGCGCCTGGGTATCGGAATCGTCCGCGCGGCGAAGCGCGATGGCCGGCTCCATCGGAGTTTCCAGCGTCGAACTGACACGATCCTCATCGCGACGGCGCGTCGGCGCCACGTAGCTCTGCGGCAGGAAGAGCGTGAATGAGGAGCCCGTACCTTCCTCGCTCTCGACGCGAATTTCGCCGCCGAGGAGGCGGGCAATTTCGCGGCTGATCGAGAGGCCGAGACCGGTGCCGCCGAACTTGCGCGTCGTGCTGGCGTCGGCCTGCTGGAACGCCTCGAAAATGATTCGCTGCTTCTCGTCGGGGATGCCGATTCCGGTATCAGAAACGCTGAACGCGATCACGGACGACGCGCGCTCCAGCGTTTCGTGGCCCGGCGTCCACCCTTCGCCCACGGTCGCCGCGCGCAGCGTCACGCTGCCCTTTTCCGTGAACTTGAACGCATTGCCGAGGAGATTCTTCAGCACCTGCTGCAAGCGGGTTGCGTCCGTGTGAATCGTGCGCGGCAGGCTGGCATCGAGATCGATGTGGAAGTCGAGGCGCTTGTCGTTCGCCACCTGCCGGAAGGTCTTGTCCATCGACTCGGCCAGCTCCGTGAACGGAATGTCGCCGAGCGAGATGGTCATCATGCCCGACTCGATCTTCGACAGATCGAGGATGTCGTTGATGAGCGTGAGCAGATCCTGGCCCGACGAATGGATCGTCTTCGCAAAGTCGACCTGCTTGCCGGTGAGGTTGTTGTCCGGATTCTCCGCGAGAAGTTTGGCCAGGATCAGCAGCGAATTCAACGGCGTGCGCAGCTCGTGCGACATATTCGCCAGGAACTCGCTCTTGTACTTCGAGGTCAGCGCCAGTTGCCGCGCCTTCTCTTCCAGTTGCCGCTTCGCGTTTTCGACCTCGCGGTTCTTGTGTTCGACCTCTTCGTTCTGCGTCTGCAGCAGGCGCGCTTTCTCTTCCAGCTCCTCGTTGGTCTGCTGCAACTCCTCCTGCTGCGTCTTCAGCAATTCTTCCGACGCCTGCAGCGACTTCGCCTGCTGCTCGAGCCGCTTGTTCGTCTCGGTCAGCTCTTCCTGTTGCGCCTGCAGCTCCTCGGCGAGCGACTGCGACTGCGTCAGCAGCTCTTCCGTGCGCATGTTTGCCTGGATTGTGTTGAGGACGACGCCGATCGACTCCGTGAGTTGATCGAGCAGCGAAACGTACGTGTCGCTGAAGGCTGTGAACGTGGCCAGCTCCATCACCGCCAGCACCGCACCTTCGAAGACGATCGGCAGCACCACGATCTGCATCGGCTTCGCTTCGCCGAGGCCGGAGTTGATGGTGATGTAGTCCTCGGGGGCGTTCTGCAGCAGGATGCGCTGCTTCTCGAACGCCGCCTGCCCGACGAGGCCCTCGCCGATGTGGAACTGCTTGCTGAGGTGCTTGCGATCCTTGTAGGCGTATGTCGCCGCGAGCTTGAGCACCGGCTCGCCGCCGCCATTTTGATCCATCACGTAGAAGACACCGTGCTTCGCGCCGACCACCGGCGCCAGCTCGGAGAGGATCAACTGCGACACCGTAGTCAGGTTCTTCTGCCCCTGCATCATGCGCGTGAACTTGGCCAGGTTCGTCTTCAGCCAATCCTGCTCGTTGTTGCGCAGCGTCGTTTCGCGCAGCGAGCGAATCATCTCGTTGACGTTGTCCTTGAGCGCGGCCACTTCGCCCTGCGCCTCGACCGTGATCGAGCGCGTCAGATCGCCCTTCGTCACGGCCGTGGCGACGTCCGCGATGGCGCGCACCTGCGTCGTGAGATTCGCGGCGAGCTGATTGACGTTGTCGGTCAGATCGCGCCACGTTCCCGATGCGCCGGGCACGTTCGCGCGGCCGCCGAGTTTCCCTTCCACGCCGACTTCGCGCGCCACGGTCGTGACCTGATCGGCGAACGTGGCCAGCGTGTCGATCATGTTGTTGATCGTGTCGCCGAGCTCCGCAATCTCGCCGCGCGCTTCGACGGTCAACTTCTGTTTGAGCACGCCGTTGGCGACCGCCGTCACGACCTTGGCGATGCCGCGCACCTGATTGGTTAGGTTCGCGGCCATCATGTTCACGTTGTCGGTGAGGTCCTTCCACGTCCCGGCCACGCCCTTCACTTCCGCCTGGCCGCCGAGCTTCCCTTCCGTGCCGACCTCGCGCGCCACGCGCGTGACCTCGGCCGCGAACGAGTTGAGCTGATCGACCATCGTGTTGATCGTGTTCTTCAGCTCGAGGATTTCGCCCTTGACGTCGACCGTGATCTTTTTGGAGAGATCGCCCATCGCGACCGCCGTCGTGACCTGGGCGATGTTGCGCACCTGATTGGTCAGGTTCGAGGCCATGAAATTGACGTTGTCGGTGAGGTCCTTCCACGTGCCGGCCACGCCGCGCACCTGCGCCTGGCCGCCGAGCTTCCCTTCCGTGCCGACCTCGCGCGCCACGCGCGTGACCTCGGCCGCGAACGAGTTGAGCTGATCCACCATCGTGTTGATGGTGTTCTTCAACTCCAGGATTTCGCCCTTGACGTCGACGGTGATTTTTTTGGAGAGGTCGCCCATGGCCACGGCCGTCGTGACCTCGGCGATATTGCGAACTTGCGCGGTCAGATTGCCGGCCATCGAGTTGACCGAGTCGGTCAAATCCTTCCACGTGCCGGCCACGCCTTTGACCTGCGCCTGGCCGCCGAGTTTCCCTTCCGTGCCGACCTCGCGCGCCACGCGCGTGACCTCGGCCGCAAACGAGTTGAGCTGATCGACCATCGTGTTGATGGTGTTCTTCAGCTCCAGCACTTCGCCGCGAACCGCGACCGTGATCTTTTTCGACAGATCGCCATTCGCGACCGCCGTCGTCACCTGGGCGATGTTGCGCACCTGATTGGTGAGGTTCGAGGCCATCGAGTTGACGGAGTCGGTCAGGTCCTTCCACGTGCCCGACACGCCGCGGACGTCCGCCTGGCCGCCGAGCTTCCCTTCCGTTCCGACCTCGCGCGCCACGCGCGTGACCTCGGCCGCGAAGGAACGAAGCTGATCGACCATCGTGTTGATCGTGTTCTTCAGCTCCAGGATCTCGCCGCGAACATCGACGGTGATTTTCTTCGTGAGATCGCCGAGTGCGACCGCCGTCGTCACCTCGGCAATGTTTCGAACCTGCGCGGTGAGGTTCGACGCCATCGAGTTCACCGAGTCAGTCAGATCCTTCCACGTGCCGGCGACCCCTTGCACCATGGCCTGGCCGCCGAGCTTCCCTTCCGTTCCGACCTCGCGCGCCACGCGCGTGACCTCGGAGGCGAAGGCCCGAAGCTGATCGACCATCGTATTGATGGTGTTCTTCAGCTCCAGAATCTCGCCCTTGACCTCGACCGTGATCTTCTTCGAGAGATCGCCGTTCGCGACCGCGGTGGTGACGTCGGCAATGTTGCGCACCTGACCGGTCAGATTCGAGGCCATGTAGTTGACAGAATCGGTGAGGTCCTTCCACGTACCGGCCACGCCGCGCACTTCGGCCTGCCCGCCGAGCATCCCCTCGGTGCCGACTTCGCGCGCCACGCGCGTGACCTCGGAGGCGAACGCCGAGAGCTGATCGACCATCGTGTTGATGGTGTTCTTCAGCTCGAGGATCTCGCCTTGCGCCTCGGCCGTGATCTTCCGCGACAGATCGCCGTTCGCGACGGCGGTGGTCACGTCGGCGATGTTGCGCACCTGCGCCGTCAGATTCGACGCCATCATGTTGACGTTGTCGGTGAGGTCCTTCCACGTGCCGGCCACGCCCTTCACTTCGGCCTGGCCGCCGAGCTTCCCTTCCGTGCCGACTTCGCGCGCCACGCGCGTGACCTCAGAGGCGAACGAGTTGAGCTGATCGACCATCGTGTTGATGGTGTTTTTCAACTCCAGAATCTCGCCGCGAACCTCGACCGTGATCTTCTTCGACAGATCGCCCATGGCCACGGCCGTCGTGACCTCGGCGATGTTGCGAACTTGCCCCGTTAGATTCGACGCCATCGAGTTCACCGAGTCGGTCAAATCCTTCCATGTGCCGGCGACGCCCGGCACCTCCGCCTGCCCGCCGAGCATCCCCTCGGTGCCGACCTCGCGCGCGACGCGCGTGACCTCGGACGCGAACGACGAAAGCTGATCGACCATCGTGTTGATGGTTTCCTTGATCTGCAGGATCTCGCCGCGCACTTCGACCGTGATCTTGCGCGTCAGGTCGCCGCTGGCAATGGCGCTGGCGACGCCGGAAACGTCGCGCAACTGCACCGTCAGATTACCGGCCATGGCGTTGACCGAGTCGGTCAAATCCTTCCACGTGCCGGCCACGCCGCGCACCTCGGCCTGAACGCCGAGCTTCCCTTCGCTGCCGACCTCGCGCGCCACACGCGTGACCTCGGAGGCGAACGAGTTGAGCTGATCGACCATCGTGTTGATCGTGTTCTTCAGCTCCAGGATCTCGCCGCGAACGTCGACGGTGATCTTCTTCGACAGATCGCCGTTCGCCACGGCCGTCGTCACGTCGGCGATGTTGCGCACTTGCGCCGTAAGATTGCCGGCCATGGCGTTGACCGAATCGGTGAGGTCTTTCCACGTGCCGGCAACGCCCGGCACTTCCGCCTGACCGCCGAGCTGTCCTTCCGTTCCGACCTCGCGGGCCACGCGCGTGACCTCGGACGCAAACGAGCGAAGCTGATCGACCATCGTGTTGATGGTGTTCTTCAGCTCCAGGATTTCGCCGAGCGCTTCCGCGGTGATCTTCTTCGAGAGATCGCCGTTCGCGACGGCGGTCGTGACCTCGGCGATGTTGCGCACCTGCGAGGTCAGATTCGCGGCCATGTAATTGACCGAGTCGGTCAAGTCTTTCCACGTGCCGGAGACTCCCTTGACATCGGCCTGCCCGCCGAGTTTGCCCTCGGTGCCGACCTCGCGCGCCACGCGCGTGACCTCGGACGCAAACGAGCGGAGCTGATCGACCATCGTGTTGATGGTCTCCTTCAGCTCGAGGATCTCGCCGCGCGCATCGACCGTAATCTGTTTCGAAAGATCGCCATTCGCGACCGCCGTCGTCACCGCGGCGATGTTGCGCACCTGATTGGTCAGGTTCGCGGCCATGTAGTTCACCGAGTCCGTCAGATCGCGCCACGTGCCCGAAACGCCCTGCACGTCCGCCTGTCCGCCCAGCTTCCCTTCGCTGCCCACTTCGCGCGCAACTCGTGTGACCTCAGAGGCAAACGAGCGCAGCTGATCGACCATCGTGTTGATCGTGTTCTTCAGTTCGAGGATTTCGCCGCGCACTTCGACGGTAATCTTTTTGGAGAGATCGCCGGTGGCGACGGCCGTCGTCACTTCGGCGATGTTGCGCACCTGCGCGGTGAGATTGCCGGCCATCGAGTTGACCGACTCCGTCAAGTCCTTCCACGTTCCGGCGACGCCTTTCACGTCCGCCTGGCCGCCCAGCTTTCCTTCCGTTCCGACTTCGCGCGCCACGCGCGTGACTTCGGAGGCAAACGACGCCAACTGCGTCACCATCGTGTTCACGGTTTTCGCCGTGCGGAGGAACTCTCCCTTCAGTGGACGTCCATCGAACTCGACGGCCATCGTTCGCGACAGGTCGCCGCGCGCCACGGCGCCGATCACGCGCGAGATTTCGTTCGTCGGCTGCACCAGATCGCTGACCAGCGAGTTGACCGAGTCCGCGACCACAGCCCACTCGCCGCCGGCGGACGGCACCTGTGCGCGCTGGGTCAGCTTTCCTTCCTTGCCGACCACATTGGCGATGCGCTCGACTTCGTCGGCCGTCTTCTGGCTGAGGTCGAGGATGTCGTTCAGCGTGTCGGAAATCTTGCCGGCCGTTCCGGTGAACTCCACCGGCATGCGCACCTTGAAATCGCCCTTCTTCATCGCCGTGAGCGTCCGCAACAGCAGGCGCTCAAAATCCTTCGGCGAAATCTCGCTCGCTTTATCGATGCCGATCCCGGTCGTCATGACGCGCTCGTCCTCCAAAACAGGAAAACCTCAGTTGTGCTGAAACGTGGTCAGGGAAGCTGGCCGTGCTAGTCCGGACGTGAAATGCAGAATCCAGACCACAGATGAGGGCGGTTTCGCGCGCCGGATCCGCGACGGCGGGCGTTCCGATTGCACCCTCTCACCCTGACGCACGGAGAGATCGCACTGCCGATGATCAGTCTCGTTCTTGCTGCCCTCGTCTTCACAGCACAACAGGGGAGCGCCGTTCGCGTGAACGTGCCCGACGAGCCCGGCGTCAAATCAGTGCAGGTCGCATGGCGGGAAAAGTCGGTGCCGGCATTCCACGCGGGGAACATGTGGACGACGATTCTGGGCATCGATCTCGACACGAATCCAGGTCAGCATAAGACGGAGGCTCTGTTGACGAGGGAGGACGGGCGGGTGGAGAGACGTGAGGTGACGATCGACGTCGCCGCAAAGCACTTTCCGACGACGCAATTGAAAGTCGAGCAGCGATACGTCGAGCCGAAGAAGGCCGATCTCGATCGGGCGAACCGGGAGTCGCGCGAGACCGAGGGTATCTACGGCCGCATCACAACCGATGTCGTCCCCGACGAGCCGTTTACGGTGCCCATTCCTGGAGAGAGCGGCCGCAATTTCGGAGAACGCCGCATTTTCAACGGGCAGCCGCGGGCACCGCACGCCGGCGCGGATCTGAGGGCGGCGAAGGGGACGCCGGTGCACGCCACGAACCGCGCGCGTGTCGTGCTGGCCAGGAACCTCTACTTCACCGGCAACACGGTCATCCTCGACCACGGGGTTGGCATCTACTCGCTGTACGCGCATCTCTCGCGGATCGATGTGAAGAATGGCGAGATCGTCAGGAAGGGCCAGGTCGTCGGCCTCTCCGGAGCGACCGGCCGCGTCACCGCACCGCATCTGCACTGGGGCATGCGGGTACAGGGAGCGCGCGTCGATCCGTTTTCGGTGATTGGAGTGGCGTCTCGCCGGTAGCGGGTGCAGCGACCAGCGCTACTCGGACAATTTTCTCAGGGAAAGTAGCGGCCTCGCGGGTGAGCTCACCGCGAGACCGCGTTCGAAGAAAAACTACGCCGCGATTTTCGCGGCTTTGGCCAGGAGCTGATCGCGGATCACGCGGAAGGCGCGGGCATCGGCCTCACCGGTCTCCGGATCGAGGAAGTAGGCGCAGTCGTTGCGGTAACTCTCGCCCTCGGGATTCTCGCCGTTCCACTCCAGCACCGCCCACTGCACGAGCGGATTGAAGATGTTGTGATCCCAGGCGAAGGCCGCGTGCTTCTTGCTGTAGGCCTCCGATTTTCCCAGCTTCACGTCCGACTCGTTCGCGCCGTTATCCATCCGGGTCTTGTACGCGGCGAACGCCTTCGCGTCGGCCTCTGCGGTCTCTTCGTTGACGAAATAGGCGACGTCGCGGCGCGGCGGAAGCGCTTGCGGTCCCCCGAACTTCTGTCCGACGGCCTGGCACTTCACGACGATCCAATTGATCATCGGGCGTCCGATCTTGTGGTCCCACTCCAAAGCTACATACGGCATATCTGGTCTCCTTAAAAATGATGTGCCACGGCCTCTCCGCCGCACGCGCCTCCAGAAGGGAAAGGCGTACGTGTTTATTTCATGATTGAATGCCGGACGCGACAGTTATTTTAAGGAATAAGAGTCAACGTACGCCGTTACGCCCTTCACTCATGAAAGACGCCATCGACTGCCAGGAACAACGCCGCTCCCGTCTGCTTGACGCCATGCCCGCCATCGCCTGGTCGGCGGACGCACAAACCTTTCGCTTCAACTACGTCAACCCGGCGGCGGAAACGCTCCTCGGCTATCCGGTCTCGCGCTGGCTCAACGAGCCGCACTTCTGGGCCGAACATCTTCATCCTGACGATCGCCACGTGCCCATGCTCTGCCACAACGAAACCGTGGCCGGGCGGAACCATGAGCTCGTCTACCGCATCATCGCCGCCGACGGCCGCACCGTCTGGCTGCGCGATTACGTCAACGTCCATAAGGTCGACGGCGTGCCGGTCGAACTGTTCGGCGTCATGGTCGACATCACCCGCGAGCGCGAGGCCGAGGAGGCGTCGTTCGTGGACCGCGAAAACTTCCGGCGCATGGTCGAGCTGTCGCCGGATTGCATCGGCGTTCACGTCGACGAAACCTATGTTTACGTCAATCAGGCGTTCGTACAGCTCCTTGGCGCATCCAGCGAAGCGGAGATCGTCGGTCAAAGCGTCTTCTCCTTCGTCGATCCTGCCTGCCACCAGGCTGTGCAGGAACGCCTTGCGCAGCTCAGCGCCGGCCAGAGCGTTCCGTACATGCGCCAGACGTACCTCCGTGCCGACGGTTCGCCTCTCGACGTCGAGGTTGCTGCGCTTCCGCTGCGTTACGGAAACCGCGATGCCATTCAGGTCATCGCGCGCGACATCACCGAAAAAGTGCGCGCTCGGCAGGCGCTCGAAGAATCGGAGCATCGCTACCGCGAGCTCGTCGAAGACGTCACCGAAATCCTCTGCACCGTCGACCGCGACGGGCGCTTCGTTTCCCTGAATCGCAGCTTCGAACGCAGCACCGGTTACCGCATCGAGGAGTGGATCGGCCGCCCGTTCGCCGAACTGTTCATGCCGCATTCGGTGTCCGCCGCGGTCGAAGACTTCGAACAGGCGCTGTGCGGCCGCGAACGGCGCATTCATGAGTACGACCTGCCCGCGCAGTCGGGTGCGGTGGTCACGGTCGAAGTCTCGTGGCAGCCGCGCTACGTCGAAGGCGTCGTGACCGGCGCCATCGGACTGGCTCGCGACGTCACCGAGCATCGCAATATCGCCAGAAAGCTCGAAGAAGCGAAGCGGCTGAGCAGCCTGGGACAGGTGGCCGCCTCGCTCGCGCATGAATTCAATAATGTGCTCATGGGTATCCAGCCGTTCGTGGAAGTGATCGGGCGCACCGATCCGGCCGCGCCCATCATCCGCGATTCCCTCGCTCACATCACGCGCGCCATCACCCGCGGCAAGCGCGCCTCGCAGGAAATCCTCCGCTTCGTCAATCCGAAAGAACCGCAACTCTCCGCGATCGACGCGTTGGTCTGGCTGCCTTCGCTCCTCGGACAATTGGTGGCGGCGCTTCCTCCTTCGATTGCGCTGAGCAGCTCGATGGATACCGAGGTGCGCTTCATCCGCGCGGACCGCGAACATCTCGAGCAAGTCATCACCAACCTTGTTTTCAACGCGCGCGACGCGATCGGCGGCCCGGGAACCATCCAGGTCGACGTCTCGTCGGCCTGCTCGCCGGGCAGCAGCAGCGGCGAGGCGAAGTTCGTTCAGATCTCCGTCTCCGACGACGGCCCGGGCATCGCGCCGGCCATCATCGACCGCATCTTCGAGCCGCTGTTCACCACCAAACGGAACGGCACCGGCCTCGGCCTGGCCATCGCGCGGCGTCTGATCGAAGGCCACGGCGGAATGCTCACCGCCGAAAATCTTCCGCAGGGCGGATCGGCGTTTCACCTGCTCGTTCCGGCGGCCGAGGCACCGGCCGTGTCGACGCAGCCGAAAGCGTGGGAGACGCCCGGAGTCAAGCGCATCCTGCTCATCGAAGACGACCTTTCGGTGGGGACCGGATTGGAAGAACTTCTGAACGCCGAGGGCTACGAGGCGACCTGGGTGAAAACCGCCGGCGACGCGCGCGATGCCGCGCGGCGCACGCGCCCGCATGTCGCGATCATCGATGTGAACCTTCCGGACGGCAACGGCGTCGATCTTCTTCCGCTGCTGCGCGCGGACGACGCGGAGTTACCGATCGTCTTCTCGACCGGTCACGTAGAGCTCAATCTCGCCGACGAAAAACATCGCGTCGTCTCGCTCATGAAACCGTACGAGATCGGCGATCTCCTGCACGCCATCGGCGCCGTTACGGCGCCGGCGTCTCTTCTTTCTTCATCGGCAGCTTGAATCCGATGTAGGTGCCCGAGCTGATGCCCATCAGCGCCAGCATCGTGGCGCTGAATTCGGGCATGGTCAGGTCCCACAGCACCGCCGTCAGGAAGATCCCGCCGAGGACAAGGGTCCAGACGACGACCTGCAACCGGTCGAGGGCGACGATGCCGCGATCGTCGGAAATGAGGTCGTGCATGAATCCCTTGCTCGCGCGCGGGCCGCTGCTCGATGGCGACGTGATCGCCACCGCCGCGAGCGCGGTGGCGGCGCTGATTCCGACAAGGCCGAGGAGCGACGGCGCGATCGAATCGACTTCGCCCGTGACCAGCCAGATGAAGACGTAGCCGACCACGAGCAGGAAGAACCACCACGCCATCTGCACGCGGGCCAGGCTGTACGGCTGACAGACGCCTTCGATCGATGGCCCATCGCGCAACATGTCGCTGCGCCGCGCATACATCACGAGCGCGATGGCGACGAGGACGAGCAGTGCCAGCCACGTCATCGTCCAGTAGTCGATGTACATCTTTCTCAGCCGCAGCGACATGTTCGCGCCGGGCGCGCGCGGCAGCGGGCGATCGCCGCGAATGCCGGCGCTGATGCGTATGGTCGCGTCGGAATCGAAAAGCGGGTCGTAAAGAAACTGCCGCCAGATATGTTTGTTCTGTGCGTTCCGTGTGAGCTCGAACGTGATCGTCCCGCTCTCGATATCGATGCCCGAGGGCTCGACGCCGGTATCGAGCCCCTCGATGTACAGCGTAATCGACTGCTGCTGCGCCTCGGCATCGCGCACGAGCGCATCGAGATGACAAACGGAAACGACGACCCAATCGCCGAGGTAAACCTGACGCGGATCGGGGAAGTTGACGCCCGCCGCACCGGCCATCGCCGTCGCCGCGCCACACGGCGCGCTATGCAGCCGCTTCCGCGCCGCGCCGAGTTGATCCGCCTCCTGGCGTTCGGCACACGCGGCCGCAAGAAGTAGCAGGAGCGCCAGACATCGAATCCGCATGTGCGAATTGTAGAGACTTCTTTCACCACAGAGGCACAGAGATCACAGAGGTGGTTCTCTCTGTGTGCTCTGTGTCTCTGTGGTAAGAGCCTCTCGACTTCATCCCAAATTCACAACTCCCCGTACGATGAGCGGATGCGGCGCGTTCTCATCGTCGATGACGATCCGAAAGTGTGCGAGACGCTCGATCGCTATCTGGCGCATGCCGGATATGCAACCGCGTCCGTGCTCGATGGCGCGAAAGCGCTGGAGCTCGTGCAGACGTTCGCGCCCGATCTCGTCGTTCTCGATCTGATGCTGCCGCGCATCGGCGGACTGGAAGTGTGCCGGATGCTGCGCGAGACCTCGGCCATCCCGATCATCATGCTGACGGCGAAGACGACCGAGCACGACAAGCTGACCGGACTCTCCCTCGGCGCGGATGATTACCTGACCAAGCCGTTCAGTCCGCGCGAGCTGGTGGCGCGCGTCGAGGCGGTGTTGCGCCGCAGCGGGACGACGGAGAAAACGCCGCGCGTGATCGCCGGAGCGCTGACGATCGATCCGGAGCGACGCGAAGTGACCGTCGACGGATCGCCGGTCACGCTCACTGCGACCGAGCTTCGTCTGCTCATGGCGATGGCGCGCGCGCCCGGCCGCGTCTTCAAACGCGACGAGCTGGCCCGCCTTGCCCTCGGCGATGACTTCGATGGCCTCGACCGGACCATCGATGCGCACATCAAAAATCTGCGCCGCAAAGTCGGCGCGGAAACGATCGCCACCGTCTTCGGCGTCGGCTACAAAGTGGTGGCGTGATGCGCATCGTCACCACATTGCGCGGCCGCCTCATCGCCATGGTCGCGGCGCTGGTCGCCGTCACACTCGGCAGCACGGCTGTCATCTCCACGCGTGTCGCGCATTACGAGATCCGCAAGTTCGACGTCGAAGTCCACGCCGGCCGGCGTCCGCTGATGCCGAAAGGTGTCGGCGATTACTACCGCGCGCACGGTTCGTGGTCGGGCGTCGAGCCGGCAGTCGAGTCGATGGCGCGCGAGGCGGGATCGGACATCGCACTTTTCGACGCACAAAAACATCTGGCAGCGGTGTCGAAGGCGCTTCGCGGCGCAACGCTCGATCTCGCACCGGATGGAACGCTCACCATCAGCCGCAACATCGCCGGCGGCCGCACGCGCGAGCTGATCCGCGGACCGCAGATGATCGTTCGCGATGCGAGTGGCGGCGTGGCGGGATCGATCTTCATCCTTCCGCATCACAACGACGCGCTGCCGGCACCGACACGCTCGCTCGATCGCTCCTTCTTCTGGACGTTCCTCGGCGCAACACTCTTCGGCATCGCCATGGCCATCGCCATCGCCCGCTGGATCAGCGTTCCGGTCGAACGCCTCACCGCTGCCGCGCGGCGGATGGAGTCGGGCGATCTCGCAGTGCGCGTCGAGCCGGCGGGCGGCGCGGAGCTGGCCGAGCTCGCGCACGGCTTCAACGCCATGGCCGCCGCGCTCGACCGCAACGAGGAACAACGCAAACGGATGGTGAGCGACGTGGCCCACGAGCTGCGCGCGCCACTGACGAACATCCGCTGCGAGCTGGAGTCGATGCAGGACGGACTCACGGCGCCGACGCCGGAACGGATTGCGTCGCTGCACGAGGAGACGATGCACCTCGCGCATCTCGTCGACGATCTGCAGGACCTCGCGCTGGCCGAGGCGGGCCGGTTGGAAATCGACGCGCAGCCGGTTTCCGTCTCATCGCTCGCACGCCGCGCCGCCGCGGGGATGGAGATGCGAGCGCGCGAACGGGGCGTGACCATCGTTGTCGAAGGCGACGACGACATCCTCGTGCTCGCCGATGCACGCCGCGCCGTGCAGATCCTCACGAACCTGCTCGCGAATGCCGTGGCGCACGTGGAGAAGCCCGGCAACGTTCGCGTCACCTGGGAGCGCAGCGGAAACGAAGCGATCATCCGCGTCATCGACAGCGGCGTCGGCATTCCAGCCGACGAACTGCCGCGCATCTTCGAGCGCTTCTACCGCGTCGACGTCTCCCGCTCCCGCTCCACCGGCGGCGCCGGACTCGGCCTCCCCATCGTCCGCCAGCTCGTCGCTGCACACGGCGGCCGGGTGTGGGCGGAGAGCGAAGTGGGATTGGGATCAACGTTTACATTCACTCTGCCTGCTCGCAAGTAATAAGCGGCTGGTGTGGCACAGACACTCTTGTCTGTGCTGCGGATGCTCGGGAGATCTGAAATTCTCAGTCCGGGAAACTTGCAAGAGCACAGACAAGAGTGTCTGTGCCACACCTCTTCATCATCGCTTCACAACTGCCGCGTACGTTGCGCATGGAGGCAATCATGAAGACATTCATCTGCACACTTGCGCTGTTGATCGCGTCGACGCTGGCAGCGCAACAGGCGCCGATCGATCAGATCACCGCCGCCGTCGACCAAGCCGCCGCCGAGGATAAATTCTCCGGCGTCGTGCTCGTGGCGAAGGATGGGACGCCGCTGCTGTCGCGCGCGTGGGGCATGGCCGATCCCGCCAAAGGCATCGCCAACCGCCCCGACACGAAATTCAACCTCGGCTCGATCAACAAAATCTTTACGCACGTGGCCATCGGACAACTCGCTGCGGCCGGCAAGTTGTCGCTCAGCGACACCATCGCCAAACACTTGCCTGACCTGAACGTTCCGTCGGCCGACAAGATCACCATCGAGCAACTGCTCCAGCATCGCTCGGGACTCGGCGACATCTTCGGGCCGAAATTCATGGACTCGCATGCGTCGATCCGCAAGCTGTCGGACTACGTGCCGCTCTTCGCCGGCGCGCCGCTGTCGTTCGAGCCCGGCAGCGATCAGAAATACTCGAACGCCGGCTTCGTCGTCCTCGGGCTGATCATCGAAAAGGTATCCGGCCAGAGCTACTACGACTACATCCGCGATCACATCACCAAGCCCGCGGGAATGACCGACACCGCGTCGTATGCGGTCGATGAAAACGTCCCGAACCGCGCCGTCGGACTCACGAAACGCGGTCCCGATGGTCCGCTGCCGGACCGGCAGAACAACATCAACACGCTGCCGGCACGCGGCAGCTCGGCCGGCGGCGGCTACTCCACCGCGGCCGATCTGCTCCGCTTCTCGCAGGCGCTGCTCGCCGACAAACTGCTGCCGAAGAAATGGACCGATTGGATGTTCACCGGCAAATTCGATGCGCCCGGCCAGCGCAACATCGGCGTGGCCGGCGGCTCGCCAGGCGTCAACGCCGTCCTCGAAATCGCGCCGCCGTACACCGTCATCGTCATGTCCAACTTCGATCCTCCGGCGGCGATGGAAGTCGGCGCCGAAGTGCGCAAACTCCTCGGCATGGGCGGAGCGGAACGTCGCCAGCGGCGCAGCGCCGAAGGGCCGGGCGAAGTGATGATCCGCGGCAAAGTCGAGCTTCCGATGGATCTGACGCGTCACGTGCCGGTCATCGAGGCGAGGGTCAACGGCAAAGGTCCGTTCCGCTTCCAGGTCGACACCGGTTTCGGCGGCATGATCCAGGTCACGCCTGTCCTCGCGAAGACGCTGGAGTTGCCAGTCATCGGCGAATCGATCGCCGGCGATCCGAGCGGAAAGAATCAGCGGACCGTGCGCGTGTTGAGCGCGGAGTCGGTCGACGTCGGCGATGTGCATTTCGGTCAGGTCGAAGCGAGCGAAGGCGGTCCGCATTTCGAAGGGATCGATGGCGTCATCGGTCTGCAGCTTTTCAACGGCCTGATCGTCACCTTCGACTATCCCAACAGCCGCTTCAAACTCGACGGCGGCGGACTTCCGGCCGCGGACGGCGCGAAGATCCTCACCTATCGCGTCGAGCACGGCGTCCCGAACATCGACATCGACGTCGCCGGCCAGAAGGTGAAGACCGACATCGACAGCGGCAGTCCGGCGCTTCTGTCGATCCCGCTGTCGCTCGCCAAATCGCTGCCGCTCGCGAGCGAGCCGCAGGTCGTCGGTCATGGACGGACGCCGAGCAACGAATTCGACATCTACTCCGCACCGATGAAAGGCGAAGCGCACGTCGGCGCGATCACCCTCACCGACCCGCGTCTCGATTTCGTCGACATCTTCCCCGTCGCCAACCTCGGCTTCCGTTTTCTGAAGGATTACGTGGTCACGTTCGATCCCGCCAACCACCGGGTGCGGTTTGTGAAGTAAAAGGGGGTGGGGAGTCGGGTGTGGGGAGTCGGAGATCGCCTACAAAACAAAATCTCCGACACCCTACCCCCTACTCCCCACACCCAACATGCGCACGATCCGCAAGCAATACCCCGCCCTTCGCGACGACATCGGCGAGCTGCATACGTGGCGGCCGTTGCCGAATGATGAGATTCAGCAGATCGATCCGTTTCTCTTTCTCAATCATCACGGGCCGCAGGTTTATCCGCCGCGCAATCGCGGACTGCCGTTCGGGCCGCATCCGCATCGCGGGTTCGAGACGGTCACCTTCATCGTCGAAGGTTCGCTCACGCATCGCGACACCGGCGGACATGAGAGTGTCATCGAGACCGGCGGCGTGCAGTGGATGACGGCAGGGCGCGGTCTCGAACACGAAGAGGTTTCGCCGCCGGAGTTTCTCGAACGCGGCGGACCGCTGGAAATCCTGCAGCTCTGGATCAATCTGCCGTCGCGTTTGAAATTCACCGAGCCGCGTTACGTCGGATTGCAGAAAGATGACATCGCCTCATTCGAAAACAGCGGCGTCACCGTCAATCTGATCTCCGGCGACTGGAGCGGGCATCGCGGTCCGATCGAGTCGCTGACGGACGTGCACATGATGACCGTCGCGCTGAAAGCCGGCAGCCGAATCGTTTTGCCGGCGCCGCGCGGACGGAACGTTTTTTTCTACATCGTCCGAGGAAAGCTGACCATCGGTGAGGCCTTCCATCTCGTCGATTGGAACGATGACGGCGATGAGATTGAAGTGGAAGCGGTCGACGATGCCTTCATCCTCTTTGGCCATGCCAAACCGTACGGCGAGCCGGTGGTCGCGCACGGTCCGTTCGTGATGAACACGCGCGAAGAAATCGTGCAGGCGATTCGCGATTACCAGATGGGAAAGTTCGGCGCGTGATCAGCGCAGCGCGTTCGCCACGATCGAGCCGACGCCTTTGACCTGCTTGAGAAACGCCGAGGTCGAGAGCCAGGTCTTGTCGGGGTAGTAGGCGAAAACGGGGCTGCCGCCGCGGATCGTGTCGATGATCTGCTGCGAAATCTCCGGGCGCACGGCCGGGCATCCCCAACTGCGGCCGAGGCGGCCGAGGACCTTCACGGCCTCCTGGCTGACGTACGACGCACCGTGCAGGACGATGGCGCGATCCCACGCCATGTCGTTCACGCCTTCTTCGAGCCCGCGCAGTCGAAGCGAGTAGCCGTTGCCGCCGTTGTACGTGTCCGCGGTGACGAAAAGGCCGAGGCTGGTGGCGAGACTGCCGGGGCTGTTGGAGAAAAAGTTCGCGATGTTGCCGCCGCTCGATTTGCCGTGCGCGACGAGCTCACGGAAAAGCAGCTTGTGCGCGGCGAGGTCGAAGATGAACATCCGCGGCTCGGACGATGGCAACGAGTAATCGATGACCGTTAGCAGGTTGCGCTTCGGCACGAGTCCGCTGTCTTCCGCGCGCGTGGCAGCGGCGAGCGCCAGCTTGAGGACATCAGGACGAAGGCCGGGAGCCTGCGTCACGAGCGTCGTAATCTCGGCGTCGGATGAGTCCGCCGCCATCATCGGCACGGCAAACGCGAGCGTTACGGCGATCGATACGAGCAGTCGCTTCATGGAAGTTCCCGGTCTTGGATTTGAACGCGGATGATAACAAATAACCGTCGGGAGTATTGCGCTTGGTGCACCTCATGCACTCGGCGAGGTCGTGCGAACTGCCGCGCTTCTGCTCGCGATCACGATTGCCGCGACGGCGCAGGCCGACGTCTTTCGCGTTCTCGACGATGACCGCGATGCCGCCCAGGCGCGCGTCGACATCATCCAGCAGGCGCGGACGGAAATCGCCGCCGTTTACTTTCTCGCGCACAACGACCGCATCACCATCACCGCGCTGGCGCTGCTGCGCGATGCCAAACGGCGCGGCGTGGGCAACGTGCGGCTGATCGTCGACGCGAACTTTCAGCACATCCCGCGCGCCGTGCTCGCCCATCTACGAGACGAAGGCGTCGAGGTTCGCGTCTATCACGCCATGACGATCCGCCATCCGAGCTGGCTCTTTCATCGGATGCACGAGAAGGTCGTGGTCGTCGACGGCGAGCGTTACATCGCCGGCGGCCGCAATCTCGCCGAGGAGTATTTCGGACTGCGCAAACGCAACTTCGTCGATCGCGACGTTTACGTCGACGGTCCCTCGGCCGCGCAAGCGCAGAAGCACTTCGAAGATCTCTGGAACAGCAGCGACGTCAGCGATCTGCGCGTTCGCGTTTCCGAAAACGACAAAGTGAAGGCGTCGCGGCTGCTCGACGATGCGGCGCAGGGCAAAGCGTTGGAGGGATTCATTGCGCTGAACACCGGCCGCAATTGGTCCGAGGGACAGACGAACGCGCAGGCGGTGCGGTTTCTCCACGATCCGGTCGTGGGACAGCCCGGCGATCGCGTCGCCGATCAACTTGCCGACGTGATCGAGACCGCAAAGAACGAAATCGTGATCGAGTCGCCGTACCTCGTCCCCTCGGGATCGATGCTCACGCTGCTCGAGAAAAAGCTCCACGAAGGCGTCCGCGTGCGCATCGTCACCAACTCGCTCCGCTCCTGCGATGGCGCGCTTCCGTTCGCCGGCTACATCAAATACCGGCGGCGCATGGTGCGCGACGGCATCGACCTGCGCGAATATCGCGGCCCCGACACGCTGCACGCAAAGACGCTGGTGATCGACGGGAAGACGATGCTGGTCGGCTCGTACAACATCGATCCGCGCTCGGCGAATCTGAACACCGAGGTGATGTGCGTGGCCGAGGACGAAACGCTGGCGAAGCAACTGCTGGCGTCGATCGATCAGCACATCAGTCACGCCTGGACGGTCGCCGCGCGCGAACGGCGTCCGAGCGCGCCGCGCGCTTGGCGGCTTCGCGCGTGGGCGGCGCGGCTGGTGCTGCCGTTGCTGGAAGGGCAGTTGTAATCGCACGCGTGTTCTAATCCGCGTCAATGTACGAACACCGCACCGATCGCCTTCTCACGCGGCTCGAGTTTGCGCGCCGCGTCATCGGCCACTTCGGCTATTCGATCCTCGCCTGCGCGATCGCACTCGGTGCCGGCGTGCTCGGCTATCACGTCATCGCCGGCCTCAGCTGGGTCGATTCGCTGCTCAACGCGTCGATGATCCTGGGCGGAATGGGACCGGTCGATCCGCTGCCGAACAATGGCGCGAAAGTCTTCGCGTCGCTCTATGCCCTCTTCTCCGGCCTGGTCTTCATCGGAGTCCTCGGACTGCTCCTCGCGCCGTTCATCCATCGCGTGATGCACAAGCTGCACATGGATTACAAGGACGACGGCGAGTAGTGGCGCTCACTGCCACGATGTACCGCTTCGCGATCCAACTCTCGGACGTCGATCGCGGCGTCTATGAGACGTTTGATCTACCCATTGCGCGGCAGCCGTCCGAAACCGCCGAGTACATGCTGACGCGCGTGCTCGCCTACTGCCTCGAGTACACCGAAGGAATCGCGCTGACCGAGGGCGTGGCGTCGGGCGACGAGCCGGCGGTGCTGGTGCGCGACCTCACCGGCCGCATCACCGCCTGGATCGAAGTCGGCGCGCCGGACGCCGACCGCCTGCATCGCGGCAGCAAGCTGGCCGGCCGCGCCGCCGTTTACACGCATCGCGATCCAGCCATGGTCCTCAATCAGCTCGCCGGAAAAAAGATTCACGGCGGCGATGAGATCCGCATCTATTCATTCGGCCGCGGCTTCATCGAACGCGTGGCCGAAATCCTGCCGCGCCGCGCGTCGCTATCGCTCACCATCACCGAACGGCAGCTCTATCTCGACGTCGACGACCAGTCGTTCTCGACGACGGTCGAGGAACGGAGCGTGTCGTGAGCTATTGCGACGTCGCGCCCGGCCATCCGTTTCACGGGCCGTATCACGATGAGGAGTACGGCTTCCCGATCGCGGACGACAACGCGCTCTTCGAACGGCTCGTCCTCGAAATCAATCAAGCCGGCCTCTCCTGGTTGACCATCTTGAAAAAGCGCGACGCCTTCCGCGCCGCGTTCGCCGATTTCGACATCGACCGCGTGGCGCGCTTCACCGCGAAACGACGCGAACGTCTGCTCAACGACGCCGGCATCATTCGCAATCGCCTGAAGATCAACGCGGCGATCGAGAACGCGCGCCGCATTCGCACACTGCAAAAATCGCACGGCAGCTTCGCCGCCTGGCTCGACGCGAATCACCCGCGCACCAAAGACGAATGGGTGCGGCTCTTCAAGAAAACCTTCGTCTTCACCGGCGGCGAGATCACCGGCTCCTTCCTCCTGAGCTGCGGCTACCTCGCCGGCGCGCACGATGAGACGTGTCCCGTTTTCGCAAGAATCGCGAAGCTGCGACCGGCGTGGATGCGATCAACTGCGCGAGATTGAAACAGGGATACGGGTTCACGCGGAGACGCGGAGGAGCGGAGAAAAGAAGCTCCGCGATCTCCGCGTCTCCGCGTGAAATCGGTTCCCAGTAGACGGATACCGGACGAATTTGGATTCACTGCTGTCCTTTGTGGGAGTCACTGCAGCGACCGCGCGAAAATCGGTTTGCGTCTAAATAACAATCCTGCCGATCGCACAACTCATTACTCCTCCATCTCTTCGCGATGCAGAAAACTGTGACTACGAATCCGACAAAACGCGGCGCACGATCTGCTTTTGGGTCGCGCCGGAGGATTCAATCATGCGCAGACTTTCGGTCGTCTTCGTCTTCTGCATTCTTGCAGCCGGTTGTGCCACGCAGTACCGCTCCAGCGATGAAAGCATCACGGGCGGATTCAGTGAAACGCAGCTTGCGCCGGACACGTGGCGCGTTCTCGTCGAGGGCAACGGCTTCACCAGCCGCCGTCACGCGGAGCAGTTCCTCATGCGCCGCTGCGCCGAGCTCGCGCTAGAACAAGGCAAGCGCTACTTCGTCCTCAGCGATCACGACGCCTGGATGAACGTGCGCCGCACGCACAACGGCGTTACCGCGTGGCCGATCAATCGCGCCGAGGTGACGGTGGTGTCGGATAAGGAACGGGATACGTTCGACGCCGTCGACATCATCGAGCGGACGAACGCCGCCGCGGACGGCAGACTCTCGGCGAGGGCGCGCCGGACGCTGGACTCGTTCAAAGACATCTCCTGACGCAACGATCCCCGTGCGCGCCGCAGGCCGCACGGGGATTCCGCGGCGGCCCGAACTGCGGTAACTTCAACCGCACATCCAAATCGGGAGGACGTTCCATGGGCCGCTCACTTTTCGCGAAGCTCCATCGCCGTTTCGGACGCCGCATCGGCGGCGACGAGCGGCGGCAACGCGCGGCTGCACATTTCGAGCGGCTTCGCGAGGCGATGCCGGTCGGACTCGTCGGCGCGCCGCAGCGCATCGCGTCGCACTCTCCGCGCGTTGCAATCCTCGGCGCCGGATTCGCGGGCGCCAGCGCAGCGTGGTTCGCGGCGCGGGCCGGATTCGCCGTCACGCTCATCGAGCCGCGCGGCGTCGGCGGGCGCGTATCGTCGACGCGCACGCTCGTTCCGGGCCGCATCCTCGAAGCCGGCGCAGAGTTGATCGGCACCAATCATCCGCTCTGGATCGCGCTCGGGCAGCACTTCGGCTTCGCCATGAGCGTCCTCTCCTCGGAGGAAAACTACGCGGCCGCGGGGCTGGAGATGCCGCTCATTCTCGATGGCCGCCATCTCTCACCGTCCGAGCAGAAAGCGTTGCATCACGAGATGGACGAAGTCTTCCAGCTCTGGGGCGAGGAATCGAAAATCGTTCGCAATCCGTGGATGCCGTGGACGACCGACGGCGCGGCGGCGCTCGATGGGCAATCGCTGGCGTCGAAGATTCCGGCCAAGACCGGCGAGCTGGCGCGCAAGGCCATCCTGCTCGAGTTCGAGCTGGACAACTGCATTCCGGCGGCGGAGCAGAGTTGGCTCGGCGCGCTTTCGCAGCTCGCGGCCGGCGGCGGCTATGCGTTTTTCGAGGAGACGGAAGTCTTCCGCTGCTCCTCCGGCAACCAGGCGCTCGGCCGGCGGCTCGCGGCCGGTCTCGATCTGAATCAGGGCCGCGCCACGAACATCCACACCGGCGACCGCATCTTCATCGACCTCGCCGGCGGCGCGAAGGACGGTCCGTACGATTACGTCGTCGTGGCCGTTCCGAGCGTGGCCATGGAGAAGATCACCATCGACGGCAAGCCATTTCCGTATCGCGCCATCGCGCACGGTCCGGCCGTGAAATACCTCTCCGCGATCGAGCGGCGCTTCTGGATTCCGGAAGGCGTCGCGCCCAGCGGCATGTCCGACAACCTCGGCATGATGTGGGAAGGAACCGACAACCAGATGGACACGGCGCCGTTCGACGTGAGCGTTTTCGCCGGCGGCCGGCCGGCGCAGCGCGCCATCGACGCAGGCGGCGACGCGTCGTACTTCGCGCCGCGGCTGACCGCGCTCCTGCCGCACTACAAAGCCACGCACGCCGAGTTCGAGAACTGGCCGAAGCGCATCGGGATGGGCTACTCATGTCCCGCGCGCGGCGAGGTGATGACGACGCAGAAGTCGTACGCCGACCTCATCGCCGGCCGCATCGCGGTTGCCGGCGAGCACACGTCGCCGGCGTGGTTCGGCTTCATGGAAGGCGCGCTCGAATCGGGCCTCGTGGCCATGGCCCGCATCGCCGCCAACGCAGGGATGCATCTTTCGCCCGAGTACGGAAAATTCAAGGCCGTCTGATGCTCATTCGCGTCGCCACGCCGGCCGATGCCGCAACGCTCGCCGCGATCTCGCTGAAGACGTTCGTCGATACGTTTGCGCCGCACAACACCGCCGCAGACATGGATTCGTACACGAGCGTAGCGTTCGGCGAGGAGACGCAACGTCGCGAGCTCGACACGGAAGGCGTCGTAACGCTCCTCGGCGAAGAAGACGGCGACACGATCGCGTACGCGCAGGTTCGCCAAACGCCCGGCGCGCCGCACGGCGACGTGGAGCTGGCCCGCTTCTACGTCGATCAGCTGCATCACGGCCGCGGCATCGCACAAACGTTGATGGATGCCGTCGAACAACATGCGATCACTCTCGGCGGCACGCGCCTCTGGCTGGGCGTCTGGGAGCATAACCTCCGCGCCATCGCCTTCTACCGCAAGCGCGGCTTCGTGCAGTGCGGCGCGCACCCCTTCATCCTCGGCACCGACGTCCAAACCGACTGGCTCATGAACCGGACGCTGTGATGGTCGTCGCCATCGTTCTCGCCGCCGGTTCTTCCAAACGCCTCGGCACTTCGAAGCAGGAGCTCGTGTTCGAAGGGGAAACGCTTGTTCAACGCGCGGAACGGATGGCTCGCGCTGTTGCGGACGACGTCATCGTCGTCACGCCTCGACTCAATCCGGATGCCGCGGAAGGGATCGCATCATCGATCCGCGCTGGCGTTCGTCTCGCACCGGCCGATGCGCGCATTCTGATCATCCTCTGCGATCAGCCTTTGATCACGATAGAGCATCTGCTAGACCTCATAGCAACTGCTAGTCCAATCGCGGCAACAGGCTACTCGGGCATCGCCGGAGTGCCGGCGGTGTTCGCGCCGGAGTTCGCGTCCGAGCTCCTTGCTCTTCGCGGCGACCGCGGCGCACGCGCCGTCATCGAAGCGCATCGCGACGTCACAACAGTCGTGACATTCGAAGACGCCGCGGCCGATATCGATAACCCGGACGATCTGCGCAGACTGAAAGGCTGATCACCACAAAGACACAAAGAGCACAAAGGGTCTTCTTTGTGTCCTTTGTGTCTTTGTGGTGAAAACGCTTTTCACAGCAACTTATCGATAGTGATCGGCAGGTCGCGAACCCGTTTCCCAGTCGCGTTGTAGATCGCGTTCGCGATCGCCGGCGCGACGCCGATGATGCCGATCTCGCCGATGCCTTTCACGCCGATTGGGTTCACGTGCGGGTCGTCCTCCTCGACCATGATGATGTCGATCGGCGGGATGTCCGCGTTCACCGGCAGGAGGTACTCGCCGAGGTTGACGCTCGTGAAGGAACCGACGTGCGTGTCGAACCGCGTCTGTTCCAGCAGCGCGCAGCCGATGCCCTGCACGATGCCGCCATAGAACTGGCTGTGCGCCGTCTTGGCGTTGAGAATGCGGCCGCCGCCGAATGCGCTCACGATGCGACGCACTCTCACGATGCCGAGGTCCGCATCGACTGCCACCTCGGCGAACTGCGCTCCGAATGAGTGCGTTGAGTATTTCGCTTCCTCGGGATCGGGCTTCGCATCGATCTGCGCTTCGACCGTCGTCAGATAGTGGCGATGCAGCAGCGCTCCGTACGTGTCGCCGGCGGCGAGCTCCTGGCCGCCGTTCAACTCGAGCAGTTTGCGTTTCAACTCGTTGGCGAGTTGATAAACGGCCGTTCCGACCGTCGCCGCGGTCAGCGATCCGGCGGAGATCGGCGCCTGCGGCAGCTTCGTATCGCCGTATTCGAAGCGAACCGTTTCGAACGGCACGCCGAGCGTTTCCGCGGCAACCTGCTGCATGATCGTGGCCGTCCCCATCCCCATCTCGTGCGTGCCGCAGGAGATGACGACGTTGCCCGACGCCTCGATGCGTCCGCGCGCCGAGGCGGGCGCGCGATGCGCGGGATAGGTCGCGCTGGCCATGCCCATGCCGATGAGCCAGCGGCCGTCGCGTGTAGATCGCGGCACCGGATTGCGCCGCGACCAGCCGATGCGCTCGGCGGCCTGCTGGTAACACTGCCGCAGCGACTTGCTCGACCACGGCTTGTGCTCGACCGGATCTTCTTCGGCGTAATTCGCCAGCCGCAGCGCGATCGGATCCATCTTCAGCGCCTCGGCCAATTCGTCCGTCGCCGACTCGATCGCGAACATGCCCACGTTCTCGCCGGGCGCGCGCATGTACGTGCCGCTGGAGACATTCAGCTCGACGACTTTGTTCGCCGCGCGAATGTTCGGGCAGGCGTAGATCGTGCGCGTCGGCCGCGTGAAACGCTCGTTGTAATCGGAAACGCTGTTGCCTTGGCTGACGCCTTCGTGGATGAACGACACGAGCTTGCCGTCCGAGGACGCGCCGAGGGCCACGCGCTGCTCGGTCGGAGGACGGTGGCCGTTCGTGAAAAAAAGCTGCTTGCGCGGCAGCCACAATTTCACCGGACGTTTGAGTTGATACGTGGCGATTGCCGCGGCCAAGACGTGCGGCCACGTCGATCCCTTGCTGCCGAATGCGCCGCCGACGAACGGCGAGATGATCTCGATGTTCTCCTTCGGGATGCCGAACGCTTTCGCCATCGTGGTGCGGACGGCGAAGATGTTCTGCGACGACTCGTGCAGCGTGAGGCGGTTTCCTTCCCACGAGGCGACGAGCGAATGCGCCTCCATCGGATTGTGATGCTGGTACGGCGTCGTGTACGTCTGATCGATCTTCACCGCGGCCGACGCGAATGCCGTGTCCGCGTCGCCGACATGAATGGGCGGCGCCTGCTGCGAACCTTTGTCCGTCGCTTCGTTGCGATGCTTGGCTATGTCAGTCTTCGCCGGGCTTTCTTCGTACGTGATGCGCACGAGATTCGCCGCATGCGTCGCCTGCTCTAGCGTCTCCGCGACGACGACCGCGATCTGCTGGCCGACGTAGTGGATCGTGGCGTCGGCGAACGGGAGGAGATGCGGCTCGGCGTAGTTGCCGGAGTCGGGAGGCGGACCGCCGGACTGCTGACCGCCTTTTTGCCCGCCGCCTTTCTCACTCTGCCCGGTCGGTTGCGCCGGCGGTTGATTCAGCTTCGGCGCGTTCTGATACGTGATCACCGCGAGAACGCCGGGCGACTTTTTTGCCGCCGCGTCGTCGATCGACTTGATGCGTCCCGAGGGAATCGTCGACGCGACGACGACGGCGTGCACGAGGCCCTGCACATTGTTCTCGGCTGCGAAGCGCGCAGCGCCGGTCACTTTCACGCGCGCGTCGACGCGATCGCGCGGCTTGCCGATCATTGGAAGAGTCACGCGACACCTCCCAGATCGGTGAGCGCGCGGACGAGCGTCCGTTTCGCCAGCTCGATCTTGAAATCGTTGTGACCGTAGCCGCGCGCTTTGCTCATCTCGGCGTCGGCCGCGCGGCGGAAGACCTCGATCGATGCCTGTTGTCCGGTCAACGCCACCTCTGCTGCTTTGGCTCGCCACGGCTTCGTGCCGACGCCGCCGAGCGCAACGCGCGCGGATCGGATCACTCCGTTCTCGACATGGAGTCCGACCGCTGCCGACGCCAACGCGAATTCGTACGAGGCGCGGTCGCGGATTTTCAAATACGACGAATGACGCGCGTGCGGCGCATCCGGAATGAACACGGACGTGATCAACTCGCCATGCTTCAACGCATGCTCAAGATGCGGCGTGCCGTCGGGCAGCAGATGAAAATCGACGGCCGCGACGTGACGCTCACCATTCGAACCGCGCAGCGCGATCACTCCGTCGAGCGCGGCGACGGCTACCGCGAAATCGGACGGATGCGTGGCGATGCAGTGCTCGGACGTGCCGAGGACGGCGTGCATGCGGTTATCGCCCTCGATGGCCGAGCAGCCGCTGCCGGGATTGCGTTTGTTGCACGGCGTCCAGGTCAGCTCGCGAAAGTACGGGCAGCGCGTGCGCTGCATCAGGTTGCCGCCAATCGACGCGGCGTTGCGCAGTTGCGGCGAGGCGCTGGCCAGAAGCGCTTGCGAAATCGCCGGCGCATGCTGGCGCACGAGCGCGTGCGCGGCGACGTCGCTCATCCGCGCCAGCGCGCCGATGCGGATGCCGCCCTTCACCGCTTCGACCGTCGCCAGCGGCAGCGCGTTGATATCGACCAGGCGCGCCGGACGCTCGACTTCGCACTTCATCAGGTCGATGAGATTCGTGCCGCCGGCCACGAACCTCGTCTGCGGTTTCGCGCCCGACGTCAGCGCGTGTGCGGCGTCGGCGGCGCGCGAATACTCAAACGGGTGCATTCGCGCCTCCGTTCTTCGCCGCTTCCCTGACCGCGTCGACGATGCCGCCGTATGCGCCGCAGCGGCAGATGTTGCCGCTCATCCATTCGCGGATTTCATCGTCGCTGCCGGCATGACCTTCGTTCAGCAGCGCCACCGCCGAGCAGATCTGGCCCGGCGTGCAGTAGCCGCACTGGAATCCGTCGTTGCGGATGAACGCGGCCTGCACCGGATGCAGCCGTCCGTTCGCGGCCAGCCCTTCGATCGTGGTGATCTTCTGGCCGCTGTGCATGGCCGCGAGCGTGAGGCAGGAGTTGTAGCGGCGGCCGTCGATGAGCACCGTGCACGCGCCGCACGCCCCCTGATCGCAACCTTTCTTGGTGCCGGTCAGGTCGAGATGCTCGCGCAACGCATCGAGCAGCGTCGTGCGCGGATCGAGCCGCAGATCGTGGCGCGTGCCGTTGACGGTAAGCGCAACCGGAATCGCGTTCGGGTCAACTTTGGGAGCCGGATCCGCGTTTGCCAGCATCGGACTGACGACAATGGCGGCGGCAGCAGCGGCCGTGCCGAGGACGAAGGAGCGCCGCGACGGATCGTCAGGTTGATCGTCATCGTCCGGCGGCGTGTAGCAAGGCGGAAGGGTCATGAATCCTCCGCGCCGACGGCGTGCAGTAGACGCGCCAAGCCGGCACGGTTGACATCCTGAAGAGGCTGCGAGGAAATCGCGTAACCGCTATCGACAGAGAGGCCGGGTTAGCAAGATCAGGTACTGCACCTTGCCAAAGCACAGACAGGAGTGTCCGTGCCACACCGGCTGTGCCGGTCGGCATCTTTCGCAAGCAATGCAGGATTGTGTGGCACAGACACTCTTGTCTGTGCTGCTAATGCTCGGGACGCATGTGAAATCGACCGAGTGGCGATTTCTTCACGCTCTCGCGCGGGCGATTACGCTTTCTCGCGCGCCCGCGTCCGCGCGGCTTTCTTCGCTGCGGCCGAACGCGATGCTGCGCTGCGCTTCTTCGAGGCCGTCTTCGCCTGACGCGACAGCGCTTTCTTCGACGCCGCTGAACGCCCTTCGCGCTTCAGCGCCTTCTCGGCCGCGCGCGAGCGCTTCGCGGACGGCTTGCGCTTCTCTTTCCCTTCCTTCAGCGCCAGCGCCGCGCTGTGCCGCGTCTTCGCGCTCGCTTTCCCTTTCGCGGGCGGCTTCAGATCGACACCGGCGCGGCGCGCCTTCGACAATCCGATGGCGATGGCCTGCTTGGTCGAGCGCGCGCCATGCTTTCCTTCGCGGATGTGATCGATCTCCTCGCGTACGAACTCGCCCGCCTGCGTCGACGGCGCCTTCCCTTCGCGCTTGTCCTCTTTCGCCCGCTCCAACGTTTCCTTCTCCGGCATCGGCCGCTCCTTAGTGCCGCTTGAAGAATTGGACGGCCCGTTCGTGCGCTTGTGCGGCTTCGCGCGTCTTGAACGTGCCGAGGTTGCGGCGCTTGCCGGTGACGGGATTTTTCTTCCGCGAGTAGAGCCGGTATTCGCCCGATTTCAATTTCCTGATCATGGCGAAACCGGTGTGCAAAGAGCGTGTCTGAATTAGCGCGACGGAACGCGAAGCGTGTACGAGCTCAATGGTTCCTGACGCTCGCCGGTGATGCCGTAGACCACCAGCCTGTACGTGCCGGGCTTGAGGAATTCACGCGGGACCACGATGACCAGTGAGCCGTCGGGAGTGCGCAGCATGGCCTTGCTGCTCCAGAGCGTTCGCGAAGGATCGGCCACACGGGCGATCTCCGCGCGAAGTTTGTCCACCGCAAGGTCAGAGCCGAGCGACGGCACCAGGAAGTACGAATCGCCGTTCGTGGTCAACGTGTTCTGTTGCGTACCGATGCCGCGCTGGCCGTCCGGATAGAGATCCTGCGGCTGCGACACCGCCACCGGCTGTTTCAACCGCATCTCCGCACGCCAGAGCAGACCTCCCAAAACGACCGCGACTGCCGCGGCCACCGCACCGAATGCACGCCAGAACTGGAGACCACCGTCCGAACGACGCCGCTTCTGCAGTGCCTTCCAGTGCCGCGCGAATTCATGATCGGAGAGGTAATCGGGATGATCGGGATCCGCTCCCTCCGGAAATGGAGTGGTCAGCGTCCGCACGAGATCCGGGTAGGCGATGAGCCGCTCGCGAATGCGCGCTTCCTCATCCGGCGCCAACTCCCCTCTCGTATACGCCAACACTTCCTCGGCAGTCGGCGGCTCGCCCATCGTCAGCCGGTTTTCCGTAATGAGATCGCGGTTGGCAGCGGACAACTCTGATTTCGTAGTCATTCTTCAACCTCCGGAAGTGCGTTCGCATCTCCCAGCTTCGCGCGAAGGATTTTTTTCGCATCGCGCAATCGCGACTTGACCGCGTCTACTGTGATCTTCAGAAACTTTGCGATCTCGTCGTATGTAAATTCGTTGAGCCACAACTGAATGCACTCGCGGCTGCCCGTCGGAAGCCCGGCGATCGCGTCACGAAGACGCTTACTGCGGAGCGCGTCCTCCTCGCGTTGCGCGTAATCGGGCTCCGGCGGCGCCGCCGGTTCCGGGATAGCGTTGCGATCGTGAATATCGACCGTTTCCGCGCCGCGCTTGGCCGTCTTCTGCGACCGGATCCTGTTGTAGGCGACGTTGCGGGCAATGGTCTCCAGATAAGCCCACTCGGCATCGCCGCGATATTCGTCCATCGCCTCCAGAAACCGGAAAAACGCGTCCTGCGTCAACTCCTCCGCATCCTCCTCGGTCACACGAAAGGAGAGAACGTAAAAGCGGACCATCCGTTTGTAATACTTCCGGTAAAGGTCTTGAAACCGATCGTCGTTGGTCATCGCTCGATCTCGTCTCCAGGAAACGCGTATCTTATGAGAGCCTTGAAACGACTCCTGATCATCGCGTTCGCACTCTGCACAGCCACATGCAAAAGAGACACGGAAAGTCCAGATGTGTGGCTTAGTCCCGCCGATCTGAAGCCGGCGACCGCGCCATGGCAGCCGGCCGCGATCCCCCCGGAATGCGGCGACGCCATCCCCACCCGCGCCGACGCAGAAGGCATGCTGCGATCGCAGCCACTCTGTATCGATGCCGCCGTGGCAGCACTGGAACGCTTCGCCCGTGCGGATCCGGCTGCCACGCGCGATCTCGCAGTCGGATACGCATTGCGCGCACAGCGTGAGGACCGGCCTACCGATCTCTTGAATGCATTGGATGCCGCGCAGCACGCGGTGGCAGCACTGCCGCAGTCCGACGTGGCCCGATTCGATCTCGCAATGATTGAGGAAAACGTCGGCCTCACCGATGACGCGGTTGATTCGTGGAACCAATTCCTGAAGATCGGCAAACCAAGTCGCATTGCCGAGGCCCGCGAGCATCTCGACCGGCTCCGCAATTTCGACTCGACAGTGCAATGGGCGAAGAATCGAACCCAACTCGGAATTGCTCTTCGCGCGCGTGACCGGGCTGCGGTGGCGAGGCTCATCGCTCCCTTCCCGACGTCCGCAGAAAAATATCTGGAAGAAGAATTGCTGCGACCTGAACAACTCGCTGAAGCGAAAATCCTCGCGGCGGAATTGATGCGCGTTACAAAGGATCGGTTTCCTGTCGACGTCGTTGAGGCGATGGAACGTTCCCTAAAGGAGCTTCTGGAAGCACATCTGGCCTTCGCTGATGCGCGGAGTGCAGATCGCGCGATTGCGGCCGAAAGAAAAGCGAAATACGAGAAGGCGGCGCAACTGCTCGAACGCGGCGGAAGTCCGCTCAGCCTGCTCGCGCGTCTCGGCTACGTCGTCGCCGTATCGTTCGAGAAACCGGACGGCTACGCGCGGGCAACGGCATTGATCGAACCGATCGATCGTGAAGCACGGGCGCGCGGCTACCGGCATCTGCTCGCGCGTGTACGTGCCACGCGAGCCAATTTCCTCGTGTACCAGAGCCGCCATGTCGAATCGCTGCAGGATTCGCAGGACGCGCTTGCCGAATACGAGCGGGACGGCGACCTCGAAGCGGTATCGGACACGCACGCGCGGAGGATCGGTGTCTTGCGGCAGGCTGGTCTCAATGATCTTGCGTGGCGCGAAGCAATGCAGGCGATGCAGACATCGCCGCATCTGGCCGACACGCGCTCCCGCCATAATCTCTATGGTGATACGGCGCAGACCGCTGCCGCGTTCGGACACGCGACGATCGCGCTTCTTTACCAAGATACGGCAGTCCGCCTGATCCAACGGGCAATTCGCAATACGCCTCCGGAGCAGGTCGACGCCATCAATGGACTCAAGAAGCAGCTTTCACCGGTCCTGCGATCTCGCGCGATGATTGAGCTGCAACTCGATCAACCGAATGTAGCCGCAGTCGATCTCAACGACGCGGCACGCTTCCTCTCGAAAAAAGTCTCTTCCGACGAAGTCCGGATTTTTCAGGCGCGCATTCAGGAGGTCCAGGGGCAGGCATTCCTCCGAGTCAATCCCGCCGGTGCCGTCGCTGCATTCAGCGCTGCGCTGCGGCAGGCCAATCCGGAGTCGCGGACGTATCGCGCGTCACTGCTCGCACAGCGCGCGGATGCGGAGCGCCGGGCGACGCAGCTTGGCGCAGCAGAAAACGACCTGCGGGCGGCGCTCAATGAGCTCCACGCGGAGCAACTCTACATGCTCGAGCACCGCAAGCGCGGCGACGCCGAAGGCTTGTGGAGCTCGTACTTTTCCCGCTTTGGCGAGGCATATCAAACTCTGATACGGCAATTAATCGATGACGGCCTGACCGCTGAGGCTTTCAATTACGCGGAGCAAGCACGTGCGTTCGAGCCGCTGTACCTGGTTTCGGAAGTCGTTCCCAAGGACTTCGACGGCAAAACCAAAAGTCTCGCGGAAATTCAACAAACGCTGCCTACGGGCACGCAACTCATCGAATACTCCGTGCTGCCGGACCAGACCATCGCCTGGCTCGTGTCGCGGGAACACTTCTCCTTCATCCGCCTGCCGGCCGGAAAGTCCGTCATCGAGCGCCATGCTTCGGAACTGCAACGCGCAGCCGGAGCGCGCAATCAAGCAGATTTCGAAACGCAGCTCTATGCGCTTTACGACGCGCTCATGGCCAAACCGATTGCGGCCATGACCGCGAAACCGCGGCGGCTGGTCATCGTCCCCGACGGCCCGATGCACGGTTTGCCGTTTGCCGCACTGCGCAATCCGAACACGCAGCGGTATCTCATTCAAGACGTACCCATCGAGATCGCCGGCAGCGCGAATCTGTATCTCGTGTCACTGACCCGCGATCGGGCATTGCAGTCCACTGCGGCGCCTTCAGTACTTCTACTCGGCGATCCCGCCTTCAATGGAAACCTCCCCTTTGCGCAGGGATTGCTGCCTCTTCCTCACGCGCGCAGCGAGTGCGAAAAGATTTCCGCACTCTATGGGACGCGCACGCAGATGCTGCTGGATCGCGACGCCACGATTCCGCGCTTTCTGGAGCAAGCGCGGACCAGCACAATCATTCACGTCGCCGCGCACGGCATCGTGAACGCTCAGGCGCCGTCGCACTCGTACATTCTTCTGGCGCCGGCGCCCAACGAGCCCGGTCCGCTGGAAGCGCAGGCGCTCGTGACGCGGCTCCCGCTCGATCACACCCGCCTGGTCATCCTGTCGACCTGCAGCAGCGCAGGCGGTCTTCCGATCGGCGCGGAAGGCGTTGCGCCTTTTGTACGTCCGCTCATCGGCGCCGGTGTTCCGGCAGTCATCGGCACACTCTGGAACGTCGAAGACGCCACAGCGGAGGACCTCCTCGTGTCATTTCATCGTCACTATCGAGAAGGCTACGACGCGGCGGTTGCGCTGCAGCTCGCACAAGTCGGTCTTCTTACGAAAACAAACAACAACTCAGGTCAACGGCCGGTATTCGCGTGGGCCCCGTTTCAGGTGATCGGCCATAGCTCGTCGCCATTCGCACCCGCGCCGCAACAGAAGGAGAAACCACCATGAACAGCTTCATCCTCAAATTATTCTTTACGGGCCTCATGGCCTTCGTCCCCAGCCAGGACGGCAAAGAAGCGACCGTCCTCCTCCTCAACGTCCACCACGACTATCAATCCTCCGACGGAACCGCTCTCGCCCATCACAAACCGCTGCTGATTGCGCGCGCCGGCGATTGCAGCGGTCAGTGCCCGAAGCGTGACGCCGACATCGCACAATTCGTCTACGCCGACAAATCCGAAAGCGAAGCGCTCGATTCGCTGGAAGCGGCGGTCGCCGGCGGCGGAGCATGGGAGTTGGCGAACTCCGAGCTCTCCATCCAGAAGGGAAATCCGAACGATCCCGACCTGCCGTCGCTGAACGTCGTCCAGAACGTTCGCAGCGGAATCATCCCCACCACCTCGGCTGAGCGCGAGGATTTCGGATGGGTGGCGGACATGCAGCAGATTGCGCCATCCGGCTATGCCTTCAACACCGATCTCCTCGACTCCCCTCCGCCCGGACTCGTCGCGGCGCGCCTGCACCTGCGCAGCGGTAAGGTCTTCACGTATCGCGTCGCGCGTATCGGCAGCAACGTCACGCCAGTGCACTTCGAGCGGCTCGACGGCACAGGCGGCGCGTCGTCGTACTCGCAGGCGATCGCCTCCTGGGTCGGCGCCGAGATCGAGATCTCCGGCGACAACGTCGAGATCGTGGAAGAGAAGTTCGATGGCGGCACCGGGCGTTCGATGACGCTTTCGCCTGACACGAACGGCAACGTGGAAGTGGCGGTTCTGAATCTTCCGCCGTTCGTTCCGCCGTCGTCGCAGTTCACCGGCACGCCCGATCCGGGCAAGCACTTCGAGATGTACTACGAAGTCGCGCAGACGCCGCCGGCGCAATCGGCGCGCCTCGTCCCGAAAGCGGGCGCCGCAGCCGGCGCGCCTGAGTACGCGGAAGTCGAGTGGAACGCCATCCATTCGCAGACGGCGCTCTGGTCCGACCTGCTCAACGCCATTCGCCTGAACATCGGCCGCACCGTGTACGAAGAGGTTCTCTGCCCTCCGTTCCGCCCGTAATTCCACGAACGGCTCGCCGCGATCGCGGCGGGCCGTTTCTTTGCGAGGACGACGCAATGACGATCCGACGCCTGATGATCTTCGCGGTACTGGCTGCGATGTGTGAGTCGCATCCGCATTCCCTCGGAAAGCAAGTTGCTGCCGCGAACTTTTTCACCGACCGCTATGCGCATTCGCGGTTCGCCGGCTGGAAAGTTCGGGCCAGCGCCCGCGGACGCGATTGCGACGTCTTGCTCGTCGAGACGGACATGGTCATGGAGGACTCCATGGTCGAGGCCATGCACTACGGCGCCGGCGCGTATGGCGTCATCGACGGCGGCGTGCAGCGCTTCTGCCGCGACCGGTCGTTCCGCGGCGTCGCCTACAAAGACTCCTCCGGGCGCATCTGGGCCTATGGCAACGTCACCGCGCAGGACGCTGTAACGCTGCCGCGCTGTGATTAGTACAGATCGAGAGCGGCAATTCTTTCGAATTTCCTTCGGATGCCCATTGCGTCGCCGTCTTCGCATCGCGGTTCTTGTGCTCCTGCAGCCACGCCAGCACGTGCGACTCCACATACGAATGGAGCGTGTCCACCGTAATGAAACCCGCCGCATTCGCGCGCGCGCCGCAGCGCAACCCTTCGATGACCGTGGCCGTGAAGACGCCGTTGCGCCGCTCCTCATCGTCGTAGGCGTAGCCGCCTCCCGGCGCGGCGGAGAAAACGACCTGGCCGGTGATCCTGCTGAGCGTGCGAAAGAACGTAGCGACCGACCGCGGATCGACGTCGGGGCTGCGCCGATCCTTGACCAGCCGCTCGCGGCAGGCGTCGATAAAAATGAGCGACCGAGCCACACCATTGCGGGAGATGGTCTCGCGGATTTCGGCGTCCGTAAGACCGTTGGTGCGGTAGTGCCCGAGGATCGTGCTGGCCGTCAACAGATATTGAATGCCGTTGTCGCTCACTCCGTGCGTTGCAAACGCCGCAATGAAGATTCCATTCGAACCTACGGAACTCGATTGCGATTCGAGCAGGGCAAGAATGTCCTCGGTGGTGGCGTCGCGCCGGACCACGCCGGCTGCGAGCAACTTCCTCAGCTTCTCTTGCGACTCGCTCTTCTGCGGTTCGCCGGAAAGCGCCAGCACGACCCGTTTCACATCGATAAGCGCCGGACGTTGCTCGATTGTGAATTCATACGCCAGGTCGACTGCGTCATCGACCGCGTACGGCACCGTCGCAAGCGTTTTGTCCCACGGAAAATCGCGAACCCCTACAAACAGCGCCGCCGACCTTTTCGGATCGATCGTCTTCGCCTGCGTGACCCCGTCCCACCGCTCCACACCAGCGCCGCCATTCGCGCACAGCAACGCCACAAAAACGCAGCACAGTTGTCTCATGATGTGTCCCTCTCTAATGAGGTAGACACAATCCGGGTCAAAACGTGTCATTCGCGCCGATGAAAGTTTCCGCGAGGCTCTTCGCCGCCTGCGCCGTGCTCGCCGCCTGCTTCCAGGTTGACGCTGCACCGCATCGACGCGCGCTGCTCATCGGCATCAACGACTACACCGCCTCCACGCTCGCCGCGCATCCGCAAGCCGTTCCCGCTCCGGGCCGCGACTGGCCGAACCTCGCCGGCGCCGTCAACGACGTCAACACCATGCGCGACATGCTCGTCGCGCTTTACGGATTCGACCGGAACGACGTCGTCACGCTCACCGATCAGGCGGCAACGCGCGAGGCCATCCTCGGCATGATCGAGCAGCGACTCGTGGACGTGGCGGCCAAAGACGACGTGATCCTTTTCTACTTCGCCGGCCACGGATCGCAGGTGCGCAATTCGCTCTCCGAGGAGCGCGACAAACTGGACGAGTCGCTCGTCCCCGCCGACTCGCGCATTGGCGCCGCCGACATCCGCGACAAAGAGCTGCGCATGCTCTTCAACCGCATCCTCGACCGCGGCGCACGGCTCACGGTGATCCTCGACAATTGCCACAGCAGTTCCGGCGCACGCGGCCTCGGCACCGGAGCGCGGCCGCGCGGCGTCCGGCCCGATCTTCGCGACGTCGCCGACGGCGTCGTCGTGCCGAAGCCTGAATCGCGCGGCGCGCTCGTGATCGCGGCGACGCAGGACGTCGATGCGGCGTGGGAGACGCGCGATGCCGAGGGGAAGTTTCACGGCGCGTTCTCATGGGCGTGGATGCGATCGATACGCGACTCTGCCAGCGGCGAGCCGGCCATGGAGACATTTCTTCGCGCAGAGGCGCGGATGCGAGCAGAGACTCCGTTTCAGCAGCCGACGATCGCCGGGACCGTCGACGCGCGCAAGGCACCATTCCTCGGCGCACGCACCGATCGCCGCAACGACCGCATCGCCGTCGCTGTCCAGAAGGTGCGCAGCGACGGCACGATCACCATCGAAGGCGGCTGGGCGAACGGCTTATCCGTTGGAACGGAATTGCGCGCATCCGATGCTCGCATGATCGTCACCGCGCTCCGAGGAGTAACCGAATGCGAGGCTCGTCTGCAGTCCGGCACGATGCCGCAGACCGGCGCACTCCTCGAAGTGATCGCGTGGGCCGCGCCGCCGGTGCGCCCGCTCCGCATCTGGACGCCGCGCTCGCCGCACACGTTGAAAGACATCGCCACGATGGCGAAATCGCTGTCGGCCGAGGCCGCGCAACACGGCGTGCGATGGATCACCGATCCGATCGACGTCACACCGGCGCACCTGCTGCGATGGAGCGGCAGCGAGTGGGAACTGCTCAGCCAAGGCGCCACGGAACACCTCGGCCAGAACACTGCCGCGATCGCCGCAATGGCGCGGCTGTCGCCCGGATCGACACTCTTCGTGCAGTTCCCTGCGCCGAGATCACTCGTCGATGGCATTGCCGCCGAGGGCGTCGAGCAGGCGGCGACGCCGGAGGAAGCCGATTACGTCCTCACCGGCCGCTTCACCGGCCACCATCTCTCCTACGCCTGGGTGCGCCCCTCGGTGAAAAAATCCGACCGCCGCAAAACCGGCTTGCCGCTCCGCACGGCCTGGATCGCGGAGCGGAAAACCAACAGCCGTCTGCGCGACACGGCTCCGACGCTTCACGGAGCGTTGCTCACGCTTCGCAGGATTCACGGATGGCAGCTCATCGAGTCGCCGCCGTCCGAACGCTTTCCGTATCAACTGGCCGCCCGCCGCACGCGCGACGCGATGCTCATCACCGACGGCGGCTCGATCATCGGCGGCGAAAAATACGAGCTCGTCCTGCGCGCGATCGCCCAACCGCTTCCCGCGCGCATGCCGAAACGCTACGTCTACGCGTTCGTCGTCGACAGCAACGGCAAGAGCACCCTCCTCTTCCCGCCGCCGACCGCCGGGTCCGTCGAGAACCATTTCCAGCCCACCTCCACCGAAACCGAAATACCCCTCGGCGACGCCAGCGCCTTCGCCGCCAGCCCGCCCTACGGCGTCGACACGTACTTTCTTCTGACTACCGAAGAGCCGCTCCCCAATCCCTCCATCCTCGAATGGGACGGCGTCCGCGCCCCAGAGAATCTCAGCCCGCTCGAACAACTCCTCCTCCAACCCACACGCGCGATCGGAGCGGCAGTGCCCACGAAGTGGTCGATCGTCAAGACGACATTCGAGTCGCTCGCGTCGCACGCCACAAAAGCCGCGAAGTAGTGTCCGAACGACCAGCCTTCTCCCCGACGACCGTCCGTGCGGAATGGAATGGGTCTAGGACGCGCGGCTGCACGTCGGCGAGAAGGTCCTGGAGGAAAGGCATGAAGAAAACCGCCCTCGCCGCCGCCATCGTACTGATCGCCGGCAATATCACTGCGCAGGTCACGCTCGCGGAGCACATCACGCAGCTCCGCGAAGCTCAATCGCGGTCGCGAATCGAATCCGGAGTCCACGAGAGCGTGATCAACGTGGATGGCGCAGCCTCAGCATTTCTGTTTCCTGCCGCCGGCAGCGTCGCGGGCTCCAACGGAACGTTCTTTCGATCAGACGTTTCGCTGGTCAACTATTTGCCGACCGATTAATTAACACATGTTTTCTTTCTGAAACAGGGGATTGACAACAGCTCGGCGACGGGAACGTCGGTCGTTCTTTCGGCCAACACACCAGCCATTCAAAGAGACTTCGTAGGTACGACGCTGCACCAGAGCGGCTTGGGAGCAATTGTCGTTTTGGCAATCTCGGGCGGTTCGGTAACGGCTTCGGCGAGCATGGACGGCTTTTCGCGAATCTGGACGAACCAGCCCGGGGCGCTCGGCACCGTATCTCAGTCGTTTCCGCCAATCTCGATAACCGACTCGATCGGTTCATTAACAGGCTACGCACTTGGCGGCCGGCAGGATGCGGACTTCCGCACGAACATCGGGATCGTCAATCTCGATACGGTTGCGCATACGTGGACAATCGACGTGAACGGTGTACAGAAGCGGCAGTCGTTTACGATTTTCGTCCCCGCTTACTCGATGAATCAGCAGGCGGTCCCAGCTGGCATTTACGGCGATCTGGCCGTGTCGATGAAAAGCGATGGCTTCGGCTTCTGGTGGAGTGCCTACGTGACCAGCGTCGATAACCGGACGGGCGACGGATGGGTATCTCACGTCAACCAGAAATAACCCGACCTCAATGTCGATCACACTTCTCGCCAACGCAGGCCCGGAATTCCATCCGTTTCGTAGCGAAACTCCAGTGTGGTGGCGCGCATGACCGGCGAGATGGGCCAGAGGATCTCGGGGACGGTGAGTCCCGACTCGTATGCCTCGAGTATTTCCTCGCCGAAAACGCGAATTCGGGTGAAGAGCGCGGCCCAATACGCAGACGAAGTTGCGGGAGGCACGAGCGTAAGAACAATGGCCGACGTCTCTCCTCCGGTCGCGAGTTGAAAAACGCGGCCGACGTCGAGGGGAGGATCGGCGATCGCTTCGCCTCGCCAGCGCGCCTCTTCGTCGCGCGCGGCGATCATCTTCAGGTCGATCGTCACTTCCTCGGGGACTGAGATTCCGCCGGGCGCCAGCTGCCGGCGGAGGTTGCGGAAGATCGCTACCTGCGGCTCGCCCCACAGCGTTCGCTGCATCGTCTCGCTGACGATCACGTGGATCGTTCGATCGTGACGGTATGTCGTCGCGTCGGCGTGGAAAGTGCGGATGAATCGTTCCAGGCCGCAGCGCTGCACGAGCGAGCGCACCGATGCGATCGATTCTTCATTGATGTCGACGAGCGTCCATCGGATCCTCTCGTCGGTGCTGCCGAACGCGGGGATCAGGGCGAACGGTGCGAAGGGTCCGGTGCCGGCGTAAACGACTTCGAGAACCTCATGCGGAAATCGCCGCCGCGCTTCCTGCAGTGCGGCGTGCACGCCGCGGACGAACGCCGCCGTTCGGACCGAATCGAGAAAGCAGGAGGCCGCCAGCGAGGGCGACAACGCGATCGCTCCGTTTGCATCGAACGTGTTCGTGGTTGTGATCGCGCGTCCCGCGGCGGACGTCGCTGCGGAGAAGAGACGGTGCAGTTCCGCGCACGCCGCGGTCATTTGCGGCGCGCTGCTCCGTTTGCTCAGGAGGACGGAACGGAGCGGAACGATACCGTCCAATTGGCGGCGGAAGGTAGCACGGCGTGACGTGGGGCGCGGTGCCCCACATCACGTGATTCGTATTACTCGTACCGGAGCGCCTGAATCGGATTCAGTGCCGCCGCTTTCCTGGCCGGGTAGGAGCCGGATATGGGCACGCAGATGAGAATCGAACGTCTTATCCGTTTTATCTGCGTCATCTGCGGATAAAAAACTCCCCGCCTTTTCGACGGGGAGTGGTACCGCGCAGCAGTATGAGGAGGAGAGGGACTACTGCTGCTGCTTGTACTGAGACCGATGCGCTTCGCGCTCGGCCTTCAGCGTGTCGAACTGCGCGCGCTGCTCGGGCGTGAGGATCGCCTTGATCTTCGCGTCCTGCGCGTCGCGAAGCTGCTTCATCTGCGCGCGCTGCGACTCCATCGTTGGACGCAACGCATCGAGCTTCGCCGTGTCATTCGCGTCCCTGGCGGCCTTGTACTGCTCGCGGGTCTGCTTCTGCGCTTCGAAGAAGGCCTTGTTGGATTCGCGGAAGTTCTTGTCGAGGTCCGCGATCTGCGCCTTCTGGGCGTCGGTGAGGTTCAGCTTCTGACCGTACATCTCGCTGAAACTGCCGCCGCGATGCCCTTCCCAGCTGCCTCTCCCGTCCTTGCCGTCGTGCATGCCGGCGAAGGCCAGCGTTGCGCCGAGCGCGAGAACTGCCACTGCCGAAATCGTCTTTTTCTTCATGGTTTTCCTTTGGCTTGCCGCCGCTTGATTGCTGGCGGACGGGCGATGAGACAATCCGCGCGGGCCATCTCTTTCCGAGTGAACACGAACTGCACTTCCGTGTAACGAGTCGCACGCAAACGCGCTTCGCCGGGCGCAAACTTGCATCGAGCACAGCCGTGGACACGCCGCAGCGACCGACCTACGCACGCATCGGCAGCCGTGAGCTGCTGCTGATCTTCGCGTTCTGGACGTTCATCGCCACGCTCTCGGCGGTGAATCGCGCGCTCGATCCTCGGGGATTCGGATTCCAGCTCAGCTCACCGGCCGGACCGATTGCGCTGGAGTACATCGAGTCGTGGCTCTGGGCAGTGATCACGCCGGCGGTCTTCCTGCTGACGCAACGCTTTCCGATCGAACGGTCGCGATGGCTGCGGCGGATCGGCGCGCTGTTGCTAATCGGCGTTGCGATCGCCATCGCCGTCGACCTGACCATGGATCTGGCGCGGATCGCCGTCCTGGCCGGCGTTCCGTCGCGGCGGCCGCGCGTCTTCTCGCCCGTCAATGCCATTCTGCGCTTCCGCTTCCTCAATCAACTGCTGGTTTACCTGGCCGTCCTCGCTGCCGGCTACGCGCGCAACTTCTACCTTCGCGATCTGGCGCGGCAGCGCGAGGCGGTCGCGCTCGAAGCGCGTGCGGCGGAACTCCAGGCGCAGCTTGCCGCGGCACGCCTCGACGCGCTGCGGATGCAGCTCAATCCGCACTTTCTCTTCAACACGCTGCACGCGGTTTCGGCGCTCGTGGAGCGCGATCCGGGCGGCGTGCGCAGGATGATCGCGCGCCTCTCCGAGTTGCTGCGGCATACGATCGAAGCGCGCGGCGCGGACGAGGTTCCGCTGCGCGATGAGCTGGAGTTTCTGCGGCGCTACATCGAGATCATGGAGATCCGTTTTCAGGGACGGCTGACGGTGACGGTGAACGCGGGCGATCGCGCGCTGGACGCGCTGGTCCCGAATCTGATCCTGCAGCCGATCGTGGAGAATGCGCTGGAGCACGGCGCCAGCCGCGCCTCGGGACAAGGAGAAGTGACGATCGACGCGAAGGTCGACGGCGATGATCTCGTGGTGACCGTTCGGGATAATGGTCCCGGCTTATCGTCAAACGCTGAGGGCGTCGGCCTGACCAACACGAAAGCCCGCCTCGATCAACTCTACGGCGATCCCGCCTCGCTCACACTCACCTCACCCTCGGCCGGCGGAGTGCTGGCCACGCTGCGCGTCCCGTATCACACTGCCGCCGATCTTCGAACGCGAGCCATGCATGCCTGACAAACCGATCCGCGTCCTCATCGCCGACGACGAAGCGTTGGCGCGCGACCGCATCGCCGACCTGCTCGCGCACGAAACGAACGTAGCCATCGCCGGAATGGCGTCGACGGGATTGGAAGCGATCGAGGCCATCCGCACGCTGAATCCCGACCTCGTCTTCCTCGACGTGCAGATGCCCGGAAGAACCGGGCTCGAAGTCGTCGACGACGTCGGCGCGGAGAAGATGCCGGCCACGATCTTCGTCACCGCCTTCGACAAGTTCGCGCTCAACGCCTTCGATCGCGCCGCCGTCGACTACCTCGTCAAACCGTTCGACGACGAGCGTTTCGCGCAGGCCTTCCGGCGCGCGCGCAAGATGATCGAGCTGGAACAGGTGCAGGAAGTGACGCAGCGCCTGCTGTCTCTTCTTCACAATCCGCCGGCCGAAACGCCTCCGCCGGCGCCGAAACACGATTACCTCGAACGCATCTCCGTCGAAAGCCGAGGCCAGGTGCGCGTGGTGCCGGTGGACAAGGTCGACTACATCACCGCCGACGGCCCGTACGCGGAGCTGCACGTCGGCGACCGCGTCTTCGCCATCCGCGAGCGGATGCAGACGCTCGACGAGCGCCTCGATCCCGAGGTTTTCTTTCGCATCCATCGCTCCGCCATCGTCCGCCTCGATCGCATCGACACCCTCCTCCGCCACCCCGGCGGCGATTACGGCGTCCGCTTGAAAAACGGCACGGAGCTGAGCCTCAGCCGCGGACGACGCGACGAGCTCGAACAAAAGCTGGGCATCACGTAACCCTCTCCCCTCTTTCAAATCACGGAATCGCCACCTCCCCCCACTGGTTTGCGCCAAGATGCTCGCTGAAAATGCGCTTCGCAGGTTCGTTGCGCCGCGCACATTGACGCGCGGCGACGCGTACTACGCGCAGGGGCGCGTGCGGCGCATCGAGCGGCTCAGTCCTCACCTGATCCACGCCGACGTGCAGGGCAGCCGCATCTACTCGGTCGAGCTGATGATCGATGGCGATCACCTCACCGCCGAGTGCGAATGCCCCTGGTTTCACGAGAACCTCGAGGAGTGCAAGCACATATGGGCCGTCATCCGCGCCGCCAGCGCGCGCAAGATGCTGCCCGAACGCGAGATGGTCCTCGGCGATTTTTACGAAGGCGACGATGCCTTCGAAGATGACGAGTTCGACGATGACGATGAGCCGCCGGTCACCTATCCGCGCGCCGTCCCGCATCGCCAGATGCCGCCGGCGTGGCAGAGTTTTCTGAATGCGCTTCCACCGCCTCCGCCGCCGGTGCGCGAGAGCGGATCGCGCAGCGTCCCCGAGGAGATCGCGTACGTCATCGTGGCCTCGCGTCGCGCGCAATCGCTCACGCTCGAAATTCTCGGACGCAGCCACAAGAAAAACGGCGAGTGGGGAAAGTGGAAACCGCTGTCGATTCGTCTCGACGAGTTGGAAAGGCTGCCGCCGTTCGATCGTGACTCCCTCGCACTGCTCAATCCGAATTCGTGGGCGTACAACACGGAACGGATGGTCACCGTCGCGCCGACGATGGTGGCGTGGTGGGTGGAGCGCCTCGCGCGCGCGGGCCGGCTCGCCGTCCTCGATGGCAACGAACAGGTGCAAGCGATCGCCTGGGATGACGGCCCGCCCTTTACGTTGCGTGTGGCCATCGTCAATGACGCCGCGGCGTCGAAGTACCGCATCGTGGCCACGATCGAGCGCGACGGCGAGAAATTGCCGCTGGAGAGCGTCGAGTACACGATGCCCGGAATTGTCATCGCCGGCAGACGCGCCAGCCGTTTCGATGAAGGCGGACGCGGATCGTGGCTCGAAGCTGTTCGCGCCAATCCGGACATCGAGATTCCGCACGCGGATGCCGATCGTTTTCGCCAGGCGCTGCTGCGTGCGCCGATCGCGAACATCGAACTGCCCGAGGAGTTGGGCTGGACGATCACCGACATCCGTCCGCGTCCGATCCTTTCGCTCGCCAATCAATCGTGGACCTCGGAACTCAGCGCGCAGCTCGATTTCGTGTACGACGAGTGGCGCGTCTCCAGCCGTTCCGAGGAGATGCAGACCACGCTCGCGCGCAAATTGATCCGCCGTAATCGCGCCGCCGAAGAAGGGTTTCGCGGACGTCTCGGCGCGCTCGGCGTGATCTCCACGTGGGACGGCTACCGCGTGCGGCAGTCGCAGGTCGAAGACATCGTGCGGAAGTTGAGTGCCGAGGGATGGACGATCGAGCTCGATTCCGCGCAGGTGCGCGTCGCGGATGATTTCGACGTCGAGATCTCCAGCGGCATCGACTGGTTCGACCTCAACGTCAGCGCCAGTTTCGACGACATGGAAGTCGATCTGCCGGAACTGCTCGCGGCGGCGGAAGGGAATCGTTCGCTGCTGCGATTGTCGGACGGCTCGTTCGGCATCATGCCGTCGTCGTGGATGGAATCGCTCGCGCCGGCGCTGGAGCTCGGAAAGCGCGAAGGGAGCGGCGTGCGCTTCCGCCCGTCGCAGGCGCTGCTGATCGACGCGCTGCTGAAGACGAACACGCGCAGCGTCGACACGGCATTCGCCGAGCTGCGGCAGCGCATCGCGGACGCGTCGCCGGAACCGCGGCAGGAACCGCCGACGCTGATGACCGAGTTGCGCCCGTACCAACGCGCGGGTCTCGGATGGCTCGAGTTCCTCCGCACGACGGGCCTCGGTGGCTGCCTCGCGGACGACATGGGTCTCGGCAAAACCGTGCAGGCTCTCGCGCTGCTGGAAGGTTTGCGCGCGAGCGGTAATCACGGACCGTCGCTCATCGTCGCGCCGAAGTCGCTGCTGTTCAACTGGGCCGCCGAGGCCAGACGATTCGCGCCGCAACTGCGGGTGATGGAGCATCACGGAACCGAGCGCGGTAAGAACGACTTCGCCGGCGCCGACATCGTGCTGACGACGTACGCGACGATGCGTCTCGACATCGCCAAGCTGGCCGAGATCGAATTCGAATACGTCATCCTCGACGAATCGCAGGCGATCAAGAACGCGACCAGCCAGGTGGCGAAGGCGAGCCGTCTGCTGCGCGGACGCCATCGCCTGGCGCTCAGCGGCACGCCCATCGAGAATCACCTCGGCGAGCTCTGGAGCCTCTTCGAGTTTCTCAATCCCGGTCTGCTCGGATCGTCGCGATCATTCGCGCGAACGTTCGCGGCGAAGAACGCTCCGCCCGAGCGCCGCGACGCGCTCGCGCGCGCCATCCGTCCGCTGCTGCTTCGTCGCACGAAGGAGCAGGTCGCGCCGGAATTGCCGGAGCGCATCGAACAAACGCTCTACTGCGAGCTGGAAGGAACGCAGAAGAAGCAGTACGAGGAGTTGCGCGATCACTACCGCGCCGCGCTCCTCGGCCGCATCAAGAAAGGCGGCATCGATAAGGCGCGCATGCACATCCTCGAGGCGCTGCTTCGTCTGCGCCAGGCGGCCTGCGATCCGGCGCTCATCGACGGCAACACCGACGCGCCCTCCGCGAAAGTTGAGCTGCTGATGGACGAGTTGCGCGACGTACTCGACTCCGGCCATCGCGCGCTGGTCTTCTCGCAATTCACGTCGTTCCTGTCAATCGTGCGAGGCGTCCTCGATCGCGACCGCATCCCATATCTCTATCTCGACGGCAAGACCACCAATCGCCAGACGCTGGTCGAGCAGTTTCAGGATTCGTCCGGCCCGCCGCTTTTCCTCATCAGCCTCAAAGCCGGCGGCCTCGGTCTCAACCTCACCAACGCCGACTACATCTTCCTGCTCGACCCTTGGTGGAACCCCGCCGTCGAAGCGCAGGCCATCGATCGCGCCCACCGCATCGGCCGCCAGAAACCAGTCGTCGCCTACCGCCTCATCGCCCGCGACACCGTCGAAGAAAAGATCCTCGAGCTCCAGGCGAAGAAAAAGGAACTAGCCGAATCGATCATCTCCGAGGACAACAGCGTTCTACGCCGGCTGGAGGTGGAGGACCTGGAGCTCTTATTGACGTAACTTCTCACCGATTAAGCGTAGCCATGATTTCACTCTGCGCGCGTTCGACCTCCCACATTCCCAAGTCGCGATATGCCGCAAACTGTTCCGGGCTATAGGATTGATCGGTAAAGGTTCCGTCGAACGGAAAATCCTTATGCTTTCGAAGGTAATCACAAAAACTGGGCACCGCCAGCGGCGAAAATTTATCGCACTCTTCCTTTACGAAACTGCGCAAAGGAAGTTTTATATAGACGAGGTCGATTGAACTGACTTTCGAACCGCCGCGTGGAATTCCGCCGACCGTTCCGTAGTAGACCGGCCCTGGTCCCGCCTGCGCTTTGTCGATATCAGGAACTGACAGGACCAGGTGGAGATCATTCAGGGCCATTGCTTTCAATCGGTGGTAACTGCCGAAAGTGTGTTCCTTATCCATCTCTGCGTCGACCACCACGATTTTCGTGGGGAGTCTTCTGAGGAGAGCATAGACACCAAGATTCTCCGCATGACCCCCGTCAGTCAGCAACATGCGACGGCCGCCGCTATCAAGGTTATATTGTGACGTGACTCCATAGAAAAGCGGGATCGCAAGCTGCCACTTCGGGTAAGAGGCTGCGTTGGGATTGGAAAAAAAATGGCCTAAATCGAAATTCAAAGCCGAGACAAGGAGACGTCCCGTACGACTTGATATGGCAGCCGTATCAAACGCCGCTCCCGACGTCACCGCCATCCGTTCGAGAGGTGCAATCTCAGGACGCCAATCCTCGCAACCGGCCGGCGGCTTCGCGGCCGCATTCGTCGTTTCTGGGTAACAGTAGTAGCGCATCCCTTCCGATCCGAAGCGCTGCGGCGTCGCTTCGTACACAGAGTTGAACCCTCGACGAGCCAGATCGTTATCCATGTATCCAAAATCGGCCGTTGAATTGAGAATGAAATTGGGAGTGTGAAGAGCAGGGTCGTGCGTCTTGTTGTTGCTCTCGATCTTCTTTCGGATCTGATCCCAGCTTACCGATCTGCTGATCTCTGCTTTCTTGTCGAAGCTACATCCAGCGTTCCCTGCAAAAAACGTTTTCTGGAATCGATACATATAATAAGGCGACGTTGTCGGAGTGTTCGCGTGAAATCCGAACACACCATTTACGAGCAGGTTAACGAGTCCCATTGGGAAGATGGTTGTGGCCAGTGCGACAAAACTACCCGGGTGGCGGGGCTTGATTTCTATGAAGTCGCTATTCGCTTTCAACGCGTTTTGCGCCTCCCCCTTCGGATTTAGCAGTTGATCGGCCGTGCATTGATTCAGCGCCTCCTGCGCGTAAAACCAGGATGCGATGTAACCTCCGCCCGATACAGCAGATAAAATATCTGTGCGCTGAGGAAATACGCCAACGTCGTGAAGCGCGGATAATACGCCGAGTGAAAATATCGCCGACCGCATTCCGCCGCCCGAGAGCGCAATCGTGAGTTGCGGTGGACCGTCAGTATGCAGTTGCAAAGGTCTCTCAACCTCTTTGTAATACTGAAGCGGCACTTCATTTCGCACGGCGAGCGTTGCGGCGAGTGTCGGATCGCTGGCCGCTTCGTCGGGAGTCAGGCCTCGAATGATCGACGGCGGGCTGACCGCTCGGAGCGAAGCACAGGCGGAAAGGCCAACTGCGAGTCCCATCAACACACAAAGTCGCATGCCTATGCACATCATTGCTTGCGTCCCTTCTGAGTTTTCGTTGTGCCGTAACCAAGTGGCACACGAAGCACAAAATCGTAGAACACCTGACTAATAAACAGATTGCCATCATAAGGAATCGCTGCGGAAGCGCCGCTAATCGTTGACCCGTCATCACAAAATTCGCGCGTGGGCGTTCCGATGTCGCCCTGAAACTTGATCGAATAAACTTCGGACGGCGACAAGGCGTTCTTATTACGGCTGTATGCGGAACCGAGCCTGGCAAAGGCGATGAGACTGGGATCCGCGGCCACCCACAACGTTCGCCTTTCTGGCGTCGGTGGTCCCCAGGAAAGGTTGTCAACGCCGCTTCCGATGTTTACCTCTCCAATTTTTTCCGGCGCCGTTGCTCCACCGCGATCGAGTGCCAAAACGTCGATTCGTTTGGTCCCCGTTTCTGCCACGTAGAGGCGACGGCGCTCCCAATCGGCGGCGATGCCATTTGCAATGCGCGGTTTGATTAGCACGCGGTGCCACTCCTTTCCGTCGAAGACCACGACGCTCGAAGAGGAGTGGCCGATTAGCGCTTCGTAGACGAAACCGAGCTGCGACGACGGTGCATTAGTAACGTACACGAACCCATTGAGTAAGGCCGCTACGTCGTTAGGATGCGTTAGAAAACCGTTGGGGTCCGGCAGGCGTTCACGCATCCGCCACGCCCCGTCGTTCTGCAGTTCATAGACCTCAACGCTGTGGACCAAGGGGGGATTACCGGGCTGGGCGGCATTCTTTGAGTTTCGTAAACAACCGGAGACATCCGACGAAGCATGGTGATTGATGACGTACAGCCGTTGCAGGCCGTTTTCCATCGTCACCAGCGAGATGCCGTGAGGGTGAAAGGAACAATCGTCGCGGCCAAGCTCCAGCTTTACGGGAGCCGCGGCGACTCCTTTCTCCAGAGAGAGTGAGTAAAGGCGCCCTGGCTCCTTGGGGAGCTTCTCGCGCCGTTCCTGCGAAGAAATAATCAACCGTGGCGCGCCTGGTCCCGTGCTCTGGATCTCGATGTCTTCGGGACCGGGAACGCCATGAAAATGAACAACTGCCGCGTGCTGCTGTGGAGGTGCCGTTGTGCAGTTCGAAACCACCAATGTAGCTACCAGAGAAAGGAAAAGGATCCTGATTCGCGAGTACACGTGATGTTTCCTCCCGCCTGCATTCGAGTTGGGGCGATAAACGCAGATCGAAACTCGGGCTCTATTTTGGGGGTTTGATGATGGTACCGCGCCTCATCGGCAGTGTCACGTGGAGAACAGCCGATCTATGCCGGCTGAAGTTGGCGACCCGGAGGTCTTGCTGACGTGAGTGAAATGCGACTTGGCCGTTGACGTCGCGCGTAACTCCAACCATTCGGAGTTACTGAATGGTTCGCCCGTATGCGACATACCGCGCATCACTCGCGATGACGCGTAATTGATGCGCGGCGAGTTGCGCGCGATGCGCGGCGTCGTTCGTGCGGACGAGGAAGATGCGCGGGGTGGCGGCGTCGGCGAGGGCGGCGTCGAGCCAGGGCATTGGTTTGATCGACGTGCCGCCGGCGAAGTTCGCGTAGTGGCGGATCAGGTAGTTGCTGGTGAACTCCTCGGCGTCCGGCGTGACGACGACGATCGGGTGGCGGAGGTAGAACGTCATCGAGCCGGTGAACGCTTCGACGCCGACGATCTCCGTTCGCGGCGTGACGATCGGGCGGAGTTGTTCCATCAGCGCGGCTTCGGAACGGCGTGCACCGATGGCGCGCATCATCGGATTCGCGGCGATCGGGATGGCGATGATCGGGATCGTCAGCGCGATGAGGACGACGTCGCGATTTCGCACGAAGGCCAGTGCGCCGCCGAGGATGAATGCGATGCCGATCGACATCGCGGAGAGGCGTGCGGCGTCGCCGTATTCTGCGCGCAGATGGAGGAGCTGCGGCGCGATCACGAGCGCCAATCCAAAGATGAGCAGCACGAATGCCGCTGCGCGCGCGCCGATCCGCGCGTTGTGCCAGATGTGCGCGACCAGCAAGGCCACAGGCGCCATCAACGGCAGGATGTACTGCGGCCTCTTGGACTGGGAGATCGAGAAGAAGATGAACGGGATAGCGATCCAGAGCAGCAGATAGATCGTCGACCGGTCGCGGCGATCGATCGCGCGCGGACTGCCGAGGAGCACGATTGACCACGGCAGCGCGCCCGCGAGGAGATACGGGATGAAGTACCACGGCGGGCCGGTGCGTTTGAGTGCCTTCGTAGCCAATCGTTGCGCGGTTTCGGTAACGACCACGTAGTGCAGAAAATCGGGGATGGCACGCGAGATCGCCCATACCCACGGCGCGATCGCGAGGATGAAGAGCGCCAATCCGCCCCATGACCAGAGTGCGCGAAAGCGCTTGCGCCAGATCGCGTACGGAATGGCGACGAGCAGCGGAAGTGCGATCGCGACCGGGCCTTTCGTGATCACGCCCAGGCCGATCGAGAGCCACGCCAGCGCGGACCATTTGCGCGCGCCATCTTCGCAAGCGAGGTAGAAAAACGCCGTGGCCATCGTGATGAACAGCGCCAGCGCGGCGTCGAAAATCACCGTTCGCGAGAAGGCGATCGCCAGCGGCGTTGCCAGAAAAACGATCGCAGCGATGAACGCTTCGTCGCCTCCCCAGACGCGTCGCGCGAACCACCAGAGAAACGCCGCGCCGGCGATCGTAAAGAGGAATGCCGGCAGCCGCGCGGCGACCTCGGTCGGTCCGAGGACCTCCATCACCGCCGCCTCGGACGCGAAATAGACGATTGGTTTGTCGAGATACGGCAGACCGTCGAGGCGCGGCATCACGTAGTCGTTTGTCGCCGCCATCTCGCGGCCGACCTCGGCATTGCGACCTTCGTCCGGATCGAGCAACGGAAAACCGCCGAGGTGAATGGAGAGGGCGATGACGACGACGAGGAGCCACCAGCGGAGGAGCGAGGAAGGGGCGGCCAAAGCGGGCGAAGGATACCGCTAATATTCGCGGCTTCTGCTTGCATGCGATGAAAGACCTCCTCGGACGAACCTTCGACTTCGCAACGCCACCGTCGCGCGTGGTGTCGCTCGTCCCGTCGCTGACGGAGACGTTGTTCGACCTCGGCGCCGGCGATGCGGTCGTGGGCATCACCGACTTCTGCATCTTCCCCGAGGGGATCGATCGGCCGCATGTGGGCGGCACGAAGAATCCTCGCATCGACGAGATCCGCGCGCTGTCGCCGGATCTCGTCTACATGAATCTCGAGGAGAACATCGAGCGTCATGCGAACGCGATCGAGGAGTTCGCACCGGTATTCGTCACGGAGCCGAAGACAGTCGATGACGTGGCCGCGCTCATCACGACCCTCGGCGCGATTCATCGACGAAGCGAACGTGCGCGCGAGTTGAACGACGCGCTTGCGAACGAACGAGGCACCGTCGCGCCGTTCACCTTCGCCGTGCCGATCTGGAAGAAGCCGTGGATGTGGTGCGGCGGCGATACGTACGTCTCGAATCTCATCGAATCGATCGGCGGCAGCAATGTCCTCGGCGATCGCGAACGCTATCCGTCGCTTCCAATCGAAGAAGTGCTCGCGCTTCGCCCCGACATCGTTTTTCTCCCCGACGAACCGTACGAATTCAGCGTCGCGGACGCCGCCGAAATCCGAGGGCCGCGCATAATCGGACCGTTCCCCGGCCACCTCTTCACGTGGCACGGAACACGGACGATTCTGGGGCTGCGTTTTCTACGCGAGCGATTGGGGGATCACCGCGCCCAAAAATGATCGCGCGCGAAGTAATTCGATCTACCGCTGTCGTCGTGGAACGTCGTGTAAGCGTCGACGACGAGGAGTCGTTTGTTGAGATAGGCCAGGATGGCGATGCGCGCGAAATCGAAGTCGTAGGCGGCGCGGAACGCGGCTGCTTCGCCGCCGGCGGTCGTGAGCGAGAATGGGTCGAGAGTGGTCTCGCCCCAGTCGACGTCCGGCGCGCCGGTGATACGGAGGATGACGGCGTCGCCGCGGCGGGTAATCGTCAGCGCCGCGATGTTGCGGCTGGATGTGTCGTAGTTGATCCAATCGCCGAGGAGCGTGGCGGGATCGATCGGCGTGGCGTTGCCGGAGGGGCGATCGCTGAGGCGCGCGATCACCGGTGGAAGAACTCGCGGCTGAAGTAGGCGGAGCGTCCGCTGCCGTCTTTGAACGTGTTGAACGTATCGAGGACGAGGATGCCGCCTTTCGAATATGCCGCCAGCAGACTCTCCTCGAATCCGAAATCGAAGACGGCGCTCACGGCCATCCCTTCGCCGGAATCGACGCTCTTTGCGTACGCGATCGCCGGAACCTCGCCCCAATCGATCGGATCGGGCGATCCGGCGCCGAATGCGCGCAGGACGAATGCGCCGTCGCGCTCGGAGAGCTCCATCTTCACCACGCCGGCGGACTGCTTGTCCGTGGCGAACCAGGTGCCGAGCATCGGCGATGGATCGACGCGGCCGCCGGGCGAGGCGCCGCCGTTCGGAAGCCGGTCTTCGGCACGGACGTATCGCATGTCGAAATTCTAAGTCAGCCTTCGATGATGCCGGTGGCCCAGATGCGAAGCGTCTCTTCGACCGAATCGAGCTGCCGCGTGAAGAAGTGATCGGCGCCGGTGATGATCATCGTCTCGGCGTTGCGAATCTCCTGGCCGAGTTTCTCGAGTTTCTCGACGTCGCCATGTTCGTCCTGCGTGCCGTGCAGGATCAGCATTGGCTTCTCGCAGGAACGCAGATAGCCGAAATCGTACTTGTTGACGGGCGTGCCGATCAGGAAGAGCGCGTCGACCGCGGCGATCTCGCACGCCGCGCGCGAGGCCACCCACGCGCCAAACGAAAAGCCGCCCACGATGACCTTCTTGCCGGGATGCTTTTTCATCAGCCAGTCGATCGCCGCGACGACGTCGCCCTGCTCGCCTTCGCCTTCCTCGTGATGGCCGGCGCTGGCTCCAGTGCCGCGAAAGTTGAATCGGAGTGTGGCCACGTTCGCGGCCTCGAGTCCGCGCGCGGCGCGGAAGACGACTTTGTTGTGCAGCGTGCCGCCGCCCAGGGGATGCGGATGGCAGACCACGGCTACGGCCGCGGGATCCTGGAGATCGCGATAGAGCGCTTCGAGCTTGCCGGCGCTCGAAAAGAGATCGACGTGACGGAGAGGTTTCGGGTTCACAGTACGCCCGACGTTTCGCGCACCGGCGCGAGCCTGACCAGGATGCGATCGCCGTCCATCTTCACCTCATGCGTCGCGATCGTATATTCGGCGTTGCCGGGACAGAGGCCGGTCCGGACGTCGAATCCCCAGAGGTGCCACGGGCAGATGATCTCGTCGCCGATCAGGTCCCCCTCGGCGAGCGGGCCGCCGCGATGCGGGCAGATGTTATCGGTGGCGAAAAATCCGCCGGCGGTGTGAGAGATGGCGATGCTGCGGTCGTCGACCTTCACGGCCCTGATGCGGCCGATCGGAAGTTCGGCCGCATTCAGGACCTCGGTAAAGGCTTCGTTCATCGGAGGCGCACTCTAGCAAAAGCAGTGTCAGTGAATCTTGTCACGCATGGCGCGGTACGTTTTCCAGTCGGATTCTTTGCCGGCGGCGTTGATCGTGATCGGAAACGGATGGCCGGGAATGAGCTTGTTGAGCTCTTTCGCAAACGCCTTCGGATCGGCTGCGTACCAGAGCCAGGTGCGCTCGCCGCTGCCGGTCACGATCATCATCAGGTAGCCGACGCGGTCGCCCTGGATCGGGTCGAGCGTCGCTTCGAATTTCGCGATCTGCGTAACCACTTTCTCGGCAGGCATTCCTTTCGAGTCGGGCGCGTACTTCCAGTGCATCTCGACCGCGTTCGGATACTTCGCGGGCTGCACGTCCGCCGGCATCTCGCTGCGGACTTTCAGCAGCAGAAGATGATCGTGCTGCTTCGACGTCGTGACGATCCAGCCATTGTTGGGACCTTTGTCCGCAAGAGTGGTCGTGGCGGGAGTGGCGGCGATGAGGGCGGACGCGATCAGCGCCGCGCTGAGGGCAACTGCAATTCGTTTCATTCGGGCGATTCCTTTCATGCGAGCCAGACGGGGCGTGGGACGCCGTTGCGACCGACGGCGGCGCTGCCATCCCAAACGCCCGGGATGGCCGTACCGCAATCGGGGCAGCGGCCGTCATTCAATCGATACGAGGTAACGCGGAAACCGGTGCGGCCGATGACGACAGCATCGCACGACGGGCAATGCGTGCTCTCCAAATCGCCAACCGCGCCCGGGATATTGCCGGGGTAGATGTAGCGCAGTCCGGCGCGGCGGCCGATTTCGTACGCGCGGAGGAGTTGCCTGGCCGAGGTGTTCGCGTTCGCGGTCATCTTGTAGTCCTGATGAAACGCAGTGATGTGCCACGGGATATCGCGATCGACGCCGGCCAGGAACTCGGCGATCTTCGTCAGCTCGTCATCGGAATCGTTGAAGCCGGGGACGATGAGCGTGACGATCTCGACCCAGATACCGCGCTGCTTGAGACCTTTGATCGTGTCGAGCACCGGCTGCAGCGTGCCGCCGAGGTCGCGGTAGTGGGCGTCGGAGAATCCTTTGAGATCGACTTTGTAGAGGTCGACGTAAGGCGCGATGTAATCGAGCACCTTCTCCGTTCCGTTTCCGTTCGAGACGTAGGAACAGACGAGACCTTCACGTTTCGCTTCTTTGAAAATCTCGACGGCCCATTCCGAGGTAATGAGCGGCTCGTTGTAGGTGGAGGTGATGACTTTCGCGCCGTGGCGCTTGGCGAGTGCGACGAGCTCGGCCGGTTCGATGTCCACCGGCGACGCGCCTGCGACGGGATCGCGCAACGCCTGCGACGTGACCCAGTTCTGGCAGTAGCCGCAGTGGTAATCGCATCCGAGCATGCCGAACGAGAGCGCGAGCGCGCCCGGATACGCGTGGAAGAAGGGCTTCTTTTCGATCGGATCGACCTGAAGCGCAGCCGCGTAGCCGCGCGGCACGCGCAACACGCCGTCTTCGTTGTAGCGGACTTTGCAGATGCCGTTGAGGCCGTTGAGGATTTTGCAGCGATGGCCGCACGAGTAGCAGCGCACCGCTTTGTTCTCGAGTTTGTCGTACAGCTCAGGCGCGCCCTCGGCCGTTCTCGCGGCCAGGATCTCGCCGAGCGCAGTTTGTTGTGGGGTTGCTGCGGGCATGGCGTGGAAAACGCCGCGAATCAGGCGCGTATTGCCGGGACGCGCTGCGCGGCCGCCGCGTAGCAAGCCCAAGCCAGCAATCCGCCGGCGATCCCATCGACCAGGTAGTGCCATCCGGTCACGATCGAGCCGATCAATGCCAGAAAGGCGAGGATGCCGAAGACATAGCCCCATCGCGTGAGCCGGCGCATCCAGAAAAAAGCGAGGACTTGAAATCCGACGTGCAGGCTCGGAAACGCGGCGACGCCGAAGAAGATGTTGATCGGCTTCGCGCTCCATCCCGGGCTGCGAATGGCGGCGTAGTTCTCGATGAGCATGTGCTGCGCGTCCTGCGAATGTTTCAGCATCGGGCCCAGCGGCAGCCAGACCGCGGGAAAACGATACGCGGGTCCGAGCGACGGAACAGCGACGTAAAGCCACGCTCCGATCAGCCAGAGCAGGGCGTTCGAATTCACGAAGGCGATCCGCACGCGCCGCTCCGGCATGGAGGCGATGAAAGCAGGCACGATACTCAGCGCCGGAAAGAGCACCGTGCTGTAGCTGGCGTCAAAGAATCGCATCAAAACGGGCGCGGAAAACAGCGACGTCAGAAATACGGTCGGCGCATAGCCGAAGGCGATGGCGCGATCGGCGTTCCAGAGCTGCTGATCGAACAGTCGAGGATGAAGGACCGGGATCGCTAACTTGATCCATGTGTACGCGTGGACCCACAGCCCGCTGAAAATGGTGATTCGAATGGAGTCCGAGAGCCAATCGCGGGATCGATAAATCGCCAGCAATTCGCTTGACGTTCCGCGGCGGGAGGCAAGCGCCAGACGGACGAAGATCGCGATCAGCAGCGGCACGAGAAAGAAGATCAGGAACGAGGCAAAAGCGCGAGCGAAGGTGCCTGCCATCGGTCGCGCGACTCCGGGGTAGACGGCGAACAGAACGACGAGATTGACGACCGTGAAAATTTCGAAAAAGTACGGTCGCGCGATTTGCGCAAACTTCACGCACGCATCGTAAGCGGAAGCGGCGTCATCCGTGGCGCAAAATAATCATCAATCGCCGGTCAGTGCGCGGGAGCAGGGCCCGCTGGAAGGAAGTACAAGGCCACGGCGATGATGGCGTAGACGGCCAGAAGCTGAATCCCCTCGTACCAATTGGTCTCGCCGTCCATCACCAGATACGAAAAGATCGCGACGCACAGCCCGACCGCGAGCATCTCGAACGGCGTGAACAACAGATCGAGCGGATGCCCGAGCGGGTACGACAGGAAGACCAGCAGCGGCGTGACGAACAACGCGATCTGGACGCTCGACTGCATCGAGATGTTGAGCGCCGTGTCCATCTGATTGCGCATGGCCAGCATCACTGCGGTCGAATGCTCGGCGGCATTGCCGACGATCGCCAGAACGACGAAGCCGAGGAAGATTTCGTTCATCCCCCACGCCTTCCCCGCAGCCCCCACCGCTTCCACCAGTCCCTCGGCCACCACGGCCATCAATGCGCTGGCGACGAGCAGCAGCCCGAGCGCGCGTTTCACGCTCCACACTTCCTCGGCCGCCATCTCCGGCACGTCGATGACCGCCGCGAGCTGCTCTTTATGCGTCTTGAACGCGAAGAGCAGGCCGAGGATGTAGACGATGATCAGGATGATGGCCGTGCCGATGGAGACTTGATGAATCAGCTCCGGTTGATGCGCCGAGGCCGCGGAACGGAAGAAGAGCGCCGGAACGAGAAACGACGCGACGGCCAGAATGAGCTGCCCCGCCTGCGACTCAGCCGCCAGCGCGTTGAACTTCAGCGTTCGATGCTTCCATCCGCCGGCCAGCATCGACAGGCCCGCGACGAAAAGCAGGTTGCCGACGATCGATCCCGTGAACGAGGCGCGCACGACGCCCGGCAGTCCGGCGCGAATTGCAAAGATGGCGATCACCATCTCCGCGAAGTTTCCGAAAGTGGCGTTGAACAGCGCGCCGTACGTCGACCCCATGCGATGCGCGAGCTGTTCGGTGCTCACGCCAATCCACGCCGCCAGCGGAAGCACCGCCGCACACGCGAAGACAAACTCCGCGACGAGATGCCCATGCATGAATTGCAGAGCGATGGCGACGGGAATGGTGGCGTAGAGAAGCCAGCGGATGATCCGTTGCATGCGTCCTTCTAACTCTATCCCGACTGTCGATACACTTCGCGCCCTGATGATCCGCAGCGAAACGAACGACCACATCACCACCATCACCCTGAACCGTCCCGAAAAACTGAACGCCTTCGCCGGGACGATGCGGGAGGAGTTGCTCGCGGCGCTCCGGGCAGCGGACGACGATGAAAACTGCCGCGTCGTCGTCATCACGGGCGCCGGACGCGCTTTCTGTTCGGGCGGTGACGTCGAGTACATGTCCGGCCTGCAGAAGAAAGGCGACGTCGAATCGTTCCGCAAGCTGCTCAACGCGGGGCGCGACGTCGTCACCCATATCGCCGACATACCGAAACTGGTCATCGCCTCGGTCAACGGGGTCGCCGCCGGCGCAGGATGCAATCTCGCGCTGGCCTGCGACTACCGCATCGCGTCCGACACCGCGAAGCTCGCCGAGACGTTCGTGAAAATCGGAATGCATCCCGATTGGGGCGGCACGTGGCTTCTGCCGCGCCTCGTCGGCCCCGGCCGCGCGCTGGAGCTGCTGACCACGGGGCGAATGGTCGACGCAAACGAGGCGCTGGCGATCGGGATGGTGGATCGCGTCGTGCCGCTTGCCGACCTGCCGGAACAGACCCTGACTCTCGCACGCGCGATCGCCGCCGGCCCGCCGCAGGCGATCGCGGACATCAAACGTGCGCTGTCCGCATCGCGTACGAATTCGCTGCTCGCGCAGGTCGAGCTGGAGAGCGAGAACCAGATTCGCGCATTCCTCTCGCACGACGCGGGAGAAGGGATGGCGGCGTTCTTCGAGAAGCGTCCGCCGAAGTTCGAAGGGAGATAGGACGGTTCACGCGGAGTTCTCCGCGCCCTCCGCGGCTCCGCGTGAAACCGGTTCCCTTGGCGCACTACATATCGTCCGACCGGAATTCGTGGTCGTCGAAGAAGAAGGCGAAGCCGCGGCCTTTGCGCTGCTCCATCGTCGTGCCGTCCACCGGGCATTTGAACGTCCCGTCCTTCTTGTCCTCGGGGACGCGCAGCATGGTGTGATCCTTCGGGCAGACGAACCACGTCTGCGACGCGGGGCTGCGCGGCAGGACGCGCAGGCCGGGCGTGTCGAAATTCATGCCGTCGATTATGACGCGCGGACGGTCGGGACCGACCACCCAGGTATGCGTTCCATCGTGTCCGGCGCCGCTGCGCTCGACGCGGATCTCTCCGTCGCCGCCGCGCACGATCGTGATGTGACGCGTTTTTCCGGCGCCGTCGATCTTGACGTCGAGCGCGTCGCCGGTGCGCTTGACGGTGATGGTGTTGTCGCCGTCCACCAGCGTCTTGGTCTCGCCGTCTTTCATGTCCGACGGCGAAATCGTCAGCCGGCTGGAGCTCCCCGACTCCGCCGCGTAAACGAACGCCGCCCCCGCCAGCACGACACAGAGAAGCACTGCAACCATCGCATAGCGTTTCATCGCATTCCTCCTTGCCGGTTTGGACGACGAGGATTTCGCGCGGTTACGCGGAGGGACGCAGTTGTAACAACGAGCGGCTAGGACGCCGTGCGGGCGACGACGAGCGTCTCGTCATCCTTCTGCGGGGCGTCGGCGACGAAGGCGTCGACTGCCGCGGCGATCGCGTCGCGGACTTCGCTAGCCGAGGAGGTCGAATGGCGCGATAGGAGTTTCTCGAATTCTTCGTTACCCCATTCGTCGCCGGCCGCGTTTTCCGCCTCGCAGATGCCGTCGCTGTAGAGCACGACCGTCGATCCGGCAGGGAACGGGCGCGTTTGCGTCATGTACTTCGACGCGCCGAGGATGCCGATGGGAAGACCGTGCGATCGAAGCTGCTCGATGTGATCGCCGGTGATGACGTAGCACGGATTGTGGCCCGCGTTCACGAACTGGATCGTCTCTGCCTCGGGATCGATCGTGACCACGATCATGGTGATGAACTTGTTCTCGGCCGACCAGCTGTGGATGTGCCGATTCAGTTCCGTGGCGATGTCGCCGAGCTCGCGCCCTTCGGCGAAAAGGAGCTGGATGGCGGCGTGGAACGCGGAGACGAGCAGCGCGGCCGGCATCGACTTTCCGGCGACGTCCGCCACGACCGTCGTCAGCGTTCCTTCGCGCTGGAAGAAGGCGTGATAGTCGCCGCCGACCTGCTTGGCCGGGCGGGAAAGCGCGGCCAGCTCGACCCCGTCGACGACCGGGATCGACTTCGGAAGAATGTCGCTCTGGATCGTGGCGGCGAGATCGAGCTCGCGCTGCATGGCCAGCTTTTCCAGCGCTTCCTTGTGCAGGCGCGCGTTTTCGAGGGCAATGGCAACCTGATTGGCGAAGAGCGAGAGGAGCCGCAACTCGTTCGCTTCGAATGCGCCGACGTCGCCCTCGCGCGTTTCGCGATCGCCGGCCGCGAGCACTCCGATCACGGCATTGTTACCTTTGATCGGAACGGCCACCGTGGCGATGCAGCCGGGGAAGATGCATTCGGAGTTGTCTTCGAACGTGAGCGCCTCGCCGGCGGCGACGACGCGGTCGGTGATCTCGTCGTCGAGAAAATCGGAGCGGGTGTCGCCGAACGCGCGATAGACCTTGAACTTGTCTCCATCGCGCAGAAAGAGCGCGGCACGGCGCGCGTTGATCAGTGAAATCATCCGGAAGAGGATCTCGTCCGCGAGGGCGTCGATGTTCAGCGTTCCGGCGATGGAGAGGCCGATGTCGTAGAGCGACTCCAGCTCCCACAGTCGGTACTTGAGCTGGAAGTCGCCTTCGCGCATCTCCGCCGCGAGGCGGTGCATGTTCAGCAGCGACGCCGCGAATGTGCCGGCGGCGTGGAGCATCTGGAGATCGTCGTCCGAAGCCGCGTCGCCGGAGAGGGCGATGACGCCGAAGTGATCGCGCGCGGTGCGCATCGGGATGATGTGGCGCGGCTTCGGATCGAGCGCCGCGGATTCGAGCGAATCGTTGTCGAGAATCTCCGGCGCGACACACACGCGCGACTTCGCGGCCAGGCGCATCTCCGGACCGCGCGCGTCGCGCAGATAGACGGCGCCGACGTCGAACGGCGTGTGTTTGGTGAAGGCGTCGAGGATCAGCGATCCATGCGACGGAAGGGCCGCCCGCTCGAGTTGCTGCAGGTCATGCAGGAACTCCGCGAACTGGTGAACGAGGGACGACATAACGGGAGGTGGAAGGATAGCAGCGACGCGCGAGTCCCCGGTAACGGCCCTACAGCCCCAGTTCCTTCATCGCGGCCTCTTCGTTTTCGAAGATCATCGCGTAGTTGGCCAGGCCCATGATCTGGAAGGTTTTGTGGATGACGGGCGTGAGGCAGCAGAAGGCGATCTTGCCGCCTTTGTCGATCATCTTCTCGATGATCTCGATGAGGATGCTGATGCCGATGGAGTTGACGATTTTCGTATCGCGAAGGTTGAGCAGCAGAGTGCGCACGCCGGCGTCCATCAGTTCGTAGGCACGAACAGCGATCTCTTCGCCGCCTACATTGTTGATGTAGCCCTTGGTGTAGAGCACCGCACCGTTGTCCTTGCGGTCGACCGCGACTTTCAGTTCCTCAGTCATGATTCTTTCTTCTCGTATTTGACCATATGGATGGTGGTTCCGCCGCCCGACGACGTCGAGATGCTTACCTCGTCCATGTGCGCTTCGATCAGTTGCAGTCCGCGGCCGCGTTTGTGAGAAACACCGGGAGCCGGCCTTCGGGACCGGGCCTCGGCTGGATCGAATCCACGTCCGTGATCCGTGACCCAGACATCGATCCGGCTGCCGTCGCCCTGGGAAGTACCGACGAATCTTAGATAGATGCGGTTGTCCACGCAACCGGAATGCTCGCGAGCGTTGATGCAGGCCTCGATGATCGCATGAGTCATCTCATCGATCTTCTCGGAGCTCATGCCGAGCTCGCGGGCGAGATTGCCTGCCGCGCGGGCGGCTGCGATCTCGATATCCGCGACCATCGGGAGCGTGAGCTCCATCTGCCGCTCGGCGGTTGTGGTCATTTCGGAAGGGTCCTGAAGGACGCGATCAAAAGCCGAGCAGCAGCGCCACGGCGGACTTGATCCATTCGGGGATGCCGCCGAGCTGCTCGATGGCAAGCAGGGCGAAGGTGTTGACCGCCAGCAGCATGGGAAGTGCGTACTGGAGCGAAACGGCGGTGGTGCGGGTTTGAGCGATGCTTTTCATGGTGTCCCCCCTCAGTTGTCGGGACCCACCAAGAGCAACGCGACTGCCACGGTTGGCTTTTTGGCTGCACTCTCTCTAAGCCTCTGATGCTGCGAAGTTTACACGAGAAATCGGCGGAATGTGACGAAGTGCGCGAGTGGGGCAAATCGCTACAGTATGAAAGCTTCAAAGGTTTACGCGATCGTAAGCGTATGAATTTATGTGAGTTACTAGTGAACGTCCCAAGACTCCACAGTTGGGGCTAATTGGGACAGTGACTCCCGCATCCGATAGAGAGTCTTGCGGTCGACGCCGAGGATCTTGGCAGCTTTGGAGATGTTGCCCTTGGTGTGGGCGAGGACACGGGCCACATAGCGGCGCTCGAGTTCGGAGAGCGAGGGGAAGTCGGTCAGGAGCTCCACGCCACCCGCGCCGGAGGCCGATTCGGGAAGCGCGAGGTCGCCCGGATCGATGACCGGATCGGTGGTCAGGGCCAGCGAGCCTTCGATCAAATTCTCCAGCTCGCGGACGTTACCGGGGAACGGATAGCGCAGCAGTTTCTGCAGCGCTTCCTGCGTGATGCGCACGTCGCGCAACCCTTCGCGCTTGCCGTATTTGTCGAGGAAGAAGCGGACCAGCTTGGGGATGTCTTCTTTGCGGTCGCGAAGCGGCGGCAGGACGATCTCGACCACTTTCAATCGATAGTACAAATCCTGCCGGAACTCGGTCCTCTCGATCATCTGCTCCAGATCGCGATGCGTAGCGGCCAGGATGCGCACGTCGATCGGGATGCGGCGACGTCCGCCGAGTTTTTCGACTTCGCGTTCCTGCAGGACGCGCAGGAGTTTGGCCTGGAGCGTGAGCGGGATGTCGCCGATTTCGTCGAGGAAGATCGTTCCGCCTTTGGCCAGCTCGAATTTTCCGGGACGCGCATCGACGCCGGTGGCCACGCCGCGCTCGATGCCGAAGAGCTCCGACTCGAGCAGCGTCTCGGGGAGCGCGGCGCAGTTGATGGCCACGAACGGACCGTCCTTGCGCGGCGAATTGCCGTGGATCAGGCGCGCCACCATCTCTTTGCCGGTGCCTGACTCGCCGCGAATGAGGACGCTGGCCTGCGAGTCGGCCACGCGCGCGACGAGGTCGATGACGCGCTGCATCTTCGGCGAGTCGCCGATCATGAGCCGGTCGCTGTAGTCGCGCAGCATGCGCTGCTTGAGGTTGCGATTCTCGTCCTCCAGCGTTTCGCGCAGCACGGAGAGCTTGTGAAAGTTGCGGGCGTTGTCGATGGCCGCGCCGCCGATGGCCGCGAGCGAGGCCAGAAATCGCAGATCGTCCTCGACGAAGCTGCCGCTCTTGGCGCCGCGCTCCTCTTTTCCGCCGACGCCGATGATGCCGATGATGGTCTCGCCGGAGATCATCGGCGCGAGCAGCAGGTCGCTTCCGGCACCGCCGAGAAACTTGGAGACGGTGACCGACATCGGCTCGCGCGAGGCCAGCACCTGTTTGATCGGCGGCTCGTTCAGAATGGCGTTGGCCGGCGTGGGGATCTCCACGCCGAACGTGAAGATCTGCTGGACGTTGAGCTTTTCATCGAGCGAGAAGACGAAGCCGACGGTGGCGTCGAGGACGGCGATGGCGCGATGCATCAGCTCTTCGATCAGCTCCCCTTCCGGCCGCAGTGTGTTCAGCGCGCGGCCGACGTCGTAGAGCGCCTCCAACTGGAGGAGCTTGCGGCGAAGCTCGAAGGTCGATTGTTGCGCCACTAATCTCTTCCCATCGCTCTCCGGCATTCGCCCAGGAGAAAGTCGCAGTTCCAGCTGGCATAGAACGCCGGATCCATGGCGTAGATTCTTACGAACAAGGGGGCCGCTTCGTCGAACCGTCCGCGTTTCATCTCGGTCCGCGCCAGAAAATAGATGGCGCGGATGGTGACCGGATCGACCTCCCCCTTCTCCACGATCCCCCGAAATCCCGCCTCCGCCTCGGTGAACGCGCGGCGCTGATACGCACAAAGGGCTTTCGAGTAGTCGTCCGTGCCGGGGCAGGTCGAAGGCGGCTTCGCATTCGCGCTCATCGCGATCGCGAGGATGAAAAGCAAAAGAGTGCCGCGCATTCGTCAGCAGTTTACTCCGCGTCCTCCGCGTCTCCGCGTGAACCGTTCCCTTTACACTCTCGCGCATGAAACTCGGCATCATCGGCAACGGCCGCGCGGCCTGGGCGTTCGCGAGCACGTGGCGGCGAATCGGCTGGCCGCTGACCGGAATCGCCAAACGCGGAGAGCCGGTCGCTGAGCTGGCGAATCGCAGCGATCTGATTCTCGTCGCCGTCACCGACCGCAACATCGTCGAAGTCGCGGAGAGCATCCCTGAGACGAACGCCATCATTTTTCACCCCAGCGGCGCTCTCCCCGCCCTTCGCGGCGGATTTTCGCTGCACCCGCTCAAATCACTGCCGCCGGCCGGCGAACCGTCCGATCTCGAAGGGACGCTGCTCGTTTTCGAGGGGGCGCATCGCGACGTCGCGCAATCGATCGCAACTGCCGCGGGCGCTCGTTTCGCCGAGATCTCGCGTGAGGCAAAAATCCGCTATCACGCCGGAGCCGTGTTCGGATCGAACTACATCGCGGCGCTCCTGGACATCGCCGAAGAGCTGATCGGGATCGGCGGCGCGCGGGAGGACATCGCCGCGCTGGCGCGATCGGCGATCGACAACTGGGCAGCGCATACGGACGCGCGGCGATTCACCGGACCGGCGGCGCGCGGCGATGACGACGTCATGCAGCGGCACGTCGATGCATTGCGCGATTCCCCGGAACTTGCAGAGATCTACAGACTTCTGGCCGCGCGCATTGTTGCGGCTGCAAAGTAGCGGGTGCTACCATCGACCCCCTTTCGATCGGAGCGCGGGCGGAATGGTTTTCTTCAATTACGCGACGATGCAGATGGCCGCGAAGATCGTTTATTACGGTCCGGGCCTCTGTGGAAAGACGACCAATCTGCACCACATCTACGCCAAGACCTCGCCGCAGAGCCGCGGTGAAATGGTCAGCCTGGAGACCGAAACCGACCGGACGCTTTTCTTCGATCTGCTCCCCATCGACGTCGGCGTCATCGGCGGATTCAAGACCCGCCTGCAGCTCTACACAATCCCCGGCCAGGTCTTCTACAACACCACCCGCAAGCTCGTGCTCAAGGGCGTCGACGGCATCGTCTTCGTCGCCGATTCGCAGAAAGCGATGCTCGATGCGAACCTGGAGAGTTTCAAAAACCTGCGCGAAAACCTGGCCGAGATCGGCCTCTCCATCGACGAGATCCCGCTCGTCCTGCAGCTCAACAAACGCGATCTCCCGAACATCGCGCCGGTGGACGACGTGGTCGACGTCATCGATCCGGAGCGCAAATACGATTTCGTCGAAGCGGTGGCGTCGCGTGGCGACGGCGTCTTCGAGACACTGAAAGTCATTTCGAAACTGACGCTGCGGACGCTGCGCCGGCGCATGACCGGTGAGGAGCCGGTGAAGCCGACGCCGCGCCGCCCCGCCCCCGATGTGTCGTTCCGCGTGCGCGAAGACACGGCGCCGATTCGCGCGATGCCGGAGTCGCCCGCGGCCACCGCGCCGATCGCTGCGTACAACCCGTTGCCGGAGATCGAGCCGGCTGCCGAGCCAGTTGAAGAGATCGCACCCGAGGCCTTCATTCCGCCCGAGCCGGAGCCGGCGCCGCCGGCACCCGAACCACAGCCGGTAATCGCCGCACCCGAGCCGCCTCCTCCGGCTCCGCCGCCGCCTCCCGAACCGGAGATCGATTTCGGGCAGACCGAGAGGCAGGCCAAAGCCGCACCCGAGGTCAAGCACGTCAAGGTCCGATCGTCGGTGGACATCATGGCGGAGCTGGAATCGCTGCGGAAACGCGCAACGCAATCGGCTCCGAAAGCGCCGGCGAAGAAAGAATCGTCTCCGCTCGACGCGCTCCGACATCCACCAAAGCCGAAGCGCGATGTGCATCGCACCGTCACGCTGCCAATGGCGCCGGGGACGCTGCCGAAGTCGAAGAACTTGCGCGTTACGGTATCCTTTGAAAATGACGGCGGGGTCATTCAGTCCCAGGAGCAATCGATCGACCTCGGCGAAACGAGCGACATCCAATCGCTCTCGGTCAATCTGAAGTTCGAAGACGTGTAAGGGTGAGGAGGGTGTGGCGATGAATCGAGAGCGAGCGGTCGTTCTGCTGGTCGCGATTTACGCCGTCGCCTGCGCCTCCTCCACTCCCGCGCCGAAAACCGTCGCCGCCGCGCCCGCGGTGCAGCCTCCATCCGCCACGAAACTGCAGGCCGAGGAGTACCGGAAAGCGCTGGAAGCCGCGTATGCGGAGATCGTGGCGCGCGAAGGAAAACCGGTTGCCGCGCCGGCGGTCGACGTCGAAGCCGCGGCGTCGATTCCGATTCCCGATCATCCGACCATCCGCGGCGCGCTGCAGTACTTCACCACCGACCTCAAGCCGAGCATTCAGGAATCGCTGCTCCGTTCCGGCAAGTACAAGAAGCTGATCGACAAAGCACTCGACGACTACAAGCTGCCGCACGGCCTCGCGTATCTGCCGGTGATCGAGAGCGCGTACGTGCCGTCGGTGACTTCGCGCGCCGGCGCGCACGGCATCTGGCAGTTCATGCCCGAGACCGCGCGCGATTACGGCCTGCGCGTCGACTGGTGGGTCGACGAGCGCGCCGATCCCGAGCGCTCCACGCGCGCCGCCGCGGCGTATCTGAAGGACCTCTATCGTCAGTTCAACGATTGGCCGCTCGCGCTGGCCGCGTACAACGCCGGCCCGGGCCGCATCCGCCGGGCCATGCAACAGTCCGGCGCCGTCACGTTCTGGGACCTGCTCGAAAACGAAGCGGTCCCGAAAGAAACGCGCGGCTATGTGCCGACGTTCTTCGCCACGCTCACCATCGCCAGCGATCCAACCACCTACGGTTTCCGCCTCGGCGCGCCGATCGATTTCGACCGCAGCGCCGTCGAAATCGAAGGTCCGCTCTCCCTTCGCTACCTCGCCTCCGTGGCGCACGTCGACGAAACGGTTTTGCGCGATCTCAATCCGTCGCTTCGGCAGGGCATCGTTCCGCCGGGCAAAATCACCGTTCGCGTTCCGTCGAAATCGGCGGAAACCGTCGCCGCACGCGCCGCAACGCTGAGAAATGAGGATGCGAACGTCGCGGTCTGTTCCTACCGGCTTCGCGAAGGCGAGTCGCTCAAACGCATCGCGCGCGCCCTCGGCACGGACGTCGAAACGCTCGTGGCGATGAACAACCTTCGCTCCTCCGACGCCATCGGCGAAGGCGACGCGGTCTACCTCCCCGTCCGCGCCCGCGAGCTCGGAGCGCTCCTCGCGCACAGCGACGCCTACTACGCGGTCAAAAAAGGCGATACCTACTACTCGATCGCCAAGAGCCACAACCTGACCGTCGACGAGCTTCTCGAACTGAACGAGCTCGAAGTCGAACACAAACTCCACCCCGGCGAACGGCTGCGCGTGACCGCGCCGCGCGCGGTGAGCGCGGGCGGGATGTAGTCAATCCAACGCTTGACCGCAAGGCAGTCCCAGCCAACGGCAGATGACTCGCTCGATAGGCCGCATCTGCTCCTTTGCAAGTTGGCCGAGCGGTCGGATCGCATACGGGAGAGGCACAGTTACGAGGCCTTGCGCATCGAACGCCCCCGTCTTGAGAAACGATACGGGTACGATCGCTTCGAACTGCGTGTGGCGTACGGAAGTCGTGTGCGGAATCAGCGTGACCAGCGCGCGATCCTCATCTCCGATTCCGACACTCACGATTGCGCACGGGCTCACTTTCGCGGCCATACCAAGGTCCACGAGCCAGACCTCGCCACGCCGCGGCGCTCTCACTCAGCTGCTTCCCGCCGGTCGTAATCGAGAAACACGGAATCGGCGGCCGATCGAAGCTCATCATCGGTCACGTCGGGATACTCAATATCCCGGGAGAGCCGAATGATCTCGGCGAGTACCTCGATCTTCTCCTGATCGGGTAGCGACTCGAAGTTCTCGATAACGTGTTTCGCGTCTGCTGTCACGGTTCTCCATTCTACTTACAATCCCACGATGCGCCGCTTCGCGTTTGCCGCTCTTTTCCTCGCTACGACTGCTCTTGCCCGCGTCGATCACGTCGACGTCACCTCTCGCACGGATTACCTCGGCGGAAAGACTTTTGGACTTGCGGGCGCGTACGAACGGATTCAGGGGCGTGCGTACTTTGCGCTCGATCCTGCCAATGCGCACGACCGCGTCATCGTCGATCTCGACAAGGCGCCGCGCAATGCGAAGGGAGAGGTCGAGTTCTCGGCGGACGTCGACATCCTCATGCCGAAAAGGGGCGGCAACGGAACGCTCTTCATCAACGTCCCGAATCGCGGCGGACGGTTTTTCATTCGTGAACAGAATGTCGACGAGTACTACCTGCGGCAGGGCTACACGTTGGCGGAGGTGGGATGGCAGTTCGACATCCGGCCCGATCCGAAACTGCTGCGACTCTACGCGCCGATCGTGCGCGGCATCACCGGACGCGTTCGCGCCGACTTCATCGTGGCCGAGAAAACGCTCGATCATCCGCTCGGCCACGTCATCAGCGGAACCATCGGCGGCACCGGCTATCCCGTCGCCGACATTCGCGCGAAGGATGCCGTCCTCACCGAGCGAGACGCGCCGCTGGCGCAGCGGAAGACAATCGCCGCGAAGCGCTGGCGGTTCACCGACGATCACACCATCCACTTCGACGACGGATTCGTTCCGGGACGGATCTACGAAGTCATTTACACCGCCAAAGATCCGGCCGTCGTCGGATGCGGACTGGCCGCCGTCCGCGATTTCGCCGCGTACGCGAAGCACGACGCGAACGCGCTCATTCACGCCGACCGTGCGTACGCGATGGGCATTTCGCAGACCGGCCGTTTTCTGCGTCATCTCGTCTGGCAGGGCTTCAACGCGGACGAGGATGGCCGGCAGGTTTTCGATGCACTGCTCGTCTATGTCGCCGGAGCGGGACGCGGATCGTTCAATCACCGATTTGCGCAGCCGTCGCGCGACGCGCAGCCACTGTCGCCGCTTTTCTATCCGACCGACGTCTTTCCCTTCACCGACAATCCCGAGACCGATCCGCGCAGCGGCGTCACCGCGGGTCTGCTCGACAGCGCGCGGGCCGAGCATGTCGTGCCGAAGATTTTCTACGTCAACACATCGTACGAATATTGGTCGCGCGGCGCATCGCTGATCCACACCTCGCCGGATGGGAAGTCCGACGCGACGATTCCGCCCGAGGTTCGCATCTACTTCATCGCAGGTGTGGCGCACATCGGCGGAGCGTTTCCGCCCGCGAAGAACGCTGAGCTCTCGATTCGCGGGCAGCAGCTCGACAATCCGCTGCGGATCGAACAATTGCGACACGGCTTCGCGGCCGCGCTCGACGAATGGGTTCGCGACGGTGTCGCGCCGCCGGACAGCCGTTTTCCGCGCGTTCTGTTTCGTCAGATCGTTCCGGTCAGCCAGTTGTCGCCGAAGATCGTTCACGGCGTCGAATTTCCGCACTTCAATTACGAGGTCTATCGCACCGATTTCGGCGCCGATTGGGCTCGCGGCATCGTCACCGAACCGCCGCGCGTCGACGGCGTCTATCCCACGCTCGTCCCGCAGGTGAATGCCGACGGACTCGAAACCACTGGCGTTCATCTGCCGGAGATCGACGTCCCGCTGGCGACGTACAGCGGCTGGAACCTGCGCGATCCGCAGATCGGATTTCCCGATTCGCGCGCCAGCTTCGTCGGCTCGTACATCCCGTGGACAAAGAGCGAAATCGACAAGCGCTACTACAACAGTGCCGAGGACTACTTCGGCCGCTTCACGCTCGCCGCGCTGAACCTCCTGCGCGAACGCTTTTTCGTCGTCGACGATCTGCCGGCCATCCTGAAGCGTGCGGTCGAGGAGTGGAATTACGCCACGAAATAGGCAGGCGCGCGACATGCACGCGATTTTTTTCCATGGCAAGAGGATTCGAAAGCAAGGCAGTTGAGTCGAACCGGCAGGATGCCGAGGACGAGCGCGCCGCGCGCGGCAACCGGCAGCGTCCGGACGTGCATGAAATCGAGCGGCGGCAGAAACGCGAAGGGCTGGAGCTGTCGCGGCGGCGCATTCTCCACGAGATGGAGACGGCCAACGAGCGAAGACGTGAGTCGCTGCAGGCGGCACTCGCGCATCTGGACAGCGAGCTGGCGAAAAATCAGTAAGCACGTCGTTGCTTGAAATGATGGGCCTCGGCTGTTAGTTTCGCCGCCCACCATGGCCGAAAGCAGTGACTACAAGAAGACGCTGAACCTTCCGCAGACCTCCTTCTCGATGAAGGCCAACCTGCCCGTGAACGAGCCGAAGAGGCTCGAGCAGTGGCGCCTCATCGATCTGTACAAGCTCATTCGCGAGAAGTCGGAAGGGCGGCCGAAGTCGGTCCTGCACGACGGCCCTCCGTACGCGAACGGCCACATTCACATGGGCCACGCGCTCAACAAGATCCTCAAGGACATCGTCGTCAAATCGAAGACGATGATGGGCTTCGATTCGCCCTACGTGCCGGGATGGGATTGCCACGGCCTGCCGATCGAGCACGCCGTCGACAAGGTCATCGGCAGTTCGAAGCGGAAGGAGATGTCGCCGGCCGATTTCCGCCGCGCCTGCCGCGAGTTCGCCGACAAGTTCGTCTCCATCCAGCGCCAGGATTTCATCCGCCTCGGCGTACTAGGAGACTGGTTCCATCCGTACATGACGATGTCGTATCAGTACGAGTCCGACATCGCCTACGCCCTCGGCCGCTTCTTCCGCACGGGCATGGTTTACAAAGGACTGAAGCCCGTGCACTGGTGCACGTACGACCAGTCCGCGCTGGCGGAGGCCGAGGTCGAGTATGCGGATCACACATCACCGTCGGTGTATGTGCGCTTCCGGCTGACCGACGAATCGGTGCAAAGCCTCGACCTGCCGATCGAGAAGCCGTGTTACGCCGTCATCTGGACGACGACTCCGTGGACGCTGCCGGCCAATCTCGCCATCGCATTCAAGCCGGACTTCGATTACGACGTCGTCGAGCACGACGGCGAGAACTTCATCATCGCCTCGGAGTTAGTAAAAACAGTTGCTCCGAAGTTCGGATGGAGCGATTACCACGTCGTCAAAGTGTTCAAGGGCTCGGCCTTCGAGCACCTTCGCTATCGCCACGCCTTCCTTCCTCGCGAAGGCGTCTTCGTCCTCGGCGATTACGTGACGCTCGAAGCGGGAACAGGCCTCGTGCACACCGCGCCCGGACACGGCGCCGACGATTTCTACACCGGCCAGCGTTACGGTCTCGAGACCTACACGCCCGTCAATCATCGCGGCGAGTTCACGGCGGACGTTCCGCTGTGGGCTGGCCTGCACGTGTTCAAAGCGAATCCGCAGATCATCGAGATGCTGCGCGAGCGCGGTGCGTTGCTCTACTCGGAGACGATCACGCACTCGTATCCGCACTGCTGGCGCTGCAAGCATCCGGTCATCTTCCGCGCCACGGAACAGTGGTTCATCTCGATGGACGATCACGACCTGCGCGGCCGCGCGCTCGAAGAAGTTCACAAGGTCAAGTGGTTCCCCGCGTGGGGCGAGGATCGGATGGCGGGCATGGTCGAGAACCGCCCCGATTGGTGCATCTCGCGCCAGCGTACGTGGGGCGTTCCCATCACCGTTCTCTATTGCGAATCGTGCGGCGAGCCTGTCACGTCGCCGGAGCTGTTCGAGAAGGTGAAGGAAATCTTTCTCGTCGAAGGAGCGGACTCCTGGTACGACCGTCCGTCGACCGACTTCCTGCCGGCCGGCTACGCGTGCGGGAAATGCAACGCCACCGCGTTCCGTAAAGAGCTGGACATCCTCGACGTCTGGTTCGATTCCGGCTGCTCGCACGTGGCGGTGTTGAAGGAGCGTCCGGAGCTGACGTGGCCGGCCGACGTCTACATCGAAGGGCACGACCAGCATCGCGGCTGGTTCCAGTCGTCGCTGCTGGTCGGCACCGGCATCGAAGGCGGCGCGCCGTACCGGCAGGTCATCACCTGCGGATTCCTGATCAACGAACAGGGCGACAAGATGTCGAAGTCGGCCGGCAACGCGCTGTCGCCGCAGGACGTGCTCAAGCAGCACGGCGCCGACGTGATCCGCCTCTGGGTGGCGATGATCGATTACCAGAACGACATGTCGATCGGCCCGCAGATCATGAGCCGCAGCGCCGAGTCGTACAAGAAGCTGCGCAACACGGCGCGCTATCTGTTGTCGAACCTGGCCGGCTTCGATCCGGAAACGGATGCCGTTCCGCACGCGGAGCTTCGCGACGTCGACAAATGGGTGCTGTCGCGTGCGGCGGAAGTGTTCGAGCGCTGTCTCAAGGCGTACGGCGATTACGAGTTCCACGTCGTCTATCACCGCATCCTCGATCTCTGCACCGTGGTCCTTTCATCGCTCTATCTCGACATGTCGAAGGACACGCTCTACTGCGACGGACCGGCGTCGGCCACGCGGCGTTCCGCGCAGACGTCGATGTACGAAATTCTGCGCGGCCTGGTCGGCTACCTCGCGCCCATTCTCAGTTTTACGGCCGAGGAGATTTATGAAGCCATGCCGGGAACGAAGGAGCAGTCGGTGCACCTGACCGACTTTCCGACGATCACGGCGCCGGCGATCGACAGCGCTGCGTGGGAGCGCATCTTCCGCGTGCGCGAGGCGGTCTCGAAAGTGCTCGAAACCGCGCGCGCAGCCGGAACGATCGGACAGTCTTTGGAAGCCGACATCCAGCTTCACGGCATCACGCGCGAGTCGCTCGTCGGCTCGCTCGACGTCGACCTTGCGAAGGTCTTCATCGTCTCGCACGTCGATTTCATGCTCACGCCGGCAACCGATACGATCGACGTCGAAGGCGTCGGCACGATCGGCATCACCATGTCGCCCGCTCGCGGCAAAAAGTGCGGACGCTGCTGGCAGTACCGCGAGGAAGTCGTGGAAGACGGCGGCTTGTGCGCTCGCTGCGATGACGTGATCGTGAATCTGGTGGTGCCCGAGCAACCGACGGTGTAGCAATGCGCTACGCCGACCTGCACACGCACACCTATCACTCCGACGGCACGCGGTCGCCGGCGGAGGTGATCGACGTCGCGCTGGCGCATGGGATCGAGATCGTCGCCATCAGCGATCACGACAACCTCGCCGCGTACTTTGAGATCAAGACGTATGCCGATTCGAAGGGCGTCACGCTGATTCCGGCGACGGAACTTTCCTGCGCGTACGAAGGCGTCGACATCCACATCCTGGCGTATGCGTTCGATGCGCACAACGAGCGAGTCGAGGTGAAGCTGCGGAAGTTTCGCGACGCACGTCAAACGCGCGGCCGGCGCATCGTGGAGCGCTTGCGCGCGCTCGGCTACGACATCAGTTCCGAGCGCGTCGAGCAGCTCGCGGCCGGCGGCGCGGTCGGACGTCCGCACGTGGCGCGCGCGCTCGTGGAGGCGGGCTATGTCGCGTCGGTGTCCGATGCGTTCGACAAACTCCTTCGTCCCGGCAAACCGGGATACGTCGAAAAAGATCGATTCGCCATCGACGAAGCGGTGGCACTGATACGCGCAACAGGCGGCCTGACGTCGATCGCGCATCCGACGCTTTATCCGGATCACGAACGGATCGTTCCGCAACTGCTCGACGCCGGCATCGACGGAATCGAAGTGCTGCATCCCGACGTCAACCCGGAATGGCGCGAGGTCTACAGCAACATGGCCCGCTTCCGCGGCAAGATGCTCACCGGCGGCTCGGACGATCACGGCAGCGTGAAGAAAACGGAGACGTTGGGAACGATCAAGGTGCCGGAAGACTGGATCGGCGAGATTCTTCGGCGCCTTTGAAAAGCGAATGTTGAATGTTGAATGAACGAGGGCCTGAAGTTCCATTCAACATTCAACATTGAACATTCACCATTCAACATTCGCCTTTCATGCTCCTCCGCCTCGTCTTCTTCGCCTTCATCCTTCTCGCTCTCCTCGGCGACGCGCGCATCTTTCTGTTCGTCATGAACCGCTTCGTCTTCGGCAACCATCGCGAAGAACGCAGCGAATGGAAGTGGCTGATGTTTGTGACGCCGCCGGTGTTGATCGTTTTGACGGCGCTGCTTTGGCCGCTCAACCAGTGGCTCGACCGCCTGCTCTCGATGCGCATCGTCGAGCGAATCACGCCGGAGCGGATCGAGGCGATCGCCTGGTCGCTGGCGCTGGCGAAAATCGGCGCGGTCTGGCTGATCATCGCCGCCGCGGTTGGCAGCTACTGGATCCTCGATCGCCTTCGCGTGAATTACCTCCCGCCTGCTCCGCTGATCGGCATCCGCGAGCAGGCCTCCGAGGTTATCGCGCTGCGGAAAGCGCACGTCCCGTTCCCGTGGCTGCGCCGCCTCGGCGCGCACAACGACGTCTACGACATCGAAGTCACGCGCCACGAAATCGTGATCGATGACCTCCCGCCGGAGTTCGACGGCTATCGCATCGCCTTCCTCACCGACACGCATGTCGCGTCATTCATGCGGCGCGGCTTCTATCGCGAAGTGGTGAAGCAGGTGCAGCGATTCGCGCCCGACGTGATCCTCTTCGGCGGTGATTTCGTTTCATTCACGCGGCACATCAAGCTGCTGCCGGAGATTCTGCTCGACGGCCTCTCCGCTCGCGACGGTCTCTTCGCCATCCTCGGCAATCACGACTACTGGGCCGGCGCCGACGCCATCATCGGCATCCTGCGCGCGCATGGCGTGCGCTTCATCAACAACGACGCGGTGATGCTCGCACGCGGATCGGCGCGGCTGCCGCTGGCGGGCATCGACGAGGTTTATCGCGGCACGCCGGACGTGGCGCGAACGTTCGCGGGACTCGATCCCGCCAAACCGTGCATCGCCATCAGTCACCATCCCGACATCGTCGACATCATCCGCGGGCAGCGCATCGACCTGCTGCTGTGCGGACACACGCACGGCGGTCAGATCCGCTTCCCGTTTTTCGGGCCGGTGGTCGTTCCGTCGCGGCACGAAGGCGAATACGCGGCCGGATTTCACCGCATCGGGGCGGTGTTGCTCTACGTCAGCCGCGGCATTGGCGCGATTCCGCCGTTGCGCATCCTCTGCCGTCCCGAGGTCGCAACGTTCGTGCTGAAGCGCGGCAGCCGAAGCGAATGATCACGAGATTGTCCGAGGTCTGGCAGGACGTCGAGCGCATTGCGCGCGCGGAGGGAGTCGTTCGCCTCGGCGCGAGCAAACTCAATGATGATCACCATGCGCTCTTTGACGAGTGGCTCGATCGCGGTCATCACGCCACGATGCATTACCTGGCGAAGACGGCGGCCGTTCGAAGCAATCCGTCCGCGCGATTTCCGTGGGCCAAATCGGCGATCGTGATCCTCGTTCCGTACGCATCGGCGCGCCCCGATGCTCCGGCCGACGCGCTGTCGCATCACATCGCCCGCTACGCGCTTGGCGACGACTATCACGACGTCCTCGATCGCATCCTGCGGAAAATCGAAGCCGAGGTTGCGCCGTTTGGGAAGACGTGGCGCTATGTCGATACCGGCCCGCTCTCCGACCGCGCCCTGGCGACGCAGGCGGGACTCGGCTGGATCGCAAAGAATGCGATGCTGATCAACGAGCAGATCGGCTCGTACACCTTCATCGGCACGCTGTTGACGTCGCTAGAAAACGACATTGCGCCGAAAGCCGTGGCCGATCGTTGCGGTACTTGCACGCGCTGCCTCGATGCCTGCCCGACGAACGCGATTCTGCCCAACCGCACGGTCGCGTCGGAACATTGCATCAGCTACGCGACGATCGAACATCGCGGCGCGCTGCCGGATATCCCCTTGGCATCAAACGCCTTCGGCTGCGACATCTGCCAGGAAGTCTGTCCCTGGAACGGCGAGCCGGCCGCAACGTATCCTGCCTTCGCCCCGCGCGACGAATACCGCGCCACGCCGATCACCGACCTTCTTCGCTACGAGCAAACGGACTTCTCGCTGCTCTTTCGCAAGAGCGCCGTCAAGCGCGCCAAGCTGGCCGGCATGCAACGGAACGTGGCCGCGTTGACAGAGGCCGAAAGCCGAGGGATGCTGAAGCCATGACAAAAGATGTGACGGTCACGGAGTTGCAGAGCGACCTGCCGCGTCACCTGGCGGAGGTAGGAAACGGTGTAACGATCCGCGTGCTCGACGACGGAGAGCCCGTCGCGCAAATCGCGCCCTTGGAAACGGACGACGATTTCTTCGTGCATGTTCCAGATCCAGCGCTCGGACCGCTTGGAGAATGGATGCCGCCCTCGTTGCATCTCGGCTGGGATCCCGTTCCCGATCTCGTCGCGGAACGAGACAAGTACCGGTGATCGTCTATCTGGACTCTTCCGTCATCCTGCGTCACGTGCTGTTCGAGCCGAACATGTGGCCTGGATGGGATCAAATCACGGAAGGAGTTACCAGCCAGATCGCGGTAGTCGAATGCCGTCGCGGTTTGTATAAGGCACATGCGATCGGCCGTAATGACGTTGCGCTCAAGACCGCGCGCCGTGCCGTGGACGCGATTCTCAATGGATTGAAGAGGGTGAGAGTGACGAATGCGGTCACGGAGTCTGCATCCCAGCCCTTATCGGTCATCCTCGGTGCTCTCGACGCGATCCATCTCGGAAGTGCGGTCGAATTCAGAAAGCAAAGCGGCGAAGAGTTGATTCACTTCGCGACGCACGACCGGCAACTCGCTCTCGCCGCGGAGGAAATGCACTTCCCAATCCTCGGCGCCTAAGGCAGTTCGAACGTCCGGCCGATGATCGACGGGTCGATCGAGCGATCCAAGTACTCCCAGACCGCCAGCGCGTCGGGGTGATCGGCGATGGCGGGGGCGGCGGCGCGGGTGGCGGGGTCGGCGATCGTCAGGCGCGCGCGGCGGTACCAGTGCATCGCCTCATCGGGATTGAGACGCAGCTCTTCGCGGACGCACTGGATCAGCAGATACTGCTCGGTCGGAACGCCGGACGTTTCGTTCGCGAGCGTCGCCAGTTGACGTGCGCGGGCGCGAATGATTTTCAGCTTCAGCGCGAGCGAATGCGTATCGAGCGACGCTACTCCGCGCTCGCTGAGGTGGCCGATGACGAGGCGAAGGTGCTCCGGCTTTTCGTCGATGATCAGACCATTGCGGTACATCGACGGACCGACCGATTTCATCGAGGACCACGCGACCGTGGCATTGACAGAGACGTTCAGCTCCGCGCGCGGAACCGCGAACGTCAGCAGGCCGTTGGCCGAGGGCGCGAGCGGCCGTGTCGTTTCGATGCGCGCACCGCGTGCGGAGAGATTCTCGACACGTACTTCCGCTCCGTTCCATTCGCCGGGCAGTGCGGGCGACAGATCGAAACGGTCGGTCGACCGCAGCTCTTCGATGCGCGTCGTCCGATTCGTCTTCTGCAGATGCGCGAGAACGCCGTCGATCACGGCTGGTTCGACGTACGTGCGCACGCCGGACATGAAGCGCCCTGCGGCGAGCGGATCCGGTTTGGTCCAGACCACGACTGCTTCGAAGTTGGTTGGCGGCAGGCCTTCGATCGCGATCTGCAGCAGCGACTTCTGGCCCATTTCCACCGGCTGCGCGTGGCGGAAGCGCGCGCCCTTCACGGAGATGTCGGACACCAGCACCGGCGACGACGCGAAGCGGCCGTTCAGCGCCGGTGCGATGAGGAAACGCTCAGCGGTGCGCAGACTTCTGGCGGCGGCTTCGTACATGGCGGGATGAACGCGAAAGGTATAGCACGGCCACGGCGTGCCTTGTGAGCCCGATCACTCATAATGCGCGGCCATGCCTCGCTACGACGTCATCACGTTCGACTGTTACGGGACGCTCATCGATTGGGAATCGGGCATCGCCGACGCCTTTCTCACCACCGCGGCGTCGGACGGCGTGACGCTCACGCGCGAGGCCGTTCTGCGCGCGTATGCGGACAACGAACATCGCGTGCAGGCGGCGAGCTACCGTCCCTATCGCGAGATCCTGCGCGACACTGCCGTTCGCGTTGCGCGCGTCGTCGGATGGCCGCTGATGGCGGAACGCGCCGGCTTCCTGGCCGACAGCCTTCCCTCGTGGCGACCATTTCCCGACACGAACGCGGCGCTGGAGCGGCTGGCCGCGGTCAGCCGGCTCGGCATCCTGTCGAACATCGACGACGATCTTCTCGCCGCCACGCGCGAGCACTTCACCGTCCACTTCGACGTCGTCGTTACCGCGCAGCAGGTGCGATCGTACAAGCCGGGACACGCGCATTTTCAGACGGCGCGCGACCTGATCGGGAGAGCGTCGTGGCTGCACGCGGCCGAGAGTAATTTTCACGACATCGTTCCCACGAACACGCTCGGCATCGACAACGCATGGATCAATCGCCAGCGCCAGAATCCACTGCCCGGCGGTACGCCGAAGTACAAATTCGACGACCTGGCCGGCCTGGCCGAAGCGATGGCGTAACGAACACTTCCTCTTTCGCCGATGGCGTAGGAGAATTCGCGCGTCCGTTCCAATCCCGCGGAAAAGAGGCAAGTGAATGCGTGCTCCAATCGTCACACTGACTGTGATTCTGTCCCTCGCCTGCGCGGCCCTCTTCGGCCAGACGCCGGCCCCCGCTCCTGCTCCCGTGCCGCAGCCAACGACGCAAACAACGTCGGGCGACGTCGCGCCCGACTGCTCGCAGCCAGGAACGAATCCGGCCTGCGGCGATCAGCGCAACCCGTTCATGGCACTGGCGTACATCGGCGAGGCGGTGGACAACTTCGCCGGCGACACCACGCTGCAATATCTGAATCCCGAGGATGCGAACAGCAATTTGCTGCGGTCGATCGCGGGCATCAACTTTCAGTACCGGCTGATGGGCGACAGGACGTCGAAGAAGCAGCTCTGGATTTACGGCGAGACAGACTATGGCGTGCGCAGCGCCGACGTCGACTGCAAGAACCCGAACACCGTGCAGCTCTCGGTCTGCTCGGACAACCTCGGCTCAACCTCCAGCGCCACCGTTCTCAAGGGCGCGCCGAATCAGTTCATCGCCATCCTGCGCGGAGCCAGCAGTCTCGAGGCCTTCTTCGGCCTGCGCTACGAAACGGCGCTGCTGCAGGCTTCAAGCGACAGCCCGGCCCGCGTCTACGCCAACCTGGAGCTCGGCTTCCTGGCCGTGTCCGGCAGCGGCGCCGACGCCGTTAACCTGCACCACTTCGGCGTCGGCGCCATGGCGGTGAATGGGATCTTCGAGCAGAGTTTCCTCGAGGTCGGCGTCGGCAAGGACGATCTGTTTCAGCAGAACCGCAATCACCGCCTGATGGTCAACGGCTACCTGACCGCCGATCCGTATTACATCCCGGGATTCCGGAACATCGTCGGACCGGGAGGGCGCATCCGGCCGTTCATCCAACTGACCGGCAGCTTCGACGGCGGCAAAGGGGCCGACAGCGTGCAGACCTACTTCGGCCTGAACTTCAACATCGACTACTGGCGCGGAAGCGGACGGTAATCAGAAGCGGAAACTCAATCCGGCCGACGCCTTGAGCTCCGGATCGGCGACGTCCGAACGATGGCTGCCGAGAACCTGCTTCGCATCGAGACGAAGTCCGACGACGCGATTGAACTGCAACGTGATGCCGCCGGAAATCTCCGGATCGATCGTTTGGACCGCGGGGCGATAGAACGCCGTCCGTCCGCCTCCCTCGTACCCGTGAAACGTGTCATTCACGTAGCGAAGACCCGCCCCGATGTACGGCCTCCAGCGGCTGACGTTGAGGAAGTGGTAGGAGATGTTCGCGTCGATCGGATAGATGCGATCAGTGACGAGCACGCTCGTCGGCTCCGACGAGCCGGTGAACGTCCGCATGCGCCGGCGGAAGCGCTGACTAGTTACGGACAACTCGGCAGAGAATCGGTCGGTGAACATGCGATCGAAGGATGCGCCGTACGCCGCGTCGATATGCGCTCCGCCGATGTCCGAGTTCGAGATTGCCAGGTCGGTGACGAAGACGGAAACGGTGTTTGATTGCTGAGAAAAGGCCGAGACTGCGAAGAACAATAGAAACGCTGCCACGGCGAAGGATTTGTTCATGAGGTCTCCCGGGATGTGTGCGGTCACACATCCGGGAGTACGAGACGGGAACTCCGAGCGTCTACGGAATCAGAAGCGGAAGCTCAGTCCCACCGAGCCGGTGAAGGACGCATCGCCGGTGACAGTACCGCTTCTACCGATGACCTGCTTCGCGTCAAAGCGCAAGCCGAGGGCTGGACGAAACAGAAACATCACGCCGCCGGAGACCTCGGGATCGATTGAATGCGTCGACACGCGATAGCTGTTTAGCTGGCTCGTGTTTCGGAGGGTGCCGCTCACGTACCTCACTCCGCCGCCGAGGTACGGCTTCCAGCGGCTGTCGGTAAAGAAGTGGTAGGAAACGTTTGCATCGACCGGGTAGAGCGTATTCGTGAATGAGGCGTAGACCGGCTGCCCGGCCGGGCCAAACGTCGAGACGCTTTCCTTGACGCGTTGGCTGGTCACTGACAGTTCCGCGGAAACGCGATTCGTGAACATGTGCGCAAACGCCGCTCCGTAGGTGGCATCGACGTTCGTTCCGCTCGAAGACGAATAAATCACCGACACGTCGGAGACGAAGACGGAGACGGTATTTGCCGGGGTGGCGTGCTGTTGTGCAAATGCCGAGGCGACGACGAACAGCAGCGAGACCGCAATGACGATCGATTTCCGCATGATTCCTCCAGTCGCAATGTTCTATACACCCTTCGACGGAAGAGGGAGCGGCACGTTACCGATTGTCACAATGATCGTTGACGGGCGTCACACCCGCTCGATGATCATGGCTGCCGCCTCGCCGCCGCCGATGCAGATCGCGGCCATGCCGCGCTTCTTGTTCTGCGACTCGAGTGCGTGCATAAGCGTTACCAGGATGCGCGCACCGCTGGCGCCGATCGGATGTCCCAACGCGACTGCGCCGCCGTAGACGTTCATCTTCTCGTGCGGGATGTTCGCGTCCTTCATCGCCGCCATGGCCACGACCGCGAAGGCCTCGTTGATCTCGAACAGATCGATGTCGTCAACGGTCATGCCGGCGCGTTTCAGGGCGATGGCGATCGCCTTGGCCGGCGCCGTGGTGAACCACTCCGGCTCCTGCGCCGAGGTAGCCTGGGCGATGATGCGGGCCAGAGGCTTGCGGCCGTTCTTTTCTGCCCAGTCAGCGGACGCGACCACCAGCGCGGCGGCGCCGTCGTTGATCTTCGACGCGTTCGCCGCCGTCACCGTGCCGCCCTCTTTCTGGAAGGCCGGCTTCAGCGATCCCATCTTGTCGAGCGGCGCCGCGAACGGCTCCTCGTCATCGACGATCGACGTCGATCCCTTCTTGCCCGGCACTTCTACGACGGCGATCTCCTTCTTGAACTTGCCGGTGCGCACCGCGTCTTGCGCGCGGCGATACGACTCGCGCGTGAAGTCGTCCTGCGCCTCGCGCGTGAACGTGTACTTCGCGGCACAGAGTTCGGCGCAATTGCCCATGTGCTTGTCGCCGTACGGATCCCACAGTCCGTCGTGGATCATGATGTCGATCATCTTGCCGTTGCCCATGCGGTAGCCGCTGCGCGCTTGTGGCAACGCGTACGGCGCGTTCGACATCGACTCCATGCCACCGGCGACGGCGACGTCGTATTCATCGCAGCGGATGTCGTTCGCCGCGTACATGACCGCCTTCAGCCCCGAGCCGCAAACCTTGTTGATGGTCACCGCGCCCGCGCCGACCGGGATGCCCGCGCCGATTCCGGCCTGCCGCGCCGGCGCCTGTCCGACGCCCGCCTGCAGCACGTTGCCCATGATCACCTGCTCGATCTGGTCGGCCGATACGCCCGAGTTTTCCAGCGCGCAGCGGATGGCGATCGACCCCAGCTTCGGCGCCGCCATCGACGAGAGTGTTCCCTGAAACGATCCGATCGGCGTGCGTGCGCCGCCGAGAATGACGATGTCTTTCATTGAGACTCCTGTTCGTAGCCGCTGTCGAAAGCGGCGACGACATACTACAGTCGGGCGCCTCGTTTAATGCCCTGCGCGCACCGCCGCGGCCATGATTCGGATCTCCTCGGCGACGATCGCAGGCGCTTCGAGCTGCACGCTATGCGACGTCGGCACGTCGATCCGTTTCGAATGCGCCGAACGCGAGGCGATCTCGTCGTGGCTGGCGCGCGACCGCGCCTGGTATCGGGCCAGCGTTTCGTCGGACCACCCGGGCGGATTCGACCATTTCGTGGCGGTGATCACGACGAGCGGCACGCCGATCCGCCGCTGTTCCGGCGTCATCGTCACCTCCATATCGGGCAACGACCCTTCCGCGAATCGCGCCTCCCACCAATTGCGCGACGCCGAGGCCGCTTCCAGTCTCTTGCGCAAGTCGGAAGGGAGTTCCGACGGGAACTGCTGCACCGGCCACTTGTCGGTGGCGCGCCACTCGGCCATCTCCTTGGTCCTCCGCGCGCGATGCGCCGCGGCCACTTCCTGCAGCGGCGGAAATGGCGGGAGCGACATCTCGCCGTTGGACGGGTCGACGGCGATGAGGCCTGCAACCTCGTTCGGATAACGCCAGTAGTAACGCTGCACGAACGATCCGCCCATCGAATGTCCGACCATGATGTAGGGCGGCTTCTCGCCGGCGCGCCGCAACAATTCGTGCAGGTCGTCTACGTAGCCGGCCACACTGCGCGACGGCGTCGGGTCGCTCCATCCGAAGCCGGCTCGGTCGTACGAGCATGTGCGAACGTCCTTCTTCAGCTCATTCTGAACGAGCCACCACGAGTAGAACCCTTCGGCTGCTCCCGACTCCATGACCACCGTCGGAAATCCACTGCCCATGCAGACCAGGTGCAATCGGCGGCCACCGATGTCGACGAGCCTGCCGACCGGTTCGCTGCCATACAAACTGACTGTGGTGACGAGACACACGAAAAACGAAACCCGCCGGCCATTCATGCGTTTCATACGAATCAGCGGCTGGCGAAGTTCGTCGTTCCGATACCGCAAAAACTTCGACCCCCAAAAAACGTGATTCGGTGTCCTTCTAATAAAAATGATTACGGATGAGTACGGTGTACAAATAAAACATGTAGGGCAATTGCACATCGCCATCATTCCGGTTACACTCGCTCCGGTCGTCCAACCAACTCAAATTTAGGAATCTGCCTTCTTCGGCGCCACGCTTTTCGTACACGTGTGCGGAGCGGTCATGGAGTCGGCATCCCTGGAGAGAAACTGATCGTGGGTCGTATGTCCGAAATTCTTCTCGTAACCGTTTTCCCCTCCCTTCCATCAGCAACCGGTAACGATCATCAGCAACGCGGTCGAGTTGCCTGCGCCCGAGGATGCTCATGAATCGTTCTGCGTTTCTCCGTCAACTGTCGTCCCTGCTGCTCATTGCTCTTCTTTCCGTCGACGTCGTAGGACTTCAGGCCCAACTGGCTCCGCGGCGCATCACACCGGAAACCAATCACATCGGAACGGTGATCGTCGAGCTCATGGCCGGTTCGAACGGCGACTCCAGCATTCAGTTCATCGAGATGGAGTTTGGCGGCTGCGGGCAGAACGCCTGGGGACCTTCCTTCGGCGGTTCCGCGGCCATGCTGGTCTTCTTCGACGCGCAGGGCAACGAGACCTACCGTTACAAGTTCCCGAACGATCCGCCGTGCGGCAACAATGACGTCCTGATCGCAACACAAAACTTTGCGAACCTTCCCGGAGCTCCGACGCCGGAGTTCATCATCCCGCCCGTCATCTCGCCCGTTTCGGGAAAGGTGTGCTTCAAGGGAAATTCGCCCGAGTCGGCGACGGCGTTCGGTAGAAACTTCTGCGTCTCCTATGGAAGCTTCACCGGAAACACCGAGACCAACTCGTCCGACGGCGGACCTAGCCAGGCCGCGGGCAGTCCAGCAGCCGCCCTTCCGATCACCGGCACCACCAGTCTCAATTTCCCCGGCGGCGTGGAGACGAACGCGAACTTCTCGCTCGGGACGGCCACGCCTGAGAATCACCTCGGCGCCACGTTCACCATGCCGACGGCAACACAAGCCGTGATCGGTGGAAATCTCTTCAACAAAGAGACGTTCGGCGGAAACGGCCGCACCTGCGCCTCATGCCACGTCTCCACGCTCAACCTCGGCCTGACGCCGGCGAACATTCAGAGCCGCTTCGCCACTCTCGCCACGACCTTCGATCCGCTGTTCCTTGGCGAGACCACCATGAACCTCAACACCCTGGTGGTGACGAACCCGGTCTCGACGGGGAATCGCGGCAAACGCGACTTCGAAGGCATCATCACCGGTTCGGGTGGCGGCACCGCCAAAGTCGTCAGCAAGTTCATCGCGCAGGGGAGCGCCACGATCCGCTACCTGGTTTACGGCGGACTCTCGCCGCAGCTCGCCGGAACGATCAGCGATACCAACGGTAACTCGGCCACGTTCAGCAGCATCACCGCCGGAAGCCTGGCCTGTTCCGCGGCCGGAAGCGCCACGGCCACCTGCACGAACCAGCTCGAGAGTCCGCTGCGGATGCGGACGAGCAATGATTTGACGAATTTTCCGCAGGGACGCAGCCTGATCCTCGAGAACATCGACGGCTTCACCGTTCCGCACAGCAGCAATCACGTCTTCCGCAAGTCGCCGACCCTCGACAATGCCAAGCTGACTAGCCCGTTCGGCCTGTCGGGATTGGTCGGCGGCGCGGCCACGCTCGGCGACTTCGCCACCGGCGCGGTGAAACAGCACTTCCCGCGCACGATCGATCGCGTCACCGGCGTCGACTTCCGCCTTCCGACCGCCGCCGAAACGGCGGCTCTGGACGCCTTCCAGCAGACCAGGAACGTCCCGGCGAATGAGAATTTCGATCTCAATCTCTTCGCCACCACGACGGCGCAGATCGCCGGACGCGCGGCCTTCTTCGGAAGCGCGAAGTGTTCGAAGTGCCACTCCGGAACTGTCCTGGCCACCACCGATGGATCGATTTCGGGAAAAACCGGCAACGCCAACTTCAACACCGGCGTCGATAACGCGCCGATCAACGTGGCCATCGATCTTCTCCCGGCCGAAGCTTCGGGAACTCGGGAGTTCAACACACCCGCGCTCTTCAATGTGAGGAACCACTCACCGTTCTTCCACAACGGAGCGGTGGCCACCGTCCATCAGGCGGTGGAGTTCTACTCCAGCTCCGCGTTCATCAATTCTCCGGCATCCGCGCAGATTGGAGGTCTGACGTTCACCAACGGCGCCGAGATCGACAACATCGCTGCCTTTCTGGAAGGACTGGCCGTCCGGCCGTATACATTCACTGCCGGACCTCTCAACTTCGGGTCGCAGGGTCTCAGCGCGGGAGCAACGGCAAACCAAACTGTAACGATCACCAACAGCTCGGGATCGCCCATCACATTGACCAGTCCCTTCGTGCGGATCACCGGCACCGACAGCACGCAGTTCCTGATCGGTACCTCCACTGTTTCCGGAACGCTCGGCGCCGGAGCCTCGGCCACAGTGAACGTCGCCTTCGACCCTTCCACGATCGGCGCGAAAACGGCCGTTCTCGAGCTCCTGGCCGATATCCCTTCCGGCGTGCCTCTTACGGGTACGGGTGCCGTCGGCTCGGCGCCGACGATCAACAGCGTGACCCCGAATAGCGGAACGATCGATGGCGGACGCTCGGTGACGATCACGGGAACGAATCTGCAGGGAGCGACCGTAACGTTCGGCGGATCCAGCGCCACGGTTGTCTCCACCAGCGCAACGAGCGCCGCCGTCCTGACGCCCGCGCATGCTGCAGGAGTGGTGGACGTCGCCGCCACGACGGGCGCCGGAACGGGCACGGCGACGAATGGGTACACCTTTGTGGCGTGCGCGGGACCGACGATCAACACCCAACCGCCGTCCGGCTCCATCCGGGCCGGCATCGGCGTGAAACTCTCCGTCGCGGCGAGCGGCACACCCACGTTCCAGTGGTTCACCGGCGCGTCGGGCAACACGTCCAGTCCGATCCCCGGCGCGACGGCGTCGTCCGTGACCGTTCAACCGGGGGTGACGACGTCGTACTGGGTGCGGGTCAGCAACTCGTGTACTGACGTCAACAGCACCACCGCGACCGTCACCGTCGTCGCCGCGGCGCCGGCAGCATCCCTCTTTTTGATCACGCCTTGCCGCGTTCTCGATACGAGGGGCGGTGGCGCGGTCCCGGCGAGCTCAACCCGCAACATCATGGTCGCCGGAGTCTGCGGGATACCGTCCGGCGCAACGGCGCTGGTGGCCAACGTCACGGTCGTGAACCCGGCAGACACTGCCTTCGCCACGTTCTTTCCCGGGCCGGCCTTTGTGGCCATCCCGGGCGTAAGCACGATTAATTTCAACCCAGGACGGACGCTGGCGAACAACGCCCGCATCCCGCTTGGAGTGGACGGCTCGATCAACATTTTTAATGCTGGCGTCCAGCCGGCTGATTTTCTAATCGATGTAGCGGGGTACTTCCAATGACGAGAAAACTGATGATCTCTGCAAAACTCAACGTTCCGGCCCTTTTCGTTTTCGCCACACTTCTTTTCGGCGCCACGACTGCTTCGGCGCAGAGCGGGCCCTTTTCATTCTTCGCGGTCAATCCGTGTCGCGTGGTGGACACACGCGGGTTCGTTTCCACCAACGGCGGCCCGATCGTGCCGCAGAGCGGGCAACGCGACTTTGCCATTCGCGGCAACTGCGGCGTCCCGTCAGACGCGGCCGCCGTGTCGCTGAACGTCACCATCGTCAACGCGACGACCTCATCGTTCTTGACGCTCTGGCCCGCGGGAACGGCCCGACCCACGGTCTCGACGATCAATTTCTCGCAGACCGATCCTTCTCTCGCCAACGGTGCCATCGTCGCCCTCGGCCCCGCCGGATCGCCGGATCTGTCCGTCTTCAACTGCTGCGGCTCGGTTCACGTGATCATCGACATCACCGGCTACTTCAAGTAGTCGACGGCATGCCTTCCTCTCCGGAATCGCGCGCGGTTCCGGAGAGAGTCTCTGCACGACTCACTGGCTGACGTGGTTGTCTGCTTCGCAGCGCGGCGATAGAATCCGCGCTCTGACCACGAGCTGCGGCCTCGCGTTGAGCGCCCCGCGCCGCGACCGCACCAACCAGCACAGGAGTCTTCATGTCCGTCACCTCGATCACCGACCGCCGAATCCTCGTCCAGCCCGCCGACGTTCACAACGTGCTCTCCCGGCACATGCTGGCCGATGGTTACGAAGTGGTCATGGACCTGGCCAGGTCGAAAGGCTCCTGGCTTTTCGATGCCCGCCGCGGCCGCGCCGTCCTCGATTTCTTCACCAATTTCGCCTCCTGTCCCATCGGCTACAACCATCCGCGTCTCGACAATCCTGAGTTCCGCGACCGCATCGCCACTGCCGCCATCAACAAGCCCGCGAACTCCGACATCTACACGACCTACATGGCGGAGTTCGTCGAGACGTTCGCCCGCCTTGCCGTTCCTCCATCCCTCAACAAGCACATGTTTTTCATCGAGGGCGGCGCCCTCGGCATCGAGAACGCGGTCAAGACCGCGATCGACTGGAAGATCCGCAAGAACCTGCGCAAGCGACTCGGCGAGCGCGGCACGCAGATCATGCATCTGCGCGAGGCCTTTCACGGCCGCACCGGCTACACGCTGTCGCTGACGAATACCGATCCGAAGAAGACGCAGTACTTCCCGAAGTTCGACTGGCCGCGCATCGAGAATCCGAAGCTGAAGTTCCCGATCGACGTCGACGTCGAGCAGCGCGAGCAGGCTTCGATCGCGCAGGCCAAACAATTCCTCGCCGAGCGCAAGGACGACGTCGCCGCCTTCATCATGGAGCCGATTCAGGGCGAAGGAGGCGACAACCATTTCCGTCCCGAGTACTTCCGCGCCATGCGCCAGCTCTGCGACGAAAACGACATGCTGCTCATCTTCGACGAGGTCCAGTCGGGCGTCGGCCTGACCGGCAAGATGTGGGCGTTCCAGCATTTCGACGTCCAACCCGACATGATCTGCTTCGGCAAGAAGACGCAGGTTTGCGGCTTCGCGGCCGGCGAGCGCATCTTCGACATCGACGACAACGTCTTCGCCGTCAGCTCGCGCATCAACTCCACGTGGGGCGGCAACCTGACCGACATGGTCCGCTCGCAGCGCTACTTCGAAGTGATCGATGAAGAAGAGCTGGTGGACAACGCCGCGAACGTCGGCGCGTACTTTGTCGGCGAGCTGCAACGATTCGCCGATGAGTTCCCGAACCTCGTCACGAACGTGCGCGGACGCGGTCTCATGGCCGCCTTCGACCTCCCCAGCGGTGAAATCCGCGACACCGCGCTGAAAGCCTTCATGGCCAACGACGTCATGGTCCTCTCCTCCGGCCACCGCTCCGCGCGCTTCCGTCCGCCCCTGAATCTCTCGATGGACGAAGCGGCCGAGGGCATCAAGCGGATGGAGAAGGCGCTGCAGGAACTGGCGTAGCGAAATGTGGCCTGTGTGGCACAGACACTCCTGTCTGTGCTTGTGAGGGCTTGGGAAAACTCCGCAACTCGCTCGGTTCCAAAAGCACAGACAGGAGTGTCTGTGCCACACTCACCTGACGAATGAACCGCGAACGACTCACGCGCGCCGACTGGCTCCTCATCGCCGCGTGCGTCGCGGTCGCCGCGATCTCCATCTTCGTCGTCGTCAACTGGTTCGGCGCTGCGTTCCCCGAGGCCTCGATCGAATTCCGTTACGACCGCGGCTCGTCCGAGAAGCTCGCCGACGGCGTCCTCGCGGAACAGCTCATCGACGCGCGCGGCATGAAACACAGCGCCACCTTCGACTCCGACGACGAGGCGCGCATCTTTCTCGAGCGCTCCCTCGGACTGAAGAAAACGAACGAGATCCTGAAGCGCGACGTCCGCCTCTGGGCCTGGTCGCACCGCTGGTTCCGGCCGCTGCAGGAGGAAGAGTTCCGCGTCGACATCGCGCCGACCGGCGAAGTGATCGGCTTCAGCGATCACATCCCCGAGGATCGCGCCATCAACTCCCCGGACGTGAATGCCGCGCGTTCGATCGCCGAGCGATTCCTCGGCACCATCAACGCCTTCAACGATCTGAAACTCGTCGCGCAAAGCGAGCGGCGATTACCGAAACGGATGCAGCGCATCTTCACGTACGACTCGCAGTCGATTCATCCCGCCGGCGCGCCGTACCGCACCATCGTCACGGTCGACGGCGATCGCGTCAGCAGCTTCTCGCGGCGCATCAAAGTGCCGGAAGATTGGCAGCGTTCGTATCGCGAACTGCGATCGAAGAACCTGCTCGCCGGCAACGTCGACATCATCTTTTTCCTCATCACCGGCGTCTGCATCGTTGCGGTCTTTGTCATCCGGCTTCTTCGCGGCGACCTGCAACTCCGCCTTCTGCTCGGCATCGGCATCGCGTCCGTCATCCTCGTCACCGGAAACGCGCTCAACACGTTTCCGAGCGCGTTGGCGAGCTACAACACGACGGATTCGTATCCAGCCTTCCTGGGAAAGTTCGTCTTCTTTTCGATCGTGCTGGCGTCGATCGGGACGGCGATGTTTCTCGCGGTACTTGCCGGCGCGGGCGAAGTTCTCTACCGCGAACGGTTCCCGAAAAAGCTCTCCGTCGCGCGCATCTGGAATCGCCGCGCGCTGACTTCGAAGCGCGTCTTTCTCGCGTTCATCGTCGGCTACACGCTCGTGGCCTTCTTCCTCGGATACCAGGTCGCGTTCTACCTGATCGCCGACAAATTCGGCGCGTGGGCGCCGGCCGAGCTGCCGTACGACGACATGCTCAACACCGCGTTTCCGTGGATCGCGGTGCTCTTCGCCGGATTTTTTCCGGCGCTAAGCGAAGAGTTCATGTCGCGCGCATTCTCGATTCCCTTCTTCGAAAAAGTGCTGCGCTCGCGCGTCGCGGCAATCATCGCCGCCGGATTCATCTGGGGCTTCGGCCACGCCACGTATCCGAACCAGCCCTTCTACATCCGCGGCGTCGAAGTCGGCTGCGCCGGAGTGCTCATCGGATTCCTGATGATGCGCTTCGGCATCGTGCCGCTGCTGATCTGGCACTACACCGTCGACGCGCTCTACACCGCGATGCTGCTGCTGCGGTCCGGTAACAACTACTACATCGTCTCCGGCGGACTGGCCAGCCTCGTTTTCGCCATTCCGATGCTGATTTCGATCGCGCTCTATGTCCGCAACAAGGGCTTCGTGCCGGACGACGATCTCTCGAACGAATCGATCCCGATCAAACCGGTTCCCGAACGCATCGCCGAACCCGAACGCCCGGCGTTCACGTTTCCATCGATGCCGGTCCCGCGCGTCAAGCTGCTTGTATGCGTCGTGCTCCTCGCACTCGCCGCCGGCGCGATCGCGTGGAATCTGCCGTCGATCGACGACGCCGTCGATTACCGCATCACCAAAGAAGACGCCAAACGCATAGCCGCCACCGTCGGTCCGCCGCCCGCCGCCGCGATGCGCACCATCGCCACGCCCGTCGAAGGCTTCCGCTCCTGGGACCGCGGCTCCGGTCGCGAGGAAGGCGGCGGACCCGGCGACTTCGACAACATCGCCGTCGACTACCTCCTCCGCCACGGCATGTCGATGCCGTCGCTCGTCGGCGTGATGCGCACCAAGATTCCGACCGCGACCTGGATGGTCCGCGACTTCGCGCCGCAGGTGAAGGACGAGTACTTCATCGAAGTCGATCCGCGCGCATCACGCGTGGCCGGCTATCACAAATATCAGGACGAGAAGCGCCCCGGACCGCGACTCGAACAGCCGCAGGCGCTGGCGATCGCGCAGGCGGCATTCGCGCGTTACGGCGCCGACGCGCACGCGTTCGATCTCAAAGAAGCGCTCAACTTCCAGCAGCAGAACCGGCGCGACTGGCTCTTCCACTTTCAGGAGCGCACGCCGCTCGCCGCCGATGCCTGGCGCCGCATCAGCGTGCGTGTCGCCGGCGCCGAGGTCACGCAATTCACGACCACGGTCAAAGTTCCCGACAGCGTCTACCGCGAGCCGACCACTCTGCTCAACATTTCCTTCACGCTGCTGCGCCTCCTCGGCGTGCTGGCCATCCTCTCGCTCGTCGTGGCCGGCTTCGTCATCGCGCTGCGCCGCCAGCGCTTCCCGTGGCAGCGCGCGCTGCGCTGGACGCTGGCGCTCGCGATCATCCCGATCTTCTACGAGTTGGCAAGGTGGGAGACGACGCTTTTCAACTACAACACGTCGATCACCTGGCAGACCTTCATCAGCAATCAGACCATCAACATCATCCGCAACGTCGGACTCCACCTCGGCATGATTTTCCTGGCCGTGGTCGGCCTCGCCACCGCCTATCCCGAGGCGTTCCACCTCGCGCGCCGTGATGCGAGAGCCCGCCTCGGACGATCGGCAGCAATCGCCGCGCTGACCGCGATCAGTATCGCCGTCCTTTTCCGCGTTGCCGTACAAGCCATCGCGCTGCACTTCCCGGCCCTCACCTCGGTGCATGGATTCAATGTCCCCGAGTCCGTCGCGCTGCCGCTGCCGGCCCTCGTCGGCATCCTCTCCGCGACGATGCGCACGCTGACCGTCTGCGCGGTCTTCGGCCTCTTCATGCTCGCCCTGCGCGGATTCAGCGCGCGTCCGTGGCTGCCCGCGACGATCGGCACGTCCGCCACCTTCCTTGCCGCGATCGACGCGAACGCAAATCTGAAGGAGACGCCGCTGATGCTCGCCTCGGCCGCGGTCACCGCCGCCCTGGCCTTCATCATCATCCGCTACGTCCTCAGCACGAACCTCCTCGCCTACCCACTCACGATCGCCGTCTTCCTCCTCCTCGCCAACGGAGCGGATCTGCTACAAAACCATCGCTCCGATCTGACCATCAACGGAATCGCCGAAATCGTAGTCGCCGTTGCGTTGCTCCTCTGGGCTGCGATGCCTGGAAACCCTTTGAACCACAGAGACACAGAGATCGCAGAGTAAATCTCTGTGTTCTCTGTGCCTCTGTGGTTAAAAGGTTTTATGTTTAACGACTACCACTTTGTTACGCACTGGCGGGTCCGAGGAAGCGTCGGCGAAATCATCGACATCCTCAGCGACGCCGAGGATCTCCCGCGCTGGTGGCCGTCCGTCTACATCGAGGTGAAAAAGCGCGGCGACATCGTCGAGCTCTACACAAAGGGCTGGCTCCCCTACACGCTCCGCTGGAGCTTCCGCGTCCTCGAAACCAAACCGGATGGCTTCATCATCGAAGCCTTCGGCGACTTCGTCGGCCGCGGCGAATGGACCCTGACCCAATCCGGCGACGACGTCGAAATCATCTACGACTGGCACATCCGCGCCGAAAAGCCGCTCCTGAAACTCTTCTCCCCAATCCTCAAACCAATCTTCGCCGCCAACCACCGCTGGGCCATGGCCCGTGGCGAGGAGAGCCTGAAAATCGAGCTCGCGCGAAGACACCGTGAGCCGCACGGCGAACCGCCGAAGGCGACGTTTCGGTAAGCAATTACCTCCAGATATACGTCAGAATGCAAACGACAGCGTCACCAGAAGACGGCGTGCGCTCCTCTCTGTAAACTTGATCTGAGTTTCACCAGCAGGCAACTCCTTGCCCTCGACGAATCCAGACGCAAGTTGTTTAATATGGGCGTCGAATACGATCCCGATACCAATGTTGAAACTCGATCCCTTCCTTGGATCGGCGCGGACACCTAACATTGCACCGAAGCCTACAGAGGTAATCGAGTTATCTGTCGCTGTTTGAATCGCAGCAAATGGTCCTATTCCCATCAACGGACAGTTGACAGCGTTTGTGGCACAGTCCTGTACCTGTTGTCGTATTGCCTTCCGACCACTGGAAGTAAATGGACTCCCGGTGAAGAGTTGATGTGCTTCCAGCGCAGCCCGGGGCTGATCTTTCGCTGTGCGCGTAATTACGATTTTCTTATCTACAACGGCAGCATCTTCTATAACACTTTGATGGCCACCGATGACAACCGAAATCCCTAAACCAGCGCCGGTCTTGAAATCCTCCAACGCACTTTGTCGATTCTGCCCCTCCTCCTCCTGCTGCTTCGCCAATGCAACCTTCGCCTGGGCCTCCGTTAGACCAGCAATTTGAGTTGAGGTCAGTAGGCTCCCGGCCATCAGTCGGGAATCCGCGGTGTCATTCGCTGGAGCAACTGTTGACGGTTCTGTGGAGGGGACCGTTCTGCTGGTCGCACAAGCGGTGAGAAGTAGTAGGCACGTGGCGAGTAGTGATCGCATTTCTTCCTCCTATTCTAGGTGTGACTCAAACTGGCTTTTCCCTACCCCCTCTACCCGAAACGGGAAGCAGCGTGTCGAGCCGGATTCCTCGCGGCTGTCTGAGCCTCTTGCTTCGTTGGCTAAAAGAGCGGCGGGGCGAGGGCCGCTGCGGATCTTCTCCCGGTGCAGCTTTAGCGTGAAATCGTCCGCCTGATGGGTGGAGGCCCATGCCGCGAACGACGAACAGGCTTAGAATTTGGCTGTGGCGTACCTATATTTGACCGAGGCCCGTGCGCGGCCGGCTACGTGTTCAAGCGATTCGGGTTCTCGAAGCCAATCGGTCTCGAGGCTCTCGCGAATCGGCTTTCCTTGAGCCGCTGCGCGTTGAACTAGTCTCGATTTCTTCGGTGCTTTGGCAGCAGCTCCAAACGGATGCTTCAACGGTTCACCAATTGTCGCTAGAACAATTCGAGGAACTGATATGCGATCGGCTGTTCGCAATGGGCTTTGAACCTAAGCGTGTGGGCGCTGCTAACGCGCGTGACGGCGGCATCGATATTGTCTTCTGGCCGCGAGCTTACGTGCCGTTTCCCTTTCTCGGCGCAGCTCAAGTCAAACATCACCGGAATTTGCGGCGTAAAGAATCTCCGGCAACGGTGCGAGAGTTCGCGGCGGCCATTTCCGGCCACCCGTTCAACGCAGGTGTTCTTGTTTCCAACACCTCGTTCTCCGCTGATGCGCAGTGGTTTGCGCACGAGCGGGCAAAGCTCGTACGACTGCGCGGATTTGATGACGTTCGGCGATGGTTGCTGGGGAAATTCGATGACGACGCCGAATGGCGTGAGATTCCTCGATCTATCCAGCTTTGTCCGGGTATGGTCGTGAACATTCGGTAGTACCTGCGAACAGCGCAAATGGTTTGCGATGCCTACCGCTTCCGTGCAACCTCGCGGACAAGATCCGCGGCATGCACGTCCAGCGCGCGCGCCAGGTTGAGCACGATCGTCAGTGTCGGTACGTTCTCGCCGCGTTCGAGAAAGCCGATGTAGCTGACGTTCAAGTCGGCCAGTTCAGCGAGCTTCTCCTGCGTCAAGCCTCGTTTCGTTCGTAGCCGCCGAACGATCGCGCCGAAGGCTTCCGCGTCCGGGTTGGGCTGTTTTCTTCGGGACATCCCTTGCATCTTGCCCATGGTAGTTCTATATTGTCCAATGACCATGGTAGTGATCGTGCGGAGGTGACGGTGGCTAAGAAGAAATCGCACACGGCGGGACGACCCTTCGCCATGCCAGAGGATCGCCGTCCGAGCAGGCGTGGCGGCAACGGTGGGAAGCGCGAGTTCGTGGTCACGTCGATGTACCGCGAGAGCGGAACCTATCGGCGGCGGCACACGGTTGTGCCATTCATTCGCATGTCCGGGGTGTGGCTGCAGCAACTCGGGTTCGGTCGGGGAGATCGGATCGAAGTCACGGCCGAGCGCGAGCGTCTCGTGCTCACGGTCGTTCGCGACGAGTGAATGCCGATGCGCTTCGTCACATTGCGTCGTGACACTGCGCGGGTCTCCATCTGCATCCATCTGCGTAATCTGCGGATAAAGATTTATCGCATCAGGATGACAACGGCGGCGATGCCTGTTGGAGCGAACCGTGAAACTTGGAATTGAAGACTTTGAGTACTCGCATCTGTACGACAACGCGCGGCTGCAGGAGCTGGCGCTGGCGTTTGACCGGTATCTCTCCGCGAGCGATGCGGCGCTGTTTCAGCGGTTCGAGTCGTATCGGATCGGGATGCAGAGCGGGATCGCGTCCGGCGGGTTGACGAAGCCGGAGGAGTCGGCGCTGCTCATCGCGGCGAGCCGTCCGCTTGGAGCGTTTCTGGAGCAGTTGTTTCAGACCGATTCGACGCCCATCGCGGCGCGGACGCAGCGGGATGCCGAGGTGGCGCGGTTCAAGAAGGAAGTGGTGGCGAAGAGGGTGGCGAAGGTGGCCGGCGTTCCGGAAGGCGATCGGAGCGCGGCGGTCGAGGTTCTGATCCGAACCATCGCGCCCGGCCAGGAGCGCGATCCGGAGTATGCGATCGCGGTCACGGCGAACCGGCTGCTCGACTTCGAGCGGGAGTATCCGCGTGGCGCGAAGGCGGTGACGCCGTCGCCGCAGACGCGCGCCGCGCTGGCGCAGTTGCGCGACGAGCTGCGGGCGTCGGGCGCGTTCGACGACGCCATCGTCAAGCGGGAGTACGTCGAGTCGAATGAAGCGATCGCGCGTGAAGCGGCGACGGTCCATGCGCTCGGCGATCTGCTCGTCGACTGGCTCGCAGCGCAGTGGAAAGCGGGGCGATTCGACGACTGGACGTCGTTCCGGCTGCCGAAGCCGCTCGTGTTCGATCACCTGGTCGAGACCGAGCGGGTCGACGAAAACAGCGTCGTCGGACCGCATGACGAGTACCGCCGCCGCGATGGATTCAAGCTCACCGATCCGCGCATGACGCCGCGCGAGATCACCGACGAGGCGCACTACTGCATCTACTGCCACGAGCGGAAGAAAGATTCGTGCTCGACGGGATTTGTCGAGAAGGAGGCGAAGTACAAAGTCAATCCGCTCGGCGTGCCGCTGACCGGTTGTCCGCTCGATGAGCGCATCGGCGAGATGAACGCGCTGCGGAAGGACGGCGACTCCATCGCCGCGCTGGCCATCGTCATGATCGACAACCCGATGTGCCCGGGAACCGGCCACCGCATCTGCAACGACTGCATGAAGTCGTGCATCTTCCAGAAGCAGGACCCCGTCAACATCCCGCAGATCGAAACGGGCGTACTGACCGACGTGCTCTGGCTGCCGTGGGGCTTCGAGATCTATTCGCTGCTGACGCGCTGGAATCCGCTGCACGTGCGCCGCCCGATGGCGCTCCCCTACAACGGCAAGAACGTCCTCGTGGTCGGCCTCGGGCCGGCCGGCTACACCCTCGCACACTATCTCGCCAACGAGGGCTTCGGCGTGGTGGCCATCGACGCGCTGAAGATCGAGCCGATTGATCAAAAGTGGCTGCGCGAGCCGATCCGCGATGCGCGAAAAATACTTTGGGAAGAGCTGGACGAACGCATCCTGGCCGGCTTCGGCGGCGTCTCCGAGTACGGCATCACCGTCCGCTGGGACAAGAACTTTCTCAAGGTCATTCGCATTGCTTTAGAGCGAAAGGCCAACATCCGCGTCTATGGCGGCGTCCGTTTCGGCGGCACGCTGACCATCGAGGATGCCTTCGACACGCTCGGCTTCGATCACATCGCCATCGCTGCCGGCGCCGGCACGCCCACGATCGTGCGGATGAAGAACAACCTCATTCGCGGCATCCGCAAGGCCAGCGATTTCCTGATGGCTCTGCAGCTGACCGGCGCCGGGAAAAAATCGGCCATGGCCAACCTGCAGGTGCGCCTGCCGGCGGTCGTCATCGGCGGCGGATTGACGGCGATCGATACGGCCACGGAGCTGTTCGCGTATTACCCGCTGCAGGTGGAGAAGATCCTCGACCGCTACGAAACGCTCTCGGACGAATTCGGCGAATCGATCGTGCGCGGCGGCTACGACGGCGAGGAACAGATCATCCTCGACGAGTTCCTCGCGCATGGACGCGCCGTGCGCGCGGAACGACTGCGCGCGCGCGAAGCCGGTGAGGATCCCGACTTCATTCCGCTCGTCCGCGATTGGGGCGGCGTGACCATCGCCTATCGCAAGTCGATCACCGACGCGCCCGCGTACCGGCTCAATCACGAAGAGGTGATCAAGGCCTTCGAAGAAGGGATCGCGTACGCGGAGAGCCTCTCGCCGATCGAAGCGGTGGCCGATGAATTCGGTCACGTGAAGTCGCTCCTCTTCGAGAAACAGATCGTCGAAGACGGCCGCTGGAAGGATTCGGGGACGATCATCGAGCTGCCCGCGCGCAGCGTGATGGTGGCGGCGGGAACAAGCCCGAACGTGATCTATGAGAAGGAGCATCCCGGCACGTTCAAGCTCGACAAGTACGGACAGTTTTTCCAGAGCTTCGCGACGTCCGACAATGAATTGATTGAAGTCGACGGCAACACGGAGACGGGATTCTTCACCTCCTACCAGCGCGGCACGAAACGGATCACCTTCTACGGCGACAACCATCCGCGCTACGCCGGCAACGTGGTCAAGGCGATGGCCTCGGCGAAAGACGGCTATCCGTTCGTCACGAAACTCTTTGCTCGCGAGCTGATGTCGCTCGATCGGTCAGCCGAGGCGCAGGAGATGCGTGAGGCGCAATGGAACGATCTCCTTCGCACGCTCGATGACGGATTACTGCCCGTCGTGCATCAGGTGAATCGCCTTACGCCGACAATCGTCGAGGTCGTCGTCCGCGCGCCGTTCGCATCGCGTCACTTCGAGCCCGGCCAGTTTTTCCGTCTGCAGAATTTCGAAGCGAACGCGCCGGTCGTTGATGGAACGAGCCTGACGATGGAAGGGATCGCGCTCACGGGCGCTTGGACCGACCCGGAGCGCGGACTGTTGTCGCTCATCGTCCTCGAGCTCGGCGGCTCATCGCGTCTCTGCGCGCAACTGAAAATCGGCGAACCGGTCGTAGTCATGGGTCCCACCGGTGCGCCCACCGAAATCCCCCGCAACGAGACCGTTCTCCTCGCCGGCGGCGGCCTCGGCAACGCTGTCCTTTTCTCCATCGCCCGCGCATTCAAAGAGAACGGCTGCAAGGTCGTCTACTTCGCCGGCTACAAAAAGAAGGATGACGTTTTCAAACGCGACGAGATCGAGGCCGGCACCGATCAGGTGATCTGGTCGGTCGACGCCGGCGATTCGATCGCGCCGCGCCGCCCGCAGGACCGCGGCTTCACCGGCAACATCGTGCAGTCGATGCTGGCGTACGCGCAGAACGCGCCGGAGACCGACCTTCGCAACGTGAACCGCCTCATCGCCATCGGCTCCGACGGCATGATGCGCGCCGTCAAAGACGCGCGGCACGGCGTCCTCGCGCCATACCTGAACGCCGATCACGTCGGCATCGGCTCGATCAACTCGCCGATGCAATGCATGATGAAACAGGTCTGCGCGCAATGCCTCCAGCGCCACGTCGACCCGATCTCCGGCAAAGAAACATTCGTCTTCTCCTGCTTCAACCAGGACCAGCCCCTCGACAGCGTCGACTTCACCAACCTGCGCGCGCGGCTGCGCCAAAACACGGTCGTGGAGAAGATGACGAATCTGTGGCTGACGCGGTTGCTGGCGAAGAGCGTTTCGGCGACGGCCGAGGTACGATAGCCGCCATGCGAGGACACTTTTTAAATGGCCGTATCGAGGTCGAAAACGAGACGTTTCCCGACGGCACGCCCGTGAACATTGTCGTCGTACGCGATCCCGAAGACGAAGAATACGAACTCACTCCCGAGGACGAAGACGCCCTGGAGGAGAGCATCGCTGAAATCGAACGCGGAGAGTGCGTCACCGCGGAAGATCTTCTTGCCGAGTTACGCGCGATGCGTGTTCGTGATGGCCGATGACGATCTCTGGCCGCTCCTGATTTCGGAGCGCGCTCGCCGCCAAATTGCCGAAGCACAGGAATGGTGGCTGAAGCATCGCGACAAAGCGCCGGACGCGCTCGAAGAAGAACTCAGAGAGACATTTGAGCTATTGCTCGAGACGCCGGCGATCGGCGTACTCGTTCCGACGCGGAAGAGAAAGTTCATGCGTCGTATTTATCTCCCGCGAACGAGGTATTACATCTACTACCTCAAGAGCGCCCCGGGAATCGAGATCCTCGCCTTGTGGCACGCCTCTCGCCGCCCGCCCCGCGGGCTGTGAAACAATCGGCGGTGATGTTCGATCTCCCGGCCGACACCAACGAAGTGATCGTGCGCCTTTTCGCGGCGGCGGCGATCGGCGCTTGCATCGGGCTCGATCGGGAAGTGCGGCGGAAGCCGGCGGGGATGCGCACGCATGCGCTGGTGGCGCTTGGGTCGGCGCTGGTGACGCTGGTCGTGGTGCGCTTCGATCCAAAGGGCCCGCACATCGACGCGATCAGCCGCGCCGTTCAGGGCATCATCGCCGGCGTCGGATTCCTCGGCGGCGGCGCGATTCTGAAGGCTGAGCATGAAATGGTGAGCGGACTGACGACGGCGGCCTCGATCTGGCTGGTCGCGTCGCTCGGAATCGCGTGCGGCGTCGGGCAGTGGGTGGCCGCGCTGATCGCGTTGGCGTTCGCGTTGATCATCCTCATCGTCGGAGGACCGGTTGAGGGATTCGTGCATCGTCTTTCCAGCCGACGGAAGCTCCCGCCCGACGTGGAGAAGACGAGCTAAACGATCTTCTTCGCGCAGCCCTCGGGATGCGAAAAGTGACAGGCGTGCGCGCCGGGGAGCAGCATGAGATTTGCGATTGCGCTGCGGTCGACGAGCGGATCGCGTTCGCCGGCGAACATCTCGAGCGACGGCGCGGCGGTGCGGATGTCGTCGGCGTAACGGCGGTAGGTCGCGAACCAGCGTCCGAGGCCGGATCGCCAGTAGGCGCGGACGATGTACGTGTTGAGCGCGAGCGGCTCGCGGAACGAATCGATGATGAGCGCGTCGAGCAAACGAACGGGATGGCGCGGCGACCAGAGCGGGCCGATGCAGACGGCGCGTTTCACGACGTCGGGACGCAGGCGCGCGAGATGCGCGACGGCGTTGCAGCCGAGCGAGTGGCCGATCCAGGTGGCGCCGCGGATCGAGAGCGCATCCGCCCAATCCGCGAGAATTTTTGCGTGCTCCTCGGCGCCGGCGGACGGACCGTCGATGCTCTCGCCGAAGCCCGGCAGGTCGGGCGCGATCGCGTGCGCACCGCGCGCGTAGAGCGCTCGCGCGAAGCGGCCGAAGTAGGCGCTGGACATGCCGAGGCCGTGAATGAGAACGACATCGCGGCGGCGGCCGGCGGCGCGATGTGCAATGCCGTTCGTCCAGCCGGAGAGTCCCCACGAAAATGATGGCTCCGCGGCGCCGTGCACGACGTCGACCTCATCCAGAAACGACAGCAACGCGTCGTTGAATGCGTGCGGGTTTTCCCACATCGGTACGTGGCCGGCGCGCGGGATCACGCGCAGTTTCGCGCGCGGCATCTCGTCGAGCATCTGCTTCGCGTACGTCAGCGGCACGAGCGGATCGTGTTCGCCCCAGATCAACAGGACCGGCATGGCCAGCTTGCGCATCAGCGGCCGCGCGTCGTAGCGCAGCAAGCGCGCGAATGCGACGGCCAGCGCGGTGGGACCGGCACGGAAAAGGTCGCGCGCGAGGACGAGCAGAAACGATCGCCAGCCGTGCGGCATGGCGATGTTCTCGATGTGTGCACCGGGCGCAATCTCGAACGGGATCCCGGTCGAATCGATCAGCACCAGCGAGCGAACGAGATCGGGACGGCTTGCCGCGAGGTGAATCGCGATCTGTCCGCCGAGGGAGTTGCCGGCAAGGTGGACGGGGCCGTCGAAGGAAGACTCGATCCAGCGCGCCAGCAGCGCGGCGATGTCGTCGAACTTCAGCGGGAGCTTGCTGCGGCGAAGAAAAAAGCGGTTGCGTCCGAAGCCGACCAGATCGACGGCGGAAACGAGGTAGCGCTCGGCGAGAACGTCAATGTTGTGCCGCCACCAATCGGACGAGCCGCCGAGACCGTGCAGCAGGACGAGCGGCGCGCCGCTGCCCGCGCGCGTTTCCCAGAACGTGAATGGCGGCAGGTCGACGCGGCGGTGAATCGGCACGGCGTGAGACTACCGCCGCATCCGTCCTTCTTCGACCATGAGACAGCGGTCCTGCACCACTTTGATGCCGGCCTCGGCCAGCTTCTGCGCGGCCTCATCGTTGCGGATGCCGAGCTGAAACCACACGCTCTTCGGCTTGGCGGCGAGGATGTCATCGACATGCGGCGGGATGTCGTTCGGACGGCGGAAGACGTTGACCATGTCGATCGGACGCCCGACGTCCGCGAGTTTGCGGAAGACTGGCTTGCCGAGGATCTGCGTGACCTCGGGGTAGTAAACGGGAACGGGGATGATGTCGTAGCCGGCCTCGGCCATGTGCGCGGGAACGTAGTAGCCGGCCTGATCCGCGTGCGACTCGGGCTTAATGCCGAGCACGGCGATCGTTTTCGTCTCGCGAAGGAGCTCCGCGATTCCGGCGGCGTCATTAACGAGGTTTGTTTTCCAGTCGGTCATGGCCGGGCAGAGTAGCAAAAAGTAAGCTACCGTATCGCGATCGAGCTATGTCGTCACACGGAATAACTAAATTGGCGCGGCGTTGTCCTTCGCGTTCAACGCAAGTTCAAAATCCAGGAAAAAGTGAGGTCTACGACCGGATGAAACGCGCAGCTTTTGCCGCTCTCTTGTTCATCGCCCCGCTCATTGCGTTCGCCTCAGCGCCGACGCAGGCCGTCATCGTGATGACGAAGCCGAGCACCCACTTCGCCGCCAAGTCGCTCTCGGCGATGTTCGATCCGAACATCAGCGCTGACGAGCGCGACCTCCGCGAGCTGCCCGGCATCCACGGCTTCGCGGCCAATCTGACCAATGACGAGATCGCCGCGCTGAAAGCGTCCGGCACGACCATCTCGATCGAGCCCGACCTGGAGCGCCACGCGTTCGCCGACAGCGTGACCCCGGGCCAGCAGACGACCGCCTACGGCGTCAACGCCGTGAACGCTCCGGCGGTCTGGCCGGTAACGCGCGGCAAATCGCTGGCGAACGGGCCGGCCATTCACGTGGCCATCATCGATACGGGCATCGACTACAACTACTCGGAGTTGTCGGGCGTGTTCAAGGGCGGCTTCAACTTCGTCGCGCGAAGCGGAGATCCGCTCGATGACAACGGCCACGGCACGCACGTCGCCGGCATCATCGCGGCAGCGAACGACGGCGCGGGCGTGGTTGGCGTTGCCTCCGATGTAGACATCTATTCGCTGAAGGTTCTCGACACCTGCGGCAGCGGCAAGACCACCGACATCATGCAGGCCGTGCAGTGGGTCATCGACAAGAAGAAAGAGATCGGCGGGAACTGGATCATCAATCTATCGCTCGGTGCGCAGGATCGGACCGACGCGGAAGAGGCTCAGTTCGCGAGTGCCGCCAGTGCAGGAATTCTCGTGATCGCAGCGTCGGGCAACGACTACCCCAACTCGACTGGACTGGCGTATCCCGCCGGTTACTCGACCGTTGTCTCGGTCGGTGCCGTCGACTCGACGAACAAAGTCGCCGGCTTTTCGCAACGTGGTCCGGATCTGAAACTCGTCGCGCCCGGCTCGTCCGTGTTGTCGACGTTCGTGACGCCGTTAGTGTCTACCAACGACGGACGCAAAATCGCCGCTTTGCGGGCTGACTACGCGGGAGTGCCCGACCCCACCGACCCCAACGCGCCCCTCCCCTCCTTGCCGTTTTCCGCATGTCCGCCAAACACCACCGGCATCAGCAGTACCTTCGTATCCTGTGGTTTCGGCGGGACCGCGGCCGACTTTCCTGCGTCGGTAAAAGGCAAGATCGCTCTCGTTTCGCGTGGCGCCGGCGTGACGTTTATCGACAAGGCCGCGAATGCCGCGAAAGCCGGCGCGATCGGCATCGTGGTTTTCAATAACGTGGACGGACCGCTCAATGCGGCGTTGTCCACCTCTGCGAAAACGGCGGCGGCGATTCCGGCCACCGCGCCATTCCTGGGAATCACTCAGGCAGACGGTCAGGCGCTTCTCGCCACGCCGAACGCCATCATCACGATGAGCAACGGCTTCGAAGAGTTCGATCTCCTCAGCGGCACTTCTATGGCTTCTCCGCACGCCGTCGGCGCCGCTGCGCTCGTCTGGGCGTCCTCTCCGAACTCCACCGCGACGAATGTCGCCACGGCGCTCGAGCAGACCGCCAAGGACCTCGGCGATCCCGGCAACGACGCGACGTACGGTTTCGGTCTCGTCAACGCCTACGACGCGGCCAAGATGCTCAACCCGGCTGCATTTGGTTCGGGCGTGACGCCGGTAGTTGGACCCGTGCACGGACGGATGGCCGGACGTCGCGGACATTGACGTTATTTCGATTCATCCTCAAGCGGCGCCTGCGGGCGCCGCTTTTTTTATTGGTAGAATCCACCGTCCACTTCAAGCGAGGACCCGCAATCATGAAACGCGCCGCGTTCCCCATGCTTCTTCTGTTCGTTTCCTCGGCTGCATTCGCACAGCAAACGCAGCGCTACATCGTGGGGATGAAATCCGATGCGGTGCATGCGGCGAAACGCGCGGCGTTTGCGGACCGCATCACTGAGGACTTCCGTTATCTCGATTCGTTCGTCGCGAATCTGACCGACGCCGAGGCGCAGACGCTGCGGAACGATCCCTCGGTTCGGTACGTGGAAAGCGCGGACATCCTGTTCTTCGCGCTGGATGCGCCGGCGGGAGCGAAGCGCGTCAGTCCGATGTCGCATCCCGTCAATGCGCAGGTCACGCCGTACGGGATCACCATGGTTCACGCTCCGAACCTCTGGCCGATTGCGAAGGGCGACGGCATCAACGTGGCCATCGTCGATACGGGAATCGACTACACGCATCCCGAACTGAAGGACCATTACCAGGGCGGCTTCAACGCCGTGACTGGAACGAACGACCCGAGGGACGATGACGGACACGGAACGCACGTGGCGGGAACGATCGCCGCGGCCGACAACGGCATCGGAGTGGTCGGCGTCGCGCCGAACGTGAAGATCTGGTCGGCGAAGGTGCTTCATCCGAGCGCCAGCGGTCAGGCCACCGGCAGCAACGCGCAGATCGCGGCAGGCCTGAACTGGGTGCTTTCGAAAAAGGCTGCAATCGGCGGCAATTGGATCGTGAACATGTCGCTCGGGCAGTGCACCGACATTTCGGTCAGCGACAAATGTTCTCTGACGCCGTCATTTGAAATGGAAGACGCCTGTCAGAAACTCGCGGACGCCGGCGTGCTGGTCTTCGCCGCCAGCGGCAACGACTCGACGGACAAACATGTGGCGAGCGTGAGCTATCCCGCCGCGTTTCCGAGCGTCATCGCCGTCGGCGCGATCGATTCGACGCAGAAGATCGCCAGCTTTTCGAATCAGGGTCCCGAGATTGCGGTCGCGGCTCCGGGCGTGGGCGTGTTCTCGACCTTCATCGTCGGCCAGGGAGTCAATGCCTTCCTGACCACGCCGGATGCGTCGTTCGATGACTTCGCGCTGACGGGATCGGCCAAGGGAACGCAGAACGGTCAATACGTTTACTGCGGCCTCGGCGCCACCGCCGCCGATTTTCCTGCCTCAGTCCAGGGGAAAGTCGCGCTGATTCAGCGCGGAAGCGCGACCTTCAACCTCAAGACGAAGAATGCAATCGCGGCCGGCGCGAAAGCCGTCGTGATCTACAACTGCTCGATCGCCGCGACGCCGTCGACGTGCGGCAGCGATACGTTCGGCGGATGGACTCTGATCGGAAAAGTGAATGCGACCACCGGCCAGAAAGATCCGGCCTGCGACAACGGCACGAGCACGAATTGCAAGGACGATCCGGCCGATCTCGCGTTCGCCTGGCCGGTAGACATCGGCATCTCGTATGCGGACGGCGAGTCGTTGCGTACCGCTTCCACCGCATCGGCGCTCACCGCAACGACTCTCGCCGACGACTACGAAACCGAGAGCGGAACGTCGATGGCGTCGCCGCACGCGGTCGGCGTCGCGGCGTTGGTGTGGAGCGTGGCGCCAACCGCGTCTGCGTCCGCCGTTAAGTCGGCGCTTTTCAATTCGACGACCGACCTCGGCGCGACAGGCCGAGACAATACATTCGGCTTCGGCCTTCTCGACGCGTATGCTGCGGCGAGATTGCTCAATCCCGCTGCCTTCACGGTCAAAGCGCGCGTGCCGGGACGGCGCGGACACTAAAAAAACTCATGAAAAAACTGCTGATCCTTTCGCTGCTCCTCGCCCCTTCCCTGTTCGCTGCCGAGACGCATCGCTACATCGTCGCCACGACCAGTGCGCCGCGGCTCATGAAGCAGATCCACGTTCTGAGCACGCCGGGCGAGGTGAGCGCGCGCAACGTGCGGACCTTCGACGCCATCGACGGGTTCGCTGTCGATCTCACCGACGCCGAGGCGGAGGAAATGCGCAAGTCGGCGGGCGTGCGCTACGTCAGCCGGACGATCGAAATTCATGCCGCGGACAGCATCGCGCCGTCGCGCCTCACGCCGCACGTTGAAGCATCGCCGCTTGCAGCGAAGCAAACCATCCCGCCGAATGTCGACCTCCTTCACGCGCGCGACCTCTGGCCGCTCACGCGCGGCGGCAACGTCAACATCGCCATCTTCGATACGGGCGTCGATTTCCTCCACGCCGACCTCGCCGCGAACATCGCCGGCGGTTACAACACCTTCACGAAGCAGAACGACTACAACGACGACAACATGCACGGCACGCACGTGGCCGGAATCATCGGCGCGCTCGACAACAACCTCGGCATCGTCGGCGTCGCGCCCGCTGCGCACATGTATGCGGTGAAGGTGCTCGATGAGACAGGCAGCGGATCCGACGAAAACATCGTCGCCGCGGCCGGATGGGTGCTCGCTGCGAAGCACGCGAAAGGCGGTAACTGGATCGTCAGCATGTCGCTCGGATCTCACGAATCGACGCCCGCCGAAGAGGAGGCGTTTCGGCAGTTGAATGCCGAGGGAGTGCTCTGCATCGCCGCGTCCGGAAACGACGGCGGGTTCTACGACATGCTGTATCCCGCCGCGCTGCCGGGCGTCGTGTCCGTCGGCGCCATCGACAACAACAAAGTGCGGGCCGACTTCTCCAACGTCGGCCCGACGCTCAACGTCGTCGCGCCGGGCGTTTCGATTCTCTCCACGCTGCCGACGGGATCCGTTCGCCGTGCTGCTGCGAACCTCACGGATGGAACGGTCGTCCCGGCGGCGGTAATCACGGGTACGGCCTTTGGCGACGTCACCGGCGAGTGGGTGTACTGCGCATACGGCGCGATCGGCGACTTTCCGCCCGAGACGAACGGCCGCATCGCCGTGATCTCGCGCGGCATGCAAATTACGTTTTCGGAAAAGGTGCGCAACGCGCGCGCAGCCGGAGCGATCGGCGCGGTCATCATCAACAACACTCTCTCCAACATCACCACGTGGACGCTGATCAGGTCGATCTGCGAGGGGTTGCAGTGCCAGGACAATCCCGCCGACCTCGCGTACGGCTGGCCGGTCGTCGTGACGATGTCGAACGCGGACGGCACGCGGCTGATGGAAAGCGCGAAGGGGAAGCCGATCACCATCTCAACGTACCTCGACGACTACGGAAGCCTCAGCGGAACGTCGATGGCCACGCCGCATGTGACGGGCGTGGCCGCGCTGGCGTGGTCGCTGGCGCCAACCGCAACCGCCAAACAGGTCGCCGCGGCGCTTCGCGGCTCGGCCGTCGACCTCGGCACACCGGGCGTCGACACGTTGTACGGTTTCGGCATGGTTGACGCCGTAGCCGCCGCGCACTGGCTGGCGCCGGCAACCTTCGGACTTCCGCCGCGGCCCGACCTCCGCACGCACGCCGCGCATTGATCGCTGCATATACTCGGCGTGCGTGCCTGACCCTCGCTCGATTTATGACCAGCGTCTGACGAATCGCCGCGCCGAGGCCGCGGCGTTGCGCGCGAACGAACGCATCGTCAGCATCGCGCGCATTGTCTGCTTCCTCGCCATCATCGCCATCGCGGTGTTGCACTTCAGCGCGTGGATCGTCATCCCGATCGTTGCGTTCGTCGTGCTCATCGTCGCGCACGACCACCTCATCCGGCGCCGCCGGCGCGCCGAGGCCGCGGCGCGGTTCTGCGAGCGCGGCATCGAGCGCGTGAGCGGAACGTGGCAAGGGAAGGGATTCGACGGCAGCAAATTCGCCGAGGAACATCATCCATTCGCGGCCGATCTCGACGTCTTCGGCAAAGGTTCGCTGTACGAATTGCTCTGCATCGCGACCACTGCCGCCGGCCGGGCGATGCTTGCACGCTGGCTGCTGAATCCCGGTGACGTGAACGCGGCCGAGGTTCGCGAACGGCAGAACGCGGTCGCCGAGTTGCGCGATTGCATCGACCTGCGCGAGGAGATGTTCATCACGACGTCCGAGGTGGCGAACGAAGTCGAGGAAGCGAGGCTCGATGAATGGTCGCGCGAGCCCGCACTCCTCGGGCGCGGCGAACGGATCGCGTCCATCGTCATTACGTCGCTGGCCCTCATCGCATTCGCAATCGGAATCCCGTCGCTGATCTCGCGCCTCGTCAACGCCACGAATCCCGGCGCGATGCCGGTCTACTCGCCGCTGGCGTCGCTGCCGCTGATCGTGATGATCATCGTGGTGGGCGTCTTCGCGCGCAGCATGGCGGAGCGCGTGGCGAAGGTCGTCAGCGCCGTCGAACGCCGCGAACCCGCGCTGGCGTTGCTGGCGGGATTGCTGCGCGTGATGGAGCGGCAGTCGTTCAACGCTCCACGTTTGATTGCCCTCCGATTGGCGCTGGAGCGAAACGGCGTCCCGGCATCGCGTCAGATCGAACGCCTGCGAAAACTCGTCGCGCTGCTCGATGCGCGCCGCAACCAGTTCTTCGCGCCGCTCGCGCTGCTCTTTCTCTGGACGACGAATATCGCCTTCGCCATCGAACGCTGGCGCCTGGAGTCAGGCGCGGAGATCGTGAGTTGGATCTCGACCATTGCTGAGCTCGAGGCGCTCCTGTCGCTCAGTTCATTCGCCTTCGAACATCCAACATTCACGATGCCGGACGTCATCGACGGTGACGCGCGTTTCGACGGCGACGCCGTCGGTCATCCGCTGATCCCCGACGACCGCCGTGTCGCGAACGACGTCCGCATCGGCGGCGATCTGCGGCTGCTCATCGTCAGCGGCTCGAACATGTCCGGCAAAAGCACGCTGCTGCGCGCCATCGGCGTCAACACGATCCTCGCTCTCGCCGGCGCGCCGGTCTGCGCGTCGCGCCTGCGCGTGACGCCGATGTCCGTCGGCGCATCGATCAGCCTCAACGACTCGCTGTCGGAAGGCGCTTCCCGTTTCTACGCCGAAATCCTGCGCATCCGCAACATCCTGCGCATGCCGCCGCCACTCCTTTTCCTCCTCGACGAAGTCCTCGGCGGCACCAACTCCCACGACCGCCGCATCGGCGCCGCCGCCATCATTCGCGGCCTGGTCACCCGAGGCGCCATCGGCCTGGCCACGACGCACGATCTCGCCCTCGCCCAAATCGCCGATGACATGGCTCCCCGCGCCGCCAACGTCCACTTCGAAGACCACCTCGAAAACGGCGCCGTGATGTTCGATTACCGCATGCGCCCCGGTGTGGTCACGAAAAGCAACGCGCTGGAACTGATGCGCGCGGTGGGGATCGAGGTGTGAGGTACGCGACACTCACAACTGCTATGCGGACAACGATCGATCTCGACGACAAGCTCGTCAACGCGGCAATGAGGCTAACTGGCGCACGAACGAAGAGCGAAGCTGTTCGCATCGCGCTGCAGCAACTCGTACGATCGCGAAAGCAGAAATCGTTAACCGATCTGGCCGGAAGGATTCGGTTCACGAGCGATCTTGACCACAAAGCGATGCGGAAGCTGTAACTAATCGCTATCGGTCCGACAGCGTTTCTGGATCGCGCGCCTGATGCAGTACGGCAACCACGATGATGCGATCATCGCCGAGGTGATAGAAGAGCGCGTAAGGAAATCGTCGCAGAAGAACACGGCGGAACGTCCGATGTGTCTGATGAAAAGCTAGCGGATGCCTCCGGGCAAGATCGATCGCTTCGTCGACGGCGACAATGAAGTCGTCACTAAGGTCGCGCGATATTTTGCGATACCACTTCCTGGCTTCGCGAATGTCCCGTTTCGCAGCAGGCCGTACGATGACGGACTGGATCATTCATCCCGGAGCGACTTTTTCACATCGCTCCACGACTCACCGTCATTTGGGTGTTGCTGAAAATCGATCCACCGCCGCTCCAGCTCTTCTCGCTGCGCTGCGGTGATTTCGACGTTGTCAGGATGTTCAACCATGCTTTCCCAAATTTCCTGAACGATCGCGATGCGCTCGGCCGTGGGTAATTCGAGAATATGTTCGATCGGCACTTGGCTCATAACGACGTAATTCTACTCCGCACAATCACCCATTCACCGCCGCCATGCTCGGATAGCGATCGCCGGACGCCACGCCTTTCGGCGCGACTTCATCGATCATCGCCAGATCGTCGGGCGTGAGTGAGATCTCGACGGCGGCGATGTTCTCCTCCAGATGGCCAATGCTCTTGCTGCCGGGGATCGGGACGATGTCGTCGCCTTGGGACAACACCCACGCGATGGCCAATTGCGCCGGGGTCACGCCTTTCGATCGTGCGATCTCTTCGATGCGGCGGACGAGGTCGAGATTGCGTTCGAAGTTTTCGCCCTGGAAGCGCGGTGATTGGCGGCGATAGTCGGTTGGTTCGAGGTCGTCGATCGTTTTGAATCTGCCGGAGAGGAAGCCGCGGCCGATCGGCGAGTAGGCGACGAATCCGATGCCCAGCTCGCGCACGGTCGGCAGAATCTCATCCTCGGGATCGCGGCTCCAGAGCGAGTACTCGGTCTGCAGCGCCGTGATCGGATGCACCGCGTGGGCGCGCCGGATCGTCTGCGGCGCCGCCTCGGACATGCCGAGGTGGCGAACCTTGCCGGCGCGGACGAGATCGGCCATCGCGCCGATCGTCTCCTCGATCGGCGTCTGCCGGTCGACACGATGTTGATAGTAGAGATCGATGTGATCGACGCCGAGACGTTGCAGCGTCGCGTCGCACGCTTTGCGGACGTAGTCGGCCTTGCCGCTGATGCCGAGGAACGCGCCGTCTTCGCCGCGCATGTTGCCGAACTTCGTGGCCAGCACGACCTCGTCGCGCCGGTCATGGATGGCGCGGCCGACCAGCTTCTCGTTCGTGAACGGGCCGTACATGTCGGCCGTGTCGAGAAAGTTGCATCCGAGGTCGAGGGCGCGATGAATCGTAGCGATCGACTGCGCGTCATCGTGGGAGCCGTAGAACTCCGACATCCCCATGCAGCCGAGGCCGATGGCGGAAACGCTGAGAGACTGGCCGAGAGTTCGTTTCTTCAACCGCGTCGATCCTGATTCCGCAACGCCTCGTTGACTTCGCGCTCATCGCCCTCGGCCTGGCTCGGCTGGCGGTCGGTGCGCTCACCGGACTGCCGGCGGCCTTCCTGCGCTTCGCGCTTCGCGGGACGTTCCTTCGGTTCCACTCGGGACATGACGGCCTCCTGCCGCGGGTGCAGCAAACCGAGTGCCGTCACTGGAACTCGATCCAGTCGCTCATCCCCACGACGCGGCTCGACCTCTCGGTCTTTTGCTCATGCACGTAGACGCGCACGCGGATGGGACGCTTGATCTCGGGATGCGACAGGACGCGGGTGAGATCCTGCGTCAGCGTGACGGTGCCAGTCGCGTTCTGAACATAATTCGGGCGCGGTGTCGCCGCCGCAGCACCGATCGTCTTGTTCGGCGTGGGCGTCTCGAAGACGAAGTCGAGCCAGTAGGTGGACGGCCGGAAACCGCGGATGTCGTAATCGACCACGGCGTTGATCGTCATCGACGGCGTCAGCTTGCTGCCGGGCATCGGCGTGATGCTTTTGACCGTCGCAGTCGCCGTCGGAACCTGCGCAGGCGCGCTGATGTCCGTCGTCTGCAACTCCCACGGTCCAACGCCGGTCATCTGCATCTCAGTGGCCTCGGGGAAGAAGAGGAAATGCATGACCCGCGGCGGATTCACATAGAAACTGCCGGCGGCATAGCGCTTCGTGTTGGCGGCATTGGCGACCGAACCGAAGCCGAGGTTGACGGCGCCGGAGAGGATGGTCACGCGCTCCTGCCGCGGATGCCAGTGCGGCGGAATGGCCGATCCGGCCGGGATGCGCACGCGCATGGTGAACATGCCCTCGGCCTTCGGACTCCCTTCGAGGATGGCCATCTTCGAACCCGGCGGCAGAGTCGGCGGCCCGTCGACCCACACCATCGCCTCGGGCGTCAGTCCGATGGGCTGGTCGGGCGTGGGCGGCGTCTGGGCGTTGAGTACCGAGACAGCGAGGAGGAAGGCGATGAGGACGGTGCGCATGGCTGAAGCTTACCGCCAGTTATCCACATCGATCTTCCACACACCCTGCTCCTTGACCAGCTTCGCGACGCCGAAAGACTTCGCTCCTCCGCCGGTCGGCGTTTTTCGAAGCTCGAGCGTCGTGACGTCGGCGTCGCGCACGCCGCCAACGACTTCGACCTTGCCCGGCGGCATGGTCTGCATGAACGCCCACGATCCCAACGCCGATTCGGTGAGCGGATTCGAACTCATTTCCCTGGCGATGGCGCTCTTCATCGACGCCGTCATCGCACCGAGGAGCGCTTTCCCGTCTCGCGCATCGAGACTGCGCCGGTACGCGAGATACGCAGCACCTTCCTCGCCGCCGCCGGCCGGCAGCATGCGTGCCGCTTCGAGCGCATCACTCGCCTTGCGCGCGGCAGCGAGCGCCGGCGCGGCCGGAATCTCGAATCCGTTCTGACCAACGGTCGTCAGGAAGCTGACGTCGTACTGCCACGTTAGCTTGAAGAACGAGTCGGCCTCTTTGGTCCGCGAGTGCCCGCCGACCCATCCCGCGCTCAGCCGCGACGGCTCGTACCAGAATTTCCGCGCCGTGATCGGCGTCGGCATCCCGAACGCCTTGCTGAACACCTCGACCGTCTCGACCTCGTTCGCATCATTGATGAACAGCTCGATCCCGGTCGCGTCGCCCGTCTTCGACAACTGCCGAAACGACAGCTTCTCCCCCGAGAACTCCCCGCTGCTCTCCTCGGCCAGCATGGTCGCATCGAGCGCGCGATCAGTAATCAGCACCCGGGTCTGTTTGTCCTGCGCGTCGTAACGGGCATACGCGTGCTGCAGCGCCGTCGCCTGCCCATTGACCGTCAGGGATCCAGACGCGTTGTGCGGCTGCTCGGCCAGCGCATGCGCTGTCAGGAGAACGGTTGCGACGACAAGCGGGGCCCGGAAAGTTCTGAGGAAGAACATCATCACTCCTTCAGCGCGACGATTGAGTCGCTGATCACCTCGCGGCGGTTCATTAAGCGCTCATTGCCCTTCTGATCGTGCATCGTGAGCCGGATTGAAGCGGAAGTGTCCGTCCCCCGTTAGGTGGTGGGCAATTACAGCGCGTTACTTATAATGTTCAGGTCGCCATAAGCATTTATTAGCAATAAGTGGCTTTTAAAGATTGATGAACCAGATTGTTAACGTGTCGAAGTGACGGAGGTCACGATTGCTCGAACTGCCATTCCACACTGGGATCAGGCAGAAGGTCGTCGAGATCCTTGTCGGTTAATTCAAGGTACGCCACGATGGTGACGCCATCACGTGTGTAAATCTCAATATGACGGTCGTCTTGGTCGATGACAATAAGCCGCGAGGGCTGCTGCTCAGAGACACCGGTCGTAGCGGCGTCCCACAACACAGCCCGTTCTGTCTTAGCCAACGCTAGCCATGCATCTGCCCTGTCCCATGTTGCAAATAGCGCGAGAAGCCGAACGACCGGTCGAAGGTGTAGTTCCTTCAACAATTGACCGCTTGTTTGAGAGCGTTCTTGGGTGCGCAAAAGGTCTTCGCGGGCGGCGGCGACGAGAGGATGGGTCACGCTGAAGAGGTAGTCATATTCGGTTTCGATCAAGACTACATCTAGCCAGGACGAAGGCGCCGCGATGAACGGATCTGGGTTACTGTCGTCGTCCCACACCAAAACTTGGTCGAGGCGGTTCCCCTTTTTGACGGCGATCCGATTCGGCCTGACCTTGCGGTTCTCCCATTCTGTCCCATCAGAATCCGGGTACGGTTCTAGTGAGTCAATCTCGATACCGTTGAGTCGGATGGGTCTTCGCGTCACCGAGACCGCCGGAAACAGCACCGGACGAATACGGTAAACGTTTGCCGTCGTAGAACGGAACGCCCACTGCGGCGAAACTCTCACATCCGTATCGGCGGAGGAGAATCGGAGAGCGTGAGCCCAGAACGGCGAAGATGTGTTCTCGCGAAGCCATTCAGCTTCCAGTTGCTCCACCCTATTCCACATCCACCGCAGTGCTTTGTTCCCGTTCTCAGAAAGGTTGACGCTGGTGCGATTAACGGCCACCTTTCCCGTGGCACCGCTTTCGAAGTCGACCTCGATCGCGGCACCTTCGATAGTTTGGCGGGCTGGGGAATGGTTAATCGCGATACCATTCCAGGAGTGAGCAACGTTTGCCCTCACGCTTAGCCGCTCTTCTCGGATCTCCAATGCGTCTCCTTTGTGACTCTCGAACCACACGCGAGAAGCGCCTCCATCGAGGTTGAACCAGAAAAGGTGGATTCGAAACCGCCCGACGCCGTCCGGAAGATCGCCTTCTTCGACGTTTGAGCGGAGACGAAGCCAAACATCCTCCCGTTGAGAAAACGGGGTTGTTAGAGTGCTGTCGGCCGACCAGCCCCAACGCCTTGAGGGTTCGAGCGTTGGAAAGATGTCCAATGCTAGATCGCGGGCGGTTTTCGCCCATCCAGGCTCGATCTTCATCAGAACGACGCCATTGGTGTCGCGGGCGACAAAGCGACAGGGGACGCGACATAGCACAAAAGCGAGGTATCGTTTCAGTTCCTGGGTTAGCGTTTGAATGTCGCTGTGCACGATCTCCGGTTTCAGACGCAAGCGGACGGTGGTTCCTTGGCGCGTTGCCTGCGTGTGTCGCAACTCGCCGAAGTCATTAAGACCGCTAACGCGGAAACGCCAAGCGCCATCCACGTCTCCCGGCTCACTGCTACGGCGGGTGATCAACTCGATCCGGTCTGCGATCATGAAATAACTGAGGGCACCGATTCCAAACTCGCCCGTCCATCCAACCGAGAAGTCATGAGCTCGGCACCTGCGCTCAAGGTCGAATTCGCGATGTCCGCGGCTGGAACCACTTGTGAGGAAACGGCGACGAAGGATGTCGCGCGTCATGCCCACGCCGCTGTCGGTGCAGACGAGCTCCCATTGATCTTCAACGGCGCGGATCTCAAGCGTAACAAAATGTCCCGATGCTATGCGATTGGCATCCGCTGTACCGAACCGTTCGATCTCCGCGAGCCGCTCGTAGGCAATTTGTTCGCGCACGGCGTCGAATGCGTTCTGCAACAGTTCACGTACAGCAGCCATCGGTGTCTCATAGAGCTGCGTGCCCGCGAGGAGCGAAAGAAGCCGGCCGGGATTTGGCTGAAAGGCTCCTTCAAACTCCTCGAACGTGTCTGGCTTTGGGTGTACATCGCGTTTCAGACTCGGTTCGAACCGCCAGCTATAACGAGGATCATTGCCTGCACGAAGCGGAGCGAGCTGGAAGCGTCCTTCCTTGTTGAGACGGGCGCAGACGGCCAACTCGTTGTCGATCTCATTGGCCATCTGCCTCAATGCCTGAAATGTTGCCGCGTCCCGTGGTCGTGCGTAGAAGATGAAGTAGTTCGCTTCCCTTCGGAAATTAACCTCATGGTCCTTGTGCCAATAGATAGTGCTCGATGGCGCGACTTCACGATGACGAAAAACAATCTCAGGCGTTCGCTCAGGATCGAACTCGAGAATATCCGCGATGCGAAGCAGCGCGGCCAGGTAGCGGGGATGTACGATGTCTGGACCGATCAACTTCGCGTCGAAACGTGCGGCGATCAATTCCTCGTAGCCCTCGTGGTGGCTGCGACAAAGCTGAATCAGATCGTCCGAAAATCCGATATATAGCTCGCGGTCTGCTGTGGCGACGTTCTCGCGGATCCATTCACCACTCCAGTCGTTGTGCCGAGAACGACAGTAGTAGGTTAGAAGTTCATCAACGCGTGCCAACGTCGCCGAATCGGGTGTTCCGGTGGCCAAAGGTGGTGCAACGCCTCCCGCATGGTCATCCAGCCAAGTTTGCAGTTCACGTCGTTGTTCTTCGGTGAGTTGGGCGACATCACCCGAGATTAGGTAATCACGATGCCTTCGTACATGACCCGCTCTGGGAGTCATGCCGATATCGTGCAGATATGCTGAGCCGAGTAGAAGGGCCAACTCGGTAGGCGAAAACTCGTGCAAACGGTTTATGCCGACGAGATCCGCCATCCGCTCCGCAACGCGAAACCCGTGCATTTCGTCGTGAAGCGTAAAATCAGCCGGCGCGGTTTCACCTCGAGCGAGCGTTGCCTCGGCGTCGGCCATGAAAAGCGGCATCCTTGTCGCGATTCGACTGGTCGATTCCGACGGCTGCGAAATGCTGTTCCGAATCTCCGCCCAGATACGCGTCTGTTCCCAGCTAGCCTGAATCATTCAAACCTCGGCTCCATTGTAGTGGTGGAAGCTCGTTCACTGCGCTTTGGATTCGGTGATTGTGCCTAGGCCTGCCGCGTTTAGAGGCTCTGCCACCGTGCCACGTGTGACGGCCGCCGGCTACACCTACAAAGCGGCGTACGACGAAGCGTCCGCGTTGCTTCGGTAGCTCCCGGAATGAGAGCGGACACGACCCTGTTGACATCCACCGAGGAATGCATAAAAATTCACGTCGATGAATATTCATGCGCATGGAGACGGGCTTCGCAGACGCGACGAGATTCTTCGCATCGTCGGCGATCAGTCCGTTCATTCGCAGGATGAATTGCTGGCGCTTTTGAAGAAGCGCGGGTTCAAAGTCACGCAGCCGACCCTCTCGCGTGACCTGCGCGAGCTCGGCGTCGCCAAGTCGCCGAACGGCTACGTCACGCGCGATGCTTTTGCCGGCGGCGCGGTCGTGGCCTTCGCGCCGCGCGACGTCGTGGAGACGCGGCTGGAGCAGGCAGTCGATGAATTCGTCACCGGCGTCGACACCGGCGGCAACCTGGTCGTCATCCGCACCACCATCGCCAGTGCGCAGCCGGTGGCCAGCGCCATCGACGCCGCCGCCATCGACGGCGTTCTCGGCACCATCGGCGGCGACGACACCATCTTCGTAGCCTTCCGCACCCCGTCCGCGGCCTCGGCGTTTGCCGAACGCGTGCGACGAACCATCGGCGTCCGCAAACGCAACGCCCGCTGAGTTTTTTCTGGAATCCCGACCATGACTGAAACGAACATCAATGCAAGGAAGCGTGTTGCCATCGTCGGCGCCACCGGTTACTCCGGCGCCGAGCTGACGGCAATCCTTGCCCGCCATCGCGACGTCGAGATCGTCGCCCTCTTCTCGTCGAGCAGCACGGCGCGCGGACCGGTCACACCCACGCTGCCGCAGCTCATCGCCGAGCCGTTCACGATGGAGGCGCTCGTCGCCGCGCAGCCGGAGATCGTCTTTCTCTGCACGCCGAACGAAGTCTCCGCCAATCTTGCGCCGCAGTTGCTCGACCAGGGCATGAGGGTCATCGACCTCTCCGGCGCGTTTCGTCTGGAAGAGCCGTCGATGTATCCGACCTGGTATGGCTTCGATCACGAGCGCCCGAACCTACTCGGCGAGGCCGTTTACGGGCTGACCGAGTACTGCAACGGCGAGTTGAAGAAAGCGCGGCTGGTCGCTAATCCCGGCTGCTATCCGACGTCTATCCTGCTCGCGCTCCGGCCGCTCACGTTCGCCATCGACCGCGAGCAGCCGGTGATCTGCGACTCGAAGAGCGGCGTCTCCGGCGCCGGCAAGAAAGCCGACCTGAACTTTTCATTCGCCGAACTCTTTGGCAACTTCAAAGCGTACGGCGTCGGCCAGCATCGCCACGAGCCGGAGATCCGCCAGCAGCTTCACCTCGGCGACCGCGCGCCGGTGGTCTTCGTCGCGCATTTGCTCCCGGTCCATCGCGGAATCCTCTCCACGATGCACATCGGCTTCACGCACGCGATGACGGAGCAGCAGATCGCCGACGCCTACGCGCGGACGTACACGAACGCGCCGTTCGTGCGCGTGCTGCCGGCCGGACAACTGCCGGAGCTGAAGAACGTCGTCAACACGCCCCGCGCCGAGATCGGCTTCCAACTGCTGCAGGGCGGCCGCCGGGCGGTCATCGTCTCGGTCATCGACAACCTGCTTAAAGGGGCCGCATCGCAGGCGGTGCAGAACTTCAACCGCATGTGCGGCTTCGCGGAGACGGAGGCGCTGGTCTGATGAACGTCATCAAATTGGGCGGAAGCCTTCTCGACGATCCGGTGCGGCGCGCCGAGGCGTTGACTGCGATTGCCGCGCAATGGAAGCAGGGCGAGGAGATCGTCCTCGTTCACGGCGGCGGCAAGCATGTCGACGCGAACCTGAAACGCGCCGGCATTCCGAAGCGGACCTATGCCGGATTGCGCGTCACTGACGACGCCACGCTCGACGTGGTCGTGGCCACGCTGGCCGGCTCGGTCAACAAGATGCTCGTGGCCGAGCTTGCGGCCATCGGCGTACGCTGTGCCGGCGTCAGCGGTTGCGACGCCTCGACGCTCACCGCCGAACTGCACCCGCCGATCGATGGCGTCGACCTCGGCAACGTCGGCAGCGTCATCGGTGGCGATCCGACGCTGCTTCGCGCCATCGTCAGCTACGGAATCCTGCCGGTCGTTTCCTCCGTCGCCGAAGGTCCGAACGGAACCTTGCTGAACGTGAATGCCGATTCCGCCGCGGCCGCGATCGCCGTGTCGCTCGGCGCCGAAGAGTTGATTTTCATCACCGACGTGGCCGGCCTGCTCGATGCGGGCGGCAACGTCGTGGCCGAACTGCACGCCGACGAAGCGGAAGCGCTTCTCGGAACGGAAGTCGTCACCGGCGGCATGCGGCCCAAGCTGCAGGCCGCGCTGCACGCGCTCGGATCGGGCGTGCGCCGCATCACCATTGGAGAAGAGGGAGGTACGAACCTTGTTGCTGCATGACGAATCCCCCGCCGCCGTCGAAGAGCGCGAGAAGGCCTTCCTCCTCGGCACCTACGCGCGCACGCCGTTCCATCCGCGCAGCGGAAAAGGCGCGCGCATCACCGACGCCGAAGGCCGCGAGTATTGGGACCTGCTCGGCGGCATCGCCGTCAACGCCCTCGGCCATCGCCATCCGCGCCTGATCAAAGCGCTGCGCGATGAATCGAACGCGCTGCTGCACCTCTCCAACCTCTACTACCACCCGGCGCAGGGGCTCTTGGCGGAGCGCCTCGTGCGCGCCTCGGGACTCTGCCGCGCGTTTTTCTGCAACAGCGGCACGGAGGCGAACGAAGCGGCGCTGAAGTTTGCGCGTCTCGCCAATCCCGGCCGTGCCGGCATCGTCGCGCTCAACGAAAGCTTCCACGGACGGACGATGGGATCGCTGGCCATGACCGGCCACGAGGCGTATCGCGCGCCGTTCGAACCGCTGATTCCGGGCGTGACGTTCGTCGAGCCGAATGACGTGGCCGCGCTCGAAGCCGCAGTCACCGAATCGACCTGCGCCATCTTCCTCGAACCGATCATGGGCGAAGGCGGCATCATCCCGCTCTCGCACGACTTCCTCGCCGCCGCGCGCCGCGTGGCCGACCGCACCGGCGCGATTCTGATCTTCGACGAAATCCAGTGCGGCCTCGGGCGCACCGGAACGCTCTTCGCCTTCCAGCAGAGCGGCATCGTCCCGGACATGGTCACGCTGGCCAAGCCGCTCGGCGGCGGACTGCCGCTCGGCGCGGTCCTTACCGGCGCGGCCATCGAAGGCCTGGTCAAGCCCGGCCATCACGGTACGACCTTCGGCGGCAACCCCGTGGCCTGCCGCCTCGGATTGGCCGTTCTCGACGAGATCGAAGAGTCAAAGCTTCTCGAACGCGTCTCAACGATTGGCGACTGGTTCCACGCGCAGTTGCTCGCCCTGCAGTCGCGCAACCCGTCGATCGTCGAGATTCGCGGCAAAGGATTCATGTGGGGCATCGAGCTCGATGGCCCCGCCAAGCCGGTCGTCGCCGAACTGCTCGCCAAAGGATTCGTCTGCGGCACCGCCCGCGACAACGTCATCCGCCTTCTGCCGCCGTACATCACGCCGAAGAAGGCATTCGCCGAATTCATCGACGCGCTGGAAGCGGCTCTCGGCTCCCTGCCCTCGGCCGTCGGGACGCAAACGACGGAACCAGCGAAGCAACGCACAGCAGCTTAAGAACCCGACAGCCGACACCCGACACCCGACAGCCAAGTCATAAGGAACCGCCAATGAAAAACACGTACAAGAAAGTCGCACTGGCCTACTCAGGCGGTCTCGATACCTCGATCATCATTCCCTGGCTCAAGGAAAACTACGGCTGCGAAGTCGTGGCCGTGGCTGTCGACGTCGGTCAGGCCGAGGAGACCTCGGGGCTGGCGGAGAAAGCGTATCGGACCGGCGCGTGCGACTTCCATCTTATCGATGCGAAGGAAGAGTTCGCGCGCGACTTCCTCTTTCCCGTTCTGAAAGCCGGCGCGATTTACGAAAAGGACTACCTCCTCGGCACGTCCACCGCGCGCCCGCTCATCGCGCGCAAACAGGTCGAGATCGCGCTCGCCACCGGATGCGACGCGCTCGCGCACGGCTGCACCGGCAAGGGCAACGATCAGGTCCGCTTCGAGCTCGCGTACCAGGCGCTGGCGCCGGAGCTGGACGTCATCGCGCCGTGGCGCGAGTGGGACATCGTCTCGCGTGAAGACGCCATCGACTACGCCTCCTCGCGCGGCATCCCCGTGCCGGTAACGAAGAAGGATCCGTATTCGCGCGACCGCAACCTCTGGCATCTCTCGCACGAGGGCGGCCCGCTCGAGAATCCGTCGTTCGAGCCGGAACCGTCGATGTTCAAGCTCACCGTCGATCCGATGGCCGCGCCTGACGCGCCGGAGAAAGTCTCCATCACGTTCGAAGCGGGCGTTCCGGTTGCCGTCAACGGCGCGGTGATGTCGCCGGCCGCGATCGTGATCGCGCTGAACGAAATCGGAGGACGCAACGGCGTCGGCCGCGTCGACCTCGTCGAGAATCGGCTGGTCGGCATCAAGTCGCGCGGCGTGTACGAAACGCCCGGCGGCACGCTGCTCGTCACCGCGCTCAAGGCGCTCGAATCGATCACACTCGACCGCGACAGCATGCACGAGAAAGAGCGCATCGCCACGCGCTACGCGGAGCTCGTCTACTTCGGCCAGTGGTTCTCGCCACTCAAGGAAGCGTTCGATGCCTTCGCCGATTCGATCACCGCGAAGGTCAGCGGCACCGTCACGCTCAAGCTGTACAAAGGAAATGCGACGATCGTCGGCCGTACGTCGCCGAACTCGCTGTACAACGAGGAGCTGGCCAGCTTCAACATGACCGGCTACGACGCCCGCGACGCGGCCGGATTCATCCGCGTCTTCGGCCTGCCGACGCGTGGACGCAACCGCATCTCCGCCGACAAAAACGACGACACGCTGCCCGCCGATGAAGTGACGGCCGCGCGGCTGCGGAAGGCGGCCGGTTGACGCAAAAGTTGTGGGGCGGGCGCTTCGAGGGCGAGCCGTCGCCGTTGCTGCGGCGGCTCAACGACTCGTTCGCGTTCGACCGCGAGCTGTTCGACGACGACGTGGAAGGCTCGATCGCCTGGGCGCGCGCGCTGGCTGGTGCCGGCGTGCTGTCCGACGACGAGCTCGACGCGATCCTCGGTGCGCTGGTGCGCATCGAACCGCCCACGAGCGGCGATTACGAAGACGTCCATTCGTACGTGGAGGCGAAGCTCTACGAACTGATCGGCGCAGGCGCCGGCAAGTTGCACACCGGCCGCTCGCGCAACGATCAGGTGGCGACCGATCTCAAACTCTGGCTGAAGCGCGCCTGCAACGAAGCGCTCGACATTGTCACGACGCTCATCGCCACGCTGGCCACTCGCGCGTCCGACGAAGCGGCGACGCCGATGCCGGGATACACGCATTCCAAACAGGCCGAGCCGATCACCTTCGGACACTGGTGCCTCGCGTACGTCGAAATGCTGCGCCGCGACCGCGCGCGCTTCACCAGCGCCGTCGAACGCGGCGACGAATCGCCCCTCGGCTCGGGTGCTCTCGCCGGCACGCCGCTCTCCATCGACCGCGACGAGCTGGCCCGTTCCCTCGGCTTCGCGCGCGCGACCGCGAATTCGATCGATGCCGTCTCCGATCGCGACTTCGCTGCTGAGTATCTGTTCGCCTCGGCGATGCTGCTCACGCACCTCTCGCGACTCGCCGAGGATTTGATCTTCTTCACCTCGGACGAAGCGTCGTATGCCGAGCTGCCCGATGCGATGGCCACCGGTTCCTCGCGCATGCCGCAGAAAAAAAATCCCGACGTCCTCGAACTCGCTCGCGGATATGCGGCGCGTTCCATCGGCGAACTGACCGGCTTCATCGCCCTGCTCAAAGGATTGCCGCTCGCGTACGACAAAGACCTGCAGCTCGACAAAGAGCCCCTCTTCCGCACGCGCGCCGTCATCGCTTCGCTCCTTCCCGCGCTCAACGAATTGATCGCAGGACTGTCGCTCGATCGCGACCGCATGCGCGCCGCCGCCGGCGGCGACGCCCTCATCGCCACCGCCGTCGCCGACGCCCTCGCCGCGACCGGAATGCCATTCCGCGAAGCGCACGATCAGGTCAGCCGGAACCTCGCGAATCTGCCATCGCTCGCTCAATCCCACGGAGTGACGTTGGACGGCATGCTCGCCAAGAAAAACTCCTATGGCGGCACGGCGCCGGAGCGCGTTCGCGCGGCGGCACAGGAGTGTTTGAAGTCATGAAGGCGAACCGTCAGCTCGGCGCGGCACAGACAAGAGTGTCTGTGCCACATTGTTTTGCGCCCTTCGCCAACATCGACTCGGCCCTGCTGAAACCCGAAATCAGTGTGGCACAGACACTCTTGTCTGTGCGCAGCGGCGCAGCCGCGCGAATCGCCAACCAGCCATGAGACTCCCCAAAGGTTTCCTCGCCTCCGGCGTTCGTGCCGGCATCCGCAAGAAGCGGCCGGACCTCGGGCTCATCGTCGCGCCCGATGGCGCGAACGCTGCCGCTGTCTTCACGAAGAATCGTTTCCAGGCCGCGCCGGTCACACTGTCGAAAGCCGCGCTCAAAAACAGCGGCGGCAAATTGAAAGCCGTCGTCGTCAACGCCGGCTGCGCGAATGCCGTCACCGGCAAGGCCGGTCACGATGCCGCGAAACGCGTCCGCTCGCGCGCCGCCGAACTGCTGGCCTGCAGCGATGACGAAATCTTCATCGCATCCACCGGCGTCATCGGCGTCGTTCTTCCGGACAAAAAAGTCCGCGACACGCTGCCGGATGCCATCACGCGCCTTTCCTCCGGCGGCATCGACGCGCTCTCGCACGCCATCCTTACCACCGACGTCGGCCCCAAGGTCACGCAGGCCGCCTTCACCCTCGGCGGCAAGCGCGGACGCGTCGTCGGCGTCGCCAAAGGCGCGGGCATGATCCATCCCAACATGGCCACCATGCTCGGCTTCGTCATGACCGACGCCGCGCTCGATCCCGCCACGCTCAAACGCTCGCTGACGATTGCCGTCGATCAGAGTTTCAACGCGATCTCCGTCGATGGCGATACATCGACCAACGACACCGTCCTGCTGATGGCCTCCGGAAAACTCGGCAACAACGCGCGCGCCGACGTCGCCGACTTTCAACGCGCGCTCAACGCCGTCTGCCGCGATCTCGCCTGGATGATCGTCCGCGACGGCGAAGGCGCCACGCGCGTGATGGAGCTGACCGTCCGCGGCGCGAAAACCGATCGTGACGCGAAACTGGCCGCACACGCCGTCGCCACCTCACCGCTCGTAAAAACCGCGCTGCACGGTGGCGACCCGAACTGGGGCCGCATCCTGGCCGCCCTCGGCCGCAGCGGCGCGCGCTTCAACGTCAAGCGCGTTTCGCTTTCCGCTGCGAATGTGCAACTTGTCGCCAACGGCGAGCCCGCAGTCTACAAAGAGAAAGACGCCGCGAAAGTCTTCACCCGCGAACGCGTCCCGATCCTCCTCGACCTCGGCGGCGGCACCGCCACCACCGTCGTCCTCGCCTCCGACCTCGGCCACGACTACATCTCCATCAACGCCGACTACCGGTCGTAACGATTACACTTCCGCGCCATGCGGAAGCTGATCGCCACACTTCTCCTTTTCTCCGCCACCGCCGCGTTCTCCGCGATGCACGATCCTGTCGCCGCGCGGCACGGAATGGTGGCGTCGACGAGCGGGATCGCGTCGCAGATCGGCGTCGACGTCATGAAAAAGGGCGGCAACGCCGTCGACGCCGCGGTGGCGACCGCTCTGGCGATGGCCGTTACCTGGCCGGCCGCCGGCAACCTCGGCGGCGGCGGATTCATGCTCATCCGAATGGCCGATGGAACGAGCGAGGCCATCGACTATCGCGAGCGCGCGCCGCTGGCGGCATCGCGCGACATGTATCTCGACGCGAACGGCAAAGTCATCAAAGGCGCATCGACGGACGGCTACAAAGCGATCGGTGTTCCGGGCACCGTGGCCGGGCTGATGCTCGTCCACAAGCGTCACGGCAAATTGAAATGGAGTGAGCTGGTCGAGCCGGCGCGGAAACTTGCGGCCGAGGGATTTGTCGTGAGCCCGTTTCTCGACGAAGTCTTTCGCGACAAAGAGACGCTGAAGAAACTCGAGCCGTGGCCGGAGAGCCGGCGCATTTTTCTGCGCGATGGACATTTCTACGCGATGGGCGAGCGCTTCAAACAGCCGGAGCTTGCCGCCACTCTGGCGCGTCTCCAGACCAATCCGCGCGATTTCTACGAAGGTGTGACCGCGAAACGGATCGTGGCCGACATGAAAGCGCACGGCGGTCTGATCACGATGCAGGATCTGCGCGAATACAAGCCGGTGATCCGCACGCCGTTGCGCGGCAGTTATCGCGGACACGACTTCATCGTCATGCCGCCGCCGTCGTCGGGCGGCATCGCCATCATTGAAATGCTGCACATGCTGGAGAAGTACGACGTCGCCGCGACCGGCTGGCAATCGGCGCGCTACCTCCATCTCATTACCGAGGTAATGCGAAGGGCGTTTGCGGACCGGGCGGAGTTTTTAGGGGATCCCGATTTCGTCAAGTTGCCGGTATCGGCGCTGACTTCGAATGCATTCGCCGAGGAGCGAAGGAAGACGATCGACGTCGCGCATGCATCGAAGTCGAGCGAGATTCGCGCGGGCGATCCGGCGCCGTTCGAGCGGACCGACACCACGCACTTTTCCGTCGTCGACGGCGACGGGAACATGGTCAGCAACACGTACACGCTGAACGACTGGTTCGGCGCCGGCGTCACGGCCAAGGGCACGGGCATCCTGCTCAACGACGAGATGGATGACTTCACCTCGCAGCCGGGCGTGCCGAACGTCTATCAGTTGATTCAAAGCGAGAAGAACGCCATCGCGCCGAAGAAGCGGCCGCTGTCGTCGATGGTGCCGCTGATCATGCTGCAGGACGGCAAGCCGTGGCTGGCGGTCGGCGCCGCCGGCGGGCCGCGCATCATCAGCACCGTGCTGGAGATCGTGCTGGCCGAGGTCGATTTTCATGTGTCGATTCAGGAAGCGGTCGATGCGGGGCGCATTCATCATCAATGGATGCCCGATACGATTTTCTGGGAGCCGAACGGAATCAATCCCGACTCGCGCGCCGCGCTCGAGGCGATGGGCCACACGTTCGCGGAAAAGCCGTTCGACCACATCTCCGATGCGAACGCGGTGATGATCGATCCGAAGAGCGGCCTGCGATACGGCGGTGCCGATCCGCGGCGGTCGGGCGTCGCGATCGGATGGTGACGATGCGACGCGTCTGGTTGATCGGCGCGATCGTCGTCCTGTGCGGACCGTTGGTGACCTGGAGCAGTTTCCTTCGCACGCATCGGCTCGAAGTGCCCGCGTCGCCGACCGAGAACGATCAGCCGCAGCTCGCCGCGTACTGGCGATTTCTGGCGGCCGCGCGGCCGCTCGTTCCGGCGGGATCGTCGTACACGATCAAAGCGAAGACGCCTGATGACGAGACGCAGCTGTTCATGCTCTCCGCCGGCCTGTACGCCGACGTCACGCCGTATCCGGCCACGTACGTCTGGCAGCCGCAGCCCGGCGGCGGAAGCGAAGCAAAGTACGTTCTCGTTTACGGCGCGCCGGAGTGTCCGGCCGACGCGCCGTCGATGCACATCGTCGCCGGCGGTGCGGTCTGCGTGCGCGATAAGCCATGACAGTGCTTGCGTACATAGCCGCCTACGCGCTGATCCCGCTGTTCGGCCTTTCGCTGGCGTCGTCGATCGAGTCGCGCAGCGCGCGCATCGGCTTCGCGTTTCTGGCCGGCGCGCTGCTGCTGACGATCGAAGCGACGCTCTTTACGACGGTGGGGATTCGCTGGAGCATCGTCGGATTGTCGTTGCCGCTGCTGTTCGCCAGCGGAATCGTGTTCTGGCGAACAACACGCACAGACAAGAGCGTCTGTGGCACACCGGCCGCGCTTGCAATCATCGTCGTCGCCATCCTTCACTTCCTGCTCTCGATCATCACCACGCAATCGATCAATCCCGACTTCGTCCTTTTCTGGGGGACGAAATCGGTGCACTTCGCGTTGTCGCGATCGCTCGACGCCGGCTATCTCATGTCGCGCTTCGCGCCGCCGCGCATCGACTACCCACCGCTGCTGCCGATCGTGCAGGCGTGGGGGATTCTCTTCTCGCATCACATGCCGTGGATCACCGCCGCCGCGATGTCCGCCGTCTGGCTGGCGGCGGCCGTTCCGGTGATCAATTGGCTGACCGGATCGATTCACGCCACCGCCTTCTGGACGGCGGCCATGGCTGCATCGCTGGCGTTCTGCGGCAGCGGCGGAAATGCCGAGGCCATGCTGGTGATGTACATCTCGGTGGGAGCGGCGGCGATCGTGGCGAAGCGAACATCGATCGCCGCGATCGCCTTCGCCGGCGCGATGCTGACGAAGGAGGAAGCGCTGGTGACGATCGGCGCGATCCTCATCGGCGTCGTGATTTACGACCGTGGGATTCGACGCGCCGCGATCCTGGCCGCATCATCGGCCGCGGGTGCGTCGCTCTGGTTCGCGTTTCAGAAACTCTTCGGCATGCACGTCGGGTATGACCGCGTCACGCTCACACATACGTTTCACTGGGACAACCTGCCGACGATCTTCCGCGAAATGCCGAAAAGCCTGGCCGCGGGATGCTGGGGGTTGTCGTGGCTGATCGCGCTGGCGATCATCATTTACATCGCCGTGAGGATGCCCGCGCGGCTGAAAATCGCGATCCCGCTTCTCGTTCCCATCCCGCTTCTCTTCGCGTTTTTCGTTTACCTCTACCTGCAGTACGAAAGCTCGCTGGCGATGAAGATGTGGTGGGTGCTACCGCGGCTGTCGATGCCGGCATTGTCGCTGCTCATCCTGGCGGCGGCGTTTGCGGCTGACGATAGAATGCGCGCCCATGATTGAAAAGAAGCCGCTGGTCGCGTTCGCGAACAAAGAACGCGATCGTTTCGAAACCGCTCTCCGCAAGTTCGTCGACATCCCGACCGTCTCCGCCGACGCCGACCGGCTGCCCGACATCCGACGCTGCGCCGAGCTGGCGGCATCGACGATCCGCGACTTCGGCGGCGAGGCGGACATCCTCGAAACGGACGGCAATCCGATCATCCACGGCCGTTTCAACAGCGGCAGCAATCTGCCGACCGTCACGGTCTACAACCACCTCGACGTTCAGCCGGCCTCGCGCGAAACCGAACCGTGGACATCCGACCCCTTCGTCTTCACCAAAGACGGCGACCGCTACCTCGGGCGCGGCACGACCGACGATAAAGGTCCTGCGCTGACCGCGCTCTTCGGCATCCGCGCCGCGCGCGAGGCGGGCGTCAAAGCGAACATGCACTTGCTTTGGGAGCTGGAGGAGGAGATCGGCTCGCCCAGCTTCGAGGGCGCGATGAAGAAGTACGGCAAGCAGCTGGCAACGGATTCCGTCCTCGTCTCCGACACGATCTGGGTCTCGCGCCAACGCCCTGCCTGTCCCGCCGGCCTCCGCGGCCTGCAGGGATTCGAGCTCGTTCTCGAAACCGCGGCCACCGATCAGCACTCCGGCGTCACCGGCGGCGGAGCGCGCAATCCGATCGGCGAGCTGATGAAGCTCGTCTCCGAGATGTACGACGCCACAACAGGAAAAGTGAAGATCAAAGGCTTCTACGACGACGTCGAGCCGCCCTCGAAAAAGGAGCTGGCGGACTTCCGGGCATCCGGCTTCACCGTGAAGAACTTCAAGAAGGATCACGGCTTCAAATCGGTCCGTACCGAGGACGCCGACGAGATGATGAAGCGCATCTGGGCCATGCCGACGTTCGAAGTACACGGCCTGGTCGGCGGCTACACCGGTCCGGGCATCAAGACCATCATCCCGCCGCGCGCGGCGGCGAAGATCTCCTGCCGCCTGGTGCCGAATCAGGACCCGAAAAAAATTCTGAAGCTCGTGCGCGAGTTCGTGAAACAGCGCAATCCGGACGTGAAGGTCGTCGCCGAGTCTTCGATGCTGCCGTACAAAGCGCCGACGACCGGAGTGCTGGCCGACGCCGTGCGCAGCTCGATGAAATTCGCGTTCGGACGCGAGCCGGTCTTCGTCCGCGAAGGCGGCTCCATCGGCGCGATCGTGTCGATGGAAAAGATCCTCAAAGTCCCCGTGCTCTTCCTCGGCCTCTCACTCCCAGAGCACGGTTACCACGCCCCGAACGAGAACTACGACTGGCAGCAAGCCAGCGGCGGCATGGTGGCCTTCGCGAAGTACTTCGACGAGATCGCGAATCTGTAAAGCGCTGACCCGCACCATTCAACGAACGACAGGTTCCTACACCGGCGGCTTCGCCGGCTGCGGGGCCGGCTGCACGGGCGTTCCCGGCGTCGGCGGCGGTGCCTGCATCGACGGATCCGTAACCGGCCGCGCCGGAGTCACGATGTCCTTCGCGGCGGGCTGCGTCGAGGGCGCTTCGAGGCCTTGCTGCACGTAGCCGGGCGGCGTGGCCTGGAAGGACATGCTCGCGCGCGCGTGCTCTTTCGGATACGCCTTCAGCAACGCCAGGTCGATCAGCTTGCTGTCGAGAATGCGTGGATTCACGCGCACGTCGAGGAGCGAATGATTGATCAGGAACGCTTTCGCGTAGTAGTCGATCGCTGCTTGCTGATGGTCGCGTTTCTCCTCCATCAGGCCGAGTTGGAAGAGCGCCGCTGAATGGCCCGGCTTGTAATGCACGGTGCGAGCGAAGGCGAAATGCGAGCCGCTCCAATCGCCGCGCGACATCCGCACCAGGCCGAGGTTGTACCAGGCCGGGTAGAAATGGGCGTCGGCGTTCACGGCGCGCTCGAACTCCACCTCCGCGTCTTTCGGGAAGCCCTTCTGCAGCAGCATCTGGCCGAGCTGATTGTGCAGGCTGGCCGATCGCGGATTGGCCTGCAGCGCGTTCACCGTCGCGGTGATCTGCGCGTCGAGCGGCGAGCCGGTGTTCAGGTAGCGCCCGTAGAACGGATTCGCATATGGGTTCTGATCGTGATGGTGGACGGAGGCGCAGGAAGCCAGCGCCACGGTTGCCGCAATGAGTAGGAGACGTTTCATCATCATTCCTGGATCGGTTTCGCTTTCAACTTTACTTTGCCGTCGACGACGTCCACACGGAAGGCGACGACGTCCACATGATATTTCTCGCGCACGAGATCACTCTGCTTCTGGATCATTGATTTGAGTTGCTCGATGGTGATGTTCGGCAGCTTGCCGAGTTTCAGGTGTTCCTTTTCGATATCGCCGAACAGCCGCTGGATTTCTTCACCGTTCGTGCCCGGCGCCACCTTTACATACGGATCGAGCTTCGGCGACGTTACGCGAGCCGCGGAGGGCGGCGGCGCGATCGGTTCCATCGGAGCGTTCAACGCTGCCGACCGGCGCCGGAAATCGAGAGGCCCTTCCTCCCGCTCCCGCATCTTCCGTCCCCACAGTTCGCGAAGCTGGTTGTAGCGCGTCAGGAGCTGCGAATAGCGAAAGCGGCGCGCATTGTCGCGCATCTTCTGTTTGCCGAGCTCGTAGATGTAGACCTCGACCAGCCGCCGTTCGTGCATCGGCGGAAACTTCTGGATGCCCGCGAAGAACTGGTCGTACTTGTTCTTCAGCTTGCGGATGTCCTCTTCGAGCTTGTCCAGCTCGTCGTCCTGTTTGATCACGGTCTGGCCGATACAATACGCGCCCATGCCTAAATCGAGGTCATCCTCGGGAGATTCCGCCGCGCTCCGCAGCATCCCGTCCGTGGAGCGGATCCTGTCGAGCGAGGCATTCGCGGGCGTGGTTCGCGACTTCGGACGCGATGCCGCGAAGGACGCTGTCGTCGCGCATCTGGAAACCGTACGCATCGAACGGAGACCGTTCGACGAAAACGCCGCGGCCGATGACGTTCTCCAAACACTCACCGTCGCGACCGCATCGACGCTGCGCCGAGTCATCAACGGCACCGGAATCATCATCCACACGAACCTCGGCCGCTCGCCGATCGATGCCGAGGTCTGGTCGCGCGCCGCGGCGATCACAACCGGATACTCGAATCTCGAATACGACCTCGGCGACGGCAGCCGAGGACGGCGCGACGAGCACCTGACGCAGATTTGCCGGACGCTGTTTGGCTGCGAAGCGGCGATTCTGACCAACAACAACGCTGCCGGGACGTTGCTGCTCCTGGCAGCCGTGGCCGGCGCACAGACAGGAGTGTCTGTGCCACACGAAGTCATCGTCTCGCGCGGCGAGCTGGTCGAGATCGGCGGCTCGTTCCGCGTTCCCGACGTGATCCAGCAAGGCGGTGCGCGGCTCCGCGAAGTCGGGACGACGAACCGCACGCGCGCCGCCGATTACGACGCCGCCATCACCGAGGCCACCGCCGCGATGCTGCGCGTGCATCGCTCCAACTTCGAGATCATCGGCTTCACCGAATCGCCGTCGATCGAGGAACTCATCACGATCAGCAAAAAGCGCGGAATCCCGCTGCTGTACGACGAAGGCAGTGGACGCGTCGTCGATCTCGCGCCGTACGGTTTCACTTCCGCCCCGACCATCCGCGAGCTGATCGCGCTCGGCGTCGACGCCCTCACCTGCTCAACCGACAAACTGATCGGCGCCACGCAGGGAGGCCTCATTCTCGGCAGCGAGGAGATCATCAGCCGCTGCCGCAAACATCCGCTCATGCGTGCACTGCGCGCCGGCAAGGAGTCGTACGCCATCATCGCCGAGACCTTGCGTGTCTTCGCAACCGGCCGCCACGAAACCGAGATCCCGATCTACCGCATGCTGGCCTCAACGATAGCTGAGCTGCGCAGCCGCGCCGCCGAAATGATCGCCGGAACCTCCTGCCGCATCATCGACAGCGCCTGCGCCCTCGGCGGCGGCACGACGCCGACCGAGACGATCCCGTCGATCGCCATCGAGATACCCGGCAACGCGAGCCACCTCGCGACGCGTTTTCTCCAAAACGATCCGCCGATCGCAGGACGCATCGTCGACGATCGCTTCACGATCGAAGTGCGAACTCTCGATGATCGCGATCGACTAGTCGTCGCCGCCGCGCTAGGCGCCATCCTGAGTTGACGCCAGCATCCCCTCAATCTGTCCCCGCGATTGCTCGAGCAGCGTGTCCTTCGCGCGGACGCTGACGCCGGCGGTTTCGATGACCGTTCCCACGCGGATCGTGACCACGCCGGGTGTAATCCGCTTCGCGCCGACGCGGAAGACCTCGTACGTTCCGTCGATGGCCAGCGGCAGGATGGGCAGTTCCGAGCGAATGGCAAGAAGGAACGCGCCGCGCTGAAAGGGGCGCATGGCCACCTCGCGGGAGCGTCCTTCCTCGGGGAAGATCACGATCGTGTTGCCTTTGCGGATGCGCTCCACCGCCAGGTCGAACGACTTCACCGCCGTGCGCCGGTTCTTGCGGTCGATGGGGATGAAGCCGGCGCGGCCGATGGCCCAGCCGAAGATCGGGATGCTGAACAGACTCTTCTTGGCCATGAAGCGGATCGGCTGCGGAATCGCCGCGAAAATGCAGGGGATGTCGAAATACGAATGGTGATTCGCGATCAGGATGTAGCGCTTCGCGCGGTCGATCGTCTCCATCCCCTCGGTGCGAATCTCCACGCCGGCACCCCACAGCACCAGCCGCGCCCAAAGCCGGATGACCGGATCGATCAAGGGCGAAGCCGACGACAGCATGGCGATGATCAGCACCGTCGTCGCCAGCGGAATCGTCACGACGATGGCCACGAGCGCGGCCCAGATGGTTCGCAACATGAGCGGCGCATCTTACGACGGGCTGCCGACAGCCGGTGTACAATCCGCCTCCTCCAAAATGATCCCCGCCAAGGTCTTTCAAACAGATCCATCCAAAGGAGAAAGACGTGTCCGATAGCATGACCGCGACGGCGGTTCTCGATGAGCCTGTGAGCCGCGCCGCAACGACCGTCAACGACTGCACGATCCACGTGGCTACCGTCAACGGCTCCGGCTCCCAGTCCTCGAACACAGTCCTGATGCGCTCGATTTTTCAGATGGGCGTGCCAGTCAGCGGCAAGAACATGTTTCCCTCGAACATCGCCGGCCTGCCGACGTGGTTCACCATCCGCGCGAACAAAGACGGCTGGATCGCCCGCAAAAAAGAAGTCGACATCATGATCTGCATGAATGCGGCGACGGCACGCGAAGACGTCATGGCCTTGCAGCCGGGCGCCGTCTGCATCTACGACGCGCCGCTCAACTGCAAAGGGATGCGCGACGACATCACCTTCTTCGAAGTCCCGTTCGCGAAACTGGCCGGCGAGCTGTCGCAGGATTCGCGGCTGCGCAAGCTGCTCACGAACATGATCTACGTCGGCATCGTGGCCGAGCGCCTCGGCATCGAGCGCGACGAGATCGTCACCGCCATCACCAAACAGTTCAAGGGCAAACAGAAAGCGATCGATCCCAACGTCGCCGCCATCAACAAAGGGATGGCCTACGCGCTCGAGAACCTGCCGGCGCAACACCGCTGGCGGATCGAACGGATGAACGCCACGGCCGGCAAGATCATCATCGACGGCAATGCCGCCGCGGCCATCGGCGCCATGTTCGGCGGCGTCACCGTCGTCACCTGGTATCCGATCACGCCGTCGTCGTCGCTCTGCGAGTCGCTGATCGACTACATGAAAGAGCATCGCATCGGGCCGGACGGCAAAGCCACGTTCGCAATTGTTCAGGCCGAGGATGAACTGGCGGCCATGGGGATGGTGTTGGGCGCGGGATGGGCGGGCGCGCGGTCGCTCACGTCCACCTCGGGACCGGGCATCTCATTGATGGCCGAATTCGCGGGACTCGGATACTTCGCCGAATTGCCCGGCGTGATCTGGGACATCCAGCGCGTCGGTCCGTCGACGGGACTGCCCACGCGCACCGCGCAGGGCGACATCCTGGAAGTGCACTATCTTTCGCACGGCGATACGCAACATATCGCACTGATTCCGTGCTCCGTCGCCGAGTGCTTCGACTTCGCCGGCGAGGCGCTCGATCTCGCGGAGATGTTCCAGACTCCGATCTTCGTCCTCTCCGATCTGGATCTCGGCATGAACAACCACATGTCCGATCCGTTCGTCTATCCGACCAAGCCGTACCGCCGCGGCAAAGTGCTCAGCGCCGAGCAGCTCGAAGAGCTCGGAGGCAAGTGGGGACGCTATCTCGACGTCGACGGCGACGGCATCCCCTACCGCACGCTGCCCGGCACCGATCACCTGATGGCGTCGTACTTCACGCGCGGTTCCGGCCACGACACGCACGCCCGCTACTCCGAGAAACCCGCCGATTACAAAGCGACCGTCGACCGCCTGGCGAAGAAGTTCCAGACCGCGAAGCAGTTCGTGCCGCAGCCGGTCATCGATCGCCGTCCGAACGCGAAGATCGGTTTCATCGCATATGGAACCACCGACGTGGCGCTCGAAGAGTCGCGTTACCAGCTCCGCAACGAGCACGGCGTCGAGACCAGCTACCTTCGGCTGCGCGCGCTCCCCTTCACCGATGACGTGAAGGCGTTTGTCGAAGACCACGATCGCGTCTACGTCGTCGAACAGAATCGCGATGGGCAGATGGGCGACCTGCTTCGCCTGGAAGTGGGCGATATCCAGCACAAGCTGCGCAAAATACTGCACTACACCGGCCTCCCCTGCGACGCGCGATCGATCACCGATTCGCTGCTGCAGATGGAACAGGACGGCACGCGCGTGATCCGAATCGGCCTCGGCGCCGACGCGGTGACGCAGACGATCTCGGAGGACTAAGCCATGGCTGAAAGCGTTCTCAAACTCCCCAACGAAGCCGCCGCGCCGAAGGAAAACCGCCTCGGCCTCAAAGCGCTCGACTACCAGGGCGGCAAATCGACGCTCTGCGCCGGCTGCGGCCACGACGCCGTCAGCAACCAGATCGTCCGCGCCTTCTACGAGATGAACGTGAAGCCGGAGAAGGTGGCGAAGTTTTCCGGCATCGGCTGCTCGTCGAAAACGCCCGCCTACTTCCTCGGCCGCGCGCACGGATTCAACAGCGTTCACGGACGCATGCCCGCGGTCGCCACCGGCGCGATGCTCGCCAATCAGCATCTGGTCAGCATCGGCGTCTCCGGCGACGGCGACACCGCTTCGATCGGCCTCGGGCAGTTCATGCATCTCGTCCGCCGCAACATCCCGATGATCTACATCATCGAAAACAACGGCGTGTACGGCCTGACCAAAGGGCAGTTTTCCGCCACCGCCGACGAAGGTTCGAAACTGAAGACCGGCGTGATCAACGACCTTCCGCCGATGGATCTCTGCGCGCTGGCCGTGGAGCTCGGATGCGGTTTCGTCGCACGCGGCTACGCCGGCGATCCGAAGCAGATGGTGAACATCCTCAAGGCCGCCATCGCCCACGACGGCCTCGCCGTCATCGACGTCATCTCCCCCTGCGTCACCTTCAACAATCACGACGGCTCGACCAAGGGCTACGCCTATTCGAAGGAGCACGACGAACTGCTGCACCAGATCGGTTTCGTGCAGTCGTACGAACAGATCGAGATCGATTACGAGCCCGGCACGATGCGCGAAGTGACGCTGCACGACGGTTCGCGCCTGCTCCTGAAAAAGCTGGAAGAGGACTACGACCCGTCAAACGCGGTACAGGCGCTCCAGCGCTCGCACAAAGCGATCGAAGACGGCGCCATGCTCACGGGCCTCATCTATCTGCGACCGGAGAAGAAGAGCTTCCTGACGCTGCTGAACATGACCGACAAACCTCTCTGGTCGCTGAATGAAGCCGAGACCCGTCCGCCGAAAGAAGCGCTCGAGCAGATCATGCGGGAACTGATGTAGCAACAGGCATAGGCGCGTCAGATCGCCGGCTGGTCCCGATTCTGCCGGCAATCGCTCATTCACCGGAAACCGCTGATCAAAACAGCGTCGCGCGAATTTGTCACTTTCGAAATGGCGAAGCGGGTGCCGTCGGGAGACAGATCCCAGAAGTTCGCGTGCCCTTCACCGAAGCTCGTCAGGCGGCGCGGCTTGCCGTTGAATGGATACATCCAAATGTTATTGGGATCGGCCGGCCCGCTGTTGATCAACAGCGCGTTGCCATCGTGAAGCCAGCGAATCGTTGAGCCTATATGAACGCCGCTCAACGCCGCATGCCACAGCAGACGTCCATTGCTGGCGGCGATCACCGCGCCGCTGGCCGCGTATTCGTCCGGGTCGCCATAGAAGAACGCGATGCGATCGCCGGAAGGCGACCATTGTGGTGACGAAGAGATTTCGCGAACAAAAGGGGCCGGCGTGCCACCGCTCATGGGGACCCGCCAGAGACGGCGATTCCGCTGGAACACGAGTGACTTTCCATCGGGACTGACTGCGATCGGCGCCGCATCAGCGCCCCTCACGATGACGCGCCGCATCTCTCCGCCGAATGTCGTGAAACGAATCTCGTTTCCTTCGAGGCGCATCGACACGTACGCTACGCCGTCGCGAAACGGCGCCGGAAAGACGTTGTTGAAGCCGTCGCGCGTCAGCCGCATCTTCCCGCTTCCGTTCGCGTTCATCAGATAGAGCGAATGATTCTTTTCTTCGATCGACGCGAACACGATGTGGCCGTCTGCCGTGAACGACAAGCCGCGCAAGTCGTCGAACTTTCCACCGGAAATCTTCTGGGGCGGAGCGCCGCCGGCAAGCGGAGCCGACCAGACTTGCGCGCTCGAATCCCAGTTCACGCTCAGAAGCGACTTCCCGTCAGCCGTGATACTGACGCTGCGATACAAGGAAACGTCATTCGTGATCCGCCGCGGTATTCCGCCCGGATAAGTGATCAGCCAGAGTTGGAGTTGCGACATGCCGGTCGCTGCTGCTGTAATGATTCCGCTGCCATTGGGGAGCCATACCGACTGGCCGATGAGCGGCCAACCGGCATCAAGGACCGTGTGTTCGTGACCGCTGTTGGGGTCGACGACGATCAGCTTGCATGCTGGTGGATCGGCGCTGCGCTGTACGCTGGTTGCGATCAGCGTCCCGTCCGCTGACCAGGACGGGCCGGTGAAAAGAATTGGCGCGAACCGTTCGGGCAGTCTGCGTGTGGCGATCGGGCGGGCCTCTGTTCCATCGCTGTTGGCAATCATCAGGGCGCTCTCGCCCGGCCGCGGAAATTCTGCTCGCACCCAAGTGATTCGTTTCCCGTCGGGAGAGAACCCTGGCGGACTGTCCATGCCATCGAGGAGATGCTCCGGCTGCCCTCCGATCGCCGCGATCCGATACAACGAGCCAATCTGATGCTCGGAATCCTTCAGTACATAGGCAATCGCGTTTCCATCCGGCGTGAATGTCTCGCCCCAGATACCCCAACTGCTCGGCGGGACCAATTCGAGCTCCTGGCCGGTGGCGAGCTGCCGTAATCGTAAGCTTCCATCGGCCAGCGAGTACGACACGTATTTGCCGTCGGGCGAGATCACGGCGTGGATCACATCGCCTCGTGCCGTGACGCGCTGGATGGACAACGGCGACGGCGGCGCGGCGGCGGGCGGTCGCCTGAGATACCACCAGATCGCGAGCACTGCGACGCTGACGACCACGAAAAGGAGCACTGTACTGAAGCCGCTACGGCGCCCGCCGTCCGCCGTCCGCGGGGTATCGATTCCCCGCAACAACTGGCGCACGTCGATCGTCATGTCCTTCGCCGACTGATATCGCGATTCGGGATCCTTCGCCATCGCTTTGCGAACGATTCGCTGAAGTTCCGCGGGCGCATCGGGCAGGAATTCGTTCAACGACGGAGGATCGGCATGAAGGACTTGATGAAGAGTGTCGATGGGAGTTTCGCCACGAAAGGCGCGCCGGCCCGTCACCATCTCGAAGAGGATGCAGCCGAGCGAAAAAATATCGGAGCGGTGGTCGACGAGCTTTCCCTGCGCCTGCTCGGGTGACATGTAGCCGACCGTCCCCATCACCGTTCCCGGTTCAGTCGGTTTGAGGAACGTGCTGGCGGCCGCATCGGCGGCAAAAGCGACGTCAGGGTGCAGCTTGGCCAGCCCGAAATCGAGCACCTTCGCGTACCCATCCCGGGAAATCATGATGTTTTCCGGCTTCAGGTCGCGGTGCACCACACCTGCGCCATGTGCCGCCGCCGTGGCGCCGGCGATCTGTGAGAACAACTCGAGAAGGTGTTCGAGTGAAAGCCGTTCGGACGCAAGAAGATCACGGAGCGTCAGCCCGTCGATCTTCTCCATGGCGATGAAATGGACCGCGGTGTCGGCAGTATGGTGCTCGCCGATTTCGTAGATGGCCACGATATGCGGGTGGTTCAGTGCCGAAGCGGAACGTGCTTCCTGCACGAAGCGGCTGAGACGTTTCGCATCCTTCGTTGCCTCGGCCGGGAGGATTTTCAGGGCCACGTGTCTGCCCAGGGCTGGATCCAATGCGTCGTAGACCGATCCCATGCCCCCCTGTCCGAGAAGCGACACCATGCGATAACGGCCAACGTCGCTACCTGGCTCGAACATAGAGAATTGAGTCGAGGCTATCTTATGCGTGGCGAGCAAATCCAAGAAACTACCTAGAGCAATCCTAGAACTATCGCTGTCCTTCGCCCGATCTTCGAACAACAAAGGAGAAGATCATGCGTTCGGCCAATCTAGCGGTTGTATTGCTCTTATGCGCGGCGACAGTCCGGTCGGAAGAAATCGCCTGTCAATCATCCGTTCTCTCAGGTTTCTGGAGACTACTCGCGCAGGCGCGATTCGGCGAAGCGCAGCAGGAGCGGGCGGCGTTTGTGACTCGTGATGAGGACGGCAATTACCACCTCGTTTTCTGGCCTTTCCTGCGTGAACTGCGTCGAGCGAGTTACTTTGGGAAATTTCCACGGAATGTGGTTGCCATAGTCCACACGCATCCAAACGGAGAAGCCCTTCCTTCCGAGGGTGACCGTGAGCTCGCGCGCCGGATCGGCCTTCCGATTTATGTACTGACCCGCACGTGTGTTTCTCGCACCACAGGTAAGGACATCGACACTCTATGGCTAGGCGATTGGAATCCGACGACGCCCAGACGTACGGCTCCATCGGTCTGTTCGGGGGAAGGAAACGTCCCAAAGGTCGCCACGCGATAGCATGATGACTCGTGACGGCGATCATCTCTCATGCGCTACCAGTTCCTTGATTTCACTTTCGATCCAGTTGCACGAGAGCTTCGTCGCGGCAGCGAGCCGGTGCATCTATCGGGGAAGTCCTTTGACCTCCTGCTCCTGCTTATCGAGCAGCGTCCTCGGGCACTGCAAAAGCACGAGATTTACGATCGCCTATGGCCGGAGACTTACGTGGCAGAAGCGAATCTGCCAGTTCTCATTCGTGAGATCCGCACAGCCATCGGTGATGAGAAGCGCAAACTGATTCGAACTGTGCACGGCTTCGGCTACGCATTTGCCGCCGGCGTTCGTCAGATCGAGCGACCTTCTGATGACCGGGCAACGGGACTCGCGCATATCCTTGTGCATGCCGATCGTCCTTTCCGACTGGCGACTGGCGAGAACATCGTCGGACGCGATCCTTCTGCCGCCATCTTCATCCCGTCTTCGACCGTGTCACGCCATCACGCTCTGATTACGACGGACGTTATGACAGCGACCGTGGCCGATCTCGGGAGCAAGAACGGGACGCGAATCGATGGATCGTTGATCCAGAGCGCCACTCCGCTGCGAGACGGCTGCGTGGTCCGGTTCGGCTCGATCGAGATGGTTTACCGATGCTGCGATCCGAGCGGAGCCACGGAGAGCGTTCGCGCGAGTCTCATCGTCACGGCAGCGAAAAATCGGGATTCCCGCCAGTCATGACGGCGCACAACGGCCGAAGTCCAAAACCCACATACGGCGCGTTCCTTGCTCAGCAATATCGCATGAGCGAAGACGAAAAAGGCGCCACAGAAGAAGACACGCAGAAAATCGAAGTGATCCGCGGCGCGGAAGTCCTCGGCTACGAGGGCGCCGGACGCGAAGAGCACAGCGGCGAGAACTCGCCGACGCGCGCCAACGATCCCCGCGACGAGCTGGCGGACAACAAGCCCGAAGACATGCGCTAGCGGCGTTCGTCAGTGGAAGTCGACCGTGAGAGTGAACTTCACTGGCACGGGCTGACCGTGCATCTTTCCCGGGCGGAAGCGCCATTGCCTGACCGCTTCGAGCGCTGCATACGAAACGGCTGGAGCTGGTGAGCGGATGATTCGCGGCTGGCGCACCACGCCGTCAGCGTCAATTACCAGCTCGACGATCACGCGCGCTTCGACGAGCGCGTTGACCATCCCCGGCCGTTGTGGATCTCGCTTTCGGATGACTTGCGGCGGCTCCGCGCCACCGACCACGAAAACTCCTGAGATCGGAGGAACCGTAATCTCCGACTGCACAATTTGTGGATCAAGCAACCGGGCAACCTGCCAGTACCAGATCGCATTGTCCGCATTGCCGAGACCCTCCTCGGCGGACGCGCGCAACGACACGGTTTTCGCCAGCAGCTTGCTGGCTTCCGCATCCGCGCCGAGGTGCTCGAGCATGTGGTTCGTCAACTTGATCGAAGCCTTGCGCGCCTCGGCGTAGCGCTTCTGCTGCAATAGCGTCTCGATCGCGGTCTGATCGCGACGCCAGTCGTCCACACGATCCGCGAATGCACCGACGGCACAAAGCAGCAGCACGATGCATGTGATCGTTCGTCTCATTTTTTTCGAATCGCCGCCAAGCGGCTTTTCGCCTCAGGATGATCCGTGTCGATTTTCAGCACGTCCTCGTAGCAACTCTGCGCGCGTGAGATCAGCCCCTCGGTGCGATAGAGATCGCCGAGGGAGATGAGGACCTCGACCGAGTTCGGATCGAGCGACAGCGCGCGCTGGAAACTTTCCGCGGCATCGCGGCGCCATTTCGGATTGCGCTCCTGGCAGGCGCCGAGGAGGTGCCAGGCCTCGGCGTGATCGGGCGCGAAATTGACGGTTTGTTTGAGCAGCACGATCGCGCCGTAGTAATCGCCGGTCGCGCTCAGTTCGCGCGCACGCTGAAAATTCTGATTGGCGATCGAGCGCTGCGTCGCGCGCCGCTGCAACTCATCGCTGCCGCCGCGTCCCGTGCGCTGATCGAGCAACTTGTCGTACGCCGCACGCCGCACCGGATTCTCCAGCACCGCCGCGGCCTCGGCGATCCGCTTGTTGATCGCCGCAAGCGCATCGCTGACAACCGGCGGATACGTGGCCGGGTTGTATTGATGCTTTTTCTGCTCGGCCGCACTCAGAATCGTACCTCGCACCGCGGCGCGCGGAATCTCGAGAAGCTGGTAATGATCCATGGACGGCAATTGCCGCGACAGCGCCACCGCACGCAACGAGCGTTGATCGTTCGAACCGATAGCCGCGAGCAGCTCCAGATCGCGATGCATGTCGCTGTCGTCGATGGCCGCCACCGCGCGGCTCTGCGTGACGATCGAAAACAGGCCGAGCGTCATCATGGCGATGACCACGCGGGCCGCGGTGACCGAATCACTGGTGAACTGTTTCAGAAACGTCTCGATCGTCTGCGGCTCATGCAACGCCTCGGCGATCTTCCGCTCCGCATCCGTCAGCGGGACGGCGTCGAGCGAGATGCCGCTATCGTCCGGCTCGATCGTCCGCTTCAGATCGCCGAGGGAGCGACGGAGAACGAGACCGTTGGTGATACCGCGGATGCCGTCGAGCACGACTGCCGGCATCGACTGCAGGAACACTCGTTTTTCCGGCTCGATCGCCTCGGCATCCGTAAACGCCGCTGTGCCTTCATCGAGCGAAAAAAGCGGAGTGAACAGTGACGTCATCCACTCGCGCAGAAGCGTCTGGCGCGAGGACATGTCGAGAAGGCCGGACTCATGAAACTTCGCGGCGGCCTCGAGAGGATCGGCGACGGCGAGTGGCAGCGCGCGGTCCGCCGGCATCGCGTCGCGGCGCACCAGAAAATCCGCAAGCGAATCCTCGGGCGACGTCGAGGTGATCAGCGCCAGCTCGCCCTGCGCCCAGTAAAGAGTGCGGCGCATCGGCGCGTGGACGATCGTCAGCGACCCGGTTCTACGCTGTTGCAGGATTTCCCCTGCGATCACCGCGAACGGTGTGATCTCGATCCGCTCCAGACTCACGCCCGATCCCCTTATGTCCTTTCCATCGCTTTTAGCACAATGTGGCATGAAACGGGCTGCAACAGAAGCCGTCTAACTGTGCGTACGGCACCTTGAAAAGACTCAGAATGCAGCGTCTGCCAACGCTGTTCCGTTCTGCCGAGTGATGACCATGAGACTGATGACGAAGTTCGCATTTCCGTTGCTGGCGGTGCTCGCGTTCAGCGTTTCCGCCGCAGCGCAACAGACTTCCGACGATCCTTACGAATTCATTCTTGCCAAGCTGGCCGCCGATGACGGCCGCTTCGACGAGGCTCTTTCGCGCATCGACAAGATCGTCGAAAAGAATCCGCAGAACGCGGTCGTGCTCTACGAACGAGCGCTGATTCTCATCGACGCATCGAAGGTCGACGCCGCCGAAGCCGAGTTGCGCAAAGTCGTCGCACTGCAGCCGAACTTCTACGACGCCGAGCGCGTTCTCGGCCGCGTCCTGCTCGACCGCGCCAGCAACGACAAGACCAAGGTCGACGAAGCGCTCGTCCATCTTCAGAACGCGTTCAAGATTTATCCCGACGACCTCGCCACCGGCATGGCCATCTCGCAGATCTACACCGCCAGCGGCCGTCCCGCCGAGGCGGAGAAAATCATCGCCTCGATGCTCGAGCGCGCGCCCGACCAGCGCGGCCTCAACTACGCGTACGCGCAGGTGTTGACGAAACTCGGCCGCGGCGCGGAAGCGGTCAAATATCTCGAACGCGCCGTCGAAGTCGATCCGACTTTCGGCCTGGCCATCCAGCAGCTCGTCGACACGTATCAGAGCAGCGGCGAGTGGCAGAAAGCCGCCGACGTTCTTCAGCCGCTCATCAACGAGGAACCGACCAACCTAGATTTTCAGCGGCAGCAGGCCTACTTCTACCTGCGCGCCGGCATGTCCGAGAAGGCGCGGGCCGGTTTTGCCGCGCTCCTGCAAGCCGATCCGAAAGACACGCGCGCGCAGTACTACCTCGCCGAGTCGCTCAGCGATCTGGAGCGCTTCGACGAGGCCGACAAAATCTACCGCCAGCTCCTCGAAAAAACGCCCGACGATCCCGACGTCCTGGCCGGCTTTGGCCTGTCGCAGATGGGCCGCAAAAAGTACGACGACGCCGCGAAGACGTTCCGCACGTTGCTCGCCGTCGCCGACGCGCCCGAGGGCGTGAAGACGCTGGCCAAAACGCAGCTCGCGTTGATCGATCTGCAGAAGGGCAACCTGCAGCAGGCCATCGACGCCGCCAAGCCGCTTTTCATTTTTCACGACAAGCCGAATGTGCAGCCGATCAACATCGCCCTCGACGCGCTTCGCAAACAGAAGCGTTACGCCGACGCGGTGACGCTGCTGCAGCCGCTGGTCGACAAATACGCTTCCGATCCGTTCGTCAACGCGCGCTACATCGAGATGCTGGCGCGTGCCGGCGACAAAGATCGTGCCCGCGTCGCGGCCTCCACGCAGATGAAGTTCGGCGTGCGCAATACGATCTCGGCCGCCGAGGCGTACGTGCAGGCCGACCAGTACGATCAGGCCATCGCCGTCGTCCGCGATGCGCTGCGCACGAAGCCGGACGATGCCGAACTGCAGTTCGAGCTCGGCGCGGCGCTGGAACGTTCGGGCAACAAGGCCGACGCCGAGAAGACGTTCCTCGACCTCCTCGCCAAACATCCCGATAACGCCGGCACGATGAATTACCTCGGCTACATGTGGGCCGAGCAAGGCGTCAATCTCGACCGCGCCGTGGCCATGCTGACGAAAGCCGTGACGCAGGAGCCAGGCAGCGGCGCGTATCTTGATTCGCTCGGCTGGGCCTACTTCCGTCAGGGCAAGTTGGATCTGGCCGAGAAGTATCTGAACGATGCCGCCCGCATCCTCCCGCGCGACGCGACCGTCCACGAGCACCTCGGCGACGTCCTCGCGAAACGCGGCGACACGACTCGCGCGCTGTCGCTTTATCGCGTGGCGCTGACGCTCGATCCCGAATCGAAGGACGAAGCGAAGCTGCGCTCGAAGATCGCCGAGCTGGAAAAACAGCAGCAGGCGCAGCCGACCCCGCGCTGATGCCGCGCGCTCTCGTTCTTCTTCTCGCACTTCTCGCCGCCTGCCGGACATCGCGTCCGGCCGGCGAGGAAACTCCAATCGCGCCGCTGACGTCGACTTCGCCCGCCGACGCCGCACGCCAACTGACGGCCCGCCGCGCGCAACTCACCGGCGAACGAAGCCTGCTCCGCATCCGCGCCACGAACGGCGATCGATCGCAATCGTTCCGCGCGCAACTGCAGATCGACAACAGCAATCGCATGCTGCTCACCGCCTACACGCCCCTCGGCACAACCGCCATCCGTCTCTACGCCGATGCGTCGGAGGTGACGTTCATCAATGACCTCGAAGGAACGTGGTGGCACGGCACCGCCGCCGATTTCGCCAACAGCTTCGGTTTCTTCGGGACGACGTCGCCCTACGCGATGGCCCTGCTGATCGCCGGCCTGCCGGCGAATGCAGCTTTCACCTACGACTACGACGTTGCCGGCCTTACCCGCGCCCGCGCAGGCGAAGTCGCGATCACATACGACCCGCCGTCGTATCCGCCAAAGCACGTCACGATCGCACGCGGCGCACAAAAGCTCGAAATCGAAACGCTCGAATCGGCGATGACGACGGCGAGCGTAGCGAAGCCGTCCGCGCCGAGCAGCTATCGCTGCTGCGTCGCGCCCCGGTTGTAACTGTCATCCAGAGCCGCCGCAGCGATGTAGGCGAAGCCGGAGTCGCGTAGGACGGCGAAGGATCCCCGGCTCGGCTGGCGGGCTTTAAGGTTCGCGAGCACGTACCACCGTCCGTCCCTGGTTACCAGCCGGGGATTCTTCGCCGTCCTCCGCTATCCGGCTTCGCCTCCGAAGCTCCGGCGGCTCTGAATGACAGGCTATCCTTCGCGCGAATGCGCCTTAACGCTCACGCAAAAATCAATTGGTCGCTTCGCATCACCGGCAAACGCGCGGATGGCTTTCACGATCTGGAGACGCTCTTCCAGACCATCTCGCTGCATGACACGCTGACGTTCGAAGATTCGGATCACCTGACACTCACCTGCGACGACCCGACGATTCCCGTCGATGAAAGCAACCTCGTCATCCGCGCGGCGGGCAACGCGAACGTCGCGATCACGCTCCACAAGGAAATCCCCGCCGGCGGCGGATTGGGCGGCGGATCATCGGACGCCGCGGCGACGCTCATCGCGCTCGGACGGCCTTCGCCCGAAATTGCGCTATCCCTCGGATCCGACGTTCCGTTCTTCCTCACCGGTGGAACCGCATACGCGACCGGGCGTGGCGAAATCCTCACGCCGCTACCGCGCGTCGCGGGCATTCCGCTGCTTCTGCTGATCCCCGAGGAGCGCGTCAGCACCGCGCGCGCGTTCGGAATGCTGCGAACGTTCTCGCCGCCCCTCGGCATCGACCGTTACCGCGCCATGATCGACGACGATCTGCTCTCGCACGCCACGGAGCTTACCAACGATTTCGAAGAGCCGATCTTCGCCATGCTGCCGGCATTACGAACGCTGAAAACGAAACTGTACGTAGCCGGAGCAGTGTGGGCGGCAATGTCCGGATCGGGCTCGACGATCGTCGGTGCATTTCGAAATGCCGCCGATCGCGACGCGGCGCGCGAACGATTCAAGAACGTTCGCGCAGTAGCAGCAGAGACCCGATAGTCATCTGCGTCCCCATCTGCGTAAATCTGCGGATCACCAAAGCGGCTTCTTCGGCGGCGGATCGAAATCGAATGATCCGAGCAGCAGCCAGCGCCGCGCCTCCGCTTCGCGGCCGGGGCGGCCGAGGAGCGGCGTCGTGTAGTGCCAGAACGGGAGGCGGTAGACGGCGATGCCGCTGTGGCCGCTCACTTCGTGACTGGCGGAGAGAAAGCCGTGATCTTCGTACACGAGCTGCTGCGAACGCACCGCGTCGTTCGAAAACATGATGTGCAGGTCGACGAAGCCGTTGCGGGCGGCGGCGCTCTCGGGATGGTGATCGTTGTGAGGCCCGCTGTAATCGCCCTGCTCGTAGCAGATCACCTGGCGGCCCCAGTTCCCGCGTTCCACCGGCATGCCGACGATCGACTCGGCGAAGACGCGGAACGACTCCGAGCGCATCATCTGCGCGAGGCCGATGTCGCGCGCGGCATCGAGCGCGAGCGACTTGCGCGAATTCAGCGTGACCGTCTTCACGCGGACCGTCTTCAGTAATTTGTCCGTGTAGTTTTTCTTCATCGACGCGATCCACTCGCGCGGAATCGGCGTCTCCATCCGCTTGATGACCGGATAAATGGCGCGGTCGAGCAGCGCGATGCACGACTTCGCGACGCGCTCGTCGATGACGTCATCGAACACCACGATCGGCGTGGCGCGCTTCTTCCGGAACACGTCCAGCCTGGGCGGATTGGAGATAAGCCGCTGCCCGCGCTTGTTCAACAGATCGGCGAATTCAGATGGAAAGGCATCCATGACTCGAAATTGTCGCAGAAACGAGAAAATACTTGACTAGTCAACTATTGATCGTTAATCTACGCGCCGTGTCACCGACCATTGCCCGCGACATCAAGCAGAACAAACCGTTCCCGTCCAAATCGGAGGAAGCGGCCGTGACCTTGTTGCGCACCGCCGACGTCCTTCGCCGCGTCATCGGCACCGTCATCGAGCCGCACGGAATCACCAGCCAGCAATACAACGTCCTGCGCATCCTGCGCGGCGCCGGCGAGCGCGGGCTGCCGACTCTCGAGATCGCCGAGCGAATGATCGAGTCGACGCCCGGCATCACGCGCCTCATCGACCGTCTGGAAACGAAGAAGCTCGTGTCGCGCGAACGCTGCCTCACCGATCGCCGCCAGGTCTTCTGCCGCATCACCGCATCCGGGCTCTCCCTGCTTTCCGCCCTCGACGCTCCCGTGATCGAAGCCGCCGACTCCGCCCTCGGCGTTCTGAAAAAAACCGAGCTCGCGAGCCTCATCGACCTACTCGACAGGACCCGCGCGCACAGCAACCAGCAGTTCATCGAAAGGAGAAGTTCCCAATGAAGTTCCGCACCCTCGCAGCCGCAGCATTCCTCCTCGCCACCTCTTCGCTCTTCGCCGAGACGTTCGTCGTCGACAAAGTGCATTCCGAGGCCACGTTCCAGGTCCGCCACATGATGAGCAAAGTGAGCGGCAAGTTCGACGACTTCAGCGGCAAGATCAACATCGATCGCGCCAAGCCGTCGGCGTCGTCGGTCGAATTCAACATCAAGGCGGCGTCGGTCAACACCGGCGTTTCCGATCGCGACAATCATCTCCGCACCGCCGAGTTCTTCGACGTGGCGCGCTGCCCCGAGCTGACGTTCAAGAGCACCAGCATCGTGGCCACGAAGAAGAAGGACGTGTACGACGTCACCGGCGATCTGACGATGCGCTGCGTGACCAAACACATCACTATCCCCGTCGAGTTCAACGGCTTCGGCAAGGACCCCTGGGGCAACGAGCGCGCCGGCTTCTCGCTGACGACGACCGTGAACCGCAAGGACTACGGCATCAACTGGAACAAAGCCCTCGACAACGGCGGCTTCCTGCTCAGCGACGACGTCACGATCAACGTGAACCTCGAAGCGCAGAAGGCGAAGTAAGGTTTTTTCTGCTCGCAGTCTTCTCAACCGCCGGCTCGCCGGCGGTTTTTTTGTTTCAGCCATTTCGTGGCATCACGAGGAAACCATTTTCACGCGGACACGCGGAGATCGCGGAGAGTCTTCTCCGCGTCCTCCGCGACTCCGCGTGACCGAGGTTCTCTTGGAATCGGATCTGCTTTGGCAAGTATTTACTTGCTAAACAGTCTTAGTCATGACATTCTCCGGATGCCATTGATTACAGGAGGTTTCCCCGATGCATCAGCAGTCCAACTCGCTTGAAGTTCTTTCTTTCCCCGCCGAACACGCGGCATCAGAAGCCGTCACCACCATCCTCAGATTCATCGGCGAAGATCCGTCGCGAGACGGGCTTCTCGACACGCCCGCGCGCGTCCTCAAGGCCTGGCGCGAGATGACGTCCGGCTACGCCGACGATCCCGCCGAAATCCTGGCCCGTACTTTCGAAGAGAGCAGCGACGAGATGGTCGTCCTGCGCGGCATCAGCTTTCACTCCACCTGCGAGCATCACATGCTGCCGTTCTACGGCGAGGCCAGCGTCGGCTATCTGCCGGGCAAGGTCGTCGGCATCAGCAAGCTGGCGCGGCTCGTCGATTGTTTCGCGCGCCGGCTGCAGATTCAGGAGCGTTTGACGCGCCAGATTGCCGAGTCGGTCGAAGAGCATCTCGAAGCTCGCGGCGTCGGCGTCATCATTCGGGCGCATCATCTCTGCATGGGTTGCCGCGGCGTGCGGCAGCAGACCACGGAAATGGTGACCTCGGCGATGCTCGGGACGTTGCGCAACGACGCCATGGCCCGCGCCGAGTTTCTGCGGCTTGTGGAGTGACGATGGATTTCAAATCAGGAGTTGCGATCGACGAAATCGCCGATGGCGGCATGGTCGGCAGCGAGATCGACGGCGAGGCAGTGGTACTCGTTCGCCGAGGGACTGAGGTGTTCGCGGTCGGCGGAAGTTGCACGCACTACCACGCGCCGCTCGCTGACGGCATCGTCGCCGGCGACACGATCCGCTGCCCGTGGCATCACGCCTGTTTCGATTTGCGCACCGGCGCCGCGATGGCGCCGGCGCTTAATCCGATTCCGGTCTGGAACGTGGAGCAGCGCGACGGTCGCGTGTTCGTCACGACGAAGCGCGAGATTCCGCCCGCCGCTCCGATGAAGACGAACGTGACCTCGGTCGGCATCGTCGGAGGCGGCGTTGCCGGCACGTCCGCTGCCGAGACTCTGCGCCGCGAAGGATTCGCCGGGACGATCACGATCATCGGCGCGGAAGAGACTGTGCCGATCGACCGGCCGAACCTTTCGAAGGATTACTTGGCCGGCAGCGCGCCCGAGGAGTGGATGCCGCTGCGCGATGCGGACGCGTATCGCATGCAGAACATCGAATTTCTGACCGGGCGCCGGGTCATGCTGCTTGACGCGAAGACGAAAACGCTCACGCTCGACGACCGCTCCACGCGCACGTTCGACGCGATCCTCCTCGCCACCGGCTCCGAGCCGGTGCGCCTCTCGCCGCCCGGCGCGACGCGCGTGCACGTGCTGCGCACGCTGCGCGACAGCCGCGCCATCATCGCCGAGGCGGAGAAAGGCAAACGCGCGGTCGTCCTCGGCGCGAGTTTCATCGGTCTCGAGGTTGCCGCGTCGCTCCGTGCGCGCGAGGTCGAAGTGACCGTCGTCGCGCCGGATGCGATCCCGCTCGGAAAAACGATGGGAGTCGAGATCGGCGCCTTCATCCGCCGCCTCCACGAGGAGCACGGCGTCCGCTTCCGCCTCGGCACGACCGTGGCCACGTTCGAAGGCGATCGCGTCATCCTCGCGACGGGCGAACCGCTGCTGGCCGACTTCATCGTCGCCGGCGTCGGAGTTCGTCCCAACACGCAGCTCGCGCAGATCGGCGGCCTTGCGGTCGATCACGGCATCATCGTCGACGACTTTCTCCGCACCAGCGAGCCTGGCATTTACGCCGCCGGCGACGTCGCGAACTATCCCGATCGCTTCAGCGGCCAGCACGTCCGCGTCGAACATTGGGTCGCCGCCGGACGCCAGGGCCACACCGCCGCGCTCAACATCCTCGGGCGTCCGACCCCGCACACCGCGCCGCCGTTTTTCTGGAGCGCGCACTACGACGTGACCATCAACTACGTCGGCAACGCCGCCGGCTACGACCGCGTCGATGTTCATGGTTCCTTCGATGATCGCCGCGCGCTCGTCGCGTATCGCGTCCGCGATCGCATCGCCGCGGTTGCTACGATCGGCCTCGATCGCGAATCGCTGCAGATCGAGAAGGCGATGGATGACGGGGATCAGGCCGAGGTCGAGCGGATCGTGGCGAGCATCTGAAATCCTGCCGAGCACCGCACAGACAAGAGTGTCTGTGCCACACGCATCGTGCCGAATGTCGCAGATCTCGGTATGTGCGCGGCTAGTGTGGCACAGACACTCTTGTCTGTGCTCTGGGAGGCTTGCTCTGAACGTGCAAGTTTGCAGGATCAAAAAGCGGTACTATCCCGCCGTTGCCTAGGGGTGGCCGTTGAACGGCCTGAGATCACACCCTCGAACCTGACCCGGTTAAGACCGGCGTAGGAAAAGGCAGAAGGGTTTCCATGAAGGTTCTCCTCGCGTTTCTTCTCGTTTTTCCTGTTGTTGTTTCCGCTGCAACGTTGCATGGCGTCGTGCGCGCGATCGATGGACATCCCGTTGCGAATGCGAATGTCGACATCAATGGCGTCCATGCGACTACGGATGCCGAGGGACGATTTTCGATCGACATTGCAACTGGCACGTACACCGTCGTCGCCACGCGCAGCGGATTTCAGCCGGTGGCGACCAACGCCGCGACGGACTCCGACATCGTCATCACATTGCGGCCCGGGCTTGCGGAGAGCATCGTCGTCAGCGGCATTCGCGCCGAGGCGAAGACGCCGGTAACGAAGAGTGACGTCGATCGCGCCACGATTCAGCGCGATTACTACGGGCAGGACATCCCGCTATTGCTGCGCGATACGCCATCGATCGATACGTATGCCGAGGCGGGCGTGGGCGGGTCGGGGTACTCGTACATCACGTTGCGCGGGATCAGTCCGACGCGGATCAACTTCACGCTCGACGGCGTGCCGCTGGCGGATTCCGAGGACATGACCACGTACTTTGCCGACTTCCCCGATCTCGCCAGATCGCTGCAGTCGATTCAGGTGCAGCGCGGTGTGGGGACGTCGACCGTCGGATCGCCGTCGTTCGGCGGATCGGTCAATCTCGAGTCGATCGCGCCTTCGTCCGAGCAATCGACGAGCGCGGAGATCGGAGTCGGATCGTTCGGAACCAAGACAGCCACCATCGGATATCAGTCAGGTTCCTTGCCGGGCGGCTACGCGTTTTACACGCGGCTGTCGGCGGATCAATCGAACGGATTCCGCGAATCGTCCGGCTACCGCGCGCACAACCTTTTCGTCAGCGCGTCGAAGCAGAACGAGGACTCGCAACTGCGGCTGACCGGATTCACCGCGCACGAATGGACGCAGCAATCGTTCTTGGCCGTCGACTCTGACACGTTGAAGCAGAACCTGCGCGCGAATCCGTTCGGACCGAATGATCGCGACAGTTTCGGATACGACCTCGCGCAGTTGCAGTACCTGCGGGCACTCTCGCCGGCGTCGAACGTGACCGCGTCTGCCTACTACCAGCGCGGCTACGGCTGGTACCGCCTCGGCGATTCCCGCTACGGACTCGACGGCCTCCTCCTCGGCAGCCTGGTCACGCTGAGCACGACGCATGGTCCGTGGACTGCGAACTACGGCCTGCACGTGAACAACTTCCGCCGCGAGCACACGCTCGACGACGAAGCCGGCGGCGATCGCGCGTACTTCAACTACGGCACGAAGAGCGAGGCCAACGCCTTCGCGAAATTCAGCTACGACGCGGCGCGCTGGCATCTCTACTCGGACACGCAACTGCGGACCGCCGATTTTCACTATCACGGCGACGTACCGATCGATCCGATCCGCTGGACGTTTTTCAATCCCAAGCTCGGCGCGCGCTACGACCTGTCTGCGACAACGGGCGTCTACGCGTCCGCGGGACTCTCGCGGCGCGAGCCGGCGCGCAGCGATCTTTTCGGCGGCGAGGACAACGCCTCGGTCAGCTACGACCTGCACTCCGTCCGTCCCGAACGGCTTCTCGATTTCGAAGGCGGATGGGATTATCGCGGCGCGTCGGCCTCTGTACACGCAAACGTGTACGCCATGGAGTTCCGCAACGAGATCGCCTCGACCGGCGAGCTGAGCGAGATCGGAGCATTGCTCCGCCGAAATGTCGATCGCAGTTACCGCCGCGGAATCGAGGTCGAGTACTCGTGGCAGGCCGCGGCGCGCGTGCGGTTGCGCGGCAACGCAAACCTGAGCCACAACCGCATTCATACCTGGACGCAGTTCTACGACGTCTACGATGAGGCGGGAAACATCACCGGCAGCGAGCCGATCACCTTTCACGACGTGAATCCGGTGCTGACGCCGTCGCTGATCGTGAACCAGACCGTCGAACTCGCGCCGTCGTCGAAAACGACCTTCGGCCTCACCGCGCGCCACGTGGGACGCTCGTATCTCGACAACACGAACAACGGCTCGTTCACCGCGCCGGCGTTTACGACGTTCGAGGCCAGCGCCGGAATCGCGCTCGCGCACAACATGAACGTCCGCGTCCAGATCAACAACCTGCTGAACAACAAGCGCGTCCTCCCGAGCGGCTACAGCTATCTCTTTCTCACGCCGCAGCGCACCATCGAAGGCATCTCGTATTACTACCCGCAGGCCACGCGCAACGCCACGGTGATGGTAGATTTCCGGCGTTGACCATCGCATTGATCGAAGCGTCAGCGATCCTGCCGTTCGTCGGCAAGGTATGGCTGATGATCCGCACCGCCTTCACGCCGCTGGAGTTGGTCGCGGTCATCTTCACGCTCGCGAACGTCTGGCTGGCCATCAATGAAAAAATGTGGACGTGGCCGGCCGGCATCGTCAGCGTGCTGCTCTACCTGATCGTTTTCTGGCGCTCGCACCTTTATCTCAATGCGTGGCTGCAGATCGTCTACTTCATCATGTCGATCCACGGCTGGTACGAATGGCTGCACGGCGGCAAGAACAAAACGGAGCTGACGATCACGCGCGCCACGCCGCGGATGTGGGCCGCGCTGATGTCGGCCGGCGCCGTGATCACGCTAATCCTGCTCTGGCTCCTCCGGCTGACCGCGCACGACGCGTCTCTGCCGATTGCGGATGCTGTCACCACCGCCTTCAGCCTCGTTGGCCAGTACATGCTGAACATGAAGATCGTCGAGAACTGGCTGATGTGGGCGCTCGTCGACATCATCTACGTGGTGATGTTCATCGACCAGAAGCTCTATCCGACTGCGATCCTCTATGCGTTCTTTGTCTTTCTCTGCCTGAAAGGTCTGCTCGATTGGCACCGCTCCGCACGCGCGTCTGCCTCATAGGTCCGGAGTGCACCGGCAAGACGACGCTGGCCGAGGAGTTGTCGCGTCACTACAACGCGCCGTGGGTTCCGGAGTTCGCGCGCGAATACGCGGAGCGGGTGGGACGGCTGTTGACTTACGACGATGTCGAGCCGATCGCACGTGGAGAGATGGCGCTGATCGACGCCGCGCCGAACGAAGGTCTCGTGATCCTCGACACAGACTTGATCAGCACCGTCGTCTACAGCCGGCACTATTACGGCCTCTGTTCGGAGTGGATTGAATCCGAGGCGCGAAAGCGCAAGGCCGATCTCTATTTTCTGACCGACATCGACGTTCCGTGGACGGAGGACGGTGTGCGCGACACAGCCGCTGCGCGTGCGGCACTACACGGTCAGTTCGCGAATGCGCTGGCAAACTTCGGCGCGAATTTCACGACCGTCGGCGGCGATTGGGAACAGCGCTGGAAGACCGCGGTTACGCAGCTAGATAGTCTTCGCGATCGACTACCAGCAGCAGCACGCAACCCTCGTCGCTGACGATCTCGCCGTGGCTCGATCCCGCGTCCGCATGGTGGAAGTCGCCCTTCAGCAGATAGCGCTCGCCGAGGCGGCAGCTCCCGCTGATCACGAACGTATCCTCGGCACCCGCATGGTCGTGCGCCGGCACGCGCGAGCCAGGCTCGAACATCATCAGGATCGTGGCCGTGTCGCGCTCGACGTCGATCGAAAGCGGTTTCACCGTCACGCCCGGAACGAAATCGAACCAGCGCCCTTCATTCGCGCGGACCGTGCGCGTGTTCTGCGGCGTCTCCGCAGCCGCGCCGAGGATGCGCGCGCGCAGCCACGCCGGCGGCTCCACCGGTTCGATCCCCTCGGCCACGATTGCGTCGAGGAAACTCAGATCTTCGCGTGAAAGGGTGTCCGTCATTTCGTTCCTGCCGAAAACTGTACACGAAGCTCAGCCATTCCATCACAAAGCATCTCGCGGGCTTTCGCCTCGCTGATGCCGTACCGCGTTGCAAGATCGTTGACAGTCATACCCTTGTACCAGGCGTCCTCGACCATGGTTCTGGCCGAGGGCGCTGAAACTACTACGGGCGCCGAGGCCGGTCGGGTTTGTCGGCCCAGCGCATCGTCGCGGACGGCGCGGACGAGGTAGGCGACCGGATCTCCGACGTCATCGTTTCGCGACAGCGCCACGAAGGCCGATTCGAGCGCATCCGCGGCCGCATCGCGGTCGTCAGTGATCCGCAAGGCGATCGCGTACAGACGCGGGGCGTAACGATCGTATAGCTCGGCGAGAGACCGCATGGATGCCGCGAGTTTAGCAGCCCGCGACATGGGAAACGCGAGGCGTACAATCCCCGCACAGACTTTTTTCAGGGGAGCGTCCAATGCGTACCGTCCGTATCGCTTTTGCCGCGTTCAGCCTCTGCTTCGCGCTTGCCGCGGTTGCTCAGGTTCCGACCATCATCAAAGAGATCGACCAGCTCGAGTCGCAGCGCGATCCGAAGTGCTACGCCACCGCCAACCGGCTGGAGGATTTCATCTACGGCACGTCGCTCGACTTCGACGCGCGCGCCGAGAAGATCGCGCTGCAGAAGCGATTCATTCGCGACGTGTGGGTGAAAGCGACGGCGGAAGCGAAAGGGAAGACGCAGATCGGCGTCGACGAGCTTCGTCCCGTTCTGCAGGCCGCCGTTCCGTATGTCGCGACGCCGGCCGGCGACTGGATCGTCCTTCCCGATGATCCGCGCCGCACCGACATCACCGCGCGCGACAAACGGCAGTACGGCGCGGTCGCCTACGCGCTGCGCGCGATTCTCTCCGTTCAGCAGGATGCCTTCGTCGACGGCACGAAGCTTCTTCCGCTCGACGAAAAAGCAGTGGAGCTGTTCAAAGAATCGGTCGATCTCATCACGCTCGCCGCTCTGCAACGCGCCGACAAGGCAACGCGCACGAAGAACGAACATCAGATCAACGGCGCGGAGATGAAGGCGGCTTGGGCGGGCATCGTCGGATCGAGCAAGCCCGCCGTCGAACCGCACGCGGCGCCGGTCAAGTCCGCAGAAAAGTTCGCCACCATCAAATCAATCGTCGCCGAAAAACTGGCCGCGTTTGAAAAGTACAACAACCTCTCCAACGCCGTTTTCTCGCGCAACGTGCAGGTCTACATGGCCAGGCACATGTGGCCGAGCGATGCCGAGGACGGGATCGCGTTCAAGAAACAATTCACGGAGACCATGGTGGCGTGGACGGGCGACGTCATGCTGGAAGCGGAGAAGCGCGCGAAAAAACGCGGCCATCCGCTCATCCGCATCGACGACGTTCACGACGCCGTGCAGATGTACGAGCCGCACGTCCTCAACGAATACGAGGACTGCATTTACTTTCCTCGGCTTCCGAAGTCCGACCAGATCGTGATCGAGGCGTATGACCTCGACGCCTTCCGCGATCCCGGCCTGCACTGGATGTATCTGAACGAAGTCCTCAACGATCCGAAATACAAAGGGACGATGGAGCCCGATCCCTTCGCCGCGGAGTTGCTGACCGAGGGCGGCGCGCAGATGGGAACGTTGATTTTGCGCGTGGCGGGAAAGATCGCGACGGCCGAGAATCGCGACCGTCTCGATCGAACGGATCTCAGCAGGTCGGTCAAACAAATCCAGACGCTGCTCGACAAGAACGCCGCGCTGCCGCCTGCGAAGAAAGTGACGACCACGATTGCGTCCGCGCCGTCGAAACCGGCGAAATCCAGCGGCAAGTTCTTCACCGACGTCACCGCGAACAGCGGCATCAAATTCGAGCACCGCATGTCCGACTGGCTGGCCCGCCTCATCCGCAGCTACTCGATCAAAGAGACGGAGACCGTCCTGGCCGTGCCGCCCGCATTCGGCGGCTCGGGCATTGCGGCCGAGGATGTGAACGGCGACGGCAACATCGACGTCCTCGTCCTCAGCGGCTCCGGCAATGCCCTCTACCTCGGCGACGGCAAGGGACACTTCAACGACGTCACCGAGTCGGCCGGGTTAGCGTGGAAACGTCCCGACGGCCGTCCCGGCGAGCCGCGCCAGCCGATCATCGCCGACTTCGATAACGACGGCCTCCCCGACATCCTCATCACCTACGCCGACGACGATCACCGTCTCTATCGCAACCTCGGAAACGCAAAATTCGAGGACGTCACCGCCCGCACGAACCTCGGCGGCAAAGGCCTCGTCGGCGGTCCCGCCACCGCGCTCGACTTCGACAAAGACGGCCTGCTCGACCTCTACATCGGCTACTTCGGCGACTACGTCCACGGCGTGCTCCCGACCTTCGCCCGCCGCAACACGAACGGCCTTCCGAACAAGCTCTTTCGCAACAAAGGCAACTTCGTCTTCGAGGACGTTACGGCCGGCAGCGGCGTCGACAACACCGGCTGGGCCCAGGCCATCAATCACGTCGATTTCGACGGCGACGGCTGGGAAGACCTGATCTGCGGCAACGACTTCGGCGCGAACGCCTGGTACCGAAACCTCGGCAACGGCAAGTTCGAGGAGGTCTCGTCGAAACTCGGCACCGACAAGCCGAGCTACACGATGAACATCGGCATCACCGACCTCAATCGCGACGGCTTCCCCGACGTCTACATCTCCAACATCGTCACAATGAACAAGGACGAGAAGTACGTCCTCCCCGACGCCAAGACGCGCCTCAAGTTCAATCCGCAGAAGATGGCCAACATGCGCGTGGTCGAAGCCAACGATCTCTGGACGTCAACCGCGCAGAACGGGAAGTTGGTCTCCTACGCCCAGTCCGATGCCGTCGGCCGCGGCTACCGGTCGACCGGCTGGTCGTGGGGCGCAAACTTTTTCGACTTCGACAATGACGGCGACGACGATCTCTATCTCGTCAACGGCATGAACGAATACGCGGTCTACTCCAGCGTCAACCCCTACTTCACCAACTCTTCGGGGCAGCAACAGCAGACCGTGATCCCGGTTGCCGAAAAAGAAGCGCCGGTCTTTTTCGTCAACCGCAACGGGAAGCTCGAAGAGCAGTCCACGCAGAGCGGCGCCGATCCCGCCGGCAACGCAAGAGCCGTCGTCCAGTTCGACATGGACAACGACGGCGCGCTGGACATGATGGTCAACAACTTCAACGCCCCGGCGATGCTCTATCGCAACAACGGCGCGAGCGGAAATCACTGGATCAAAATCCACCTGACCGGCGATCCGTCCAAAGGCGTGACCCGCGACGCGATCGGCGCGAAGATCCTCGTCGACACCCCGCACCTCAAAAACCTCTGGCGCGAAGTCTTCAGCACCATCGGCTACCTCACCTCTCCCCCCAAAGAACAACACCTCGGCCTCGGCACCGACACCAGAGCCGACGTGACGGTGATCTGGCCCAACGGCGACAAACAAACGTTCAAGGGATTAGCCGCAGACCACACATACCGAATCTCCCAGACCACCGGCCTCCAAAAGTGATCCTGGGACTGCTATTGGTGATGGCGGCGCAAATCGCGCCGCCATCTTCTGGCGGCGTAGCCGTCATAAGAACCGTAGCCCCCGGCTTCAGCCGGGGGTTCGCAGGCCACGTTGAAGTGAGAGCCCGCTTAAGCGGGCGAAAGAACCGGCGCTCGCGAAACCTTCTCTATCGCCCGTTAAAACGGGCTCGCGAAAATCGGACGCTCGCAAACCCCCGACTAAAGCCGGGGGCTACGGTTCTTACGCAGGCTACGCCAGCGAAACGCTCTCTCTCCGCGTCCCCCGCGTCTCCGCGTGAAAAAGGTCCCCCTGTAAATCACCTCACAAAGGAAACTTCGCCATACCTGAAACAACACGCCAAAAACCCCATCAACTGGTACCCCTGGGGCGAAGAGGCGTTAAGAAAAGCAAAAGCAGAAAACAAACCGATCTTCATCTCCATCGGCTACTCCACCTGCCACTGGTGCCACGTCCTGAACGCCGAATCGTTCTCCGACAGGGAGATCGGCGCGCTCATGAACGCCAACTTCATCCCCATCCTCGTCGATCGCGAAGATCGTCCGGACGTCGACAGCACCTACATGGCCGTCGCGCGGAAACTGATGTCCGATCCCGGCTGGCCGCTGAACGTGATCCTCACCCCAGACGGCAAGCCGTTCTTCGCCGCCTCGTACATCCCCAAAGATCGCCTCGCATCCCTCCTCACAAACCTCGGCAAGACCTGGAAGGAGCACCCCGAGCAGATCGCGTCGACTGCATCAATGGTCATGCAGTCGCTCGCGCTGGAAAACTCATCCGCCGATATCCCCGGCGTCGAGCTACTGAAGAAAACCTACGACCAGTTCGCCGACCGCTTCGACGCCGTCAACGGCGGCTTCAATCCCCCGCCGAAACTCCCCGCCGCGCACCAACTGATGTTCCTGCTCCGCTACTGGCGCCGCACCGGCGAGCCGCACGCGCTGGAGATGGTGGAGACGACGCTGCAGAAAATGCGCGCCGCCCCGATCTGGGACGCCAACCGCGGCGGCTTCCACCGCTACGCCGTCGACGCAGCCTGGAACGAGCCGCACTACGAAAAAATGCTCTGCGATCAGGCTTTACTGGCGATGGCCTACCTCGAAACATTTCAAGCCACGCACAACCCCGAATACGCCGCCACCGCCCGCGCGATCTTCGCGTACGTCCTGCGCGACCTGCGCGCCCCGAACGGCACCTTCTACGCCGCGAACGATTCCGACAACCGCACCGCCCGCGACGAAAAGATCCTCACCGACTGGAACGGCCTGATGATCGCCGCATTGTCACAAGGCGCCGCCGTCCTCGACAACGCCTCGTACGCGCTCGCCGCCCGCCGCGCCGCGAACGTCCTCATCGCGAAAGCAAGACTCCAGCACTCCGACAAACAAGAAGCCGTCTTCCTCGACGACTACACCTTCCTCACCTGGGGCCTGCTCAACCTCTACGAAGCAACCTTCGAAGTCCGGTATCTCGAAAAAGCCATCGCCCTAGAACGCGAATCGCTGACTCGATTCCGCGACGCGAACGGCCGTTTCTATCTCACGTCCTCAGACACTCTCCTGCTCCGACCGAGAGAAACCAGCGACGGCGCACTCCCCTCGGGCAACTCCGTCCAGCTCACGAACCTGGTCCGCCTCTCCCGCATCACCGGCGACGCAATCTACGAAAAAGCCGCCAACGATCTCCTCCGTACCAGCGCCGACGACGTGTCGCTCATCCCCTCCGCCTCCGCCCACCTCATGAGCGGGCTCGACTTCCTCCTCGGCCCATCGTTCGAAATCGTCCTCGCCGGCGCGGACGTGCGCCCGCTTCAACGAGCGGTATGGGCGTCGTTCGTTCCGAACAAGGTCGTGCTGCACAGCGGCGCCGACATCGCAGCTATCGCCCCATTCACGAAAGCGCAGCGCGCCATCGGGGGTAAGGCGACCGCGTACGTCTGCACGAATCATCTCTGTCGATTGCCCACTGGTGAAACAGCAAAAGTGCAGGAACTTCTGTCCAGCGAGAGTACGGCGTCGCCACCTCAAAAGTAACCAAATCGACTGCTCTTTCTCGTCGATGCACGAAAGAAGAGTCCGAACAAGTGAGGGGTAGGGAAATCGCGGTTACCTTACTCTCCTAGCTGAGAGGAGACGTCGTGTACGTAAAAGAGCCTAAAAGACCGCCTATCATCCCGATTGTGATACTAGCCGTCGTCGTAATCATCTTAGCCATCTGGTTATTTGTCCGCTGATGTTCAGATGGTACGTTCGTAACCGCGATACGCTGCTCCCGGTGCTGGTTGTTGCTGCGGTCGCACTTCTGCTTGCGAACGCTATTCAGCATGGGTATTTGACTGCGTCACTACTGGCGAAAAATAAGGACGCACTGGGCGCGCTGCAGAATGTCGTCCAGGTTATCGTCCTCTCCGTCGGTGCGACATTCTCGTATTACCGATTCTTTCGAGGTCGCACTTTTGTTTCCAGAGCAGAGATCGAAATCCATGTCGAAGTCTTTGACGCAACCGAGAAAATCAATATACATTCAGTAATAATTGAATTTAAGAACCTCGGCACAATTTCGATCTGGGACCCAGTTCCTCAAGTAGCCGCAAATCTGATCGGCCCCGATGGCGTTGACTCTGAAACGTGGCGTAACTGGGAGCACGCACGATCTATGAACGCCGAAAATCGCAGTGATGGAAGAAGAACTCGGCCGCTCTTCACGGTTGTCGACTCCGGTGAAACCGTTACGTTCAATACCTACCATGAGGTACCAACACGAATATGGGCCGCAGAATATGAGGTCTTCGTAAGAGACTCCGACGGTAATGTGTGGAAAAGAGCAGTGATGGTGCAAAATAAGAGGTCTGCCTCGTGAATCACGGCTAAGACAGGACGCAGGCGGCGAGAAGCTTGGGGCTTGCAGATTTCGCTTCACTTGCACCTCTACTCTTTCGCCTCGATCGGTGGATCATTAGGTATCCACCACTAGGCCTTCGTTTAAAGCGACGCGCCACTTACAATCTACCCCTCATGCGCGCAACCATCGCTATCCTCGTCCTCTCGCTCATCGCCATGTCTGTTCTCGCCGCACCGCCGATTGATTTCCCCAAGCTGACCAAGGATCAGGAGGTTGGCGGCTTTCGGGTGCAGTCGGTCTATTTGAATGATGCCGACAAGCCCGTCGGCGCGCGGTTCGTTCACAAGCGGAGCGGGTTTACGCTCGATCTTTTGCAGATCGAGTCGGTGCCGCAGGCGCATACGTGGGTGAACTCGTTTCCGGTTTCGGATCAGGGGGAGCCGCATACGCAGGAGCATCTGCTGGTCGGCAAGGGTACGACCGGGCGCGCGTTCGCGGGGCTGGATACGATGTGGCTCTCGCAGTCGAGCGCGTACACGGGGCAGTGGCGGACAAACTACGTGTTCAACACGTCGGCGGGTGCGGGCGTGTTTTTCAAGCTGCTCGATGCGCAGTTGAATGCGCTGCTGAATCCCGACTACACGGATGAGGAGATCCGGCGCGAGGTGCGCAACTTCGGCGTTACGGAGAATCCCGATCATTCGCTGCGGCTCGAGGAAAAGGGATCGGTTTACAACGAGATGACCAGCTCGTCGTCGAGCCCGTTCCGGCAGCTTTTCCGGACCAGCGGGCAGCTCGTGTACGGCAAGGAGCATCCGCTGTCGTACAACGCGGGCGGCGAGCCCTCCGGGATTCGCACGATGAAACCGGAGGACATCCGCGGCTTTCATGAGAAGCACTACTTCCTCGCCAACATGGGGTCGATCGTGGCGCTGCCGCCGGACGTTCCGGTCGCGGATGCGCTCACGCGCATCGACGCCATTCTCGACCGCCTGCAGAAATCGGCCGCCGTGCGCAAGAGCATGACGATGGAGGAACAGCCGAAGCCTGCCGCGTCGCCGGCGGGGACGATCGCGTTCACCGAGTATCCGAATCGCAATCCGCAGCAGCCCAGCCCGATCGCGCTGACGTGGCCGGCCACTCGGATGGAGCTGAATGCGGACGACGAGCTGCTGCTCAATCTGTTCTTCGACAACATCGCCAGCGATGCCACCTCGAACCTGTACAAGAAGTTCATCGACAGCAAGACGCGGACGATGGACATCGGTGCGAAGACGGTCAACAACCGCGTCAGTGCGGAAGAGGGACATCCGGTCTCGATCTACTTCGGCGACGTGGCGGCTACGAACCTGACGCCGGAGAAACTGGCCGAGGTGCGCAAGGTGGTCACGGATGAAATCGCGCGAATCGCCAATCTGCCGGATGGATCGCCGGAGCTCGAGGAGTTCAACAAGCGTGTGGCGGGACGCGTGGTGGAGATGCATCGCGACCTCTCCAAGTTCGTCAACTCGCCGCCGCTGTTCGGCTTTCGCAACACGGGATCGGCGTGGATGGATCAGCTGCTCACGTTGGAAAAGACCGGCACCTTCAAAAAGTCGCTGACGCTGAAGCCGCAGCTGGCGCACGTCGATGCACTCATCGCGTCGAAGAAGAATTTCTGGCGCGACGCGCTGGCGAAGTGGCAGATCACCGGCGTCGAGCCTTATGCGATCGCCGCGAAGCCGAGTCCGGAGCTGATCGCGCGCAACGACTCGGAGCGCGCCGCGCGTGCGAATGCCGAGGCGCTGCGGCTGGCGAATCAGTACGGGGTGAGCGACCCGCAGGAGGCCATCAAGCGATATCGGACCGACTACGACGCCGAGACCGTGCGCATCGACACTGCCGCGAAGGCGGTCAAGGCGGCGAAGTTCATCGACGCGCCGCCGATGACCATCGACGACGGTTTGAAGTTCGCCACCGTCAAGCTCGCACACGACGTTCCAATGGTGGCGTCGACGTTCGAGAACATGACCAGCGCCACCACCGGCATCGCGCTGCGGCTCGACACGCTGCCGCCGGACGACTATCGCTACCTCGCGTTGCTGCCGAACCTGCTCACGCGCGTCGGCGTGATTGAGAACGGCAAGCCGGTGTCGTTCGACGAGATGACGGAGCGGCTGCGCAACGAGATCCTGTCGCTCAACGCGAACTACAGCACGAACACGCGCACCGGCCGCGCGGAGCTCGTGGTCCGAGGGGCGGGCAATGATCTGGCGGAGTCGAAGCGGGCGGTCGAATGGATGCGCCTCGTGCTCGAGCATCCCGATTGGCGCGTGGAGAACCTTCCGCGCATTCGCGACGCCGTCGATCAGTCGCTGAGCCAGCTGCGCAACACGATGCAGGGTGCCGAGGAGCAGTGGGTCGGCAACCCGGCGGACGCGTGGCGGCGGCAGGACAGCGCGCTGCTGATGGCGACGAATTCGTTTTTGACGCGCTCGCACAATGCGCTGCGGCTGCGCTGGATGTTGAAGGAAGACCCGGCGGGCGATCGCGATGCGATCATCGCGTATCTGACGTCGGTCGCATTCGCGCCGAAAAACGCGTCGCGCGCCGATTTGAAATCGTTCATCGCCGCAGTGACGTCCGGCAAAGGGACTGCGCCTGATTCGTTGAAGTCATTGGCAACTTCGTACGAGCAACTTTCGCCGGGCGCGAAATCAATCGTCTCCGAGATGTTGAAAGATCTCGATCTCACGCTCGTCGAAATCCCCGACGGAAGCCTCGTGCTTGATTGGATGGAGCTCGTGAGCGCGTTGGGCGACGATCTCGCCACTCCGCCCGCCGAGGCGCTGGCAAGATTGGATGCGGTGCGCAAACGCATCCTCCACGCCGGCAACGCTCGCATGTTCCAGGCTGCCTCGGCGACGACACAGAAATCGCTCGAAGCGCCAATCGCCGGAATGATCAACGCGCTCGATCCGGCGCCGGTCTCGCGCGTCATGCGCAAGGGATGGAACATCGTCGAAGCGCGGCTCCGGCAGCGCGGCGCGATCACGGATCCGCCCGCGTTCGTCGGACTTCTCGCGCCGAATATGAACGGCGGCGTGATCATCACCTCGGCGCCAGGAACCTCGTACGCCGATTTCAACGATCGCGAGAAGCAGCTCGACTTCCTCGCCTCGCGCCTCTTCGCCGGCGCCGGCGCGCATGGCATCTTCCTCAAGACGATCGGCGCCGGCCTCGCTTACAGCAACGGCCTGCGCGGATCGGTCAGCGCCGGCCGCACCGGCTACTACGCTGAGCGGACGCCCGAGCTGCCGCAGACGGTCCGCTTCGTGATCGGCGAGCTGCGCAACGCACCGCGCGATCCATCGCTGGCCGATTACACGATCGCGCAGGCGTTCGGCGAACTGCGCGGCGCCGCCGCGTACGAAACGCGCGCCGAGGCGATGGCGGCCGACCTCGCGGATGGACAGACGCCCGAGCAGGTACGCAAGTTCCGCCAATCGATCCTCGCCCTCCGCGCCGACCCGAATCTCGGCGACAAGCTCTTCGATCGCAAGGATCGCGTGCTCTCCGCGTCGCTCCCCGGCTACGACGGCGCGACGTGGAAGCCGGCCGCGGATGCCTCGTACTTCGTCATCGGACCGGACAAGCAACTCGATGCGTACGATCGCTATCTGCAGACGTTCGGAGGAACGCTGGTGCGGTTATATCCGCGCGATTTCTGGATGTGATGTGGCACAGACACTCTTGTCTGTGCGCTCGGAGGCTCACGCTAAATTCTCAAGTCGCGTGATTTCAAAAGCACAGACAAGAGTGTCTGTGCCACACAGTCCTGAGATACGATTCGTCCATGTCCGATCAACGCTTCGACATGCTCTCCAGCAGCGAGAGCGGCCTGACTTACGTTCGCGAGAAACGCGGCGGGGTGATGCGCGTGCTGACGGAGAGCGAGCTGGCGGATTTCAATGATCCGCCGCCGTGTCCGCAATGCGCGGAACAGTTTGGATGCGAGCATTTCAATTGCGCGGGCGAGGCGATGTTGAGTGAGGATGAGATCGAATCTGTTGCGCCGCCGCAGTGGATCGTGTTCGCGAAGGCGTGCGGCATCAGCCGTGAGGATCTCGATCGTCTGAAGTTGATCGAGGAGCACGAGGGCGAGTACCGCGTGGCGCCCGGCGCGGACATGCGAACGCAGGAGATCGTGCTGCTTCTCAATGAACGGTGAAGCGAAAGAACGCTTTCTTTCGCCCGTTAAAACGGGCTCCCGAATCGTTGGGCCAATTGAGTTCCCACGGCTGAAGGCCGTGGGCTACGGTTCTTACGCCGGCTACGCCGACGGGGCACGCTGATGCATCTGTTCGGACTGCTGCCGTCGGATCTCGCTGTGCATCTCCGCGCGAACGGCGTCGACATTCGCGAAGCCGAGGCGCGGCGGGTGATCGCGCATGTGATGGCGGGACGTCGCGGATTTCCGGTTTCACGTCCGGTTCCGCAGAAGGTTGAAGATGCGATCGAGCGATTTACGTCGCGCACTCCGCTCGAAATCGTCGAACGCGCCACCGATCCGGGCGATGGGTTCGTCAAGTATCTCTTCCGGCTGCACGACGGCGCGCTGGCCGAGGCGGTGCGGATTCCTTTGGAGACTCCGGGCAAGTTCACGGTTTGCGTCTCCAGCCAGGCTGGCTGCGCGATGGGGTGTTCGTTCTGCGCCACCGGACGGCTCGGATTGATTCGTAATCTGGAGCCGTGGGAGATCGTGGCGCAGTGGATGGCGGTGCGCGATGAAGCGCCGGGCGTCGTCACCGGCGCGCTGTTTCAGGGGCAGGGCGAGCCGCTGCACAACTATGCGGCGGTGATGCAGGCCGCGGCCATCCTCAGGCATCCGTGCGGCGGACGCATCGCGGCGAAGAACATCACCATCTCGACGGTCGGGCTCGTCCCGCAAATTCTTCGCTTCGCGCGCGAACGCCAGCCGTATCGACTCATCGTGTCGCTCACCTCGGCCATCGATGAGCGGCGGCGTTCGCTGCTGCCGTCGGCGTCCGCGTGGCCGGTGCGCGAACTGGCGGATGCCGTTCGCGTGTATCAGCAATCCGCGGGCGGACGTGCCACGATCGCATGGGTCGTCCTCGGCGGAATCAACACCGGCACGGATGAGGTGTCGGCGTTGCGCGCACTCTTCGACGGTGTGCCGTTGCGGCTGAATCTGATCGACGTCAACGATGCGCGTCCGGATGGTTATCGCCGCGCGACCGATGATGAGCTCGCGTCGTTTCGCGACGAGTTGCGAACCCTCGGCATCCCCATCGTCCGCCGCTACTCCGGCGGTGCGGCGAAGCACGCCGCGTGCGGAATGCTGGCGGCGATGCAGAGCTGAGACGCGGAGCCGGTCTCCTGTTACCATCAATAACCCAATGCGCGTCGACCATGAAAAGAGGGAGATCGTCTGTTCCGTGGGCGATCTCGTTCACGAATCGACGTACCGGCGCATTGGGGTCGAGCGCGGTGATGGGTTCCGGCGGATGTGGATCGGGCAGGACATCCACACCAAGCGCGCCGAGCAGCGGACGGGCGAGGATGCGAATTACCGCGCCGAGGTGCATGTGGTGCATCGGACGCAGGCGGGCGCGTGGACGGTCACCATCACCGGGCGCATCGACGGGCTTTCGGTCGACAAGGCCGCGAAGACCGTCACCATCGAGGAAGTGAAATCGATTCACTTCGATCTCGAGCTGGAAGCGCTTTACCGCTCGGACAAACTGCAGCGGCATCTACTGCAACTGCTGTTGTACTCGTACTTTTTATCGAGCCAGCCGGATTTCGAAGGATTCACGTTCATCCCGCAGCTCGTGCTCATCGACCTGATTTCCGGCGATGCGAAGACCATCGACGCCGAGTTCGATCGCGATCGCATCGTCGAGACGCTGAACGAGCGGCTCGAGCGGCTGATCGGCGATCTCGAAACGGCACTCGCGTTGCGCGTGGCCAAGCGCGCCTTCGCCGACACGCTCACGTTTCCGTTCGCCGAGATGCGCGCGGGGCAGCAGGAGATGGTCTCCGCCGTCGCGCGGACCGTGTATCAGAAGGAAGCGCTGCTCGTCTCGGCGCCGACAGGGATCGGCAAGACGATGGCGGTCCTCTACCCCGCGGTGAAGCAGGCGCTGAAGCTCGGCAAGAAGCTTTTTTTTCTCACGTCGAAAACGATGCAGCAGGACGCGGCGGTCGAGGCGCTGCAGGCGCTCAACGACGGCTCGTTTCGCGTGCTGCGCATCCGCGCCAAGCAGAAGATGTGCGCGCATTCCGAGATCATCTGCCACGAGGATTTCTGTCCGTACGCGGCGCGCTACTCGGACAAGATGCAGCGCACCGATCTGCTCAATCACCTGGTCACGTCGTTCAGCTATTTCGATCCGCAGATCACGTTCGAGATGGCCAAGTCGAACGAGGTCTGTCCGTTCGAAGTGTCGCTGGAGTTGATCGAGCAGGCCGACGTCATCGTCTGCGATTACAACTACATCTTCGATCCGTACGTCGGGCTGAAGGCGTATCAGCAGGAGAGCGATTACGGCGATTGCGTGCTCGTCGTCGATGAGGCGCACAACCTGGTCGATCGCGGCCGCGGCTACTACTCGCCGGAGTTACACGAGGAGCAGTTCGATCGGATCCGCCAGCATCTGGCCACGCGCAACTGCTGGCTGGAAGGCGCCGAGGAGTTGCTGGAAGTGCTGCGCGATCACTTCCACACGCTCGCCGAATCGCTCGGCGAAGATCCGTCAGTCAAGCAGGCGCTCTGCGAGCCCGATCGCGAGCTGTTCCTCGAACAGCGCACGGAGTGGGAGCGGCTGGTGATGTACTACATCGGCTGGAAAATCGAGAACCGCATCGTCGAGACCGACGATCCGCTGATCGATTTCTACTTCAAGCTGGTGAAGGTCGCGAACCTGATGACCGAGAAGGGCGACGAGTTCGCGCACCTGATCGAGCGGACTTCCGAAGGTCTTAAATTCAAAGTCTTCTGCAAAGACCCCTCGCGATTCCTCGGCCGCATCTTCGAATCAGCGCACGCGACTGTCGCACTCTCCGCCACGCTCGAGCCGTTCGACTTCTACCGCAAGCTCCTCGGATTTCCCTCCGATCGCACGACGGAGTTGTCGCTGCCGTCGCCGTTCCCGCGCAGCAATCGCAAGATCGTGGTCATCTCCGAGGTCGATACGTCGTACAAGCGCCGCGTCGATTCGTATGACCGCATCGCCGACAACGTCGCCTCGATCGCCGAGGCGGGCGACGGCAACTTCCTGGCGCTCTTTCCGAGCTATGCGTTTCTGCGCGAGATCGCCGAGCGCATGCCGCCGATCCGCAAGCACGTGATGGTGCAGCGCACCGACATGACCGACTACGAGCGCAACGCGATGCTGGACATCCTGCGCGAGCGCTCGCGCAAGGGGAACCTGATCATGGCGGTTTCCGGCGGCATGTACGCCGAGGGGATCGACTATCGTGGCGACATGCTTTCGGGCGTGATGGTGATCGGGCCCGCGCTGCCGCAGGTCAGCTTCGAACAGGAGCTGCTGCGCCAGTACTACGACGAGCAGTACGGCTCGGGATTCGAGTTTGCGTACCTGATCCCCGGCATGACGCGCGTGGTGCAGTCGGCGGGACGGGTGATCCGCAGCGAGACGGACATCGGCATCATCGCCCTGCTTTGCCGGCGATTCACGCAGCAGCCGTACACGCAGTTCTTTCCCGCGGATTGGTACGAGGAGTCGCCGCGTGAGCTGATTTCGAAGAAGCCGGCCAGCGAAATCCGCGAATTTTTTGAAGCGAAGTTGACGCCGCAATTGAGGTTGGTGTGATGCGAAGATTTTTAACCACAGAGGCACAGAGGACACGGAGGTTGTCGCTCGGCGTCCTCTGCGTCTCTTTGGTTATTGGTTGTGCGTCATCCAGCACACCGCCGCCGCCTCGCCTCCCGCAATGGAGCACGATGCCGGCGTCGATCCTCGACTCCTTCTGCTCCAGCCTGCGCGACGAAGGGATCTCCAGCGCGACGACCGTCAATGTCGTGAAGACCGCGCAACCATCGCTGATCACACCGTTGACGATGCAGGCGTTGTCGGAGTCGTCGTTCTACCACGGCCCTCTCGACTCCTCGCGTGCCGCCGCTACGGCAACATCGACCGCCGCCGAAATCCCGATCGTGATTCCGACCACCTGCGCCTGGCGCGGCATCGCACCGAACACCGCCACCCGCTACACCGACACGATGACGCTGGAGCTCTCGCCTCCGATCGTGAATCCATTCGCCCGCAACGCCGCCGGCATTTTCGCGCGCATCGCGCTGGCCGGCGAGTCGCCGACCTGGTACTGGCTGCCGTTGACTGCGCGCGGCGAGACATGGACAACGGGAAGGCTGACGTTGTTGCCGTATCGGCAGTAGCCGCGGCTTCGCTCTACAATCCTCACGTCTTCTTTCGACCGGAGGAGATCTATGAGCGCGTTGCGTCTTACCGCAATCGTTGTCGTGCTGGTTCCGGCAGTCGTTTTCGGGCAGGTGTCACCGGCCGCCGTTCCCGTTCCATTGGCATCGACGTCGCCGGGCATTCGGAACATCGGCGTTTTCCTCCAGCAGTGTCCGAATCGCGATCCTGCCTACGCGGAGATCAGCCGGGACTTCGAAATCCGCCACAACGACCTGCCGGCGGCCGAGCCGGTGTGCACGGAGCCGATTTCAGCGATGACGACCGCGCAGTACACCGATGACCTGATCGTGCGTCAGGGGTTGCGAGTCATGTATTACATGGACCGCGGGCAGTCCGGCCATCTTCCCTGGACTCCCGGTACGCTTTACGACTGGATGAAGACGAAGATCCAGGGCATCGACATCGTGGACGGCGTGGTCGGGGGATACTGCTGCACCACGATCGCCGGGAAGCGCTTTTTTGTGGCCGGGTCGCAGAACGATTTCAATCGGGACTTCGATCGGACATGGCGCGGGATCGCCGGAAACATCGATTTTTATGCGCATGAAGCACGTCATGTCGACGGCTTTCCACACACATCCTGCTGCGGCATTACGAACGGCTGCGACAACTCCTTCGATCCAGCGAATCTCTCGGCCTACGGAGTGCAATGGTGGCTCAATAAGCTGTGGCTCGACGGCACGATCAATGTTGGGTATGAGTGCCTGCCCAGCGCCAATGAGGTGTTCGAGTCGACGAGCTGGTTTACCGATGCGGTCAACAGTCAATTCAGAAGCCGTTTCTGCACGAATCTCCCGCCCGTCGTGAACGCACCCGCTCCGGCCGGAGGCGCGTGTCCGGTCCAGCCACGGCGAAGATCGGCGAAGAAATAGCCGGCAGCGCCCTTGTCGGTATGATCGACCGCACGGATCGACCCAGGAGGACACATGCAACCAGTCATCGTTCGCGCCGGCGCTTCGCTTCGCAATGACATCGAGGCCGGTCCGCATCGGATGGTCGCGGATGAACCGGTCAGTGCCGGCGGGACAGAGGCGGGACCGACTCCGTATGATTTTTTGTCGTCGGCGTTAGGAGTTTGTACGTCGATGACGCTGCGCGTCGTGGCGGTGAAGGAGAACATCCCGCTGGAGGGCGTCGAGATCACTGTCGCCAATGACCGGATGTACGCGAAGGACTGTGCGGATTGCCTCACCACGAACGGCTACATCCATCGCTTCACCGTCGAGATCAAGCTCCTCGGCAATCTGACGCCGGAGCAGCGCGAGCGAATGCTCGCGGTCGCCAGGCGCTGTCCCGTCCACAAGACCCTCACCTCGGAGATCCGGATCGACGAGCGGCTCGTCGATTGAAGCACGGGTGATGGCATACTTTTTTCTAAGTCGGACGGCAAGAAACAAGGTTCATTTGTATGACACAGCAACACGAACAAGAGCAGCGCCAGAGAGTCCTGGTCGCTGATGACGATCAATCGATCCGCCAACTCGTCTCGACGATCGTTCGGCGGGAGAGTTTCACCGTCGATGCGGCCTCCGACGGACTGGAGGCCATCGAACTTCTGAAGAAACACGAATACGCGGTGGTCCTGCTCGACCTGATGATGCCGCGGCTGGACGGGTTCGGAGTCATTCAGTGGTTGAAGCAGAATCCGCCGCTGATCAAGCCGATCATCATCGTGATCACCGCCTACGCCGATCAGCGTTTCAAGGAAGTCGATGCGGAGCTGGTCTCCGGCGTCCTGCGCAAGCCGTTCGAGGTGGCGGAGTTGGGGAATCTCGTACGCGCGTGCGTGAACGGGTTCACCGAGGAAGTGACGCAGAAGCTGTTCTTCTCGAAGGACAGGGCCATCCGCGATTTCGTGCGGGGCGGAGACGATCGGGAGACGTAAGGCGAATTAACCACAGAGGCACAGAGGGCACAGAGGAGAACCTCTGTGATCTCTGTGTCTCTGTGGTTAGTTTGCCTTCGCCCAGTTATCGATCCAGTACTGCAAGACGATCAGCGCCCAGAGCGGCTTGGCGTTGTTGGCGCGTCCGCTGCGGTGCGCGGCAAGGAGATCGGCGACGTGTTGTTCGTCGAGAAGGCCTTGCGAGCGAAGCCGCGCCGGAGCCAGAAGGCGGTCGACTTCGTGGTGCAATCCGTCGTTGATCCAACTGGCGATGGGGACGCTCAGGCCGCGTTTGCGGCGATAGATGACGTCCTTCGGCAGCCAGCGTTCGGCCGCCTTTTTCAGGACCCATTTCGTTTCGAAGCGGCGGAGGCGGAGGTCGGTCGGAAGTGACAGAGCGAAGCGGGTCACGTCGCGGTCGAGGAACGGCGCGCGCGCTTCGACCGACGACAGCATCGTGGCGCGGTCGACTTTCACCAGCAGGTTGTCGCGGAGGTAGCTGCGATAGTCGAGCAGCATCGCGCCGGCGAGCGCGTCGCCGTTCGCGTGCGGCAGGTCGGGAAGCTCCGTTCCGAGTTTGTAGACCGAGGATGAGAGGCCGGTCCCGAACCAGGCCAGGTGGCGTTCGATCCACGGCTTCTCGGCGTCGGAGACGAATCGTTTGAGGAGGAACTCCAGCGTCACCTTCTTCGTCGATGACGGAACGCGCTGGACAATCCTTCTCAGTATCGCGCGGCCGACGGACGGGATCGCATCGTAGACCGGCGCGATCTTGTGCCCGAGGTAGGTCGGATAGCCGCCGAAAAGCTCGTCGGCGCCTTCGCCGCTGAGGATCACTTTCACGTGCTGGCGCGCGGCGCGCGCGAGGAGGAACGTCGGCAGGATGGCGGGATCGGCGATCGGCTCGGCCACGCCGCCGACCACCGCCTGAAGCGCTTCCATCAGCGTCTCCGCATCCGTTCGCACCGGCACGTAGCGCGTTCGAATCCGCTTCGCCAACTCCTGGGCGACGGGACTCTCGTCGTATGACTGCTCCGCGAATGCCGCCGAATACGTGTGCACGCGATCGACGCCGATGAACTTCGCGGCCAGCGTGGCCAGGATCGAGGAGTCGAGTCCGCCGCTGGTGAAGACGCCCACCGGAACGTCGGACATGACCTGCTTTTCGACGGCGCGCTCGACGAGACGCTGCGTTTCGTCGATGGCGGCACGGGCAGAGATTTTTTCGATGCGGAACGAAGCGGGATCCCAGTAGCGAACGGTCTCGATCTCGCCTTGATGAAAACGAAGGAATGTTCCCGCCTCGACGCGGCGGACGTCGCGAAACGGCGTGCGCGGCTCGGGGACGTAGCCGAGACGCAGGTACTCGCCGATAGCGATCGGATCGAGCTCGCGGCTGATGTCGGGATGGCGCAGCAAACATTGCAGCTCGGACGCGAAAATCACCTCGGCGCCGGCCCTCGCGTAAAACAGCGGCTTCTCGCCGGCGCGGTCGCGCGCGAGGATCAGCGTCTGCGTCCGCAAATCCCAGATGGCCAGACCGAACATGCCATCCAGCTCCGGAATCGCGGCAACGCCGCGCTCGAGATAGAGCGGCAGAATCGTTTCGACGTCGGACTTCGAGCGATACGGATAGTCGGGGTAGCGCGCGCGGATTTCCGCGGCGTTGTAGATCTCGCCGTTGCACTCGAGCCAGACCTGCGAGCCGGGCGCGGCGAATGGCTGGTCGGCGCGCTCATGCAGATCGATGATTCGCAGCCGCTCGGTGCCGATCGCGGCCTCGGCGCGCGCGAACTCGGCGTGACCGTCCGGTCCGCGGTGCCGCAAGGCCTCGCCCATGAAGCCGAGGACCTCGGGATACCGCAGCGCCGCGCCGCCCGCGACCATTCCGTAGATGCCGCACATTGCGGGCGACTATAACAAGGGCGCGTCGTAGCGCCGACGGCCCGTCGTATTGCACATTGCCGCCGAGCCGGCGGCGGTCCAGCCGGCGGGCCGCCGGCGCTACGACGCGAGCTACCAGGTCTCGGAGGAGCCCGGCGGTCCTACATCCGCGCCGACGTTCGCGGAGACGTCGGTCACACCTTTGACTTTGCGCGCTTTCGCGGCGGCGTCGTGGCCGGCTTCGCCGGTGATCATGTTCAGCTCGTGGAGGACTTCGCCGACTTTGAAGCCGCTCTTCGTCAAATCCTTCGCGACGTCGGCCAGCGGGCGGTCGCCGGAGGTTGTCACGACCCAATCCTTTTTCTCGTTCGCCATGCGCGCCTCCGTCCCGCGATTGTACCCGCCGGCGTTTTGCCGGCGGGTACAGGACGCAGCAGCAGTTACGGTGCCTGAACGAGGCCGGCGCCGACGCGCGTGGCTGGGGAGTGCAGCTTCTTCGCGGTCTGGATCAGCTTCTCTTTGAGCGCGATGCCGCGCAGGCTCGACGACGTTTCCGCCCACAGCGCCGCGCAGCCGGAGACGTGCGGCGTGGCCTGGCTCGTGCCGGTCATGTAACCGTAGCGCGCGGGCCGCGGGAACGACGAGTAGATGTTGACGCCCGGTCCGGCGATCTCGATCTTGCCCGATTGCGAAAACGTGGTCGGCGCCAGACTGGTGTCCAGCGCGGCGACTGCCATGATGGTCGGCGAGTTCGCCGGAGCGCCTGTCGGCACGTTCGAGCCGGAGTTGCCGGCGGCCGCGATCATCAGCAGACCGGCATTCAGCGCGGCCTGGCCGGCGGTCGTGTAGTACGGCTGTGCGGACGTCACCGAGCCGAGCGACATCGAGATGACGTCGCAGCGATTGGCGATGGCCCAGTTCATCCCCGCCAGAACGCTGCCGCCGACGCTGCCGCCGCTGTTGCTCAGCACCTTGCCGGCGAAGATCGCCGCGCGGAAGGCGATGCCGTAGCGCGGCGTGCTTCCGGCCGGCGCCTGCGGACCGCACGACGTCCCGATGCAGTGCGTACCGTGATTGTGAAGGTCCTGCACCGGCTGGCCGACGAACGTCGCACTCGTGATGCTGCGGCCGGCGAAATCGGGATGGCCGAGGTCCATGCCGGTGTCGAGGACGGCCACCTTGATGCCGGCGCCGCTGCGCGTGCTCGGCGGCACGCGGCAGGCGCTGAGGCCCCAGGTCGCGCCGAGGACGAGCGCCTGTTCCTCGTGCTCGGTGACGACGGGAACGCCCGGCGCGCTGCCGAGGTCCTTGGCGATCGTCTCGGCCGCGCGAAGGAAGCCGCGCAGATATTCGCCGGGATTCGACGTGCCCGCATCGGCCGCGAGTGTGCGGAAGAACGCCTCGGTGACGTCGGAGCTGAAGACGAAATACTCCGGATCGATCGACGCGATGGCGCTGTCGACCGGAGCAACTTCGGCGGCCATTGCCATCCCGCGCTCGGCGGCGGCCGGTCCGCCGATCAGCGCCACGCCGATCTCAGGAAAGACCATCCCGTCGGCATCGGCGACGTTCTCCAGCGACGCAGCCTGGCTGGTGAAATCGCGGGCGTCGGCCATGCGCATCCCCTGCGCGGAGAACGACTTCGCGGCAGCGTCGCCCGCGCCTTCCTTGAACGTGGCCAGGTAGCGGCCGGTCTGAAGGCTGTCGTCGCCGCGCGCCAGTGCGGCCAGCAACATATCGTCGACCGATGAGGATGTGCGGGTTCCGGCGTCCGGTTCGGCAGCCGTGGTGACGGTTTTCTTTTTCGCAGCCATGTGATGTTCCTCCCTATTTGACGGAGATACGTACGTCCCTACGAGTTAGTGACGGACGGCGCGAAACTGTTTCATCGCGTCCGCGTTAAACTCTGGGTCATGTCCGCGATCCTTCCCGCCACCTGCGCCCGCTGCAACGGATCGGGATGGATTCCCCTGGCTGGCGACTCGCTGCGCGTCGAGCCGTGCGGCTGTCAGGGCGATCTGCGGCGGCGTCAGCGCATCGCCGCGTCGAACATCCCGCGGCGCTACTACCCGCATTGCACGCTGGAGACGTTCTACGACAAGAACAACGCGGTTTTGAAATCGGCGCGCAACCGCGTTCGCGAATTCGTCGACGCCTGGCCGATGACGATCGATGGCCGCGGACTCTTGCTCATGGGCGGCTGCGGCGCGGGCAAGACCCACCTTGCGGTCGCGGCGCTCGTTGAGATCATCCACAGCGGCAAGCCGGGGCGCGTGCTCTTCTCCAACTTCCAGGACCTGATCCAGGAAATTCAAGCCAGCTTCGATCCTGATGCCGCCGTCGGCAAGGCGGAAATCCTCCGTCCGCTGCTCGAAGCCGACCTGCTCGTGCTCGACGAGCTCGGATCGCAGAAGCCGACGCAGTTCGTGCAGGACGTTCTCTACTACGTCATCAACAGCCGCTACAACACGGAGCGCACGACGATTTTCACGACGAACTATTACGACGACGCCAGCGTGGAGGGGCAACGCCTGCAGGACCGCGTGGGCGACCGGTTGCGCAGCCGCCTGCACGAGATGACCGAGCTGATCTCGATCAAAGGCGTTCCCGATCACCGCATCGCCAACAAACAGAGCCGCAACATCCTTTGAAGCGCCCCCTTCCTGACGTTCTCCGCCGCGGGCTCGACTCGACCATCGCCAACTGGCCGGTGATCCTGCTGCGCATCGCCGAAAGCATCCTGCTGATCGGCATCGTGATCGTCTCGATCATCGCGGCGGTCGTGCCGGCGATCGTGGCCGCGGGATTGTCGAAGGACGAGATCATCAACTCCAGCAATCCCCCCGAGGCGATCGTCGAGTGGATGATCGGCCATCTGATGCTCTTCGTCTGGATGTTCGCTCTCGCCTTTCTCGTCCTCGCCGTGATGCTGGCCATTCACGCGTTCTTCGAAGGCGGCGCGGCGCAGATCTACGTCGACGCCGAGCGGAACGCGAAGCGGCTTCCCACTCCCAACCGCGACGCCTTCCGCGCGTTTTCCGTCGATCGCTGGCTGGCCGGCGGCAAGTCGTCGTGGTGGCGCGTCTTCTGGCTGTACAACTGGGCCTGGTCGGTCGGACTGATCTTCGTGCTCGTACCGCTGATGCTGACCATCGCCGGCCTCGTGCTCATCTCCGACACCGCGGGACGAGTGGTGGTCGGATGCGTGGGACTGGCGGTGGCGATCTTCGTCTTCATTCCGATCGCGATCGTCGTGTCGATCTGGTGCGCGAAGGCGATCACGATCTGCGTGGCGCGCTCGCTGCCGGCGCGCGAGTCGCTTCGCCTCGCCTGGCGCGCCGTTCGCGACGACGTCGGACGCCATCTGGCCGTGGCCGTGATCGCGTTCGTCGTTTCGATGGCGCTGAATTCGGTCGTGTCGGCGTTCAGCATTCCGATGTCGATCTCGTCGCACCATTTGCCGTCGCTGGAGTTGTTCTTCACGCCGGTGCGGCTCGCGTCGAGCGTCGTGCAAAGCATGGTCAGCGCGGCCATCGGCTCGTGGCTGATCGCGTGCTTCGTTTCGATGACCGAGGAACGGTGATGGAGAAGTTTCTCTCGCGCGATGCGCGGAACTTCCGTCCCTCGGCCATCCGCGCGTTCGCGAAATTGATCAACGATCCGAACGTGATCTCGTTCGCCGGCGGCGTCCCCAGTCCGGAGACGTTTCCCGCGGAACGGTTCGCCGAGATTGCGTCGCGCGTGATCCGCGAGAACCGCGCGGTCGCACTGCAATACGGACCGACGCGCGGCCTTCCTCGGCTCTGCGATTTCGTGGCCGGCATCTGCCGCTCGCGCGGCATCGACTGCAGCGCCGCCGACGTGCTGATGACGACCGGCTCGCAGCAGGCGCTCGACCTCATCGCGCACACGCTGCTCGATCCCGGCGACGTTGTGCTGGTCGAGCTGCCGACGTACATCGGCGGCACGTCGTCCTTCTACGCCCGCAGCGCGGAGTTGGCCGGCGTGGCGCAGGACGACGAAGGGATCCTGCCGGAGTCGCTTGCCGAGGTCGCGGCGCGGGTGAAGCCGAAACTGCTGTACACGATTCCGAATTTTCAGAATCCGTCGGGACGGCTGATGACGCAGCAGCGGCGCGCCGAGGTGTTGCGCATCGCCGCGGAACACGACTTCCTGGTCATCGAAGACGATCCGTACGGCGAACTGGTGTACGTCGACGACGCGGATACGCTGGCTATGAAATCGCGCGACGACGATCACCGCGTGATCTACCTCGGATCATTCAGCAAAGTCCTCGCGCCCGGCCTCCGCTGCGGCTGGATCGTGGCCGCGCCGGAGCTGCTGTCAAAACTGGAGATCGCGAAACAGGCCGCGGACCTCTGCTCCGGCATGCTCGACCAGTCGATCGTCGACGACTTCACCGCCGCCGGCGAGTTCCCCGCCCAAATCGAGAAGGTGCGCGCGTTCTACCGAGGGAAACGAGCGACGATGCTTGAGTCGCTGTCGGAGCACTTCCACTCGCGCGCGACGTGGACACCCGCCGACGGCGGCCTGTTCACGTTCGTGACGCTCAACGACGACATCGATACCTCGGCACTGGTTGCCGAGGCGGTCGCCGCAGGCGTCGCCTACATCCCTGGCGCTCCCTTCTTCGTCGACGGCAGCGGCCGGAACACCATGCGGCTGACGTTCGCGAAAGAGAACGACGAGCGGATTCGGGAGGGGATCGCGCGGCTTGCCGGGATGTTTTAACCACAGAGACACAGAGGTTTTTCGCTATACCCTCTGTGTCTCTGTGGTTCAAATCTTGTGACTCAGCTCACAACCAACTTGCCAGTTATCGCACGCGTGCCGATTGCAATAACCGTTTGGTGGCCTCGTGCTGCGGGTTCGTCAGCACCTGGCGCGGGTCGCCTTCCTCCACCACTTCCCCCTCGGCGAGGATCACGACGCGCGAGGCGAAATCGCGGGCGAAGTCGTCGTCGTGCGTCGTGACGACGAGAGTCCGTCCGGCGCCGGTGAGCTGGACCAGCGTCTCCCCAAGCTCTCCTCGGCGCGCGGGGTCGAGCGAGGCGGTCGGCTCGTCCATCAGCAGCAGCGGCGGCTCCATGGCCATGGCCCGGGCGATGGCGACGCGCTGCGCTTCGCCGCCGGAAAGCTCGCGCGGCAGCGCGTGCTTGCGATGCGCGACGCCGAGCGTCTCCAACAGTTCCAGCGCGCGCCGTTCGGCATCGTCGCGCGCGACGTGCGCCACCTGCGTCGGTGCGAGCGTGACGTTGTCGAGCACGGAGAGATGTTCGAAAAGGTAGTGGAGCTGGAAGACCATCCCGACGCGCGTCCGCAGCTCGCGGATCGTCGCGCGCGGCGGCTGCGGCCCGGGACGGAGCAGGACGCCGCCGACGTCGATCGCGCCGTCCTCGAACGTCTCCAGCGCCGCGACGCAGCGCAGCACGGTGGTCTTGCCGCCGCCGGAAAGTCCCATCAACGCGACGAGCTCCCCGGCCGCGACGGACGCGTTCACGCCGCGCAGGATCTCGCGGTCGCCGCGGCGAAGGCGGAGGTTGTCGATCGACAGGATGCTCATTCCGTCGCCGCCCTCCAGCGATCTTCGAGCCGTCCCGCCAGACGCGAAAGCGGCAGCGACAACACCAGGTAGAGCGCCGCGCAGAGGATGCCGGGGATGACCCAGCTGCCGATGTTCGCGGCGAAAATCGAGGTTTGTTTCGTGAGCTCGATCACCGTGATTACGGAAACCAGCGACGAATCCTTCAGCAACGCCACGAAGTCGTTCGTCATCGGCGCGAGTGCGATGCGGAACGCCTGCGGACCTCGGACGAGACGCAGCACCTGCGATTCCGTCAATCCCAACGTACGTGCCGCTTCGAGCTGTCCACGCGGAACCGCCTCCAGCGCGCCGCGATAAATCTCGCTTTCGTAGGCTGCGTAATTCAGTCCGAGCCCGAGGAGCGCGGCGATGAAAGCCGGCAATCGGATGACCGAGGAGAGGCCGTAGTAGAGGACGAAAAGTTGCAGCAACACCGGCGTGCCGCGCACGACTTCGACGTACATCGTGAGCAGCGCGCGCACGAGCGGGTTACCGTAAACGCGCCCACTGGCGATGAATACACCGACGAAAACCGCCAGCGCCATCGCCGCGCACGACAAAACGATCGTGATCAGCGACGCGCGCAGCAGCGCCGGGATGTAGCGAAGAACGATGTCGAGCTGCTTCGTCGCGGCGACACTTTCCGCTTCCTTCTTCGGAGCGTTTTCGTTCAGAACGCTCGCGAAAAACGCCGGCTGGTACGCATCCCAGATTCCCCACTTGCGGTAAATCTGCTCCAGCGTGCCGTCGCGCATGCGCGCGCGAAGGATCTCGTTGATGCGATCTCGCAGCGCGGTGTTGCCGGTGGCTAGGACGCCGATGTAGTGCCCGGTCGCAATCGGCTTCGGCTCCGTCCACAGCCCCGGCACGCGGCGCATCGAGCGGACGGCGATGATGTTGTCGAGCAGCACGGCGTCGAGACGCCCGGCGCGCAGGTCGGCGTACGGATGCACGTCGTCGTCGTACGAGACGCAGATCACGCCGTCGCTCTTCTCGGCGGCCAGCACGCGCTCGTACGCGATCGTTCCGCCGAGCGTTCCGATGCGCCGTCCGCGCAACGCCGCAAAGTTCGAGAACTTGCCGCGATCCTCGGCGCGCATGGTCAGCACTTCATGAAACTCGAAGTACGGAATCGTCGCCGCGAGCATGCGCCGGCGCGCCGGCGTGTCTTCGACGCCGCTCATGCCGATCTCGAAGTCGCCGCGCTGCACCGATTGATCGATGTCGGCGAACCCGACCTGATGGAACTCCGGCCGCTTGCCGAGTCCTTTCGCGATCTGCTCGGCGACCTCGACGTCGAATCCGCGCAGCTTCGACGGATCGCTCGGATCGGCCTCGACGAACGGCGCGCCTCCCTCGGCATCGCCACCCCAGCGGAAAACAGCCTGCTGCGCATTCGCAGCCGAGGCGAGGAGGATCGCGAGAAAGACGATGCGCCGCATTGCGCGGCGAATGATAGAGCTACTTCTTCGTCAGCGTTACATCTCCTGCGCGCGAGGCCGGAACGATGCTCCAACCCTCGTTGAGGGTGAGCGTGTAGTCGTCGCGCGCCTCGGCAGGAACGGTGATCGACGTCCAGTCGGACGAGATCATCGCGCCGCCTTTGTGCACGACGATCGAGCCCCAGTCGTCGCGCGCGGTCAGCGTGGGATAGACGGTACCAACGTTCTCGAATGGCTGCGATTGATTCGGATCGAACTCGAACGACATGTGTTTCAGCGGGAGCGTCAGATGTGCGCCGTCGACGAATCGCGCGCGAAATTCGCGCAGCATCGCCTGCTTGCGCGCGTCGCGCTCGCGCTCCGCGGCCAGGAGTTGCGCGCCGCCGTACGACGCCGCACGTGCCTCAGCGTCCGAGGCCGCGGCAACATGCCACGAAGCGGCAGCGAGGTTGCCGAGGTCGTCGGAAGCCTTCGCGGAACGCGTCCAGCGAGGGCGCTTCATCTCGATCAGCGTTCCCCACGCCGGTCCCGACGCGTACGCGAACGAGCGGACGAATGTCGGCGTCGTCTCGGCATCGCGCAGCTTTTCGATTAGATGCGGCGCGCGTTTGGCGATGTCGGGCTCCGCGAACGCGGCGCCGGTGTACTCGGCGAGGCCTTCGTGCATCTCCAGTTCACGCTCGTCGTTAATTGCTGAGGCAAACAACGCCCGCCGCTTCGCGCGGAAGGCCAGCGCATCGCGGACCGCTTGCCGGTCGCCGCGCAGCGCCTTCGCCAGCGCGCGCCATTCGAGTTGCAGCCAGTAGCGTCCATCGATCGAATCGAGATGGGTATTCGCCGGTCCCGCAGAAGGAAATCCGATCTTCGCCTGCACGCTGTGAAACGACTCGTGCGCCAGCAGCATCTTCCGCGCGAATGCGTCCTCGGGCAGCGGTCCGACCACCATCGTCCAGCGTTTGCCTTCGATGTCGACGGCGGTATTGGCGATGCCGATGCCCTTCGGCAAGACCGCCGGCCCGTACTGATTCGAAACGACGGCGCGCGTCTGCCGGTCGACGATCATCGTCGGTCCGCAGATGCTGACGCCCCACATGCGGCCGGCGTCGCGCGCGCACATCGCGCGCAGTTCCGTCAGCCCCTGCTGCGGTGCGACGGCGGCGAGGAGGATGAAGGCGAGCGTATGCATGTGCATTAAGACGTTCGTGACCTCGCGAGGTTTTCGGCTACTCTCGCAACGCATGAACAACGATCTTCGTCTGGCGCTGGCGCTCGCGGATGACGCGGATGCGATCACGATGCGCTACTTTCACTCGGCCACGCTGGCAGTGCGCACGAAGAGCGATCGGACTCCGGTCTCCGAGGCGGACGAAGCGGCGGAGCGGATGATTCGCGAACGCCTCGATCGCGAGCGGCCGGACGACGGCATCCTCGGCGAGGAGTTTGGCGCTCGCGGCGACGCGGCGCGGCGGTGGATCATCGATCCGATCGACGCCACGAAGAACTACGTGCGCGGCATCCCCGTCTTCGCCACGCTCATCGCGCTCGAAGGAGTCGTGGGCGTCGTCTCAGCCCCCGCAATGCAGCGACGATGGTGGGCGACGCGGGGCGAAGGCGCCTTCTGCAACGGGACCGCGATTCACGTTTCGTCGATCGACGACATCAACAAGGCCCATCTGTGCTACGACGACGTTCCCGGATTCGAGCACTTCGGAATCGGCCGGCGATTTCTCGATCTCGTTCGCCGCTGCGGACGCACGCGCGGCTTCGGCGACTTCTGGTCGCACATGCTCGTGGCCGAGGGGGCGGCGGAGATTGCCGTCGAGCCGGAGGTCGCGCATTGGGACATGGCGGCCGTGAAGGTGATCGTCGAAGAAGCGGGCGGGCGCTTCACGAACCTCGACGGCGAAGCGCGCGCGGACGGCGGCAGCGGCGTGTCGACGAATGGCCTGCTACACGACGCGGTGTTAGCCGCGCTCTTCTGATTGGCGCGCAATCTCCGCCTTCAACGCTTCGGCCGGATCGCGCCAGGTGGGCGGCTTGATGGTCTTGCCGTCCTCCCGAATGCGCGGCGCGCCGTCGGGCCAGAGCTTTTGCATGTTGGCGTTGTGGACGATGTCGAACAGCGGCGCGGGACGGACGCCCATCTCCACGAGCGTGCCGAGGGCGAAGTAGATCAGATCGATCATGGCGTCGGCTTGATCGACGACGTTCGTCGACTCGACGAATTCATCGACCTCCTCGCGCATCCAGGCTACGCGCGCGTCGCTGCGCGGCGACGGAAGGAAGGCGGGGCGATCCTTTACGGGATGGCCGAAGGCGCGGTGGAAGGCGGCTACCTGATCGAAGGCGTCGTCGAGACTCATGACCTCGCATCATAGCCGCCACCTGCAGGCGCTCGTCGCGACGCAGGTTGATAACCACACGCCCTGCACATTGCCAGAGCACAGACAAGAGTGTCTGTGCCACACCATCCTGCCGTGATCGCGAATGCTGCTACGGGCGAGATCAGTGTGGCACAGACACTTTTGTCTGTGCTGGTGAGGCTCGGGACCGTTAAGACTCCGTAAGCCTACTTGGAGTCTCCGCTCCTTTCGTCCTCGCCTCGCTCACTCTCAATCACGGGGCGCTCGACTTCGTGCATGCCGCCGGCGTAGCTGCCTCCGCCGCTGGTGCCAAAGACGCCGCCTTCGCCTTCGTTGACGCCGTAGGCGCCGGGGCCGTTGTGGGCGGCTTCGTCGTAGCCTTCGTTGGTCTTGTCGTTTTTCTCGTGGGGTGGGGTGCTGCCTTCGGCGGTGTAGTCGATGTCATCGTTTTTGGTTGCCATAATGCCGAGGATGGTGCAAATGGCGCTCCCGATCGATGGTTACGTTGATGCCATCGTCGATCACGTGCGGAAAGAGCGCAGCGCGGTGATCGTGGCGCCGCCGGGATCGGGGAAGACGACGCGGATTCCGCCGGCGCTGGCGTCGATCGGACGGACGATCCTGCTGCAGCCGCGGCGCGTGGCGGCGCGGGCGCTGGCGCGGCGGATCGCGTTCGAACGCGGCTGGACGATCGGCGACGAGATCGGCTGGCAGATCCGCTTCGAACGGAAGTTTTCGGATCGCACGCGGCTGCTCGTGGCAACGGAAGGAATCCTGACGGCGCGGTTGCAGAGCGATCCGCTCCTCAGCGATTTCGACGTGGTCGTTCTCGACGAATTTCATGAGCGGAGCATTCATGCGGACGTGGCGCTGGCGCTGGCGAAGCAGGCGATGGACTCGCGCGATGACTTAGCCATCGTCGTAATGTCCGCGACGATTGCGGCCGAGGAGGTCGCGAGATTTCTCGGCGGTGCGCGGATCTTCGACGTCGGCGTGCGGCGTTTTCCGATCGATGTGACGTACAAGCCCGGCATCGCGATGTCCGCCGCAATCCGCGAGCAGTTGCGCGATGCCGAAGGCGACATCCTCTGTTTTCTGCCGGGGATGCGCGAGATCGAGCGTACTCGCGGCGAGCTGGCGAACATCGATGCGCTCGTCCTCCCGCTGCACGGATCGCTCGACGTCGACGCGCAGGAGCGCGCGCTGGCGCCGGCCGATCGGCGCAAGGTGATTCTGGCCACGAACATTGCCGAGACTTCGCTGACAGTCGAAGGCGTCACCGACGTCATCGACTCCGGCGTGCACAAAGTGCTGCGATTCGATCCGGAGACGGCGGTCGATCATCTCGTGGTCGAGCGGATTTCTCTCGATTCCGCCGAGCAGCGCGCCGGCCGGGCGGGACGGACGCGTTCCGGCCGCGCCGTTCGTCTGTGGGATTCGCGCGACATGCTTCGTCCGCATCGCGAGCCGGAGGTTCGCCGCGTCGATCTCGCGCCGCCGCTGCTGGACATTCTTTCGTGGGGCGGCGATCCGCGAACGTTCGTGTGGTTCGAGCGGCCGCCCGAGGATCGCATCGACGCCGGCCTGACGTTGCTGGAAGCGATCCACGCAAATGACTCACTTCGCGCGTTGCCGTTGCATCCGCGGCTGGCGCGCATCGTGATCGACGCACATGGAGCGGACGACGCGATTGCCATGGCCGTGCAACTCAGCGGCGGCGCGTCTGCAGAGGTTCACGAGTTGTCCTCCATCGCCTACCGCGTCCTCGGCACGAACTATCGACGCCACGTCGACGATGCGACGCTTCGCCGCGCGCTGCTGGCCGGCTATCCCGATCGCGTGGCGCAGCGGCGCGACCCGAAGTCGCCGCGGCTGTTGCTGTCGTCCGGGACCGGCGCCACGCTGGCGCGCGAGATCGACGACGGCAATGGGGAGTTCGTGGTCGTCCTGGATATCACCGGCGAGCTCGTTCGAAACGCGCGTGTCATCGAACGCGAGTGGTTGTCGCCGTCGCGCCGCGAAGTCGTGCACGAATGGGACGGCCATCGAGTCCGCGCCATCGAGCGGAGCTGGTACGGCGCGATCCCGCTGCACGAACAGAACGTCGCGCCGGAGGCATCCGAGGCGGAGCGGATTCTGGCGGAGCACGCGAAACCCGATCCGCTGCTGGCGCGGCGCGTTGCATTCGCGGAGCTCGACGTCGATTGGACCGCCGTCATCGCCTCCGCGGTGGCCGGCAAACGAGCTCTCGACGACGTTCATACCGAGGTTCCGTTTTCGCTTCGAAGAAAACTCGACGAGCTCGCGCCGCTGACGATTCCGCTCCCGAGCGGCCGCAGCGCGAAACTCGACTATCGCGATGACGGCTCCATCGTGGCCTCGGCCAAACTGCAGGAGCTGTTCGGCCTCGCCGAGTCGCCGCGCATCGGTCCGCGCCGGACGCCGGTCACTTTCGCGCTGCTCTCGCCAAGTGGACGTCCCGTCCAGATCACGCAGGACCTGCGCGGCTTCTGGAACGGCGCGTATCAGCAGGTGCGCAAAGAGTTGCGCGGACGCTATGCGAAGCATCCGTGGCCCGAGGATCCGTGGACCGCGCCGGCGACGCATCGCGCCAAGCGGCGGTGAGCTGGGAACGCGGGCATCCTGCCCGCTTTGGCAAGTGGCAGGATTTCGCCAAGTACTGCGGGCGGGACGCCCGCGGTCCCAGGGCGCTACGCGCCGTGGGCGATGGGCACAATCTCCGTCTTCGACAATCGATTGAAACGGAACAGCAGCAGGATCGCCACGGCGGTCAAACCGGCGCAGAGTCCCCACCACAATCCGACGATGCCCATGTTGCGGTGGAAGCCGAGGTAGAGGGCGATGGGGAGGCCGACCAGCCAGTGGCCGACCAGGTTCGAAGCGAGCGGGAAGGTCGTGTCGCCCGCGCCGCGGAGGATGCCGGCGCCGATGGCTTGCAATCCGTCGGAGAGCTGGAAAACGGCGGCGACGAGGAGGACGGGAACGGACGCGGCGATGACCGTTTCCTGATCGGTCAGCAGGCGGGCAACCGCGCGCGGAAAGAGCGCGAACGCCGCCGCGCCCATGAGCATGATGGCGATCCCGCCGGTGATGGCGGAGAAGCCGGCCATGCGCGTTCGCGGCTGATCGCGCGCGCCGACGGCGAGTCCGACGCGCACTGCACCGGCCGAGGCGACGCCGACGGCGATCGTGAACGTGAGCGACGCGAACGCGAGGACCAGCTGGTGCGCGGCCAGATCGATCGCGCCGAGGTGACCGGCGAGCAGGCCAACCAGTACGAAGACTCCGAGCTCCGCCGCCAATTGAATCCCGATCGGCAGACCGATGCGGATGGCTTGGCGGATCTCCGGCCACTTCGGGTGGTGCAGCACACCGGCATCGTGCGGCGGGAGATGGATCGACTTCACGGTCCACATCACGATCGCGAGCTGCAGGACCGCGCCGAGATCGGTGGAGAGCGCCGCGCCGGCGGCGGCCATCCGCGGAAATGGTCCCCAACCGAACACCAGGACGATGTCCGAAACGAAGTTGAAGATGTTGCCGACGAGCATCGCGATCACCATCGGCCGCGTGATGTGCTGCGACTGCAGGTATGCGCGGAGCACGAAAAAGAGCAGCATCGGCGCGAGGCCGGCGGTGCGCACGAGCAGAAAGCGGCTGGCGATCGGCCGCAATGGTTCGGAGACGTCGAACAGCGGCAGCAGCAGCGGCGCGAAAAGCAGCACGACGGTCAGCACCACGGTGACGCCGAGTGCGAGCCAGACGCCCTGCCACATCACGTGCCGCGCGCGGACGGCGTCGCCGGCGCCAAACGCCTGCGAGATCATCGGATCGACGCCGAGATTGATGCCGATCCCGAGGATCGAGATGGCGAAGAAGATGGCGTTGCCGAGTCCCGCTGCCCCCATTTCGCCCGCGCCGAGGCGTCCGAGGACTGCCAGGTCGACGAGGCTCATGATCTGCGTCCCCGCCTGCGCGGCGGCGAGAGGGCCGGCGAGGCGGAGGAGAGTTTTGAGTTCGGTGCGGAAGGGTGAGCTCATGAAAGTCGGGAATGGTGAATGTTCAATGTTGAATGTTGAATGCTGAATGTTGAATAAGAGGGACGCGGAGCCCATTTAACATTCAACGTTGAACATTCACCATTCAACATTTCGCTTTTGACGTTGCCCCTGTGCTAAAACCCGCCGCGCATGCGTTATCTCGTCACCGGCGGTGCCGGTTTTATCGGATCCAACTTCGTTCGTTACCTCTTCAACAAATACGGCCACGCGGCGCAGGTCGTGAACCTGGACAAGCTGACGTACGCCGGCATCCGCGAGAATCTGGCCGAGTATGAAGGGAAGCCGAACTACCGCTTCCTGCACGGCGACATCGCCAAGCCGGAGGATGTGGCCGAGGCGTACAAAGGCGTTGATGGAAGCGGCGTGGACGTCGTCGTCAACTTCGCCGCGGAGACCCACGTCGACCGCTCGCTGATGGAGGCGGGCACGTTCATCGAGACGGACGTGCACGGCGTTCTGGTCCTGCTCGAAGAGGCGCGCAAGACGAACTTGAAGCGATTTGTCCAGATCTCGACGGACGAGGTCTACGGCTCGATCGACGAAGGGTCGTTCAAAGAGACCGATCCGCTGAATCCGCGCAATCCGTACTCGGCGTCGAAAGCGGGCGGCGACCGGATGGCCTACGCGTATTCGCAGACGTACGGCTTGCCGGTCATCGTCACGCGCGCCTCGAACAATTTCGGGCCGTGGCAGTATCCGGAGAAGCTGATCCCGCTCTTCGTCACGAATGCCATCGACGATCTGCCGCTGCCGCTGTACGGCGACGGCCGCAACGTCCGCGACTGGCTGTATGTCGAGGACCATTGCGCCGCGGTCGATTTCCTCATCGAGCACGGCGTGAACGGCGAGACGTACAACATCGGCGGCGGCAACGAGCGCGAGAACCGCGAGATCACCCAGAAGATCCTGGAGCTGACGAAGAAGCCCGACACGCTGATCAAGCGCGTGGCCGACCGGCAGGGACACGACCGGCGCTACTCGATCGATATGTCGAAGGTCGAATCGATGGGCTTCCGCTGCGCGACGGACTTCGATACGGCGCTGCGCAATACGGTGCAGTGGTACGTGCAGAACGAACCGTGGTGGCGCGCGATCAAAGAGCGCAGCGCGGAGTTCAAGGCGTACTACGAGAAGCAGTACGCGGCGCGGTAGGCGACAAAATTGGGCCTTGCCTTTGAGGCGGACTGGACCGATTTTACCGGTTCAACACTTCAGGAGGTCCATAAGAATGCGTAAAGCCATTTTTGTGCTCGTGTTGTCCCTTCTCGTCGCCACCGCCGCCTCGGCGCAGATCTCTCTTTTCACAGGCAACTGGGCGAATGCCAATCCCGCCACGCGTGGCATCGTCAAGCTGACGCTGACCGGCACGACACCGGTATTGACGATCCAGGCCTGGGGTGCGTGTCATCCCACGCCCTGCGACTGGGGGCGGACGCGCGCCTATGCGTACGGACCGAATGTAGGCTCGAATCCGGTAGGGTCAGCGAGTGCCGTCACGGCGTTGTACAAGACGACGTTCAACGAAACGATTCTGGTGCTCACCGTCAATCCGACCGGCATGACCGTCTCGTCGTATACGCGCTTCACCGACGGGAGCGGGCGCTTCGCCTACACGTCGACGGAGCACTTCAACCGCGTACCGTAGAACGGTTGCGGCCTACGTAATCGCTTTCGCGATCACGTAGGCCGCCGCCGCGGCGAGGCCGCCGACGATCGTCGTCTGCAAGGCGCTCTTCCAGCGGCCGGCACCGGTGTAGCGGCCTTTCACGTAGCCGAAGACCGCCAGCGCGATCAGCGTCACGATGATCGACGGGATCAGCGCATCCTGCGCCACCTTCAGGAACATGTACGGCGCGAGCGGGACCATGCCGCCGATGAGGTACGACATGGCGATCACCGCCGCGCTGTTTCGCGCGCGCTTCGGATCGGGCCTTTCCAGGCCGAGCTCGAAGCGCATCATGAAGTCGACCCACTCCTTCGGACGCTCGCTCATGGCCTGCACGACCGGGCGGATGTGCTCGTCCGGAATGCCGTAGTGCCGAAAGATCTCGGACACCTCGCGCATCTCTTCGCGTGGGATGTCGATGATCTCCTGCTCTTCCTTCCGCTTTTCCGCCGCGTAATGCTCGGCGTCGGATTTCGCGGCGAGGTATCCGCCCAGGCCCATGGCGATCGAGCCGGCGGCGATTTCGGCAAGGCCGGCGGTGACCACGATGCCGCTCGACGCCACGGCGCCGCTGAGACCCGCGGCCAGGGCGAAGGGAACGGTCAGGCCATCGGACATGCCGATGACGACGTCACGAACGGTCTCGCTGGCGGTGAAATGACGCTCGGTGTGCGGCGTGCGCGGCATGGCCCGCGCATTATGCGCCGGCACGGCCGGCAGCGTTGGTTGTCCAAGGCTCGGCCGCCACCTCGCTCCGTTTCGACTCTGTCGTGCACCCTCCGGCGCTCAGGCCGCGTCGAGCTGCGCGACGTGACGGACGTCGGCGATCAGCTGCTTCACATCGAACGGCTTGCTGTGGACCATGTAGACCGGGTCCTTCAGATTGCGATCGAGCTCCTGCTGCGGAACGGCCGTAGCCAGGATGGTGCGCTGGATCAACTCCGGCTGGTGCGTGCGCATGTGCGCCAGGACCGCATAGCCGTCGACGCGCGGCATCATCAGATCGAGCAGGATGAGGCTGTAGCCGTCCTTATCGAGATTCTCGATGGCCTCGACGCCGTCGCGCGCCGTATCAACACTCATTCCCTGATGCCGCACGATGGTGGAGAGCATCGTGCGGATGGGGTCGTCGTCTTCGATGATCAATGCCCGGGGCTGTGACATACGGCAATCCCACCACGCAAGAATCCAGCCACGCGCCAAATTCACGTAAGCGACGCCACGATGGCGATCGGCGCGCCGATGACGAGCGCCAGGATGGCCAGCGGGATCAGGAGAGCCACTACGACCGAGCCGATGGCGATCACAAATGCGAATTTCACGATCAAAGCGATGGCGATGAACGGCAGCGCGAGCAGTTTCAGCGGCAGGAAGAGGAGCCGCAGCGGCAGCAGGATGAGTTTCGCCGCGATGCCGACGAGCGCGACCGCGGTCACGGCCACGACTGCGAACATCATCAATCCGAAGAGCGCCATCAACGCGAACATGACGATTCCTCCGTCGGTTTGATACGCGTTTTGTCGGGAGAGGTTTAACCACAGAGGCACAGAGGGAATCGCGCTGTACCCTCTGTGTCTCTGTGGTTCAACAGACTCTACTTCCCCAACTCCGATCGCGAGAACCTCGGTACACCGACCCCGGCCGGATGATCCGATTGGCCCGCCGCTGCTCGAAACAGTGCGCGATCCAGCCCGCCACGCGGCTGATGGCGAAGGTCGGAGTGAAGAGCGGCACTTCCAGATCGAGTCCGTGCAGCAGCAGCGCCGTGTAGAACTCGACGTTCGTCTGCAGCTTGCGTCCCGGCTTGTACTCCTCGAGCAGTCGCAGCGCGGTCTGCTCCACCGATCGCGCCAGGTCGTACAACGCCATGTCGCCGCCGCGCGTGAACATCCGCTCCGCGGCCACGGCCAGGACGTCGGCGCGCGGATCGCGCACTTTGTAGACGCGGTGGCCGAATCCCATCAGCTTCTCGCCCGATTCGATCTTCCTCCGCAGTACTTCTTCCGCGCGCGACGCGTCGCCGATCTCGAAGACCATATCGAGCGCCGGCCCCGGCGCACCGCCGTGCAGCGGCCCTTTCAGCGCGCCGATCGCGCCGGTGATGGCGGAGACGAGGTCGGAGTTGGTCGAGGCGATCACGCGCGCGGTGAAAGTGGATGCGTTGAGCCCGTGATCGACGACGGTGTTCAGATACGTCTCCAATCCGCGCACGCGCTCGTGCGAAGGGATTTCGCCGGAGAGCATGTAGAGAAAATTCGCTGCGTGCGCGAGATCGCTGCGCGGCGCAATCGGATCGCGGGCGTTTATCAGCCGCCAATAGGCGGCGACGATGGTTGGGAAGGCAGCCAAAAGATTGCGGGCTGCGTCATCGTCTGTTTTCGTGACGCGCAAACTAATTGTCCCCGCAGCCATCCGCAGCGCATCCATGCTGTCGGTTCGCGCATCGGCGGCTGCGCGCAGAAGCTCATACGCGACCCGCGGCAACTCACGCCGTCGCGCGAGATCGGTCCGAAACGCGGACAGCTCCTCGGCATCCGGCAGCTCGCCGTACCAGAGCAGATACGCCGTCTCCTCGAACGTCGCATTCATGGCCAGTTCGGCCACCGGAAATCCGGCGATGACCAGCTCCCCGGCCGTGCCGTCGACCATGCTCAGCGACGTCTCCGCAGCGATGATGCCTTCCAGTCCGTTGTGAATGGTGGTGTCGTTCATGGCCGCAACGTAGAGCGGCACATCAATGTTGTCAATATTGATTCGATAATCAATAATGCTCGCCCCATGGTCACCTGGCTTTCCTCCGACGACGCCTCCAAACGCCTCGGCATCAGCAGGACGACGCTCTACGCCTACGTCAGCCGCGGCCTGGTCCGCTCCGCCGCAACGCCTGGCCATCCGCACCAGCGCCGCTATGCCGCCGAGGACGTGGAACGGCTGCGAAGCCGGAGCGAGCATCGGCGCGATCCGGGAAAAACCGCGGAACGGGCACTCCATTGGGGTGTGCCGGTGCTCGAGTCAGCGATCACGCTCATCGATGGCGACCGCCTCTACTACCGCGGCCACGACGCCTGCGAACTGGCGCGCATGCGCAGCGTCGAGGAAGTCGCGGCGCTGATCTGGACCGGCAGCTTCGACGCCGACGTCTTCACCTCCACGCCGCTGCACGTCGTCGCCGGCGGCAAGAGCGTCGAGGATCTGCCGTTCGTCAGCCGCGCGCAGTCGATGCTGCCGCTGGTCGGCGCGCGCGATCCGCTGGCCTACGATCTCCGCCCGCGCGCCGTCGCGCAGTCCGGCTGGCGGATCGTCAACCTGTTGACTAGTGTGGCCGTCGAGTCGGCCGAACTGGAAGAGACGATCGAAGAGACGCTGCACAAACGCTGGGTTCCGAAGACGCCGCACGCCGTCGAGCTGTTGCGCGCCGCGCTCATCCTCTGCGCCGATCACGAGTTGAACGTCTCTTCCTTCACCGCCCGCTGCGTGGCCTCGGCCGGCTCCAGTCCGTACGCGGTGGTCGTGGCCGGATTGACGGCGATCGAAGGCGCAAAGCACGGCGGCATGAGCGAGAAAGTCGAATCGATGTTCGACGACCTTCGCCGCGCGCGCGACGTTCGGAAAGCGCTGGCCGATCGTCTGCGCCGCCACGAGCCGATCCACGGATTCGGACACCGCCTCTACACAAATGGCGACCCGCGCGCGGCGCTCCTTATGGAGATGCTGTCCAAGCGTTTCGGGAAGTCGCCCGAAGTGAAATTCGCGCGCAATGTGGCCAAGGCGGGAGAAGAGCTGACCGGCGACAAGCCGACCATTGATTTCGCGCTGGTGGTCCTCGCGCGCGCGCTCAAACTCGATCGCGGCGCGCCGCTCACGCTCTTCGCCCTCGGCCGCAGCATCGGCTGGATCGGGCACGCCATCGAGCAGTACGCGAAGGACGACATGATCCGGCCGCGTGCAAAGTACGTCGGCCCGCCGCCGTCGGATCAGACGACGCCGCGGTAGAGGTAGGCGATCCCGAACGTCAGCGGGCGGTAATCGATCGATGAAAACTTCGCGGCGCTGCGCATCATCGTCACGAAATCATCGCCGCACGGAAAGCGCGCCGCGGATGACTCCAGGTACTCGTACGCACCGCGCTCGCCGGTGACGGCGCCGCCGAGGCGCGGGAGGAAGTGGCGCCGGTAGGTTTCGTAGAGAGACGAGGCCACGCGATTCGACGGCTGCCCGAACTCGAGCACGATCACGCGTCCACCGGGACGGACCACGCGCGCCATCTCCGCGATCCCTTTCGCCGGATCGCCGACATTGCGGATGCCGAAGGAAATGCTGGCGATGTCGAACGAATCGTCATCGAACGGCAGCGCGGTGACGTCGGCAACCTCGAAGGTGATGTCGCTCGACTTGCGCCGCGCCAGCTCGATCATCTCCGGCGTAAAGTCGGTGCCGACGACGCGTCCGTTGCCGACCGCCCTTTTGAACGCGATCGCGAGATCACCGGTGCCGGTCGCACAATCGAGGACGGCGTCGCCTGCTTTCGCACCCGACCAGCGCACCGCCGCGCGGCGCCAGAGATGATGCACGCCGGCGGACATGATCGTGTTCGCGCGGTCGTAGCGGCCGGCGATCGATCCGAACATCGACTTGATGCGCGCCGGATCGGGCCCGGAGTAATCATCGGTGGCCATCGCGGCGCATAGTAGCAACCCGCCACATTACAATCCCCGACCGTGACCCGCGATTTCGCCTTCATCCAGACCGCGCCGGGCAAGGTGTTCGTCGGATGGGGGCCGTTCGAGCAGTTGCCGTTCCGGCGGCCGGAGCGTCCGGCGTTTTTCATCGCCGACTTTTTTCTCGACGATCCGCATCCGTGGCGGCATCCGGCGTCGTGGGAGGAGACGACGTTCGAAGAGCTGGCCTCGCGTTTCGACGATTGCGGCGCGCCGCAGGTGACGTGGGAGGCCGCGTCGCTGGACGACTTCACGAAACTCTTCGACTCCGCGCACGCGGCCATGGAGCGCGGCGATTTCAAGAAAATCGTGCCGGTGATTTTCGAATCGGGACGCTTCGCCGAACGCCGCTAATGGTGGCGCTGGTTCTTCACGCACCTCGCGCAACTCCCGCCGGGCATGCGCGCGTACGGCTACGCGTACCAGAATCACGGTCTGGTCGGCGCCACGCCGGAGCTCCTCTTCCAGGCCGAATCGCGCGGCTATCGAACGATGGCGCTGGCCGGAACGCGCCCCGTTCTGCGCGCCGACGAACTGCTGCGCGATCCGAAAGAGCTGCGCGAGCACCGCTTCGTCGTCGACGACATCGTCCGCCGCCTCTCGCCGTTCGGAAACATCGAGATCGGACCTCTCGGCACGTTGCGCCTGCCAAAGATCGCCCATCTGATCACGCCAATTTTCTTCAACGAGACTAGCGGATCGGAGCGAATGTCCTTTACCGACATGGTTCGCCGCCTCCACCCCACCGCCGCCCTCGGCGTCTCTCCGCGCAGCGAGGCGGGCGAACGATGGCTGCGCGAGGCGGACAAAGGAGTGAAGCGCAGAACGTTCGGCGCGCCGTTCGGACTGGAGCGCGAAGACCGCTCCGCACTCGCGCTCGTGGCCATCCGCAACGTGGAGTGGAACGGCGATCAGGTACGCGTCGGCTCCGGCGCGGGGATGCTGCTGGAGAGCCGCGTGGAACGTGAATTCGAAGAGCTGCGCGAGAAACGCGAGCAGGTCAAGGCGCTCTTCGGCCTGGCCGCGCACGTCGAAGCATTCGCATGACCAACATCGCCGAAGCGCGGCGCGTGATCGAGCAGGCCTGCGCGCTGGGCGCAACCGATTTCTGCGTCTGCGCCGGGTCGCGAAACGCGCCGCTGCTGGCAGTGCTCGCGGCGTCAGACCTTCGTATCTATTCCTTCGTCGACGAACGCTCCGCCGCCTTCTTCGCGTTAGGCCGCGCGAAGTTGACCGGCCGTCCGGCCGCCGTCGTCACGACTTCCGGCACCGCGGTCGCCGAGCTCCTTCCCGCCGCGATCGAAGCGCATTACTCCGGCACGGCGCTGATCCTGATCACCGCCGACCGTCCGGCGCGATACCGCGGCACCGGCGCACCGCAATCGATCGAGCAGGAGGAGATTTTCGGCGTCTACGCGCGCGGATCGGTAATGCACATCAACGTGGAGTTTGATGAGCCGCTAATCGATGAGGAGGTCTCCTGGGAGCGCGAGCGTCCCGCCCGCCGTTCTCGATCGACTGCTGCGCAGACTGCGGGCGAGACGCCCGCGCTCCCAGGCGCTCGCCCTCTCGTCATCCTCGGCGGTCTTCACGAATCCGACCGCGCACGCGTGCGCGAATTCGCAATCAAACTCAACGCGCCCATTTACGCCGAGCCGCTCTCCGGACTCCGCGAAGATCCCGCGCTCGCGCATCTCGTCATCACCGCCGGCGAGCGGATGATCGGCCGCGGCAATTTCGACTCCGTGATCCGCATCGGCAACGTCCCGGCGCTGCGCTTCTGGCGCGATCTCGATGAATCGCGGCGCGATCTCCCGCTGATCAGTTTCAGTGCGCTCCCCTTCACCGGCTGCAGCCGCGGCGAGGTTCATCCTCTCGAATCACTTCCCTCGGACATAACGCCCCGCGAACGAGACGCTGCATTCTTCGCCGACGATCGCGAACGCGGCGCCGCCATCGCGCAGATCCTCGACGACGAGCCGGAGTCGGAACTGGCCATGTTCCGTTCGTTGTCGCAATCGATCCCGCCCAACGCCCGCGTCTACCTCGGCAATTCGCTTCCGATCCGCGAATGGGATCTCGCCGCAATCCGCGAGCCGCGCGGATTCGAGATCGCCGCGAACCGAGGCGCGAACGGCATCGACGGCCAGCTCTCGACCTTTTTCGGGCAGTGCGATCCATCGCGTCCGAACGTTGCCATCGTCGGCGACCTCACCGCAATTTACGACAGCAACGCGCCGTGGATCGTCTCGCAACTCGACGCCGGCATCGACTGGCGCATCGTCATCATCAACAACGGCGGCGGCCGCATCTTCAGCCGCGTTCCGTCGCTGCACAAACTCGACGCATCGATGCGTAAACGGATCATCGAGAACGCGCACGGCATCCGTTTCGATCATTGGGCGGCGATGTGGAGCATCGAAGATCGCGTCACCGAGCTGCGTCCCGACGCCAAAGCCAGCGCCCGCGCCTGGGCGAGGTACGACGCGCTGTGGTAATCACCTGCCTGCACGGCTTCCTCGGCAACCCGCGCGACTGGGATTTCCTCCGCGACGTCGGGTTCGAAATCGAAACCCCGCCGCTCGACGCCATCCCCGATCGCGGCGACATCCTCCTCGGCTACTCCCTCGGCGGCCGCCTGGCGCTGCAAGCGCTCCTCGCCGGCGCCGACTACAAACGCGCCATCCTCGTCTCCACCGGCCTCGGCATCGAAGACGACTCCGCCCGCGCAGCGCGACGCGCATCGGATGAAACATGGGCGCAACGCTTTGAAACCGAGGATTTCGAAACGGTCATGGCCGACTGGGACGCGCAGCCGGTCCTCGCCGGTCCTTCGCTTCCTCGCAGACGCGAAGACTTCGATCCGCGCGCGCTGCGCGAATGGTCATCCGCCGCACTGGCGCCGGTCGCATCGCGCCTGCACGAGCTGACGATCCCCACGCTCTGGATCGCCGGAGCGCGCGATTCAAAGTACGTGGCCGAGGCGCATCGCGGGGCGTCGCTCGCGCGCGGTGAGGTCGCGATCGTCGAAGACGCCGGCCATCGTGTTCCGTGGGAATGCACGGCCGCGTTCATCCAACTGCTGAAATGAACCACAGAGACACAGAGGACACAGAGAACACCTCTGTGCCTCTGTGGTTTAAAAAACTTTCAGCACTTCCGACGCTGCCAGCAACCACACGCCCGCACCGTAATTGACGTTGATCGTGTCATCCGAGGAAATGATCCGGCTGCAATCCGGTCCGGTGCCGGGCGGCTGGATTCCGGCGATGACGCCGCGGGCATCGACGCGACGCATCAACAGCGCGAACGACTTTCGAACGACCGGCAGATACGCATCGCGATCGAGCCATCCCTCGTTGATGCCGCGAGCGAGGAAGAACGTCATCATTGCCGTCGCTGACGTTTCCGCGACGGGGCAGTCGAGCGGATGGGAGAGGTCCGATCCCCATCCACCGTCGGGTGTCTGCCGCGCTTTCAGCGAGGCTGCCATCCGCACGAGAAGGCCGCGGATTTCGGGCGCGCCGAGGACGACGGGGTATTGCGTGCCGGAGTAGGGCGCATCGAGGTGATCCGCGGCGCGCATCAGAGCGATCGCGGACCAGCCGTTGCCGCGGCCCCAAAAGACATCCTTGCTTCCGATCCACTCCGGCTGATGTTGAAAGAGAGCGAAATCGGGATCCCAAAGGAAAAAGCCATTGCGCGCGGCGGCGGATGGAACCGCGACCTCGCGCGGATCGGACGAAGCCGGACGATGATCGTAAACATACGCCTCGATCCATTCGTACGCGAGGTTGCGCGACAGCTCATTCGCCGGCAGACCGTCGCGCGACGAACCGTTCATCGCCAGCCACGGAATGACCATGTACATGTCGTCCTGCCAGTAGCGCGTGCCGAAGCCGCCGGCGATCCACCACGGGTCGCGCGGAGTGCCGGTTTTCGGCGTGGCGCGGATGGCGTGCTCGGCGAAACTCATCGGACCGGAAAGCGTCGCCAGCAACGCCGCGCGCCGCGGATCGCTCGGAGGAAGAACGCGATACAGATCGAGCGCAGCTTGCCCAAACGCAGTGCCGTCGCCCCAGTAGACGTCGTTGATGTCGTCGTCGCTGTCGAGGATCACTGATGCGGCCCGTTCGATCAGCCGCGCGCCGGCGGGATTCGATTCACGCTGCAGCTCGTCGCCGAACAGAACGAGCCCGTCGAGAAACGGCGCGTTCTCCCAATGCAGCCGCGGCTGCTCCGGATCGATCGCAATGCGGTCCGCGACGCGGATGGCCGTTGAGACGATGGCCTCATGCGTCAACAGTCCGGGAGCGACTACGGCTCGCCGTCTGGCCAGTGCAGGCAGCGCGATGAGGACGAAAACCGTGAACGCCAGCTTCCGGAGCATGCCCGAGATTCGAACGCGTCAGACCAGAAAGTTATTCAGAGACGAGCCAACAACATCAGGCGCTGCACTTTGCCAAAGCACAGACAAGAGTGTCTGTGCCACACCGGCACTGGCATCCAACAACGGCTCTCCGGTTTAGCAGGGTCAATGTGGCACAGACACTCCTGTCTGTGCTGGTGAGGCTCGGGAGCGCGAAGTTGTTATCCCTGCTCAATCGCGTGGCTGAAGTGGAAGCCGAGGATGTGCATTCGTTCGCGAAAGTAGAAGCGATGCGCGTCGGCACGGTGTACGGCGGAGTCGAGCTCGACGACGCTGCAACCTTCGCTCCGCGCCAGGTCGTAGCACCAGTTCAGCAACTGCTTTCCGTAGCCTTTGGATCGCGCCGACTCCGCAGAGACGAGATCGTCGACTTCGAGCATGCGTCCGGTGCGGAGCATGTCGATGATTCGATAACCGGCGACCGCTTGCATCTCATCGTCGGCGATGAGATATGCGAGGCGGTAGCCCTGCGGCGACATACTTCGAACCAATCCGACGAAATCTTCGCGCTTCAAATGCGGACGTAGCAGCGACATCACCTCAAAGCAGGAAGCGATCTCCGCATCCGACTCCGCGACTTTGATCATCACCACCCCAGCACGTACGCGAACATCAGCGGCGCCACGATCGACGCATCCGATTCGATCACGTGGCTCGGTGTGTCGACGCCGAGTTTGCCCCAGGTGATTTTTTCGTTCGGAACCGCGCCGGAGTACGAGCCGAAGCTCGTGGTCGAATCGCTGATCTGGCAGAAGTAGCCCCAGAGCGGGACGCTGGTGCGCTGCAGGTCCTGGTGGAGCATCGGGACGACGCAGATCGGAAAGTCGCCGGCGATGCCGCCGCCGATCTGGAAGAAGCCGATCGACGCGGATTCCGAGGTCTTCGTGTAAAAGTCGGCCAGCTCGATCATGTACTCGATGCCGGTTCGCACCGTGTGCACGTTCTTCACGTCGCTGGTGATGCAGTGGCCGGTGTACATGTTGCCGAGGGTCGAGTCCTCCCAGCCGGGAACGAACATGGGGAGATTTTTTTCGGCGGCGGCGATCATCCACGAGTGCTTCGGATCGATCTGGTAAAACTCGGAGATCGAGCCGTCGCGGAGGATTTCGTACATGAACTCGTGCGGGAAAAGGCGGCGGCCTTCCTTGTCCTTCTGCACCCAGTGCTTGAGCACCGCCGATTCGATTCGGCGCATCGCCTCGCCTTCGGGGATGCAGGTGTCGGTGACGCGGTTCATGTGCCGGTCGAGGAGCGCTTTCTCGTCCTGCGCGGAGAGGTAGCGATAACCCGGCACGCGTTCGTAATGATCGTGCGCGACGAGGTTGAAGATGTCCTCCTCGAGGTTCGCGCCGGTGCAACAGATGGCGTGGACTTTGTCGCGTCGAATCATCTCGGCCAGCGAGATGCCCAACTCCGCCGTCGACATCGCGCCGGCCATGGTGAGCAGCATCTTGTTGCCGCCGTCGAGGTGCTTGATGTAATCGTCCGCCGCCGCGCGCAGCGATGCCGCGTTGAAGTGGCGATAGTGATGCTGGATGAAGTCAGTAATCGGTCCGGGCATGGTCGTCAGCTCCGCAAAAACGCGGCGAAGATTACCATCACCATGCGATGCGGCGGCGGTCGTGGAAGTAGCCGCCGGTCGGTCCGTCGTCCGGCAAGGTGGCCAGCCAGATGATCGTCTCCGCGCCCTCCTCGACACTGCGCGGGGCGTTGCGTCCGCCCATGTCGGTGCGCACCCATCCGGGATCGACGCAGTTCACGCGTGCTTGCGGCAGCGCGTTCGCGAGCATGACCGTAATCGCGTTCAACGCCGCTTTCGAGATCGAGTACGCGGGTGCATAACTGGTCATCGACGAGATCTGCCCCGCACCCGAGGAGACGTTCACGACGCGCGCGGTCTTGCTGCGGCGGAGAAGTGGCGCGACGGCCTGCGTGACCAGCAAAGGACCGAGCGCGTTGGTGCGCATCGTCTTTTCGAATATTTCGGGCGGTGTGTCGAGGATGCTCATCCCCTCGCCGAGCAAAATCCCCGCGTTGTTGACGACGACGTCGAGCTGGGCGAATTCGTGCTTGACCCATACGGCGAGCCGCCGGATGGACGCGGCGTCGGAGGTGTCGAGCGCGTGCGCGACGGCGTGGCTGCCAATCTTCGTCGCCGCAGCGGCGGCAGATTTTTCATTGCGGCTCGTAACGATCACGCGGTAGTCGCGCGCGGCGAGTTGTTTTGCCACTTCCAAGCCGATCCCGCGACTCGATCCGGTTACCAATGCGACGCTGGTCATGCCGCGCACGCGTGCGACAGTCGTGCCGCACATCCATCGCCATTAGAATGAGCCTAACTCGCCGTCCGAAAGGCCCACCAATGAACGTTCGTCGCTTTGCCGTTGCCGCATCGATCCTTCTGTGTACCTCCGCGTTTGCCGATGAGCCGCAGCTTCGAAAAGACGTTGCCTTTCTCGCGGCGCCGGCGACGGAGGGGCGCGGAATCGCCACGCAGGGCATCCGCAAGGCGGCCGATTACATCGAAGGACGGTTGAAAGGGATCGGACTGCAGCCGGCCTTCGGAAAGTCGTACCGCGAACAGTTCCCGATCAAGACCGGCGTCGCCCTCGGCAGCGGAAACAAACTGCAAGGCGTCGCGGACGGCGACTGGACGCCGCTTGGCTTCTCCAGCGCCGGCACGTTCGCCGGACCGATTGCGTTCGTCGGCTACGGCATCGACGCCACGCCGATCGGCTACAACGATTTCGACGGCATCGATCTGAAGGGCAAAGTGGCGCTGATGCTGCGCTACGAGCCGCAGGAGAAGGACGACGCCTCGAAGTTCGACGGACGCAAGCCGAGCCGCTGGTCGGCCATGCGCTACAAGGTTTTGCAGGCGCGCGAACGCGGCGCGATCGCCGTGATCTTCACCACCGGCCCGCTGCAGGACGAAGCAAAGGACAAACTTCCGGCGCTCGTCAACGACGGTCCGGAGAGTCCGGCGGGCATTCCGGTGCTGCAGGTCAAAACGTCGGTCGCGGAAAAATGGGTCGGCGATCTGACGGCGTGGCAGAAGCAGGTCGACGCTGATCTGAAGCCGCGCTCGCGCGTTCTCGACACGCGCATCAGCGGCACCGCGGATGTGAAGCCGCAGTTCGTCAACGCAGAAAACATCGCCGGCATCCTTCCCGGCCGCGGCGCGCTCGCCAACGAGATCGTCGTCCTCGGCGCGCACTACGACCACCTCGGCTACGGCGGTCAGGGCTCGATGAAGCCGAACGAGCACGCCATCCATCCCGGCGCCGACGACAATGCGTCCGGCGACGCAGCCGTCATGGCGATCGCCGAGCGGCTGAAGAACCAGCTCGCGGACGTGAACAATCGCCGCACGATCGTCGTAGCGCTCTTCTCCGGCGAAGAAGTCGGCCTGGCCGGATCGTCGTGGTTCGCCGGCCATTCGCCGCTGATGCCGCGCGTGATGGCTATGATCAATCTCGACATGGTCGGCATGATGCGTGACAACCGGCTGATCGTGTTCGGATCCGATTCCGCGCCGCAGTGGAAAGAGGTCGTCGACGATGCCACGGCCTTCGCGAAGATCAACGTCACTTCCAGCGGCGACGGCTACGGGCCGTCCGATCAGACCAGCTTCTACGCGAAGCAGATTCCGGTGCTGCACTTTTTCACCGGCGCGCACGATCGCTATCACACACCCGAGGATGTGGCGGAGAGCCTCAACTACGCGGGCATGGAGCACGTGGTCGATTTCGCGACGAGCGTGATGATGCACCTCGGCGCGGGACGCGTGACGCCGCAGTACGCGCGCGCCGCCTCCGCCCCGGCGATGGAAGGCGATTCGCGCGGCTACGGCGCCTACCTCGGCACGGTGCCCGATTACAGCGCGATGGGCGAGACCAGCGGCGGCGTGCTGCTCGCAGACGTCCGTCCCGGTTCGCCGGCCGACAAGGCCGGCATCCGCGGCAAGGACCGCATCATCTCGATAGGAGGCACGCGCATCGAGAATCTCTACGACATGTCGTACGCGCTGCAGGACCACAAGCCGGGCGACACGGTCGACATCATCGTGGTCCGCGACGGCGCGCAGAAAACGTTGCGCGCCACGCTGACCACGCGCGGCGGAACTTCCGCAGCGGCGCCGAAGTCGTCGTCACTGGTGATCAAAGCGGGCAAGCCGTACGAGAAAACGTTCGACGGCGAGAAACACCTCAAGGACATCCGCCAGCTCACATTCGGCGGCGAAAACGCCGAGGCGTACTTCACGCCGGACGGGACGAAGATCATCTTCCAGGCCACCGTGCCGGGCGCGGGATGCGATCAGGAGTACACGATGGACCTGGCCACCGGCGAGACGAAGCTGGTCTCCAGCGGCAAGGGGCGCACGACGTGCGGCTACTTCAAGTATCCACAGGGCGACCGCATCGTCTATGCGACCACCGAGGGGGGCGCGGCGGAGTGCCCGGCCAAGCCGGATATGTCGCATGGTTACGTGTGGCCGGTCTATCCGACCTTCGACATCGTGGAAGCGAATGTGGACGGATCGAACGCGAAAAAGATCACGACCACCAGCGGCTACGACGCGGAGATGACGTGGTGCCATCAGGGCGGGAAGATGATCTTCACGTCGATGCGCGACGGCGATCTCGATCTGTACGAGATGGACGCTGCATCAGGCAAGGTGAAACGCCTGACGAACGTGCCCGGCTACGACGGCGGCGCGTTCTACAACGGCGACTGCACACAGATCGTCTGGCGAGCCAATCATCCGGCCGGCGCTGCGCTCGATGAGTACAAGGGATTGCTGGCGAAGGATCTGGTCAAGCCGCTGCACATGGAGCTGTTCCTGATGAACGCCGACGGCACGAACCAGCGCCAGATCACCAGCAACGGCGCCGCGAATTTCTGCCCGTACTTCATGAACGACAACAAGCGGATCATCTTCGCGTCGAACGTGAACCAGAAGGGCTTCGACTTCGATCTCTGGACCGTGGGGAAAGACGGCCAAGGTCTGGAGCGCATCACCACCGCCCCCGGCTTCGACGGTTTCTGCGTTTTCAGTCCCGACGGGCAATACCTGATCTGGGCCTCCAGCCGCGCGCAGCCGGAGGGGCACGAGATGAATCTGTTCATCGCGAAGTGGGTGGAGTAGAACATGCCGCGGAGCGGCTCCAGAAGGTAGCGAGGGGTGCGAGCAGCTTCATCGCGAGCACCCCTCGAAACGAGAGTCGAGAAAATGAAGTGTGCCGCGTGAGCGGCACTGGATGGAGTGTCACAGCTTCCAGTGCCGCTGACGCGGCACGAATCGTGGGCGCGCTACTTTTCGAGGGGTGTTCGCTTCGCTCTCACCCCTCACTACCCTCTTTGGAGCCGCTAACGCGGCGTGAACCCGAAGCGCCGGGATCTCCGCTGTTCGCCGCCACTTCGAGCAGAGGTTCGAGTTACCCCTTCTTCAGCGTAATCGTCGTAGTCGAGCTGGTGCGGGCGCCGTTGTCGTCGATGCCTTCCACGCGGACGTCGCCGTAGACGGAGCTGAAGAGACTCGGATCGGGAACGTCTTTGCGCGGCGCGAAGTGATAGTGAATCTCGCCCTTTGCCTGGATCGTCGTGGCGAAGCCGAGCGACTGGATTTTCGCGGCGTCGTACGACTCCGTCGCCACCGGGATGCCGCCGGCGGCGAAGACGTTCGCCGTCACGCGCTCGATGGTCACGGGATGGTCGCCGGTCTCCTTCACCACCACGTCGAACGGAAACTCGTACGTGTTGCCGCCGACGCTGGTGGCCACGACCGGATTCGGCGTGATGGTCAGCTTGATCGCGCCGTGGCCCGGCGTGGAGGTGCTCTTGGTCGTGCCGGCCTTGTGTGTCGCGCAGGCCAGCGGGAGAACGGCGAGGGCGAGACCTATCAAACCTACGCTGAGACGTTTCATGGCTACATGCTTCCCATCAGCGTGGTCACGCCGCAGCCGATGCGCGGTCCGGCGTTGCCGGCCGGCTGGGAGACCAGATCGTCGGGATTGCCGTGCAGGACGATGGCATGCCCGACCACGGCGTTCGCGCCGCTGTTGACGGTGATCGAGTGCGTGGTGAAGCGCGCGTGCACCTCGCCCTTGTCGTCCGCGGTGACGTTGCCGAAGTCGCCGGCGTGATGCGAGACGGCATCGGGCGCGCCGTGAACCATCGCGGTCGGGTTGAAGTGGCCGCCGGCGTTGGTGCCGTTGTTGCCGCAGTCGCCTTTTTCGTGAACGTGGAAGCCGTGAACGCCGGGCGGAACACCGGTCAGATCGGCGACGACTTCGACGCCGTTCTCGCCGGCATCCTGAAAGTGCACGGTCCCTTTCACCGTCGAGCCGCTCGTGGAGTCGATCGTGGCCATCGCCATCGGGCCTTTGCTATGCGCACAGGCCGCGAAAACGAGCGCGAACAGGATCACCATCAGTTTCTTCATGTTGCCTCCCTTTACAAAATCCGGGCGATTCTATTGCCAATGCCGTTCCCGTTGTCATCACTGCGACCGCTTCGCGATCCACTTGCCCACCGATCCGAGCCACGACTTCGCGACGTCCTGGTAGTAGAGCGAAGCCGCTTTCTGCAGCGCGTCGGCGAGCGACGGGTAGGGCGAGACTAGCGACGCGAGCTGCGCCACGGTCATCTTTTTCTTCCGCGCAAGCACGAGCGTTTCGATGAGCGTGGAGGCATTCGCACACATTGCGTGCGCGCCGAGGATGCGGCCGCGTTTGTCGCAGACGAGTTTGAGAAATCCTGCTCGCGTGCGGTCGACGACCGCGCGATCGACCTCGGCCATCTCGACGCTGTACGTGCGCACGTTCGCCGCACCATGCGCCTTCGCCGCCTCCCCTTCCGTCATCCCGATGTGCCCGACCTCGGGATCGGTGTAAAGACCCCACGGGATGTCGTCGTACGTGACCGCCGCGCGTCCCGGAAAGAGCATGTTGCGCACGAGCTTCACGGCCTCGTACGCCGCCACGTGCGTGAATTGCATGCCGCCGTGAACGTCGCCGCACGCCCAGATGCGCGGGACGGAGGTCTGCAGATATTTGTCGACGGTGATGAATCCACGATCCATCTTTACGCCGATTGTTTCGAGTCCCATGTTTTCGGTATTCGCGCGGCGGCCGCTGGCAACGAAGATCTCGTCGACGCGCAGTTCCATCGTCTCGCCCGCCTTGTTCTCGATGCGGACCACTTTCCTGCCGCCGTCGACACGCACCGACTTCGCGCTCCAGCCGGTGCGGATGACGACGCCTTCATCGATCAGCATGCGCCGCACGCGCGCGATGATGTCCGCGTCTTCCTTGTTGATGATCTCCTCCCCCATCTCCACCACCACGACCTCGGCGCCGAAGCGACGGAACATCTGCGCGAACTCGATCCCGATCGCGCCGCCGCCGAGGATGAGCAGCGAGCCGGGGAAGGCGTCCTGATTCAGAAAGCTGGCGTGGTCGAGAAAGCCGTGTTCCTTCAGTCCCTCGATCGGCAGAACGGCCGTGCGCGTGCCGGTGGCGATGACGATGTCCTTCGCGGCGAGCCTGCGTCCATCGACGCCGACTTCGCTGCGCGACACGAGCTTCGCATCGCCGAAGATCACATCGACGCCGAGGGCGCGAAACTTCTCCGGATCATCGTGATGCTCGATAGCGTGCCGCTGCGCGCGCATCGAATCCATGATCGCCTTCGGCGTCACGCGCACCGTTTGTGGCTCGAGGCCGTACGCATCCGCGTGCGACAGTTGATGGATCAACCGCGCCGTCGCCACGAGCGCTTTCGTCGGCACGCATCCGGTCCACAGACAATCGCCGCCGAGTTTCTCCCGCTCGATCAGCGCGACCTTGCGTCCGAGCCGCGCACAGCCGGACGCCGTGACCAGCCCGGCCGTTCCGCCGCCGATGACGACGACATCGAAGTTCTCCGGCATGCAAAACCGATTGAACCACAGAGACACAGAGGTGAGTCTGTCGTTTTATTTCTTCGGAGCGATCACCACCGCGCGCCGTCGATCGGAGATCGCATCAGCCTCGCGCCCGAGGGCGTTGAATACTTCTGCGCGAAGTAGAAACGCGGCGACGAAGTTGGGCCGCAATTCGATGGCCCGAGTCAACGGCGGCAGCGCGTCGGCGTCATGTCCAATTCGATGGAGCGCCTCGCCGTAATTGAGTTGGAACTCCGGGATGTCCGGATCGGCCTCCATCGCCGCGCGCAAATCGGCGAGGCCTTCCGCCGTTGCTCCCGTTCCGAGCAGCGCCGATCCGCGCCACTCGCGAACGCGCGGATCGCTCACATTTCCTAGCGCTCCGATCGAGGCCAATGCCGCGACGAATTGCCGCTGCTGCAACTGCGCGGCGATCAGATCGAGCCGCGGCACGATCGACGTCGTCGCGTCGAGATGCTTGTTGAGGAAATTCGCGGCGTCGCGATCGAGCGGAGTAGTTCGCAGCACCGCCACCGCCTTGTAGACCGCGCCCAACGTCCCCTCGGGCGCGGCAGCGCGATCGAGAAATTCGACTCGATCGATCGTCGAATCATGCTCGGCAAGAGGCGCAGTGAGATCGCCCGGAGGCGGACGGCGCTGAATCTTGTGGTCCGTCATCACCACATGCACGACGTCCTGCGCGCGCCGCGACGGCATGTGACAGCGCACGCAATCATTCGACGCCGTGTGCCGCGTGTGGCAGCCGAGGCAGATGGAGACAATGCCGGCGAGGCGCGGATCTTTCTTCAGCGGCTGATGCGGATCGTGGCAGGTGCTGCAGGTGATTCCGCCCTTGATGTAGCAGAGGCTCTGGCGCAATCGATACGCGTGATGATTGATTTCGAAACGCTGCTCGCGCGGACGGCCCGGCTCGTCGATGTCCACGTGCAGCATGTAATCCGAAAGCGCTTCGCCGGGACGGAACGAAAAGTCGCGGCGCTCGAATCGCCGCGGACCGATCATCGCCACCGCCGGCTGCAGATGACATTGAAAACAGACCGAGTCGCGCAACGCCGGCGCCAGCCGAGCCGGATTGACGATAGCCGCACGGACTCTCGCATTCGACGCGCCGGCAGAAGCAAGGTTGACGTGATCCGCGCCCGGCCCGTGACACCGCTGGCACCCGGTCCCCTCGGGCATCGCCGCCGGAAATCGCTGCGGCGACCAGTGGCTGTCGGCCGTGTTTTCCGGATAGGCGTTGTGGCAGAACAAACATTCGCGCCGCACCAACCGCGTTACGCCGTCGTGGTCCGCGCGGTCATACCCCGGCGCCATCCCCCACGCCCGCTCCTGCGAATACCACGCAACTGGCAACTGAAACAGCCCGCCGCTCGGCGTCCGATAAAGATACACGCGCGAACGATGTCCCGATCCGACGATCCAATCGACCTGCTGCTCGATCTCATCGACGCGGCGTCCGCCCGCATCGACCTGCCACCGGCGGAAGAGCAGCTTCCCATCCTTCCAAACCATCTCGAACCAGCTCTGCGACGGCTTATGAAAGAACCGCGCGTTGCGAAAGTCCTCGATCAGCACATCCGCGCGCGGACGCCGCATCGACTGCGCCATCCCCACGCCCTGATACGACGCGTACTTGGCCTGATGACAGCTCGCGCACGCAGAATCGGCGACGTAGTCACCCGCGCGGAGGACTGGAGCGATGGCTATCGCGAGAACGAAGAGAGATCGACGCACGATGATCGACAAATGATAGGGCCGCCGCACGGCAGTTCGTTCAAGGTCACAAATTGTGACCTTGAACGGCGAACTCTGAGCCCGCGATCAGAGGTGGTCACAGTTTGTGACCGCCTCCCTGCGGGATGACGAGCACACTACTGCCAGTAGAGAGGATTGAGGATGTCCCTCAGGAGTTATTGCGGCACCTCGGAGTTCTATGGCGTCCGAGGTATACAAGTGGTATGGCGACAAGAACGAAACGCGCTGCATCCGGGAGGAAGACGCTCGCGCGACAACCACTCGATCCTCCGATCGTTGAAGTGCGCGGGCAGAGCGTGATGCTAGACATGGATCTCGCTGCCGCGTACGGCGTGCTGACAAAAGCGCTCAACCAGGCCGTGAAACGAAACCGGGATCGCTTTCCGGCAGACTTCGTGTTTCGCCTCAACGCCGGTGAAGCCAAACGAGCGCGTCGTTCAAGGTCACAATCTGTGACCTTGAAGCGCGGCCAGAACGTGAAGTACCTTCCCTGGGCTTTCACCGAGCACGTCGCGCTCATGGCCGCCTCCGTGTTGAACAGCCCACGTGCCGTCGAGATGAGCGTCTTCGTGATCCGCGCGTTCATTCGCTTGCGCGCGTACGCGCGGGGACACGCCGAGATCGCGAAGCGGCTCGATGCGCTCGAACGACGAGTGACGGATCACGACGAGGACCTCGGCGACATGTTCAAGGCGTTGCGATCCCTTCTTGCGCCGTCGCCGCGAAACACGCGCGAAATCGGCTTCGCGAAGACGTGATAATGCGTCCTTCGCAAGGAGGCGCCGCATGACCATCCCGGGTGAGTGGGAATCGTTCTATGTCATCGTCGGGTCGTCGGCCGCGGCTCTGACCGGACTGCAATTCGTCGTGGTCGCGCTGAGCGCGGACACGGAAGGGCTGAGCACCGGCTCCGACGTTTTTGCGACGCCGACGGTCGTTCACTTCTGCGCCACGCTGCTGATCGCTGCGATCCTCTGCGTGCCACGGCAAACGCCAGCCTCGCTGGCCGCCTGCCTGGCCGCGGAAGGGCTGGCCGGGATCATCTACGCGATGATCGTCACGCTCCGCTTCGGCAAGGAGATGCACTACAAGCCCGTTCTCGAGGACCGCATCTGGCACATCGTCCTTCCCTCGATCGCGTAACATCGCACTCTTCACAAGCGGAATCGCGACGTACAGGCACGAAGTCGGAGCGCTCTACGTTGTCGCCGCAACCGCGCTGCTGCTCCTGCTGATCGGCATCCACAACGCCTGGGACGCCGCGGTTTACATCGCGATGAGGAAGCGGGAACGCTGACTGAGGGCGCGCCGGGCCTTTCGGCCCGGCGCTTGGTGTCAGCGGAAAGTAATGGTCTCGGAGGGTGCCGTCGTATTGGCCGGACTGCATGCAGCAGTTCTTGAAAACGCCTCCCGGAGCGGCAGGGGCAGGGATCGTTGCGGCCTAGTTTCTCGAGCAGCTCTTTGTCGCCGTGGACGATCCGCACTCCGCGCTTGACGCGCGTTTCGGATGGATAGCCTTTGCGGCGTTTGCTGCTTACTTCAAAAGCAGTGATCCTCGTTGTGCTTACTCATGATGTCCTCCTTGCTCGAATCGAGCGCGGCAGGATCGCACAGGAGTGTCTGTTCCACAACTAATCCGACTCCCACGATGCCGAGCGGATCTCATCCACCTTGCCGCCGACGAAAGTGATGGTCGTGTCCATTCGTCGCACGTAGTCGGTGATGTAGCTCCATTCTTCGATGGAGATGCCGTCGAAGCGGACGTGGGCGTTGCGGCGTTCCGGCGGCTTGCCCATGATTCGTTCGACCTCGGCAAGCGTTTGGCCGATGCGCAGTTTGTCGACGTGCTTCTGGTTTTCGAGGGCGGCGTTGAAGGCGTAGCGGCGGACGTTCACCGTGCATGCGGGGAGCGCCGTCAGAAGAAGCAGGACGACGAGTGGGCGGATCAATCGCAACGTTTGCGCTCCTGGAGAAAGTCTCCCCGCCGCGATCGCGGCGGGGAGTAGTAAGACGAGATCAGAACCAACCGTTGCCCGCGGGATTGACGAGGGCGCGGTAGACGCTGGCGTTGATTGCGTCGCGGAGGGCGGGGCCTTCCAGCTTGCCGCGCGCGACGACGTAGCGCATCGCCAGGTCGGTGGGATGGAACTCGGAATGGTAGGAGAGCCAGTTGCGATCCGAGGCGACGGAGGCATCCATCTGCGGATCGAGCATGACCAGGTAGATCGCGTTCTCGTCGAGGTGCTGGATGCGGCCGGCTTCGATCGATGACGAAAGCAGGCGCTGCACGTCGAGGTCGGTCACGTCGGCCGACGCGCCGCTGATCTGGAGCGAGTTGACGCGCATGCCGAAGGTCTTCACGCCGTAGCGATCGAGGTCGCGGAAGCTCGAATCGGCGTTCATCTGCCGCACGGACTGAATGACGGGCAGACGGTGCGCGGCGTCCCAGTGATCGCCGACGAAGATCACGTTGATGGATGGATCTTCGACGACGGCGCCGCCGTGGAAGAGCGCGTCGCCGATTGCGTCGCCGATTGCGTCGCCGCCGCGATAGACGCGGATGCGTCCGCCGTCTTCGTCGCGGATCACGTCGGCGGGATAGCGCACGTCATCCGCAGGATTCGCGGCCGGAAGCGCCTGCACGGCCGGCGCGAGTGCCGCCGAGGCGCCGAAGGTGATGTCGAGAACGGAGTGGATCTCGATGCCGTTTGGAGCGACGCCGGTCTGGCCGTGGAGGAAATCCCAGAAGCCCACGCCGCGGACGGTGACCGCCGTCGACGTGGTCTTGAAACTCGTGGTCGCGGTGAAGCGCGCATCGAATTGCCTTCGCGCGTTGGCCACCCCCGGTCCGAACGGGCTGCCGGCGCCGACGCAATTCGGCGCAGGGATCTCGACGATCATCGTGCGGCCGGAGCCGTCCTGGATGACGAGGTGATAGTCGGAGTCGCCTTCCTTCGCGTATTTCGTCAGCGTTCCGCTGAGGCGGTACTGCGTGGTCTCGCGCGGAGAGATGCGGCTGTTGGCGGGCAGCGTTGCGGGATGGGCGGACTGCAGCATGTTGTAAATCGTGGTCGAGACGTACGTACTGAGATTGATGGAGGAGGCGCCGGAATCGGTGCCGGTCTTGATCGACCAGCGCTCGACGCCGCACTGCGCGTGAAGGGAAAACGCCAGGAGCAGGATCACCGGGGCGGACAGGACACGAACGAAACGCATCAATGTCTCCTTTGTCGTGACTGCGCGGCAGAATCGTGTGGGTGCGACTACCGTACGGGACGAACGGAGATGCGTCAACGAAAAAAGAAAACGCCCGCCGTTTCGGGCGGGCGTTTCGGAACTTCACGTCGAAACGAATCAGCGGTTGCGCAGTTCGTTCTCGTCGGTGAGGTTGTTCGTGCTTCTCGTGGTGGTGTCGACTGTCGCGGACGGCGTCTCCGTCGCGCGCGTCACGCCGGGCGACATCCGCGTCTGCGCGCGCTCGAACGCGTCGCGCGTGGCGGCCTTCATGTCGTTCCACTCGGCACGGGTCGCGCCGCGAGCTTTGTCCCAGCCGCGGCTGAGATCGGACTCGACGTCTTCGAACTTCCGGCCGTGATAGCGGCTCGCCGATTCCCAACCATAGGCGTAGGCCGGCCGGTAATCGTCGTAGGTGCGTCCGGTTTTGAAGTAGGGACGCGAGGTGTGATGCTCGCGCCAGTAGGCATCTTCTTCGGTCGGATTGACGGCTTCGCCGGCCGCTTTGCCAGCCAGTCCGCCCGCGACTGCACCGATGGCGCCGCCGACTGCCGCGCCGACCGGTCCGCCGACAGCGCCGATGGCCGCGCCCGCCAGGGCACCGCCGCTCGCGCCGCCTGCGACGCCGAGGGGATGCGCACCCGGCTCGCCGGTGATGGGATCAGGATTCGAATCGTGAGTTCTGTTTTTGTTGTCCATGGTTCCTCCTAATAACCATAGAGCAAGCATCGCGCCGGGTTCGATATCGAGCGCGGCTCGATCACAACAAAAACGGCCACCCGCGCGGGTGGCCGTTCGGTTTGAATCGAGGAACAAGAACTACCAGATGCGAACGCGGTCCTCGGGTTTCACATACTCCGCGTTGCCTTCCTTCACGTCGAACGCGGCGTACCAGGCGTCGACGTTGCGGAGCGGGGCGAAGGCGCGAACCTGGCCGGGCGAATGCGGGTTGGTCATGATGAGCTGGCGCAGGGTGTCGTCGCGCATCATCGTGCGCCACACCTGGCCCCAGCCGAGGAAGAAGCGCTGGTCGCCGGTGAAGCCGTCGATCACCGGAGCGGGCTGACCCTTCAGCGAGATGTGATACGCGTCGAGGGCCATCAGGACGCCGCCGAGGTCGCCGATGTTCTCGCCCATCGTCAGCTTGCCGATGATGTGCTGGCCCGGGAGCTGCGGGAAGTTGATCGCTTCATACTGCGCGCCGTACTTCGCGGCCTGCGCCTCGAACTTCGCGGCGTCTTCCGGAGCCCACCAGTCGCGCAGCATGCCGTTGCCGTCGGACTTGCGGCCCTGATCGTCGAAGCCGTGCGAGATCTCGTGACCGATGACGGCGCCGATGCCGCCGAAGTTCACGGCCGGATCCGCTTTCGGATCGAAGAATGGCGGCTGCAGGATGGCGGCCGGGAAGACGACCTCATTCTTCGTCGGCTGGTAGTAGGCGTTGACCGTCTGCGGCGTCATGCCCCACTCGGATTTATCGACCGGCTTGTTGAGGCGGGCGACGTCGTAGGCCCACTCGAATTTGCCGGAGCGCTCGACGTTGCCGACGAGATCGCCGTCCTTGACCACGAGGCCGGAGTAATCGCGCCACTTGGACGGATATCCGATCTTGACGGTGAAGTGCGCGAGCTTGTCGAGGGCGCGGGCCTTCGTCTCGGGGCTCATCCACTGCAGGTTCTCGATGCGGCCTTTCATCGACGCGCGGAGGGCAGCGACGAGCTCCTCCATCTTCGCCTTCGACTCGGGCGGGAAATACTCCGCGACGTACGTGCGGCCGATCGCTTCGCCCATCTCGCCCTCGGCGGCGCCGACGGCGCGCTTCCAGCGGGGACGCTGCTCTTTCGCGCCGTTCATGAACTTCGCGTGGAACTCCCAATGCGTATCGACGAAGCGCTTCGACAGCAGCGGCGCGGCGTCATCGGCGGTGTGGAACGCTTCCCATGCTTTCAGGGTCGCGACCGGCGTGTCGGCGTAGATCTTAGCGATCTTCGGAAGGGCGGTGTTCTGGCGGACGACGGCGTGGTCGACTTTGTCCAAGCCCGCTTCCTTGAAGGCCACTTTCCACGGGAAGCCCGGAGCGTTCTTCTCGAGCTCCGCGATCGTCATCAGGTTGTAGGTCTTATCGCGGTCGCGGCTTTCGGCGCGCGTCCACTGCGCTTCGGCGATCTTCGTCTCGAGCGCGACGACGTCCGCGGCGCTCTTCTCGGGATCGTCCCAGCCGGCAAGCGTCAGCATGTCGGCGACGTACTTCTGGTAGCGATCCTTCTGCGCCTTGAATTTGTCCTGCAGGTAGAACTCGCGGTCGGGAAGGCCAAGGCCGGACTGCGAGAGGTAGAGCGTGTTCTGCGTGGGATTCTTGGCGTCATCGCCGATGCCGGCGTTGAAGAACGAGCTGCCGAGGGCACCGGCGGAAGCGCCCATCAACTTCGCGACGTCATCGTACGTCTGCGCCTTCTTGATGCGATCGATGTACGGCTGCAGCGGCTTGCCGTCGAGCTTCTCGGCGGTCGCTTCATCGAGGAAGGTGCGATAGATCGCGGCGACTTTGGCTTCGTCGGATCCGGCCTTCAGGCTCTTGTCAGCCGCCCATCTGTCGAGCAGCGCATGCACGCGGGCCTCGGACAGATCGCCGAGAACGGCGAAGGCGCCGTACGCGGTCTTATCGGCGGGAATCTGGGTCTTGGCGAGCCAGGAACCGTTGACGTACTTGAAGAAATCGTCGCCCGGTTTGACGGTGCGATCCATCCCTTGGACGTCGAAGCCCCACGTACCGTAACGCTCGGCGACGATGGGAGCGGAGGGAGCCGTCTTCGCGTCAGCGGCGAATACGGCGGTGGCGGAAAGAGAAAGCAGCAGCAGAGAAACGGCAGAACCGATACGTCTCAAGCTCATCAGTGTGTTTTCCTCTTGGTTGTTGGACGGCTGGACTACTGGACGGGTAGTGACGATACGTAACCCTGAGCCGCAGGTTGCCAATTTCCCCGTTTAGCGGAGTTCGTAGCCGGCGGCGATCAAGGCTTCGCGGATGGCGCCGGGGCGGTCGGTGGTGATGGTGTTGATGCCGAGGCGGACCATGTCGAGGGCGATGTTTGGCTCGTCGACGGTCCAGACGACACTGCGAAGGTTTTCGGCGGTCAGACGCGTGATGAGCGACGGCGGCACGGCGAAGCTGGTGTCGATGCCGGTGAGGTTGTACTGCTTCACCAGCGCGATCAGGTCGTCTTCGACATAGGCCTTGGTGACGGTGCGGAATCCGGGGCCTTCGTCGTAGAGCACCTTCCAGCCGCCGCGGTCGTAATCGGCTTCGAAGACGACGACGAGCAGGCAGTCGTTGTCGGGCATCTCCTGCTTCGCCAGCGCGATCGTGTCGATGTCGAAGCTGATGAAGATGACGCGTTCCGCCTTGCCCGATTGACGCACGATCTCCGCGGTCGGCGGCACGACCTGCGGGCCGTCTTTCAGCTCGATGAACAGCTCGCAATCGTCGGGCATCGAATCGAGGACGTCTTCGATCAGCGGCAGGCGCGTGCCAGCCCAGGTCTGCGATTTCCAGCGGCCGGCGTCGAGCGAGCGGAGCTCCGCCGAAAAGCGATCGCGCACTACCCAACTGGCGTTCGTGGTGCGGTTGGTGGTGTCGTCGTGGATGACGATGACCTGGCCGTCCCTGGTCAGATGCACATCGAGCTCGCACGCCTTGGCGATCTTCCATCCCTCGTTGAACGCGGGCAGCGTGTTCTCCGGTGGTGCGTCGGGTTGAACGAATCCCTGCCCCATCCCGCGATGCGCGACCACCTGAACGATCGGCTTACTCGTTGACATACACCGTCACCTTTCTGGAGCGCGGACCATCCAGCTCGACGAAGTAGATGCCCTGCCACGTGCCGAGGATCAGCTTACCGGCGCGGTACGGCCAAGAGAGGGAGCAGCCGATGAGCATCGACAGAAAATGCGCGTCGGAGTTGCCCTCGCCGTGCGCGAATTTCACTTTCGGCACGAGCGCGCGCAGCGCCTTCGTCAAGTCCTCCGGCACGTCGGGATCGGCATTCTCATTCACCGAAATCGCGCAGGTCGTGTGCGGTACCACGATCGTGGCGATCCCGTCGCCTTTTGTCATCGAACCTAGCGCACGCTGAACGTCGCTAGTGACGAGCAGAATCTGTTCGCGCGCGGTGGTGCGGACGGAGAAGGTTTCCTCGCGGAGCATCAATCGATGGTAGCGCGACTCGCAGTTATACTCATCAACTTGCGATATTCATGCGTCGTTCTTCTTCTGGCAGGCTTTGCTACGGCACTGGCGTATGGAGCCGACAGCACTCTCGGAACGGCATCGATCACGCCGACCGCGGCCGGACCTTACGACGCTCGTATCGTGCCGCTCGGCGACGGCTTTCTGGCGCTCTGGAAACAGGGAGAGCAGTGCTCGTATGAGGAGCTGCACGGAATCCGTCTCGACCGCGATGGCCGCCCGCGTGATACGCGCGACTTCATCGTGGTGCCGGAGGCGTATTCGATCAGCATCATCGCCGCAGAATCCGATGGCGGCGAGGCCTTGATCGCCTGGGCTCGTGCCTACGATCCCGCCCTTCATCTGACACGCGTGAGCACGGATGCGGTGACGGTCCTGTCCGATTCGGTCTCAGTGCCGAGTCAAAGCATCATGAGGGTCAGCAACGGCAACATCCTTTTTGTCAGTCCGGGCGGTGCCGCCGGCGTTCCGTTGACCGCAACGTTGCTCGATCGAACGGGTACCGTCGTGCGGAGTGGCGTGAAGGTCGTTGACCAACCGGGACAATCCATCACGGCCAAAGACCTGGTTGCGGTGAACGGCGGTGCATTTCTTCTCGCATGGATGAGCAGCGATTCCCATCTGCGCGTCGCCAGAATCGCACCTTCGGATGTGGCGGCGAACGACGTACGGATCACGCCAGCCGATCTGGGAGCCAGGACCAATGTGTACAGCCTCCGGCTCGCGTCGGACGGCACGCATGTGATGGTTTTCTGGGTCGACTATGAGAGCAACAAGTACGGACTCCGCGCGCGTGCGCTCGCGAGCTCGGGTATGCCTCTGGGCGCGGCGACTCTTACGATCGGCTCGGTCACTCCATCCGCCGACGCGTTAGCTCCTCTCGCGTTGAGTGACGGATATGACGTGCTTTTTCAGGAGTCTGCAGGCAGTGTCAATCATCCCGCGTTTGTCCACGTCTCGATCGAGGGGTCATTACAAGCGGTAGCGCATCCATCCGCGCGCATCGTCGCGGCTCAAAACGGCGGCCGTACGATGGCTGCCTGGACGGAGAGCCGGTTCTCGATGACTGACTTTTTCAACTACTCCGCCGGATACGAGGTCGTCAGCGCGCCGCTCGCCGGAGATGGAAGCGTCGGTATCGGCACGGTGGTCTCACTCGATTCTTCGGTGCAGCATGTGCGCAAGCTCGTACCCTTCGGAGGTGGAGTCGTTGCGCTTTGGACCGAAGGTGTACCCAACGATCGATTGGTCGTAAGCCGCCTGACGGCATCCGGCCAGCCGGCAGACAGCGGCGTACATCTCCGGGAGTCGCTTTTCCATCAGAGCCATAGCGCGATTGCTACCGATGGAGAGCGGCTCTTCGTGGTCTGGATGGAGGGCGACCAATCCAAACCGCAAACGCTGTATGGCGCGATCGTGTCGCCGGGTGCCCTCACAGCGAGTGTGAAGCCGTTGGCGGCCGACGCCAGCGGCGATAGCGACCTCGCCGTGGTGTGGAACGGCCAGACGTTCGCGGTCGTGTATCAGCGCGTCCGGACCGGCGGCTACGATTTCGCGGCCCTGCGTGCCGACCGCGCCGGGAACGCCGTCGATCCCGCTCCAATCTCGCTGACGCCGACGCGGTATCGCGACGAAAATCCACGGCTCTCCTGGAACGGCAGCGACTACCTTCTGGTCTGGCAGCGTTGGTATGACCCCTTCGTGTACTTCGGCGAGCAATGTTTTACGAGGCCAGATCCGTACCCGGCGGAGCTCTTCGCGCAACGTTTCGATAGCGCGTTCGCGCTCACCGGCGCGGAAATCCCCCTGGCCACGACGAACGATACCGGTCGCGTTTCGCTGAATGTGCAAAGCGCCGACGTGTCGTTCGCCGGAGGATTGTGGCTCGTGGTTTGGCTCGACAAAGCGATCCCCGAGGCCAGGTTCGCGCGCATCGACGCGACCGGCGCACGGATCGATTCATTGAACGGCCGGACTTTGCCCGGTTCCTATGACGATCCCATTCTCGTGTCGGCAGCGGATGGCTGGACGATCGCCGCGCATGAGGGCTACGGACGTTACGGAGCGGGACGCGGCGTGGCACTTGCGCATATCAGCATCAACGGACTCGTGACGGTCATGGATACGATGCCGCTTGCCGGGGCCAGCGCGGTCGAGGCATTCGCTCTGACTCCGGCTCCGCTCGTGGCCTACAAGCGACCGTCGTCGTCCGCGGCGTTCGTTAGCCCGATGACGCAGCGTTCGCGCGCCGTTCATCACTGAACCGCGCGTTTGCGCGCGGTTATAATCGCCGCACTCGTCTGAACTCATGCCCTTCTTCTGCATCCACTGCAGGTCGGAAATCGATTCGAAATTCAAGGCGTGCCCGTATTGCGGGGAGCCGATCACCGATTTCCTGAGAAAACACCTCGAGCATCCTCTCGACGGCAAGTACCAGATCCTCTCGCGCCTCGGCATCGGCGGCATGGGCGAGGTCTACAAGGTCCTCCACCTTCATCTGAATTCGATCCGCGTCATAAAGCTGATGCGCAGCAGCATCATCGGCGAGGAAGGAGCGGACGACCGTTTCATCCGCGAAGCACGGCTGGCCACGCGCATCAATCATCCGAACGTGGCCCAGCTCTACGACTTCTCCACACTCGACGACGGCTCGCGCTACATGGTCTGGGAGTACATCGAGGGGACCAATCTTCACGAGCTGATCGAGGCGAACGGTCCGCTCTCGCCGAAGTACGCGGCGCAGCTGGCGATCGAGGCGCTGCACGGACTCGATGCCATTCATCGCGCCGGCATCGTCCACCGCGACATCAGTCCCGAAAACATCATGATCGACCGCGACGAGGACGGTGAGCAGCACGTAAAGCTCATCGACCTCGGCATCGCCAAACAGGGCGATGGGACGGAAGCGAACAAGACCAAGACCGGGATGTTCGTCGGCAAGTGGAAGTACTGCTCGCCCGAGCACCTCGGCATGCTCGACGCGGGCGAGCGCATCGACGGCCGCGCCGATCTCTATTCGTTCGGCATCGTGCTCTACGAGATGCTCACCGGAGTGCCGCCGTTTCAGGCCGACACGCCGCACGCCTACCTGATGCTACACGCGTCGGAGAAGCCGCGGCCTCTGCGCGACGTGAATCCATCGATGCCGTCGTCGCCGGAGCTGGAAGCGCTGATCTTCAAGGCGCTCGAAAAAGACCGCAAGAAACGCTTCGCCACCGCGCGCGAGATGGCGCGCGCGCTGGAGGAAATCGAGCCGTCGCTCGACGACCGCACCGGCGCGCCGCCGCCGCTGCCAAAGGCATTCGAAGTGACGGAAGAGCCGACGAAGGTGTCGACGCCGACAGTGCCGAGCGGCAGCGCCGTGCCGAAAGCGCCGCGCGTCGATTCGCACGCGCCGACGGTGCTCACCGCGAACGGCGAGCCGATGGCGCGGCCGCTGCGCAAGGTGTCGTCGACGAACGTCGTGCCGGTTCCATCACCGCCGCGTTCCGCGATGCGCTGGATCGTGCTGGTGCTCGTCGCCAGCGCGCTCGCCGTTGCCGCCGCGGTTCTGGTGAGAAAGTACCAAGCCACCGAGGTAACAAAGAAGATTCCGCCGCCGGTGGTCGCAGTCGCGCCCGGACGCGTCGCGCTGAATGCGTTTCCGTGGGGCGAGGTGACGAGCATCCGCAACGTGGCGAACGGCGCGACCATCGAAATGAAGTCGCCCTTCGTGACGCCGGCGCCGGTCGATCTCGCGCCGGGCACGTACGAGATCACGCTGTCGAATCCCGCGTTCCGCTCGCCGATCACGCGCAAAGTCGATGTGAAAGCGGGACAGGAGCAGTTGATCAACGTCGCGTTCGCCGATCCGGCCACCGCCACGCTTCCGCAATTCGGCGGAGGGACGCCTTGAAGCGCGCGCTCGCGTTGCTGTTGTTCGTCGCGTTGCCGCTGGCCGCGGCGGAGAAATGGTCCGACGCCTACAACCGAGGCGTCGATCTCGTCCGCGCCGGAAAGTACCAGGCGGGCGCGCAGGCGCTGCAGCGCGCGGTCGATGAAGTGCCGGAAGAGAATGCGGCGGCGCGCGTGCGCGATCAGATCTTCACCTACACGCCCCACTTCTGGCTCGGCATCGCCCGCCTGAACCTCGGCGACCCCGACGCCGCGCTGCGGGAGTGGAAGATTTCCGAGGATCAGGGCGCGGTTCAAAACACGCCGTATTACGCGCAGTTGCGCGATCTGATCGGCCGCGCCAATTCGCAAAAGCAGCGCCGCGCCGCTTCAGCCGCCGAACATGCAGCCGGTCCGAGCAAGCAGGAGGCGAGTGCCGCAATCAGCGGCGCCATTTCCGCGCAGGTCGATGCGGTGACCGCCGGCGGCGATCACAGCGACACGTATCACGCCGCGCAGCGCAAGCTGTCCGAGGCGAAGGACATGAATGCGAAGGCGGGGATCGACGTGCCCGCGTACAAACGCGCGGCGGAGATCGCCGACGAGGCGCGCGCGATGTTCGTCCAGGCGGCCGAGGATGCGAGACGGCAGCGCGCCGCGCGGCCGGTGAAGCCGCCTCCCGTTGCGCAGCCGAAAGTGGCGCCGGGCGACATCGTGATTCCGTTCGACGACGTGCCGCAGCCGAAGCAAGCGGCGCCGCCGCAGCCGAAGCCAGTGCCGGTTCCAGTCACGCAAACCGTTCCGCCGCCGAAGCCGGTGCAGGCCGAGGTGAAGAAGCCGGAGGTTCAGCCGGAGACGGCCAGCGAGGACTTTGTCAATGCGCAGTTGGCGATCCAGGCCTATCGACGGCGGCTGATCGCGATGAAGCTTTCGGTCGCCGACGCGCAGCGCATCGAACGGCAATTGAGACCGGGCAGCGACGCGAGGACGATCCGACGCGTCGTCGATGAAGTCGCAGCAAAAGAGCGCGAGCTCGATGCGCGCAAGCCGCCGGAAGTCGTCGTCGCGCCATCGCCGACGCCCGATCCGACACGGATGCAGTTGGAATCGGCGTATCGCGCCTTCGCCGCGGGCGATCTGGCGTCATCCGACCGGACGCTGACGCAACTCATCGCGACGAAGGAAACCGCCGAGGCGTATCTGCTGCGCGGCTGCGAGCGCTACACACAGGCGATGCTCTCGCGCAACGGCGATCCGCTCCTCGCCAGCGCCACCGCGGACATGCAATCCGCGCTGCGGCTCAATCACGCGCTACAGCTCGATGCGACCGCGTGGTCGCCGAAGCTAATCGCGTTTTTCGAGAAGGTGAAAGGGCAGTAGCGCCGTCACGCCAACAGTTCGTCCAGCGCGGCGAGCAGTTCGTCCGACTCGTATGGCTTCTGGAGGTAACCGACCTTTTTTCCCGTTGGCGTTTTCGTCAGCAGGTTCTGGTCGCCGTGGCCGGTGGAGAAGAGGACCGGGAGGTCGGGCCAGCGGGCGGCGATCTGTTCGTAGACCTGCATGCCGTCCAGGTCGGGGAGGCCGAGGTCGAGGATGACGGCGTCGGGAAACTTGGCGGCGATGCGCGAGACGGCATCGGCGCCGAGGCGCACCCAGTCGGTGGCGATGCCTTCGAAATCGAGGATGGCGGTGAGCCCGGCGCCGACCGATTCGTCATCCTCGATCAACGTCACGCGCATGGGAGGACGTACGCGGCGCGGCGCCGATTGTTGCCGCGGGAGCGCGACTGACTGGGTGGGCGCGGCCGGAATCAGGATGTGGAACGTCGTCCCTTCGCCGAGCTTGCTCTCGGCGTAGATGTGTCCCTGGTGCTGCTGCACGACCTGCGAGGCGACGGCCAGCCCGAGGCCGGTGCCGCCGAATTTCTTGGTCGTGAAAAGCGGCTCGAAGATGTAGTGCAGCGTGTCCTCTGGGATCCCGACGCCGGTATCGGAGATCGAAAAATGCACGGCGGGGATGTGAGCAGGATTGCCGTTGTTCATCGTATCGGCCACCGCGCGCACCTCCAGCGTTCCGCCGTTGGGCATGGCGTGGTGGGCGTTGACGACGAGGTTGGCGAAGACCTGCCGCAGTTGATGCGCGTCGGCCATCATCGCCAGCGACGGGTCGGTTCTGGTGATCACCGTGACCAGCGGCCCGGCCAGTTGGGACAGCTCCGGCTTGAAGGCATGCAGCCATTCGGCGACGTTGACCGGAACGCGCGTCGGTTCGCCGATGCGCGTGAAACGGAGGATTTCCTGCGTGATCCGTTTGCCGCGCGCGACGGCGTCGGCGATCCGCGGCGCGGCCATTTTCACGGCGGGATCGGAGCCGGCGCGTTTCGTGAGGAGGTCGATGAACGGCTGGATGCCCATCAGCACGTTGTTGAACTCGTGCGCCACCGACGCCGCCAGGCGTCCGAGGCTGGAGATGCGCTCGGCCTGGAGCAGACGGTTTTCGAGGCGAAGCCGTTCGCTCTCATCGAAGCGGGGCAAGTCGAGAGTGTCGAGCGGCGTGAAGACGATCACGACTCCGTCGATTTCGCCGTCAGCGTTGCGAAGCGCACTCGCGGTCGTGAACGAGAGGCCGTCGTCGTTTCCGCTGCGCCGGCTGGCGGACCAGGTCCCAGTTTCCCTCACGGCGGCGAGCATCGCAGGCACGTCGTAGCCGGTCATGACCTCGGCGAGCGTCTGGCCGATGAGCGGCTTACCGCTACCGAATCGATTGTCCGCGGCTGAGTTCGCAAAGACGATCGTACCCGCGCCATCGGCCGCGAGGAGGGCCTGATTGACGGCATTCAGTAGAGCGTCAGCAGTGAACATGGCTCGCCCTGCACGGGCAAAACGCGCGCCGAGGAATGAATCGGTTGCCAGGGAGACTTCGGAGCATATACTTACGTCTGTCGTGAAACAAGATCGGGTACTCATCGTCGAAGATGACCGCGCCGCCGAGCTGATCCTGCGAGTCCCGCTGGAGCGCGAAGGCTTCGCCGTCGATTTCGTCGAAGAGGGCTATGCCGCCATCGAGAAACTGCGCGCGCATGAGTACGCGGCCGTCATCCTCGACCTGATCATCCATCGCGGGCTGAATGGATTCGGCGTGCTGAACTTCATCGACATGGAGCAGCCCAAACTGCTCGACCGCGTCTTCCTCATGACCGGGATGTCGGAACAGACGGTGATGAACACCGCGCCGCAATTGCTGTCGCGGCTTTTCCGGAAACCGTTCAGCTACCGGAAGCTCGTGGCCGCGGTCGTGGCCGCGGTGCGGCCCTTCGAAGCGAGCGACGAGGAATCGCAGAAGCGGATGCTGGTCGTCGACGACGACGCGATGTCCGCCGAGCTGGTCGCGGTGTTCGGGCGGCGCATGGGAATGGCCGTCGACATCGCCGAGAACGGCCGCGAAGGGATCGAGCGGATCGCCAACGCGCACTACGACGCGGTGGTGCTCGACCTGCTCATGCCCGGCATCGACGGCTTCGGCGTGCTCGAATATCTCGATCGCTGCAAACCCGAGGTGATGGCCCGCACGATCATCTCCAGCGGCCTGCCCGAGAAGTATCGGGAGCGCGTTGCGCACTACGGCGTCTGCGGCGTGGTCGCGAAGCCGCTCGATCATCGCGTCCTGCAGGAAATGCTGGCCCACTGCATCACCGGCGGGCACGTGGAAGACGGACCGAAACAGGCTAACGGTTCGTAGCGCCGCGAGGACGCGGCGCTACGAACCATGACTTCAGTGCGACGCCGTCGGCGACTGGATGCGCATTCCGTAGAACGAGCGGTAGACGAAGATCGCCGAGATGATGAAGAAGACGACCGACAGGATTCGCGTCAATCCCTGCTGTCCGTTCCTGGTCATCTCCACGGCCAGTTCGACGGCGAGCAGGCCGAAGAGCGTCGTGAACTTGATGACCGGATTCATGGCCACCGAAGAGGTGTCCTTGAACGGATCGCCGACCGTGTCGCCGATGACGCACGCGGCGTGAAGCGGCGTTCCCTTTTCCTTCAGCTCCACTTCCACGATCTTCTTCGCGTTGTCCCACGCGCCGCCGGCGTTGGCCATGAAGATGGCCTGGTAGAGACCGAAGAGCGCGATCGAGATCAGGTAGCCGATGAAGAAGAACGGCTCGAAACAAGCGAATGCAAGCGTCGAGAAGAACACGGTCAGGAAGATGTTGAACATCCCCTTCTGCGCGTACTGCGTGCAGATGGCCACGACCTTTTTCGAATCCTCGACCGAGGCCTTCGTGGCGCCGGCGTCGAGATGCATGTTTGCCTTGATGAACTCGACCGCGCGATAGGCGCCCGTCGAAACGGCCTGCGTCGATGCGCCGGTGAACCAGTAGATGACCGCGCCGCCGACCACGAGGCCGAGCAGGAACTGCGGATGGAGCAGCGAGAGCTTGTCCATGTCGACGGTGAGTTTGTTCGTAAGCATGACGATGATGGAGAAGATCATCGTCGTCGCGCCGACGACCGCGGTGCCGATGAGCACCGGCTTCGCGGTCGCCTTGAACGTGTTGCCGGCGCCGTCGTTCGCTTCGAGGAAGTCCTTCCCCTTTTCGAATGAGGGCTTGAAACCGAAGTCACGCTGGATCTCCGCTTCGATGCCGGGGATCGATTCGATCGTCGACAGCTCGAAGACCGACTGGGCGTTGTCGGTGACCGGGCCGTAGGAGTCGACGGCGATCGTCACCGGTCCCATGCCGAGGAAGCCGAAGGCGATCAGGCCGAAGGCGAAGATCGCGGGAGCGATCATCAGCGCGCTGTCGCCAGTCGGGAACATGCTGCTGATCCAGGCGCCGACGCCCATCAGTCCGGCGATGGTGATGCCCATCCAGTAGGCGCTGAAGTTTCCGGCGATGAGGCCGGCCAGGATGTTGAGCGACGCGCCGCCTTCGCGCGATGCCGTGACCACTTCCTGCACGTGGCGCGATTCGGTCGAGGTGAAGACCTTGACCAGCTCCGGAATGATCGCGCCGGCCAGCGTGCCGCAGGTGATGATCGTGGAGAGCTTCCACCACATCGAAGCGTCGCCGCCGAGGCTCGGGATGAGCAGGTAGGAGACGGCGTATGTGACGCCGACGGAGAGGATCGACGTGATCCAGACCAGCGACGTCAGCGGCGCCTCGAAGTTCATGACGTCCGCGGTCTTGTACTTGGCCGCGGCGATGGCGCCGTTGAGCCAGTAGGAGACGGCCGAGGTGACGATCATGAGCACGCGCATGACGAAGATCCAGACCAGGAGCTGCGTCTGCACCATCGGATTCGAAACGGCGAGCAGGATGAAGGTGATCAGCGCCACGCCGGTGACGCCGTAGGTTTCGAAGCCGTCGGCAGTGGGGCCGACCGAGTCGCCGGCATTGTCGCCGGTGCAGTCGGCGATGACGCCGGGGTTGCGCGCATCGTCTTCCTTGATGTTGAAGACGATCTTCATCAGGTCCGATCCGATGTCGGCAATCTTGGTGAAGATACCGCCGGCGATGCGCAGCGCTGCGGCGCCGAGCGACTCGCCGATGGCGAAGCCGATGAAGCAAGGTCCGGCGTAGTCGCGCGGGACGAAGAGCAGGATGAAGAGCATCAGCACGAGCTCTGTGGAGATGAGCAGCATGCCGATCGACATACCGGCTTTCAGCGGGATGTCGTACGTCGGGAACGGCTTTCCGCGCAAAGACGCAAAGGCGGCCCGCGAGTTTGCGAACGTGTTCACGCGGATGCCGAACCACGCCACGCCGTAGCTGCCGGCGATTCCGACCAGGCTGAAGATGATGATGATGGCCGTGCGCGTGAGTCCGTAATGCCGCAGCACGCCGAAGTAGAAAATCATGATGATGCCGATGAAGACCTCGAGCAGCAGGATGAATTTGCCCTGCGTCTGCAGATAGGTCTTGCACGTCTCGTAAATCAGCTCCGAGATTTCGCGCATGGAGCTGTGCACTTCCAGGTTCTTCAGCTTGACGTACATGACGAAGCCGAAGAGCAGGCCGAGGACGCAGACGATCAGTCCGTAGAGGAGCAGCCGTTGTCCGTCGATGCCGCCGAGAAATTTGGCCGAGCTCAAATCCGGCAGTACGAGATTGGCCTCAGTCTGCGCCTCGGCAGGTTGACCGGCCAGGCTCGATTCCTTTGCCGCGACCGGAGCGTTTCCGGCCGGATGGGTTGTGTCCGCGCTTTGCGCTTGCGCAACGCCGGCGATGCAGACCATCAGCATCGCCAGGACCAGCGTGCGCGTGATCCATGACTTCATAGGTCCTCCGAAAATTTGTTTGCGGTGATTTCCGCGACCCAGGGGTTGGGTAAGGGCGCGGATTGTAAAGCATTTTCACGCGGAGACGCGGGGCACGCGGAGAAAATCGGGATGTTCGGCCGCGTCAGCGGCAACAGAGGGTAGCGAGGGGTGCGAGCGCTTTTTGCGAGCAACCCCTCGTAAACGAGAAGGGCTAACGTTTCGTGCCGCGTCAGCGGCACTGGAATAATGGACACTCCATCAAGTGCCGCTGACGCGGCACGACTTCCTGACGCCTCTCCGATTCGAGGGGTTGCTCGCAAAAAGCGCTCGCACCCCTCGCTACCGTCTTTGGCCGCTACGCGGCGGAGCTGTCCCACTCCCCACTCCCGCCGTACGATACGGCCATGAACTGGCTGATCAAGAACTTCCTGCGTGGCCTCGTCATCGTCGTGCCGATCGCGTTGACGTTGTATCTGCTGTACGAGGCCTTCGTACGCATCGACCGGCTGCTCAACCTGCCGACGCCGGGTGCAGGGTTCGCGATCACGATCGTGGCCATCATCGCCATCGGCGCGGTGGCATCGAACTATTTCGTGCGGAAGTTTCTGCGATTGACGGAGGCGATTTTCACGCGCGCGCCGCTGGTGCGGTTGATCTACGCGTCGATCAAGGATCTACTCGAAGCGTTCGTCGGCGACAAGAAGCGGTTCGATCAGCCGGTGGCCGTGACCATCACCGAAGGCGTCCGCACGCTCGGCTTCATCACGCAGGACGACCTCGGATTTCTCGCACTGCCCGGACAGATCGCCGTCTACCTCCCCTTTTCGTACAGCATGGCCGGGACGCTGGTGGTCGTGGCGCGCGAGCGCATCGAGGCGCTTTCGGTCGACAGCGCAAACGTCATGGCGCTGGTGATTTCGGGAGGTGTTTCGCGCGGAGCGGCGGAGTCGCGAAAATGATTCGTGCATCCTTCGTGCAGCGCACTGAATACCGTGTCTTGCGTCACTGACGGTTTTGGATATGATCGCGCCGTTTTTGCCGCGATCCCGCCCGAGTAGGTAGCCGCCCGTAGATGGCTCAAATTTTCCACCGTAGTACCAATACTCTCGCCCGCGTCACGATCTTCGGCGCCGTTTTCGCCGTCGCATTCGTGCTGTGGGTGATCGGCGGCGTGGTCCGTTCGCCGTATGCGACCGATCAGGGAATCGAGCGCGAACAGCCCGTCCCGTTCAGCCATCAGCATCACGCCGGCGGGCTGGGGATCGATTGCCGCTATTGCCACACCACCGTGGAGACGTCGAACTTCGCCGGCATCCCGCCGACGCAGACCTGCATGAACTGCCACTCACAAATCTGGACGAACGCGGCGATGCTCGAACCGGTGCGGGCCAGTTTCGCCACCGGAAAGCCGATCGTCTGGTCGCGCGTCCACCGGCTGCCGGATTTTGTTCATTTCAACCATTCGATCCACGTCAGCAAAGGAATCGGATGCGCGAGCTGCCACGGCCGCATCGACATGATGCCGCTGACCTACCAAGCCTCGCCGCTGACGATGGAGTGGTGCCTGAGCTGCCATCGCGCGCCGGAGAAGTTCGTCCGCCCGCGCAACCAGGTCTTCAACATGGCCTACATCACGAACGATCAGGAACGCATCGGCCCGAAGCTGGTGCAGGAGTACAACATTCAGAAGTTGACGAACTGCTCGACATGTCATTACTAGGAGGGTCGGGAGTCGGGAGTCGGGGGTCGGAGAACCGGGATCAAGTCTCAGATCAGGTCTCCGACACCCGACACCCGACACCCGACACCCCAACATCACGATGAACGACCCGAACGAACTGAATCTAACGCGCTTCAAAAAACGCCTCGGCCCCGAGTACTGGCGGAGCCTCGAGGAGTTGTCGCGCGAAGATTTCGAGCAGGTCGTGGAGACGGAGTTCCCGGCCGGCGCGCTGGCGCTGGAGCGCGGCGTCGACCGGCGCGATTTCGTGAAGCTCATGGGCGCGTCGATGGCCCTCGGCGGACTGGCCGCGTGTAACCGTCCCGCGGAAAAAATCGTCCCGTACGTCCGCCAGCCGGAAGGGCTGATCCCCGGCAAGCCGATTTTCTTCGCCACGGCCATGCCGATCAGCGGCTACGCGCACGGCGTGCTCGTCGAGAGCCACATGGGACGTCCGACGAAGATCGAAGGCAATCCGGATCATCCCTCCTCCCTCGGAGCGACGAATTCGTGGATGCAGGCCTCGATCCTCGGCCTCTACGATCCCGACCGCTCCCAGGTCGTCCGCCACCTCGGCGAGATCTCGACCTGGAGCGAGTTCCTGGCCACGCTCGCGCCGGCCGTAAAAGCGGGCGGCGTCCGCCTCCTGACCCAGACCATCACCTCGCCGTCGCTCGGCGCGCAGATCCAGCAGTTCCTGGCACAGTCGCCCGGCGCGAAGTGGCATCAGTGGGAAGCGGCGGGCGGCCACAACGTGCGCGAAGGGTTGCGCCTCGCGTTCGGTGGCCACGCCAACGCCGTCTACCACTTCGACAAGGCAAACGTCGTGGTCTCGCTCGATTCCGATTTCCTCGAGCGCGGACCCGGTCACCTCCGCTACGCGCGCGATTTCTCCAGCCGCCGCAAAGTGCGCAAGGGGACGACGTCGATCAATCGTCTCTACGCCATCGAGTCCGGTCCCACGGGCACCGGCTCGCTCGCCGATCACCGTCTTGCGGTGAAGCCGTCTGAAGTCGAAGCGTACGCACGCCAGATCGCCACCGGTCTCGGCCTGGCGCCGGGAGTCATGACCGGATGGGTGAGCGCGCTCGTTCGCGATCTGCAGAAGAACCGCGGCGCCAGCATCGTCGTCGCCGGCGACGAGCAGCCGCCGGCCGTCCACGCCATCGCCATGGCCATCAACCAGGCCCTCGGCAACATCGGCTCGACGATCACCATCACCGATTCACCCGAGGTAGCTCCGGTCAATCAGCTCGATTCGCTCAAGCAACTCGTCGCCGACATGAACGCCGGCGCGGTGAAGACTCTCATCATCCTCGGCGGCAATCCCGCCTACGACGCGCCGGGCGATATCGCCTTCGTCAAGGCCATGGACAAGGTGCCGTTCCGCGCGCATCTGTCTCATTACTACGACGAGACGTCGATGCACGTGCATTGGCACATCCCCGAGACGCATTACCTCGAGTCGTGGAGCGACGCCCGCGCGCACGACGGCACGGTCTCGATCGTCCAGCCGCTCATCGCGCCGCTCTACAACGGCCGCTCGCCGCACGAAGTCCTCGGCGCGCTCCTCGGCGGAATGGACGCCTCGCCGTACGACGTCGTGCGCACGTACTGGCAGGCCAAGGCAGGTGGCATCAATTTCGACGCCACCTGGCGGAAGTGGCTGAACGACGGCGTCATCGCCGGATCGGCGCTTCCTGCCAGAGCGGCAGGCGGAACGTCCGCGATCCCACCTGCGACGACCAACGCGGCCACCGGCTACGAGCTGCGCATCCTCCCCGATCCGAACGTCTACGACGGCCGCTACGCGAACAACGCCTGGCTCCAGGAACTGCCGAAACCGCAGACGAAGATCTGCTGGGAGAACGTCGCTCTCGTCAGTCCGAAAACGGCCATCGCCATCGGCTACGACGACAAACGACGCGACGCGCTCGTCAACGAAAAGCAGACGCTGCTCGCCGACGTGAAATACCGCGGTCGCACGCTGCGAACGCCGATCTGGGTCGTGCCCGGCCACGCGGACGGCACCATCACCATGTTCCTGGGCTACGGCCGCACGCGCGGCGGCCGCATCGCCACGCCCGCCGCCTCGGACAGCATGCTCGCGCCGACTCTCGACTCGTTTCATCTCTCCGGCGGGACGATGGGAGTCGACCTCACGCCGTTCCGTTTCTCCGACGCTCTCAATGGCGGCGGCGGCGCAGACATCGCGCTCACCAACGCCGGGCCGTACGACGTAGCCTGTACGCAGGAGCACCAGAGCCTCAATCCGAGCGACGTCGGCTCCGACCGCGGCATCATCCGCTCGGCATCGTTCGAGGAGTACAAAAAGAAGCCCGACTTCGCGCACGACTACAAGCGCGAAGAAGAAGAGAGTCCGGAGTCGATGTACCCGCGCTACGACTACTCGAAGTCGCACGCCTGGGCGATGGTCATCGACACCTCGGTCTGCACCGGCTGCAACGGCTGCGTCGTGGCCTGCCAGTCGGAGAACAACATCCCGGTCGTCGGCAAGGAGCAGGTGCTGGCCGAGCGGGAGATGCACTGGCTGCGCATCGACCGCTACTACAAAGGCGATGCGGATAATCCGCAGGTCTACAACCAGCCGGTGCCGTGCATGCAGTGCGAGACCGCGCCGTGCGAGCCGGTCTGCCCGGTCGGCGCCACGTCGCACAGCCCCGAAGGGCTGAACGACATGACCTACAACCGCTGCGTCGGCACGCGCTACTGCTCGAACAACTGCCCGTACAAAGTGCGCCGCTTCAACTTCTTCCACTACGCCGACTACGAAACGCCCGCGCTCAAAGCGCAGCGCAATCCCGACGTCACCGTCCGCACCCGCGGCGTCATGGAGAAGTGCACGTACTGCGTGCAGCGCATCAACGCCGCCAAGATCGAGGCCGAAAAACAAGGCCGCCGCGTCCGCGACGGCGAAGTCGTCACCGCCTGCCAGCAGGCCTGCCCCACCGACGCGATCGTCTTCGGCGACATGAACGATCCGAAGAGCCGCGTCGCTGGATTGAAAGCGGAGCCGACGAACTACGCACTACTGGCCGAATTGAATACCCGTCCGCGCACGACGTACCTGGGCGCGATCAAGAACCCGAATCCTGAGATCAAGGGATGAAGAAAATGTTGAACCACAAAGACACAAAGGACACAAAGAGATCCCTTTGTGCTCTTTGTGCCTTTGTGGTGAAAAGCCTTTTTTAAAAAACCATGGCAACCAACCAAACCCCAGCCCACGAAATCCGTCCTGTGACCCAGGAGATCCCGCAGCGCTTCATCCCCGTTCCGACGGTGGAGCCGGGGCACACGTTTGCGTCCGTCACGGACCAGATCAGTTCCATCGTCCTGCGCAAGCAGATGCCGAAGCTGTGGTATCTCGGATTGGCCGTCGGCGTCTTCGGCGTCATGCTGCTGACCGCGACAATCGGCAAGCTGGTCATCGTCGGCGTCGGCATCTGGGGCATCAACCATCCCATCGGATGGGGCTTCGACATCCTCAACTTCGTCTGGTGGATCGGCATCGGTCACGCCGGAACGCTGATCTCAGCGATCCTCTTGCTGCTGCGCCAGGAGTGGCGGACGTCGATCAACCGATTCGCCGAAGCGATGACGCTCTTCGCCGTCGCCGCGGCCGGCTTGTATCCCGCGCTGCACACCGGACGGCCGTGGTTCGACTACTGGCTCTTTCCCTACCCGAACACGATGACGTTGTGGCCGCAGTTCCGCAGCCCGCTGATGTGGGATGTCTTCGCCGTCTCGACCTACGCCACGGTCTCCGCCCTCTTCTGGTACGTCGGATTGATCCCCGATCTGGCCACGCTGCGCGACCGCGCCCGCGGCAACGTCGCCCGCGTCATCTACGGCATGCTCTCCCTCGGCTGGCGCGGTTCGGCCAAGCACTGGTTCCGCTACGAGGCAACCTACCTGCTCCTGGCAGGCCTCTCCACACCGCTCGTACTCTCCGTCCACACCATCGTCTCCTTCGACTTCGCCGTCGCGCAGCTTCCGGGATGGCACGCCACGTTCTTCCCGCCGTACTTCGTCGCCGGCGCGGTCTACGCCGGCTTCGCCATGGTCCTCACGCTGGCCATCCCCGCGCGGAAGATGTTCAAGCTCGAAGACTTCATCACCATGAAGCACCTCGAGAACATGGGCAAGATCATGCTGGCCACCGGCATGATCGTCTTCTACTCGTACGCGATGGAGGCCTTCTTCGCGTACTACAGCGGCAACGGATTCGAGCGCTACATGTGGCTGAATCGCGTGCACGGACCGTACTGGAAGATGTACGCGATGCTCATCGTCTGCAACGGCCTCGCGCCGCAACTGATGTGGTTCCGGCGCATGCGCACGTCCACGGTCGGCCTGTTCATCACGGCCATGTTCGTCAACGTCGGCATGTGGCTGGAGCGCTTCGTCATCATCCCGACGTCGCTGCATCGCGACTTCCTGCCGTCGTCGTGGGGCATGTACCACGGCACGCGCTGGGACTGGAGCATGTACCTCGGCTCGATCGGACTGTTCCTCTTCCTGCTCTTCCTCTTCGTCCGCTTCCTGCCGATGATCTCCATCTTCGAGATGCGGACGCTGTTGCCCGACGCCCACGCGCATCAGGAAGGAACTGAGGCATAGCGCGATGGCGATCGGGAAAGTCAGAACGGGGTTGTACGGCGTGATCGCCGAGTTCACCTCGCCAGCCGATCTGGTCAGCGCCGCCGAAGCTGCGCGCGACGCCGGCTACACGGAGATGGACGCGTTCTCGCCCTTCCCGATTCACGGCCTGCACGAAGCGGTGGGGATGCATTCCACCGGCATGTCCGCGCTCGTCCTCGGCGGCGGCATCATCGGCGGCATCAGCGGTTTCTTCATGTGCTGGTACGCCAACGTGATCAGCTATCCGCTCAACATCGGCGGCAAGCCGCTGAACTCGTGGCCGGCCTGGATCCCGATCACCTTCGAATGCACGATCCTGCTCGCGGCCTTCGCCGCCGTCTTCGGCATGCTGGCCCTAAACGGCCTGCCGATGCCGTATCACCCGGTCTTCAACGTGCGTCGCTTCGATCAGGCCTCGCGCGACAAATTCTTCCTCGTCATCCAGGCCCGCGATCCGAAGTTCGACTTCGACGGCGTCTGGAAGTTTCTCGAGGCACTCCATCCACGCGAGGTCGTCGATGTTCCCTGGTAAACGGCCGCATCGCTGCGCTCGCAGCACAGACAAGAGTGTCTGTGCCACACCAGCCAATGTGGCTGAGACCCAGCCCAATGTGGCACAGACGCGGCCCAATGTGGCACAGACACTCTTGTCTGTGCAGGTGCTCGCGCTGCTTTTGATGCTCGCCACGCTGACCGCCTGTCGCCAGAAAATGTCCAACCAGCCCAAGTACGATCCGCTCGAACCGAGCGATTTCTTCGCCGACGGCATGTCCGCCCGGCCGCGCATCCCGGGCACCGTCGCGCGCGGCGAGTTGCCGCTGGAAGGCTTCCTCGTCACCGGCAAGATCAATAACGCAGACGGCGACGGCTTCCCGTTTCCCGTCACCGCGCAGGTCATGAACCGCGGCCAGGAGCGCTTCAATATCTACTGCTCGCCGTGCCATGGACGGCGCGGCGACGGCAACGGCATGATCCCCTCGCGCGGACTGCGGCATCCTCCGTCGTTTCATACCGAGGCGTTGAGGATGGCCAAGACGGGACACTTTTTTGACGTGATGACGAATGGATTCGGCGCCATGCCGCCGTACAACGTGCAGGTTCCGGTCAACGACCGCTGGGCCATCATCGCCTACATCCGCGCGCTGCAACTGAGCCAGAACGGCACGGTCAACGACCTGCCGCCGGCGCAGCGCGCGCAACTCGGAGGCGCGCAGTGAGCGAAGACCTGCGCCCCGGCACGCCTGCCACCGGCATCGCCCGCTGGCGGATGCCGTCGCTCATCGCCGGCATCGTCGGACTCGCGCTCAGCATCGTCGGCTACTTCGTCAATCCGCAGACCTTCTTCCGCGCCTATCTGCCCAGCTTCCTCTTCTGGTTCTCGATCGTGGCCGGTTCGCTGGCCGTGCTGATGCTGCAGTACGTCACCGGCGGCGAATGGGGACTCATGATCCGCCGCCCGCTCGGCGCCTCGGCGCGCACGATGCTCTGGATGGTTTTGTTCTTCATCCCCATCCTGTTCGGGATGAAGTATCTCTACCCGTGGTTCGACACCGCCTGGGCCAGGGCCGACGAAAACGTCAGCCAGAAACTCGACTGGCTGAACTGGAAGCGCTTCCTGATTTTCGCCGCGCTCTACTTCGCGCTCTGGAACCTCTGGGCGTGGCGCATCCGCATCCTCTCGCTCAAGTTTTATGAAGACCGTTCGCCGTTCACGGAGCTCAAGCGCCGCAAGTGGGCCGCGTCGGGTTTGGTGATGATCGTCCTCACCCTCACCTTCGCCTCGATCGACTGGATGCTCTCCACGGAGCCGAAATTCAGCTCGACGATGTACGGCATCACCTTCGTGGTCGGCTGCGGACTTTCGGCGCTGGCCTTCGTCACGTTCTTCTTCGCCCAGCTCGCGAACACCGACGCCATGCGCGGCGTCCTCAAGCCCAACCACTTCCGCGACCTCGGCAATCTGATGCTGGCCTTCGTGATGTTCTACGCCTACACCACCTTCTCCGAGTTTCTGCTGATCTGGTACGCCAACGTGCACGAGGAAATCCCGCACTACCTCGTGCGCAACAGCGGCGCGTGGGGCGCCGTGGCCTTCAGCGTGGCCATGTTCCACTTCTTCCTGCCATTCGGCTTGCTGCTGATGCGGCCGATCAAGGACAAACCGAAGACGATCGCCATCGTGGCCGTGATCGTGATCGTGATGCGCTACGTCGTTCTCTACTGGCTCGTCGCGCCGTCGTGGTACGGCGAGCATTTCACCTGGTCGTGGATGGACCTGACCTCGCTCATCGGCATCGGCGGCGTCTGGATCTGGGCCTTCATCGGCCAGCTCCGCGGCCAGACCATCATTCCGATCCACGAGACGTGGGTCGAAGAAGCCATTCGGGAAGGAGCGCTGAAGGTCAATGCCTGAACACGCTCACTACCGCGACGATGACATCGTCAACCCCGAGACGCGCCACGAAGACAGCGACGTCAATGTCCGCGCGCTGCTGTGGTCCGTGGTGATCTTCATCGTCTTCGCCGTCGTCACGCACGTCATGCTCTACCTGCAGTTCCACGCCTACGCCAGGCACTTCCGCAACGAATCGTCGCAACCGCTGACGATGATGGCGCCTCCATCGAAGGTGCCGCCGACGCCGCGCCTCCAGCCCTTCCCGAACAAGCTCGTCAACGGACAGGATCTCCCTCCGAACACGAACACCCCGGTCACTGACATGGCCGACATGCGCGCCGCCGAAGAGAAAGAGCTGAACACTCCCGGCTGGGTCGACAAACAAAAAGGCGTTGTCCGCCTCCCCATCGAAACCGCCAAACAACTAGTCGTCCAACGCGGTCTGCCGGTGGTGCAGCCATGATTTTCTCCGCGCCTCCGCGTCTCCGCGTGCAACAGGTTCTCTTTCTAATCCTCGCGACGTTGCCGATCGCAGCCGAAAACTCCAAGACCCCACCACAACTCCCCGGCAAAGTAGCCATCACTCAAAATCTCAACTCGCAGCTCCCCCTCGACCTCATGCTCCGCGACGAAACCGGCAACGTCGTGCGGCTCGGCCAGTACTTCAATCACGGCAAACCGGTCCTGTTCAACTTCATGTACTACCGCTGCCCGATGCTCTGCCCCATGGTCATGGACGGCGTCACCAACGCACTCACCGAGCTCCGTTTCGACATCGGCAAAGAGTTCGACGTCGTCACCGTCAGCATCGACCCGCGCGACACGCCGGAGCAGGCGGCGATGAAGAAGACGCAGTACGTCAATCGCTACGGCCGCTTCGGCGCCGCCAGCGGCTGGCACTTTCTGACCGGACCGGAGAGCGCCGTCAAGCGGCTCACGAACATCGCCGGATTTCAATATGCGTACGACATCAAGATGGACCAGTTCGCGCACGGGGCTGTTCTTCTTGCGGTCACACCGCAGGGCCGCGTCTCGCGCTACCTTTACGGCTTCACATACCAGCCGCGCGATCTCCGTCTCGCTCTCGTCGAAGCCTCGGCCGGAAAAATCGGCACCGCCTCCGACTCCATCCTTCTCCTCTGCTATCACTACGATCCGGCCACGGGCCGCTACAGCCGCAGCGCGATGAACTTCGTCCGCGCCGGCGGCGTGGCCACCATGCTCGGATTGTTCGGCTTCATCTTCATCATGATCCGCAAAGAGCACACTCGATGATGCTTTCCGATTTCCCGCTGTGGCCGGAACAGGCCTCCACCGTCGCGCCCGGCGTCGACGCGCTGATGACGTTCATGTGCCTCGTCACCGGTGGCGTCTCCGTGCTGATTTTCGTCGTCATCTTCGCGCTGGCCATCAAGTACCGCCGCACGCCGGAGAACGAGCTGGCCCAGGACTACGAGCCGCCGAAAGCGCTCGAGGCGGCCTGGATCATCATCCCCTTCCTGGTCTTCATGCTGATGTTCGTCTGGGGCTCGTGGCTCTACTTCCGCATCCAGCGCGTCCCCGAAAACGCCCTCGATATCTACGCCACCGGCAAGCAGTGGATGTGGAAGTTCCAGCATCCCGGCGGCCAGCGCGAGATCAACACGCTGCACGTTCCGGTCAATCGCCCCATCCGCATCACGATGGCCTCGGAAGACGTCATCCACAGCCTCTTCTTCCCCGTCTTCCGCGTGAAGGCGGACGTGCTGCCGAACCGCTACAAGACCATGTGGTTCCAGGCCACGAAGACGGGACGCTTCCACATCTTCTGCGCCGAATATTGCGGCACACTGCACTCCGGCATGATCGGCTGGGTGGAAGTGATGGAGCCAACCGACTATCAGAAATGGCTGGCCGGCGGCGCGGAAGGCTCGCTGGCATCGCAAGGCGAGAAGCTGTTCCAGAAATACGCGTGCAACACCTGCCACACGAATGATGCCACCGGCCGCGGTCCCGTGCTCGCCGGCGTTTACGGCACGCCGGTGACGCTTACGGACAACAGCACCGTCGTCGCTGACGAGAACTACATCCGCGAATCGATTCTCAATCCGCAGGCGAAGATCGTCCGCGGATTCACCGGCATCATGCCCACCTTCCAGGGTCAGGTCAGCGAAGACGATCTTCTCAAGCTCGTCTCCTACGTCCGCTCCCTCGGCGCGCAGAAAGCGATCGTGACGCCGGTCGAATCACCGTCATCGAAACAAACCAGCGCGGGCTCGCCGCTCAACCCGGGCGCAGGCATTCCACCGCAGCAATCGAACGAAGGTAAGAAGCCATGAGCTCAGCAACACTTCACGACGTCCGCTTCGTCGAGCCCGAGGGGACGAGAAACTATGTGACGCACGACTATGGCGCGCTGTCGTGGCTCCTCACGAAGGACCACAAGCGCATCGCCATCCTCTACCTCTTCTCGATCACCGCGCTCTTCATCCTCGGCGGCTTCTTCGCCGTGGCCATGCGCATCGAACTGCTCACGCCCGAAGGCGATCTGCTGACCAGCGACACCTACAACAAGTTCTTCACTCTGCACGGCATCGTGATGATCTTCTTCTTCCTGATCCCGTCCATCCCCGCGGTCCTCGGCAACTTCCTTCTGCCGCTGATGATCGGCGCGAAGGATCTGGCCTTCCCGAAAATCAACCTCCTGAGCTGGTACCTCTACATGATCGCGGCGGTGATGGGGCTGTACATCATCATCACCGGCGGCGTCGACACCGGCTGGACGTTCTACACGCCCTTCTCGACGCAATACTCCAACACGCACGTCTTCGGCGTCACGTTCGCCGCGTTCATCGTCGGCTTCTCCTCGATCCTGACCGGCCTCAATTTCCTGGTCACGATCCATCGCATGCGCGCGCCGGGGATGACCTGGTTCCGCCTGCCGCTGTTCGTGTGGGCGATGTACGCGACGAGCATCGTGCAGCTCCTGGCCACGCCGGTCCTCGCCATCACGCTGGTGATGCTGATGTTCGAGCGCGTCGTGCACGTCGGCATCTTCGATCCCGCCCTCGGCGGCGATCCGCTCCTCTTCCAGCACATGTTCTGGTTCTATTCGCACCCGGCCGTCTACATCATGATTCTGCCGGCCATGGGCGTGGCCTCGGAAGTCGTGGCCGCATTCACGCGCAAGAAGATTTTCGGCTACAGCTTCGTCGCCTACTCCTCGCTCGCCATCGCCTTCCTCGGCTTCCTGGTCTGGGCGCACCACATGTTCGTCTCCGGGATCTCCGTCTACTCGGCGATGATCTTCTCCTTCCTCAGCTACTTCGTGGCCGTTCCCTCGGCCATCAAAGTCTTCAACTGGACCGCGACGTTGTATCGAGGATCGGTGGCGCTGCTGACGCCGATGCTCTACATCCTCGGCTTCATCGGCCTCTTCACCATCGGCGGCGTGACGGGACTCTTCCTCGCCGCGATCGGACTCGACGTCCACGTCACGGACACCTACTTCGTCGTCGCGCACTTCCACTACGTCATGGTCGGGGGCGCGGTGATGGCCTACATGGCCGGCCTGCACTACTGGTGGCCGAAGATCACCGGACGGATGTATCCGGAATGGTGGGCGCGCCTGGCCGCGCTGCTGATTTTCGCCGGCTTCAACCTGACCTTTTTCCCGCAGTTCGTGCTCGGCTACCTCGGCATGCCGCGCCGCTATCACGCTTACGCGCCGGAGTTCCAGGTGCTCAACGTGATGTCCACCGCCGGCGCCTCGGTGCTCGCTGCCGGCTACGTCCTGCCGCTCATCTATCTGCTCTGGTCGCTCTGGTACGGACGTCCGGCCGGCCCCAATCCGTGGGGCGCCGTCGGACTGGAATGGGCGACATCATCACCGCCACCGATGGAAAACTTCCACGAGACGCCGGTCGTGACGTGGGACGCCTACGACTATCCGGCCATGATGAAAGCGATGGGGGAGACGCAGAATGTCTGACATCGCCATCACCGACGCCGCGCCGGAACCGCACGCGCATCATCCGTTCCTCCAGCATCATTTCGAAGACCTCGGCCAGCAGCACGAGGCGTCGACGCTCGGAATGTGGATGTTCCTCTCCACGGAAATCCTCTTCTTCGGCGGCGTCCTCTGCGCGTACTGGATTTATCGAATCATCTATCCCGAGGCGTGGGCGCTGGCCGCGGAGCAGCAGAACAAACTGTACGGCGGCCTGAACACGATCGTCCTCATCATCAGCTCATTGACGATGGCGCTTGCCGTCCGCAACGCGCAACTCGGTAAACGCAAAGCGACCGTGGGGATGCTCTTCGCCACGCTGATCTTCGGCGGGACCTTCCTCACCATCAAGAGCATCGAGTACTGGCAGCACTTCCACGAAGGACTCTTTCCCGGCACGCACTTCACCTGGAACGAAGTTCCCGCGCTCGCGCCGAAGGTGCAGCTCTTCATGACGTTTTACTGGAGCATGACCGGTCTGCACGCGCTGCACATGATCATCGGCGCCGGCCTGCTGATCTGGATGATGATGCGCGCCTGGCGCGGCGACTTCGGCCCCGAGTACTACGGCCCGGTGGAGATCATGGGCCTCTACTGGCACTTCGTCGACATCGTCTGGATCTTCCTCTTCCCGTTCCTCTACCTCATTCCGGGGCCTCACAATGGCTGAAGAACACGACTACGCTCCCGCGCACGCACCGCACATCCACGTGACCCCGATGTGGGTCTACCTCGCCGTCTTCGCCGCGCTCGCCATCGGCACGCTGCTGACATGGTGGGTCTCCACGATCGACCTCGGCTGGATGAACACGCCGATCGCGCTGCTCATCGCCACGACCAAAGCCGTGCTGGTGATCCTCTTCTTCATGCACGTCATCCACTCCACGCGCCTGACATGGGTGGTCGTGATCGCGTCGTTCCTCTGGCTGGGCGTCCTCTTCGTCCTGACCTTCGCCGACTACCTCACCCGCATCTGGCAGATCTACTGACGTGCTCTACGCACTCGTCGCAGCATCCCTGGTCATCATCTACCTCTGCTACATCTGGATGCAGTCGACGCGCGCCTCGCAACGCCGCACGGAGGCGCAGAATCAGAGGGTGATCGAGCTGCTCACCGAGATTGCGGCGGAGTTGCGCGAAAAGCGTTGAACCACAAAGACACAAAGGACACAAAGAGGTTTTCTTCGTGTCCTTTGTGTCTTTGTGGTGAAAACGGTTCTACTGCAACGCCAGCGAGACTTTGGAGCCCGCGGCGACGCCATCCTGAACCGCGTGCGGATCCGACGGGTTTTTCGTCATCGCGTCGCCGTCGGAATCTAAACGCGCTTCGATGCGGACAGTGGCGGGGAGCGGCTGGCCCATCATCGAGTCGGCGGCGCTGAGGTCGATGTCGAGGGGGAAGGTTGGGCCGGCGATTCGTTTCACCGCGGCGGGCGGGCCGGCGGTCTGGCCGGACGCGCGCGCGATGACGAAGAGGACGGCGTTCGGCGACGGCGCGGCGCCGGCGAGCGTCAGCGTCACGTGGACCGAGGGACCTGAAGTGGGTGCGGCCGCGGGAGCAGAGGGCGCAGCGGCAGGCGCGGGATTCTTCGCCTGCTCCTTCATCTTGGACAGCACGTCGTCCAACCGCGCCTTCTGATCGGGGTGGCGGCGCGTCGCCTCAGCGATCTGCGCTTCCGCGTCGGCCGTGTTGCCGCGCTGGATGTCGTCCCATGCGAGCGCGACGTATGCGTCGAGGAGTTGCGGGTCGGACTTGATGGCGTGATGCAGCATTTCCGCGGCCGGATCGCGCTGGCCCATCGACATGCGCACGAGTGCCTGATACGTCAGCGCGCGGGCGTCGTCGGGCGACTTCGCCAGGATGTACTTCGTCTGTTCGAAAACGCCCATGAGGTTTTCGCGTTCGAGGTATGCCTTGGCCAGCTGATTGCGCATTTCCAGGTCGTCTGGCGATTTCGCAACGGCCGCTTCGATCTGTTGCAGCGCGGGATCGGGCTGCTGCGCCTGCGATTGCGGAGCGGCCGTCATCGGCGCTGCACCCATGGTCTGCTCCGTTTTCGGCGTCGCCTTTTCGGTCACGAACCAGGCGATGCCGCCGAGGACTGCGACGGATGCCGCGCCCCAGATGAAACCGCGGATGGCGGCGGCGCGGGTGAGCGCGGCGATATTGATGTCGGCGGCGACGGGCGTCGGCGTAGCAGCAGGTTTGGATGGAGCTGCTTTGCGCTTATCGAGCGCGCGCAGCACATCCGCCGCTTCGCGCTCCAGGCGGCGCTGCTCTTCGACGCTGCCGCCGGTTTCCTTCAATTCGCGCAACTGCTGGAGAAGCAGATCGCGTTTCGCTTCGAGGTCGAGGCGCTCCACGTCCGGCTTCACCGAGCGGCCTTTCATGCCGTACCAGAACATGAAGCCGACGATGAGCCCGGAAAGGATCATCCCGCCGGCGCTGAGCCAATCGGTCATGGTTTCTCCACCATTTCGCGGACCTGGGCCAGGTACGGATCGTCGACCGGTTCTTCGACGGCCGCGGGCGCCGGCGCGACTTCGAGCTTCTTCGCCTTCGACACCACGAGCACGAATCCGATGGCCAGCACCGCGATCGGCAGGATCCAAACGAGCGTGTTCACGCCTTGAAACTTCGGCTTGAGCAGGACGAACTGGCCGTACGACTTTTCGAAGTAGCTGAGGATCTGTTCCTCGGTGTACCCGCGTTCGAGCAGCTCGCGCACCTGTGCCTTCATGTTGGCGGCCATGATCGACGGCGAATCGCCGATGGCCAGGCCCTGACAGACCGGACAGCGAAGCTCGTGCGAGATCACCATCGTCTGCTCTTCGAGCCGCGGTCCCGACAGCGGAATGCCTTTCGGCTGCCCGACAAATTGCGCGGCGTCGGGCGCTTTGATCTGCAGCAGCGCGAGCAGGAAAAAGGTTGCGATCATCGGAGTGCCTTTGCCAGATTCGCGCGAAGAATTTCACTGTCCATCGGACCTTCAAACTTGGCCACGATGATTCCGGACGGATTGATGAAGTACGTCTCGGGCACGCCGCCGACGCCGTACGCGATGGCAGTCTTGCCGTTCGCATCGAGCAGCGTCGGATACGCGCTTCCGCGGGCCGCAAGGAATTGATTGATCTTGTCTTCCGTGTCATTAAAAACCACGCCGACGAATTGCACGTCAGGAAGTTGACGCGCGTTGGCGACCAGAGTCGGGTGCTCCTCGTAACACGGCACGCACCACGTGGCCCAGAAGTTGACGATGACCGGCTTGCCGCGCAGCGACTCGAGGTCGATGGTCTGGCCCGTGTTGACCGCCTTCAGCGTGAATGGCGGGGCCGGCTTGCCGATGAGCGGCGAGTCGATGTGCTGCGGATCTTTGCCCAGGCCGGCGAAGAGAACGAAGACGATCACGGCGACGATGATGATGCCGATGATCAGAACGGTCCGGTTCACGCGATCGCCTCATCGTCGATCGTTGGCGCGCTCTTCGGGACGACGACGTACGTGCGTTTGCGAGCCGGAATCAGCGCGATCAAACCGCCCGCGCCCATCAGCAGCACCGCGCCCCAGATCCAGCCCACCATCGGCATGTTGATGATCAGGATGCCGGCCTGATCGCCCTGCAGGTTCATGATCGAGAGATAGTAGTCGCGGCCGATGGTCGAGTAGACTGCGGGCGTACCGATCGGCTCGCGCATCGCGGCGTACTGATTCATGCGCGGCTCCATCGTGGTGACCTGCTTGCCGTTCCTGGCGATGTTGAAGTGCGCGATCGTCGATTGCCGGTGCGGCTCCGCACGCTCCTCGGTGCCGGTGAACGTGACCGTGTATCCCGCGAACGTCGTGCTCTGGCCGCGCGTCAGCGTCACTTCCTGCTGCGTGCGCATCGTGCTGCTGACGGCGATGGCAACGAAGACGATGACCGCGCCGGCGTGGACGACGTAGCCGCCGAAGCGGCGGCGTCCGCGGCGCAGTTGCGCGTCGATGAGCGCGGGAGCGAAGGCGTCGCCCTTCTTCAAACGTTGACGGAGCGGAAGCCACATCTGCGCGAACGTCACATGCGCCGCGTAGCCGCCGAAGAGGAGCGTGAGCAGCGTCCATCCGTTGCGGACGCCAAACGCGTAGCCGATGGCGAGCGCGATCGCGCCCGTGATCAGCGGCGGCAGCAGCGCGCGCAGCATCTCTTTTCGATTCGTCTTTCCCCACGGCAGCGCCGGACCGACTCCGAGCAAAAACAGCAGCGCCGTTCCGACCGGAACGACCATGGCGTCGAAGTACGGCCGCCCAACGCTCATCTGCTTCCCTTTGACCGCTTCGACGACGAGCGGGAAAACAGTTCCGACGAGCACCGTGAACGTGAAGACGACGAAGAAGAGGTTGTTGACGAGGAACATCCCCTCGCGGCTCACCGCACTCTCGATTCTCCCCTCGGCTTCGAGCGAGTCGATGCGGAATGCGAGCAGGAGCACCGAGAACAGCAGCACCGCCGCGAGGAAGATGAGGATGGTCGGTCCGATCGCGCTCTGCGTGAACGAATGAACGGAGTTGAAGACGCCGGAGCGCGTCATGAACGTGCCGAGAATCGTGAGGAGGAAGCTGGCCTGGATCAGCGTGACCGTCCACCCTTTGAGCACGCCGCGGCGTTCCATGACGATGGCCGAGTGCAGCGCCGCGGTCGCGGTGAGCCACGGCAGCAGCGACGCGTTTTCGACCGGATCCCATGCCCAGTAACCGCCCCATCCGAGGACTTCGTACGCCCACCAGCCGCCGAGCATGATCGCGATCGTGAGGAACACCCACGGCAACAGAAGCGACGCGCGCAACGGCCGTAGAAAGGATTGCCCGAGGCGGCCACGCAAAAGCGCCGCGGCAGCGAAGCCGAAGGGAATCGTCATCCCGACGTAGCCGAGGTAGAGCATCGGCGGGTGGATGATCATCAACAGGTGGTTTTGCAGAAGCGGATTCGGTCCCGGCCCGTCGAGCGGTGCGGGAACGACGCTGAGAAACGGATTGGCAGGTCCGGCGATCAGGAAGCTGAAGAACGCACCGCACGACAGCCAGGTGCCGATCGCGAACGGCATGTAATCCTGATGTTGATTGCGGTTCACCCACGTCGTCGCCGCGATGTAGATGCCGAGGATGAATCCCCAGAAGAGAATCGACCCTTCCAGCGACGACCAGAGACTGACGATGGTGACCCACAGCGGCACCTGCGTCGATCCGACATGGGCAACATACTGCACGCTGAAGTCGTGCGTGATCAGCGCGTACTCCATGACGCCGGTGGAGAGCACCATCAGCCCCGCGAAGATGTACGCGAATCGCTGCGACCACTTCAGTCCCTCGGGCGAGCGCTTCGCGCCGGCCGCGTAGGCGATGAATGCCCCGGTCGTCGAAACGAGCACCGAGGCGAGGATGAGGAAACGTCCGAATGTGGCGGTCATGGTGTGTTTGTTGTTGTCATCCTGAGCCGCCGGAGGCGCCTAACCGCGAAGCGGTTTGCGCCGCAGGACGGTGAAGGATCTCAAGTTACGCAACTTGCGCTGAAACCGGGTTTCAGCAAATGCCGCGCATCTTGAGATCCTTCGCCGTCCTGCGCTGCTCGGGCTTCGCCTACGCAGCTCCGGCGGCTCAGGATGACAGGTTAGTCTTTCAGTCCTTCCGTCGACTTCATCATCTTCTGCAGCTCTTCTTTGTTCACCGCGTGGCCGGCTTTCGGCGCGCGGTATTCGTTGTTGTGCGAGACCATCAGCCGGTTGCATTGAAAGTAGCCGGAGCGGGTCATCGTCCCTTCGACGACGACGCCGATGTTCTCGCGGAACATCTGCGGCGGCACGCCGCTGGACTTCACGTGCACGATTCCGGTGGCGTCCTTGACGTCGAACTCGAGGCCCGAAACGCCGGTACGCCCCTTCACCGAATGCGGTGCGACCATCCCGCCGAGGCGGATCGTGGCGCCGTAAGCTTTGTCGCCGGCGGCATGCAGATCGGTCGGCGTCCAGTAGTAGACGAGATTCTTGCTGATGCCGCCGTACGCGATCACGAGAAAAGCGAGGATCGCCGCGGCGAACGCGCCGATCATGAAGCGCCGCGTCTTGCGGCGCATGGCATCGCTGGCAGTTAGTTCAGTCATGGTTCCTCCGGGTAATTTCGTTGCGTAAGCGCGCGATGACGCTGGCGCCGTAAACGATCAGCACGACCGCGGTCACCGAGTAGGCGGCCACGACGAAGCCCCAGCCGCCCGGGATCATTCCGTTCATACGCCTTCTCCAACCGCCGGCGGCGGCACGAGCTCCTGCGCGAGCCGCATCGAGGCGACGCGCGCGCGCAACATGATGAAAGCCGTCATCAGAAAGAGGATGCCGAATGCGTTCATCCGCAGCGGCAGCCAGAACTGGCGCGACACGGTGCTCGGACTCGACTGCAGTTGATGCAGCGAGTTCCACCAGCGCACGGAGTAGTAGACGATCGGAACGTCGACCGAGGCGATGATCGTGGCCACGGCGGACCAGATGGCGCGGCGGCCGGGATCTTCGACGAACTTGCGAAGCGCCAGGATTCCGAGGAAGGCGAAGACGAGCACCGCGGTCGTGGTCAGGCGCGGATCCCAATCCCACCACACGCCCCACGTCGGTTTCGCCCAGATCGATCCCTGGCAGCAGAGCAGAAAGCCGAGGACGACGCCGACTTCGATGGCCGCCTCCATCCGCGCGTCCCATTTCCAGTCCGACTTGAAAAGGAAGATGACGGCGCAGACGAAGGCGAACGTCAATGCCAGCAGCGCGTTCCACGCCGTCGGCACATGCACGTACATGATCCGCTGCACCTGTCCCATCAGCGCCTCGGGTGGCGCGACGAAGAGGCCGATGTACGAGCCGATGGCCAGAAAGATGATGCCGAGGCCGAGGATGATCCACGGCAGCCGCGGAAAGCGATGGTTATCGTCGTACATGGTTATGGGACCGATCACTCCTCAACGACGTTTCCAAAAAGAAGTCCGCAAAGGGACCAGTAAATTGCATCAAACGAGGCCAGCAATACGATCCATGATCGCATCTGATTCATGGGGTCGCCGAGGATGATTAATGATGTAGCTTTTACGGAAGCGAGTAAAGCAGGAACGATGAGCGGGAAGAGCAGCAGCGGCAACAGCGTCTGCTTCGACCGCACCTGCGCGGTCATGGCGGCGTAGAGCGTTCCGGGTGCAGAGAGGCCGGCCGTGCCGAGGGCGATGACGAGGATGAGCATCGGGATGCGCGTGGTGCCGGCGTCGTAGAGAACGACCATGACCGGAATCAGGGCGATGCCGAGGAGCGTCAGCTGCAGCCAGTTGGCGATCGCTTTCCCGTAGTACAGCGCGCGCGGATTCGCGGGAAGCAGCAGCAGCCCTTCCATGGCGCGATTCTCCATCTCCGCATGAAAGCTTTCCGCGAGCGTGAGCGTGGAGGAGAGGAGAAGTCCAAGCCAGAGAAATCCGGCCGAAAACTGGCGCAGCATCTCGGCCACGGGTCCGACGGCGAAGCTGAACAGGAGCAGCGCGGCCGCACCGAAGACGAATACCGCCATGAACTGCGCGCGGCTGCGCCATTGCAGCAGCAGCTCTTTGCGGAGGGCGGCGGTCAGCATGATTCTGCCGAGCCTCCCAAAGCACAGACAAGAGTGTCTGTGCCACACCAGCAGCAAGTTGAATCCGAAAATTCATGTGGCACAGACACTCTTGTCTGTGCGACTGGGAGGCTCGGCAGGATGTTCACCCCGGCACCTCCGACGCCTTTCCCCGCCACGCCACCCGCCCCGCTTCGAGGAGGAGGGCGTCGTCGGCCGAGGCCGCGGCGCGCTCGAGCTGGTGCGTGGCGAAGATCACTGTCGTCCCGCCGGCCTTCAATTCGCGCACGACGTCATCGACCAGATCGAATCCCTCGGGATCGAGCTGGCCGTACGGCTCGTCGAGGAGCGCCACACGCGGCTCCTGCAGGAGCACGCGCGCGAACGACAGCCGCTTGCGCATGCCGGCTGAAAACGTGGCGACGGGATCCTCCGCGCGGCGTCCGAGGGCGACGCGATCGAGCAACGCGGCGATGCCGGTGCGAGGGATGCCGAGATGATCGGCGACGATCGCAAGGTTCTCGCGGGCACTCAGCGAATCGTAGAGATACGACGCATGGCTGAGGAACGCCACCAGCTTGCGGACGTCCTCGCGGTGGGTGACGACATCGAAGCCGCCGACCCGCGCGGATCCGCCGTCGGGACGGACGGCAGTGGCGATCGTCCGAAGCAGCGTCGATTTCCCCGATCCATTCGGCCCGGCCAGCATCAGCACCGCGCCGCCGGCCAGTTGGAACGAGACGTCCGACAGCGCCCACCGGCGTCCGTACCGGCGGGCCAGATTCTGCACTTCGATGTCGGACGAGGGGGCCATGCACGCGCAGTGTCGTTCAGGAGCCGATGCAGGGCAAGGGCGCATCTGCTACACGGGCCTGTGTCGCGCGTCACCGCGCGGGGTAGCGCTATCATCCGGCGCGATGCGCACCGCCACCCTCACGCCCCTGCTGATTCTTGCCGCTTGCACGACGATCGCGCCTCCGCCACCACCGCCGCCGGCACCCGCTCCGGTGCCCGCGGCGCCGGCCGTGTATGGGTTCAAGCTCGATGAGGAAGTGAAGATTTTGCAGATCGAGGACCGGCGGCAGTTTTACGCGCCGCTCGTCGACTGGGGCATTCATCATCCGAACGCGCTGCACCGCGCGCGGATCGCGCTGGCACTCGGGCGCATCGGGCCGCAGACGTTCGACGATGCGAATGGCAACGGCGTGAAGGATGAAGGGGAGCGGCAGGCCGGCGTGGCGCAGCTCGTGACGCTGGTCAACGATCCGGACGTGAACGTTCGCGCCACCGCGGCATTCGCGCTCGGCCAGATCGGCGATCCGACGTCGGTCGATACGTTGCTCCAGTTTGCATCCGATGCAAACGGCGACGTCGGCGGCGAGGCAGTCGAAGCGTTGTCGAAGCTGGCGGCGAAAGTGCCGCTGGCGAAGTACGCGGCGTTTACTGCCGCGCAGATGCCGGAAGGGATTCGCGCGCGGGCCATCCGCTTTCTCTTCCGATTCAAGAGCGACGAGGCGTCATCGATCGCGGCCGACGCGCTGGCGTCGCCGTCGCCGCGCATCCGCGAGGAGGCGACCTACGCGCTGGCGCGGCGCGCGTACGCGGCGGCGCGTCCGCGGCTGGAGCTGCTCGTCAACGATCCGAATCCGCAGACGCGCGCGAACGTCATGTCCGCGCTCGGCCGCATCGCCGCGCCGGAGTCACTGCCGCTGCTGATCGAAGCGCTGCGCGATCCACATCCGTGGGTGCGCACGAACGCGGTCGTCTCGATCGCGCGGCTCGCGGCGAAAGACCGCAAAATGATCGAGCGTCCGGAGACTGCGCGCGATGCGATGCGCGTGCTGGAACTGCTCGACGATCCTGATCCCGGCACGCGCGCCTCATCGATCGACGCGCTCGGCTACTACGCCGTCCACAGCGACCCCGCACGCCGGCGTCTGCTCGACATCGCCGCGAACGGCTCCCGCTGGGACCGCGAGCTCGCCGCCGGCGCGATCGTCAAAAACCTCGGCGACGAGAAACTACTGCCATCCGAGCTGACCGGCTGGGCGAAGGTGCGCGTCCTCGAAGCGGCCAGCGCGGTCTCCGACGCCGTTCGCGCGCGTTACGCGCACGATCCCGATCCACTCGTCCGCGCGCAGGCGCTGGCCACGATCGCCGACGAGCACATCGACGCTAACCTGCCGCTGATCCGCGCCGCGCTCGACGATCCCGACGTGATCGTGCGCGGCTATGCGATCGGCGCGTATGGAAAGTCGAGCGATGCGAACAAACTGACCGCGCTGCAATCCGCCGAACGCCGTTCACGCATCGACAAACAGAATGATGCACGGTTGTCTGCGATCAGCGCGCTTGCGGCGATCGACTATCCGGAACGCGAGAGCGTGCTGCGCGCGCAACTAAGCGATACCGATCCGGTCGTTCGCCGCATCGCCGCCGACGCGATCGAACAGAAGCTGAAGAAGCCGCGCCCGCAGTACACGCCGCTGCCGGTCACGCGCAACGACTACGAGCAGATCGTGGAGTGGTCGCATCATCCGCACACGGCCACGATCCACATGACGCGCGGCAACATCACGATCGCGCTGTTAACGCAGGACGCGCCGGTGACGACCTGGAACTTCGCGCAGCTCGCTCGTTCCAAGTACTTCGACAACAGCTCGTTCATGCGCGTCGTGCCGAACTTCGTCATCCAGGGCGGCGATCCGCGCAACGACATGGAAGGCGGCCCGGGCTACGCGATCCGCGACGAGATCAATCTGCAAAAGTACACGCGCGCCGCGGTGGGGATGGCCCTCTCCGGCCCCGACACCGGCGGCTCGCAGTTTTTCATCACGCACTCGCCGCAGCCGCACCTCGACGGCGGCTACACGATCTTCGGCCGCGTGACTGCGGGCATGACGGCCGTCGTTGACCAGACAGAGCGCGGCGACCGCGTGGAGACGATCACGATCGACGAGTAAAAGCGTTTCACCACAAAGACACAAAGAGCACAAAGGGTTTTCTTTGTGTCCTTTGTGTCTTTGTGGTCGAAATGCTTTTTCGCTATTCGAAAAACGGCATCGCTGCGTTCTCCGGCGATGCCAGGTCGGCGATCAGCACTGCCACGCCGAGCTCTCCTTTCCATAGCGAATTCGGACGATGCGCGGTTGACGCGGCCACCGACGCCGCGTGATTCGCCAACTGGCGCGCGCGGCTGAGCCACTCCGTCGCGCCGGTGTGGCGATAGAGGTTCAACAACGAGTAGGCGCGGCCGGCCGATCCGCAACAGAGGTCCGCAGTCGCGCGCGGTTCGTCCCACGTGTGCCAGGCCGACAACTCGGCCAGCTCCAGCCATTCCGCATCGCCGAGGAGACGATGCGCGAGCGTCCAGAGAAAGACCTGGCCCGCGCTGCCGTTGCACCAACCGGGCATCGCGTCGTACGGCGAACTCTCGAAGAGACGGCGCCAGTAGACGCCGCGGCCCTTGCGCGTTTTCAGCGGCTTGAATTCGTGGAGGCGTTCGACGAGCCGCTCGGGAAGGGCGTCGCCCGAGGCCGCGCACCAGCGAAGCGCGGCGTAGAAATAGCCCGCCCAGCCGTGCGCCATACCGAGGTATGTGCCGGCCGGCGACACATTCAACGGAGGCCACGCATCGAGCTCGTTCCAGATCGTCGCCATCGTCTCCGCGCCGAATGCGCGCAGCGCTTCGGCCTCGGGAACGCCGCTGCTGATTTCGAGCAGCATTGCCGAGGCAAGCAGACTGCCGGATCGGCCGAGCGTGAGATCGAGTTGTGCGCACGGCCTGCGCGATGCCGCCAGGAATCCGGCGATCCCGCGGCGATGCGCGTTGATGTCGCCCATCGCTTCGCCCACCATTGCCGCGGCGGCGTGGATCCCCGCCTCGGTGTGGTACGGAGTGACGTCGCCGAGGATGTCGCGCGGCAGGTCGTCGTCGGGATTGAACCAGGCGTCATCGCTGCCGGCCAGCGCGAACGCGCGTGATTTCCAGACGTCCGCCAGCGCGAGCAGCGCCGGATCGCTACGCGTGGAAGCGATGTGCAGGATTCCCACCGCCGCACCCGCGCAGCCGAAGTTGATCGACGCCGTCGGCGGAGTCGGATAGCGGCTCGCGAACATCGCGCCACCGCGCGCGAACGAGCGAAGCGTCGATTCGAAGAGTTCATTCGCCTCCCCGCTCAACGGCGTCGCCAGCGCGTCAGCGACTACGGCGTCGCGCGCATCGCCGAGCAGCGATGCCATCTCGGCGATCGATGGATAGCGTTTCGCCGGATCCTTGTCGAGCGCGCGGAAGAGGATCTGCTCGACCTCCGGCCACGGCGGAATGCCGCGTTTCGCGAATGGCAGCGGCGGATCGGCCTCAGCCTGCCGCGCCATCTCGTCGCGGTCGTAACGGAAATCGAGATAGTGGTTGCCGGAGATCAGCAGGTACAGCATCGCCGCCAGCGCATACTGCTCGCCGGCCTCGGATGACGGCAGCGTGATGCCCTGCCTGTTGGCGGCCAGGAACTCCGGCTCGAAGAAGTAGTACATCCCGCCGCGGCCCGTGCGCGGCGGCTGATCGGTCAGGCGCGAGAGTCCGAAATCGAGCAGCGTAACGCCGTGGTCGCCGACGAGAACGTTGCGCGGATGAACGTCGGAGTGCAGGACGCCGCGCGCGTGCAGCGTCGCGTACGCGGCAGCGATCGACGCACACATGTCGATGAGCGACGCGCGATCTTGACGGCGCTGCGCCGCCGCGACGCCCGACTCGACGCCCGGGATCCAATCGATGATCAGGTAGGGGCGGTCCTCGTAGCTGCCGGAGTCGATGAGCCGCGGCGCGATGCCTCCGTCGATATGCCGAAGAATGGCCGCTTCGTTGCCGAAGACAGACGGCTCGAACGGCAGGGCCATCCGCGCGATCTTCAGCGCCGCGGTGTCGCTGCCGCGTTTCATGTAATAGATCTCGCTGTCTTCGATGAGGCTGACGCAGCGGACGATCTCCCAACCGGCGAGCTGCGCGCCGCTTTCGAATTTCGGACGGATCTCCTTTTCATCGTCGGAGCCGGCCGGAACGAGAACGCGATTCTGCAGAAACACGCCGAGGTGCGGCAGCATCTCGTCGAGCCTGGCCTCGGCGCTGCGGCCGAGGGTGCGGCTGTTCTCGATGACGGCGGCCACGATCGTGCGCGGCTCGCGGAAAAGCGCCAGCAACGCCGCCGTCTCGCCGTCGATGACTTGCGACGGCGACCGGCCATGCCGGCGCGAGAGCGTGAAATCGCCCTCGTCGAACGAGATTCGCTCGCGAAGATCGGCATTCAACTCCGCGCAGGGAATGAGGAGCACGTCGTCTTTGAGTACGAACGGTTCGGTGATGTTCATGACTCGCTCCAGAGTGTTGCCGATGGCGTCCACGTCTCGACGTCGACGCCTTGCCGCCGCGCGCGTTCGATGGCGAAGCGCCACGGCTCGACGGCGCCCGCGCTGCGCGCCGATTTGGCCAGCGAGAGCGCTGCCGCGAGGCGCTGCACGACCCACAGCCGCCAGCTTTCGCGCCCCAGCCAGCTCAGCGCGCGGTCGCTGTCCGGTGGATCGATTCCGCGCGACAGCAATCCGGCGTCATCGATGCCGGCCGTGAACGGCACGCCCTGCGCCTCGCAGCCGGCCAGCTCGCGCTGCAGCACCGCGGCCGCGGCGTCGAGTTGCTCGCGGGTGACGAAGTAGGTGACGAGCTTGTCCGGACGCAGCAGGCCGGCCGCATCCTGCCCGATCTTGAACTGCGCGCCGGGAAAGCCGGTCAGGACGCGGACGACGATTTCGAAGGCATCGCGAATCCGTTCCGGCCGCGGACTCACATACAGCTTGTGCGTGACTCCGCCGGGCGGCCGCGGCGGAGCATTCTTCTGGAACCAGCTCAGCCAGCCGTTGGAACGCTCGGGAGGATTGGCCATCCAATCGCGCTCCAGGAGCACGCGTAGAGGACCGCGGTCGACGCCGAGGTGGGCGCTGACCGCATCGCGGTTCGGGAAACGCTTTTTCCAGAACGGCGACAGGGGAATGCGGTTGTAGAGATAGAGCGCCGTCGTTAGCAACTGCGGATCGGCGGTCTCGAGATCCTGCGCGTGCAGGAGCGCGTCGCGCGAAAGGCGGGCCGCGGCGTTGCGAACGTCCGGTTCCGAGGGCGCGGCACATACGATGGGAAGGGCATCGGCGCCGGAGAGAAACTCGTCGCCGCTCTCGACTTCCAGGATGCCGTCGAGCACGAGATCGACGACGTCGTTGCGATATTCGTCGTCGCCGAGAAGCGCGCCGTCGAGGCGCGAGGGCATCGAGAGATTGTGGAAGAGCTCCGCGGTCTGCCGCGCCACCGACTTGATGTTCATCGTCAGCGGCGCGCGGGGAACGAGGAGGCCGTAGAAATCGGAATCGCTTTCCAGCTCGCGGAACGGCTCGCGCTGTTCGGGCGCGAGGTCGGCGAGCTGCTTCAGATCGACGAAAGGGCTGGAGCGGAAGCGCATTTCGTGCAGCGGAATCATCACGTCTCCTTGTCAGTGGCGGTGAGGCTCCCGGCCGGACCACTACTTCTTCTTCAGATCGCTGCGGCGCGTGGCCAGATCGGCCAGCTCCGCTTTCAACTGCTGCTCGCGCGCGTCGATCTCGTCCGCGGTTTTCGGTCCGAGAGTCTTGGCGTGTTCGTCGAGCTGCGCGATCTGCTGCTGCAACTGATCCTTGAGCTGCGCGATCGACTCGCGCGTGAGGCCGCCGCCCTGGATCTGCGGTGTGGTCGGCGTGACGGTGATGGTGCCGACGGAACCGGTCGTGCAGATCGAGCCGCCCGGGCAGTACGTGCCGCCGTGACAGAAGATCGTGCCCGTGATGCAGGTCGGCAGCGAATGGACTGTGCAGAAGCTGCCTGTGTAACAGATGGTGATCGTCGTGTGGTTCGCGCACGCCGCAACCGTGGGAGCGTTCGTACATCCGAGGCACGGGTTGGTGATGTTCGTACAACCGCACGCCACGCCACACGAGTTCGGGATGCACGTCGCCGTCGACTGGAACACGTCCGCTTGTGCCGCCGGCGACACGCCGCACGAGGTCGGAAAACATCCCGGATCGCGGGTGAACCCGTTCGGAGTGCAGACCGGACCAACGGTCCACGGCAGACATTCCGCGGGCCGCATCGTCTCGGGGATTACGTTAATCCCGAGGTCCTTCATCTTTGGCATAAGTCCTCCTTTCGAAAATTGGCCGGGAGCCGTAATAAGGAGGGACTTATCGGAGGCAATTACCTACCTTCGGAAAGTAAACTTTGTGCCCTATCGCCGCGGAGCGGCTTCCGAAGGTAGCGAGGGGTGCGAGCGCTTTTTGCGAGCACCCCTCGATTTGCGACGTGATTTGAATCGTGCCGCGTCAGCGGCACCAGAACCTGCGCGCAATTGCAGACTAGCGATCGCTTCCAGTGCCGCTGACGCGGCACAAATTCTGCGCGTTCCTTTTCCCAGGGGTGTCGCTTCGCTCAACCCCTGGCTACCCTCTGAAGCCGCTCCGCGGCGCAAAGGGTGTGCTCCGGCCCGCCTTGTGTGGCACAGACACTCCTGTCTGTGCTTTGGCAAGGTGCAGCATCTGATGTTGCTAACCCGGCGCTCTATCGATAGCGGCTACGCAATTCCCACAGCGCTTACGCCGTCTTTTTCGCCATCAGCCAGCCGAGCAGAAAAATCGCGCCGCCGATGAAGAGCAGGCGCACTTCCAGGTTCACGTTGTCTTTCAGCAACCCGGTGAGCAGGCCGATCGGAAGGATGATCATCCCGATCAGTTGAAAGAGGCGGCCGAAGATGGCGGACACCGGCGCAGTTTACCTGTGGCGGGATTCGTGTAGTGTTTCCGGCCATGCCCAGACTCCAACGCGCCGACGCCTTCCTCGTCATCATCGACGTGCAGTTGAAGCTGATGCCGGTCATCAGCGAGCGCGAAGCGGTCGAGCGCAACATCGAGCGGCTCGTGCGCGGCAGCAAGATCGTCGACATCCCCGCACTCCTCACCGAGCAATACGTCCAGGGCCTCGGCGCGACCGTTCCGATCGTCCGCCGCGCGTTCGAGGAGACCTCCGGATACGAGCCGATCGAGAAGTCGTGCTTTTCGGGCTACGGTTGCGCGGAGTTCGTCACCGCCACGCGCAACCTGCATCGCCGGCAGGCCATCGTGGCCGGAGTCGAGGCGCACGTCTGCGTCTATCAGACGGTGAGCGATCTCCTCGCCAACGGTTACGACGTCACCATCGTCGCCGACGCCATCTCCTCGCGCACGCAGGCAAACAAGGACATCGCCATCCGCCGCATGATGTCCGAGGGCGCGCGCCTCAGCTCCACGGAGATGGTCCTCTTCGAGCTGACCACAAACTCCGGAACGGACGAGTTCCGGGAAATGTCGCGGCTGGTGAAGTGAGGCAGTGGATCAGTAGATCGGTGATCAGTGGATCAGTGGATCAGTGGATCAGTGGATCAGTGGATCAGTGGATCAGTGAAACGTAACCCGCCCGGCTCCTCTGATCTACTTATCTACTGATCACCGATCCACTAATCCACTACTGTTGAGTGCTTCCTTTTTGCACGCACTTCGCGCAGGAGGAAGCACTCATGACCGACCTCAAAGGCAAACGCGTCGCCATCATCGTCACCGATGGATTCGAGCAGATCGAGATGACCAGCCCGCGCGAGGCGCTGGACAAGGCGGGAGCGAAAACGGTGCTCGTCTCGCCGAAAGACGACAAGGTGCAGGGTTTCAAGCATCACGACAAAGCGGATTCATTCGACGTCGACCTGGCGCTGTCGAAAGCGAATGCATCGGAATTCGATGCGGTCGTTCTGCCGGGCGGCGTCATCAACGGCGACGCGCTGCGCATCGAGAAGCGCGCGCAGCAATTCGTGCAGGAGATGGATCGCGCCGGCAAGCCGATCGCCGTCATCTGTCACGGCGGCTGGCTGCTCATCTCCGCGGGAGTGGTGAAGGGCCGCCGCATCACCACGTGGCCGACGCTGCAGGACGACATGCGCAACGCCGGCGCCGACTGGCAGGACCGCGAAGTCATCCGCGACCGCAATCTGGTCAGCAGCCGCAAGCCCGACGATCTCCCCGCATTCAACCGCGAGATGCTCGGCGCCATCAGCGAAACGCGTCCGTCGAAAGCCGCCGGCGATCAACGGGATGCACGCGAAGCACCGCGTAGTGCGTAAGATTTTTTCAACCACAGAGACACAGAGGACTTCCTCTGTGATCTCTGTGCCTCTGTGGTTAAAAATTCTCAGGCAGCGAACTTGCTGATACGGCACGAGATGCCGACGAAGGAAAAACGGATTCTCATCGTCGACGATGACGACGCCATCCGCGCGCTGCTGTTCACCATCCTGCGCCGCCGGCGGTTCGCCGTCGACGGCGCGCGCAACGGCATCGAGGCGCTGGCGCGGCTGCGTTCCTGCGTCTACTCGGTGATGCTGCTCGATCTCATGATGCCGATGAAGAGCGGCTGGGACGTCCTTGAGGAGCTGAAAAAACTCCCCGCCGATGCGCGGCCGATGGTCCTCGTCCTCACCGCCGGCAACGAGCCGCGCGACCTCGATCCGTCGATCGTTTCGGGATCGATCCGCAAGCCGTTCGACGTGGAGCTGCTCATGTCCACCGTCACCGCCTGCATGAACGCGCTGCACGAACGCGCGCAACTCCCCGACTGCCCGCAGCCCGACAGCGCAGCCGTACCAACCGAAAAAGTGAACTGAACTGGCACAGCTCTTGAGATTCTTTAGCTCCAAAAAAGGACGAACGTAATGTCAGCAACGGAAACAAGGGTTCTCATCATCGAAGACAACGATGCTCTGCGCGCCATGCTCTTCACGATCCTTCGCCATCAGCCCCTCGGCGTCGATACGTCGATCGGCGCGGAGGATGCGCTCGAGAAAACGCGCAAGTGCGATTACGCGCTGATCCTCATCGACATGAGTCTCGGCGGTGGTGACGCTCTGGCGTTCCTGACGCGCTTCCGCGAAGAGCGTCCCGAGTCGACGACGTTCATCCTGGCTGTCCGCGATCCGAATGCCGAGGGGGACATCGTCGATGCATCGCTGGTGAGCGCGATGGTGAACAAACCGCTGGAGATCGACACGCTCGCCGACGTCGTCCGCGAATGCGCGCTGGTCGTGCCGCCGCCCGCCGATCCGCTTCCCTGTCCGCCGGCCGAAAGCGACTTCCGCTCGCGCTTCGACGACAGCGGCGCGTTCTACAACTGAGCGCGACGTGGTCGACGCGATCGGCTGGGCGAGCTCCGTCATCCTCGTGCTGACGATCGGGAATCAGATTCGCAAGCAGTGGCGAGCCGGCACGAGCGAAGGCGTCTCGACCTGGCTCTTCATCGGCCAGCTTGCCGCCTCCACCGGATTCACCATCTACAGCCTCCTCCTGCACAACTGGGTCTTCTCGGTGACCAACGGCGTGATGGTGATGAGCGGATTGCTGGGGTATGCGATCACGGTGCGGCAGAAAAGAGGGCGTGGGGAGTAGGGGGTGGGGTGTGGGAGAAAAAGCACGCGTCCAATGGCGTGACTTCTCCTACACCCTACTCCCCACTCCCCACCCCCCGCATACAATCCCGCGCGCATGACCGATCGCACGCGGGGCACTCTCTTCATCGTCGCCGCGGCGATTCTCTGGTCGACCGGCGGCATCGGCATCAAAGCGGTGGCCGACTCGGGGCTGAAGGTCACGTTCTACCGCTCCCTCTTCGCCGCCATCGCCCTCATGCTCTTCCTCGGGCGCAACGTCTGGGGACGCCGTCAGTGGAAATCGACGCCGGCGTTCATCATCGCCATCATCAGTTACGCCGCCTGCCTGACCGCGTTCGTCATCGCTACGAAATGGACGACGGCCGCGAACGCGATCTTCCTGCAGTACGCCGGCGTAGTCTGGGTGCTGCTGCTCTCGCCGGTCGTGCTGCGCGAACCGATGCGAGCGCGCGACGTCGTCGCCATCGCCGTGGCCATGAGCGGCATGGCGCTCTTCTTCGTCGGCCGTTTCGAAACGCGCGGCATGGCCGGCAATGGCATGGCCCTCGTGTCGTCGGTCTTCTTCGCCGCGCTGATCCTGGTGCTGCGACGCGAACAACGCGCCGCGCAGGCAGCCGTGACGTGGGGCAACGTCGTCTGCGCGCTCGCGGTTTTGCCGTTCATCAGCCACGATCTCGCGCTGACCCCGCGCTCCTTCGCCGTCCTGGCGTTCCTCGGCGTGTTCCAGATCGCAATCGCCTACGTGCTCTTCGTGCGCGGATTGGCGTACGTCACCGCCACGCAGGCCTCGCTGACCGGCATGCTCGAACCAGTCTCGAATCCGATCTGGGTCTTCCTCTTCCTCGGCGAAAAACCTTCGGCCTTCGCCATCGCGGGCGCGCTGGTCGTGCTGGCGGCGATCGCCTGGCACACGCTCGCGGGAGAGCCGGCAGTCGACCTGCCGGCTCCCGATTGAAAATTCGTTAGGCGATGCCGAAGAGCGCCACCGCGAACTGAATGTTCGGATCGTTCGTGGTGTTGTCCGTCGTCGCGCCGTAAACGATCGCGCTACCGCCGCCGACGGTGATCGAGATCGACTGATTCGGACCGACCGCCGTGCCGCCGAAGAACGACGTCGAATCGACCTGCTCGAAAAAGTTCGGCAGGTAGGTTTTCGTGACTGTCTTCAGCGGATTGCCGTTCGTGTCGCGCAAGATCGCAGTGATCGTCGCGCCGGAGAAAAGCGTGCGCACGCCGATGTTGAAGCGCGTCTTCGACGGATCGACCGGCGTGACCAGGAACGCGGTGAAGCCCGCGGGAATCACGCGAGCATCGCCCGGGTCGATGACCTCCTCGGTGAGCCCTGCCGTGCCGAGCGCTCCCGCGTCGTTGAAGACGCGCGTGATGATCACCGGCTTCGTGGCCGAGGGCGCGGCGATGAGATCGACGCTGCCGAGGCCCGAGCGGCCGAACGCGGCAACGACGTCGGGAAACGTCACCACCTGTCCGGCATTGACGGTGTAGGTCAAGGTCGGATCGGAAGAATTGCCGCTGACGCCGGCCGGATGGAACACGAGCTTGCCGGTGATCGAACCGGTCGAACCCGGCGCGCCGAATAGAAGTTGCATCGACGTCTTGAAGTTCGATCCGAGGCCGCCGGCAGTCGAGCCGACCACCGGGACGTAGCCACGGACCTGTTCGGTCGGCGCCGGTCCCGTTCCACTGAGCGCCAGCGGCGCGCCGGAGGACGTCCCCGCGGAAAGATCAACGCTGCCGGTCACGTCGGACGGAAATTCGACATGGCCAGCCGTCGGAAAGCCGAAGAAGGTGCCGGGGTTCCCGCAGGCGGCGACGCGTGCCACGCCGATCAGATCTCCCTGCTGCACCGGCACGGCCGGCGACATCGTAAAGGTGTTATCGGCGCCGACCGAGCTGAAAGGCCCGCGCTCGGCGGTCATCGTCAGCGTGTTTCCGCTGCGCCGGAAAAACTTGATCTTGATCGCGTTCGAACATCCGCTCTGCGACCAGTAGACGTGGACCGAAGTCACGGTTCCCGTTCCGCTGGCAGGACCGACCAGGTCGATGTCGGTGCGGGTCGGCGCAACGTTCGAGTCGCTCGCGTTCGGAGCCGCCGAAAACGGCGAACCGATGGTGAGCGACTGCGCGAACAACGATGCTGAAGTCAAAAGAAGTACGACGAAAAATCTGGCGATGTGTCTGGACATGGCGATCTCCTCGTGGCGAATTTTACGTCTCCGGATAGTGCGTCAAAGCGCGCCGGCGTTTCAAAAAGCTTTGAACCACGAAGGCACAAAGAGCACAAAGGGATTTCTTTGTGTCCTTTGTGTCTTTGTGGTTCAAAGCCTTTCGACAGCATCCTGACCTGCTTCTTGCACTGCACAGCCCGCGTGTCCGCATTCGCGTTGATTGAGCCGGCGACGGGAGAGACTCTCGCGTCGATTCCGCAGGCCACGGCCGATGATGCCGATCGCGCCATCCGCGCGGCCGCGGCGGCCTTTCCGAAATGGCGAGCAGTCAACACGCGCGACCGCGGGCGGATGTTGCTGCGGCTTTCGCAACTGATCCGGGAGAACGCCGAGGAGCTGGCGAGGATGGAATCGCGAAACGTCGGGAAGCCGATCCGCGATTCGCGCGATGAAGTCGGCCTGGCCGCGAACTGCTTCGAGTACTACGCCGGTACGACGAACAAAGTGGGCGGCCAGACCATCCCGGGCGCAGCGCCGGGCGTGCTGATGACCTTTCGCGAGCCGGTCGGCGTCTGCGGAATCATCGTCCCCTGGAACTTCCCGATCGCCATCACCTCATGGAAATCGGCGCCGGCGCTGGCGATGGGCAACACAGTCGTCCTGAAGCCGGCCGAACAGACTCCGATGACCGCGATGCGCCTGGCCGAGCTGGCGCTGGAAGCGGGCATCCCCGAGGGCGTTTTCACGGTGCTGACCGGACCGGGGTCGGTGGCCGGCGAAGCGATCCTCACCCATCCGCTCGTGCGCAAACTGGCCTTCACCGGCTCGACCGAAATCGGCAAGCGGGTTATGGAGCTGGCATCGCACGACATCAAACGCGTTAGTCTCGAGCTCGGCGGCAAGTCGGCGAACCTGATCTTCGATGATTGCGATTTCGACCGCGCTGTCGCTTCCGCGGTCTCCTCCTCCCTCGGCAACGCCGGGCAGGATTGCTGCGCGCGCAGCCGCATCCTCGTGCAGCGCCCGCTCTACCACCGCTTTTCGAAAGCGCTGATCGAGGCGTTCGGAAACGTACATGTCGGCGATCCGCTGGACGACGAAACGGAGATGGGGCCGCTGGTCACCGCCGCGCATCGCGAGCGCGTTCTGTCGTACATCGCCGCCGGCAGATCCGAAGGAGCAACGCTGGCCACCGGCGGCGAAACGCGCGAAGGCAAAGGGACGTACCTCGATCCCGCCGTCTTCCTCGACGTCGATCCCGGCATGACCATCGCCCGCGAAGAAATCTTCGGACCGGTCGTGGCGGTGATGCCGTTCGATTCCGAAGACGACGGCGTGCGCATGGCTAATGACTCGCAGTACGGCCTCTCCGGCTCGATCTGGACCCGCGACGTCGCCCGCGCGCTGCGCGTGGCCCGCGCCTTCGAGACCGGCAACATCTCCATCAACTCCGGCAGCAGCGTCCACCTCGAAGCTCCCTTCGGCGGCGTCAAACAAAGCGGCATCGGACGCGAGCTCGGATTGGCCGCGCTCGATGCATACACCGAGTGGAAGACGGTTTACGTAGATGTGACGAGCTCTTAGCTGTTAGCTCGTAAGCTCTTAGCTGTTAGGTCTAAGCTCTTAGGAGATAAAGAACCACCCCGACACCAGATACCCGACAGCCGACAGCCGACAGCCGACAGCCGACACCCTAAGAGCTAACAGCTAAGAGCTAAGAGCTAAAACCCATGCAAGGCCGCATCGACACCGAAACCCTCAAACGCCTCGTCGCCGACGACGAGATCGATACCGTCATCGCCGCGTTTCCGGACATGTACGGACGCCTGGTCGGCAAGCGGCTGGCCGGCCGCTTCTTCGTCGACGAAATCCTCAAGCACGGCATGCACGCCTGCGACTACCTCCTCGCCTGCGACATGGACATGGATCCGGTGCCGGGCTACGCCTTCACCTCGTGGGCGAAAGGCTACGGCGATTTTCGTCCCATCCCCGATTTCGAAACGCTGCGCGTGGCATCGTGGCTGCCGAAGACGGCGCTCGTGTTGTGCGACGTCTATCGCGAGCACGCGCATGAGCTGGTGCCGGTCGCGCCGCGCAGCATGCTGCGGCATCAACTCGAGCGCGCCGCCAAACTCGGCTTCTCCGTCATGGCCGCCTCGGAACTGGAGCTGTACGTCTTCAAAGATTCCTACGACACCGTCGCCGAAAAGGGCTTCATCAACGCCACACCGATCGGCCGCGTCATCGAGGATTACCACATCCTCCAGGGCACGAAGGAGGAGCACCTCATCGGCGCCATTCGCTCGCACCTGGAGCGCTCCGGCGTTCCGGTCGAGTCGTCGAAGGGCGAATGGGGCCCGGGCCAGCAGGAGATCGGATTGCGCTACGCCGACGCGCTGGAGATGGCCGACCGCCATTCGATTTACAAGCATGCGGCGAAGGAGATCGCCTGGCAGCAGGGTCACGCCATCACGTTCATGGCCAAGTGGGACGAGCGCTACGCCGGCTCGTCCTGCCACATCCACATGTCGCTGTGGGACGAGAAGGGAAAGAAGCCGCAGTTTGCCGGCGATGAGCCCCTCGGCAACACCACTTCCTCCCCGACCTTCCGCTGGTTCCTCGGCGGATGGATGAAGCACATCCGCGAGCTGTTCGCGTTCTTCGCGCCGTACCCGGCCTCGTACAAGCGCTACGTGGAAGGGTCGTTCGCGCCGACCGGCATCGCCTGGAGTTTCGACAACCGCACCGCCGGATTCCGCATCGTCGGCAACGGACCGTCGCTGCGCATCGAATGCCGCGCGCCCGGCGCCGACGCGAATGTCTACCTCGCCTTCGCCGCCGCCATCGCCGCGGGACTGGACGGCGTGGCCAATCACGTCGAACCGCCGCCGGCGTTCGAAGGCGACGTCTACAAAGCCGCATCCGATCTCCCGCACATGCCGCACTCGCTGAATGAATCGATCGCGGCCCTATCCGAAAGCGCCTTCGCGCGCGAAATCTTCGGCGAAGACGTCGTCGATCACTACCTCCACTTCTTCCGCACCGAACAACGAAAATTCGACGCCGTCGTCACTGATTGGGAGCGGCGCCGGTACTTTGAAATGGCGTAAGGAACAGCATGCGACTGGAAAACAAAGTAGCTCTCATCACCGGCGGCGGCTCCGGAATCGGCAAAGCGTCCTGCCTCCTTTTCGCAAAGGAAGGGGCGAAAGTCGTCGTCGTCGATCTGAAAAAAGAAGCGGCCGAAGCGACCGCGAACGAGATCGGCGAGAACGCGCGCGCCTTTGCCGCCGACATCTCGAAAGCGTCCGATTGCGAGGCGATGGTGAAGTTCGCCGAAGAAACTTTCGGCAAGCTGAACGTCGTCTTCAACAACGCCGGCATCTTTCATCCGGACGACGAGTCGGTCACCAACACTACCGAGGCGATCTGGGACATGGTGATCAACGTCAACCTCAAAGGCGTCTTCCTCGGATGCCAGTACGCGATCCCCGCCCTGCTCCGCGCCGGCGGCGGCTCGATCATCAACACCGCGTCGTTCGTGGCCATCATGGGCGCCGCCGTCCCGCAGATCGCCTACACCGCCAGCAAAGGCGGCGTGCTGGCCATGACGCGCGAGATCGCGGTGGAGTTCGCGCGCCAGAACATCCGCGCCAACTCCCTCTGCCCCGGCCCCGTCGAAACGCCGCTCCTGGCCGAGCTCCTGGCCGACCCCGCCCGCCGCAACCGCCGCCTCGTCCACATCCCCATGGGCCGCTTCGCGAGGGCGGAGGAGATGGCCAACGCCGCGCTCTTCCTGGCGAGCGACGAGTCGTCCTTCGTCACCGGAACGTCCTTCCTCGTCGACGGCGGCATTTGCGGCGCGTACATCACGCCGGAGTAGCTTCAGCGGACATCTGCGCAATCTGCGGATGACGTTTTATCCGCAGATGACGCAGATGGATGAAGTTCCTACGCCGGCTGCTGGTACAGCCCAAGCACGTTGCCGCCCGGATCGCGAAACCGCGCCGTGATTTCCGGAGCGTCGGCGCCGACGGGCTGCACAATCTCGCCGTCGTTGGCGAGGATCGCGGCGATCGTGACGTTTACGTCGTCGACCATGATGTAGATGAGAAGGCCGGGAGCCGGCGAGGGCGGACGGCCGGTGACCCACGTTCCGCTGACCTGCCCGGTTGTGTCGTCGAAAGCAAGATGACCGTCGCCGCGTTTTCGCGTCGCCCAGCCGAACACCTTCGTGTAGAAATCGGCGGAACGCTCGATGTCAGTCGCAGGGATTTCGATGTAGCAGATCTTCCCATTGGCGAGAGTAGGCGGCATGCACGGCTCCTTTTCGAAACGAGTGTAGCCGTCATCGACGATCCCGGAAGATCACATGCGATCTTTCTTCTCGCGAAAGCCCGCTACGCGCATGCCGCGAAGGAAACCGCGCATTGCGGCAATCGGCTTATCTGGAACCAGAGTGATTACTCCTCGCTTGGCGATCACCTGATACTGCTGACCGGGTCGGATTCCGGTGCGCGTGCGCACGTCCTTCGGAATCACGACCTGATACTTCGAGGAAACTCTCGTCCGGCTCACGTTTCAATCGTACGACACCGAACGCCAACCGAATACGCCGGCGACGGCATATGTTTGGCTCAACCATGTCCGATCCCAACGCCCCGCTTCGCGCGGCAATGCTCAGCGCCGTCCTGAGTATCGAACCGCGTCCCATCGATCCGTTCGAAATTCGCGTGCCGGTCGTTCGCCGCGTCGTGCCGCGCATCACGCCGCCGCTCGATCTCACGGTCATTCCGTTCCGCTACCGCGTTACGGACGATGGCGTCGAAACCGTCAGGCCGAAATGCGGTCATGCGCGCAGGCGTTCTCGCGCGCGTTCATGATCAGCCTCAGCAAGATTTCCAAGCAGTACGGGCGGCAGCTCGTCTTTGTCGACGCATCGTTCCAGCTCAATCCTGGCGAGCGTGCCGGGCTCGTCGGGCCGAACGGCGCGGGGAAGACCACGCTCTTTCGCATGATCGTCGGTGAGGAGTCGCCGGACGATGGCGACGTCTCCGTTCCGAAGAAGCTGACCATCGGCTACTTCCGGCAGGACATCGAGGAGATGTCGGGCCGCTCCGTGCTCGACGAAGCGATCGCCGGCAGCGGACGCCTCGGCGATCTCCATCACGAGCTGGAAGCGTTGCAGAACGCAATGTCCGATCCCGATCGGATAGACGAGATGGACGCGATCCTGGAACGCTTCGGACACGTGCAGGAAGATTACGCGCACCTCGGCGGCTATGAGCTCGAAGCCCGCGCGCGCGAAGTGCTGCACGGACTCGGATTCGAGGACGACCGCATCGACGGCGACGTCGGCGCGCTGAGCGGCGGCTGGAAGATGCGCGTGGCCATGGCCAAAGTCCTTCTCGGCCGCCCCGACGTGCTGCTGATGGACGAGCCGACCAACCACCTCGACATCGAGTCGATCATCTGGCTCGAAGATTTTCTCAAGCGCTACGACGGCTCGCTGCTGATGACGTCGCATGACCGCGAGTTCATGAACCGCGTCGTGACGAAGATCGTCGAGATCGACGAGGGCGACCTCGTCACCTACTCCGGCAACTTCGAGTTTTACGAGCGCGAGCGCGCCATCCGCGAGACAAACCGCGAGGCTGCGTACGCGCGGCAACAATCGATGCTGGCCAAGGAACAGCGCTTCATCGACCGTTTCGCCGCGCACGCGGCAAAAGCGGCGCAGGTGCAGAGCCGCGTCAAGGCGCTCGACAAGATCGAGAAGCTGGAGCCGCCGAAAAAGCGGAAGACGATGAAATTCGATTTTCGCAAACCGGCCCGCTCCGGCGACGACGTCGTCACGCTGAAAGGCGTTTCGAAGTCGTACGGCAAGCGGCCGATCTACGACGGCTTCGATTTCCTCGTGCGCCGCGGCGAACGCTGGTGCGTGATGGGGAAGAACGGCGCCGGCAAATCAACGCTGCTGAAGATGGTCTCCGGCTCGCTCGATCCCGACGCCGGTTCCGTGCGCCTCGGCGCGTCGCTGAAGATGGGCTACTTCTCGCAGCAGGCCTTCGACGTCCTCGATCCGAACCTCACCGTCTGGGAGCAGATCCAGAAAGACTTCCCGCTCGAATCGATCGGAACGCTGCGCAGTTTGCTCGGCGCCTTCCAGTTCTCCGGCGACGAAGTGGAAAAGAAAATTCGTTCACTATCGGGCGGCGAGCGCTCGCGCCTCGTGCTCGCGCGCATGCTGCTCGATCCGCCCAACTTCCTCGTGCTCGACGAGCCGACCAACCATCTCGACCTGGCCACGAAAGAGATGCTCGTCGAAGCGCTGCACGACTTCGAAGGAACGATGCTCTTCGTCTCGCACGACCGCATGTTCCTGCGCGGCCTCTCGAACCGCGTGCTCGAGCTTCCCGAGGAGCGCGGCGCGCCGCCGAGGGTGTACGGCGGAAGCTACGTGGAGTACGTGAACGCCAGCGGCCACGAAGCCCCCGGCGTGCACGCGTAGACCGGCACGATTTTCTCGGTGTCTTCTGTGTCTCTATGGTGGGTCAGATCGCGTTGATGTGAATCGATCCGTTCGTCGTGCGCAGCCGCAGTTCCGGGCCGCCGCCGTTCATCGTGCCGTGGAGCGAGTGCTTGTCCTGCGATCCGCTCGTGGTCACCGGCAGGTCGCTTTCGATCGAGCCGTTCGTGTTCGCGGCGTCGATGCGCGCGGCGAGCGTGCGCGGCAGGCGCGCGTGAATGCCGCCGTTCGTCGTCTCCAGGTGGATGCCGCGGCCGTTGTTCACGGCGGTCAGCTCGGCTTCAATCGATCCGTTCGTCGTCTCCGCGCTTAGGTCGCCGGCGCAGCGCGCCAGCGTGATGCGTCCGTTCGTCGTTTCGATCTTGTGCGAACCGCGAACGTCGCTCGCTTCGATCGACCCGTTCGTATTCTCGATCTGCAGGTCCATCGTGCGCGGCACCATCACCTCGTACGTCACCGTCATGCTCACGTTCGTGCCGGCGATCCATTCGAAGATGCCGTCGTTGTGCTTCGGATACTTCGTGTCGATGCGCAGGCCGCCGTTCGGCTGCGACAGATCCAGCGTCAGCGCCTTCATCGCGTCGCGCGCCGCATCGGAGTCGCGGCTCTCGACGTGTTTGACCGCATGGACACGAATACGCGGCTGATCCCAGGCGCGGACGGTGATGTGCCCGTTCATATTCGTCAGCGAGAAAACGGCGCCCGGCCGGACGTCGAAGGTGCGGTCGAAAGGCTGATCGAGCGTCGATGCGCTCGCGGCCGCGGCGGCGATGGTGAGGATGGCGGTGAGCAGGATGCGCTTGAACATGGTGCGGTGTACGAAAGCGGCGGGCACAGGTTGCAGTTACAATCCCGGCCGTGAAACGCGGCGGCGCCTCGGCGCTCCTGTTTGCCCTCCTCGCCGCGATCCTCGGGACGCTTTTGGTACGAATGGGCGGCCCGACGCCGCTGCCGGAAAACGCGCCTTCGACCTCCTTCTCCGCCGCGCGGGCGCTCACGTTCGAGCGCGCGGTCCTCGGCGGCGACATTCCGCATCCGGTCGGCACCGCTGCGCACGACGCCGTCCGCGACCGCCTTGCCGCGCAGTTCCGCAGCCTGGGCTATGACGTCACGATCCAGCGTACGTTCGCCTGCAGCGCGTTCGTCACGTGCTCGCCGGTCGCAAACGTCATCGCCCGGACGCCGGGCGATGCGCGGCCGGACGCGCTCGTGCTCGCGGCGCACTACGATTCCGTTCCTGCCGGACCGGGCGTTTCGGACGACGGCGTCGGCGTCGGCGTGCTCCTGGAAACTGCGCGGGCACTGCGAAACGAGCACTTCCGCAATCCGATCGTCTACCTCGTCACGGATGCCGAGGAGGTCGCGTTGCTGGGGGCGGAAGGGTTTGTGGCCGATCCGCAGCTGCTGCGAAACAGCGCCGCCGTCATCAACGTCGAAGCGCGCGGTACGAGCGGGACGAGCTTCCTGTTCGAGACCAGCGGCCACAACGCATGGCTGGCCAACATCATCGCGCATGCGCTGCCGCGGCCGGCCACAAGCTCGTTCTACTACGACATCTACGAACTGCTGCCGAACGACACCGACCTTACCGTCTTCAAACGCGCCGGGCTTCAGGGAGTGGGCTTTGGCTTCATCGGCCGCCCGGTCCATTACCACTCGCCGCTCGACAACTTCGCCAACGCGACGCTGGCGACGGTGCAACATCACGGCGATCACATGCTGGCGATGGCGCGCGCGTTGGCTGGCGTCGATCTTCGCCAGTCCAGCAGCGGCAACGCGGTGTGGTTCGACGTGCTGTCGCTCTTCGTGATCTGGTGGCCGCAGAAGTTTTCGCTCGCCGTCGCCATCGTCGCATTCGTGCTGCTGCTCGTGGCCGCGTTTTATCTGCGGACGCGCCCGCGGTCGATCACCATCGGCGTGGCCGGATTTTTTCTGTCGCTCATCGCCGCATTCGTCGTCGGAATCGCGGTCAACTGGCTTGCCGGACTTCGCGCGCACGGAGCGGTGTGGGTCGCGCATCCCGGCGCGATGATCGCGGCGGCGTGGCTGGTCGGATTGCTGGTGGCGATCGTCGTCGCGCAGCGGCTGGCCGCGTATGCCGGTGTCAGCGGACTCTTTTTCGGCCAGGCGCTCTGCTGGTCTGCGATCGCCATCGCGCTGGCGATCGTGCTTCCCGGCGGCAGCTACCTGGCCATCGTTCCGGCGATGGCGTGCGCGATCTGCGCGCTGCTGCGGCTGCATGAAGGAACTGCCGCAATCGTCTGCGCATCGATCACGGTCATCCTCGTCTTCCCCTTCGGCCTCGCGCTCTACGACGCCCTCGGCCGTCCGATCCTGCCCGTCATCGCGGTGCTGATCGCGCTCGCGGCGACGACCTTCGCGCCGTTCCTTGCCGCCGTCGCGGCATTACGCCGTCCGCTCGTCGCATCCATCGCCGCGGCGATCGTCGCGTGCATCGCGATGGCCTTGATCGTGCCGGCGTACGAAACGAATTCGCCGCGGCACATCAACATCGAATATGTGGACGACGGCGTCGGACCGCGTTGGCAGACGGATGTGATGCGGCCCGAGATCGCAAAGGCCGCGCACTTTACGGAAGTGCCGCAGAAGACCTACGAATGGACGGTGCCGCCCTCGCGCGCCTATCTCGCGGCCGCGCCGGAGCTGGCGATACCGCCGGCCGAGGTGCAGGTCGTGCGCGATGTGAAGCAGAACGGACGGCATCTCACGCTGCGCATCCATTCGAACCGCAACGCGCCGCGCATCGCGCTCATCTTCCACGCGCCGTCGTTCGCGGCCTTGCGAGTGAACGGAATCACTCCGCCGCCAGTGACGCGTTTTCGCGGCGGATTAGCTCCCGGCTGGCATCGCGTCGCCATCCGCGGCGCATCTGAAGCGACGATCGACATCGACCTCACCCGCGACGAACCGATCGACGCCGTCATCATTGACGGCTCCTACGGCCTCCCGGCTGCCGGCGCCGTCGTCGCGCACGCACGCAACGCATCGATGGCCATCCCCGTGCAGGAAGGCGACCTCACCACCACGCTGCGGCGCCTGAAGTTGTAGCCGTTACGACGCCCACTCCGCGGTGAGCTGTGCCTTTGAAAACGCGTACGAATTGCAATCGAGGTTGCCGTTGGCGTCGCCGGGGATGCCGTCGACCGTGTTCGGGGTGAGGCCGCTGAGCGAGTCGGTGTATTGCCAGAGCCAGTAGGTTTCCCAGCTCGCCTGCACGGAGGGATTGGGGCCGTACTGCGCGAGCCAGAGGCGGTGCGAGCCGAAGAAGGGATCGACGGTGTTGCCCATCTCCGATTTGAAAAGACCGCCGCAGTACAGAATCGGCTTGCGGCCTATCGCGTCCGCGACGGCGGTCAGGAACTCGGAGGCCTGATCGATCGTCATCTGATTGCCTTCGGTCTCTTCGAAATCGAGAGCGACGAGCGTGGACTCGTCAGGATCCGCGACGCTGAGAAAGTTCTCCACCTGACCGGAGACGTCGGCGTTCGTGCCCCAGTGATACGCGCCCCAGAGCAGGCCGGCGTCGAGCGCGGCCTGGCGGCGGTTCGCGTACTCGGAATCTTTGCCGGTGGCGCCGGTGGTGGCCTTGTGGATGATGCCCCAGATTCCGGAGTCGGCGGCGCGCTGGAAGCTGGTGACCTTGTCGTTGTGGTAGATGTCGACGACGCGAAGATTGATGTCAGCCATGCTGCATATCCTGCTCTAAATCGCCGCTGGATTCAAATGCGAAGGCCCGCGCGAGGCGGGCCTTCGAGTTTCAGGATCAACGTTTAGTAGATAAACCGGAAGCCGAGTTGCAGCGTGCGCGGCGGGGTCAGAGCTGTGGGAGCCGTGCCGCCGCTGTTGGTCGCGCCGTAGGCCGTCTGGGTGACGGTACCGAACGTGGCCGGAGCATTGATGTCGTTGTTCGGGATCCACCAGCGCACCTGGTTGAATACGTTGAAGCAGTCGAGACGCACCATGATGCTCGTCCCTCGGGTCAGCGCAAACGTTTTGGCGAGACCGGCATCGACGCTTTGCGAGCCATCGGTCCGGTAGGTATTGCGTCCGATAAAGCTCTCCAGCGTGTCGCCGTACTGCGCGTGCCGGAAGGCTCCCACCGGAACACTGCCGTTCTGCGCGGGGCTGGTAATGCTGCCGCTGCAGTAGCGATCATCGATGCAGATCGGCCGGTTCGGCTTCATGCCTGTTCCGAGAAAAAGAATGTCGGGTGCGCCGCTGTCGACGATCGTGTACGGCGTGCCGGAGGCGAACCGCACCACCGTCGAGAGCGTCCAGCCTCCCAGCGCGGAGCCGACCCAGTCGTTGCGATCCTTCAGCCACGGCAGCATGTAGGCGGCGGCCATGGTGAATCGGTGGCGCACGTCGAAGCGCGAGTAGCCCTTCGCGAACTCGAACGTTCCAGGACGTTGGGGGAACAACCCCACGTCTCCGATGCCCTGGTCCGTCGTCTCGGCGCCGGTATCGAGCGCCTTGCCGAACGTGTACGACGCCCGTCCCGTAAGGCCGTGATACTCGCCGGTTTCCCATTCGAATTGCGCGGCGTGATACCAGCTCTCGGCGAGGTTATCGACGACGCGAACGTCGCCGTAGCGGGCATCGGGGCGGCGCTCGTTCGTACGCGGCACGCGGAGGCTGACTTCGTTCGCGGCGATTGGCACCGCGGTCGGGCAGGCCGCGTTCGTCGGGACGCCTGGCGTACCGGTGCCGGCGCACTGCCAATTCTGGGCGACGACCCAGGTTGCGCCTGCCGTTCCCGGTGCGGCCGGAGCGACGGGGACGTTGTCCCAGCGGTACTGCAACAGCCCCTTGCCCAGGGTGCCCAGATAGCTGGCCCGGAACCGCGAGTTCCAGAAGGTCTGACGTTCGAAGGTCAGGTTCCACTGCCGCGCTTCGGGCATTTTCAGATCGGGAGCGACGAAGGTCGCGGCGACGCGCGCGGTGCTTTGGCCGGGAACGAAAACAAAACCGTTCAGCGGGTCGGAGAGATTGGTCGACGTGACGGCGATGGTCGCGGCGTTCGGCGGGTTGTAGCGAACGCTGGCGCCGCCCTGCGAGAAGACCGACTGGAAGACGCGGCCATGGAAGATGCCGAAACCGCCGCGGATGACGAACTTCCCGTTTTCTCCCGTGAGCGCGCGGAAGAACCGATTGCGCTTCCACTCCGGCGTATAGGCAAATCCGAGACGAGGATCGACGTAGCTGCTGCTCTTGAACCCGTAGTCGATGAGGTGGTCGCGCTCCTTCGGCGGGCTGACGTTTTCGTAACGCGCGCCGACGTTGAAGACCACGTTGCTGGCCGGAGTCCAGTCGTCCTGAACGTAAACGTTCTTTTCATCCAACTGGTTCTGGAGATATGCCGGGCCGAACGACTTCGTGAATGAGTTCACGCAACCGGCCCAGAAGGCGGCGATGGCCGTGCCGTAGTTCACGCCGTTGCACGTGGCGGCGAAGCTCCAGAAACCGCGATTGAAATTCTCGGCGCGGTCGTCGAGCTCCGAGCGCCGGAAGTCCAGCCCGGCCTTTAACGTGTGCTTGGCAAAGTGCGCCGACGAGATGTTGTAGACGAGCTGGTTGTCGCGCTGGTTGCGAATGATGGGGAAGGCGCCGGCATTGCCGAGAATGGTGAAGGTCAATCCCGTGCCGCCCGACATGCGCACGACCGGCGTCAGCGGGTCATCGGTGATCGTCCAGGCCACTTCGCGCGTTCCGATGCCGATGCGCGCTTCCTGCACCGTCTCGGACGAAATGATGTTGGTCCAGGTCAATCCGAAACTGGACTGGTGATTCACCTGTCCCGCTTCCTCACCGATGATCAGCTCTCCAGGATGGCTCTCCTGGTGACTGCGTTGGTATCGACCAGTGGCGGCGTTCTTGTCTGACGCGTTGAAGTCGAGGCGGATGGACTCATCACGCCTGGGCAGGTTGCTGTGCTGGAAGCCCTGGTATCCGCGCGAGGCGATGTTAGTGGCGTTCGGAGCACCGGTTGGGAATCGCGCGATGATGGAATCCTGCCAGGCGCGGTTGGCGGGAGTGTCGTTGCCAAGAGTCAGGCGCTTGGCGGGATCGAGATCGCTTGGCAGAAACACTCCGCGCGTGGTGAGCACGTCGCCCTTGTCCTGCACCTGATCGACGTTCACGAAGGCGAAGAGCCGGTCGCGAATGATCGGGAGACCGGCCGTACCGCCGAACTGCCGCCGGTAGTGCTGTCCGTGATTGAGAGAGACCTGCGTGGCGTCGCGGGAGATGTACTTGTTGTCCTGGCTGTAGCTGTACAACTCGCCTTCGATGTTGTTCGTCCCCTGCTTGGTCTGCACCAGCACGACCGAGCCGTAGCCGCGGCCGAATTCCGCGCTGTAGTTGTTGGTCAGGATCTGGAAGGACTGGATCGTGGCCACGGGGACGTTTTGACGGTTCTGGTTTTCCGAAGCGTCGTCGTTGTTGACGCCGTTGATCTGAAACGTGGCCCCGCGGGTGCCGGTGCCGTTGAAGTTCACCGACGATCCCGAGGAGAGAGCGGGGTTGTCCTGCCCGCTGGTCGGGTTCTCCTGGTATCCGGCGAAGACAGAAGCCAGGCGGAGGAAGTTCGTCTGATCGGGCGCGGGAAGGTTTTCAATCTGCTTCGCGCGCAGGGTCTGCTTGATCTCGCCGTCGGTGACGTCGATGCGCGGCGCGTCGGCGGCGACGGTGATCGTCTCGGCGACTCCAGCCAGGTTCAGAATGAAGTCCTGAACCGTAGTCTGGTTCAGATCGACGCCGACGTTGTTGTGTTTCATGGAAGCGAACCCGCTCAACTCCGCGGATACGTTGTAGCGGCCGATCGGCAGAAACGGCGCGCTGTAGGCGCCATTGGGACCAGTGACGACAACCCGTTCGAGACCTGTCTCGACATTCCGGATCGTGATCGTGACACCGGGCAGTGCCGCCCCGCCCTTGTCCGATACGGTCCCCTGCATGGTGCCGGTGACGGTCTGGGCGAACAGCGGAACGGCGGTGAAAACGAGGAGAGCGAAGGCGAAGAGGATGCGTAGGGACGACCGAGGAGATTCGGGCATTGTTTCCCTCCAGCTATCTGTAACTTCTCAGGTGACTTCGACGGGGACCGCACCCTACCGTCCGCAGATGAGGCTGTCAAGACGAAACAACGCGCCAGAAATGCGAAGGCCCGCGTTGCGCGGGCCTTCGGGGATCAGCGTTACTTGCTGGATTTCTTTTTCGTGGTCGTTTTCTTTTTCGGCTTTTCGTCCGCGTCCTTTTTCTTCGGAGCGGCTTTCTTGGCCGGCTTCTTCTTCGGGGCTTCTTCCTCTTCGTCCTCGGCGGGTTCGGCCTTGGCCTTGGCCTTCTTCGGCGCGGCCTTTGCCTTCTTCGCCGGCTCCTCGTCCTTCACCTCGGCTTCGAGTTTGAAGTCGACGAATTCGAGGATGGCGATTTCGGCGGCGTCGCCGCGGCGAGGTCCGAGCTTGATGATGCGAGTGTAGCCGCCCGGACGATCGGAGAAGCGAGGCCCGAGGGTGTCGAACAGCTTCGCGACCATCGACTCGTCGACGACGCGTACGGCCTGACGGCGATTGTGAACGCTGTCAGTGCGCGCGAGCGTGATCAGGCGTTCGATCTGCGGACGCAGTTCTTTCGCCTTCGGCAGCGTGGTGATGATGCGTTCCTTGTCGATCAGAGAAGCGAGCTGGTTGCGGAACAGCGCGTTGCGATGCGCGCTCGTGCGTCCCAGCTTGCGGTTGATCATTCCGTGTCTCATTGCGTTCCCCTCACTTTCCTCGGACGGAGATGACTAGTCGCGCATCTCAGCGCCGCGAGGCGCCTTGGTCATGCCGAACGACAGACCGAGCGACGCAAGCACGTCCTTGATCTCGTCGAGCGACTTGCGGCCGAAGTTCTTCGTCGACAGCATCTCGCGCTCCGTGCGCTGCACCAGATCGCCGAGCGTGCGGATGTTGGCGTTCTTGAGGCAGTTGGCAGAACGGACGGAGAGGTCGAGCTCTTCGATCGGCTTGGTGAGCATCTCGGCCATGCGCGGATCGACATCCGGCATCGCCACATCCTCGGCTTCCTCGCCGCGCGCTTCGAACGTGCTGAAGATGCGGAGGTGATCGCCGAGAAGGTCGGCGGCGAGGCCGACTGCTTCCTGCGGCGAAACGGCGCCGTTGGTCCACACTTCGAGGACGAGCTTGTCGTAGTCGGTCATCTGGCCGACGCGCGCGCCTTCGACGTGATAGTTCACGCGGCGGACCGGCGAATGGATCGAGTCGATGGGGATGTAGCCGAGCGGCAGATCTCCGTCAGCATTGCGGTCGGCGACCTGGTAGCCGCGGCCGCGCTTCAGACGGGCCTCGAGTTTGAGCGAGCCTTCCTTCGACAGCGTGGCGATGTGCGCGCTGGGGTCGAGGATCTCGATGTCGGAATCTTCCTCGAAGTCGGCGGCCGTGACGACGCCCGGCCCCTTCTTCTCGAGGTACAGAGTTTTCGGACCTTCGCCGTGCATGCGGAACGGCACCTGCTTGAGGTTGAGGACGACGTCGGTCATGTCTTCGACGACGCCGGTAAGGGACGAGAATTCGTGGAGCACGCCTTCGACGCGGACTGCGGTAATTGCGGCGCCTTCAATGGATGAGAGCAGCACGCGGCGGAGCGCATTGCCGATCGTCGTACCGAAGCCGCGCTCGAACGGCTGGGCGGTAAAACGGCCGTAGTTCGGGGTAAGGGTTTCGGCATCGTAATCGAGCTTTTTCGGTTTCTGGAAATCTGACCACAACATGTGCGCGGCCTCCTCGCTGTATCGGCTGTCGGCTCTCGGGTGTCGGCTGTCGGGAACAAAATCCTGACAGGAGACGGCCTTAAGCGCCGGCAGCCAGCATTAGTTACTTCGAGTAAAGTTCGACGATGAGCTGTTCCTGGATCGGAAGGCGGATGTCTTCGCGCTTGGGAAGATCATTCACACGTCCGAGGAACTGATCGGGATTGAGCTCGAGCCATGAAGGAATGCCGCGTCCGCTGGCGGTTTCGACAGCCTGGCGGATCTGGTCGTTCTTACGGCTCTTTTCGCGAACCTGGATGACATCCCCCTTGCGGGCCTGATAGGACGGGATGTTGATTTTGCGGCCGTTCACTTCGATGTGGCCGTGGCGCACGAGCTGGCGCGCCTGGGCGCGCGACGCGGCGAACCCGAGGGAGTAGACGACGTTGTCGAGCCGCAGCTCGAGCTGGCGAAGCAGATTGTCGCCGGTGATGCCGGTCTTGCCCGCGGCCTTCTGAAAGTAAAGGCGGAACTGCTTTTCGAGCAGGCCGTAGATGCGCTTGACCTTCTGTTTTTCGCGAAGCTGGATTCCGTAGCCGAGGACCTTGGAACGGCGGCGGCCATGCTGGCCCGGCGCGTAGTTGCGGCGCTCGATGGAGCACTTATCCTTGAAACAGCGGTCCCCTTTGAGAAACAGCTTCATTCCCTCTCGCCGGCAGAGCCGGCAAACGGGATCCGAGTAACGTGCCACTAGACCTCCTGAAGTTTCGCGCTCGTCTCACCATGAGACGCCGCGTGTACGACGGCTGCTGCACGCCGTACGGAACTGCTGTCCGGCACTACGCGTGTCGGAAAAAAGATTCAAAGAATGGCTGTCGGCTGTCAGGTGTCGGCTGTCGGGAGCACGAGGGTCCCGAGAGCCGACAGCCGAGAGCCGACACCCGTCGTCAAACTCTGCGACGCTTCGGCGGACGGCAACCGTTGTGCGGGATCGGCGTGACGTCCTTGATCGACTTGATGTCGAGTCCGGACGCGGCCAGAGCGCGGATGGCGGACTCGCGTCCGGCGCCCGGGCCTTTGACTCTCACGTCGACCGAACGGACGCCGTGCTCCTGCGCGAGCTGGGCGGCGTTCTGGGCCGCAACCTGCGCGGCGAACGGCGTTCCCTTGCGGGAGCCTTTGAAGCCGATACGGCCGGCGCTCGACCACGACAGGGTGTTCCCCATCGGATCGGAGATGGCCACGATCGTGTTGTTGAACGACGCGTTGATTGCAGCCACGCCGTGCGGAATGCTCTTCCGCTCTTTCTTCTTCGTTCCCGCGCGGCGGGCTCCAGCTTTGGGGGCTCGGGCAGTTGCCATTGTTTGTTCCTGTCCTTATTAACGCTTCGTAATTCCGGGCTGCCGGCATCCGGCAGCGAATGACTATTTCTTCGTTGCCTTCTTCTTGCCGGCGATGGCGCCCTTGCGGGGACCTTTGCGGGTGCGGGCATTCGTGTGCGTCCGCTGGCCGCGCACCGGGAGACCGCGGCGATGGCGCATGCCGCGATAGCAGTTGATCTCCATGAGGCGCTTGATGTCGAGACCGATGTCCTTGCGGAGATCGCCTTCGACCTTGCCCTCATCCGTGATCACCTGGCGGATCTTGCGCACGTCGTCTTCGGAAAGATCCTTGACGCGCGTGTCCGTGCTGACGGTCGCTTTCGTCAGGATGTCTTTCGAGCGCGACCGGCCGATGCCGTAGATATACGTCAGGCCGACTTCGACCCGCTTGTTCAGTGGAAGGTCCACACCTGCAATACGTGCCATTGTTCTTTAGCTCCTGGTTATCCCTGACGCTGCTTGTGTTTCGGGTTCTCGCAGATGATGCGAATGACGCCCTGACGGCGCACGATTTTGCACTTCACACAGATCTTCTTGACTGACGAACGGACTTTCATGATTCAGCTCACTTATACCGATAGGTGATGCGGCCTCTGGTGAGGTCGTACGGCGACAATTCCACGAGGACCTTGTCTCCAGGAAGGATACGGATGAAGTGTTTGCGCATTTTGCCGGAGATGTGCGCCAGCACTTTGTGCTTGTTCTCCAGCTCCACCTGAAACATCGCGTTCGGCAATGTCTCCAGGACGGTTCCGGTCACTTCAATCGCTTCTTCCTTCGACATGTTCCTCCAGTTACAAGCTACTTCCCTAACACCACCGGCCCATCGGCCGTGATCGCAATCGAGTGTTCGAAATGCGCGGCCAGCGTGCCGTCGATCGTGCGGGCCGTCCAACGGTCGTTGTCGGTGCGCACATCTTCGATGACTCCATCCCTGCCGGCCCGTTCGATGCGCGAACGGAGCTTCGGACCGATCTCGCAAAGCATCGGCTCGACCGCCAGGACCATTCCCGCCCGCAGCTCCAGACCGCGACCGCGTCGGCCGTAGTTGTAGACCTGCGGGTCTTCGTGCATGCGGCGTCCGATGCCATGTCCGACGAAGTTCCGGATGACGTGGAACCCGTGCTTTTCGGCGTGCTCCTGAACCGCGGCGCCGATGTCGCCGAGGTGTTTGCCTGGGCGCATCTCGGCGATGGCTGCCTCCAGGCATTCGCGCGTCGTGTCGATCAACTCCTGCGCGCGAGGGGTGACCTTGCCGACAGGAACGGTGATCGCGCCGTCGCCGACGAAGCCGTCGAGGATGGAGCCGAAATCGAGGCCGATGACGTCGCCCTCTTCGAGCCGTGCGCGGTTCGGGATGCCGTGAACGATCACGTCATTGTTCGAGGTGCAGACCACGGCCGGATACGGCGGCAATCCCATCGGAGCGTAGCCTTTGAACGGCGACTTTGCGCCGCGCTTGGCCAGCTCTTCTTCGGCCACCGCGTTCAACTGCGCGGTGGTCGCGCCGGGCTTGATCATCGACCGCATGATCTCGAGGATCTCGAGCACCACGCGATTGGCGCGATCCATGACCGCGATTTCCTCGCGGCTCTTGAGAATCGGACCTTTCATTCGATCGAGCATCAGGACAGGGACTTCTCTATACGTTCAAAGACCTGATCGACGGGACCAACCCCGTCAACCTCGCGAAGGAGATTCTTTGCCTTGTAATACGTGGCAACCGGAAGCGTCTGCCGATGAAACGCTTCCAGCCGCTTGCGAACAGCGGTTTCGTTGTCGTCCGGCCGCGCAATCAGTTCCGCGCCGTCGCGGTCGCAGACCATATCGACGGCGGGGGGAGCGGATGCGAGGTGATAAATCGCCCCGCAGGTCGGACACGACCGGCGCAGCGAGATCCGCTCGACGATTGCATCGTCCGGGACCAGTAGCTGAAGAACCCGCAGCCCTGCGTCCCCATTCCCGGACGTTTTGCTGACGATCGCGTCGAGCTTTTCGGCCTGCACGAGCGTGCGCGGGAAGCCGTCCAGGATGAAGCCGCGCTGCGCGTCGGACTTGGCCAGGCGCTCGTCGATGATGCCGAGCATCAGGTCGTCCGAGACCAGCGCGCCAGAGGCCATGATCGGCGCGGCCTGGCGTCCGAGCTCGGTGCCGTCGGCGATGGCCTCGCGGAGCATGTCGCCCGTCGAGATATGGGGAACGCCGTGCTGCGCGGCGAGCCGCTTGGCCTGTGTTCCCTTACCGCTTCCCGGCGGTCCGATGAAGATCAGCTTCAAACGTGTTCGCCCTTATCCGCGCCGTCCGCGGATGCGTCCGCGTTTCATGAATCCGTCGTAGTGGCGCATGACGAGCTGCGACTCGATCTGCTGGATCGTGTCCATGGCCACGCCCACCACGATCAGCAGCGAGGTGCCGCCGAAGTAGAAGTTGAAGCCCATCCCTTCCGTGAACCATAGCGGCAGGGCGCGATCGAGCGCGGCGCCGAGGCCGAACGGCAACTGGTTGACGTGGATGCCGGCGATCAGAAACTCCGGCAGGATGCAGACCGCGGCCAGGTAGAGCGAGCCGACGAACGTGATGCGCGTGAGGACGCGGTCGATGTAGTCCGACGTCTTCTTGCCCGGGCGGATGCCTGGGATGAAGCCGCCGTACTTGCGCATGTTGTCGGCTGTGTCGACCGGATTGAAGACGATCGACGTGTAGAAGTAGCAGAAGAAGACGATGCCGACGACCTGCAGCAGGTAGTAGAGCGGCTCGCCGACGCGCATCTGGCTGCCGATGGCCTGCGCCCACGGCGTCTTGATCATCGAGGCCAGCGTCTGCGGGATCACAAGGATCGACGAGGCGAAGATGACCGGGATGACGCCGGCGGTGTTCACGCGCAGCGGAAGGTAGGTGTTCGATCCGCCGTAGACCTTGCGGCCGACGACGCGCTTTGCGTACTGCACGGGGATTCGCCGCTGCGCCCGTTCCATGAAGACGACGAAGGCGACCACGGCGGCCATGAATACGATCAGGGCCAGCATCGCAAACAGGTTCCGCTGCCCATTCAGCACATCCTCGGCAATCCCGAAAACCGCATGCGGCAGGTTGACGACGATGCCGGCGAAGATGATCAGCGAGATTCCGTTGCCGACGCCGCGCTCGGAGATCTGCTCACCGAGCCACATGACGAAGGCGGTGCCGGTCGTCAGCGTGAGCACGGTCATGATCGGGAAGCCGAAGCCCCAGACGTAGTCCTGAACCGCGAGCGGAACGAGCGGCGCGCCGCCGGGCGCGGGCTGGTTCTTGAGCCAGAAGGCGACGCCAAGCGACTGCACGATCGACAGCGCCACCGTGCCGTAGCGGGTGTACTGGTTGATCTTGCGGCGCCCCATCTCCCCTTCCTTCGAGAGTTTCTCGAGGTACGGCCAGACGACCGTGAGGAGCTGGAGAATGATCGATGCCGAGATGTACGGCATGATGCCGAGGGCGAAGACGGAGAGACGGCGCAGGGCGCCGCCCGAGAAGAGATCGAGAAATCCGAGCGCCCCGCCCGCCGACTTGAAAAACTCCGCCAGCGCGACCGGGTCGACGCCCGGCGTCGGGATGTGCGATCCGAGGCGATAGACGGCGAGCAGCCCAAACGTGAACAGCACGCGTTTGCGCAGATCTTCGATTGCCCAGATGTTGCGGAGTGTCTCGAGGAAGTTCAACTTACTCAATCTCCTGGCAGGTACCGCCTGCCGCTTCGATCTGTTTGCGGGCAGTTTCCGAGAACTTGGTGGCCTGCACGGTCAGCTTCTTGGAAAGCTTGCCGTTGCCGAGCACCTTGATGCCGTCGTTCTTGCCCTTGACGAGGCCGGCCTGGCGAAGCGCCGACTCATCGATCGTTGCGCCGTTGTCGAAGTTCTCCAGATCGGAGAGATTCACGACGGCGTGGATCTTTTTGAAGATGTTGGTGAAGCCGCGCTTGGGCAGGCGGCGGTGCAGCGGCATCTGGCCGCCTTCGAATCCGCGCATGCGCGAGAAGCCGGTGCGGGACTTCTGTCCCTTTTCACCGCGTCCGGCGGTCTTGCCGTTGCCCGATCCCGGGCCGCGGCCAACGCGCTTCTTCGAGTGGCGCGAGGTTTTCTTTGGTTTGAGGTTGCTCAGTTCCATTGTCGTTTCTCCGGTCGCTTACTGCTCGACCACCTGCACGAGATGCGGGATGCGGGCGATCATGCCGCGCGTTTCCGGCGTGTCGACGCGGGTCGAGACGCGGTGCATCTTTCCGAGTCCGAGGGCACGAAGCGTCTCGCGCATGTAGCGCGGGCAGCCGATGCCGCTGCGGACCTGTTTGATCTGAATCATCTTCTTCGCCGATTTCTTGGCAGTGGCCGCACTCATTCCGCACCTTCCTCCACGCCGCGGAGCGTGTTGTACTGCGCTTCGCTGCGGAGCTGCTGCAGCGCGTCGAAGGTGGCTTTGACGACGTTGTGCGGGTTGGCCGTGCCGAGCGACTTGGTCAGGATGTTCTGGATCCCGGCCGACTCGAGAATCGCGCGGACCGGACCGCCGGCGATGACGCCGGTGCCTTCCGAGGCCGGCTTGAGCATGACCTTGCCGGCGCCGTAGTGGCCGAGCACCGCGTGCGGAATGGTCGTTCCGGACATGGAGATGGCCACCATGTTCTTCTTGGCGATCTCGATCCCCTTCTTGATTGCGGCCGGCACTTCCTTCGCTTTGCCCGAGCCGAAACCGACGCGGCCCTTGCCGTCGCCGACCACGACCAGCGCGGAGAAGCTGAAGTTCTTGCCGCCCTTGACGACCTTGGTGACGCGGTTGATGTGGACGACCTTGTCGATCATTCCGCTTTCGCTGCGCTCTTCGCGGCGATCACCGCGCGGACCGCCCTGACCTCGTTGCATCGGACGCTGCATGATGCCTCCCTAGAATTCCAGACCGTTTTCGCGCGCGGCATCCGCGAGCGCTTTGATGTTGCCGTGATAGAGATAACCGCCGCGGTCGAACACCACGCGCTTGATCCCTTTGTCCTTCGCCTTCTTGGCGATCAACGCGCCGACGGCCTTGGCCGACGCGGCGTTGGCGCCCTTCGCGCCGGCGTCCTTCTCATGCGTCGAGGCCGAGGCCAGCGTGGTGCCGGAGGCGTCGTCGATGATCTGAACGTAAACGTGCTTGAGGCTCTTGAAGACGGCCAGGCGCGGACGTTCGCCCGTGCCGGTGACCTTGCGCCGGATCCGTTCCCGGATGCGGCCTCGTGATTGAACTCTGTGTTTTGCCTGGTCCATGTCGTTTTCCTTTTTCGCCGAGGTTGATTACCCGGCTAGTTGGGCTGTCGGCTGTCGGGTGTCGGCTGTCGGGAACCCGTTTTTCCCGACACCTGACACCCGACACCTGACACCCGCTATTTCCCTGCTGCCTTACCCGCCTTACGGCGGATCACTTCGTCGGAGTACTTGATGCCTTTGCCCTTGTACGGATCGGGCTCGCGCAGCGCGCGGATTTCGGCGGCGGTCTGTCCGACTTTCTGCTTGTCGATGCCGGTGATGGTGATGTGGTTGGTCTTCGGCTCGACGGCGATGTCGATCCCTTCCGGGATGGCGAAGCGCACCGGATGCGAGTAGCCGAGGGCGAAGACGACTTCCTTCCCCTTGACTTCGGCGCGATAGCCGACGCCGACGATGTCGAGCTCGCGCTTGAAGCCGTCGGTGACGCCGCGAACGTTGTTCGCCACCAGCGCGCGCATCAGGCCGTGGAAGGCGCGCGAGCGCCCTTCATCGTTCGAGCGCGTGAACTGCACCACGTTGTTCTCGACCGTGACGCCGATGCCGGGAACGACGGGGGTGGAAAGGGTGCCCTTCGGCCCCTTCACCGTGACGACGTTGCCGTCGTGCTTGACCTCGACGCCTTTCGGCACGGGGATTTCTTTTCTTCCGATTCGTGACATGGGTCTATCTCCTCACCAAACCTGGCAAAGGACTTCGCCGCCGACGCCGCTCTTGACGGCTTCCTGTCCGGACAGCACGCCCTTGGAGGTCGAGACGATGGCCAGCCCGAGGCCGCCCAGGACGCTCGGGATCTCCTGCTTGTTGCGGTAGACGCGGCGGCCCGGGCGCGAGATGCGCTCGATGCCGTGGATGACCGGCTCGCCGCTGGGCGAGTATTTGAGGTCGATCCGGAGCGTGCCCTGCGGCTCGTCCTTCTTCTGAAGGTTGTAGTTGCGGATGAAGCCCTCATTCTTGAGGATGCGGGCGATCTCCACTTTCAGCTTCGACGCGGGAAGCTCGACGCGTTCGTGATGCGATTGGATTCCGTTGCGAATCCGCGTGAGCATGTCCGCGATTGGGTCTGTCATCGACATTCGTGACTCCTGAATTTCCTTGTCAGTCGTGAGCCGGGGCTACCAGCTCGCCTTCGTGATGCCCGGGATGTAGCCGCCGAGCGAAAGCAGCCGGAAGCAGATACGGCAAAGCTGAAACTTGCGCAGATACCCGCGCGGACGTCCGCACTGTTTGCAGCGATTGACTTTGCGGGACTTGAACTTCGGCTTCCGCTCCGCTTTGACGATCATCGAGATTTTTGCCATGTGTTCCTCTTGGTTACTTCGTGAAGGGCAAACCGAGCTCGCGGAGGAGGAAACGAGCCTGGTCGTCGTCCTTCGCATTGGTGACGATGGTGATGTTCATCCCCTTGGACTTGTCGACCTTGGTGATGTCGATCTCCGGGAAGATGAGGTGGTCGCGGATGCCGAGCGTGTAGTTGCCGCGTCCGTCGAACGATTTCGACGGCACGCCGCGGAAGTCGCGCACGCGCGGCAGGGCGGTGGAGATCAGGCGGTCGAGGAACTCGTACATCTTCTCGCCGCGCAGCGTCACCATCGCGCCGATGGCCTGTCCCTCGCGCAGCTTGAAGCTGGCGATGGACTTCTTGGCCTTGGTGATGATCGGCTTCTGTCCGGTGATCTGTCCCAGCTCGTCGACGGCGCTGTCGAGGATCTTGGCGTTCGAGATCGCTTCGCCCATCCCCATGTTGAGAACGACTTTCTCGATCTTGGGAACAGCCATCGGGTTCTTGATCCCGAACTGGTCCTGGATCTTCTTTCTGACTTCGGTCTGGTAGAGCTCTTTGAGTCGTGATGCCATTGGGTTTTCCTGGTTCCTTCCGGGCCGGCGTTGTACGGCCCCGTAGTGGCTCTCGGCTGTCGGCTGTCGGGTGTCGGGATCAAGTTCTCCCGAGAGCCGACAGCTGACAGCCGACAGCCAGGCTTACATCTCCGTATCGCACTTCCTGCAGTACCGCGCGCTGCCTTCAGCGGTGCGGTGCGAACCGGTGCGGGTCGGTTTGTCGCAGCTCGGACAGACCACCTGCAGGTTCGAGAGCTTGATCGGCGCCTCGCGCTCGAGGACGCCGCCGCCCACGTTCTTCTGCGGGTTGGGCTTGTGTGCTTCTTCATCATGTTCGCGCGCTCGACGATAGCCGTGCCCTTCGTCGCGTTCACGCGCAGGACTTTGCCCTGTTTGCCGCGGTCCTTGCCCGTGAGGATGAGGACCGTGTCGTTCTTCTTGACGTGCGGTTTGACGCGCACGATTTCTTTTTGCTTTGTCGGATTTCCGTACATTTGCGTTGCTCCGTTAGATGACTTCGGGCGCGAGCGAGATGATCTTCATGAACTTCCGCTCGCGCAGCTCGCGGGCGACTGGACCGAAGACGCGCGTACCGACCGGCTCACGAGCGTCGTTGATGAGAACGGCCGCGTTGTCGTCGAATTTGATGTACGAACCGTCGCGGCGGCGGCTCTCTTTCACGGTGCGGACGATGACGGCCTTGACCACAGCGCCCTTCTTGACGGTACCGTCCGGCGAGGCTTCCTTGACCGAGGCCGTGATGACGTCGCCGAGGTGCGCGTACTGGCCGGCAGTCGATCCGCCCAGCATCTTGATGCAGGCGATCTTCTTCGCGCCGGTGTTGTCGGCCACCTGTAAAACTGTTCCCATCTGAATCATGACTGACTCCCCTGTCGGCAGCTCGTGTTAGCTGGACTTCTCGATGACTTCGCGCACTGCCCAACGCTTCCGCTTCGAGAGCGGACGCGACTCCTCGATGACCACGCGGTCGCCCACGTTGAGGGCGTTCTCGGCGTGCGCGAGGAACTTGCTGGTGCGCTTGATGTACTTCTGATACATCCCGTGCTTGACGAGGTTTTCCACGGCCACGACGACGGTCTTCTGCATCTTGTTCGACACGACGACGCCGGTCTTGGTGCGCTCGTTCTTGCTCTTGGTTTCTTCCGTTGCGGCCATGGCTAACCTCTCGCCTTTTCACCCAGGAGGGTTTTGATGCGGGCGATCTCGCGCCGCACTTCTTTCACCTTCGACGGCGCTTCCATACGGCCCGTGGCGCGCTGAAAACGAAGCTTGTAAAGCTGCTCGCTCAGCTCTTTCTCACGGGTCTCGAGCTCGCTCTCGCTCTTCTCGCGCATCTGACTCGTTTTCATTCACCCACCTCGGTCTGTTCGCGCGTGACGAAGCGCGTCTTGATCGGAAGCTTGTGCGCGGCCAGCCTCAATGCTTCCTCGGCGATCTCGCGCGTCACGCCTTCCATCTCATAGAGGATGCGGGCCGGCTTGATCACGCATACCCATTCTTCCGGAGCACCTTTGCCCTTGCCCATGCGGGTTTCGAGCGGCTTCTTGGTGATCGGCTTGTCGGGGAAGATGCGGATCCAGATCTTGCCGCCGCGCTTGACGTGACGGGTCATGGCGATACGGGCAGCCTCGATCTGGCGCGCCGTTACCCAGCCCGCTTCCATCGCCTGCAGCCCGAAGTCTCCGAACGAGACCTTCGCTCCGCGCGTGGCGTTGCCGCGGCGGCGTCCGCGCTGCTGTTTTCTGAACTTGACTTTCTTCGGCATCATCATGATGCGGTTTCTCCTGAGCTACGTCGTTGCGACTACTGCGGACGGCGGCGGCTGCGTGCTTTCGCCATCTCGCCTTTGAAGATCCACACCTTGACGCCGATGATTCCGTACGTCGTCTTGGCCAGGGCCAGACCGTAATCGATGTCGGCCTTGAGCGTGTGCAGCGGAAGGCTTCCGTCCTGGTACCACTCGGTGCGCGCGATTTCGGCGCCGTTCAGACGCCCGCCCACGCGGACCTTGATGCCCTTCGCGCCGAAGCGGAAGGCCGATTCCATGGCCTTCTTCATGGCGCGCCGGAAAGCGATGCGGCGCTCGAGCTGGGTGGCGATGTTCTCGGCCACGAGCTGGGCGTCGAGCTCCGGACGCTGAATTTCCTGGATGTTGATGTAAACCTCGCCGTTGACCATCTTCTGCAGCTCATCGCGCAGCTTGTCGACCTCGGCGCCCTTGCGTCCGATGATGATGCCGGGACGCGAGGTGTAGATGTTGATGCGCATCTTGTTCGCCGTGCGCTCGATGTCGATCTCCGAGACTCCGGCGTGCGAGAGGCGCTTCTTCAGATCGTCGCGAAGTTTCAGATCGCGATGCAGCGTCTCGGCGTAAGCCTTCCCCGCAAACCAGCGGGAGTGCCACGTCTTGTTGAAACCGAGCCGAAATCCGTAGGGGTTGACCTTCTGACCCAAGATAGCCTCCGTTATTTCGCGCGGGCGCGGCCTTTGCCGCCGCTCCGCTCGTTGACCGCTTTGACTTCGTCCGACACATGCACCGTCACGTGCGCCTGCCGCTTCTGGATGCGATAGGCACGTCCCATCGGCGCCGGCTGGATGCGCTTCTCGCGCGGACCCTCGTTGACGTAAATCTTCGAGACCACCAGCTCGTCGGTGTCGAGGTTCGCTTCCTTGACCTCGGCATTGGCAGCCGCCGAGCGCACCAGCTTCTCCAGATCCTTCGCACACGTTTTCTTCGTGAAACGGAGGATCTGAATCGCTTCGTCGACCTTCTTTCCGCGCACCAAGTCGGCCACGAGGCGGACCTTCTGCGGGGACATCTTCAAATACCTGAGAGTTGCAGTCGCTTCCATCGGATTGTCCTTACTTGCCAGCCGGCTTGGCCGTCTTTTCGACTTTCTTGCCGCTGTGTCCTTTGAACGTGCGCGTCATCGAGAACTCGCCCAGCTTGTGGCCGACCATGTTCTCGGAGATGTAGACCGGCACGAACTTGCGCCCGTTGTGGACGGCAATGGTGTGGCCGACCATGTCCGGGATGACGGTGGAGCGTCGCGACCAGGTCTTGATGACCTTCTTGTCGCGCTCGCGGTTCATCGTGTCGACTTTCTTCTGCAGGTGCTCGTCGATGAACGGGCCCTTCTTGAGTGAACGTGCCATTACTTGGTTCTCCGCTTGACGATGAACTTGTTCGTACGCTTGTTCTTGCGGGTCTTGTGGCCCTTGGTGGGCTTGCCCCACGGCGTGACCGGATGACGGCCGCCCGAGGTCTTGCCCTCGCCGCCGCCAAGCGGGTGATCGACAGGATTCATCGAGACGCCGCGGTTGTGAGGCTTCTTGCCGCGGTGACGCGTGCGTCCGGCCTTACCGATCGAAACGTTCTCGTGCTCGAGGTTTCCGACCTGGCCGATCGTGGCGTAGCAGCGGATGTGCACCTTGCGCATTTCGCTGGACGGAAGACGGAGCGTCGCCCAGTCGTCTTCGCGCGCCATGAGCTGCGCAAAGGCACCGGCCGAGCGGGCCATCTGGCCGCCCTTCCCTTCCTTCAGCTCGATGTTGTGAATGGTCGTGCCGAGGGGGATTTTCGAGAGCGGAAGCGAGTTGCCGACCAGGATGTCCGCATCCGGACCGGACGTGATCGTCGCGCCGACTTCCAGGCCGTTCGGGGCCAGGATGTAGCGCTTCTCGCCGTCCGCGTAATTGAGCAGGGCGATGCGCGCCGTGCGGTTCGGGTCGTACTCGATCGCGGCCACTTTGGCCGGGATGCCGTGTTTGTCGCGGCGGAAATCGATCTCGCGGTACTTCTGCTTGTGACCGCCGCCGATGAAGCGCGAGGTAATCCGGCCGATGGCATTGCGGCCGCCGGTCTTCGGCTTCCCCTTCGTGAGCGCCTTCTCGGGCTTCGTCTTCGTAATCTCATCGAACGTGTGATGAGACTGAAAACGGATGCCGGCGGAAGTCGGCTTGTATTTTTTGACAGGCATAGTGTCCTCTGTTTATCGCCTATATCCGGGCGCTACACGCCCTCGATGAAATCGGGCGCCTTTTCTCCCGCCACGAGCCGCACGTAGGCCTTGCGCCAGTCGCGGCGCTTGCCCTGGTAACGTCCCATCCGCTTCATCTTTCCGCGGACGTTGAAGAGGCGGACTTCCTGAACCTTCACCTTGAAGAGCTCTTCGACGGCCGTTTTGACCTGAATCTTGTTCGCCTTCGAGTCGACCTCGAACGCGATGATGTTGTCGCCGGCTTCGCGCATCATCGTCGACTTCTCGGTGACGAGCGGGCGGCGGATGATCTGGTTCGAATTCATGATTCGAGTGCCTCCGTCAGACGCTGCAGCGCGTCCTGGCTGAGCACGACGTAGCGCGCGTTGACGACGTCGTAGACGGTCACGTGCAGCGCATCGACGAGCGTCAGCTTAGGGTTGTTGCGCGAGGCCAGCATGAGGTTCGCGTTGTCGAGCGAATCGACGAGCAGCGCTTTTCCGTCGACGCCGATCCCGCTGAACTTCTCGGCCAGCGCCTTGGTCTTCGCTTCGTCGACCGCGAGGTCATTGAGAAGGACGAGCTTCCCTTCCTTGACCCGCTGCGAGAGCGCCGACTTCAGCGCGTTCTTCTTCTCCTTCGCGTTCATCTTGTAGGAGTAATCGCGGGGAGTGGGACCGAAGACCGTGCCGCCGTGACGGTGAATCGGAGGACGGTTGCCGCCCTGGCGCGCGCGGCCGGTGCCCTTCTGCCGGAACGGCTTCTTGCCCGAGCCGCTCACTTCGGAGCGGTTCTTGACCTTGTGCGTGCCCTGGCGCAGCGAGGCGAGATAGTTGCGCACCGCCTCGTGGATCAGGTGCTCTTTGTACGGATAGGCGAAGATCGCCTCCGGCAGGTCGACCGAGCCGACCTTCTTGTTGTTCCAGTCTTTGATGTCGATGGTCGGCATGTTATTCACCCCGCTTCCCGTTCCTGGAGAAGCGCACGACCACGAGGCCGTTGCGTCCGCCCGGAACTGCGCCGCGGATGTAGAGCAGGTTGTTCTCGGCGTCCACCTTCGCAACGCGGAGATTCTTGACCGTGACCTGATCGCCGCCCATCCGGCCGCCCATGCGCATGCCCTTCATGACGCGCGACGGGAACGCCGAGGCGCCGATCGAGCCGGGAGCGCGATGGAACATCGAGCCGTGCGTGGCCCGGCCGCCGGCGAAGTGATGACGCTTCATCACGCCCTGGAAGCCTTTGCCTTTCGACTGGCCGACGACGTCGATCGAGTCGCCCGCCTTGAAAATGTCGACCTGCACGCGGTCTCCGACGTTGGCGTCGCCTTCGTACGGAAACTCGACGAGCGTCCGCACCGGCGGGATGCCTGCCTTCTCGAAGTGTCCGCGCGCCGCGCTGGTGATGCGGCGGTTGGAGATCTTCTCCACGAGGCCGACCTGGACGGCGTCATAGCCATCCTTCTCGGCGGTCTTTTTCTGTACCACGAGGCAAGGTCCGGCCTGGATGATCGTCACCGGGACGAGTGCACCGTCGTCGGCGAATACCTGGGTCATCCCCATCTTCTTGCCAATGATTCCTTCGATTGCCATGTCGTTCACCTTGGAACCTTTCGGTTCGTGTGTGTAATCGGCTGTCGGCTGTCGGCTGTCGGGACGGTCTGCCTCGGTTCTCCCGAGAGCCGACAGCCGACACCCGACGGCCTATTTACCGAACGCCTTGATCTCCACATCCACACCAGCGGGCAGCTCCAGCTTCATGAGCGCGTCGACCGTCTGGGTCGTCGGCTCGAGAATGTCGAGCAGCCGCTTGTGCGTCCGCATCTCGAACTGCTCCCGCGACTTCTTGTCGACGTGCGGGCTGCGCAGAACCGTGTAGCGGGCGATCTGCGTCGGCAGAGGGATCGGTCCCGCCACCTTCGCGCCCGTACGCTTGGCCGTGTCGACGATTTCGGACGTCGACTGGTCGAGAACGCGGTAGTCGTACGCTTTCAGACGGATGCGGATTTTTTCGTTCATCATGATTTCGGCACCTTATAAAGAACATAAAGCCGGGGAGTGACCCCCGGCTTTCGAATGATTTACTCGATCACTTCCGTGACCGTGCCGGCGCCGACGGTGCGGCCGCCTTCACGGATAGCGAAACGGAGACCCTTCTCCATGGCGATCGGGTGAATGAGCTGAATGGTGAGCGAGGTGTTGTCGCCCGGCATGACCATCTCCGCTCCCTCGGCCAGGGACGCCACGCCTGTGATGTCGGTGGTGCGGAAGTAGAACTGCGGACGGTAGCCGTTGAAGAACGGCGTGTGACGGCCGCCCTCTTCCTTGGTCAGGATGTAGACCTCGGCCTTGAACTTCGTGTGCGGGGTGATCGAGCCCGGCTTGGCGCAAACCTGACCGCGCTCGACGTCCTTGCGCTCCACGCCGCGGAGCAGGAGACCGACGTTGTCGCCAGCCTGACCCTGATCGAGCAGCTTGCGGAACATCTCGACGCCCGTGACGACCTTCTTGATGGTCGGACGGATTCCGACGATCTCGATTTCCTCGCCGACCTTGACGATTCCGCGCTCGATACGGCCGGTGACGACCGTGCCGCGGCCCGAGATCGAGAAGATGTCTTCGACCGGCATCAGGAACGGCTTGTCGATGGCGCGCTCCGGCAGCGGGATGTAGCTGTCGACCGCGTCCATCAGCTCGATGATCTTCTTGCCCCACTCGCCATTCGCGTCGCCGCTCTCAAGAGCCTTGAGCGCCGAAACACGAACGACCGGGATGTCGTCGCCGGGGAACTCGTAGGAGCTGAGGAGCTCGCGAACTTCGAGCTCGACGAGGTCGAGCAGCTCCGGATCGTCAACCATGTCGACCTTGTTCAGGGCGACGACGATGTACGGAACGCCGACCTGGCGGGCCAGCAGGATGTGCTCGCGCGTCTGCGGCATCGGGCCGTCAGCAGCGGAGACGACCAGGATCGCACCGTCCATCTGCGCGGCGCCGGTGATCATGTTCTTGACGTAGTCGGCGTGGCCCGGGCAGTCGACGTGCGCGTAATGGCGCTTTTCAGTCGAATACTCGACGTGCGCGGTGGCGATGGTGATGCCGCGCTCGCGCTCTTCCGGCGCCTTGTCGATCATGTCGAAGGAGGTGAACGTCGCCGTTCCCTTCGAGGCCAGAATCTTGGTGATTGCCGCGGTCAGCGTGGTCTTGCCGTGGTCGACGTGACCGATCGTGCCGACGTTCACGTGAGGCTTACTGCGATCGAATTTCTCTTTAGCCATTGAAGTCTCCTGCTTGTTCTTTTCTTCGCGACGAAAACTGGTTTCGTTTCTTTAGATTCGTTGTGTGGTACCCGCGGACTTGGCGATGACTTCCTCGGACACGGTCTTCGGGGCCGGCTCGTAAGCCAGGAACTGCATCGTGTAGCTGGCGCGTCCCTGCGACATCGAGCGCACCTGGGTTGCGTAACCGAACATCTCCGACAGCGGCACGTGCGCGCGAATGACCTTCGCGCCGGCGCGCTCTTCCATCGCCTGGATCTTGCCGCGGCGGCGGGAGAGATCGCCCATGACGTCGCCGGCGTAGTCTTCCGGCGTGACGACTTCGACGTCCATGATCGGCTCGAGAAGGATCGGACCGGCTTTCTTCGCGCCTTCCTGGAAGGCCATCGAACCGGCGATCTTGAACGCCATTTCCGACGAGTCGACGTCGTGGTACGAGCCGTCGTACAGGATCGCGCGGACGCCGGTAATCGGGTAGCCCGCCAGGATTCCGCGCTCGAGCGCTTCCTTGATGCCCTGCTCGGTCGGCTTGATGAACTCGCGCGGGACGGATCCGCCGACCACTTCGTTGATGAACTCGAACCCGCCTTCCGGCATCGGCTCGAAGCGCATCTTGACGTGACCGTACTGACCCTTACCGCCCGACTGCCGCACGAACTTGCCCTCGGCTTCCGACTTCCGCGTGATCGCTTCGCGATACGCGACCTGCGGCTTGCCGACGTTGGCGGCGACGTTGAACTCGCGCACCATGCGGTCGACGATGATCTCGAGGTGCAGCTCTCCCATCCCACGGATGATGGTCTGGTTCGTTTCCGGATCCGTGTGGACCTTGAACGTCGGATCTTCCTGCATGAGCTTCGCGAGCGCGACGCCCATCTTTTCCTGATCGACTTTCGTCTTCGGCTCGATGGCGACGGCGATGACCGGCTCGGGGAACGTCATCGTCTCGAGGACGATCGGCTTGTCCTTGTCGCAGATCGTGTCGCCGGTGGTGACGCTGCGCAGACCGACGGCCGCGCCGATGTCACCGGCCCACACTTCCTTGATCTCTTCGCGCTTGTTCGCATGCATCTGCAGCAGACGTCCGATGCGCTCCGAGTTGCCCTTCGTCGTGTTGAGCACCGAGGTGCCCGACTCGACGTGGCCCGAGTAGACGCGGAAGAACGCGAGCTGGCCGACGAACGGGTCGGTCATGATCTTGAAGACGAGCGCGGCGAACGGCTCGTCATCCGAGGCCTTGCGCTCGGTGAACGACTCGTCGTCCGGATCGACGCCCTTGACCGGCGGGATGTCCAGCGGCGAAGGGAGATAGTCGACCACGCTGTCGAGCAACGGCTGGACGCCTTTGTTCTTGAATGCCGATCCGCACATGACCGGCGTGATCTTCTGGGCGATGGTGGCTTCGCGAAGAGCGGCCTTCAGCTCGTCGATCTGCAGCGGCTCGCCGGCCAGATACTTCTCCAGCAGCTCATCGTGCTGCTCGGCAATCGACTCGACCATCTTCTCGCGAAGATGCTCGGCCTCTTCGCGCAGCTCGGCCGGGATCTCGGTGATTTCGAACTTCGCGCCGAGGGTTTCGTCGTTGAAGATGAGCGCCTTCATCTGCACGAGGTCGATGACGCCCTTGAACTTGTCCTCGGCTCCGATCGGGAGCTGAAGAGGAACGGCGTTCTTTCCGAGCTTGGTGCGGATCTGGTTGACCACGGCGGTGAAGTTCGCGCCGATGCGGTCCATCTTGTTGATGAAGGCGATGCGCGGCACGCCGTACTTGTCGGCCTGACGCCAAACGGTCTCCGACTGCGGTTCGACGCCGCCGACGGCGCAGAAAACGCCGACCGCGCCGTCGAGGACGCGCAGCGAACGCTCCACTTCGACCGTAAAGTCGACGTGGCCCGGAGTGTCGATGATGTTGACGCGAACGTCGCCCCACATCGCCGTGGTGGCAGCCGAGGTGATGGTGATGCCGCGCTCCTGCTCCTGGACCATCCAGTCCATGGTGGCAGTGCCGTCGTGCACCTCACCGATCTTGTGGGTGCGGCCGGTGTAATACAGGATCCGCTCCGTCGTCGTGGTTTTACCCGCGTCGATGTGAGCCATGATCCCGATGTTCCGCGTTTTTTCGAGTGATACCTGACGTGGCATGACTTGACTTACCTTTTCGCGACGACAACAAACGCTCGGCGAAGGCAGACCGCCGCCGGGCGCAGAGAAAAGCCAGATTGTTGTTTTTCCCGTTGCTCGGTCCGGAACCGCAGAACCCGTTCTGTGTTATCCGGTCGAGACGGAGCTACGGAAATCTCGATGGTGTTGAAGACTGCGTTTTACTGCGTTGAAACCGGTACAACTTCGGCGAACCGAAAAATATTACCAGCGGTAGTGAGCGAACGCTTTGTTCGCTTCCGCCATCTTGTGCGTGTCTTCCTTCTTCTTGATCGCGTTGCCGCGGTTGTTCGCGGCATCCATGATCTCGCCGGCCAGCTTGTCCATCATCGTCTTCTCGCCGCGGCTGTTGGCGTACGAGATCAGCCAGCGAATGGCCAGCGCCGTGCGGCGCGACGGACGGACTTCGATGGGAACCTGGTAGTTCGATCCACCGACGCGGCGGCTCTTCACTTCGAGAGCCGGCTTGACGTTGTCCACGGCCTTCTTGAAGAGCTTGATCGGATCGTCTTTGGCGCGGTCTTCGACCTTCTTCAGGGCGCTGTAGAACACGCGCTCGGCAACCGACTTCCTCCCCTGCGACATCAGGGAGTTGATGAACTTGGTCACGAGCTGGCTGTTGTAGACGGGATCCGGCAGGATCTCGCGTTTCGGAACTTCTCGGCGTCTCGGCATCGGTCTTAACCCTTCTTCGGCCGCTTGGCCCCGTACTTCGAGCGGCTCTGCATCCGCTTGGCGACGCCGACGGTGTCGAGCGTGCCGCGGATGACGTGATAACGAACTCCCGGAAGATCTTTGACACGGCCGCCGCGGATGAGCACGATCGAGTGCTCCTGCAGGTTGTGTCCGACGCCTGGGATGTACGTGGTGACTTCCACTCCGTTGGTCAGGCGGACGCGGGCAACCTTGCGGAGCGCCGAGTTCGGCTTCTTCGGAGTCGAGGTGTAGACGCGCGTGCAAACCCCGCGCTTCTGGGGGCTCGACTGCAGCGCCGGCGACTTGGTCTTGTACGCGACCTTGTCACGGCCTGCGGCGACGAGTTGGTTGATCGTTGGCATTCCTGTCCTATCCTTTTTGAGCACACCTAGAGCGAAAGAGAACCCCTAGGGGCCGCGCACTTTACGAAGACGATCAACAAATGTCAATAGTCATATGCGCAACCGGACCCGCGCTAACGGTGCCCTCGGAGCGTGTATTCCTACCTAGAAGTCGACCCACGTTCCGGCCCCTTCGCGGCCCGCTTTTTCGTAGAGAAACTGCGCCGCGGCGAGGTCTTCGACCGCCAGTCCAAGTGATTTGAAGAGAGTGATTTCCGTCGGGGATGTCCGCCCTTCGGCGCGGCCGAGGAGGATCTCGCCGAGCTCGGCGCGAATGTGGCCGTCGGTGATCGCCCCTTCGCGCAGCGCCGAGAGGTAGTCGCCCGACTCGTTCACGGTCGATTCGCGGCGATCGACGAAGAGGCTCGACGCGGCGACCGTGTCGCTGTCGAGCTCGCGAGCGACGGCCACGCTCGATCCGACGGCATTGATGTGCACGCCGTCATCGAGCCAGTTGCGGCGGATGATCGGCTCGCGCGAGCTGGTGGCGGTGACGATGATGTCGGCGCCTTTCACGGCCTCTTCCACCGAATCGACGACGCGAGCGCCTTTGCCAACCAACGCATCGGCCTTCTCGCGCGTCCGGCTGACGATGCGGACCTCGCGGATGTCGCGGACGAGCGGGATCGCCTCGAGATGCGACTTCCCCTGCACGCCCGCGCCGATGATGGCCAGCGTGTGCGCGTTCTCGCGCGCGAGCAGCTTCGTGGCCACGGCCGAGACCGCCGCGGTACGGATGGCGGTGATCGCCGACGCGTTCATGACCGCCATCAGCTGTCCGTTCTCGCCGTCGTGCAAAAGGACGGCGCCGAGGTGCGTGTCGAGTCCGCGGGCCGGGTTGTTCGGGAAGATGCACACTTCCTTCAGCCCGTACCGGGGTACGTCGCCACCTCGGTACGCAGGCATCAGTCCCAGGAATCCGCTGGCCTCGGCGGCGCGGACGACGCTGCGCAGCGGGTTGTGGACTTCGCCACGCGCCAGCGACGCCAGCGCCTGCTCCATGACCTCGATGCATTCGCGCATCGTCAGGAGCTGTTCGACTTCGTGCTCGTTCAAAATCAGCATCTTGCTCATTGAACGGGAGCGTATAACCAATACCGCTCATCCGTCTTCTCGAACGGCTCGGCCGTGACGTGCAGCAGCCGGAAGCCGTGCGATGCGGGATCGGGAATCTCGACGTTGAACAGCAGCAGCCACTTCCTCCCCGCAAACTGCCGCTTCGCCCGCTCCTCGGCGACGGGATACGGCATCTCCAGCGCGCGTTCCTGCGCAGCATCCCACTTCAGGTAAGTGCCGTACGTGCCCAGGCCGGCGTACCAGAAGCGGCGATGCGGAAGATACGGAAGGAGCGCTTCGCACTGCGTGAGGTTGTGCGCGGCAATGTCGACGTTCGGCTGGCCGGCGATGAAAGCTGCCATCTCCTTCGCGCCGGAAAACGGCTCGCGCACGTCCCTGATCCAGTATCCGGCAGCAACGCAGAGCGAAAGGAGGAGCGCGCCGTTGAGCAGGAGTGCGGCGGCCGAGGCGAAACGAAGATCCGTTTGATCGGCGATCCAGATCGCGGCGAGGACGATCACCGGCACAAATCCGGCGTGACGCAGTCCGCCCAGCCAGACGAATGAGTACAGACTCAGTAGTCCTCCGACCGCGATCCAGAGAGCGATGACGGCGTTGCGCGACCGTCGAATGGTGAGCGTGACGGCGACGAGCACCGCGACCGCGATTGCGCAGCCGGCGATCATCGGCAGCGACGGCGTAAATGCATTGCCGAGCGTCCACGGAATCGCCGCGGCGTTGAACAGATGCCGCGCACCTTCGCGCGCGGGATCGGCCGGCGTCCGCACCTGCCACCACGCCGCGATCGCGCCGAGGGCGACGATGGCGGATGGCTTCACCGCTCGTTCGGCCAGCAACGCGATGGTGAACGCGCCCGCGATCACGAACCCCTGCGCGTTCGTGTTGCACAACAGCGCAAGAACGAATCCGATCGCGATCGGCCGTTCGGTTCGCACACGCCATAGTGCCGCCGCCGCGAAAACGAGCAGGATCGCCAGCGCGTAGCTGCGCACGATCACCGAGTACTCGTACGCGAAGTAGTACGAGAAGACCGCCAGCACTTTCGTCAGCCGCGACAGCGGCGCGCGCGCGGCGAAAATCGCCATCGCGGCGGCGGCGACGATGAGATGCAGACCTTTCTGGCTCTCGTACGGCAGTCCGAGGCGCACCAGCGGCGCGAGGAGGCCGTACCAGAGAGCCGGCGTTCCGGCGTGACGCGTCCAGTCGAAGAAGTGGGCAAAATCGATGTCGCGAACGACCAGCCATGCATCGGCTTCATCGCGCCACGGCTCATGATGCGCAGCCACGAATGCGGTGATGGCCGCGAAACCGGCCACGACCGCGGCCACGAACGTCCGTGGCGTCCGCCCATCGGAAGTAAGGCGCCGCGGATCCCACTCGTGCATCACACGTCGCGGTGCACGGTATCCATGGCAAACGCCGGCAGGCACACCGCGATGTACTCGGCCCCCTCGGCGCCCGGCGTCGAGTACTGCACCCACTCGCCGCGATGCGTGATGACGGCCTCGCCGGCGCCGACGTCGATCGCGCCGTCGCGCGTGGTCACGCGCAGCGAGCCGCGCAGGACGACCGTGTATTCGTCGAACTCCGGCGTCTGCCCCGGCTCGACCCAACCGCTCGGACTGGCCATTCTCGCGATACTGCACGCAGAGGTCTTCGAGTTGACGCGTCCGATGAACTCTTCGATCCGTTTCGGTTTGTTACCGGCCGCTTCGATGACGGAAGGCTGTTTGATGTGCGTCGGCATCGGCGGAGTTTACCTGCTCCGCAATCCAACGCTCGATCACGCGCAGCACGTACGCGGACTCGCCCTCGCTCAACGCCTGGCCCTTCGCAATTTCGTGGACTTTTTCAAGACACCCACGGCAACACGTAGCGGTGGCATGCTGCGCGACGAAGATCGGATGATTCCGCCACGGCGTCTGCTTCCCATCGTTCCGCGGAAACGCCGGCGCCAGCCGCTCCGCGATGAACTTCGCGCCATGCTTCATGACCGCCGCGATTCCCCACGTCTCGACGTACGCGAGCTCGCGTCCCATCAGCCGGAACTTGCGCCGGAACGGCGCCGCCGCCAGACGGCGGAAGGCTTCGTCGATATCGATCACGGTTGTTGGTGAACGTAAAGGGGAACCAAAGGCTTTCACGCGGAGGCCGCGGAGAGGCGGAGAGCGCGGAGAAAGGCAAAAAACCTCCGCGCGCGCCCCTCCGCGACCTCCGCGGCTCCGCGTGAACTCGGCTCTGAGTCCCTTCGAAGAGACTCCTGGGGCTCTTGCAAGAGACTTTAGGTCCCTTCGAAGAGACTCCCGGGACTCTTGCAAGAGACTCTGAGTCCCTTCGAAGAGACTCCTGGGGTCCCTTGCAGGAGACTTCGAGTCCCTTCGAAGAGATTCCGGGGGCTCTTGCAAGAGACTCTGAGTCCCTTCGAAGAGACCCCTAGGTCTCTTGCAAGAGACTTTGCGTCCCTTCGAAGAGACTCCCGGGTCTCTTGCTATCACGAGAAGTTCTTCACACGCACTGGGGTGAACTACTTCGTGGTGCGGCGGCGCGGTCGATGCTCGACGTCGACCAGCGGTAGTTCGGCAGCGGCGACGGGCGGAACGAACTCGGCGGCAATCGGCAGTTTCGGATCGGCGGAGGCCACGGTAACGTCGCTGACGCGTTTGTTCACGTCGGCGGCAATACCCGAAGGCGCTCGGGCAGGCGTGCGTCGAGGCGTACGTCGGCTCAAAGGTGGACCTCCTTGTCGAGTGGATTCCGACAAGGTACCGCCGCGCCGCGCCGCCCGCAACCTTACTTCCTCAATACCTCCTCGATGGCGGCAAGGGCGCGCGCATCGTGTTTCTGGCCGAGCCAGAACGCGGCCTTCTTGCGCACGTTGCCGTCGCGGTGCGTTTTCATCAATTCGATGAGCATCGGCACCGACTCGTCGTCGGGCAGTTGCGAGACCGCGAAGACAGCCTTTTCGCGCACATGTTCATCCGGATCATTGTCGATCGATTGCCGCACCGCACTGGCCGCTTTCCTCCCCGCCTTCTGCGACAACCAGAAGAGCGCCTGCCCTCGGACGTGCGAATCGGGATCGTGTTTGGCGAGGTTGATCAATTCGTCAATCGCGCCCGCTTCTCTCGATTGCGAGATCGCGAAGACGGCTTTCTCGCGCAGGCGCTGCGATGACGACTGCGATTTCGCGACGGCCAGCACGTCTTCGTAGCCGCGGCGGCCTCGCGTCTGGCCGAGCCAAAAGGCGGCGTGGCCGCGCGTTTCGTCCGATTCGCTCGCCGAGTGCAGAATCCGCTCGAGCTCCGTCGTCGCGGACGGATCGGCGTGAAGGGCGAGCGTGCTCATGACGTAGTCGGAGTGATGTCCGGGAGTGCTGAGAATCGACGCGATCAACGCGACGCTCTTGCGCGGATCGACGCCATCGATCCACGTCACCGCGGCACCGTTCGCATCGAGCACGCACTCCATCGAGTAGCTGCGCGCCCGCTCGATCTCGCCGTTCACGACCGTGTAGAGAACGGCGAACGTGCCCGGACCGGCTGGATGGATGTCGTCGCGATCGTCGTTCGTGAAGGAGTTCCCCTCGTGATCGAGAGCGCAGGTGCCGCCCGATCGGAACTCGCCGTAATTCTGATAGCAGCACATGACGTGCTCCCCCTCGATCTCCGGGACGGCGTAGCCGATGTACTTCGTTCGCGAGCCGCGAATCTGCGCGCCGAGGTCGGGCGCTGCGGCGACGGAGGTGACCGTGCCGTGGACGATGCGCGGATGCTGCGCGAAAGCGGTGGCGGCGAGAAGGACGAGCGCGGCGGCGAGTACGAGCTTTCTCATGCTCGCTTAGACCGCGCCGCCGCGCCGTGGTTAGCTCACCGGATAGATCGCATCGTTCAGCGGTCCCTTCGCCAGTGCGTCCAGTCGCGCGGCATGCGGCTGGAGAGGCTTCGGACGGTAATCCGGACGGTCGCGCCACCGCTCGACGAGAGATCGATGGAAGTACTCAGATTTGAATTTAGTGGCGCCGACCTGACGATCGGCTGCACCGAGGATGACCTGCGGCCCGTGCAACGAGATATGGACATCCTGTTTGTAATTCGGAGCGGTGCCAAGAGTCCGGCGCACGTCCTCGTCGACCTCGAGCCCCGCGGTCTTCGCCGAATCCATCATCCAATCCAGCGCCAGATCGGAAAGTCCCTGCTCGGGATAGCCGCCACCGACGTCGCTGTGAGCGCCGGCGAACCACACTTGCTGGAGCGTCTGCCCGGGAGCCGGCTCAGTCGCCCACAGCGTTGGCAGGAACGGCTTTCGATGTTCATCGACGGCCAGGGCGTGGAATGCGAACTTGACGACGTGACTGAGGCTCGTATCGAGGAACTGGTACTTCTGCTCATTCAAACCCTCGAATAGGCCGAGCGGAACGCCGAGGGCGCCGACGGTGTCCCACACGCCAACGCATTGGATCGGAGTTTCCGTCTCGATGGCATTCGCCTCCCGGAACTTGACCGCGGCTGCATCCGTGGCCGGAATCCCGCTCCGGTACAAAGCCCGTGCTTCGGGATATTGCCTGACGGCGTCGCGGCGGAGAATGCCGCAGCGCCGGATCATGCCGGCGATGCTGCGCGCCGTATACGCACCGCGGCTGAACCCGAAGATGTAGATCGCGTCTCCCGGCTGATAGTTCGCGATCAGAAAGCGGTAGGCGTCGTTGATGTTCGCCTGCAGGCCATCACCGAATGCGCCGCCTCCGATTTTATCCGCGAGGTTGCCGGTACCGACGCCCTGATCGTAATAGACGATCTGAAGCGAGCCGTCTTTCTTCTTCTTGCACAGCCGACAGGCGATCTTGAGGACATTGGTGACGCAGATCTCTTCGATCTCCTTCCCATTCACCACAACCTTTCTCTTTTCCTGGTCGGCGCTGTTCCACGTTCCGTCGCAACAGATCACGATGCTCGACATAGAGATGGCCCTCCTGTTTAAAGTGATTCTAGCGGCCCAAGTGTTACAATCCGCGCCCACCATGCGAACGTCATCGACGACCGCTACCACGCGAACGACGGAGACGCCTCCTCCGCCCTGTCGATGATCTGAACCTCGAATGAACATGCGACAGGGCCGAGCAATCGGCCCTGTTTGATTTTGGAGAGAAACGATGCACGTCGAATTACCAGACGGATCAAAGCGAGAAGTTCCTGACGGCGCGACCGTCGCCGACGTGGCCGCGTCGATCGGCCGCGGTCTGGCCAAGGCCGCCATCGCCGGCAAGGTGAATGGGAAGGTCGTCGACGTCTACACGCCCGTCTCCGACAACGCCAAGATCGAGATCGTCACGCCGAAGAGCGAGGCCGGACTCGATACCATCCGCCACTCCACTGCACACTTGATGGCCATGGCGGTGCAGGAGCTCTTTCCGGGAACGCAGGTCACCATCGGGCCGGTCATCGAGAACGGCTTCTTCTACGACTTCGGCACCGACCGGCCGTTCACCGACGACGATCTGCGCCGCATCGAAGAAAAAATGTCGGAGATCGTCAAGCGCGATCTCCCCGTCCGCCGCGAGGTTCTTACTCGCGAGCAGGCCATCGATACGTTCGAGAAGCTCGGCGAGAAGTACAAGGTCGAGATCATCAAGGGAATCCCGGGCGATGAGCCGCTGACGGTTTATCACCAGGGCGACTGGTTCGATCTCTGCCGCGGACCTCACGTCCCGTCCACCGGCCGCCTCGGCGCGTTCAAGCTCACCTCCGTCGCCGGCGCGTACTGGCGCGGCGACGAGCACAACGCGATGCTGCAGCGCATCTACGGCACCGCCTGGGCGGACAAGGACGAGCTAACCGCGTACCTGAAGCGCATCGAAGAGGCGCACGCCCGCGATCACCGCAAGCTCGGCAAGCAGCTCGGCCTGTTCATGTTCTCGAACTTCGCGCCGTCGATGCCGGTCTTCCTGCCGAAAGGCGCGGCGATCTACAACGAGCTGATCGACTTCGTGCGCCAGTTCTACGCGCGCGACGGCTACAGCGAAGTAGTCACGCCGCTGATCTGGGATACCGAGATTTTCAAAATCTCCGGCCACTACGACAACTACAAAGACAACATGTTCTTCTCCGAGGTGGATGAGCGGGAGTACGGCGTGAAGCCGATGAACTGCCCCGGCCACACCCAGATTTTCGCGATGGAGCGGCGCTCGTATCGCGATCTCCCCATCCGCTACGCCGATTTCGCGCGGCTGCACCGCTACGAACGCTCCGGCGTGACGCATGGCCTCGTGCGCGTCCGTTCCTTCGCGCAGGACGATGCGCATCTCTTCGTGACCGAGGATCAGATCGAGTCCGAGATCGACCGCGAGCTGCGGCTGATCAAGGAGATCTACGACATCTTCGATTTCAAGGAAGTCCGCATCGCGCTGTCGACCCGCCCCGAAAAGCGCCTCGGCGACGATGCGATGTGGGACAACGCGGAGAGCGCGCTCGAGAACGCGCTGAAGAAGAATGTCGTCGAGTACCACATCAATCCCGGCGAAGGAGCGTTCTACGGACCGAAGCTGGAGTTCCAGGTCACCGACGCCATCGGCCGTCCGTGGCAGCTCGGCACGATCCAGCTCGACTACGCGCTGCCGGCGCGCTTCGAGCTGCGCTACATCGGCGCCGACAACGGCGAGCACCAGCCGGTCATGATCCACCGCGCAATACTCGGCTCCATCGAGCGGTTTATCGGCATCATCATCGAACACTTTGCCGGAGCCTTTCCCGTGTGGCTCGCTCCGGTGCAGGCGTCGGTGCTGCCGCTGTCGGAGAAGTTTCTCGACTACGGCCGCGAGACGGCGATCAAGCTTCGCGCGGCCGGTTTGCGGGTCGAGACCGACGAGTCGAATGAGAAGCTCGGCGCGAAGATCCGCGACGCGCAGATGAAGAAGATCCCGTACATGCTCGTGGTGGGTGAGAAGGAAGTGGCGTCCGGAACCGTGTCGGTCCGGAAGCGTACGGGCGGCGAGCAGTTGTCTATGTCCATCGATGAATTCGTAGCCGAGGCCAGGCGGGTCATCGCCGGGCGCTCGTTGACTTTGTAGAGGTTTATTCGTAGATTTCGCGCTTCCGCTAAACGCATAACAGGAGGATTTCCGCATTTTCCCACCACGACGAGGATCGCGATTCGACCGGAGACCGGCAGAACCTGAGTCCAGAATCAACGACATGATCCGCGGCATCGCTGAGGTTCGCCTCATCGGAGCCGACGGCGCACAGATCGGGGTCGTCCCGCTGCAGCAGGCGCAGGACATGGCCCGAGAAAAAGACCTCGACCTCGTGGAGATTTCGCCGACGGCGAACCCTCCCGTCTGCAAGGTCATGGATTACGGCAAGTACGTTTTCCAGCAGAAGAAGAAACAGACCGAGGCCAAGAAGAAACAGAAGGTGATCGTCGTCAAGGAGGTGCAGTTCCGCCCCCGCATCGACGAGCACGATTTCGATTTCAAGAAGAACAACATCGTCCGTTTCCTGCAGCACGGCGACAAGGTCAAAGCGTCGATCCGCTTCCGCGGACGCGAGATGACCCACATGGAGCTCGGCCGGGCCGTGCTCGACCGCCTGCTGAATGAGATCAAGGAGTTCGGCGCTCCCGAAAATGCGCATCCAGACGTTCAGGGGAATCGCATGACGATGGTGATATCGCCGGTGAAATAGCCGGCACGGCTGGCGGCGTGGATTGCCCAAGGCTCGGCCTCCGAAGTGCCGGCCAGGTTCTTGCCGCGCAAACCAGGAATTCATCGCACTCTCAGTAAGTTAGGAGCCAGGCTATGCCGAAAATGAAGACGCATCGGGGAGCCGCCAAGCGGTTCAAAAAGTCGGGAACGGGCAAGATTCAGCGCAATCACGCCTTCCACTCGCACATCCTCACCAAGAAATCGCCCGGCCGCAAAGCGGAGCTGGCGCGGGAGACTCAGGTGTCGAAGGCGAACGAGAAGACCGTGAAGCGCATGCTTCCGTACCTGTAAATCGGTTGACGGCTCGGACGTTCGTTCTCGTTTTTCCCGAGAGCCGACACCCGACAGCCGACAGCCATCAACCCGAGCGAGGCGCGGTAATCACCACTCCTGACCCGCCCGCTCAGAACGATTCAAACGAGGAGACAAGATGCCGAGAGTCAAACGAGGTCCAAAAAGAAAGAACCGCCGCGCGAAGATCCTGAAGCTCGCCAAGGGCTACTGGGGAATGAAGTCGCGCGGTCACCGGATCGCGAAGCAGCAGGTCGAGAAGGGCCTGAACTCCGCGTTCGCCGGCCGCAAAGATCGCAAAGGTGATTTCCGCAAACTGTGGATCGCCCGCATCAACGCCGCCGCCCGCCTGAACGGAATCTCCTATTCGCAGCTGATCGCCGGCCTCAAGGCCTCCGGTTCGCTCGTCGACCGGAAGATCCTGGCCGACATCGCCGTCCGCGATGCCGCCGCCTTCACCGCCTTCGCCGATGCCGCAAAAGCCGCGCTGAACAAGCAGCAGCTCCGCACCGCGCTCGACAAGGAGACGTCGGCGAAACGCAAGCCGGCTTCGGCTTAACCCAATCCGCTCGATCCACACCAAACGCGGGCCTCGGCCCGCGTTTTTTGTTTGTGTGGCACAGACACTCTTGTCTGTGCTTCAATCGCCCGCTCCACATGCTCGACGACATCGCACGCATCAGTTCTGAATTCGACGCCGCCCTCGCCGCCGCGAATACCGCCTCGGCACTCGACGAGCTGCGCGTCCACTACTTCGGCCGCAAAGGCGGTCTGATCCCGGCGCTCTTCTCGCGGCTCAAAGAAGTTCCAAAGGAACAGAAGAAGGATGCCGGCGACGCTCTGAACAAACTCCGCGACCGCCTCGAATCGGAGCTGAAGGAAAAACAGGAGCGCGTGGCCGCCGAGGAGTCGAAGCGGAAAGAGTCGCGCGACGTCATCGACGTCACCCTCCCCGCCCGTCTCCCCAACCTCGGCCATCTCCATCCGGTCACGATCATCCGCCGCGAGATGGAGACGATCTTCAGCGAGATGGGCTACTCGCTTGATCCCGGCCCCGAGGTCGAGACGGATTGGTACAACTTCGAGGCGCTCAACTTCACGCCCGACCATCCGGCGCGCGATACGCAGGACACGTTCTTCTTAGACGTCGAGCCGTACCTGCTGCGCACGCATACATCCAACGTGCAGATCCGTTCGATGGAGAATCACAAGCCGCCGGTGAAGGTGCTTTCCTGCGGCCGCGTCTACCGTCGCGACGAAATCACCATGCGCCGCTCGCCGATGTTCCACCAGGCGGAAGGTTTTCTGGTCGACAAAGGCATCCACATCGGACATCTGCGTGCCACGCTCGAGCACTTCATCAAACGCCTCTTCGGCGCCGATTCGAAGATGCGCATGCGTCCGAGCTTTTTCCCGTTCACCGAGCCATCGGCGGAAGTCGATATGTCGTGCGTCTTCTGCAAAGGCGCCGGCTGCGGCACCTGCTCCCAAACCGGCTGGATGGAGATCCTCGGCTGCGGCATGATCCACCCCCAGGTCCTGCGCAACGTCGGCATCGACCCCGAGGAGTGGAGCGGCTTCGCCTTCGGGCTGGGACTCGACCGCTGCGCGATGATCAAGTTCGACATCCCGAACATCCGCACGCTGTTCGAGAACGACCTGCGCGTTTTGCAGCAGTTCTGATCTGCGTCCATCTGCGGATAGAGCTTCATCCGCAGATGACGCAGATGTGACGCAGATAAAACCTAGCCGCCCGTGATCATCCTCGTCGCGCCTGTGGCCGGACTCCAGGCGAGGACGCGGCCTTCGTCGCCGATGTAGAGGACTTCGTGCAGCGGCTCAATCGGTGGACGCAACTGGAATGTGCCGGACAACACTGAGTCGCGGATCGGCTCGCGATGTTCGATGACGCTGCTGCCGATGTTGACTGCCTCGAGCATTCGGCGCCCGGAGGCGGCGTCGGTATCGGAAACCACTACGCGTGTGCCGTCGTCGCCGACGATCGATGCCGTTTGCTTAGCACCGAGGGAAATGTCGTGCTGCGGAGTGCCGTCGGCGGCGAGAATGTGCAGGACCATCGCGGAAGCAGATCCGTCGACGACGGCGATGCGACCGTCGCGCAGATAGTCTGCATCCTTGAGTTGACCGGCCGTGGCGAGCGTTCGGATGACCGCGCCCGTACGCGCGTCGTTCAGAGTCAGCAAATCCTCACGCGACCGGCGTACGAGCATGCGTGCACCCGTCGCGTCGAGACAGAAGTGGACAAACTTCGGCGACGCGATCGATCCGGTCTCTCGCAGAGCGTGCGACCGCACGTCGAGCTCCATGATCTTCATGCCGCCCTGCACGTTCACGTACAAACGAACGACGTCGGGCGTGATGAAAAGTGCGCGCACGAACATCGGATCAGGCAGCCGCACCGAGACCAGCGAACGTTTCGTTGCGACCTCGTAGATCGAAAGGATGCCTGAATTGGAGATTGAGGCGATGCGTCCGCCGTCGTCGGAGACGATGTATTCGCCGCCCGCGATTGTCAGGCCCGTATCCACCGGTTCCGACTTGCCACGCGTATAAACGCGCATGTCGACGACGTTGCCGGACCGGTGCGGGATCACCACGCTGCGGCCATCGCGGCTGTAACGCGCGCTCCACGCGGCCCAGGGGTCGACGCGCCACATCGAACCGTCAGCGGCATCGAGCAGGAACGCGCCGCGATAATCAGCGCGCCCCTTCGCGTTTCCGGCGATCACCGCCAGGGGACCGCTTGTCGCGCTCGAGGCTTGAATGTGGCCGGTGAGGTCGGCCGGCTTTATCGATACAACCCATCCCACATATCCCGCCGCGATGAGCAGCGCGGCTGCCATCGTCGTCCAGAGGAATTGCGAGAGCGCCAGGTGATTGCGGCGACGGTCGGTGCGGCCGCGCTCGAGTTGCCATGCGCCTCCGCCGACGATCGCCACCACGGCGGCGATGCCCAGCGAGATCGCGAGCCACTTCAGGAGGACAATCGCGCCGCCCGCCACGAGAGGGAGCACCAGCAGACGAATTGCTACGCCACAGATCACTGCCGCGGCGAAATCGAAGACGATCAGCGGCGAGCGCGAGCGGGCGAACGTGCTGATCACGTGCGCGATCAGAAAGAGCGCGATGGCGATCGTCAGCAGATAGATGACGGACCAGGTCGACGAGGAACTGATCATCCGCGTCCAATGCTCGCCCGTGGCCAGGCGCGCCGGAACGATGATGAAGCCGAACGTGCCGACGATCATCAGGATGCCCGCGGTGAGCTTGCCGAACCAGATCGACAGCGATCCGGCCGGACGCGAAAAGTAGAACGACATCCGTCCGTCGGAGAGGTCGCGGCCGATGAAGCTGGCCCCCGAGATGACCGCCACGGCGACCGCGAACGTCGTCCCGAAGATCAGCGCCGAGAGGACGATGGTGTCCTGCGGCGACTTGCCGCTGATCCCGGGAATGACGGCCAGAAGGAACGGCAGAATGGCGAAGGCCACGGCCGCGTAGGCGACGAAGCGCTTCTCCTCGAATTCTCTTGCTGCAATGACCAGTGCGTTTTTCACGAGTTGTTGCCTCCGGCAATGGCGATGAAGATTTCTTCCAGCGACATCGCCTGCACTTCCGCCGCGCCGATGTTGCTGGCGCTGCGCATCCGTTCGAACGAGACATCGTCGTAGTTGCTGACGATCGCTTCCGCGCCGCCGCCCCAGCTTCGCATCACGGTGGGCCGGAGCGCGGCCGTGTCGATCGCCACCGGTTGCGCGGCGAAACGGATGCGCCGGAAGCGCGACTTGAGCGCGTCGACGTCTTCGTCGAGGACGATGCGTCCGTGTTCCATCATCCCGACGCGATCGGCAAACGTTTCGACGCCGGCCAGATCGTGCGTGGTGATAAAGATGGTCGTGCCGCGGTCCGCGAGATCGCCGATGACCTCTTCGAACAACGACTTGCGCGCTACGACGTCGAGGCCGAGGGTCGGGTCATCGAGGACGAGGAGCTCGGGGGAGATGGCCAGCGCCATCGCCAGCGAGACCTGCTTCTTCTGACCTTTCGACAGGCTGCCGAAACGGCTGGTCAGCGGCACGCCGAACGTCCGCAGACGCGCCTCGACGCTGTCCTGATCCCATTTGTCGTACAGCCGCGAACAGAATCGGGCGATGGCGGCCACGCTCATCTCCGGCGGCGCATCCGCGTCTTCGCTGACGACGCCCACGCGCTGCATGAGCGAAGTCCGTCGCGACCAGGCGTCCTCGCCGAACAGCGTCGCGCTGCCGTTCTGCGGCCGCTGTTGTCCCAGGAGACAACGCACGAGCGACGACTTGCCGGCGCCGTTGCGCCCGACCAGCGCGTAGACGGAACCGCGCGCAACGTCGAGCGCCGCGTGGTCGACGGCGATCATGCGCCCGTAGCGCACGGTGAGATCGGATATTCGAATGGCGTTGTCGCTCATGCTTTTCTCCTGTGCTCGCGCACGACGCGGTCGTACGCGGCAGTCAGTTCGTCGGCGGCATCGTCGAGTGCCGCGCCGACGGCGATGGCTGTCAAGGCATATCGTGTGGCCGCGTCGCGCAGTGCTTCGTTGCGCTCCGCTTTCCTCGGCACCGGCGGTTCGTCCGCGACATACGTCCCCTCGCCACGCTTCACCGACAGCACACCTCCCTCGGTGAGCCGCTGGTAGGCGCGGGCGACGGTGTTCGGATTCACGCGCAGATCTTTGGCAAGGTCGCGGACCGAAGGTACCGGCGCGCCGGGCTGCAGCGCGCCGAGTGCGATCAGCCGCCGGACGCCTTCCTCGATCTGCCGCCAGATAGGCGCAGGGTCTGCCGGGTTGATGGCGAACATGGCCTTATTTCATCGACCAGTGGCGAAGCAGCCAGTGGCCTTCATTCGTGGCCACGGCGTCGTCATCGAACGAATTCAAAGTCGCGCCCGTCGACCAAGTCTGTTTGTCGAACTTACCGTCCGCGCCGGCGCTGACGACGGTGAAGCTATTCGCATTCGATTCGACCGCGTAGGCGCGTCCCCAGGCATCCGTCATCGGAAGGTGCGCGACGTAGACCGGCTCGAACGCCGCTTTGGCCTCCTCGGCCGACTTCACCTCGGGATATTTGCCGTGGTCCTGCTTGTACGAGGCGAAACAGATGCGCCAGCTGACCATGTCACCCATCGTCCAGCGGGCGCGCTCGAGGTCGCTCGGTGTGTAGAGCGGGTTCGCGGCAAAAAGAGGGGTTACGAGGGTGGCGAGCATCAGTGCAAACAAGGTTTTCTTCATCGTGTCCTCTGTAGCTGTGTATTAGTTGTCTAATACAGTAAGTCGGCGAATTTCGATTGTCAAGCCCTTTTTGATAGATGGCACGACGCTTGAGTTGATTCACAGCATGAGAAAGAGCCAGAAGGTAGCGATTGCAATCGCGACGGTTGTCGCCGTCGCCGGAGTCACCTCCATCGTCATGCGCCATGGCGGCAGTCCGGCCACGGCGCGAAACACGCGCGCGCAGGTCGTGACGCCGCGTATCCCCGACACCGCCATCGTCCAGGCCGTACGCGATGCGAATCTGCGCATCGACGGCTTCTCCGCGACGAACGTCGGCGGCATCGTCGTTCTGAAAGGCACGTCCGACGCCGCCTCGGCGCAGCAGGCCGCGGCCGTGGTCCGGCAACTCGGATTCGCCCGCGTCGCGAACCTGATCGTCACGAAGGTGGCGGCCGACGACGACAGCATCCGCCGCGAGGCCGAACGCCAACTCACCTCGACGCGCGCCCTCGATGGCTGCACGCTCCACGTCAGCTGCGTCAACGGCATCCTCCGCGTCGACGGCACCGCCTACAACGAGCTGCAGGAAGACGTGGCCCGCAAAGTCCTGCGCAACGTAGGCGCGCATGAAGTCCAGGTCGCGCTGAAGAAGCTGTAAGCAAACAAGACCGCCGGGCGAAAGCCCGGCGGTGTGGCACAGACACTCTTGTCTGTGCTTTTGAAGTCGCGCAGCTGGCCAATTCTGCGCAAGCCTCCCAATGCACAGACAAGAGTGTCTGTGCCACACGCTTACGCGGTCACCGGCTCCAACTCCTCTTCCACGCGTTCCGACTTCTTCGCACGCATGCGTTCCTGGAGATCGTCGAAGAGCGAATACGCCACCGGCGTCGCCAGCAGCGTTAGCAACAGCGCCAGGCTCTGGCCGCCGATGATCACCGATCCGATTGCGCGATTCGTCGCCGCGCCGGTTCCGCTCGAGGCGACGAGCGGCAGCATGCCGGCCACGAAGGCCAGCGTCGTCATCAGGATCGGGCGCAGGCGGTCGCGGTTCGCTTCGCGGATCGCTTGCGCGCGCGGCATGCCGTGCGCGCGAAGACCGTTCGTGTGGTCGACCTGCAGGATGCCGTTTTTCTTCACGATGCCGAAGAGAACGAGGATGCCGAGCATCGAGAAGATGTTCAGCGACTGATTCAAAACGAGGATTGAGAAGAGCGCGAACGGCACCGTCAGCGGCAGCGCGAGCAGGATCGTGACCGGATGAACCCAACTCTCGAACTGTGCCGCCAGGATCAGGTACATGAAGATGATCGACAGCAGGAACGCGAACATGAAGTTCGTGAACGCGCGCCCCTGCTCGCGCGAGCGGCCAGTGAAGCCTGACGAGTACTCCGGCGGCATGTTCAGCTTCTTCGTTTCCGCGAGCAGATTGTCCATGACCGTTTGCGCCGAGTGGCCCGGCGCCATGTTCGCGGTGAGCATGACCTGGCGCTGACGCTGGATTCGATTGACCGATGACGGACCGGCGCCCGGCAGCATCGTCACAACGTCGCGAAGCTGCACCACGCGCGCGCCGACGGACGGCACCTGCGCCTGTTCGATCCCCGCCGGATCCTTGCGGTATTCGTGTTCGGCGCGCACGTGAACCTCGTACTGCTCGCCGCCTTCGTAGTAGTCCGTGATCTTCAGGCCGCCGACGAGCACGTTCAGCGTCGAAGCAATGTCCTGGACGCGGACTCCCATGTCCGAGGCCTTGTCGCGATCGATGCGGACGCCGAGCTCCGGCTTGCCGGTGATCAGATTCGTATCGGGATCGATCACGCCGAGGTTCTTCATCCCTTTCAAATCGGCGAGAAGCGTGTCGGAGTATCTCGACAGCTGCTTGAGATCGGGGCCGCCGATCCAGTACATGATTTCGGCGTTCACGCCGCCGCCGAATGCGTTGACCGGTCCGACCGAGGTGCGCAGATTGAGGCGCTGGTACTGCGGCATGATGTTGTTTCGGACGTCGGCCATGACCGCGAACTGATCGCGCTTCCGTTTGTCGACCGGGATCAGCTTGACGTAGACCGTGCCGAGGTTCTGCGTGACCTGCGGATCGTCGCCGATGGTGACGACGGTCGTCTCGACCTCGGGCAGCTTGCGGACGCGGGCGGCGATCGATTCCATGATCGTCTCCGTCGTCTGCAGACTCGCTCCCTCAGGCGCGCGCGCCTGCACCTGGAACTGCGATTCATCGTCCGCTGGGAGGAAGTTCTTGTTGACCGCGATGCCGAGCGGGACGATCGAGAAGAGCGCGATGACCATCGCGGTGACGATCACCCAGCGGTGATGCATCGACCAGTCGAGCATGGCCAGGTAGACGCCTTCGATTTTCGCGTAGACGCCGTGCTCGCGCGTCGACGCTTCGTGCGAGAGGTCTTCGCGGCGCAGCCAGCGCGCCGACATCATCGGCGTCAGCGTGAACGAGACGAGCAACGAGACGGCGATGGCGATGGCCATCGTGACGCCGAACGAGTGCATGAATCGTCCGACGATTCCGGCCATGAACGCGACCGGAAGGAAGACGGCGATCAGCGAAAGCGACGTGGCCAGAACGGCCATGCCCACTTCCTTCGTCCCTTCGACCGCGGCCTCGGCAGGCGGCATCTTCTTCTCTTCCATGAAGCGGAAGATGTTTTCAAGCACGACGACGGCGTCGTCGATGACGATGCCGACCGCCAGCGTCAGCGCCAGCAGCGTGATGACGTTGAGCGTGAAGTTTTCATAACGCATCGCCGCGAACGTGGCGATGATCGAGCTGGGGATGGCGACGGCGGCGATAATCGTCGGTCGCGAGCGGCGGAAGAAGTAGACCAGCATGCCGAACGCGACCAGCGCGCCGGCCAGCCGGACCGGATTGATCGGCAGCACGATTCCCTTCGGAATGAACGCCGCGATCGCAAACGCGACGACGCCGACTCCGACGCGGAAGGCGAAGGGAAGCCGTTTTCGCGACGCCAGCCAACTCCCCAGCGCGAATAAGGCGAGGAATGCCAGCAGCGAGACGTGCAGCGTCGGCGCGCGCGCGGCGATGTCTTTGACGCCGAACAGCAGCGTGTACGTGGCCAGCGTCGCGGCCAGCATGATCAGAGCCTCGCGCAGCTTTGGCGACGAGAGGAAGAACCAGACGATCAGCGCGGCGAAGAGCGAGCCGAGGATCAGATGCTCTTTCACGGCGTCGACGGCGGCCACGATGTAGTCGGACTGGTCGCGCACGATCTGCATGTTCCAGCCCTTCGGCAGATCGGTGCGCACCTGGCCGAGCTGCTCCTTGAGCCGCTCGATGACTTCGACCGTGTTCGTGCCCGACTGCTTGCGGATGTTCATGACCACGGCGGGCTTGCCGTCGACCGTTGCGATCGATTCGGCCTCGGCCACGCTGTCTTCGATGTGCGCGATGTCGCCCACTTTGACGACGTAGCCGTTCGCGGTGGTGAGCGGAATGTTGGCGAAATCCTGCGGCGACTGCACGCGTCCGTACGTGCGCAGCGTGAGATCGCGCAGACCCTGCTCCACCTTGCCGCCGGGAATCTGCACGTTCTGCGACTGCAGCGCGGCCACGAGCTGCGCGGTCGTCAGCCCGACCGCGGAGAGCTTCGCGGAATCGACGACGACGTTGATCTGCCGCAGACGTCCGCCGACGATCAGCACTTGGCCGACGCCGTTGATGGACTCGAGGCGGCGGCGAAGTTTCTTGTCGGCGAATTCGGTGATGTCGCGGATCGGCGCGGGGCCGGAAAGGGCGATGCCGAGGACCGGAACGGCGTCGGGATCGATCTTCTGGATGATGGGAGGATCGGCGTCCTTCGGCAGGTCGCGCAGGATCGTGTTGACCTTGTCGCGCACTTCCTGCGCGGCCACGTCGATGTCCTTCTCCAGCACGAAACTGACGATGACCTGCGACGTTCCCTCGGACGAGATCGACTGCAACTGGTCGATGCCGCTGATCGTGTTGACGGCTTCCTCAACCTTGTCGGTGATGTCGGTCTCGATCTCTTCCGGCGCGGCGCCGACGAGGCGCGTGGTGATGGTGATGGTCGGGATGTCGACCTTCGGAAAGCGATCGACGCCGAGCTGCTGGTACGCAAACCAGCCGACGACGACCAGAGAGAGAACGATGACCGTCGCAAAGATCGGACGGCGAACGCAGAGTGCGGCGAGTTTATGCATGTTGGTTTCTCCGGTGCTCTACTGACCCATCTCCACGCGCGCAAACATCCCCGGCTTCAACTTGCCGTCGCGATTGGGGAACTCGGTTTCGACCGTGAAGGATCGCGTGGCGGGATCGATGACCCCTCCGACGACGGAGACTTTGCCCTGGAAAACATCGCCGGCATACGCGTCGACGGTTGCCTTGACGTTCTGACCCTGGTGAACGCGCGAGATCTCTTTCTCCGGAACGCGGAAGCGAAGTTTGAGCGGCGACGTCTGCACGACCACAAGTGCGACGGTAGCGTCGCCGAGGCGCTGGCCGACGTCGGTGCGCTTCTCGGCGACCACGCCGTCGATGGGCGAACGGAGCGTCGAATCGGCCATCTGCTGGCGGAAGATGTTCGCCTGCGCCTGCGCCGACTGCTTCGCCGCCCGGGCTTGATCGAACATCGCCTGCGAACGGTCATACGTCGCCTGCGGGATCGATTCTTTCGCGATCAATTCTTTCTTGCGATTCAGATCGCGCTGCGCGTCCTGCTCCGCCGACGCGGCGCGGGCAATGTCCGCCTGCGCTTTCTCGAGATTGAGGCGCGGATAGTCGGTCTCGAGCTCGAGCAGCGCCTGACCGCGGCTGATGCGCGAGCCTTCATCGACATACATCTTCGCGACGCGTCCCGGAACTTTGACCGCGAGTTCGGAGCGGACGGGCGAGATGAACTCGCCGGTGGCGACGATCGTCCCGCCCGATTCGCTGGCAATGCCGGAAGCCTCGGTGGTCGTAGCCGGCGCGGATGTCGCGGTCGCCGCGGCGGCAACATTCTGCACGTCGTTGGGCAGCGCCGGCGCGGCTTGCGTCGTCGTCGCGGACGCGGTGGCGTCCTTCTTCGCGCAGCCGAACGGCAGCAGCGCCATCATCAGAATCGAAATCGTCAAACGCTTCATCGCTGTGTAGCTCCCACGCCAACGGCTTCTTTGATCGCGCCGGCGGCATACCAGACGCGCAGTTGTGCAAGGTTGTGATTCAAGGTTTCCGCGGCAACGGCGCGGCGCGCGTCGGCCAGCGAGACTTCGGACGACGCGAGATCGAGCGAGGTCGCTTCCTGTGCCCGATACAGCTCGAACACCTGCGCGTACTCGGCCTCGGCGGCCGCGAGCTGCTCTTTCGCCAGTTGCAGCGTCGTATCCGCGGCGTTCAGATCGGTCACGGCGCGATGCACGTCCTCGCGCGCGGCGGTCTTCGCATCCTCGAGAAGTAAACGCGCCTGCTTCTCGCGCTCCTTGGCCTGCGCGATGCGCGACGAAACCTGACCTGATTGCCAGATCGGCACACTGAATCGAAACGCGCCGTAGCCGTAGCGGCTGGCCGGAAACGCGGCCTTCTGATCGATGTAACCGGCGTCGAACGTGACCACCGGAAAATACGCGCCGCGCTGCTTCTGCACTTCCAGCTGCGCGACGCGGATGTTGTTCTGTGCGATGGCAACGTCGGGCCGGACCGACTCCGCTTTCGAAACGAGCGTCTGTTCGTCCGGCATGGTCGCGATCGAAGGATCGGGAGACGCGACGGCGATGTCGCCGGTCAGATCGAGATCGGCGCGCAGCGCGCTCTCCGCCGCCTCGCGCTGCTGCTGCGCCGCTGCGAGCAAGCGCTGCGAAGCCTTGATCGCGGTCTCGGCGCGGAGCACATCGACCTTCGTCACTTCGCCGGCCTGATAAAACGCGGTCGACTGCGTTTTTCTCTTCTCGGCCAGCTCGATGTTGCGCTGCTCGATGGCGATGTTCGCGTCCGCATTGGCCACGCCGAGGTAGTTGGAGGCGACGCGAAGGAGGACGGCGTCTTCGGTGCCGAGCACTCCCTCTCTCGCGTTGACGATGCCGATTTTGGCCTGGTCATACGCCCGCTTCTCGCGCAGGCCCGCGTAGACCGGCTGCGAGAGCACGACGCGATAGTTCCAGTCGGTCGACGGCAGAATCGTCCGCGCGTCGGCGCCGCTGCCGAACGCCACTTCCTTCGAGTTCTCGATCGTCGAGCCGGTCAGGTTCACCTGCGGCAGGATCGACGACAGCAGTTGCTTGCGATTCTGCTCCGCGACGTCGATCTCGATGCGCGAGCGCTCGACGGTGTTGTTGACCTGCAGCGCGCGATTCAGCGCTTCCTGGAGCGTCAGTTTCGTCTGCGCGCGAACGCTCAAAGGCGCCGCGAGCAGCATCAGGGTCACGACTGCACGTTTCAATGTGAGCTCCGTTTCGATTTCGGAATGGCGATGCCGCCGAGGAGCGTGGAGACGATCAGCTCGACGTCCTCGCTTTCCGGCGGCGGCGCGTCTTCGCTGAGGCGTTCGAGGACGATGGCGGTGCTCCCTTCGATGAGGAAAAGCGCCAGCCGTTTCGGATCGAGCTGCCGCACTTCACCGTCGTCCATGGCCTGCTTGAGAATGTTCGCAAGCCGGTCGACGCGCGCCTGGAACTGCGGCTGGCAATTCCGCTTCTGCCGCCGCTGCTGCGCCGACGTCCCCTCGGGCATCCGCAGCGAGTGATAGAGCCGGAAAAACTCGCGATTCTCGTTGAAGAACCCGAGCTGAGCCGTCATCACCGCGCGCAGTCTCTCTTCAAACGTCCCGTCGCCTTCCAGCGCCGCATCGAGCCGCTTGTGCAGCTCGCCGATGGCGGTCTCGAACGTCTTCTCGACCAACTCCTCGCGATCGCGAAAGTAAAGGTAGATGGTCCCCTTGGCGACGCCCGCCTCCTCGGCGATCTCCTGCATGGTGGCCGCCGCCATCCCCTTGCGCGAGATGACGCGGATGGCCGCCTCCTGAATCGACTGGACACGAAACTCCTGAACGACATCTTCCTTCGATTTAGCCATGTGGTCACCGCGCTGAACGCCCGGTCAGTGTATCGGAATTCCGGGTCATCGGTGTCGATACAAGTGACGATTTGGCAAACGTGCGGCTGTAGAATCAACCAGTGACTGCTGACGAACTTCTTCAGCGCCCGAGGGGCGAGTGCCGATACGAGCTCGTCGAGGGAGAGTTGCGGAAGATGTCCCTTTCAGGCATTCGCCACGGCCGCGTGGCCGCGGAAATTGTCGGAAGTCTCGTCGATCAGATGACGCGACATCGAACCGGCGCGGTCTATTCATCGGAGACTGGCTTTCACATCTCTCGTCAGCCTGACACTGTGCGCGCTCCGGACGCGGCATTCGTGCGTTCCGAACGCGTAACCGACACCATCGGATTCTTCGACGGCCCACCCGACGCTGCCTTCGAAGTCGTTTCACCTGGCGATACCTACACCGAGATCGAAGAGAAGACGCTGGCCTGGCTGCGGGCAGGCACGAAGGTCGTGGTCGTCGTCGATCCGCGCACCAAGACAGCGCGAGTTCATCGCATGGGCGGCGCGAAGAATGTCGAGGATGTCATCGAGATCGACGACGTGATTCCGGGTTGGCGTCTGTCTCTCGCTGAACTTTTCGAGTAATCGTCACTTCATCTGCGCTGATCTGCGTAATCTGCGGATTCGCCGCGCATCACGAGCACCAGCAACACCGCCGACACAACCAGCGCTCCTCCGAAGATCACGAATTGCCGCGTGTTGTGGAAGATCGCGGCGCCGGTGGTGAACATGATCGAGTAGACGAGGACGATACCCAGGATCCAGGCGATGGCGTTGCGCGACAGCTCGCCGCGGACCGGCTCGATGCCGCTCTCGCGGGCGATGACGCCCCATCCCGGTCCGGCGGGACGCACTTTTCGGTAGAACGCGTCGAGGGTTGATCGCGGCTCGGGTTCGGTCAGCAGCGTCACGGCGAGCCAGACGACCGTCGTCGAAAGCGTGGTGATGATCAGGCTGATGGCGAAGCCGCGCGGTGAGGCGGCGTCGAGAAAATTGCGCAACGTCAACGACACGACCAGCGCCGCGGCCATCGCGCTCACCTCGGACCATGCATTGATGCGCCACCAGTACCAGCGCAGGATGTAGACGAGGCCCGTGCCGGCGCCGAGCATCAGCAGGAACTGCCAGGCGTGGCTGATCTGGTCCATGAACTGCGTGGCGATCAGCGAGAGGACCAGCGTAAGCGCCGTGGCCAGCCGCGCCGCGAGAACGTAGTGCTTTTCGCTCGCGTCTTTCTTGATGAAGCGGCGATAGAGATCGTTGACCAGGTATGACGAGCCCCAATTCATCTGCGTCGCCTGCGTCGAACTGAACGCGGCCACGAATGACGCCAGCATCAGACCGCGCAGACCTGACGGCAGCAGATCGACCATCGCGCGGACGTAGTTGACGCCGGGATCGGCCTCGTGCACCGCGCCGCCGTACATCACCAGCGTGCAGAGCGCCGTGATCACCCACGGCCAGCTGCGCAGCGCGTAATGCGCGATGTTGAAGAAAAGCGCGGCGCTGCGGGCCTCGCGTTCCGTGCGGCAGGCCAGCATGTTCTGCACGACGTAGCCGCCGCCGCCGGGCTCCGAGCCGGGATACCACGACGCCCACCAGTTGAGAGTCAGCAGCGCCGCCATCGTGATGATCGGCACCATCCAGACCGCGTCGCCGGTCGGCCAGAACGACATCGCCGCCGCCGAGCTGCCGAACGTCGTCCCGGCGGGCGATCCTGCGGGATGCGCGAAGGCCAGCTTCGCCTTCAGCACGTTCACGCCGCCGACTGCGCTGAGTGCAACGATCGCGAGGATGATCGCGCCGCCCATTTCGAACAGGTACTGCACACCGTGCGTCGTGGCCACGCCCCAGTAACCGGAGTAGACGGTGTAGGCGAAGACGATGATGAGACACGCGAAGAGCGCGCCGCGATTGGAGATGCCGAGCGTCCCCTGAAGGACTTTGGCCATGCCGAGGTTCACCCATCCCATGACGATGATGTTCGCGATCAGGCCGAGGTAGGCGGCGCGGAAACCGCGAAGGAACGCGGCCGGCTTGCCCGAGTAGCGCATCTCCGTCATCTCGACGTCCGTCACCACCTCTGCGCGGCGCCAGAGTCGCGCGAAAAAGAAGACGGTGAGCATGCCGGAGCCGAGCATCGACCACCACAGCCAGTTGCCGGCCACGCCGTTCTTCACCACCATCTCGGTCACGGCCAGCGGTGTGTCGGCGGAAAACGTCGTCGCCACCATCGCCGTGCCGGCCAGCCACCACGGCATCGATCGGTGCGAGAGGAAGTAATCGAGCATCGAGCGCTTGGCCTTGCGTCCGAAGTACAACCCCATGCCGACGATGAGCGCGAAGTAGGCGGCGACGATGGCGTAGTCGAGCGGCCGAAGTGCGAAGGTGCTCATGGTTTGGCGATCCCCGTTCCGCGCGCGGCCAGTCCCGGGATGGTGACCGGCAGTTTGCCCGACAGCGGCGCTTCACCGAACAGCGCGTGCACCGCGGCGACCTGCATGACCGGCTGGACGCCGTATGCACAAATGTATGTACCGGCCGCCGGAATCTCGCGCAGGAGATACGGCGTGCCGAAAGAGACGGCGATGACCGGCTTTTGTAAATCCGCGATCAACTTGCGCGCGACTTCCGGCACCGCAATCGATCCGGAGCCCGATCGCGCGCGAACGGCCAGCGCGAAGATCACGACGTCCGCATCCTTCGCCGCGGCGGCGATCGGACCGGCGTCGAGCGTGCGCGCGTCGATGAGAAACGTCTGTGGCGGCGCCGTCAGCCGCTTGTGCATTTCGCGTTCGAAGTCGGGTAGCGGCGAAAGAACTTCCGGAAAGTCGCTGACCGTGACGATGATGACGCGCGCCTCTTTCTTCATCGGCAGCGAACCGTTCGTCTCGCGCACGAGCGTGAGCGCGCGCCGAGCGATGTTCGCGGCGAGATCGCGATGCTCTTTCGTGTCGAGGCCGCGGAAAATCTCGTCCGGCGTTCCCACCGGCGCACCGACGAAGGCCTTCGCATCGAGGATGCGCCGCACCGATTCATCGATGCGCGCTTCGCTCAGCCGCCCGTTCGCCACCGCCGCCTTCACCGCTTTGATCGCGGCATCGACGTTCGGCGACATCAGAATCTGATCCTGTCCCGCTTCGATCGCGCGGATGGCCGCCTCGCCGGCGTCGAAATGCTCAGTGATGCCGCCCATGTCCATGGCGTCGCTGACGACGAGGCCGTCGAACTTCAGCTCGCGCCGCAGCAGATCGCCGACGATCTTCTTCGACGTCGTCGCCGGCATGGTCCCGTTCTGCGGCACCTCGGAATCCTTCGTCCCGTACGGATTCTCGCCCACTCCCGGACGGCGCACGGGCACAAGCTCGCTGTCCAACGCGGGAACGGCAAGATGCCCGATCATGATCGATTTCACACCGGCGTCGATGGCAGCGCGGAACGGCAGCAGTTCGACCTGCTCCAATCGCGCGCGATCGACATTCAGAATCGGCAGCGAGCGATGCGAGTCGACGTGCGTATCGCCGTGTCCCGGAAAGTGCTTGGCTGTCGCAAGCACATGCTCCGACTGGACTCCGTGCGTAAACCCCACGACGTACTTGCTGACCTCGGCCGGATCCTCTCCGAAGCTGCGCGCGTTGATGACCGGATTGTCAGCGTCGACGTTCACATCGGCGATCGGCGCGTAGATATGGTTGATGCCGACCAGCCGCGCTTCCCGCGCCACCACCCGCCCCTCTTCTTCCGCGAGTGCAGGATCGCCCGTCGCCGCCACCGCCATCGCCCACGGCCAGTAGGTCGTGTCGAGGAATCGCATCCCCATCCCCGACTCGAGGTCCGCGCTCACCAGCAGCGGCACGCGCGCCTCGCCCTGCAATCGCGCGGTCAGTTGCGCCGTTTCGTAGACGTTCGATACGGACCAGATCACGCCGCCAATATGGTTTTCGCGAACCTGCCGTCGCAACTCTTGATACGCCCACGACGACTCCGGCATGAACACGCCATGCCCGAGGACGACGAACATCTGCCCGACTTTTTCGTCGAGGGAGAGCTCGTCAACGCGGATCGCATGATGTTGCGGGACCGACGCACACATCGAAGCCAGAAAGGCTAGCACGGCAGGAACAACCGATCGGACGCGGCGCAAGTGCGGAGAAGGATAACGGAAGACGTCACCGTTCGAACGCGTTGCGCAATTGCTCCAAGTCTCCTTCCGGAACATCGGCGACCGCGACAAACGTCAGCCCCTTGTCCTGCCACGACAGCGCGCTCATCGACGCTGGCGGCGCGCCGAGCGTCCGCGGCGCGTCCTGCGGCCGGAAGATGAAGAGCGAGATGCGGTGTGCGCCTTTTCCGACGAGGAGGTACGCGGCCTGACTGGCGTGCCAGTAGACGACGCGGCCGCCGATCAGGCGGAACGGCGTCGATGCCAGATCGGGCACCGGCACGCCGAAGGGAACGCGCCCTTCGAACCACGGCTTGACCGTGTGGCGATCGGCGGAGATCACGTCCACCGGATTGGCGCCGGCCAGCATCGTGACGTGCATGTCGGCCAGCTCGGTGACCGCCGTCTGTCCTTGCCGCCGCCACGCGAGCGCCGACAGGACGAGAACTGCCGCCAGGATTGCCGCGACCGCCATCCACCATGGCGTCGACACCTGCCGCTTCTGCAATCGCTCGCGAAGCCGCGGCGGCGCGTCGCCGATCGACATCGCTTCGCGCACGCGCCGCTTCATCAATCCGTTCGCGACGACGGCATTCGCGCATTGCACGCACCCGCTGAGATGCACCTCGTCGCCCGACACTTCCTCGATCTCCTCGGCAGTCCAGTGGCGATCCATCACGTCTCCCCGCGCAGCGCCTTGCGCACCTTCTGCCGCGCCCGGATCAAGCGCGACGTCACCGTCCCGACCGGAATCGACAACGCCTCCGCGATTTCCTTGTAGCTCATCTCTTCCACGTCCGACATCAGCAGCACCTCGCGAAACTCGAGCGGCAGATTTTCGATCGCGCGCCGCAGCGATTCGACGTCCGCGCGCTGCAGCAGATGCAGCTCAGGCGTCGATGCGTCCGCAATGGGCGACTCATCATCGAGCGAGAGCGTGGGCACCGCGCGAAGCCCCGTGCGTGACGTGAGGAACGTATTGCGAAGGATGCGGAACATCCACGCGCGCATGCTCGACCCGGCGTGAAATCCGCCGAAGCCGCGCAGCCCCTTCAGATACGCCTCCTGCACCAGATCCTCGGCTTCCGCGGTGTCGCGCGTCAGCCAGCGCGCGTAGCGATAGAGCGCATCGAGCAGCGGCAGCGCCAGCTCTTCGAACGTCGCGATGCCCGCTCGCTCCTCCATCAACACGTTCTACACCGTTTCACTCGACATTGATGACCATCTTCATGTTGCCGTGGCCCGATCCGCAGAAGTGGTCGCAGATGGCCACGAAGTGTCCGGCCGTATCGGGCGTGATCGTCACCACCGACTCGTGATCCGGTGAGAGGTCGAGATCGATCTTCAGATCCTTCTGATAAAAGCCATGACTGCGGTCGAGCGCCCATACGTGCAGCGTCACCGGTTCGCCGCGTTTCAGCGTGATCTGGTTCGGCGTAAATTCGAATCGCTTGGCGGTGATGGAAATCTCGCGCGGCGGCGCGTCCTGTGCGGCGCTGAGACTTCCTGCGAGGATCGCGAGCGCGATGATGACAAAGCGTTTCATAGAAGAACTCCTGGTTTCGAGATTTGCTGGACGCCGTCCGTTCCGCCGAATTCGCGAAGGGTCAGCTCGACGTCGTTGATCGAAAGTTGTCCGTGCGTTGCAGCCACGCGCTGCATGCCGAGGTTCTGGAACGGTTTTTCTTTGTCGAAGGGAAGCGGCTTCTTGTCGCCGGACGTGGCCGGATCGGGGAAGCCGAAGATCAGCGACCGCGATGCGTAGTGCGTCGCATGCTCCGTCTGATGGACATCGTGGCGATGGATGTGGCCGTAGAGAATGGTCACGTTCTCGAACGGTGCGAGCGCGTTGAGCACGCCGTCGCCGTCGCGCGTGAACCATTCCCAATCGGGCCGCAGATCGAAGAGCGGACGATGCGTGAAGACGGTGATCGGGGCCGTGTGCGGATAGCGCGCGAGATCGCGCGTCAGCCACGCCAACTGCTCCGCGCCCACCTCCGGCGTGCCACGCGAAACGTTGTCGAGCGCGACGAAGTGCACGCCGCGGTGATCGAACGAATAGTGGGTCTCGCCGAAGAACTGCCGGTACAACGCGCCGCCGTCGAGCGCCGCATCGTGCTCGCCGGGCACGTGCATCACCTTCTTCGCCTTCAGCCGCGCGGTGAGCGTCTGGAAGAGCTGCATCCGCTTGGCGTGCTCGCCCGCGGTCTCCGACTCGTGCGTCAGATCGCCGGTGAAGAGGATGAGGTCCGGTTGCGGATCGAGTCCGTTGACGATCTCGATGGCGCGCTCGAACGCCTTCGTCCCGGTCGGATTCGGCGGCCCCGAAAATCCGACGTGCGCGTCGCTGAGCTGGACGAGCCGGAACGGTGTGACCGCCTCGCCGTTCTGCCGCCGGAACCACCGCGTCATGGCCGACGCCGTTCCGCCGCCGGCCATCCCCGGTGCAATTGTGATGAGCGCCCCGACGCCCAGAGACACGCCGGAGACTCGCAAAAACTTACGCCTGTCGATCGGTTCCACCATCGTCAACCCCTTTCGGTTCGACGATGGAACTGGCGGGAGGCCGTTTCCATCCCGCCGTCACAGAACGTTCACTCCGCGAGTTACTTGATCACCGCCCGCACCCCGATGGTCCCCGTGGCATTCGGATCATCCTTCGAGCTCACGGCGATCGACTCGTTCAGCGCGCCCGCTTTCGCGCGGGCGCCGTCGACGGTCACAGTCAGCGCTTCTTTCGCTTTCGGCGCCAGCTTCACCTTCGTGTCGTACTCGTAATAGAGGCACTTGCACGTCGAGCGGGCCACGGAAATCGACAGCGGCATCGCCGACAGATTCGTGATCTCGAACTGCCGCACCGCGCGCGTTCCCTTGCGGATCGTCCCGTAGTCGGCGACTTCCGGCGTGATCCGGATCGAGTCCGCGGCAGCCACCGGCGCCGGCGTCACGGCCGCTGTCCCCGCGGTGTCCGCATTCGTCGTCGAAGCGGGCTGCTCGATCACCTGCGGCGTCGTCTTCTTCTTGTCCGAGCTGGCGCGCCAGATCAGCCAACCGATGATGCCGAGGACGGCCACCGCGATCAGAAGCATCAGCAGCATGCGCGAGCCGTTGTTCGACGGACGATCGACCGGACCGTCGTAGCTCGTGATGCCGTGATCGGTCACCGGCTCGGACGAGACGAGCGGTCTGTTTCCCGGCGCCGTCCCCATCCGCTGCGTCTCGGCGAACGCCGGCGTCGGAACGGCCACCGTGCCGGACGCCGTCCCCTTCCCTTCCAACTCATCGAGCTTGCGCATCGACGCATCGATCGACGCAACCAGCCGCTGATACTCCCCCGCCAGCTGCTCGGTCGGCGCATCGGGAATCATCCGCGTCAGCGCATCGCGATGCGTCCGGTAATGCTGCCGCAACACCTCGATCTCGCGCGCCCGGTCCCCCCGCTTCACATTCACGGTCCCAAAATCATCAGACATCGGTCACCTCGGACTGCCCATCTTTGCAAAAACCGGGCGGAGGGACAAATGGAGGGCCCAGCCACTGCGGATAAGGGCGCGGTCCACACCAGCCGGGCCGGCAGCACACGCCTGGCGCCGCGGAGCGGCTTCAGAGGGTAGCCAGGGGTTGAGCGAAGCGACACCCCTGGGAAAAGGAGCGGCGCACAGAATTTGTGCCGCGTCAGCGGCACTGGAAGCGATCGCTAATCTGCAATTGCGCGCAGGTTCTGGTGCCGCTGACGCGGCACGAATTCAAATCACGTCGCAAATCGAGGGGTGCTCGCAAAAAGCGCTCGCACCCCTCGCTACCTTCTGAAGCCGCTCCGCGGCGGTGAGGCAGAGGATCTCAATCGCGCAATTCCAGCCGAAGCCCTCGGGGATTCAGCGCAGCTTGATAGGTTGATCAGGATGACAGGCGCTGGTAACGCTCCCAATCCGCGGCCACGTCGATATCCCATCGCAGCGGGAGCACGGCGATGTTGCTCTGCCACTCGGCAATCTTCGAGATGGTGGTGGTGAAGACGGAGTCGGTGCCCCAGGCAACGTCCTGAAAAATCGAGGGATCGAAGGCGGCGGCGCGGCAGCCGATGAGGTAGTAGCCGCCATCCTCGGCGGGACCGACGACCCATTCGCAGGAGTCGAGGAGCGCGAGAGCGTGATCGATGAGCTCGCGCGAGAGAGAGGGATCGTCGACGCCGATGGCCACGATTTTTTGCGTGGCGTGAAAGAAGAAGCGTTCGGAAAAGGCCATCGACAGGCGGTCGCCGAGGGTATCGCCGGTTTGCATGGCGGTGGGGAGATTGCCGAAGGCATTTGCGAGCGACTCGCCGTTCGCGTTCCCGGTCGGTGCCCACAGGATTTCGATTTCGATTTCGGGGGACGGTTGTCCGATCGACGCCAGCAGATCGCGCAGCATCGTCTGGTACGCTGCGAGCGCGGCGTCGTCACCGATCGATTCAGCAAGCCGCGTCTTCACGCGACCGCGCTCCGGCAGGCGGGCGAAGACGAGCAGGCGCTGCGCGGGCGGAGCGACGGTGGGAAACACGCGCCGAGTATAGTTTCGCGCTCGATGCGGACCATCGCACTCCTGACCGATTTCGGCACGCGCGATCCGTACGTTGCGGCGGTGAAGGGCGTGATCGCGTCGCGGTGCGAGCACAGACAAGAGTGTCTGTGCCACACCATCATCGACCTCACGCATGACATCGCGCCGTTCGATGTTTGGGAGGCGGCGTTTTTTCTGCGCGACGTCGTGCGCTACTGGCCGGCGGGGACGATCTTCGTTTGCGTCGTCGATCCGGGCGTCGGGACGGCGCGGCGGATTCTCGCGGTCGAATCGGATGGGCGGATTTTTCTTGCGCCCGATAACGGGTTGCTGCATTTCGTCCGAGGGGATGCGTACGAGGTGAAGGACGAGTCACTGTTTCTGGCCGACGGTTCGACCACGTTTCACGGTCGCGATCGATTCGCGCCGGTGGCGGCGGCGATCGCGAATGGAACGCGCATCGAAGACCTCGGGCCGCACGTCGACGACCGCGTACCGCTCGACTACACGCGGGGATGCATCATTCGCATCGATCGATTCGGCAACTGCGTTACCGATCTCGTTCCGCCACCGACGCCGTTCGCGGTGATCGTCAAGGATCAGCGGATCGACGATATCCGCACGAACTACAGCGGCGACGGCGCGTTCCTCATCATCGGCTCGACTGGCGCGATCGAGATCTCCGTCGCCGGCGACAGTGCGGCTTCGCTCTTGCAACTTCGGCGCGGCGATCGCGTCACGATCGTTCCGAAATGACCGCTGACTACGTGCAATCCCGCGAAGTGAAACGTCCGCGCGGGCGGCTGCGGCGGCTCGTGCTGCCGTTGCTGATCGCACTCGTGGTCCTGATCGCGCTGCTGTTCGCCGTGGCGTGGATTCCTTTGACGCGGTCGCGCGATGCCTGGCTGCACGGCAACGATGCCGCGGCAATCGCCGGGGGCGAGCAGTGGTCGCGGCTGCATCTCTGGCCGTCGCAGTATCACCAGCTCCTCGCGGCCGCCTATCTCACCTCGGGCAACACAGCCGCGGCGCGCCCGCACTTCAGCGGCATCGGCAACATTCGTTTGTCGGTCATTCCAAAGGACGAAGTGGCGCGGCGGCTTTTCGCGCACGAGCGTTACGACGATTTCCTCGCGTACGACGCCGCCTCGCGCGATGCGCACGAAAACGCTGACGTCCCGCTCTACCGCGCCGCAGCGCTCGCCGCCACAAATCGCGTGGCCGAGGCGCAGAAAGCGTTTGCATCGATCGATCGCGCGCATGTGAACGCGTCGCGCTACGCGTCTCTGCAACGCAATCTCGCGGCACGCGCGACCGGTGATGCGCCGTATGTGTTCGACCGCGACGGCGGCACCATCGCCGCGATTCGCGCGAACGACGTCGTGACCTCAAACGACGACTTTGCGCCGCTGATCGACAGCAAAGCCGGTTCATTGACCATCGGCGCCAAACTGCCGCAGCTCGGCGCGAACGACACCATCGAGACCACGCTCGATCCGTTCGTGCAGAAAGCGGCGTTGAAGGCGCTCTCCGGATTCCGCGGCTCGCTCGTGGCCATCGATCCGCGCACGAACGAGATCCTCGCCATCGCCAGCAGCGCGGGAAAGGGTCCGATGGCCAACCTCGCGCTCGAGCATCAGTACGAGCCTGGGTCGGTCGTCAAGGTGTTGACCGGTTTGAACGCCGAGAATGGCGGCGCCGATCTGACGTCGCTCTTTCCCTACAACTGCAAAGGATTCCTCGACATCGACGGCCGCCACTTCGGCGACTGGCTCGCCGCCGGCCACGGCAACCTGAACTCGATCGACAACGCGCTGGCCGTCTCCTGCAACGTCTTCTTCGCCGACGTCGGCCTCCGCCTCGGCGCCGATCGCCTCACGCGCTTCATGACCGCCGCCGGTTTCAACGGCCAGGCGAACCTCGGCGTCTTTCAGGTGCCGCTCGGAAAAATCGTCGGGCCGGTCTTCAATCATTTCGAGACTGCATTCCTCGCCATCGGCCTCGAACACGAGTCAATGAACGCGCTGCACGTGGCGATGATCGCGTCGATGATGGCGAACCGCGGCGAGCTGACGACGCCGAAGCTGCTCGTACAACGCCGCTCGATTCTCGGCGACGTCGTCTACGCCGCGCCGAAGCAGGGAACCACGCGCCTGGCCTCTCCCGCCGCCGCTGAAACGATCGTGCACGCGATGGAAGCCGTTGCGACGGAAGCAAAAGGGACGGGCCGCCGCGCGCCGGTGGCCGGCATTTCGCTGGCCATGAAAACCGGCACCGCCGGCGAACGAAAGAGCGGGCTGGAAGCGCTGATCCTCGCCTTCGCGCCGGTGGAATCGCCGAAGATCGCCTTCGGAGTGATCGCCGAGGACGCCGGTCCCGCGGAGTTCGCGGGCGCGAAGATCGCGCACGATTTTCTGGAAGCGATGGCGCCGCGGTTGAGGTAGATGTACAGAGGCATGGCAGAATACGAAGATGCCGTCCGGCCGTGACAGACGTCGTTCCGAGCGCTTTCCGACGGCGTCGATTCCGGTGCAGCTTTCCGACATCGACGGCGAGTTGATCGACCTCAGTCTCAGCGGCGCCGCGGTCATCCACCGTTCGCCCGTCAACGCCGGCGCGCCGGCCACGCTGGTCTTTCCCAGCTACGGCGGCATTTACATCCCGTGCAAAGTCCTGCGCTCGCTCGTGCAGGTGCGACGCGCGGGCGACGAGCCGGAGTACGTGTTCCGTTCCGCGATTTCGTTCGCGGACATGGAACCGGAGCAGCGCGATCCGTTGCGCGAGTTCCTGCAGATCCAGATCGCGCGATTGAAGGAAAAGCAGGAGGCTTTTAACCACGGAGGCACAGAGGGCACAGAGGAATCTCTGTAGCTCTGTGGTTCAGCGAGTTCGCCCCATGCTTTCGAAAATCGCGTCGACCGTACGCGTGTCGCCGTGCGCGTAGGCATCATCGATGTCCTTCACATACTCATCGATCGAACGCTTGAACACGCGGTCGTTGCCGCCTTTCGCTTCCTTCGTTTTCTCATGGCCGAGGAGCGTGCGGACGTAGAGTGACTTTTCGTTCGCGGACATCGATCGCCACTGCGCGCGATCGATGTTCGTGCGATGGCAGGCGAGCAGAAGCAGAAGCGAAATTGCGATCGCCGTCGCTCTCATTCTCTTCGCCACCGTTGCGCGATCGGCATCTGGCGTCCGCTGCCGAAGGCTTTGTTCGACACGCGCAGCGTCGGCGCGGCCTGGCGGCGCTTGAATTCGTTCGTGTCGACGAGTTTCAAAATGCGTTTGACCAGATCGCGATCGAAACCTTCCGCGACGATGGCGTCGACTTCCATCCACTCCTCGATGTAAAGCTTGAGGATGCCGTCGAGCACGTCGTACGGCGGCAGCGAATCCTGATCGGTTTGATTCGGACGCAGCTCGGCCGACGGCGCCTTCGTGATCGACGACTCCGGAATCACGGCGCGATTAAGGTTCAGCCAGCGCGCCACGCGATAGACCATCGTTTTGTAAACGTCGCCGAGGAGCGCCAGGCCGCCTGCCATGTCGCCGTAGAGCGTGCAGTAGCCGACCGCCAGCTCCGACTTGTTGCCGGTGGACACGACCATCGCGCCGGTGCGATTCGACCAGGCCATCAGAATGTTGCCGCGGATGCGCGCCTGCGCGTTTTCGTTCGTCAGGTCGAAGGTCTCGTTGCCGAACAGGGTGTTGAAGGCGTCCTCGTACGGCTGATAGATCGGCGAGATCGGGACGACGTGAAATGCGATGCCGAGGTTTTCCGCGAGCACGCGCGCGTCATCGATCGAGCCCTGCGACGAAAACTGCGACGGCATGGCGATGCCGGTGACGTGCTCCGCGCCGAGCGCTTCGACGGCGATGGCGGCAGTGACGGCGGAATCGATGCCGCCGGAGAGTCCGACGACGACGTCCTTGAAACCGCACTTGCGGATGTAGTCGCGCAGTCCGAGGATCAGCGCGGCGCCGATTTCCTCATCTTCCTCGAGTGACAACACCGATTCGCACGGCGCGCCTTCAAGATGCACCAACGTGTTGTGCTCCTCGAACGCCGGGGCGCAGAAAATGGTCTGGCCTTTGGCGTCGATCACGATCGACGAGCCGTCGAAGAGCAGCTCGTCGTTGCCGCCGACCTGGTTCACATACACGAGCGGGATGTCATACCTCATAGAAATGCGCGAGAAAAGCTCGTAGCGCGAGCGCCGCTTGCCGCTGTTGAACGGCGACGCGGAAATGTTGAGGATGACCTGCGCGCCCTGCCGCGCCAGCTCGTCGATCGGATTGCGGCAGTAAATCTTCGTGCCGAGGATTTCGTCGTCGAACCAGAAGTCCTCGCAGATGGCGATGCCCGCCTTGACGCCCGCGATCTCCACGACGCCGACGCTGCGTCCCGGCTCGAAGTAGCGCAGCTCGTCGAAGACGTCGTACGTCGGAAGCAGCGATTTGTGCTGCTCGAGGATGACCTTTCCATTGCGCGCGACGATCGCCGCGTTGTGCAGCGGCTTGCCGCACCACGACGCGCTGCGCGTGATGCAGCCGAAGACCAGCGTGACGTCGCCGGTCATTGCAGCGAGTTCATCGCGCGTCCGCAACGCAGCGTCGACGAAGATCTCGCGGTCGAGCAGGTCGAGCGGCGGATATCCGGTCACGGCGAGCTCCGGCGCCAGCACCACATCCGCCCCCGCCTCCACCCCCTCGGCATACGCGCGCCGGATCATCTCCGCATTCGCCGCCAGCGCGCCGACGGTGGGATTCAACTGAGCAATATAGATCTTCATGCGCCGCAGGCGATTCTATCGTGCGCGCGCCCAGCGCTGCGCAACGGAGCGCTGGCGTCTCGCCGGCTGGACCGGCTGCGTCCTCGCTGCCGAATGGGAGGACGTCGCGAGTGTTGAATCTCGCGGCCGCCGTCGTCGGTTACCAGCAAATGTTGCGACTCTGCCGGGCTGGCGGCGAGACGCCGCCAGGCCAGCCGGCGGGGACTGTACAGGGGACGCCAGCGCTCCGTTGTGTTAGCGCGAATGCAACATCTCGTACGTCGCTCTCGCGATCTCCAGCTCTTCATTTGTCGGAATTACCCACACGCCCACACGCCCGGTACTGATGCGGCGTTCGTCGGTGCGTGGTGCGCGATTCGCAGCGTCGTCGAGGATCACGTCGAGGAAGCGGAGTCGTTCGCAAATGCGCTGGCGCATCGAGGCGGAATGCTCGCCGATGCCGGCGGTGAACGCGATCGCGTCGACGCCGTCGAGCGCGGCGCAATAGCTGGCGATGTACTTCGCGGCCCGGTAAGCGAAGACGTCGAGCGCCAGTTGCGCCTTAGGATCGGATGATGCTTCGAGCTCGCGCACGTCGCCGCTGAATCCGGAGAGACCGCGCAGACCGGATTGATGGTTGAGGAGATCGTCGAGATCGCTCTGCCCGTTGCGCAATAGATAAAGGATGACGCCGGGATCGAGGTCGCCGCCGCGCGTCCCCATCACCAAGCCCTCCATCGGCGTGAAGCCCATGCTCGTGTCGACGCTGCGGCCGCCGCGGATGGCGCAGACGCTGGCGCCGTTGCCGAGGTGCGCGACGATGAGTTTGTCGCCGGCGTTGAGCGCGTCAAGGCGTTTCGAAACGTACGAATACGAGATGCCGTGGAAACCGTAGCGGCGAATGCCGAGGTCCTGCGGGATCGCGTAAGTGGACGCGACGTCCGGCAGCGTGCGATGGAATGCGGTATCGAAGACCGCCACGATCGGGATTCCATTTCGTTCGCGCCGAACGTCTTCGATCGTTTTGACAGCCAGCGGATTGTGCAGCGGCGCGAGCGCGGAAAGTTTTCGAATCTCGTCGAGCACGGCGTCATCAACGATGGCCGGAGTTTCGAATCGCGATCCGCCGTGAACAACGCGAATGCCGACGGCGTCGACGTCCGACTCGTCCACACGTTCCTCGCCCGGCATCGCGTACGTCGCCGATTTCATCGATGAGCTGCCAGGATTGAGAACGAGGATCTTCATAACGATTTCCGGAAGCATCGCACGATCGCGGTTTCTTCGAAGCCGAGCGCGCGATGCGCCGCCGCGCTGGAAACGTTGTCGGCCTCCGTGTCGGACGCGAGCTCCGTGCAATCCTGCGACCGCGCCCACTCCTCGGCCGCGCGAATCAACGCCGCACCAACACCGGTGCCGCGTGAATTCGGATCGACATACCACCCTTCGACAAACGCCACGCGATCGGTTTCACAACCCTCGGCGTACGGTCGGATCGAAAGCTCGATGAAACCGATCGGATTCTCATCGTCGAACGCGATCAACACCTGAAGAGGCTCGCGCGCCTCACCGGCAAAGTAGGCGTCGATTGCGTGCGAATGATCGGTCGCGGGCCAAAGCGCATCGCGCATGCACAGCCAGGAGTCGCGATCGTTGCGTTCAACGCGGCGGAGGAGCATCGGCGTTCTTTATACTCTCGCCACCCATGGCGAAATCCATCTTCACACTCTGTTTGCTCGCCTTCCTGGCCACAAACGCGATCGCGGACGACACGCCCGCCTCGGTGGCGCTGCTCGTGAACGAAGCCAACGCGGAAGTCGTAGCGCCACGCATCGCAGCGGCTCTTGGTGCGAAAGACAGCGTCACGCGCGCAGCGGCTGCGCGGGTTGCGCTCGTGCGCGGATTGACGAGCGTTCTGCCGCAACTTCGCACGGCGCTGACGGCAGAACCCGATCCCGACGCAGCGCGCGAAGAAGTGCGCGCACTCATCATTCTCGGCGACGCTGCCGACGTCGATCGCGCCCGCGACGCAACGCGCAAACTGCCGCCCGCGATCGACGACGTGATCGCCGTCGCCGTGTCGCGCCGTCCCGACGCCTTCGACATCTACGCCACCAATCTTCGCGAGCACGGATACGTTCCCGACACCGCATTCTTCACGCAGGCACTCTGGCGCCGGCCTGTCGCCGGAATCGGGGCCGGCTCGCGCCTCCTCGGCATGCGCGACGCCGCCGGCTGGCGCGCGTTGTTGACGTCGATGCGCGAATCACACCTGGCCATGCAGACCGGCGTCCTCGGCGCATCGCTCAACATGCCGGTCGAAGAAATCAGGACAGCGTCCGTCTGGTATCTGGTCCGGTCCTACGTGCCCGACCCGACGCTGATCGACGAAGGCATCCGCGCTGCGCTGGCGGCGCCGAAGGAGACAGCGAGCACGCGCGAAGCCTTCGGACGCGAACTTTTAAGGCGCATGCTCGGCGCCGAACGTGTCGACGATCCGCGCTGGCTGGAATGGCTGCAGAACGCCGAAGCGGATCCGTTGATCGGAAACGACGACGCGCTGTTCCAGTACTTCACCGACAAAGAGTTCGCGGTGCGCAAGAACCACTGTGGCGTCACGACCTACGATTGCAAAATGCCGGAGTCGCGTCCGACACGAAAGATCCCCTCGTCCGTCGTGGTGCAGCCCGCCTATTTCCTTCCCGACGTGCTTCCTCGCGGCGTCGCGGACGCCGTCGTTTCCCAGTCGCGTTGTAACGGTGAATGGCTGGCGCTGGCCGGCGCGACCAGCGATCTCGCCGGACGCGTGCAGAGCGTCGACGTAAAGCGCATTCAGATGGATTCAGCGTGTGAAAAGGCAGTCACGGCGCTGATGCGGCTGTCGCTGGCGACGCCCTCATCGATCGACGCCTCGCTGAAAAGCGAAAACATCCTGTTGGTTCACGCCCGCAAACAGCCGACCTGCCTCGATGAAGCCTCATTGGCGACTTCCGCAGAATCGTCGGTTCACACGGTCGGCGGTGAAGTATCCGCACCGATCGTTAAGCACCGTGTGGAACCGCATTTCCCGGAATCGGCACGCAGGGCCATGGGTGGTGGGACCAGTGTGATGGTCATCGTCAGCAGCATCATTAGCCGCGATGGCTGCGTCCGCGCCATCAACCTTCTCCTGCAATCGCCATATCCCGAATTAAACGGCGCTGCCCTTCAGGCCATCGCACAATGGACGTTCGAACCCGGCCGTCTCCATGGCGTCCCGGTCGACGTCCGTTTCAATCTGACTGTGAATTTCCTGATCAACCGTTAAATCATCGCGATCACAGCAGCCACGCGTAGCCGATCTTGAGGAACAGTGTCCTGTCGGCGCGCCTGAGGTCTACGCGATCATCGCCGAACGAACTGTCGGAATAGCCGACATAGAAAACGGTCTGCGGATTGATCTTGTACGAGAACAGAAACTGGGTGAATAAATCCTTCGACTTGCGATCGACTGAAAAGTGATAAAGGGACGGATCGCGCGTAACGTCGCTGTATTGCACGATGGCGCGCGCCAGCGTGCGTATGTTGAAGTGATAAATCACCGTGCTCTGGGCCAGGCCCGCGGTGAAGAGGCGGCCGCCGGCAACGTCGAGCCGCTCCGCCGTGTAGTCGAACGCAACCGACAAACGACGTCCGAGGTTCAATTCACCGCCGGGCTCGACGACGAAAATGTCACCCTGCCGCTCATTGTAGAAATCGATCGTCTTTCCGCCATGAGTTGATAAATAGCCGTAGAAACTCGACGTAGGACGCGACTCAACATAAAAGTTCCAGCGCGGATCGTTGTAATAGACGCCGCGGAAGTATTCGCGGTTCGGCGAGTAGGTAGCCTGCACGAACGTTTGCCGCGTGCCGAGGTACGTTATCTGGAAATCCTGGCCGTTTTCTTTGATCTTGCCGGAACTGTCCGTCGTCCAGTCCGCGCCCGCAAAGAATTGGATCTCCGTGTACCACTGCCCCGGCTTGCCCCAGAAGTTTCGCTGGATGTAGCCGCTAGGCTGTTTGACGTTGACGCGCGTCACGAAGCCGCTGTCGCTGCGAAAGCCCGGCCCGAGGTCGGAGTAGCGCGCCGCCCATTGCCAGTTGCGCGTGGAATGGTTGTAGCGGATGTTGAAGGCATCGTCCGAAAAAGATCCGAGAGGCTGGCCGTTTTCGATCGCTACAAAATGCGGATATTCGGTCGCGCTGCGCAGGTACTGAAACGTCACCGAGTCCGCCTGCGTGAAGCGAAACAGGCCGTCGATTCCTCCGACGCCGTTCGAATAGCCGTTCGCGGAACGTCCGGTGAAGAGCACGCCGACCGATGACGTCTTGCCGACGTCGCGCCGATAGCGGGCCACGACCGCATTCACGGTCTGATCGATCGACGTCAGGCCGGAGCCGTCGTAGCTCGGGAAGATCAGATTGTTGACGCGGTCTCGCGTGATGACCGCGCCGAACGCGTTCTTCCCTTCCTTACCGGTCACCTTCATGCCGAGCTCGGGATCGGCGACGGTGCGGGTGAAGACGGCGTTGATCGGCGTGGAGAAAAAGTCGGCCCCTTCGAGAAAGAACGGACGCTTTTCGGGGAAGAAGAGCGCGAACCGCTGGTTCTCCGCGAGCTGCGCCGCGTCGGCTTCGACCTGCGAGAAGTCGGGATTCACCGCGGCGGACACGGTGACGTTCGGCGTGACGCCCCATCGCATGGAGAGGCCGGGATCGACTTTGGCGTCGCCGTTTTTCAGATCGCCGTCGGGAAAATCGGGCCGCACCGCAGTCTGGTGCGCGGTGATGGTGGGATCGAGCTCGAGGTTGCGTCCCGGCCGCAGGTCGCGGAATCCCGACAGCTTGTCGAACTGGCAGATCAGGCACGGCGCGCCGCGGTCGGTCGGCATCGTGCGCATGCGGTGCCGGTCTTCGCGCGGCCAGTCGCGCGAGGCCATGAATCCCCACGTCTGGACGCCGGCGCCGCGCGGAAATCGCAGCTGCGTGAAGGGAATGGCGATCTCGACGACGTAGCCATCCGCCGTGATCCGCCCCTCCGACGCCCAGATCGCATTCCACGACCAATCCTCGGAACCATCGACGTCGCTGTTCGTTGCGTCCATCTGCACGCCGAGCGGATTGACGCGAAACTGAAACGCGCGCCGCTGATCGTTGAACGTGTCGATCATGAAGCCGACCGTGTCGTCGCTGAAGGGGATGTCGCGATCCGTCAGATGCGCGCTGATGGCGGCGGGCTTCGCGTCATACGCGCGGAAGCCGACGTACAAATTCTGCCGATCAAACGTGAGCAGGACGTCCGTCTTCGTCGGCGCTGGAACGTTGTCTCCGGGATGCCATTCGTAGTTCAGCGGGATCGTGGACGCGGTCTTCCACGCTTCTTCGTCGAGATTGCCGTCGATCTTGATCGGACCGCTGGCCTCATGAATCTCAAACGTGGATGGCTGCCGCTGTTTCGACGCCGGCTTTTCCACCGCCGGAGTTTGCGCGGCAATCGCCGAAGCCATCGATAGAAGCCCAATTACCGCGAGTCCGATCGCCACACGCATGCCTTGCCCTCACAATCTGATTGCTAACACTACTTCGACGGCGCACAAACTGATTAGTTGGGTGAGCAGCCGGAGCGCATCATCATGCGGCGCGGCCTTCCGGCCACCAAAGGAAAACTTCGGCGAATACGATCGCCGTCAGCGCGCCCCATATACAGCGAACGTCGAGACGGTAAGCCGCGTAGACTGCGATACTGTCAACCAACGCACTGAGAACCACGCGCGACACATGCGCTGACGTCACTTTGGTAATGGCATATCCCAGCACGCCAAACACGATGAGTCTGCCGAACATCAGCCACGCCAGCGCTGCCAACCCGAAAAATACCGCATTGCGAAAACCCAATACGTGAATGACCGGCAGAGCTGCCGCCGCGAGGAATGCGGGATAAAACATCGCGGCTAGAAGCGACTGAACCCACGACGTCACGGAGTCTCTTGCGCCCACAGTCCAGGATAATCGAGCACAAACCCTTCCGGCGACACCGCAAGGCTGGCCCGGAAGCTGCCCCCTCGGGATTGATATTCGTAGCGCAACTCGCCGGAACGGAGGTACCCCTGATCGAGCGGCTGCAGATCAAAATCCGGAAACCGCAACCAGGCCGCGATGACACTCTGAGAGCCGCCGACCGGCAGCGCCAGCCGGCGAATCGGCAGAAGGTTGGTCGCCGGCGTGAACGCAAAATCGATGTCGACGCAGCCGCGAACGGCCTCGATGACCTGATCGTTGACCGTCCATTGCCCGTCCGCTCCGACCTCGATCCGAAGGTCAATCCTCTTCGGACCAACCCACCCTTTGAGATCGGCGGAGCGCGTACGCCAGCCGCTATCCAGCATCACGACATAGCTCACATGACAAACCGCTCCCGATCGAACAAGTACGGCGGCACCTTCGAGCGCCCACCCCTCGCCCCACGGCGACAGCGTGGCGGCGTCGTGCCCCGGAACGTCGAGCCTGCGCCACGCGACGTTCGTGATGTCTGTTGTTGTTTGCGAAATCATAGAGGCCGTCCGCGCGCGGGCGGATTTTACCGCTCTCGTACGGCAGCGCACGGTGACGTTGCATGCCTTCGTTCGTCGTAAGACCTGGAGGCACAGAAACGAAATGCTCAAACACATCGTTGTCGTTGCGTTGGTGTTCGCTCCCGCGGCATTCGCGCAGACCTACATCGTTCCGGACGGCGATTGCGGTGCCATTACGCTTCACGCGACCCGCGGCACCGACTTCCCGAACCTGGGCGAGACGATTGCCGCGGACCGCGTCAAAGACGCGTACGTGTTTTTGCCGAAACAGAGAGTCGCGGTGAACCCGGCGCCCTCGCTGAACTTTCAACTGAATGTCGCTCCCGCCGACGACGTGGTCATGGCGGCTGTCGACCTTGCGCCGGTCATCGTCGGCAATGAGACGCGGACCGAGCATGCGAAGGCGCTGGTCTTCTGCGGCGCCACTCCGATGGCTGACTGGCAGCGTTCAGCGGGCCTTGGCCTCGAAATTTACCCGCAGAGTTGGAACGGCGCTCGTCCACGCCTGAAGCAGGGCGACTCCATGTGGTTCATCGCCGTGGACAAGGCCACGGGCAAACTGCTTCGCGACGTTCCGATGGAACTGTACCGCGCCGGCGCCGGCCGTATCGCCGTCGGCGTTCCCAATCGCACCGGAGGCATGGACTTTCCGTACCCGGAGCCGGGCCGCTACATGGTGACCACGACGTATCGCCGTCCCGACCCGCAACAGCCGGCGCAGTGGCTCGTCGACACGAGCACGTTGACGTTCGACATCAAATGAATCGGGGCCAGCCTACGGACGCGCGATGAGTACCGCGTTCGTTCCGCCGAAGGCGAATGAATTCGACATCACGCAACGAAGGTCCTGCTCCGTCCGGCCGCGGCCGGGAACGTAATCGAGATCGCAGTCGGGGTCGGGGAGGTCGAGATTCGCGGTCGGCGGCACGGCGTTGCGATTCATCGCCAGCAGCGAGATGACGAACTCGAGCGCGCCGGCGCCGCCGAGGAGGTGACCGTGCATCGACTTCGTGGAGGTGACCGGGATGTCGTAGGCGCGGTCGCCGAACACCTTTTTGATCGCGCGCGTTTCGGTGACGTCGTTCAACACAGTCGCGGTGCCGTGCGCGTTGATGTAGCCGACGTCGTCCGCCGCGATCTTCGCGTCGTCCAGCGCCAGCGTCATGGCCATCGCCTGCCCTTCGACGGACGGCTTCGTGATGTGCTGGTGATCGTTGCTCGATCCGTAGCCGATCAATTCGCCGTAGATCCGCGCGCCGCGGCGCATCGCTGACTCGCGCTCTTCGAGAATGACCATGGCCGCGCCTTCGCCGAGGACGAGACCGGTGCGATTTTTCGAGAACGGCCGGCAGGCGGTGGAGAAGTTCGCGCCGTCGGGCATGGCCAGCACGTGCATCGCCTGCCACGATTTGTAAAAGCCGAACGTCAGCGGCGCCTCGGCACCGCCGGCGATCATCACGTCCGCGTAGCCGTGACGGATCTGCCGGAACGCCTCGCCGATCGAAACCGACGACGATGAGCACGCGCAGGAGTACGTGAGATCGGGTCCGGCCAGCCCGTGCTGGATGGCGATGTGTCCCGCGGGCGCGTTGTTCATCACCTTCAACACCGTCAGCGGCTTCACGCGATCGGGATCACGCAGCAGCAACTGCGCGAAGGTCTCTTCGAGCGCGTTCGCGGTCCCCATGCCCGTGCCGAACGAAACGCCGGCACGGGCGCGGTTCGCGTCGGTGAATTCGATGCCGGCATCTTTCACCGCCGTCGACGCGGCGGCGATCGAAAACTGCGTAACGCGATCGTACTGGTCGGGGCGCTGAACGTACGGCGCAGGATCAAACTCCGCGGCGCCGCCCGCGTTCGAATTCGTCCCTTTCGGTCCCTCGGTGACGACTTCGCGCACGCCCGAACGCCCTTCCATCAGCGCGGAGAAGAGCGCGTCCGGATCGTTGCCGAGCGGCGAGATCACGCCCATTCCTGTCACCACGACGCGCCTCATGTCTGCTGAGCAACGTCGCGAAACCGGGCCGCTCTTCCAGTTACCGCGGGATGAAAACGCGGTAGATCAGCGCGGTTCCGAAACCCCAAGCGGCGTTGACGATCGGTCCGATCATCATGGCGCGGGGCTTCCATCCGGCGCCGATCGGCTGATGCTTGATCGGCGCGACGACGAACCACGCCACCAGCGTGGGAAGGATTGCGCCGATGACGATCGCTGCAATCCAGAACGATGCACCGCGGCGGCGTTCGATCATCGGCATCATGATCACGCCCCACACGCCGCCCCAGAACGCCAGCGAGATCACCGCAGGAATGCCGAACGGCGGCACGGGCTGCATCGGCCAGGCGGCGCGCGGCGCGAACCCGAACGTGTGCAGCAGCGCGAGCACGCATTGGTGAAACACGAGCGTGGCCACGAAGCCGGCGACGAATGCGATCACACCACGTTTGATCATCACAGCACCCTTCGAAAATAGTCGATCGTCTTCGTCAGCCCTTCTTCGAGCGGCACGACCGGCTCCCAGTTCAGGAGCGTGCGCGCCTTGGTGATGTCGGGCCGGCGAATCTTGGGATCATCCTCGGGGAGCGGGCGAAACTCGATCGGCGCCTTGCTGCCGGTCAGGCGTTTGATCTCCTCGGCGAACTGCAGCACCGTCATCTCGTTCGGATTGCCGATGTTGGTCGGGTTCACTTCGTCCGACATCAGCAGGCGATAGATGCCTTCGATCAGGTCGGTGACGAAGCAGAACGAGCGCGTCTGCGAGCCGTCGCCGAACACCGTCATCGGCTCGTTGCGCAGCGCCTGCGAGATGAACGCCGGCACGACGCGGCCGTCTTTGATGCGCATGCGCGGACCGTAGGTGTTGAAGATGCGCACGATGCGCGTTTCGACGCCGTGAAAGCGGTGGTACGCCATCGTCATCGCCTCGGCAAATCGTTTCGCTTCGTCGTACACGCCGCGCGGACCGACCGGATTCACGTTGCCCCAGTAGTCCTCTTTCTGCGGATGCACGAGCGGATCGCCATACACCTCGGACGTCGACGCGATGAGATAGCGCGCGCCTTTGTCCTTGGCTACGCCGAGCGTTTTGTGCGTCCCGAGCGAGCCGACTTTCAGCGTCTGGATCGGCTTCTCGAGGTAATCGATCGGACTGGCCGGCGACGCGAAATGAAGGACGTAGTCGAGATCACCGTCGATGTGGATGTAGTTCGTGACGTCGTACTTCACGAACGAAAATCCCTCGCGGCCGATGAGATGCTGGACGTTGGCGGGATTGCCGGTGATGAAGTTGTCGATGGCGATGACTTCGTGGCCGCGCTCGAGGAACAGCTCGCAAAGGTGCGAGCCGAGGAATCCGGCGCCGCCGGTGATGAGGGCACGCCCCATCAGGCCGTGACCGCCTTGCGCACGTCTTCGGCGCGGCCGACCGACGAGTAGTAGAAGCCGAGCGCCTTCATGCGCTGCGGATCGTAGACGTTGCGGAGGTCGATGAGATTGGGAACTTTCATGGCCTTCTTGATGCGCTCGAAGTTGAGCGCGCGGAACGCGTTCCACTCCGTTGCCAGCACGATCGCATCCGCCCCCTCGGCGGTTCCATACGCGTCTTCGCAATAGTCGACGTTCTCGTAAATGGCGCGGCTGTTCTCCATCGACTGCGGGTCGTACGCCTGAATGCGCGCGCCGAGGGCCTGCAACCCCTTGACGACCGGGATAGCGGGTGAGTCGCGCATGTCGTCGGTGTCCGGTTTGAAGGCGAGGCCGAGGATGCCGATGGTCTTTCCCTTCACGTCGCCGCCGAGCGCCTCGATGATCTTGGTGACCATGCGCGATTTGATGTCGTCATTGACGCGCAGCACCGCTTCCATGATTTGAAATGGATAGCCGTGCGCGCGGGCGATCGTGGCCATGGCCGAGCTGTCTTTCGGAAAACACGATCCGCCGAAGCCGGGACCGGCTTGGAGGAACTTCGGCCCGATGCGAGTATCCAGCCCCATGCCGAGTGCAACATCCTGCACATTGCCGCCGACGCGCTCGCAGATCTGCGCGACCTCGTTGATGAACGAGATCTTCGTGGCCAGGAAGCCGTTCGCGGCGTACTTGATCAACTCGGCCGACTCGACGTTCGTCACGACGAACGGGATTTCGAGCGAGTGCAGCGGCGCGTAAATCTCACGCATCAGCGCGACCGATTCCTCGTCCGAGGCGCCGATGACGACCCGGTCGGGCTTGAGGAAGTCTTCGATCGCCGAACCTTCGCGCAGAAACTCGGGATTCGAAACGACGGAGCCCTTCTGGCCGTTGCCGGATTCTTCGAGGATCTGCTCGATCATCCGCCCCGTTCCGATCGGAACCGTCGACTTCGTGATGACGAGCTTCGGCCCGTTCATGTGCGAAGCGATCGTGCGCGCGACGTTTTCGACGTAGGTGAGATTCGCGGAACCGTCCGGCTTCGGAGGCGTGCCGACGGCGATGAAAATGGCGCGGCTGCGGCTGATGGCGTCGCCGAGGTCCGTGGTGAAGCGCAGCCGTCCCTCGTCGACGTTGCGGCTGACGATCTTGTCGAGACCCGGCTCGTAGATCGGAATCTGACCGTTGTTCAGAGCGTCGATTTTTTTCGGATCGATGTCACAACAGATGACGTCGTTGCCGAAGTCGGCCAGACCGGCCCCGGTAACGAGCCCGACATAGCCCGTGCCGATAACTGCGATATCCACCTGGAAAACCTCCGGGGCAAGTAGTGCGCGAACGCGCGGCGCGAGATCGTATCACCCGGTCATTACATGGGTGGTGAGGTTGACGTTGTCGTTGTGCTTGTCGTGGTCGTTGTGAGATTCGCCACCGGCGGCACATCGGGCGCTGGCGGTGCCTCGGACTTCGTCATCGGCTTCGTCGTTGGCGGCGGCGGCGTGGCGGGCGCGGGCTTGGACGACTCGGTGTCGTAACGCTTCTGGATTCCGCTCTGCTGGCGGTTGCGGATCAGCCAGCGGAGGAGTTTCGATTCGTTGATACCGATGAGGATGTCGTTGACGGATTCGTAGACCGAGGGGTCGTTGACGAGTTTGCCGGCAGTGCCTTCGCCGCGATTCAGTTTCGCGACGGTGTCGTTGAGCTGATGGAGCAGGCCGGTGAATTCGTTGAGGGCCTGATCGCCGTATTGCTTGTCGTTCATCAGACGCGGCACGAGGCCTTGTCCGCTTTGATACGACGCACTGATCGCGGCCAGGTTCGCGGACGTCGTCTTCAGATTGTCGACGAGATCGAAGACCTTCTTTTTCCCCTCGGGATCGGACAGCAGCGCCGGGATCATGCCCTGTCCGCTCTTGAGGCTTCCCTCGACATTCGCGACGAGCGTCTGCAGCGAGCGGGCGCTCTCCTGGATGGAGCCGGTGAGCGAGGTGGCGTAAGCGTCGTCGTACACGAGGCGCCCAACCAGACCCTTGCCGCTTTCGACGTGGCCGAGGATGGCGTTGGTCTTGTTGAGCGTGGTCAGGAACGTGTCGGTGATGCGCTGCTTCGTCTCCGGCGTGGATGTCAGCTCGCCGATGAGACCTTCGCCGCGGTCGACGCGGCCGAGGATGTTCTTGAGCGAATACGAAATCTGTACGAAGTTGTCGACGAGATCCTCACCCGAGGAGATGAGCTGATCGACGTTGGTCTGGCGCGCTGCCGGAATCATGGCGCCGGGCTCGGTGGCATCGAACTTCGGGCTGCCGGGCGAGATGTCGATGTAGCTGTCGCCGGCGAGCAGGCCGAGCTTCTTCAGGCGCGCGCGCGAGTCGGTGCGGATGCGATCGGCGTATTTGCGGTCGACCATCAGCACGATGTCGACGTCGCGCATTTTCGGATCGCGCGGAAGGGTGATGTCTTTGATGACGCCGACCGTGACGCCCGAAATCTTGACCGGGTTCCCCTCGGCCAGGCCGGTGACGTTGTCGAGGCGCACTTTGTATTCGTTCTTGCGCGAGAAAATCTTCTGCTCCGAGCCGATGAAGAAGACGAAGATCATCAGCACGAGCAGCGAGGCCGCAACGAGAAGCCCGACGCGGATCGTTTTTTCTTTGGGTTTAGGTGCCATCGTTTTGTACCGAACCGTTTTCCTTCGTTGCCAGATTTCAATGAGGCGGCTGAACGCTAATGAGGCGGCTGCGCCGCGGTGACGGCTGAGGCTTTCAGGAACTCGCGCAGGACCGGATGCTCCGAGGTGCGCGCTTCTTCCATCGTCCCCACCCACTCGAATACGCCTTTGTTGAGAAAGGCGATGCGGTCGCCGACGGAAAACGCCGATTGGATGTCGTGCGTGACGACGACCGAGGTAACGTTGAGTTTCGACTGCAGATCGATGATCAGCTCGTTGATTTTCTGCGACGTGATCGGATCGAGCCCCGTGGTCGGCTCGTCGTAGAGAATCATCTTCGGATCGAGCACGATCGACCGCGCCAGTCCGACGCGCTTGCGCATGCCGCCGGAGAGATCGACCGGCATGAGGTGCTCGGTGTTCGGCAGGTTCACGAGCCCGAGCTTTTCTTTGACCGCACGCGCGATCTCTTCCTCCGACATCTCCGTATGCTCGCGCAGCGGAAAGGCGACGTTCTCGAAGACGTTCATGGAGTCGAAGAGCGCGCCGCTCTGGAACAGCATCCCGAACTTTTTCCGCACGCGATACAGCTCTTCCTCGGGATGATCGGTGATGTCTTCGTCCTCGACGATGACGCGGCCGCTGTCGGGCGCTTCGAGTCCGAGCATGTGCCGCAGCGTGACCGATTTGCCGCTGCCCGATCCGCCGAGGATGACCAGCACTTCGCCGCGATACACCTTGAGGTCGGCGCCGCGAAGCACCTGCTTGTTTCCGTACGCTTTGTTGACGTCGCGGAACTCGACGAAAAGATCGCGCGGATGCAACCTGCGATCAGGCGTCGGACGCGGCGCGGCGCGGCGGTCGGGTGCGATGGTCGTTTCAGTCATCAGAAGATGAAGAGGAAGACTTTCGTCAGGAAGAAATCGAGGATCAATACGGTGATCGACGCGGTGACGACGGTGGCGGTGGTGGAGCGGCCGACGCCGTCCGCGCCGCCGCTGGTGCTGAGGCCGTTGTAGCAGGCGATCAGCCCGATCGTGAATCCAAAAAAGAAGGTCTTGCCGACGCCCGAGGCGAGATCGTTGTACTTGACGGTCTCGATGACGCTGCGGATGTAGAAGTTGGAGCTGAGATGAAGGCTGCCGACGGCGATGATCAGCCCGCCGAAGATGCCGATGAAACAGGCCAGCAAGGTCAGGAGCGGCATCATGATCGTGGTTGCCAGCACGCGCGGCACGACGAGCTTGCGAACGGGGTTTGTGGCCAGCGCGCGGAGCGCGTCGATCTGCTCGGTGACTTTCATCGTGCCGAGCTCCGCCGCGATGCCGGCGCCCACGCGCCCACCGACCATGAGCGCCATCAGCACCGGCGCGAGCTCACGGATCAGCGAGAGCGATACGACCTTGCCGATCAGCAGCGCCCCGCCGAACTCAGCGAGCGAATACGCGGTCTGCAGCGCGAGCACCATGCCGATGAAGAGCGAGGTGATGGCGACGATGGAGATCGACCGGACGCCGATCTGATCGAACTGCGCGATGACCACCGCGCGATCGACCGGTCCTCGGATGAATTGCTGGATGGTCTGCGTGGCCAGGTCCGCGACGCCGCCGAGGTAGTAAAGCGCCTCTTCCCCATGCCGCTTGACGCGGTCAACGAGCACGTTCCCGCGCTCGATCAACGTCGGCGAGGCAGGCTTCGGGGCGGTGTTGGTTTCGAGGATGGAGGTCAATTCTGTATGGCTCCCGGCGAACATGACGAAAACGTCACGAAACGCCGGTTTAATTGCCGCTCGTCGAGGTAACCCAAAGTATAACTTCGAGTCGTGATATTAAACCTAAATGGCCATTTGGTTTAATATACTGCCCGAAAGGGTACGCAGAGTTTCATGAATCGCGAACAATTCAGCACACGCGATACGGGGCGGCTGGTCAAAACGCTGGACGGCCATACGGCATTCGTCCCGGCGCCGCTGCCGCCGAAGATCGAGCTTTCCTTCGAGCTCATGAGCCGTCTTTCCGAAGCGGACCATGCGCTTGGCACACTGGGCGGCATCGGCAGGGTTCTGCCGAACCCGCATGTGCTGACGCAGCCCTTCCTCAACCGCGAGGCCGTTCTGTCGAGCCGCATAGAGGGCACCGAGGCGTCCGCGACCGACCTTGCGCTGTTCCAGGCGGCCGGCGCGCCGGAGTCCAATGAGTCGGACGTGCGCGAAGTTTCCAACTACGTCATCGCGCTTCAATACGGACTGAAGCGGCTCGACGAGTTGCCGCTCAGCCTTCGTTTCATCCGCGAAGTGCACGAAAAGTTGATGACGGGCGTGCGAGGAGGCGATCGGAATCCGGGCGAGTTCCGGCACGTGCAGAACTGGATCGGTCCGGCTGGATCGCGGATCGACAACGCGACGTACGTTCCTCCGCCCGTTCAGGAGATGCATACCGCGCTCGATCAATTCGAACGCTATCTTCACGATCGTTCGCCGATGCCGGTGCTGCTTCGCGCCGCGCTGGTTCACTACCACTTCGAAGCGATCCATCCGTTTCTCGATGGCAATGGGCGCGTGGGACGCCTGCTGATCGCATTCTTGTTGCACGCCGAAAAGATCCTCGATCAGCCGCTGCTGTATCTCAGCGCATTCTTCGAGCGGCACCGGCGCGAGTACTACCGCCGTCTCGTCGAGGTCACGATGAAAGGCGCATGGCTCGAATGGATCGACTTCTTCCTGCGCGGCGTCACGGAGCAAGCGAACGATGCGGTACGCCGCACGCGGGAGTTGCTCGATCTGTCGGACAGCTATCGGCGGAAGATCGCGCCCGCGAGGAACGCCGGCGTGCTGGCGTCGCTCATCGACGACCTGTTCGCATCGCCGGCAACGACGATCTCGTCGGTCGCGTCAAAACTCGGGATGTCGTATCCGGCCGCGAAGAAGAACGTGCAGAAGCTCGTGGCGTTGCGCATTCTGAAACCGCGTCGCAGCGGTCGCGGATCGGTCTATGTAGCGGAGGATGTGTTGAAGATCGTCGAAGCGCCGTAACTACTGCCCGCCGAAAATACTGCGCAGCAACTTCCGCAGTCCGCGTTCCTCTTTCTTCTTCTGTTGCTGCTGCGGCTGCGCCGGCTGTGCTCCGGACGGATTCGGGATCACGCCTTCGGCTTGCGACTCCGCCGGTTCGGTGTTGTCGCGCCAGAAGGGGCTTGGCTCGCCGCTGCCGGCGTGGAGCGGGCATACCGACGTGGGCTCGGTGCCGGCGACGAAAATCTCGTCCTTCGTTTGCGGGCAGTACGGCGTGGCCAGCATCCCCGACTGCGGATCGATCTGGCGGTCGATGACATCCTCGGGGCGTTTCCAATCGACGTCCGGAATGAGGCCGCTGACGCGAATCATATTGTTCGCCCAGATCGGCACGCAGGCATCGCCGCCGGCGAGGCGGATGCTGTGACTGTCGTCGAAGCCGAGCCAGACCAGCGAAAGTATGCGCGGCGAATAGCCGATGAACCACGCGTCGTGATAGCTGCTCGTCGTTCCCGTTTTTCCGGCGAAGGGACGCTCGAAACCGAGCTGGCGCGCCTTGGACGCGGTGCCGAATTCGAAGACGCCTTTGAGGACGTCGTTCATCACGTAGCAGACGCTGGCCGGCGCAACGCGCTTCATCTTCACTTCGCGCGACTCCAGCAATTTCCCTTCGGCAGTCGACACAGCCAGGATTGAGATCGGTTCGGCTTTCACGCCGAGGTTGGCGAAGGCGGAGTAGGCGTAAGCGATTTCGAGAGGAGTGACTTCGAACGAGCCGAGCGACACTGACGGATACGGCTCGAGATGACTCTCGATTCCGATCGTGGACGCGGTTTTGATCACGTTCGGAATGCCGGCGTTCATCGCCGCACGCACGGCGGGGATGTTGTACGAATGCGCCAGCGCCTCGCGCACCGTGACCTGCCCGTGATAGCGGAGGTCGTAGTTCTGCGGACTCCAGACCGCGTTGCCGGTGCGGATGCTGATCGGCGAATCATCGAGCACCGTCGCGGCCGTGAAGGCCTGCTGGCCGCGCGCCGGATCCATCGCCGTCGCGTAGACGAATGGTTTGAAGAGCGATCCCGGCTGGCGCCGCGCCTGGATGGCGCGATTGAACTGCGTCTTCGAATAGCTACGTCCGCCGACGAGCGCCTTGACGTATCCCGTCCCAGGCTGGATGGTGAGGATCACGCCCTCGAGCGGCGTCGGCGATTTGCGCAGATACGGGTAGCGTTTGTTCAGCGCGTCGATGCCGCTGTCGAGCGACTGCTCCGCCGACCGCTGCATGATCGTGTCGAGCGTCGTGAACACGCGCAGTCCCTCGGTGCGCAACTGCGTCTCGGGATACGTCTCCTTCAATTGCTTGAGCACGAGGTCGACGAAGAACGGCGCGCTGCGCGACGTCTTCGGAAAGCGCGACGTCGTCAGCGGTGAGGCCACCGCCTGGTCGTACTCCGTGGGTGTGATGTAGCCCTGCTCCTTCATCAATTGCAGCACCGTATCGCGCCGCACTTTTGCGCGATCGGGATGCGACAGTGGCGACAGCACGTTCGGCGAGCGGATGATGCCGGCCAGCGTGGCCGCCTCGGGGAGCGTTAAGTACGTCACGTGTTTACCGAAGTAGACCTGCGAAGCTTGTTCGACTCCTGCGATCTGCACCGAGCCGTTCTGTCCAAGGTAGATTTCGTTGAGATAGGCCTCGAGGATCTGCTGCTTGGAGAAGCGCGCCTCGAGCAGCACCGCCATCAGCGCTTCATGAAGCTTGCGAGGAAGCGTGCGCTCCGGATTCAGAAAAAAGTTCTTGATCAGCTGTTGCGTCAGCGTCGAACCGCCGTGCGTCATGTTCTTGTTGCGAACGTCCGTGACGAACGCAGCGAGCGTGCCGCGAATCGAGATCCCTTGATGGTGGTAAAAGTTCTTGTCCTCGGTGGAGATGATCGCCTCGCTGACGACTTTCGGCACCGAGCTGAGAGCGACCGGCAGCCGGTCTTCCATCTCGTTGTTGTAGATCGACGTGATCAGCTCCGGCTCGATGCGGATTCCGCGCAGCGCCACGCCGTCGTCGAGGCGCTTGATGCCGCGAATCGTCCCGCCGTCCATCTCGATCGCTACCGGCAGCGCGCGGAACTCGATGTCGGGATACTCGAAGTTCTGCAGGTAAACCTCGAGCGTGTTTCCGGCGTAGCGATACTCGCCGGGATTCGTGACGCGCGCAGCAACCTCGTGATAGCCGACATGATTCAGCTTCGGCTCGAGCAGTGCCCGCGGAATGGTCATGCCCGGAACGAGCGGCGTGGCATCCGAATAGATCCGGCTCGGCAGATCCCACCGCCGGCTCGATTCAAATTTTTTGGTGATGACGACGTAGGTGTAGCCGACGTACGCCAGAAACACGACGAAGCAGACCATGACGAGAAACGCAATCCCCGCCGAGTGCCGCCAGAAGAAATCCTTGATCCGGGAACGAGTAGCCATCGAAAAGTGAGGGTACCAACAAAATAAGGCAGCGGTGTGGCACTCAACGCGCGATGGTGAGCTTCACCTCGCCGCTCGAAAGCGTCACGTCGAGTGTCTTCGACGGATAGCCCTGCGCGCGGACGTTGATCGTGTAGGGGCCGGGAGTCACCCAGACTTTCGACACTCCGACGCCGGCCGGCATCACTGGAATGGAGGCCATTCCTACATAGACGGCGATGTCGCATGGAACCGGTTCGCCGGTGGCGGCGTCGACGACGTGGATGACCGTGACCGGCACCTGTTTCATCCGCACTTCGACATCGGGAATGGTGCCGTTGGAGACGGCGACGCGCATCGACGACGTGGCGTATCCCTGGCGCGTGGCTTTCAACGAGTGGATACCATCGGCCAGACCATCGACTGAGAATCGGCCTTCCGAATCGCTGTCCCGCGGAAGGCCGGGCGCGTCCGAAACCATCACGTGCACGTTTGCCAGCGGCGCGCTGCTGACCGAGTCGACGGCCCGGCCACGCAGCAGAGCACCTCCCATCTCCACATCGAACTTACCGCTCGCGGTTGCCGTGTATTTCGTTTGGAAGCCGAAGCTGGGACCGACGACCTTCACGACGTAGTCGCCTGCCGTCAATCCTGTTACCTGGTAACTGCCGTCGATCGCGAGCCGTGCTCCCCTTGACCCGCGGTCACCGGATTGCGGCGACGGGTCGAAGAAGATGTCGCCATTCGACGGCGGGGCCACGCCATTCTTGCTGACCCGGCCACTTACCGTGATCCCCTCGGCAAAGTTCATCTCGACGATCGGGGCGACGCCGTTTTGAACGATGACGAACTTCGAGGGCGCGTGGCGTGAAAGCAGCGACGCCTCGATGCGAACTCGTCCCTCTGGCATTCCGCGAATGGCGAAGTTCCCTTGCGCGTCAACAGTCGCGCTCGTAAACGCGTGGCCGCCACCGTCTCCGACGATGGTTACCTGTGAGAACTGCTCCGGCGAGAGACCCGTAACGCGCCCGTTGATCGTGGCCCCGGTATCAAGGGTAAGCGTGAGCGGCTGTGTTTGCAGCAGATCGAGCTTCGCCTCTGCAGGCAGATAGCCACCCTTTCTCACGCTCACTTTGTACTGGCCGTCCGGAATCCCGCGCAAAACGAAGACGCCCTCGCTATCCGTTCTCGTGTTCCCATCGCCGGCGTTCACGGACACATCGGGAATCCCGCGACCGGAACGGTCGACAACGCGGCCGCGCAACTCGTGGCCCGCACCCAGAGTCACGTCGAGATGCGACTCGCCTTCCTTGACCGCGAGCGTCTTGCTGACAGTGGCGAATCCCGATTTTGCAAATTGGATGAAGTGATCGCCGTCAGCGATGCCTTCCATGGCGTAGAGGCCGTCCCGATCGGTGAGCGTCCAGAGGCCGGAGGGGTTGAGCAGGCTGCGGTCGACCTCCACCCTCACACCGGAGATCGGCTCGCCGGCCGAGGTGACGCGGCCGGTCAGGCGCGACGCACGATCGAGCTGGATATCAATACCGCTGATGGTTTTTCCATCTTCGGCGACGACGCCGTTGCGCGAGCCTTCCGAATAGCCTGCCGCTCGAACCCGGATTTCCAGAGAACCGGGCGAGACGTTGTCGATCGTAAACCGCCCATCATCGGTATGAATGGGTGGTCCGACGGAATCGCGGACGCCATTGCCCGAAGGCAGAAGGATCGTGAAATCGTTGACTGGTCTCTGCGTCGCACGATCGGTCACGCGTCCCTGGAGACGAACACCCAAAGGCATCGTGATCGTCACGTCGCTTGCTGGCGCGTTGACCGTCACCGCCGCCGAAGGGAGTTGGCGATCGCCGGAGAATGCCTGCAGCGTCGCCGATCCTGCATCAACGCCGGTGAGCCTGAACGTACCATCCGTGGCGGAGACGACCGACCGTGGCGAAGATTTCGCCAGAGACTCGACGATCGCGCCGGCCGCCGGCGTGCCGTCGGGGTGAATCACACGGCCTCGGATCTCGATGCCGCGCTCCACCTTTACGACGACCACGCCGGAAGTCGACGTCACCGTCGGAAGCGACACGTTCTTCGGCGCGATGTCTTTTCCACGAACCCACACCTCGTGGGCGCCTTCGATCGTGTGGAACGTAACCATCCCGTTCGATTCGGCGTGATTACAATCCGGCCGGGTTTCGGAATGGCAGTGAACGAGGGAGATCACGCCGTTATCCACACGCTGCGCATTGACCTCGGCGTTCATTACCGGCCGCTGGTACTGATCGATGACCTGAACGTGCAACAAAAATCCGCTATTGACGGAGAGAACGACCTCCTCACGCGCATCGCCCGGCTGCCAGACCTGAAGCTTCGACATACCGCTGAGGAGTCCGGGCTTTGACGCATTAATCACGCGCGGTAATTTCGACGGCGCGAAACGGAGCGTAAACTCGCCCGATCCGTTCGTGATCGCCGCCCGTTCGCGACGGTCTCCCGAAAAAACGAGTGCACCTGGCGCGGGATGATGTTGGTCGTTCAGGACGCGCCCTCGCACGCGCGCGAACGGCTGCGCCACGAAGTCGCGCACTTGCGCGTCCGGAAGCGCTTCCGCCGGTTCGATCGCGTACGCCGGATGCAGTCCGGTCACCCGATAGTTCTGATTGAGAAGCGGCGCGAATCGGAAACCTCCCCTGGCGTCGCTCACGGTCGTCGTCCAGGTTCCATCCTCCCCGAGCGCCGTCATTCGCGCACCGGCGACAGCAGCGCCGCGCGTGGAGTCGTGAATCGTCCCCTTGAGAGCCGCGCCGGGCCCTAGTCGGATTTCGACAGAATCTTTCGCGCTTCGATGCGACTCACCGATCTCGTTCCCACGCTGAGCGGTGATCGACTGCCAGTCGTCCGGTGCGTGGGCAATCGCGAACGTGCCATCGTCTGCGGACTCGGCGAGCGGCCAGCCATCGATGGAGATGCTTGCGTGAGCGACCGGTCCGGCAGCATCGACGACGCGGCCACGCAACGCCTCACCGCGCGACAGCTTGATTTCAGTGAATTTTGATCCGTCATTGAGGACTGCGGCGTAAGACGCGATCGCGTAGTCCGGATGAACGACGGAGAAAGCCCCGCGAAATGTAGCGACCTCGCCCTCGCGATCCGAGCGCCAGACGGTGGTGCCGACGACGACCATCACGCCTGCCACTGGCTTGCGCGCGCTGGTGATATGAAAATTCTGCGCGCGTTGGAGGCTGAGAGTGATCACGCCGAGGTCATCGCCGTCGATCGTGGCGATCGTGCGCCGAAAGTCCTTGGTTTCGAAGGTGAGGTCGACTGCGGATTGTCCCTTCACATCGATCGAGAACGAGCCATCCTGAGCCGACTGCGCTGATGCCACGACAGAGCGCTCAACCTTCCCGGCAATCAGACGCGCCCGCATTTCCGCGGAGCTCTCCGCGGCATACGCGCGAATCGCCGCGCCGGCGATCGGATGCACTTCGTCATCGACGATCCTCCCGGTGATGGCCGCGTTCGCGGTTGCGGCGAGAGTCAGCGCGAAGATGGCGGCGAGCTTCCGGCTGTCGAAGATCCCCATCGTCTACCTCGGCCACACCCAATCGCGGATCTCCGGCATGTCGTCGCCGAATTCGCAGACGTATTGGCGGTGCTCGACGAGCTTGTCGCGCATGTCCTGTTTCACGTGCGCGTAGCGGGTGGCCAGGCCTGGAACGCGGTCGATGACGTCGATGACGAGGTGGAAGCGGTCGAGATCGTTGAGCACGGTCATGTCGAACGGCGTGGTGGTCGTTCCTTCCTCTTTGTAGCCGCGCACGTGCAGGTTGTTGTGATTCGTGCGGCGGTAGGTGAGGCGATGGATCAGCCACGGGTAGCCGTGGAAGGCGAAGATGACCGGCTTGTCGGCGGTGAAGAGCGAATCGAAATCGCGATCCGGAAGTCCGTGCGGATGCTCGGACGGCGGCTGCAACGTCATCAGATCGACGACGTTGATGACGCGGATCTTCAGCTCGGAGCAACGCTCGCGCAGGATGGAGACGGCGGCCAGCGTTTCCAGCGTCGGCACGTCGCCGGCGCAGGCCATCACCACGTCCGGCTCGCAATCGTCGTCGTTGCTGGCCCAGTCCCACATGCCGATTCCGGCGGTGCAATGCTTCGTGGCGGCGTCGACGTCGAGATACTGCAGCGCGGGCTGCTTGCCGGCCACGATCACGTTCACGTAGTTGCGGCTGCGCAGGCAGTGATCGACGACGGAGAGCAGCGTGTTCGCGTCGGGAGGCAGATAGACGCGCACCACCTCCGCCTTTTTGTTCATGACGTGATCGATGAAGCCGGGATCCTGGTGGCTGAAACCGTTGTGGTCCTGCCGCCAGACGTGCGAGGTGAGCAGGTAATTGAGCGACGCGATGGGACGACGCCACGGAATGTGCCGCGTCGTCTTCAGCCACTTCGCGTGCTGGTTGAACATCGAATCGACGATGTGGATGAAGGCCTCGTAGCAGGAGAAGAAGCCGTGCCGGCCGGTGAGCAGATAGCCTTCCAGCCACCCCTGGCATAAATGCTCGCTGAGCACTTCCATCACGCGACCTTCGTGGGCGATGCTCTCGTCGGTCGGCAGGATCGTGCCGGTGAAGACGCGGTCGGTGGCTTCGAAGATGGCGGTGAGGCGATTGGACGCGGTTTCGTCGGGACCGACGATACGGAAGTTCTCCGGGTTCTCTTTGATGATGTCTCGCAGGAAGGCGCCGGCGACGCGCGTCGCTTCGCTCATCAACGTGGCCGGCTTTTTGACCTCGATCGCGTACTTGCGAAAATCGGGCATGCGTAGGTCGCGCAGCAGCAGGCCGCCGTTCGCGTGCGGATTCGCGCCCATGCGCCGCTCCCCGCTTGGCGCGAGCTCGGCCAGCTCCGGCAGCAGCGTTCCGTTTTCGTCGAAGAGCTCCTCCGGTTTGTAGCTCTGCATCCATTCCGACAGCAGCTTCACGTGTCCTGGTTTCTTGGCCAGGTCGGCGAACGGCACCTGGTGCGATCGCCACGATCCTTCCGTCTTCTGGCCGTCCACTTCCTTCGGACCGGTCCACCCTTTCGGCGTGCGCAGGACGATCATCGGCCATGTGGGACGCGTACTGAATCCGTTCGTGCGAGCGTCTTTTTGGATAGCGGCAATGTCATCGAACGCCTTATCCAGCGTCGCCGCCATCAGCGGATGCATGACGTCGGGATCGTCGCCTTCGACGAGGTACGGTTTGTAGCCGTAGCCGGTGAAGAGATCGCGCAGCTCGTCGTTGCCGATGCGCGCGAGGACCGTGGGATTGGCGATCTTGTATCCGTTCAAATGCAGGATCGGCAGTACGGCTCCGTCGTTGACCGGGTTGAGGAACTTGTTCGAGTGCCAGCTCGCTGCCAGCGGCCCGGTCTCCGCTTCGCCGTCGCCGACGACGCATGCGGCGATGAGATCAGGATTATCGAAGACCGCTCCGTATGCGTGCACGAGCGCGTATCCGAGCTCGCCACCTTCGTGAATCGAACCCGGCGTCTCCGGCGCGACATGGCTCGGAATCCCGCCCGGAAACGAGAATTGTTTGAACAGCTTCTGCATCCCCTCGGCATCGCAGGAAATCCGCGGATACATCTCGCTGTAGGTGCCTTCGAGATAGGTATTTGCGACGAGGCCAGGTCCGCCGTGGCCCGGACCGGCGATATAGATCATGTTCAGATCGCGCGCTTTGATGACGCGATTGAGATGGACATAGATGAAGTTCAGCCCGGGCGTCGTACCCCAATGGCCGAGGAGCCGGGCCTTGGTGTGCGCGAGCGTGAGCGGCTCGCGAAGAAGCGGATTGTCGAGCAGGTAAATCTGGCCGACGGAGAGGTAATTCGCGGCGCGCCAGTAGGCGTGCATGCGGCGCGCTTCATCGGGCGAGAGAGGTTGATTGTCCATCGCGCGATTCTATGGGAGTGCCGTCAACTTCGTTTCGGTACGAAGAACAGCAGGCCGCCGGCTACGATCGCGGCAATCCCGGCCCATAGCGGGACGTTGACCGTCTTCTTTTCCTTCAGCGCGAGGTCGATCGGCCCCGCTTTGATCTCGTGCGTGGCCTTGGTGTAGGTGAATTGTCCGTAGAACAGTCCGGCGATGCCGGCCACGATCAAGAGGATGGCAACGATCCTGAGGGCGCTCATGGCGCCATCTTACGCTGCGGGCTGCGGCCGATCGCGCCGATCAAAACAAACCTGAGTAATCCCATCAAATCCTTCTTTCTTCAACCGAAACGAAAGTTGCGGCCGGCGATGCCGCCGGCCGCGCCGGCTAGTCGCGAACCCACGGCTGCTGCGTGACGGCGCTGACTTTGCGATCCGTGAACGCGATCCACGTCATGACCTTGTCGTCGTAGTTGGTGATGTAGCCCCACGACTCGTTGGAGCCGTCGACGGTGCGGCGCTCGGCCTCGTGCCGCATGATGGCGCGGACGTCGGTGAGCGTCTGTCCCGTGTGGATCTGCGCGATGACGGTCTGGTTGAAGATGGCGTTGCCGCAGACCTGCGCATCGCGGTGGTCGCGGTGGCACGGACGGATGATGCCGGCGTCGCTCATGCGGCCCGGCGGAAGTGCGGTGTTCATCGCGGACGTGCAGCCCGCGAGCGTGAGCGCGGCGACGGAAACAGCGAGGAGTGTGTTCTTCATTGAACGCCTTTCTGATGCTGATCGGTAGCTCGAACATCCGGCGGCCACTCAGCAAGGCGCTTTGTCGACGGACTGCGTTTCGAACCGAGCCGGCCGGAACGGCCGCTCTTGTCGTGATTGCGGGGATGTTGGGAAGTGAAGACGAGGTTGCACGACGTGTTGCACGCCGGCTGCCAACCTCGAGCGGAAGCGAACTACCGGCCCGGCGAATGCGCATCGCGAAGGCGGAGATCACCGCCAAGGCAATCGCCAGCAGCATCAGCGCGAAGCCCCCGATTCGCCCCGCACAGGCCACACCATTGCCACATTTCGAACCGACGATGACGCCATGGGAAAACACATCGCGGTCATCATCTTCATCTTTCTCTCCACCACCTTCGCCTGGATGATCCTCGGCGCATCGATCGTCGCCCGCAGCAACTCCGCCGATTACGGCCTGACCCGAGGCGTCGAATCCAACTGGGGCTCCGCGCAGCAGCAGTCGCCGCCGAGCGCGGTTGCGACGCACATCGAGCAGCACACGCAGCTCGAGAGCCTGAACGGCGTGATCACGAAGAAAGTGGTGAACGCGTCCATCGACACTCCGCTGCAGATCGAGCAGAGCCGCATTCGCGTCGCGCTCGATCTCGAACAGCGGCAGAAGGGTTTGCGCTGGTTCGCCACGTATCGCGTGGCCTTTCACGGCGACTACATTTTGCGAAACAGCACGCCATCCGATCAGGTCACGGTGAAGCTGGTCTTCCCCGCGCCCGACGCGATCTACGACGATCTCGTCGTGCGCGCCGACGGCCAGCCGCTCGCGCTGACCGCCGCAAACGGCGCCGTCTCCGGCGTCATCCGCCGACCGCCCGGCGCGCCGATCCGCCTCGAGGTCGGCTATCGCTCACAAGGCCTCGGCACATGGGATTACAAGCTCGGCGAAAACGTGTCGCAGGTTCACGACTTCGTCCTGCAGATGACCACGAACTTCGATGCCATCGATTTTCCGCAGGGCGGACTCTCGCCGACGATGAAAACGAAATCGGACCGCGGCTGGCTGCTGACCTGGAAGTACTCCAACCTCGTCACCGGCTATCGCATCGGCATGGTCATGCCCGAAAAACTGCAGCCCGGACCGCTGGCTGGCCGCATCAGTTTCTTCGCGCCGGTCTCGCTGCTGTTTTTCTTCTTCCTGATCTTCATCATTGCGACGTTGCGCGGCATCGATCTCCACCCGATGCACTACTTCTTCCTGGCCACCTCGTTCTTCGCCTTCCACCTGCTGCTCGCCTATCTCGTCGATCACATCTCCATCCACGCGGCGTTCGCGATCTGCTCCGCGGTCTCGATCTTTCTCGTGGTCAGCTACCTGCGCATCGCCATCGGTCCGCGCTTCGCGTTCGTCGAGGCGGCGCTCACGCAATTCATCTACCTCGTCCTCTTCTCCTACGCCTTCTTCTTCAACGGCTTCACCGGCCTGGCCATCACGATCGGCGCAATCGTCACGCTCTTCGTAGTCATGCAGTTGACCGCGCGCATCGACTGGCGACGCCCGGCGACACGGGAGGCGGCCGCGTGAACGCGCTACTTGATCGGAATGCCTTTGCGAAGCGTGATCTTGCCCGGAAGATGGATCGGCTTGACGTCGTGCTTCCAAAGCGAACTGCCGCCCAGACCAAGTTCGGCGCTCCCTTCGCAGGTGCCCGCTTCGATGCCGCGAATCTCGGCCGATTCGACGCGCACCGTGATCCCTTTGAGTTTCAGCGAAAGCGTGACCTCGAATTCGATGCGCCGGATCACTTCCGGTCCCACCTGAATCTCGACGAACGGATGCAGTTTCATTTTCACCGGATGTTCCGCCAGTGGAACGAGCACGGTTGCGCCCGACTTGCTCTTGTCCGCCGCGTCCGACAGCAGGTGATACTTCTCCCACGCGCCGGCAAACAGCGTCACCGCATCGACGCCATCGAGCACCTCGGCGAGCTTGCTGCTGATGGCGCTTTCGATCGCCGACGGCGTCATCCCCGGCAGCGCGCCCGAGACTTTCGACTTGAACGCCTCGACTTCCTTCTCATCCATGCCCGCGCGCAAAACCTCGGCGGGAAATCCGCCGTCGGGCATCCCGAGCAAATCCTTCAGCGAAAGCGTCCCGTCAGACATCGCCATCTCCTTCGCCGCGGATTCCTCCGCGCAACCCGACCTCCGGCATCCGCCGAATCAATTCCGGATGCTCGATCTCATACTCAATCGAACGCATTCCGCCGTTGAACACCGCCGCCGGCTGCGCCTGCACCTGCGGTTCCTTCCGATTGAGCGCGCGAAGAACGCGCGCAAGCAGAAACGTGACGACGAGCAGAAGAACAACCGCCGCCGCTCCGATCCAAACGAGCGGATTCGATGACGCGTCCGGCGGCGGAACCGTTCCGGTTGTGACTGTTTCCGGAGCCGTCGTCGTTGTCGGCTCCGTCGTGGTAGTCGCTGGCGCAGTCGTAGTCGTAACCGAGGAAGTCGTCGAGTCCGTCGTGGTAGTCGGCTCCGTAGCGGTCGAGCCTTCCGTAGCAACGGTGGCCGTCGTATCCGACGTCGTGGTCGTAACATCGGTCGCTGTCGGCGTCGTATCCGTCGGCGGCGGAGGAGCGAGAACATCGACCGGAACTCTGCTCCCGATCTTGAAGCGCCCATCGATGATCCCGACGACAGAAACCACGCGATTCCCCGCGTCAGCGAACCGATGCGTCACCACCGCATTCGCCGTCGATTCCGAGCGACTCCCATCGCCCCACACGAAGTAATAGCCGACTTTCACCCCCGCCGGCAGCGGCGGCACAAACGCCGCCGTAAACGTCAACTCACTCCCCGCATACGCCGGCGCCGCCGGACCGCTCAACACCAGCCGCGGCATCTCCCTCAGCACCACCGCAACCCCACTCCCCCACCGCACCGACACTCCCGCCGCCGGCTTCTGGTCGATCGCAACACCGTTCTCGATCCCCGAGAACGAAGGCTTCAAACGCAACGGCTCCAGCACTCGCGCCACCTCGCTCCGATTCATCCCGAACAGCGAGGGCACCGTCGAACTCCGCGAAACGAAGATGCCGGTCTGCTGGAGGTTCACGCCCCGCGTCTCGTTGACCGCGGGCTTTGCTTGCGTCCCTTTCAGTGGGACCTGCGCGAGTACCGGCGCCGACGACAGCACGACCACCATCAACCGCCACGCGGCCACCCCGATCTTCGATCCGTTCACGATGAACGAATTATGCGCTCTCGGTCTTTGATCCCCGAGGATCGCTCATTCGCGTTGACCAGCGGCTATACTCCGGAAAAATAAGGAGCGGAATCCATGCTCGCACTCCGGCGCTTCGTACTTCTCGCCATCTTCGTCGTCGCGTGCGCGCCGCCGCTTCTTGGGCAGGCGTTGCCGCTCACGATGTCGAAGTCATTCAGCCCTTCGACCGTACCGGTCGGCGGGAACTCCACGACGACGATGACCGTGACGATCACGAATCCGAATCCGTCTACGGTCACCGGCATCGCGTTCAGCGACACCTACCCGGCAGGCCTCGCTCCGGACGTGGTCGGCGCGTCCACGTGTGCCGCGGGCAATGCAACTTTCACCTCCAGTGGCTGGTCACTCAACAACGTCACGCTCGGCGCGGGCGCATCGTGCAGCGTTCCCATGTTCATGCACGCCACCGTCGTCGGCCCGATCGTGAATACAACCTCGCAGGTCACCGGAACCGGCGTTCCGGCCGGCGGCCCCGCCGCGGCCACTCTCAACGCCACCGGCATCCCAACGCTCGCGGGATGGATGCTGATCATTCTCGCGATGACGATCTCCATCGTGGCTGTAATTCGAATCAGGGGATGATCCGTCTGGAGCGAGCGACGGGATTCGAACCCGCGACCAAGAGCTTGGGAAGCATGCTAACCGCTTCGGGACTGTAGCGGATCAGCGGCAAGAGGCGCATATGGCAATTCCGGAGCATCCGCTATCGTCTCGGACCATCCGTCAGCCGTCGCTGTGGACATCCGATGGATACGCACACTGACCCGATACTGCGCTTTGCGTGAGACAACTGTGACTACGAAAAAGCGCAGGACATCGGATCCGCGCATTAATCCACAAGCAGCACTGCTCTTCCCTTCCCGCTCCCTTGCGAGAACTACGACTCGACCGTCCCGAACGGACACTCTTCTACCGACCTCTGTCGCGACGAGGCAACGTTCAGTGCTACCGCGAGCGGATAACTGACGGCATGCTGTAGAAACCGGGCGTTCGACGCCATTTAATTTAAGAGCGCCGAATCCTCGGGCGCGGGTACAACCTCGGCCGCCACGCGCGCCTCTTGCCATCCGACAAACTGTGATCGAACAGGGTCGAGAACCTATAGCTCCTGCACGGATTGCCATCGGCAAAAGTGCGGAACCCTCGAGCGTATATCTCGCCCTAAAATGTAGCGCATCCGCCGAACAACTTGAGACTCGCAACTAGTCGCATCGTGTCTTTTGCACTGGTACGTTGCGCGTTACGGGCACTTGCTGGGGAACCGTTATGACATCATAAGCATGCAAACAGCCACACCCGTAATAGGTGCATCCGCAATGGCTGCACGGGGTGGTCGTATTAACGTACTGAGTCGTCCAAGTTGTTTGCGGTTCCCAAACAGTCACCGTACGACAGCCGGCCGAACCGTTGAGGCAACGTGAGAGATTCAGCGCACGTTGTGGGCCTGGAAGATGTGCCCAATCCCCAAGCGACCGGCTGATCTCTGCCTGGACCGTCTGAAGGTCAACCGCGCTGAATTCGCCACTCTGCACGAGATGTCTAGCAGCCCAGCAGTCTGCCGCCTGCTCTGAAGTGATCGGGAAATAAGTACCCGATGAAACTTGCCCGAGTGCGTGATGCCCGCATTCGTGCATGTAGAAAAACCGACGAGTCGGCGCCGTTACCGACGCCAGAATGTATGGATTGTATTCGATGATCGGGCTTCCGTCAGGGGCTCGACCTGCTCGCGCAATGTCATTCAACGACTGATTGGGCCAATCAGTGACCGCACGGCCGAGGTTGTCTACACAACCACCCCAGAACTGAGCATATGCGGGGACAGCTACGCACACCATTGTGACTAGAGTAATTACATAAATTTGCACCAATCTCATGCATACTCCTTTCGCGCTCAACAGTCAAAAGTCAGCCGGTTGGTAGCGGACCTGTTCCAACTCGACAAGCCGCTTCCCCGAACTCGCGACGCGCCCCACGAGGTCGAGGGCAGTGCCAGGTTTCTGCTTACAACCACCCAGCACGTCTCGTCCTATCAACGTGACGTTGCCGGCAACGAGCTGCATGTCGCAAGTACTTTCTGCCTTTTTCTTGAACGACTTCAAGGTGGCTCGCCAACCTTGTTGCGGCGTCCATGTTCCGACAAGATCGGTCTTGTGCGAGCCGTTCAGCGCGTCGCTTGGTGTCACCTCCGCGAGTATGGTTGAGGTAGCGGCGGATGCAGACAGCCATGTGAGGGGCTGAACGTCGATCCGATACAGCGACCAGCTGTTGCCTACCCGCACGAGAACAACAGTTTCAAGCCAAGTCGACAAGGAGTCGAATTGGGCCTCGTACTGGACGATCAAGCTCACGCCCTCTACTTTGGGGTCGTATCGAAGCTTCCGTCTTAGCGGCGGACCAGGGAGTTGCGCCATCTGATGACGAGCCACCTCACGAAAGACGGCAAACGGCAGTGATTGCTGCACACTAGGTGCGAAGGAGGCGTAAACCGTCTCCCAACTCGCTTTATAGAGACCGTCGAGTGCCCTGTCGGCGGTTTTTAGCATGGCGGGTGTGACGGTAGCAGTATCGTCTCGCTTATCCGTCGGGAGTGGATTGCCGCAACGGCCGAAAAGACAAGGCAACGGCTTCGGCCAATCAGCGAATGCACACGAGACGAATAGAGAAGCCGTAATGACAGTCAGGGCAACGAATGACCATGCCAATGACAGCGCGAGGGGGCGGAGGGGTTTCGGGCCTGTCCGTGAAAGCGCCGCAAAAACAACAAGAAGAACCATTCCAACGAACACGACGAGTCCACCGACAATCGCCGTTTGAGCCTCGAGCTTCCACCCGGTGATCACGAGTGCAACGATCGCCGCTATGCCACCCACGGCAACCGCGTATTTCATGGCAGGAACCGCTTGTACCGCAGCCCTAAGGATTGCCAAGGGACTGGCTTCAAGTACAGAGACGGAAGGTGTCCGCCCGGTCATAGGGCCTCCGAATGGCGACGCCGCTAACACCCGTAAACTAGTGGATGCGACATGCTACTGCCAATCATGAGTTGCGGCAAGCGCGACGTGCGTGGATCAGTCTTGCAACCAGCTTTGGTGACCGATCCATCGCGTCTATCTCGACGACGAAGATCTCGCTGGCGCGCACGTTACAAACCGGGATTTATTCTGGAGCGAGCGACGGGATTCGAACCCGCGACCAAGAGCTTGGGAAGCATGTCAACCCGTCCGGGACTGTAGCGGATCGGCGCTCCGAGACCGCTTTCGGTGATCCCGGAGCATCCGCTGCCGTCCCGAAGCATCCGTCAGCCGTCGCAATGGACACCCGATGGACACCTACTACCCTCCGCTCGCATCCTCACGCACATGACGGTATCTCGCGTGGACACCTTCCTGTCACATGACACCGCTGATTTCAGAGAATAAGGCGCGGTTTTACAAGCCTTCGACTCATCTGCACGACGCAAATTTCACGCTTCCGATTCGAGTACTCCAGTTGAATGTGCCTTCGGCCGTCTCAACCTGCGCCGTGTACCAGAAGGTACAGTCGTCGGTGGGATCGATGGTCAGGGTAGAGTAGTCGCCCCAACGTTCAAGGGGATCGGTTGCACTCACCTGAGCCGCCGCACCGGCGACCATGGTATGCTCGTCGTGAATCGCGGTTTCACCCGCGGCGTTCCCGGCGAAGCGGATAGAAGGAAAGAGATCGACTCCCGACGCGGTGTAACCGATCAAAAGGTCGCCGCGTTTGTCCATTGCAACGCTGCCCATCCATCGGAAACGCCCGTCCGGTGCGTATGTCTGCTGCCGGGCCACGGAGACGCCGGCGTTGTTGATCGTAAGGTCGTAGACGCGCATGCCCGTGCCCGTTCCTGTCTTAACGGTGTGATTAACAACGAGCGCGTCGCGTCCCTCAACCCGACGATACGCCAGACGGTACATGAGTCGATCGCCAAGCGCGTCGAGCTTCTGATCAGGTTGGGTCGATGGCCCTTGTGGAATGCAGGCCGACGGAAGACCATCGGCGCCTAGGGGACAAGGCGGATCGAAACGAGTGACGTCGATGGGGCCTAGTTTTGTCAGAGTCGAGGAGGCGGGAGTACTCCAGTCGACATGGAACTTCCACACGTTCAGCGTGTCTACACCGAAGTTGACGAGGTGGTTGGGCATTGCCGCAGGCGGAGTCGAATCGGCATCGGAAGGGAGCACCCCGCCGAAACCATTCAAGTCGAAGCAGATCATGCGGGCCGGATCGCCATTCAACATAGCCGCCCGCTCGAGCGCACACGCCTTCGCGCCTAGGAACGCCCGACCCCGGAACATGTTGTAGGTAACGTAATAAGCGTCCGGCCAAACACCAAACTTCGGATAATCGTTGAAGTCGTTGTATTGGAACTCGTATCGGTGGTAACGCCCTGTCGCATCATCCGTGAGAGAGATGGCCACACACTGCGAGAACGTCCTTCCTCCACCATGAACCGCAAACTGACTGAGAACCCATCGATTTCGCATGCGATCGAACAGAACGATCGGATCGCCATCATTCGTATCCTCGCAGACTCCGCCGAAGCCGCTCCATATCACTCGTCCATCCCTCACGCCGCCTGGTTTCAGCACCGGCCTGCCGGTCGCACTATCAACTACTGGCTTGCCGGTAGCCTTATCGAAAACGGCAAACGCTTCGTTGACCCATTGCACGTACTGGGTCGTTCCGGGGGCGCCGGTTGTGTCGGGGGGAGCGTGTTTGACTTTGTAACCTATCTCGGGGCCGATACCGAGGAATGGCGCTCTCATCGGCGCGAGATCCAGCGGGGCTTGAATGGGAGCAGCCGGTGCTTCCGTCGCGGCACGCCGCGCGCCCGGCGCCGCCGTGGGGAAAGGAATCGGTCGCACGCGGTGCTCGGTGCGGCGTGCCTCGAATGGCTCGTCGGGCACTTCGACAAGAATCGATGAGATTGGCGGGGATGTGTCGTGTCGAACCGCATTCGTCAGCGTTTGCGCCGATAGCGGAAAAGCGGCCGAAAGCAGGAGGAACCCGATCGCAGTGCGCATCATTTTTTCTCCATCGAGCGTGGGAAACGGTCTCGCCCGTCTGTCTAAGTAGATGGACACAAGATGGGTTTTCCAGAACTCCCGGAGGGAACATGAAAAATCTCTTCAACGCGCTGGCTGTTCTTCTAATTATTGCCGCGCCCAGCCGCGCGGCATCGCTGAATGTGAATCAACCAGCAGACGATGCCATCGTGTTCAGCGCGAACGTAGCTATCAGCGGCACTTCGACGGCAGCCTCTGTCAAGTTGCAGAGCGCGGCCATGTCGGCATCGATCCCGGTCATCAATCACGAGTGGTCATTTTCAGACGTGCCCCTCTTGCCTGGCCTCAATGCGCTCGATCTCAGCGACGACGCCGGTGGCCGGCTTACGCTCTTCATCACGCGCGGCACCGGCGTAACCGTTCGGCCGCCGCAGAAGGTACGGCTGGTTTGGGAAGAAGGTACCGACGACGAACTGCGAGAGATCGCCCGCGGTACACTCGCCCGCCAGCTCGACGAGCCCGCCCTAGCGGAATTCGTTCGAGCGGTCAAAGCGCTCGCGTCCGGTGTGTTTCGGCGCGCATATGCCGGAGTGGCCGACGTGCGGCTCACCGATGACGACGGGGACGACGTTCATACCATCCGATTCCTTGGGCTGGATGAGGACGCCTTCGGGCTGACGGTCACCGACTGCGGCAACGCGGATCTTCATGGCCGTAGCCGGGTTTTCGTCGGGACGTATCGCAGACTGCTGGTCGGCCATCTCGATCAATGGGCCCCAATGACGGAAAACGACTCGCCGGAAGTTCGCATGCAGGATATCGGTGAGGCACTCGGAAGAACAGCCGCACACGAGCTTGGCCACGGCCTCGGGCTTGTAATCGATGATCCGGCATCCCCGTGCCGATGGATGAACGGCTGCAACATCAGCCACTCCTGCTCGACGTTTCAGAACCTTCATCCAGGCATCCGCAGATTCGCCGAAGGCGCGTTCATCATGGATGCTGGTGACGAAACGGCCAATCATGAACGTCTCGCCGAACCTGGAGGAGAAGGGCGAGCAGAACGCCGTGCTCCTTCGACCTTCTGTGACTTCGACCGCAGCTATCTGAGGCTTATTCATCCCACTGGAGCGACACCATGAAAAACGCGTGGAGCGCCGTCCTCTTTCTAGTAGTAGCGGCTTTGACCCCGGCAGTCGCATGGCCGTCGGATCTTCCTTTCGGCGGGAAACACCTCCCGCAACTCGTCGACAGCTCGAATCTCGTCGTCGTGATCAAAAAGGCTGACCAGCTGCCCGGTGGATCAATCGAGGCGGCCCTGTTCGAAGTGACCGTGGACACGGTCCTGAAGGGAAGAGCTCCGTCGAAGAAACTCACGGTGCTAGTGACGCTTATCGAGCGCGCAGTGTCCATCGGCGATTTCTCCGGCGCGGTCGCATTCCTGCGCGGCCCCATGTCGGAGCCAGCGCTCAGAGAGTGGGGGATCGTCGCATCCGGCGACGTCTACCAAGTGGCGGCAGCGGGCAACGGACTCATCGCCATGAATCCGGCACGGCTCGACGCCGTGGAGTCCTACATCGCCGCGGCCGAGGCCCCTGCGGGAACGAATGTAAAGATGAAGTGGGCGGAACGCCAGGTGAAGAAGCCCGACGATTTCCTGCAGACGTCCGCCGTGTTCGAGATCCAGCGCCAAAAAGACAAAGAACGCGCGCTGAAAGCACTTTCGACCGTCGTCCGCTCCGATGCGTCAACGCTCAACGCTCGTAAGCTGGCGGTTCAGGTTCTGGCTAGCTCACCGACCACGAACGCCACCGACGTATTGCAGGCCGCGGCGGAGAATCGACGCATTCCCGCGTTGATCCGGCGCGACGCCGTCGCCGCCCTGAGCGATCGAGCCGACGGAGCGGCCGTGCTCGAAAAGTGGAAAGACAGCAAAGACCTCCTGCTCTCATCCGAGGCCGAAAAACTGGCCGGAAAAAAGAAAGAGTGATAACTGGGTGGCTTTCTCGCCACCGCGGCCGGCCGCACCCGCAGCATCCCGCCGCAGGCCGTCGCAGCCGCCAGCCACCTGAAAAGCGCTAAGCGCTCGCCCCACTTCTTAAGAGATCAAAATCGCGTTAAAGCCTGTGCCGGCACGGGGTTGTATCTGGAGCGAGCGACGGGATTCGAACCCGCGACCAAGAGCTTGGGAAGCTGCCCAATTGTTGCGGGCGGGCTCCTTCGGCTGCAGTCGCTAAGTTTCTCGCTCCTCGATAGATACCGGCGCGAAAGACATCGGAAAAGATGCTATGAAGATGGTAACATCTCTCTACTCGTCCAAGGCTGGGAATGGGTGTCGTGGAGACCCAAATAGAGGCCGGTGATAGAGACCGAAACAACAAACCTCCCCCAGCACACCGCCGATCGAGTGCAGTTCGTGAGATCGTCGCCCCTAACTCTTTGACGCTCGTCCGCGGCACGCAGGCGTCACCGTTCGACCGGAAAGGGCCGGTGATGGCCGTGATCGACCGCCCCGCATCAAAACGATACCGGATCGCCGGAACACAGTCTTGCATGTGAACGACAACTAGCCGACCGATGTGCCGCGCCGCTTCGCGCACCTCTTTGGCCCTATGCCGGCCACGTGTCCGCAAGTTTACCGGTCCCGCGGTCACGAACATCTCGCGCATTGTCTTCACTTGATCGCCTCGGATCTCGAACAATTTTAACCTTGCTGCGCCAAGGCTTCTTCAGTACGACTCGGTCCCGATGGAACACTGCTTCCCGTTCGAAAGTACTTCTGATGTCTCGGCCTAACAGGGTAGGGAACGGAGGCGCGATGTCACTCCTAACTAGGATGCACCATCATCGCGATCGGACGAACCGCCGCGCATCGGCAGGGCGGCAATGAGATCTCAGTTATCATCATTCTCACTCCAGAGAAAAGAAACGGCGATGAGATTCGGAGACGTTTCATCAACCAAGCAGTTGCGGGATTCACCACTGGCCCGGCAGATCGTGAAAACGCGTCTTGTCGTGGCGGTGGTGGCGTTGGTGCTTTGCAACTTCACCAATTGGCTTGGCGACACGCGCGTCATCACTGTCTCCATTGGGATCTATCTCCTAGCTCTTTTCGCACACGTGCTCAGTTGGGAGACTCGTCTCGAGCACAAGCTTCATCGTGCGGTGCCGGATGTCCTCGACGTAATTCTGATCTCGGTGATCGTGTACCAGACGTACGGCCTCGCCAGCCCGTGGTTCCTGCTCTACCTCTTCCCGATCTTGTCGGTTGCGCGATTTCTCGGCCGACGCTGGAGTGTCATCATCGCGCTCCTGGCGGCGGCCGGTTACGGTGTCGCAACGCAGTTACAAGGCGTCTGGCCCTGGGACTTTCCATGGTTCTGGTGGCGCGCGATCGTTCTGGCCGGAGTGGCGCTCACCGGGGCGAATCTCGCCCGCTCCCGCGACTACGGCGAAGCGCTGCTTCTGAGGGCGATCGAGAAGATCGATCGCGCGATCCTCAGCAATGCAGACGTGTCAAAGATCATGGAGGAGATCCTCGACACGACCATGGACGTCACAGCGTCCAAAATGAGCGCGATCGCGTTGATCGACGATGGTGTCGTTGGTGCGGTCTACTCGTCCGCAAAGGACTCGGACTCGGACACGGACAAACTCGGCGCGGACAAGCTCATGAGAGCGTACGCCAGCGCAGTCGCCGCGGCGAAAGAACCGTTGTCGCTTCCGACGAAGAACGCCTTCGGCGCGACTTTTGTCCGTCAATGGCGGAAGAACGATCCGAAGTACTGGTCGGGCCGTCTGGTTCTGCTGAAGGTCGAGGACTCGCCGGTAGCCGTCCTCGGCGTCTTCTCGCGCCGCAGTCTCCATTACACGCGCGACGATTTGTCGCGCCTCTCTAGCATGGCACCGCTCGTGGCGCTTGTACGGAAAAACGCGAGCGTCTATACGGAACTGCAGAACCGCCTGCAGATGCTCTATGAGATCGGCGCGCAGCTCAAAGCCGAGCATGGCCTGAAGTCCATCTTCAGTGAGGTGGTCCGGCTGGTGTCGGAACGCCTCGGCTCTGAGGAAGCCGCACTGTTCATTCCCGACGAACGGACAGTCGACATCGTCAAGGAAGCCGTATGGGGGCCGACTCCGGACATCACGCAAAAGCTCATGACCGTGGAAACGAAATATGGTCCGGACGACAACACCCTCACGCGAGAGGTCTTTGATGACCAGCTGCCTGCGAGACCAATGGAGATCGATCCGGATGAAGAGTACGCGGCCGAATACGGGAAGGTTCTTCCCTCGCGGAAGACGTGTCATTACATCGGCGCGGCATTGGTCATCGGAAAAGAAGTCCTCGGCGTCATTCGCGTCATAAATAAGAAGACGGCGCATTACACGCCGCACGCACCGCGGCTCGCCGACGGAGGTTTCACGAACGACGATGCAGGCCTGCTGGAGATGATTGCCACACAGGTTGCCGCGGCGATTCGTAGCGCGGACTTCATCGAGAAGAATCGCTACTTCGAGGATCTCGTCTACAAGTCTCCCGATCCGATCATCGTCATCGACGGAAAGGGACGGATCAGAAACTTTAACGAGCAATCCGAGAAGATCTGGAACAGGACCGAAGCTGAGGTGCTCCATGAACCGGTGGCGAACTTCTATTCGTCCCTCGAGGAAGCACGCCGCGTGGGGCGCGCATTGTGGGAGGCGCGCGATCACACGCTCAGTGACTTTCGAACCTGGATCAAAGATCCCGACGGTGGCGACCCAATCCCGATTCGTCTTTCCGCGAACCTGCAGGTCGAGAGCGACGAGAGCGTCGGAAGCATCGGTTTCTTCAAAGATCAACGCAAGCAGATCCGGGCAGAGGAAGAGCGCCTGCGGCACGAAAAGCTGACCGCGATCGGCCGGCTGGCACAGAGCTCCGGACACGACATCAAACACAACCTCGCGACGATTCTGAATACCGTCGCGTCCCTCCGAAAATCGACGGACAAGCATTCGGAAATCCAGCAAACCTATTCAAAGATCCAGGCAGCCGCCGAGGACGCTCGAAGCAAAGTCCAGAACATGCTCATGACCGCCGGTGTGAGCCGTCCGGATAAATCCGTGGTTTCACTGAAGGACATCCTTCGTGAGTTCGAGGAGACTGTGGCGCACGAAGCTTCCGTCACCGACATTCAGTACGCGTCGTCGTATCCGGAATCGGATCCACTCGCGTATGCCGAAGCCGAGCAACTGCGCCAAGTGCTCGCGAACCTGTTCGGCAACTCTGTCGATGCGATCAAGAGGGCGCGCGCACGTGGACGGCGGGACGCCGGACGCATCGCGGTCAGCCTGTACGTTCACGAACGTGAATCGAATGTTCACGAACAAGAGATTCATCTCGTCTGGAGTGATGACGGCATCGGAATGACCGAGGAGGCAAAGAAGAACGCCTTCCTCCCCTTCTTCACCACGAAGAAAACGGGAAATGGCCTCGGCCTTTACATCACCGCGAACATCATCGAAAACCATGGCGGTACCATTGCCCTCGAGTCAGCGGAGGCGGGAATCCGCTTCCGCATTACCCTTCCCCTTTATGCCGCACGCGTGGTCCCGCCGGCCGCGGTGCTTTCCTGATCGATTGCAGGAGGACAGCGATCCATGAGCTGTGCGACAGACCCCGAATGTCTTCGAACGGCCGCCGCGACGGATGACGACGCGGCGGCCGCACTCACTGGCACAAACGAAATCGCTGACGCCGCGGACCTGATCCGTCGAATGCGCTGTCGTGTTCTGCTCGTCGATGACGACCGCGGTTTTCGCAAGGACCTGGCCGATCGTCTGCGAAAGACGTACCTCGCGGACGTCAATGAGGCCGACGACGGTGAGATGGCGCTTCAGATGTTCGCCGAGATCCCCGGCCTCGACCTCGTTCTCATGGATGTGCAAATGCCGGAGCTCGACGGCATCGAGACCTGTGCGCGCATGCGTATAGCAGGCGTGTTCGGCCACATTGTGCTGATGTCTTCCGAGCCGCGCAATCGAGAGAAGCTTCTCGAATGTCGAGCGGACTCCTTTCTCGACAAATCGCTCGATCCCGACAGCTTCACGGCTGCTCTCGAGCAGATCCTGCTCAACTGCCGCCGGAGGGCGTCATGATGAAGCCGGTTCTGCTCGTGGACGATAAGCCCACCTACCGCGAAACCGTCATCGCAATGTTCGCCGGAACCGACTACGAGATCATTGAGGCGAATTTTCCATCCCAGGGAATCGAGCTTCTCGACGCGGATCCGGGGATCCAGGTGATCCTTCTCGACCTGGAGTTCATTGAAGGCTCCTATGTCGAGCTGCTCGCTCACGTCAAGCCGAAATCGAAGAATTACCGCGTCATCGTACTGACCGGCCACGATGAGCTGCTCGGGTTCGAGGATGCTCGCCTATACGACATCTTCAACTACCTCCCCAAAGCAGAGCGCTCGTCCGAGCAGGCCATCCGCTTCTCAGTAGCACAGGCATTCCGCGATCTCGAGCACGCGCATCTCGCGCAGAAGGTCGACCGCGTTCTGGACGTGCAGGCACGAATCAACGCGAACGAAGACCCGCAGAGAACGCTCGATCTCATCTGCCGGTCCGTACGGGAATTCGCCGGTGCGTACACATGCCATATCCGTGTCTACGACTTTCGACTGGGTGACTTCCACCTGCAGGGTTTCGACGGTCCTGAGCCTGAACTGAAAGCGGTATTCGGCGAGCCGAGACCGAAGGGAAATCTCTTTTCGGGCAGAGTCGTCGACAGCGGTACAGCCGAGGTGTTTGACGATCTGCAGGAGCTCGACGATTTCCGGCGCTTCAAGGAAGCAGCCCTCGCTCGACCGGTTTCCTCAGCCGAGCGTCACTATTTCGAGAACGTCGCCTCCGCGTACATCGTGCCGATCTCCACAGGACTCTTCGGCGATCTTGTGGACGCCGTCCTCAACGTGAGCAGCGACCGCAAGGCATATTTCACTGCCAAGGAACAGGCACTCGTAAACGAGTTCGTCAGCCAGACCGCGCTGGCAGTCACGAAAGACTGGCTGCAGAAGAAGCGGATGGAAGCCCACGAGGATTACGGCAACATCAGCACGATGCTCGGCGCCATGAGTGGCGCCGCGGAGAATACCAATGACTTGCAGTCCATTTACGACGTCGTCACCGAAAACATCTCGAAGATCGTCAACGCGGAGATCATTTCCATCTTCCGCTACGACCCTTCCACCGACCGCGTCGCGAATGTCGCCGAAATGCGCGGGGGAAAGAAGGTCTCCGATCCCACTGAACGATATGCGCGCGGTGAGAGTCTGACCGGGCATGTCTTTCAGGATGACACCACGATCCATCTGCCAAAACCCGACGATCCGAACCCGGTCAATCCGAGCGACGATCCTCGGTACGACCGCGAGAACGAAGCCAAGTATCTGAAGAAAATCCCCTCGGGTGAGCTCAAACACTACCTCGCTGTCCCGGTTCACATCGACGGCAAGGTCCATGGCGTCCTGCGCGCGGTGAACAAGAAGTCGAATTACTACGACGAAGGACCACCCGACCAGAACCGCAGATGCCTCCTGGAGCGCGGCTTCAGCAAAGACTGTCGCAACGTCATGGAGATCACCGCCAGCCACCTGGCGGTAGCCCTCCGCAACATCGAGTTGCTGGAGGAGAAAGACCGGCAGGTCGACCAGATCCGTACGCTCGCCGAAGTGGCAAGGGCCATCAACTCGGAAATGAACATCGACGAAGTGTTAAAGGGCACGATCCGCAAGATGTCGGAGTTCATGCAGGCGGAGATCTGTATGCTCTTTCTGATGGACGAGAGCGAGGAGCACGTCCAGCTTCGTCAGGTGTTCGGGATTCCGGAGACGCTGATCCCCAACGCGACCTATGCGCTCGGCGAGGGAGTCACCGGAGAAGTCGCAAAGACAGGCGCCCCGCAGCTCATTCGCTCAGCCCCGGAGAACAACGGCAAGTACGACCTGGAGATTACCGCATACCTGACCGCTGTTCATGGCGAACCGACGAAAATCACTTCGCTCATGGCGGTCCCCATTCAGGCGCGCGGTCGCGTGCTCGGAGTGATGAAGGTCATCAACAAAAGCGGCGACCACCAACAGTACAACGAGCGCGACCTCGAGTTGTTCAAAACCTTCGCCGACTACGTCAGTATCGCCATCGCCAACGCGCAGATTTACAAGCACGCCAATGATCGTCTGGCCGTGGCGGAACGCAACTATGCGCTGTCGCTGATCGTCTCGGCGGTCGCTCACGAGATCAACAACACGTCCGGCGTAATTCCCGCGAACGTCGATGGCATCCGTGCCTATCTTCCCGAGGCAGGCGGCGAGATCAACAAGATGCTCGACACAATTACGGATGCGGCCATGCAGGCGACCGAGTTCGCGTTCGACCTGGGCGGCTTTTCCGCGAACCGAACCGGCGAGCGACGCTCTCTCGACATCAATCACGTCATTCAGGAAACGAAAGAGGGACTCGAGTACCAGGATTCGCTCAAGGCCGCGGAGCTCATCCTCCACCTCTCGCCGAAGCCATTGATGTGCACGATCCATAGAACACCGTTCATGCAGATCGTCCGCAACATCATCATCAACGCGGCGCAGGCGCTCGCGGAAAAATCGGACGGACGGATTTCGGTGACCACCGAAGAAGGGATCGATGAGTGGGCCGGCAAGGCCGTCATCCGCTTCAGCGACAACGGCCCCGGCATCAAGCCCGAGTTTCTCCCGAAAATTTTCGAGCCGGATTTCACGACGAAGCCAAAAGGAAACGGGATCGGTTTGTGGCTCGTGAAAACACAGCTCGAGCTCATTCAGGGATCGATCGAGGTGCACAGCGTGTACGGACAAGGCGCCACGTTCACGATTCGAATCCCATTGACGGGCGTCGAAGCGGAGGCCGCTCAGTGAACCGCGCTGTGCGCGTGCTCCTGGTCGATGACCGCGACATCATCCGGCAGACTCTCCGCGGAATTCTCTCGGATTTTGATTGCGACTTCGAAGAGGCCGATACGGGAGAAGCCGCGCTCGAGTGGCTCGCATCGCACACATTCGACGTCGTGTTTCTCGATGTCAAGCTCCCCGATATTTCGGGCATTGACGTGTTGGACAAAGCGAAAAAGCGTGGCCACGACATCAGCAATGTCATCGTCCTCACCGGCCTGCCAGAACGCGACGCTGAGCGGAAAGCGCTCGAGCTTGGAGCGCGCAAATACCTGACAAAGAGGCCGATGAGTCGCGATCAGATCCGGTCGGCGTTCCTGAAAATCGTGCCTGACCCGCCCATGCGCGCAATGGCAGCTGCGCCTGTGGTCCCGCGGGAAGAAGTACCGGCGCCATTGCGGCCTTCACGTTCCACCAACCAGTCGCTGCAGCATCTGCTCGTACTGGATGACAACGAACACTGGCTCGAGATCATGGAGCACATTCTCGGCTCCGACTTCAACCTCGTCCTCACCACCAGTCCGGACGAGGCGGTCGAACACGTGAGCAGGGATGAGTTCGACCTCGTGATCCTCGACCTGAAACTGCCGACCACGACCGGATTCGAAGTGCTGAGCCAGATGCGCAAATCGAAGCCGAATCTGCGCGCCATCATTCTCACCGAGCATCCGGATCTCACAGCGGCGAACGAAAGCGGTCGGCGCGGAGCGCTCGACTTCGTCAGGAAAGACCGCGATACCCTCGCCTCGACCATCCGCGAAATCCTGCGCAAAGCGGCGGTGAACATCCACGTCTTTTGCTCTTACACGCGGGCGGATCAGGAGAGAGTCCTCGATTACTACTGGCGCCTCACCAAGCTCGGCTTCCTTCCGTGGATCGACGAGAAAAATCTAATCGCCGGGCGATGGGAACCCCAGATCATCAAAGCGATTGAGAGATCCGATAAATTCATCTTTTTCCTCAGCCGCAATTCGAGTAGCCGCGAAGGGCAAATGCGCGTCGAGATCAACAAAGCTCTGCGCGTTCAGGAGGAGAAATTGAGAGCCGCGGTCTTCATCATTCCGGCGCGGCTCGAGGAGTGTGAGATCGAAGAGGACATCGCAGAGTTCGAGGTCGTGGATCTTTTCAAACCGGGTGGTTTCGAGAAACTGGTCGCGGCACTGCTCGCCCACTGATATGGAGAAAGAGCGAATCCTCGTCGTCGACGACGACGTCAGGTGGCATGACACGGTCGAGCTGATCCTCCAGCGCCGGCACGATCTCGAATTCGCTTGCAATCCGGAGGAGGCGCTCGCGCTCGTGCGGCAACATCCGTTCTCGCTCGCAGTTCTCGATCAGCGACTCTCTCCCGACGTGTCGGGGATTGAGTTGCTGCCTCGCCTCCAGGAGTTCCAGCCGGATCTCCAGGCAATCATCCTCACCGGATTCGCGGGCGTCGAAGATGCCGAGACGAGCTTGCTCAAGGGAGCCGTCGGCTACATCTCGAAGGGAAATAGGAATCTCGCCGAAGCACTGCGAACGAGAGTCGACGGCGCGCTCGCCGCGCGTAGGAATCCGATCACGGCGCTGACCAAGAAGGGCGAAAGCGACGAGCTGGAGTTCAAGTCCTCCGCACGATGGGACATGCGACTCGAGCGACAGAACAAGGAAATTGAGGCGGTGATCGTCAAGACAGTCGCCGCATTCCTCAATTCGTCGGATGGGGGCGTTTTGCTGATCGGCGTCGCCGACGACGGCACCATTGTAGGCCTGCAACACGACTATCAAACGCTCGCACGCCGCGACCGCGACGGATTTCAATCGTTTCTCGTGAAGCTGCTCACCGACGCGTACGGCAAGGACGTGAGCATGTTCCTGCACATTGACTTCCATCAACTGGATGGCCACGACGTCTGCCGCATCGCAGTCAAGCCGTGCGTGCATCCCGTGTACGTCGACGATGAGAAGTTCTTTATCCGCAGTGGCAATACGACGCTGAAGCTGACCACGCGGGAGACGATCGAGTATTTCAAAACACGCTGGAAGTGAGATCGAAAAAGCACTAACGGGCAAGTCTTGCTAATGCGCCGGGTTAGAGAAGATACTCGAGAACGACTTACCGAGACGCGCTTACGTAACACAACGCAGATTTGGAGATTCTGGAGCGGGCGACGGGATTCGAACCCACCAAGAGCTTGGGAAGCATGCTAACCACTCCGGGACTGTAGCGTACCAGCGGTCGCTCGTCGCATTCCGTGGTCCCGGAGCATCCGCTACCATCTCGAAGGGTCCGTCAGCTGTCGCTGTGGACACCCGATGGACACCTCGATCGGCGATCACGTTGTCCCGGTCGGACTCACGCGATCCTTGCGCAAGGCAAGCGTGAGGATGTTCGTATCGATGTCTGGCCACACCATCACTCGATCGCCACGTCTTGCGACGGCCTGTACCCCGCCATCCTGCGAGAAAACAAAAGCGACGCTACTCGGAAACTCATTGCAGATCGAGTATGCGGCTCGATGGCGCATGCCGCGCACCGAAACGGCCACCTCCTCGACGCTCTGTGCTTCGGCATCTCGACACTTCCAGATTGAGGACGGCGGGTTCATCGGCAGTTGAGCACCGAACCCGATGATTTTCATACGATCCGATGCAGCCCGCTCCTGAGACCGACGCAAAGCTCCATCACCTCCTGGAAGGAGTCGGACTTCAGACATCGCCGGTCCTATTTCCGATCTCGCCAGAGATCATGCTGATCACTCGCTACAACGCTCAGCGGGCGCAGTTCAGTACCGTGTCGTTCGAAGAAGCTCTGAAGTTCAACGTGATCACGATGCATTCCGCGCACGAAGAGGTTTACGCTCCAGCACCCGACGAATGGATTCACAACGCTTGGAACTACGGTGTGACCTTCGACTCAAACGGCGCTCGTATCAATCGATCGGTTGCCATTCGTCACGAGTGAGGCGTACGAACCGCAGCGGCCTACCGTGAGCTGAGCGTTGGTCAGCAGCTCGTCCCGACGAAGACGATGTTAGGTTGAACATGAATGGTTAGGTTCTCCGATCTTCCGGCCGCCATTCAACAGGCTTTCGACCGAATCACGCCCCTTTCGTTTGGGATTGTCGGCAAGTCACTCGACGGTGGCGAACCGTGGGCAGCAGGCAGTGGAGTGTTCATCGCCCCGTACATCGCCCCGTACATCGCACTAACAGCTAAACATGTGGTCGAGGGTACGTGGAAGCAATTTGAGCCAGATTGGAAGAAGAACAAGCTGCCGAAAGCGAAGGAGCGATCAACCCACTTTCTGGTACTGACTCAGAAGTTGCGGGCAGGCAGCGACGAGGAGGCCACGTGGATCGTTGAAGAAGCATGGCCGCTTGCGTACACCGACCTAGCGATTTTGCGGGTCACTCCTCAGAACGACATTGCCAAGGCCTACCAGTGGGGCCGCGGATTTCTCGAACTTCAACTGCTTCCGCCTGCACCCGGCTCGAACGTATACGTGTTCGGTATCCCGAATCCCACGCCGAGAATGACGCGGAAAGGGAGGACGGCATAACCGGAGACTTTCAAATCAAAGTCTTTCCTGCGAAGGTGACTAAGATCGAGGACTTTCGGCGAGACAGAAGCCTTAGCAACTTCCCCGGATTTGAGTTCACTCCGGGCGTCGAAGGAGGGGCGAGTGGTGGACCTATCTTCGTGGAAAATCGTCTTTGCGGCATCGTGTCAATCGGAGGCATCGGCGAGAATCCAAATGTCGCCTACGCTGCGGCTCTTTGGCCTCTCGTCTTTCGTGCAATCCGCTTTGGCGTCGGAGAGCCAGCGACGATTCTCGATCTTCTGAAGGGCAGGATGCTTCGTGGCGTAAACGTCGAAGAGGTCGAGCGCCGGGCCTATCTCGATGATGTTGATGATGGTGGACTCGATGGGCCGAAACAGTACGCTCGACTCCGGCCTTAATCGTGCCGTAAATGGAGAGAACGTTTCGACCACCTCATCACCTTAACGTTCAGATCGTTGAAGGATTCTGCGTGGGCCGTATGGCATATTCAACATGCCGAGCGGCGAATGGCTCGCCGTTCGTCTGCCCCACTTCCCGTCGCAGCTCAGCTACGTGTCACGATGAGACCTGTTGCCACGAGCTGACTAGGTGATCAAAATTCCGGACTCAACGACCTCCGGGAACCATTCTTCGAAAAACATCCCATAGAGCATCGAGTCGAAAAAGAGCATCAGATAAACGTGCCCGACCTGTTTTGAGTTGATCCGTGCGGACAGAACTCGGTAGTCGAACGCCTGCGGATACCTGCCTTCACTCTGCATCTCGACGACTGGAGCCAAGATCGCGGGAATGCCGTCGTCGCCGTGTCCCCACCATACCCGCTGCGGCGTCAGCTCCGGCACGAATCGGTGCGTCCGCAAAAAATGTAAGCCACGGACAATCTTCCAAATTACTCGCTCCACGCGGTTCCGGTTGAAACTCTTCTTCACGAACTTCGGCATGCCCTCCGGCATACCCTCGACGGGTTGCAACTCAGCATCGACCATCTTCGAGAGCGGGATTTGGCTTCCTCGTTTCACACGCTCTGCGATGTCTTCGAGTAGCGCCTGCCCTGCCGGTCGTTTCACGGCGACCGTCGCGAACGTTGCGGTGAAATACTCCTCATCCCTTGAGTACGACTCGTTGCAGTTGTGGTGTGTCGGAAGCCAGTCCATCTCATCAAGCTCGCCTGCGCGACGAAAAACCTTCCCAAAGAACTGCCTCGGCGGAATGTGATCACGACTGATCGGCGGTGTCAGAGTTTCGCCGCAGAGATAGCAGATCGAGGTAGTTCGCGCGTCGGTGAGCGTCGATGTACCCATGCCGCGATGTTATCGCCTAGCGCGTCACGCCTACCACCGGCCACAGATTGACGGTCAACGATCGCTCACCGATCTGGTCTGTCGATGCTTGGCCGCAACCGAGCGGACGGTCAGCAGTTCGTCACGATGGACACCCACGCGGACACCCAACCCCCGATGAATAACGGAAGGCAGAAAAGTGCCGACTCGTAAATGCTGGATTCTTCAGCGATTTGATCTGGAGCGAGCGACGGGATTCGAACCCGCGACCAAGAGCTTGGGAAGCTCCTACTCTACCAACTGAGCTACGCTCGCACGGCGGTGGGAGGCGGATTGTAACTCACTGCTCCGTGAAGTATTCGGTGAAGAGGCGGACGAACGGGCCGGATGGGCCCTTCATGTAGGCGGCGGCGCGGATCGTTACCGGTTCCTGGGCGGCGAGGGTGCCGCCTCGGGCGTTGCCCCAGAGCGAGAGCGGGATCGTTTTCTCCTGACCGGGGGCGACGTCGATGTTGATCGGCGTCGAGGTCGGGCGGATTGTGTAGGCGCCGGAGCTGACGGTGCGGATCTCGATGCGCATCAGCGTCACCGGATCGCTGGTCCGGTTCTCGATCGAGAGGGCGTAGCGTACGTTCACCAGGCCGCCGTAGAGATAGGCATTCGGCGCGGATTCGTACTGTGCGATATGAAGTACTACGTTCGGCACATTCGAATCGTCCTGCGTCGCCGAGGCGCAGGCGGTGAGAAGTAGCAGCGCGACAACGGCGTGTTTCATGACCTTCGGTCGCTGCAAAAGCGGTACTAGGACGCGATGGCCGGCAGCCCCGTCACCTGCTCCAGTTCCGCCTCCTCGGCGATCCATTCGCCGGTGCGGAAGGCGCCTTCCCAGCGCGCGACGACCACCGTGGCCAGGCAGTTGCCGATGACGTTGACGCAGGTGCGGGCCATGTCCATCAACTCGTCCACGCCGAGGATGACGATGACGCCTTCGGCGGGGAGATTGAACGACGCCAGCGTGCCGAGGAGAATGACGAGCGACGCGCGCGGAACACCGGCCACGCCTTTCGATGTCAGCATCAGCGTCAGGAGCATGATGATCTGTTGCGTCCAGCTCAGGTGCACGCCGGCGGCTTGCGCGACGAAGATCGACGCCAGCGCGAGGTAGAGCGTCGTGCCGTCGAGGTTGAAGCTGTAGCCGGTGGGGAGAACGAATCCGACGATGCGGCGCGGGACGCCGAGGCGCTCCATGTTCTCCATCGCCTTCGGCAGCGCGGATTCCGACGACGTCGTGGCGAACGCGATCGTGGCGGGAACTTTGACGGCGCGGAAGAAGTCGCGCAGCGGAACGCGGAAAAGCAGCGCGACCGGCAGCAGCACGCAGACGAGGAACATGACCAGCGCGCCGTACAGCGTCAGCACCAGCATGCCGAGATTGCGCAGGACGCCGAGGCCGGAATGACCGATCGTATTGGCCATCGCCGCGCCGACTCCGATCGGCGCGAACTTCATCACGAATTCGGTGAAGCGGAACATGATGTCGGCCAGTGACTCACACCACTGAACGACGGGACGCGCTTTTTCGCCGATCGACGTGACGGCCAGCGCAAAGAGCACGCTGAAGACGACGATCTGCAGGACGTCGCCGTCGGCCATCGCCTTCAGGATCGAGGCAGGCGCGAGGTGCGCGAGGATGTCGCCGAATTTCTGCGGCTTCGCCGGAGGGTCGGGCGCAGTCAGTCCCTTGGCGACGGCATCCGCGGCCTGCGAAGCCTTCGCGGCCGCGGTGGCGCTATCGCCGCGTGCGGCGGCGTCGGACGATTCCTTCGACAACTTCGACGCGCGGTCCGCCAGGACCGCTTTGTTCTCCTCGGTGTGCACGCCGGCGAGCGAGACTCCGACGCCCGGCTTGGTCAGATTGACCGCGCCGAGGCCGATGAAGAGCGCGAAGGTGGTGACGATTTCGAAGTAGAGAAGTGCTTTGAATCCGATCCGCCCTACCTGCCGGATGTCGCCCGTGCCGGCGATTCCGATGACGAGCGTCGCGAAAATCAGCGGCGCGATGATCGACTTGATCAAATTTAAAAACAACATCGACAGCGGCCGGACCGCCGTGCCCCAACTCGGCCAGAGCCAGCCGACGAGCACACCGATCGCCAGACCGATGAAGATCTTCTGCGTGAGGGAGACTTTCGGAAGTGCCATGTGCGCGGAAGTGTAGGGGACGAATGGGCCGAGTACAATCGCCGCGTTCACCACAATCATGAAGCGTGGATGTCTGATCAGCCTCCTGCTGCTGGCCGCCTGTTTCGGCGGCTACTGGTACGTGCTGCACGGGCACGTCGAGCCGCCGGCGTTCTGGTGGGCGACCGGTGTGGCCAGCTTCTTCATGTGGATCTCGGTTTCGTCCCTGCAGGGCGCGGTCACCAGCGCGCGCGATGCGATGCGGGTATCGAGCGAGTCATCGTTCGGCGGCTTTGGCGGCGAGCAGTTCGCGGATGACGAAACTGCGACGGTCGTCGGCCACATTCGCGCCGTCGGATCGAGCCTGCGCGCGCCGTTCAGCGGAAAGGCGGCCGTCCTCTACAGCTACGACATCGAGCACGTCTCGTACAACAACAATGATTCGACCGACGTGAAGGACTACTCCGGCTACGCGCTGACGCCGTGTGCCATCGATTCGCCGCACGGCTCGGTGCGCATCTTCGGCTTTCCGATGATGGAAGGGTTTCCGAAGCGGGCGTACGACACGGAAGAAGGGCGCAGGAATGCCAGCGCCTATCTGGAATCGACGCCGCTGACCAGCATGCAGGGCTTTCATCCCGGCGCGATCTTCCACGAGATCAAGGAGCTGCTGACCGACGACGACGGCCAGGTCCGCAAGGACTGGAAGATGACCGAGGACCGCGATTTGTCGGACAAACATCTGAGCGAGCAGGTGGTGGCGCCGGGCGATCAAGTCTGCGCGATCGGGCGCTGGTCGGCGGCGAAACACGGACTCATCCCGCCGGCCGGCGGCGTCATTCGTCTGCTGCAGGGCGATCCGCAGAAGATCGTGAGCGGCCTTTGGCGCAAAACGATCGGCAACCTGATCGGAGCGCTGGTCGTCGGCGCGATCGTGAACGTCGCCGTCTACACGCTGCTGCAAATCTCGGCCGGCAAGTCGAAGCTCTTCGCGGAAACGCAGGTAGCGAAGCACTCGATCCATGCCGACGAGATGGTCGACGCCGTCAGCAACGGCAACATGGCGGCGGCGCAGAAACTGTTCGAGAACGGCACCGGCGTCGATGTCCGCGACAGCGGCGGCCGCACGACGCTCGCCGTCGCCCAGGACGCGGCCATGGCGCGATGGCTGATCGCGCACGGCGCGGACGTGAACGCCGCCGACGGCGACGGCCAGACGGTGCTGATGCAACAGGCCAGCGCCGGGCGTACCGACGTCGTGCGCGCACTGGTCGACGCGGGCGCGAAGCTGGATACGGTCAGCACGAAATGGCATTCGACGGCGCTGACACAGGCGCTCGACGCCGAAAAGCTCGACGTGGTCCGCATCCTCCGCGATGCCGGCGCGAAGGACGATACGGTCACGGAGTCGAAGGGACAGCCGCTGCGCGAAAGCGATCCGCCGGTGCAAGTCTGCTTCGCCTGGCTCGACGCGATCCAACGCCACGATGTCGACGCAATGAAAGCGGCCTCGGTATTCAAATCGTTCGACGACGTCGACTTCAAGCTATGGAAGTCGATCCGCCCCGTTCACCCGAAGCTGGTGCAGGGTTACGCGACCTCGGATGCCGCGACAGTGGAAATTCGCGGCCAGATTGCGAGCGGCACGTACGGAACGTGGACCTATCAACTCATCCGCGACGGCGAGAACTGGCGTGTGTCGAACGAACGGTGGGAAACACGGCTCAATAGTCAGGAGCCGTGATCACACCGCGATCGCGGTTGCGTCGCCGTTCGTTGCCAGCGTCACTTCGCCCGAAGCGACTGCATCGTCGAGCGACTGGCGGATTCGCGGGATGAGCGTTTCGGGATCGCGGCCGGCTGCGGAGAGGACGCCGACAGTGCGATTGCGGCCGGCGTGTTTGGCGGCGTAGAGGCAGGTGTCGGCGACGTCGAGCACTTCCTGCCAGCCGAAGCGCGTGCGGTCGAGCGTGAGGAAGGGGAACGGAGCGAATCCGATGGAGCAGGTCAGGCGGAGCGACGTCGTGCGCCGTCCGACGATGAACGGGTGACCGGCGATGGCGAGGCGAATGCGCTCGGCGATCGTCGCGGCTTCGTGACGCGACGAGTTGCGCGCCACGAGCAGGAACTCTTCGCCGCCCCAGCGCACGAGCGTGTCGGAGTCGCGCATGGTGGTTTTCAACAACTCGTGAATGTCGACGAGCACGCGGTCGCCGGCGGCGTGGCCGAAGCGATCGTTGATCTCCTTGAAGCGATCGAGATCGAGCAGAAAGAAAAGGACGTCCGCATTTTCGCGCGTCGGATCGATGCCGGTCCGCGACAGCGATTCGTGCCGCCGCAGCGCATCGGCCATGTATTCGGGCATGCAGAGGTCGAGGTAGCGCCGGTTCTTCATGCCGGTGAGCGCATCGGTCACGCTCAGGTCCATCAAGCGCGTGTTGACGTCGGCCAATTCGTGCGTTCGCTGCGCGACGAGCGCTTCGAGCTCGCGATTGCGGCGGCGCAGGAGCGCCACGCGCGCGCGATGCGCGAGGACGATCAGCGCGAGCAACGCGAGGATGGCCAGCGCACGCGCCCAGTTCGTCTGCCACCATGCCGGCGCGATCGTGAAGGGCACCGACACGGGCGCGCTCCACGCGCCGGGACGCAGCCGCGCGCGAACTTCAAAACGGTACTGTCCCGGCGCGAGCAACGCGTAACGCACGTCGCGCGAAACCGCGGGACGCCATTCGTCTTCCAGTCCGGCCAGTCGAACCTGATACTCGATCAAGTCCTGCTTGAGATACGTCAGTGCCGCGAATGAGGCGGAGAAGTCGTGCTTCGCGCCGACGGCCGCGGACGTGATGCGCACCGGCGGTGGCTCGACGCGCGGCGCGTCCGCGCGCGGCACGTAGTGACTGAATCCGGAGCTCGTGCCGACGAAGACTTCGCCGTCCGGCTGCGCGAGAAAGGCCATGGCGTCGACGTCGTCGCCGGCCAGGCCGTCGGCCATGCCGAGGTGCTCGATGAGCGGACCGTTGACGAGATCGACGCCGACGCCGGTGCCGATCCAAAGCCGCCGATGCGCGTCCTCGCCGACCAGAAAAATCTTGCTGGCCGAGAGTCCGCGGCTGGCGTCGAGGTGATCGATGACATGCATCGCCGCGCCACGATCGATCGAGAAGCGGACCATGCCGAGCGGCTCGAAATACGTCGCCAGAAAATCGCCCGACGCGGTTTCGGTGATGTACGCGGCGTGGTTGTGCGCGAGGCCGTCACGCGTCGTGTAGCGCCGCCAGATTCCGCGATCGAGACAGGCGATGCCGTGCTCGCCGGCAGCCCACAAGCGGCCTTGCGAATCGATCATCACTCCGCGGAAGGTTTCGTCCGAGGTGCCGTTCGGAACGGCGATGCGTGTGAAGCGATCCTCATTCGCCGCCTTGCGCAACAATCCGCCGCCGCGGGTCGCGGCCCACAGCGCGCCGTCGTTGTCGCGAACGAGTTTGAGGACGGTGCGTCCGGCGACGGGATAGGCCTGAACGTTTCCGCCGCTGCCGGCGCGCAACACTTCGGCCGGGCTTCCCGCCATCCAGAGCGTTCCGTCGTTTTCCTCGACGACAGATCGGATCTGATGTCCCGCGGTGCCCGGAACCGTTTCCCATCCGGTCGGCGTCGAACGCGCCAGTCCGAGGTCGGTGCCGACGAGCAGGTGGCCGGCGCGATCCCAGAGGAAACACCAGATCACAGCGTTCGGGAGCCCGGAACGGCGGTCGTACGTCGTCAACTCGCCGCGGCCGAGCATGCGGTGGACGCCGAGGCTGGCGATCCAGATGGAGCCTTCGCGATCCTCCAGAACGTCGCGCGCCCATTCGATCGGCAACCCCTCGGCCGCGCCGATGACGCTCCAGCCATCGTCGTGCGTGGCCACGCCGCGGTCGGTCGGAACCCAGAGATTGCCGCGGCGGTCGACGGCGAGATAGCCGCTGGTGCTCGTCGCCGGCAGCGCGCGGCTCTCGTCCTGAAACGCCGATTCGTTCTCCGCTTTCGACCAGAGATGCGCGGCCGAGCGAGCCCAGATGGTGTGCTGGCGATCGACGACGATGGCGTCGATGCGTTCGTTGCCGGGATTCGGCCAGAAGTTCCAGGCGCCGTTGGCGAAACGTCCGATGCGATTGGCCGAGGCAGCGAGGATCGCGTGCGCGGATTTGTCGGCCCAGACCGCGGTGGCCTCTTCGCTCGGCCATCCCGCGATCGCCGCGAACGATTGCTTCGCGTTGCCGCGAAGAATGCCGCGAGCGGTGGCGATATAAACGTTGTTCGCGTCGTCGATCGACATCGCATTCGGCTGTGGCGAGGCGATGGCGTTGAATCGGTGCCCATCGAAGCGCGCCAGACCGCCGTACGTGTTCACCCAAACCGATCCATCCGGCGCGGCCTGCACGTTCGCGACGTAGCTCGACGGCAGCCCTTCGCTCAGTCCGAAACGGGCGAAGCGATTGCCGTCGTAGCGATAGACGCCGTCCTGCGTGGCCACCCACAGAAATCCGGCCGCGTCCTGCGCCAGCCGCATCGCCGCGAGATTCCCCAGCCCCGCCTCGGCGCCATACGTCCGAAACGGACGAATCCCCGGCGGCAACACCCGCGCCGCCACCGGCACGGCAGCCAGCAATACGATCAGCGCAGCGCGGCGAAGAGACATGGGTTGGGAAGATGGTAGCGCCGAATGCGTGTCTTGCAGTCCATTCTCGAAGGACTTAACCTCATCTTCAAGACATGACCACGCAGCCGTACATCGCAACGGAACTGGATCGCGAACTGATCGCGGCGTTCTGCCGGAAATGGCGAATCAAAGAGCTCGCGCTGTTCGGATCTGTTCTTACGGACGATTTTCGCGACGACAGCGACGTCGATTTTCTCGTCACCTTCGAAGAGCCGCCGCCCGATTGGGGACCGTGGGGCAGCCGGTGGTCTGAGATGGAAGAAGAGCTACAGTCGATCGTTGGCAGAGACGTCGATCTGGTTGAGAAACGGCTTGTAGAAGCGAGCGAAAACTACATCCGCCGCCGTCACATACTCAGCAATCAGCGAACGATTTATGTGGCGCGATGACGCGTATCTGCTGGACATGTTGATCGCTGCGCGCAAAGCGGTCGCATTCTCAGACGGTTTCACGCTCGATTCTCTTCGAACGAGCGACCTTCATCAGAACGCGATCGTTTACGCGCTACAGACGATCGGCGAAGCGGCCACGAAAGTGTCGAACGAGTTTCGCGAACAGCATCCGGAAATCGATTGGGTACAGATGATCGGAATGCGTCACCGGCTTGTCCACGACTATCGCAACATCAATGTCGAAAAGGTCTGGGAAGCGCTGGATGTCGGTGTGCCCGTCTTAATCGAACAACTCGAGCACCTCGTCCCGCCGGAGTAGCTTCCGATAGGATGCCGCGCCATGCGCAGAATCCTCACCGCGATCGCCATCCTCCTCTTCACCGCCGCCCTGCACGCGCAGTGTGCCGACGTTGCCGGAATCGTCGGGCAGCTCGACGGGTCGCGGATGAAGCAGACCGTCGACAAGCTGGTCTCGTTCGGAACGCGGCACACGCTGTCTGACACGACCTCCGACACGCGCGGCATCGGCGCGGCGCGGAAATGGATCTTCGACGAGATGTCGAAAGTCGCCGCCGCCAGCAACGGGCGGATGACGGTCGCGTATCAATCGTCGATGCAGCAGGGGCCGCGGACGAAGAACGTGCCGGTGGAGATGATCAATGTTGTAGCCACGATCAAAGGCACGACCGATCCCGATCGAATCTACATCGCCACCGGTCACTACGACTCGATCAATTCCGACGTGATGAATGCGACCCTCGATGCTCCCGGCGCCGACGACGATGCATCGGGCGTCGCGGTGATCATGGAAGTGGCGCGCGTTCTCTCGCAGCATCCGCTCGACGCCACCGTGATGCTCGTCGCTGTCCAGGGCGAAGAGCAAGGCCTACTAGGGTCGCGCGGGCTGGCCGAGGAGGCGGTGGCGAAGAAGTGGGATGTGGAGGGGATGATCACGAACGACATCGTCGGCGGCACGGTGGGCGGCGAAGGCGACGTCGACAACCGCACCATCCGCATCTTCTCCGCGAATCCGAAAGGCGCGGGCGAAGGTTCGGCGCGGCATTGGGCGCGCTTCGTCCGCGACGGCGTCCGCCTCTACCTGCCGAACGTGAAGCCGCGCCTGATCTATCGCCTCGATCGCTTCGGACGCGGCGGCGATCACGTGCCGTTCTTCGAGAAAGGCTTCCCCGCCATCCGCTTCAGCGAGGCGAACGAGGATTACAAGCACGAGCACCAGACCGTGCGCGTCGAGAACGGCGTGCAGTACGGCGACCTGCCGCAATTCGTCTCCGGCGATTACATGCGCCTCGTGGCGTCGGTCAATGCGGTCGCGCTCATCACCGGCGCCTGCGCTCCCGCCGCGCCGAAGAATGTGAAAGCCGGCGGCGCGGTCACGAACGACACGACGCTGAGCTGGGACATGGGCACGGACGCCGACCTGGCCGGCTACGAAATCGTGATCCGCGAAACGACGTCCGACGATTGGGAACGGATCGTCCCGGTCGGCAACGTGGCCAAGTACACGTTCAAAGACTTCACCATCGACAACGTCTTCATGGGCGTGCGGGCGGTGGACAAGGATGGGAACCGCTCGCCGGTACGGACGCCAGAAGAAAGGCTGCCGTAGTTCGTAGCGCCGTCGGCTCGACGGCTGGACCGCCGGCGGCTCGCCGACACGCGCGTAAGAAGCAAACTCCGCGGGCCGTGCCGGCTTAGGCCTTCTTGATCGACAGCCTGGCCGCGTTCGGCTCGATCAAAATTCGCGCGGGGTCGGCGACCGTGTTGCCGCGGCGTTTCTGGATCGGGAGGCGGGTGTAGACCTGCGTCGAGAGGATCGACGCGTGCCCGAGGATTTCCTGGACGTCGCGGATGTCGGCGCCGGAGGAGACCAGCATCGCCGCCATCGTGTGGCGCAGCGAGTGCGGCGTGATGTGGCGTTTGATTTCGGCCAGGCGCACGTGCTTCTTGAAAATGTTCTCGATCGAATAGATCGTCAGGCGCGTTCCGGAGCGGCCGACGAAGAGCGCGTCGGTGGTCAGGCTGCGGTCGGCGCGCATGTCGAGGTAGCTCATCAGCGCCTCGATGACCACGTGCGACGTGATCGTCACCGTGCGGCCGCGCGTGGCGCGTCCGGTGATGTGGATCTGATTGTTCTCCACGCCGACGTCGGAAACGTTCAGCGCCACCAGCTCGCCGATGCGGATGCCGGTGGAGAAGAGCAGCTCGAGGATGACGTTGTCGCGGACGGCGCAGAAGTAGCGGTTACGGCCGCCGGCGGAATGATCGCGCGTTCCGGAGAGCGCGCCGATCTGGTCCTTCGGAGCGGCCAGCAGCGCGCGCACTTCGCGCGACGAGAGCACGGTCGGAACGCGGTTCTCGACCGGCTTGCGGATCTTCAGCTTGCGCGCCGGCGACTCATTGAAAATGCCCTTCTCCTCCAGGTAGCGGAAGAAAACTTTCAGCGCGGCCACTTTGCGGCGGATCGACGTATCGCGATACGGTCCCGTGCCCAGCTTGTCGAGGTACTGCTCGAGATGCTCGGGCGTGATGTCGACCATGCTCGCGCCGTCCACGTGCACGTGGAACTGGCTCAGGTCCGACTGGTATGCGCGGATCGTGCGATCGGAAAGATTCCGCACTGCCTGCCCATGCTGCAGAAAATCGGCGATCGCTTCTTGCACGTTCATCATCACGCTCTTCGAAAAATAGTTTTATTGCTGGTTTGGGGGACAACGGCAGTGTAGTTGGCGGCATTCGATTGTCAAGAATTATTTGTCCGACCGCGATATGCTGTAAAAGCATGACAGCAACCCATTTGGAGTCCGGCAGACTCCCGGTCGTAAACGCCCGTTGACATCATCGTGAAAGGCCAGAAGCTCTTCGTACGCCCGATCGAAGCCTCCGATTTCGATGCGGTCCGCGCCTTCGCCGCGCAGCACGGCGGGTCGCCCGACGTCCGCTCCGGACTTCTCGGCAAACTGGTCGGCGAGCTGGTTTCGGTGCTGGCGATGGAGGTCGAAGCCGATGCCGTCCGCGTCGTCGATCTCGTCGTTGCCGAAGAGTTGCGCCGCAAACGCGTCGGACGCGTCATGCTGAACGAGCTCGCGTCGCTTGCGAAAAAACTGGAGCGGAATTGGTTGATTGCGGACGTCCAACATGCCGAGTTCCTGCGGCGCGTCGGTTTCACGGAAGATCAAGGTGTGATGAAGCGGAGGGTGGGATGACAGAAGTGGGAAGGGTGAAGAGTGAAGGTAGAAGTGGAAAACGATTGCTCGCCACTCTTGGGATGATCGTTTTCACTGCCTGCACGCAGTCCACACCCACCAGCGCCCCGCTCCCGCCTGCACCCGCGCCGGTTCCTGCGCCCGTTGCTGTCGTCGAGCCGGTGAAGCTGCCGACGCTCGATGAAGTGCGCTCGCTGAAGACGAACAATCAACTCGATCGGTACGAAGCCGGGTTGAAGACGCTCGCGCAATCGCCCGACGCGCAAACCAAGGGCCGCGCGTTGACGCTGCTTGCACTTTTCTACATCGATCAGAAGCGGACCGTCGAGGCGCTGCCGCTGCTCGGGCAGGCCGCGAATGCCGATCCGCTCGTTGCCCCGTGGCTTCGTTTGCGCGCGCTCGACATCGAAGGCGCCGACAAGCGATGGGCGGATGCGCTGCTCACCACCATTCGCATCATTCACGACACGCCGGCCAGTTCCGCCGCCACCATCGCCCGGCTGCGCCTTCCTGCGCTTTACGCGGCCGCGGGAGATGCATCGAACACCGACGACGCGATGAAATCCGCGAACCTCGTCGCCATCGATGCGCTCACCGAGGAGGATTTCGTCTGGCTGGCGAAATCGCTGGCGAAGGCGGGACGGATGGACCTCGCCAATCCGCTGCGGATGCGCCTCCTGACCGAATTCACGCAGGGGCGCTTCACAGAGGATACGTACGATCACGTTTCGCAATACACGCCCTCGATGCTCGACGCGCTGTCGTTCGACGACGAGCTGGCCATCGCGCAAAAACTCGGGCGCAACGATCGCTACGGACGCGCCTTCGATCTGTTGGAGCGCATCGCCGCGCGTTTTCCGAAAGAGTCGGCGACGTCGAGCGCGTTTCGCGCGGTGCGTCTTCGCGCGCTCTTCAATTCGCGCCGCTACTCCGACCTCCTCGCCGAAACCGACCGCGTCAAACTCAAAGATCCTGCGCTGATCATGACGCGCGCCCGCGCCGCGTGGCGCGCCGGTCAGCCGAAGCTCTTCCTGGCCGGACTGCGGCAGGTTGAGAAGCAATATCCGTCCAGCAGTGAAGCGACCGAGGCGAAGATCCTGCGTGCGAAGTACTACGTCACCGATGAGGTGAAGTACGACCTCGCCATCGCCGATCTCGAAGCCGCCATCGCCAAAGGCGCCTTCGGCAACGAAGGCGAAAATCTCTGGACTCTCGGCTGGACCTACTTCCTTGCCGGCCGCGCCGACGATGCGCTCAAAACGTTCGCCCGCTACGCGAAGCAGTTTCCCGATGGCGACTATCTTTCGAATTCGCTCTTCTGGACCGCGAAGATCGATGCACGCCGCGGCGACGTCGCCGGACGCGACGCCGCGCTGCACGAGCTCGAGACGCTCTATCCCTACAGCTACTTCAGCTACCGCGCGCGCGCCATCATCGGCGAGCCGATGCTCGCGCCGAACGAGATCGCCAACGGCAACGTCTTTCTCGACGTCGATGCGCAACTCGCCGCCGCGAACGAGCCGCGCCTCGATTCCGTTCGCGAGCTGGCCTGGCTCGGTCTCTATCGCGAAGCGACGCGCGAGATGAAGTCGATCGCCGCCGCGAACCAAGCCAACCTCGGCATGCAGTTCATGCTCGCCGATCTCTACGTGCAGGGCGGCGAGCCGTTCTCCGCGAACAACGTCCTGCAGCGCAAGTTCCGCCAGTTCGTCCGCCACGGCGGCACCGGCATCCCCCACCGCTTCTGGGAAATCCTCTTCCCGCTCAACTACTGGGAGACGATCAAGAGCGAATCCGAGCAGCGCCAGATCGATCCGTATCTCGTCGCCTCGATCATCCGCCAGGAGACCGGCTTCGAGCCGACTACGGTCTCCAACGCTGACGCCATCGGCATCATGCAGATCATGCCCGCCGAGGCGACGTCGATCGCGACGCAGGCCGGCCTGACGTCGCCGACGCGCGAACAGCTTTTCGATCCGAAGGTGAACATCGCCATCGGCGTCGCTGAGTTCTCGCAAAAACTGGCCACCGAGCACGGCAATACGATGCTCGCCATCGCCGCCTACAACGCCGGAGAAGATGCCGTTGGCAAATGGATTGCTCAAACGCCGCTCGATGATGAGGACTTATTTGTCGAATCGATTCCGTTTGCCGAGACCCGGCTTTATGTGAAGACAGTCAGCCGGAACCGATTTGAATATCGGCGGATTTATGAGGTACCCAAGCAGCCGTAACACGCATCTCCCCCTCGCGATCGCTCTCACCCTCCTACTCGCCACCTCGGCAACCGCGGCTCCCGATCAGCTCATCCTCGGACGCGACACCACGCCGCCCGCCGACATCAAAGGCCCGATCGATCTCACCATCGTCCCCGACTTCGACGACGCCCGCGTGACCGTAACCGTCGATGGCCAGAAGATCGTCGACGGCCTTCGCTCCCCATGGCATGTGCCGGTCGATTTCGGCCCGCAGCCGGTCGAACACAAGATCGTCGTCACGGCGACCGGCGCCGACCGCAAACGCATCCAATGGCAGACCACGATCAACAAAGGCCACCAGACGCTGGACGTAAAAATCGTCCCGGTCGATGCCGCAAACCGCGTCTTCGAAGCGAACGTCACCTCGCCCGACGAAGACCCGATCGTCAGCGTCTCCGCATGGGACGACGGCAAATCGATCGCGACTGTCGAGCAGGCTCCGTTCCGTTTCACCATCCCCGCCGAACATTTCGCGACGAAGAGCGTGCAGATCACGGCGCGTACGAAATCGGGCGCCGAGGCGGCCGACTTCTGGTCCGCCGTAGGCGACGTCAAAGCCGAGGCCATCGAAGTGCGCACCGTTCCGCTTTTCGTCTCCGTCATCGACGGCAACGGCACGGCGCACGATGACGTCGATCAGAACCTCTTCAAAGTCGTCGACAACGGCACCGAGGGGCAGATCCTGCAGATCGGGAAAGCGTTCAATCAACCGATCTCGATCGCGCTGCTGCTCGACGCGTCGACGAGCATGACCTACGAGATGCCGAAAGCGACGCGCGCCGCCGTCAACTTCGTCGGCAGCACGCTCAAAGCCGGCGACCGCTGCGCCGTTTACTCGGTTCGCAGCACTCCGCGGCGCGAGATGGAGCTGACCAGCGACCGCGCCGCGATCGAGAACGTCGTGAAGTCGATCCAGGCCGAGGGACGCACTGCGCTCTACGACGCCATCGCGAGCGCGGAGCGCGAACTGCGCGATGAAAAAAACCGCCGCGCCATCGTGATCCTCACCGACGGCGGCGATACGTCGTCGATCGCATCGTTCGATGAAATCGACCGCATCGCGAAGGAGTCCGGCATCCCCATTTACGTGATCGCCTACGACAGCGGCGTGAACGACGACCAGCCGCAGGACATGAACCGCCTCCAATACCTCGCCACCGAAACCGGCGGTTTCCTGGTCACGGCCTCGGCGAAAAACCTCCAGGCCCGCTACGCCGACATCGAAAAAGACCTGCGCGCCCAATACGCGATCACCTACCAGATCACCGACCTGGCCCGCCACAATCAGTGGCGCAAAGTGCACGTGATGCTGAAGTCGCCGCAATTGACGGCGCGGACGATACGAGGGTATTTCGCGCCCTAATGCCGCGGAGCGGCATCAGAGGGTAGACAGGAGTGAGAGCGAAGCGAACACCCCTGGAAAATGATCGCGCCCCAGAACTTGTGCCGCGTCAGCGGCACTGGAAAATGTGACACTCCATCCAGTGCCGCTGACGCGGCACACTTCATTTTCGACTCTCGTTTTCGAGGGGTGCTCGCGATGAAGCTGCTCGCACCCCTCGCTACCCTCTTAAAGCCGCTAATGCGGCGATTTCTTATGCATCTTTTCGATCACGAGAACCGTCCCCGCATCCCTCGTCGCAAATCGCCCGATCAGAGACGCGCTCGCATCAGCGATCTCGCGAAGCACCACCCGCTCGTCATACGCATTCGCATGCATCCATGACGGCATTTGCATGCGATGCGGCAGATCGCGATGAACGCGTCTGAAACGCATCCGCGCGAGACGCCGCAATCCACCGCCGGGCGGCTCCAACTTCAATTGCAGCACGGCCACACCGCCCGGACTTAGAAGACGTAGAAGCGCGCGAATGAGGAGGTAACCCTCAGCCGGACGAATGTGCTGAAACACGAGAAGCGAACAGATGAAATCAAACTGCCACCTCAGTTCGTACGTCTCGACAAACGTCACATTGTTCAGCCCCGCGTCGAGCGCGTTCTTCCGCGCATGTTCGAGAACAGAAGGCGCTATGTCGGCACCGACCACGTCCACCGCGCGCCGCGCCAGCGGGATCGTTAGCCGGCCCGCACCGCATCCGAAGTCGAGCACCGAGGTGAGCGAAACGTCGCGGCCGAGGATCGCCGCGATCGCCGGAAGGAGCAGCGCGATGTCCGCCTCCCCCGTCTCGAGAAACGCGTCGTCGCGAACGCCTTCGTCAGTAAGAACAGGAAAGTACGGCTCGCGCCGCGCGAGCTCTTCCCAGTCCGACGGCGTGCGATAGGTCACTCTCGCAGGATACTCGCGACCTAGTTCCTCGCCGCCTCCCGCTCACCTTCCCGCAGCAGCGTGTCCAAAGCAGCGCGACGAAGCAACTTCCCATTCACGATGACCGCATCGATCTTCGACGCATTGTGGATGTCTGCCAGCGGATCGGCATTCAGCAGCACCAAATCCGCGAATTTGCCAGAATCCACCGAACCGAGATCCTTCGATCGATTCGTCACCGTCGCGGAGTTGATCGTCGCTGCCTGCAACGCCTGCATCGGCGTAAGACCGGCATCGACCAGAAAGACCAATTCGTCCTGGAGCGTGAATCCGGGAATCCGTTCCGCGGCAATGTCGCTGCCGGTGACCATCACCACGCCGGCGCGGTTCGCCATCCGCACCACTTCGCGATACTCATCGAAGATCGCCTTCTGCTCGGCGAGATCGGCCGGCGTCACCACCTGCTTCGGACGCGCTGCCCCCGCCTTGATCATCGACGCAGCGACGTAGCGCGTGCGGGGATCGGGTTTCGTGGCCGGATCGTAGTACTGCACGAGCGCCCAGTACGCCGACAGCGTCGGATCGAACACCGTGTGGTTCTTCACGAACGTTGCGAACAACTCCTCCGCGCCGTGCGCGCGAAAGACCTTCATCGACTCGGACAAATGGTCGGGATGCGCCGTTGAGAACGTCCCCTCGAACAACGTGGCCACATGCTCGATCGTCTGTTGCCCGGCGTTCGACGCCTCCTCGGGCGTCACGGTCATCGGAATGTGTCCGACCACCGGAACGCCGAGCTTCTTCGCCTCATCGATCAGCGCAAAGTACGAATCGCGCTCCATCCGCCGGTGGACCTTGAAGGCGTCGACGCCGACCTCCTTCAGCGCGCGCGCCACGCCGCGCGTCTGATCGGGATTGCCGGGAACGAGCTGATATTGATTGAAGCTCTTGCCGTTCAGGATCGGCCCGACGCGCAGAATGCGCGGCCCCGTCAGAACTCCGGCCGCGATCAGGCTCCGCCAGTTTTCGATTTCCGTGAAATGGCTGCCGAGGTCGCGGACGCTGGTTACGCCGTTGGCGATGAGGATGGGGAGCGCGCTGCCGGTGGTCCAGCTCAGGTGAACGTGCATGTCCCACAAACCTGGGATGAGGAACTTGCCGCGGCCGTCGACGATGGTCGCGCCCGTCGGCGCAGCATCGTGCCCGACGCTGACGATTTTTCCGTCGCGAATGGCGACCGTCATATCGCGCAGCGCGGAGCCGTTGACGACGTCGATGACGGTGACATGCGTAATCGCGATCGGTTTCGGCCGGACAGCCGCGTGCGCCGTGGCAGCGATGGAGAGAATGAGGAGAAAGGATCGCATCGCAAAGTTATTACGACTTCGTTACGCCGTAGTTTCAATTACCCGCATCCGAATCCCGCCTTTCGGCCGCAGCGTGATCGACGCCTGCGGCGTCACGTCGCGGGAAACGAGCTCGAGCTTCCAGCGCTGCGCGATCGTGGCGACGATCAGTACCGCCTCCATCCACGCGAATCCTTCGCCGATGCAGATGCGCGGTCCGGCTCCGAAGGGAAAGTAGGCCAGCTTCGGGCGCGACGATTTCGCTTCCGGCGTAAAGCGCAGCGGATCGAACGTGCCCGGATCGGAAAACCAGCGCGCATCGCGATGCGTCACCGCCTGCGCCGCGACGACGACGGCGCCTCGCGGCACCAGCCACTCGCCGATCATCGCGTCCTCGATCGCCAGCCGGCTCACAGCCCACGCCGGCGGAAACATCCGCATCGATTCCGCCACGACCATCTCCGTGTACGGCAGCCGCGCGTAATCGGCGGGCGTCGGAAGGCGATCGCCGAGGACGGCGTCGAGCTCGCGATGCATCGCATCCGAGGCGGCGGGATTGAGCGAAAGGAGATACCACGTCCACGCCAGCGCGTTCGCCGTCGTCTCGTGGCCGGCCAGGAAGAGCGTCATCGCCTCGTCGCGAAGTTGCTGGTCGGTCATTCCTCCGCCGTCGCCTTCCTCATCGACCGCCATCAGCAGCATCGACAGCAGATCGCCGCGATCCTCACCCGACTTCCGGCGCTCGTCGATGATGGCGTAGACGGTCTTGTCCAGCCGCTCCAGCGAACGGCGAAAGCGCATCGTCTGCGGCAATGGCAGCTTCCGCAGCAGGTTCGCGATCGGATTCATCAGCGTCGGAAAGAGATCGACCAGCGACGTCAACGCCGCCCCGATCTCGTCCGCCTCCTGCTCCACCTCGGCATCGAACAACGTCTTGGCGACGACCGACAACGTGAGCCGCATCATCTCGTGATGCACGTCGAGCACTTCCCCATCGCGCCACCCGAGCCGCGCCGCCCGCGCGATCATCACCTCCGCATACCGCGCGATCCGCTCCCGATGAAACGCCGGCTGCACCAGCCGCCTCTGCCGCCGATGCACCTCTTCCTCCGACGTCAGCAACCCCTCCCCGAAAATGATCTTCGACCGCTGCAACACCCGGCTCTTATGAAACGACCGATGCTGCGTAACGAGCAGCTCGCGAATGAGATCGGGATGATTGAAAAAAAAGATCTGCTGCGGCCCGACATGAAACTGCGATGCATCGCCGTAGTCATCCGCGAGTCTTTGAAAAAACGGAATGGGATCGCGCTGGAGGATTCGCAGGTAGCGGAAAGGGATGCGGCTTCTCGGGCCGGGCGGGGTCGACATGTGGTGCGGATGGTAAGGCGGGAACGGTTTCACGCGGACACGCGGAGGAAAAGCAATTATCTTCGTGTCTACCGGACTCCGAGTCGCCGACGATACTGTCCCTCAGAACTGCAATTGGTCGACGCCAAGCCGTTACTCCATCTTTGCCAGGGTCGTTTCTGCTATGTCAGCTCCGAGCGCTACGTTATGAAGATCGTCAACCCGTATGACGTATTTGTGGGAGCCGAGCTTGAACATTGCGCCGTTGCCCATTTTTACTTCGACCGATTCCGCTTCGCTTGCGAGATCATCTACCGAGATGGTGAAATCAGCGTGGCGTCCGGACCCGTCCGGATGCTCAGCGACGAGAACGTCCGTACAAGCTAGGTGAAGAACTGTCCGGCCGTCCTTGATATCGTAAACAGCGCCCTCACGCACCGAGAAATGCTTGAATTTAGAAATTGGAATGACCTTCTCATCCGGACTCTGCAAGTACAACCACACCCAGGTTCCGACAAGAATCAGACCGATGACTGTTCCGAAATACCGCGCCGAGGCCGGCACGGTTATTTCGAATTTCCCTATCTTTAGATGTTGTACCAATGACACGATGATGACGATCACCCCACCGGCGAGAAGCCAGACCTTTTGGTCGAGCTCTGTAATCCACCCAGTGTCCATCGAAGCTAAGATCGACAAATTCATGGCATCTCCTAAGCTTTAACTGCCCATACAAGCGACGCTGTCGCCTGCTGGCGATCCATAATTCAATTACTGAATTTCGTAGATTTCACGCGCCACTACTTATAGGAGTGACCGGAAGCGTAGTTTCCATACCTGCTGCAGGCTAGCGCGGTCGCATAGCTGGATCCTTGCAAGGATCTTGTCGAGCGACAGGGCGTAGGTTCGCGGAGCCAATCTGCGCGGCGCGCACGGCCCAGAATGAGACGGTTCACAAGCGGTTATCGCTCATGGATCTCGTGCCGGGACCGAGGAGGGATCACCGAAGGTCGAGCCCTTTTTCAGGTGGACGAGTGCTCGCCTTCGGGCACGCTCAAATGTCGTGCGCTCGCGTACAAGCGATTCAAATTGATCCTAGAACGATGGCGCTCACTGAGCGCCTTTCTTCGGCGGTGACCTGCTTTACCTCGCGAAGAAGAGCCTCATCGAGTTGCAGCGTCACCTTCGCTTTCATACGCGGTGCTAATGATACGGCCCTCTCCGCCTCCGCGTCTGCCTCTCCGCGCGTCCGCGTGAACCCGGTAACCTTTAGAATCCCACAAACATGAACGCCCTGCCGCTCATCCTCTTCTTCCTGGCCGTGACCGCGATCGGGTACAGGTATTACTCCGCCTTCCTCGCCGCGAAGATCATGGCGCTCGACGACGCGCGCGTCACGCCCGCGCATCGGTTCAACGACGGCCAGAACTACGTGCCGACGAACAAGTGGGTGCTGTTCGGGCATCACTTCGCGGCCATCTCCGGCGCCGGGCCGTTGATCGGACCGGTGTTGGCCGCGCAGTTCGGATATCTGCCGGGGTTGCTGTGGCTCGCCTTCGGCGTCGTCCTCGGCGGCGCGGTACACGACTTCGTCACGCTGGCTGCCTCGGTGCGGAGGAACGGGAAGTCGCTCGCGGAGATCGCGCGCACCGAGATCTCGCCGCTGGCCGGCATCACCGCGATGATCGCCATCCTCTTCATCATCGTCATCGCCCTGGCGGGACTCGGCATCGCCGTCGTCAACGCGCTGGCGGATTCGCCGTGGGGGACATTCACCATCTTTCTGACCATTCCGATCGCGCTGCTGGTCGGCCAATACCTCCATCGATCGAAAGCGCCGTATGCGATCAGAAACGGATCGATCGCCGGCGCGCTGATGGTGCTGGCCGCCGTCGTGGCCGGACGTTTCGTCCCCGGCACCGCGCTCGGGATTCTGCTTACGCTAACCAAGCCGCAGATCACCATCGCCATCGCCGTCTACGGCTTCATCGCCTCCGTGCTCCCGGTCTGGATGCTGCTCTGTCCGCGCGACTATCTCTCGTCGTACATGAAGCTCGGCACGATCGCCGCGCTGGTCATCGGCACCGTGATCGTCGCGCCGCACATCTACGCGCCGGCCGTTTCGCAGTTCGCGGCCGGCGGCGGTCCGATCATCCCCGGCAAGCTCTTTCCGTTCGTCTTCATCACCATCGCCTGCGGCGCCATCTCCGGATTCCACGCGCTGATCGGATCGGGGACGACGCCGAAGATGATCGACAAGGAATCGGACACGCGGATGATCGGCTACGGCGCGATGCTCTGCGAAGGTCTGGTCGGATGCGTGGCGCTGATCGCCGTCTGCGCGCTCCATCCTGGCGACTACTACGCCATCAACGTTCCGCCCGCGATCTTCGCCAAGCTCGGACTATCAACCGTCAACCTGCAACACTTCTCGACGCTCGTCGGCGAAACGCTGGTCGGACGCACGGGCGGCGCGGTCTCGCTGGCTGTCGGCTTCGCGCAGATCTTCTCCGGCATCCCGCTCCTCGGCGGACTGATGTCGTACTGGTACCACTTCGCCATCATGTTCGAGGCGCTCTTCATCCTCACCACGATCGACACCGGCACGCGCGTGGCCCGCTTCATGGTGCAGGAGTTTCTCGGCCGCGCCTGGAAGCCGTTCGAGAATACGTCGTGGATTCCCGGCACGATCATCTCGACGGCGCTGGTCGTTTTCGGCTGGACGTGGTTCATCCTCAACGGCTCGATCTCGCAGATCTGGCCGATGTTCGGCATCGCCAACCAGCTCCTGGCCGCCGTCGCCCTCTGCGTCGGAACGACGGTCATCCTCAACGCCGGCAAAGCGAAGTACGCCTGGACGACGATGTTTCCGCTGGCCTTCGTGGCCTCGACGACTCTCTACGCCGGCTACCGCTCCATCTTCGACAACTTCCTCGGCCCGAAGATGATGGCCAAAGATCCATTCACCGGCTATCTCGACGCCACGCTGACCTCGATCCTGATGCTCTGCGTGATCGTGATCCTGGCCGCCTCGGCGCGCGCATGGCTGCGAGCCATTCGCGGCGAATCGATCGCCTTCGTCCCCGCCACCGCCGGACCGGATCACACGCACCTGCCCGGCAGCGGATGCTGTTGATCGCAGAAATGCAGCGCAAACATTGCGCGTTCACCACGTACGCCGATGGCGTATAGTGCGGTTCTACGTGCTTCGGTTTGTTGAAACACCGATTTTCACGGAGGAGATCGTTCAGATTCTGAGCGATTCAGATTACGCCAAGCTTCAGGCGGCGCTTATTCTGCAGCCGGATCTCGGAGAGTTGATTCCGGGAACCGGCGGTCTCCGAAAGATGCGATGGGGAATCCCGAGTCACGGTCGCGGCAAGAGAGGCGGCATTCGCGTCATCTACTACTGGTACATGTCACAGTCCTTGATTTACCTGCTCATGGTTTATCCAAAAAGCAAACGCACGGATCTATCGGCTCAACAGAAACAAATGCTCCGCAAGATCGGCGAGGGATTCAAATGAAGAAGGAAGACTTCGAAAAGCTGGCCGAAAGCCTGGAACAAGCAGTTCAGATCCATCGCGGCGAAGCGAGACCTTCTCGCCAATTCGTGTTCAAGTCAGAGGATGTCCGAAGGATCAGGGCAAAGCTTCACAAATCTCAGGCCGAATTCGCGCGCATGATCGGCGTAAGCGTTAACACGTTGCAGAACTGGGAGCAGGGTCGACGTCAACCGCTTGGCCCCGCGCGCGCCTTGCTTCTCGTGGCAGCGCGCGCGCCACGCGCAGTTGAAAAGGCATTAACAAACCCACCTTTGAGACGTAGGGCCTAGACAGATTCGACGAACGAAAGAGCGGCTAGACAGATAAAGAATGATCCAGCGGCGGGTCAGCGGTTGGCGTCGTGCGCATGTTCCGACCCATCCGCGCCCGGCGCTCATCGCATAACCATCGCTGATTCAACTACTTAGTTTTTTGATCACCTCGGCACTTCCGTTGCCATAGAGCTGCGCGAAAGGAGCTGCCCTCCCATGCGCAAGCTTTGTCTCTCTCTCGCAATGGCGCTCGCCATCCCGGCGGCGTTTGCCCAAACCAACAACTCCAAAGACCCCACTTGGTGGGAAAAGTACCAGTACCTCGTCAAGAACGGCGAGATGACGGCCGCCGGCACTACGACCTCGGTCGCTTCCGGTGCGAACGTCGACGTCTCGAATGAATGCGGACCGCAGAGCGAGACCTACATCACCATCAACACCGCCAATCCGAAGCAGCTCGCGGCCGGATCGAACGAGATCTTCCGCGATCCGATGCGCGGCTACTGGTCGGCCGACGGCGGCAAGAGCTGGGGCGGCGTCGACCTCCCGCTGCCGCCTCCGATCGGCACGAACGGCATCCGCTTCGGATCGGATCCGACGCTGGCCTTCGATAGCCGAGGGAATCTGTTCTACGGATACATCGTCGTCTTCTTCGGCAGCGGCAACGGCATCAACGGCACGCAGATGGGCGTGGCACGCTCGACCGACGGCGGCAAGACGTATCCGCTGGCGAACTTCTTCTCCTTCTCCGGCGGCAGCGATCACTTCAACGACAAGCCGATGATCACCGCCGACGCGAACGTCAACTCGCCGTTCCGCGACAACGTCTACATCGCGTGGGACGCAGCCAGCGGCGGCTCGGCCAGCGGCGGCGGCGTGCGCGTGGCGCGCTCCAGCGACCACGGCGTCACCTTCACCGTCACGCGCGCCGACGATCCGCAGGGGCCGGGACACGCCATCGGCGCCGTGCCCTTCGTCGGTCCGAATGGCGAGCTCTATCTTGCGTGGAACGACTACGCCGCGAACACGATCGCCTTCAGCCGCTCGTTCGACGGCGGCGCGACGTGGGACGCGCAGAGCGTCATCGCCTCGAAGACGCTTCCGTTCGACATCCGCGTCCCGGCCGAATTCAACCGCGGCGCGCTCGTCTATCCGGCCTGCGACGCCGACCGCAGCAAAGGCGCGCATCGCGGACGCCTGGTCTGCTCGTGGATGGATCTGGCCGGCAACGGCACCACCGACATCTTCACGTCGTACTCGGACGACAAAGGCGCGACGTGGTCGCTATCCAAATCGGCCGCCGACTCCCTTCCGTTCGCCGTCGATCGTTTCAATCAGTGGCTCTCGATCGATCCGACCAACGGCGTCGTCAACGTCTCGTTCTACGACACGCGCAATGACACCACCGGCGCGCGCTACATGACCGACATCTATCTCTCCCGCTCCTCGGATGGCGGCGCCTCGTTCGCACCGAACGTCCGCGCCTCCGACGTCAGCTCGAATGAGCACGACTGCGACGGCGTCTTCCCCTGCTCTGCCATCAACTACGGCAACCAGCAGGGCGACTACTCCGGCGTCGTCGCCTACGGCGGCGTCGCCCACCCCGTCTGGACCGACAGCCGCCGCAATCAGGACAGCGTCAACGGCTGCCGTTTCCCGGCCATGGAAGAAGTCTTCACGACCAGCGTAAAGTAGGCTCCGAGTGGATCAGTAGATCGGTGATCAGTGGATCAGGGATGCGGTTTCCTGATCCACTGATCTACTAATCGACTGATCCACTACCAGGAGGCTCGCATGCTGGGCAACACACCGATCATCGGCTTCATCCCCACTCTCGACTTCGACAAAGCGCGCGCGTTCTACGTCGACGTCCTCGGCCTTCGCTTCGTCGACAATGACGGCTTCGCGATGGTGCTCGACGCGAACGGCACGATGATCCGCGTCGCCAAAGTGCAGCCCGATTTCAAGCCCGCGCAATTCACGATCCTCGGCTGGCAAGTCTCCGAAATCGAGAAGGTCGTTTCCGCGCTCACCGAAAAAGGCGTCGTCTTCGAACGCTACGGTTTCTTCGAACAAGACCCCCTCGGCATCTGGTCGGCGCCCGGCGGCGCGAAGGTAGCGTGGTTCAAAGACCCCGACGGCAACGTGCTCTCCGTGTCGCAGCACGTGTAGTCTCCCGCGTCAATGACGCCAACCGGCCGTTTCGCGCCATCTCCCACCGGTCCGCTGCACCTCGGTAGTCTGGTCGCGGCGGTCGGATCGTGGCTGTACGCGCGGCGCGAAGGCGGGCGGTGGCTGGTGCGGATGGAGGATCTCGATACGCCGCGCGTCGTAGCGGGATCGGCGGACGAAATCCTGCGCGCGCTCGAGCGCTACGGATTGACGTGGGACGGCGAAGTCGTCTATCAATCGCAGCGAATCGCGTTCTACGACGAGGCGTTGAATGAGCTGCGCGCGAAGAATCTCGTCTACGACTGCGGCTGCTCGCGCGCCGATCTCGCGCGAACGGCCTCGGCGCCGCTCGGCCGCGAACCGGTCTATCCCGGCACGTGCCGCGAAGGGCTTCCCGCGGGACGCGTCGCGCGTGCGGTTCGTTTCCGCACGTCGCACGACGTCATCGGCTTCGACGATCTGCTTCGCGGTCACATCGAAGAAGACGTTGCGGCCGAAACAGGCGACTTCGTCGTCCGCCGCGCCGATGGCGTTTACGCGTATCAACTGGCGGTGGTCGTCGACGATGCGGCGCAGGAAGTCACGCAGGTTGTCCGCGGCGCCGATCTGCTGACGTCCACCGCGCGCCAAATCGCGCTGCAACACGCCCTCGGCCTCGCAACTCCGTCCTACGCACACCTGCCGCTGGTCGTAAATCCAGATGGATCGAAACTCGGAAAACGCGATGGCGCCTTGCCGCTGCCGTCGCTGGATGAGAAGCGCGTCAGCGAGACGCTTCAGTTCGCGTTGCGATTCCTCGGAATCGAAGTCGCGCTCGACGCTCCGTCGCGGATGCTCAGCGAAGCCCTGGGAGCGCGGACGTCTCGTCCGCTTTAGAAGCTCGCGAGACAGGAACCTACCGCGCGATTTCAAGAGCGGGCGGGACGCCCACGTTCCCAGGTCACAGCTTCAGAATCAGATGGGTCATGTCGTGCTGATTGCCGTCCGGGTCGGTGCCGTAGCCGGGCATGACGTAAGAGGTGAAGCCGAGGTTCTGGAGGGTGGTGACGGCATCGGCTTCGAGGTCGGAGATCAGCATCGCGTTGAGATGGCGAAGTCCGTTTTCGCGGGCGATGCCGATGAATTGATTCACGAGCAACGTCCCCAGTCCGGCACCGCGGAAGGCGGGATCGATCATCCACTTGATGCGGCCGGCCAGGCGGAGCGGGCTGCCGTGGCGGCGGTGCAGCGTCGCGTCGGCGACGATGCGGTTGCCGTCGAACGCCAGCAGCGGAAAGACTTTCGCGTAGTCGATGTCGCGGCCCCAACCTTCGATCAGCGACCGGTTCTCGATGTGGTCCCAGGCGAAACGGCGATAGGCGATCGGCAAATGCTGGAAGAACTCGTACAACGCGTCGACGTCCTTCGCGGCGAAGGGACGAAGCAGAACTCTGCGGCCGTCGCGCAGGGCGGCCTCCTGCGGATAGCGATGCGGCATCCGCGAACGATATCAGAACAGCGCCGCTTGCTCGACTTCTGCTTCGACGAGCTCCGCACGGTCGCCAACAAGGATCGCGCCGCCCTCGACGATCTCCCCAAAAACGCCGGCGCGCCAGTTCGGGCTGAGCGCCTTGCGCAAACCCGCCTGCGCCTCCTCCATCCGCTCGCACGGCCGCGTCTCGCCGAGGATGCGCACGACGCAGGCGCCGAGTCGGAGGAGTTTGCCGCGCGAGTTGGCGAGCGGGATGCCGCGCAGCATCACGTTCGCGCGGCGCTTCGACGGATCGACGTCGCGACCTGTTTCCGCGGTAGCCTCGCGCCACGCCGCTTCATCGATGATCGTGATCTGGCGACGCCGTCCCTGATCGGCGTTGCCGATCAGGCCGCGCCCGGCGATCGCCTGCGCGCTTTCCACGCTGTCCATCACGCCGCGATGCGCGCGCTTGATCCAGATGTTGACGATCTCGCCCGTCAAGGTTTCGCCTCCGCTCGTACCTTGATCGCTTCGAGCCAGCTCCGGCGAATGATGCCGCTGCCGGGGCGGATGAAGCGCCAGTAGATCGCGAATTTGCGGCGCGCCGCATCGGTCTCCGCGAACACGCGGGTTTCGGTCGTCACCAGGCCGCCGACGTCGACGTGAAAGTTCATCACCGCCAGCGTTCGCGGCGCGACGCGGGTGCCGATGACCAGCTCGCGCGGCGCGTCGTCGGCCAGCATGCGGAATCCGCTGCGAAGGGCAACATCGAGGATCGGCTTGGCCGCGGGTGCGTGGAGGATGCTTTCTCTCTCGCGGCAGCGTCCAGCGCAGCGAATCGAAGTGAGGATCTGGAAAAAGCGGATGTCTCCTGCGGTCACATCGCGGATGGCGGAGTAGATCCGCTCCGGCGGCGCGGCGATGCGGATTTCATGGCGTTCGACGAACTGCCAGCGCGGCACGATTTCGTCGAGTTTCGAGGCGATCGTCGTCACGCGTTCTTCGCGCGCCGGCCAGACAAGCGCGATCAGAACGAGCGCGATGCCGACTGCGACCAACGCCGCCGCACGCCGCCGCGTACGGCGCCACAGCATCGCGAACGCGCCAACGATCGCCGCAAACAGACCGCCGTAGAGAAGAACGGAGAGGAACATCGGGCCGAGTGTAATCGCACTAAACTCCGTCGATGGCAACGCCATTCGCAGGCCGGGCCGCGGAATACGTGAAGCACCGCGCCGATTACCCGCGCGAAGCCATCGAATGCGTCATCGCGCGCGCCCGCCTTGACGGCCGCCAGGTCGTCGCCGACCTCGGCGCGGGCACGGGATTGCTGACGCGGCACCTGCTCGAGAACGCGCGGCTGGTCTACGCCGTCGAGCCGGCGGAGGACATGCGCGCGGCGGCGGAGGAGTCGCTCGGAAGCAGCGCGCGATTTCGCAGCGTCGCGGGGACGGCCGAGGAGACGGGGCTCGAGGATGCGTCGATCGACGTCATCGCATGCGGTAATGCGTTTCACTACTTCGATCCCGCGCGTGCGCGAAAGGAAGCGGACCGCATTCTTCGCGCGAACGGCCGCGTCGTCCTGCTGTTTCACGATTGGCCCGCCGCGCCCAAGGGGTTCACGGAATCGTATTTGTCCTTCCTGCAATCGGCGACTCCGGCCCATCTCGCGAGCGCGCATTCGCCCGAGGAGCACGAGCAACGCGTCGCCAAATTCTTTGCGGCGCGTGACGTCGCGCAGGATGCTGGAGAGCAGGAAGAGCGGCTGTCGTGGGATGCAATCGAAGGACGGTTTCTGTCGAGCTCGATCGCGCCGGAACGCGGCGATGCGCGTTACGAGTCGACGCTGCGGGAACTTCGCGATCTCTTCGTCCGCCATTCGCACCGCGGCGCGGTCACGCTGGCGCTGCGGTGGCGTTGCGTGTCCGCTACCTGGACGCGTTAAACGCCGCCTGCAGTTCCGCGGTCAGCGCATTCGCGTCGTCGTCGCGGCCGTGCCAGGCGGCGGGCGTGTTCTGGAAGAGCGCGATCTGCCAGCGATCGCCGCGTTTGACGGCGATCAGCGACTGCACCGCATTCGTGGCGCGATTGATCTCCGACTTGCCCGGCGGAACCATTCCGGCGTGTGCGCGGAGAAGCATCACGTCCGGCGCGATCTCGCGGACTTCGTGAACGAGCGTCACGAACGACGCTACTTTGTGATCGGCGAAGTTGCCGGCCAGGTGCGACGCGATCTGCTCACGGCCGTTCACCTCGCTGCCATCGAAGCCGACCATCTGTCCGTCATCGGCGAAATCGCGCGACATCGCGGCGGCGTCGCCCGCATTCCAGCCGGCGATCATGCGCTCGTAGAGACCGCGAACGTCTGCGGCGTTCATGACGCGAGCGATGCCGTGCACGCGCGGCAGCGTTTCGCCGCGGCCGGCACCATCTCCAGGCATTCGGGGCAGGCCTTCATCGGCTGCGCCGGCGGAGTTGGGACCGGCTTCACCAGCGCTTTGACGATGAGAAAGACCACGAACGAGATGATCAGGAAATCGATGATCGTGCCGAGGAAGTGGCCGTAGAGGAGGGCATTTTCGGTGACCTTGCCGGCAGCATCGGTCGTGTAGCGGATGACGTATTTCGCCTGCCGCCAGTCGCCGCCCGGCATGAAGAGGCTGATGACCGGCATCAGAAGATCCGCGGCCAGCGCCGAAACGACGTTGCTGACCGCCGCGCCGATGATGACGCCGATCGCCAACGCCAGTGCGTTCGTCTTCGTCAGGAATCCCCGAAATTCAGCAATCATGATGTCCCCATCATACCGAACGCCTCGGCTCGCTTCGATTACAATGACGGCACATGAATAAACAGCGCGTATGGGTGACCACCGCATGGGTCGGCTGCGCCATGGTGCTGATCGCGATTCTCGCTGTGGCCGCGGTTTCGTTCGACAAGGACATCGTCAAGCCGCTCTTCCTCGAGTACGTCACCGGCGGCGTCATGGTCGGCGGTCTGATCGTCTTCATCGCCGCTTGGTTTCTCCCCGACCGCAAAAACTGGCGCGGCATCACGCTCATGGTGTGGGGACTGATCGCAGTGACCTCGCCATGGTTCGGCCTGCTGTTTCTCCTGCCATGGGCCATCGTCGGCATCGCTCTGCCGCTCGTGATCGCCATTCTTCTCCGGCAATCGAGGCTGACGCAGCCCGCGATCGCGTAGGCTTCTTCACAGGAGCGACACCGTCGCCGGGGCATAAGGACGTACTCGCGGTCGTTTGGATTTTTTCACGCGGAGACGCGAATACGCGGAGGATCCCAATGAAAAAATCTCTTCTTTTCACGGCAATGGTCACATTGCTTTTGAGTTGCGGCGCGAATGCGGATGCGATCAACAAAGCCATCCCTGCGCCGGAAGTCGACACGCCCGCGGCGGAGGCTAAAGGGCCGCAGGTGGCGGTGCTGGCGGGCGGCTGTTTCTGGGGATTGCAGGGGATGTTCGAGCATGTGCAGGGCGTGACGCGGGTCGTGGCCGGATATTCGGGCGGCGACAAAGCAACAGCGCACTATGAAATGGTCGGCACCGAGAGCACTGGCCACGCGGAGTCGGTCCAGATCACGTTCGATCCCAAGCAGATTTCGTATGGCCAGCTCCTGCGGCTTTTCTTCTCCGTCGCGCACGATCCGACGGAGCTCGACCGGCAGGGTCCGGATCGCGGTCCGAGCTATCGCTCCGAAATCTTTTTCGCCTCGCCGTCGCAGGAGCGCATCGCGCGGGCATACGTGCAGCAGCTCACGAAGGCGAAAGTCTTCGCGTCGCCGATCGTCACGAAGATCGAGCCATTGAAGGGCTTCTATGCCGCCGAGGATTACCACCAGGATTACCTGATCCACAATCCGCATCAGCCGTACATCGTCTACAACGATCTGCCGAAAATCGAGGCGCTGAAGCAGGTCTATCCACAGGTGTACCGCGCCAACCCGGTCGCGCTGCGCTGACGTCGTGCTCGCGCGCACGACATCGCGTAATGCTCGCGAGGACGGGCGGTTGCCGCCCGTCCTCCAGACACTGCCGAGCTACATCTTCCGTGCCGCGGCTTGCACCTTGGTCGAGGCGGCGTTGAAACGATCGACCGCGATTCCGTTGATCTGCTTCGTCACATTGGCGTCGCCGAACGTCGGCGCGATGTGAAGGAGCGCCAGCGAGGCGATCACTTCCTGCGCTGCCTGGCTGAGCGCGAGATCCGGTCGCGGCCCCGGCCAGCAGCCTCCATGAATTGCCTTCCACAGCTCGAGAAAATTGGTAGCTTCGGTTCTGACAGTGGTACCCATGCGATCTCCTTTCGAAGGCATAGTGACGATGCCTCGGAGATCGTTTCATCCCGAATCGCGATTTGTTTCTTTTCGTGAGCGGCTACTCCGCGCTCTCCCGAACCTGAATCACGTTGCCCTCGGGATCGTGCCCGTCGCACGCGCGGAATCCGCGCGCCTCCCACTCGTGCTCCGCGGGCTTGATCGCTCCACCATTCGCGGCGGCCAGCGAGCGCGCTGCAGCGATGCTGGCAACGGGCAGACAGAGTTTTACGTACGAGTCCTCGCGCACCCGGATCGAAGCAGGGCTTACTGCCGGCTCGCCGCGCAGCGCATGAACCACCAACTGGAGGCCTTCCACCTCCAGGACGCTGTAATCGTCCTCGTCGATCAGAACCTCCATCGCAGCGACCTCGCGATAAAACGTACTGACCCGGCGAACATCAGCGACGAAGACGACCACGCTTGGCTTTGGTTTAAGAGACATGTCACCGCCGATCCTTTTCTGCCATCGCAATCACTGTGGCGTGAAGATCTGCACGCGTTGCGATTCGTTGTCCGTCAGCGTGAGCAACGCCCACACCGGAAGCCAGCTCTCCACTTCGATGCGCACCTTCTCATGCGAACGAACCTCGGCCGCCTCCAGGAGACCGGGGAACGTCAACGTCCCGAATGGATCGCTATCGGTGGGAGAAAACTGGCGGCCCGTCCACTCCTTCAACAACTCGCCGGTCGCGTTGTCCTTCACCCTCACGGTCACAAAATTCGCGCGCGTATAAACGCGAAGCGTGGAGCGAAAGCGGACGCTGACCGGGACGGAAGGCAGCCAGACCTGCAGCTTCTTAAAATCGCGCGACCGGACAACCGGGATCTCCGTGCCGGGACCGTCAGGATCGCGCGTCGTTTCCCGCAGCCGTACGCTGAGGTGAAGCCGGTCCGCTTGATCGGTGGGAGGGTACAGGAACATGGCCGGTCGATCCGCCGAGGTGAATCGCGGCTCGATCCGCATCGACGAACGTGGAGGAACCCGCCGGCCACCCTGGCTGCAGTAAGACCAGAGCCCGATGAAGTTGCACTCCTCCGGATCGATGGAAACGGTGTCGTCAGAATCGTTGTAGATCGAGATGTCGCTCACCCATCGCGTGCCGTTGGTCACGATTGGCTGGAAGGCAATCGGAATGAGAATCTCCTCCAGCACCGGCACGTATGCGAATGGGCTGAACATGCTCAACACCACATCGCCGTCGCGCACCGTCAACGCCACGAGTCCTCGGGGATGCGCGGGAACCACGGCTTTGACGATATCCGGATTGACGAGGGTCACGCGTGGCGAGGAAACATCTCCAAAGAAAACCTGCGGCGCCTTGAACTGATGACGTTGGTTCGACTGAATGGTGACCTCGATGCCCCCCTCCGGCACGGAGTAGTTCGGATAGCAGTAGAGATCATTGGTCTGCCCCGAGGCCGCAGCCGCGATCAGCGTGAGGAGTGAAGCGATAACGAGTCGCATGATCGATGAGAATACCCCTAGTGCGCGCGGACGGCGCAGGCGTCACAACCGCATGCAGCCCGCGTCACAACGTCGACTCTGCTACGCTCGGCACCTTGAAAAAATCGATGGATTGGTCGGCGGAGGAACGCCGCATTCTCGCGGCACTGAAAACGCCCGCGCACGTCCAGCAGTTTCTCGACGAGCTCGATTACGACGAGCGGGGCGGCGCCGCCTCTCCGCGCGCCGTGATGAAGAGCGGGAAGGCGCAATGCTTCAGCGGTGCGCTCTTCGCGGCCGCCGCGCTGCGCGAGCTGGGGCATCCGCCGCGCCTGATGTACATGGACGCTGCCAGCGACGACGGCCACTGTCTGGCGCTCTACGAAATCGGCGGCCTCTGGGGCGCCGTAGCGAAGTCGAATTTCACCACCCTTCGTTCGCGCGAAGCGATCTATCCCTACATCGCCCTCGGCCTGAGCTACTTCGACGGCTTCTTTAACGTCTACGCAAAGCGCACCATGCGCGCCTTCACCGAACCCGTGAAGCTGGAACGCTTCGAGCCTCGCGGCTGGCGCTTCAGCGGCGGCCAATTGATGTACATCGACCGCGCCATCGACGACGCCCCGCGCGCCTGGAAACTTCCGCGCAAACGGATCGCCAGCGTGAGCAACGTCTCCGAGTCGCTTCGGACCTCCGGACTGGCCGGCGCAAACCCGGCAGGACTCTGGCGGCGTTCGTAAATCCGCCTTTTTGACGTCTCGCCTCCTCTGGTGCTAGCGTGACGCCTTCAAAACACGGAGGTCGTATGACTGCTCGCATCGTCCGGTGTTTCGCGGTCGTTTCGTTCGTCCTGCTCGCGCTTGCGTTGCCCCTCGGCGCGGCCACCATCAACGTCGAAGGTCCTCAGGACAGCCTCGCGCAGCCGCCGCAGGATTTGACGATGAATCACTGCACGCTGCGCAAAGCGCTTTACAGCGCGAACCACGACTCCGCCGCCGCGTACCCGCAGTGCGTTTCGGGCAGCGGCCTCGACACCATCACCTTTGACTCGCCGTTCACGATCACCATGGCCATCGCGCGCGCCAACCAGGACGACGACGAGACAAACGGCGACTTCAACATCACCCAGAGCCTCATCATCGAAGGCGGCGGCACGACCATCGACGGCGCCGCGCTCGATCGCGTCTTCCACATCATCGGCACGCCGGCCACGCCGGTCACCGTCACGATCAGGAACCTCTGGATCCGCAACGGACGCGGCGTGGAGGGCGGCGGCGGCATTCTCATCGACGGCGCCACCGTCAATCTCGAAAACGTCACGATCTCCGGCAACGTCGCCTCGGCCGAGGATGGCGGAGGCATCAAGGTGATCAACGGCGGTACGTTGAATATGACCAACTGCACGATCACCGGCAACCACACGGTCGTGCATGGTGGTGCAATCGCCATCGACGACTTCGCCGCGTCGGCGACGATCACCAGCTCGACGATCACCGCAAACAGCGGCGGGTTTTCCAATACCTCCGGTGGAATCCACAACACCGGCACCTGCACACTGCGCAATACGATCGTGGCCGGCAATTCCGGCGTCGACACTCCCAACCTCACCGGCACGTTCACCAGCAGCGGCTACAACATCGTCGGCGACTTCGGCACGATCGTCGGCAATCCGGCGATTACCGCAACGACCGGCGATCAGTTCCACGTCAACACCGCCGACCTCCACCTCGGGCCGCTGCAAAACAACGGCGGACTCGTTCCCACGCTCGAACTGCAGACCGGCAGCATCGCCATCGACAAAGGTCACAGCAGCGGATCGACGACCGACGCGCGCGGCCTGGTCCGGCCGTGCGATCTGGCCAGCGTCACGAACGCCACCGGCGGCGACAGCGCGGACGTCGGCGCCTTCGAAGTTCAGGGCACATGCGCCGGAACGAACACCGATCCCGACGCCGTCGACGACAGCCCGGCGATCCTCGAGGACAGCGGCGCGAACACGATCAACGTCCTCTCGGACGACACGGATGCCGAAGGCGACACGCTCTCCATCACCGCCGTGACGCAGGGCGCGCACGGCTCGGTCGTGAACAACGGCACGTCCGTGAGCTACACGCCCGCCGCGAATTTCTTCGGCTCCGACTCCTTCACCTACTCGATCAGCGACGGCAACGGCGGCAGCGACACCGCGACCGTCAACGTCACCGTGACGAACGTCAACGATCCGCCGGTGGCCACCGGCAACAGCTACACCATCAATCAGGACACAGTACTCAGCGTCGCCGCTCCCGGCGTCCTCGGCGACGACAGTGACATCGACGGCGATGCGCTGACGGCCACGCTCGTCAGCGGCCCCTCCCACGGCACCGTGACCCTCGGCGCGGACGGCTCGTTCACCTACACGCCGGCGCCGCACTTCGCCGGCAGCGATTCGTTCACGTATCACGCCTTCGACGGCACGGCGAATTCGAACACCGCCACGGTTTCGATCACCGTCCTCGATACGGAAGGACCGACGATCAACGCCTCCCTCGGAACGAGCATCCTCTGGCCGCCCGATCACAGCCTGCTGAACGTCGGCTTCACGTTCACCGCGACCGACAACAGCCCCGGCACGATCACCACGACCCTCGGCGTCTTCAGCAACGAGGACGACGTCACCTCCGCCGGCGGCGATCAGTCGCCCGACGCAAAGTCGATCGCGTCAGGCACACTGCGTCTGCGCGCCGAGCGCAACGCGAATGGCAACGGACGCGTCTACCTGATCCGCATCACCGCCACCGACGCATTCGCAAACACGAGCCTCACCTGCATCGCCGCCGTCGTCCCGAAGAGTCAAAGCGCCTCGGACCTCAGCAGCGTGACCGCCGCCGCGCAAGCCGCCGTCTCCGTCTGCAACGCCACCGGCAACCCGCCCGCCGGCTACGTAACCGTCGGCGACGGACCGATGATCGGTCCAAAGCAGTAGCGACGCGAGAGGCAGCAAACAAACCGTCGGAGGACGGAGTTCATGACCATCTTCGTGAATGAAAATGGACGCGACAGTATTGCTGCGCCGTTACCTGCTAGCCGGCACCGCGTTGAGCGTGCGAGCTCTCAGGTGCCGCACAATCCAGACGAACAGCGCCAGAGCGATCGCTCCGGCCGACGTAAAACCAAGCGCTTTCGATAGCCAGATTTCGCCTTCGATTGCAGAGCCGGCAATGAAGAGCGCGATCGCCATCAAATAGATAAGCACTCGTTCAAACTTCACAAGGCTCTTATCGTCCCGAACTGCCCATGCCAGCAGTAGGTCGACTCCCCACCAAGCCGCAAAGACAATATCGATCACCGGTGCGCTTACTCGCGGGGAGTTAGAGATTCGGGCCCAGTCGCCTCCGAAGATAACAAAGATTGCCCAATAGAGATGGATCAAAAAGGCTAAATAGCTCGCTGTCCAGAAAGCGAGCCAGTAGCCAGCCGCTTTGGCCGACGAACGCCGGAACGGAAACAGACAGAGCGCTGGCGTAACGAGCAGCAACGCTGCCCATGCGGTAAAGAATGTTCGATGAAGATCGAGTCGCCGTGCTTCTGGAACATCGGGAACGACGGAGTGCGGCGCCGTATCCTTCACGGGCGGCGAGAGGGAGAATATCGGGTCATTTCGCGTAGCGTTAGCCGAGACGAATGCGGCTGCCACCGCGATGATCAGGCAGACCGCGGCGATTGTCAGCTGACCCATGGTGGGTCGGATACTTTCAGCCATAATGATGCTCCGATCGTGCTTCAGTATACGCTCGGAGAAGTGCTGTGTTTGCGCAGTCGTACCGTCAAATTTGGCACGTCTCTTCACTGATGCTAAACGAAGGTGTCTTGCTCACCGACCATCGTGATGTTCACGCGGGATGTCGTCGCGATCGCGAGCGAGCGTGAAATGGATGAACGCCCTCTCGGGATCCTGCAGAAAGGTATAGAGCGGATGGAGTCTCAGCGTTGTTGCTGGTCTGCGTGACAGACCATGTCGATGACGACGGTGCTCGCAAGAATCAATACGTCGTCCTCACCGTCGGCTATGTCGACGCCGTACGTGTCGGAAAACGAGAACCATTGCTTTGATACCGTCGCCACGGTCCGGCCGGAGCGGGTGAACACATATTCGTGATCGGTGAAATTACCCGAGGCCTGCAAGTCATCCGGCCCTTCAACGTCCACGGTAAATTTGCAGTTGAAGAATGTGAACAGCTCTTTCGTGACGACGGCCGCAACCTCGCCGTCGCGATAAATCTCGTATCTTGGTCCCCAGGAAAGCAGCTTCTGTCGGATGAATGCGAGTTCGTGTCCGCCGAGGTCGCGAAACGAGAGCTGATCGCCGAATGAGAGGGCCTTGCCATCGACAAGAAACACTTCGCGACCTTGCTCATCGCGAATGTAGAAGTCATCGCCCCAGGAGAACAGCTTCTGTTTCATCACATATCGCATTCGTCTCCACCCTTTTCAATTGACGTGCCCTGCAGCGGGCAACACCTTCACCGGTTCGCCCGCCACATTTCGTACTGCCATCGATTGGCGAAAATCAGGTAGATACCGTAGACGGTGAGGAGTCCCGAAGCGATCACGTCGATGCGCAACAGCAGGAGGATGAGCACAACCGCGACAGCGCTGTATGCGATCGAAAAGAAGAGCGATGCCTTCATATCCTTCTTTCGAAAGAAGAAATAGTTCCAGACCGCATTCGCGCCGAGCACCGCCAGCGCGAGAACGAGTGCCAACGTGCGCCACGTACTCGGCGGCATCGAAAGCAGACGCAGAAGGACCGTAAAGAAGATCGCGTAATACGCAATCCCGATCATCACCCACAACCAGAACGGCGGCGACCTCCGCGGCAGCCGCACGCTCTCAAGATGTTCGCGTACTTCACCGCCCGCGAACAGCCCCTCGGCAACGGCCGCAGCCCAAACAGACGAAAACTGCGGTCCATAGCGGGGCCATGACCGTTACGGCTTGGGTGACGTGAAATCGGAGGCATGCATGTGCCGCATCAGCCACTGCGCCTCGCGTCTGACGAAGATGACCGTACGGCGGCGCGTGACGTTCAATGCTTTCTCGCGGATGTTGAACGAAACCATCGCAAGATCGCCCGACACCAATACCTCCATATCCTCGGGGACGAGGTTGAGCCGCGAGACGGCCGGCTTCGTTCGGTCCACAAACTTTTGAAAGATGGTGGTGAGCGCAGCGCGTCCTTCCACCCGATCGGCCTGCGCGACCGGAACGAACGCGGTGATGTCCTCCGCAAAGAAGGACGACATCTTCCCGGCGTCCAGAGCATTCAGCGCATCCATGAACCCGCTCATGGCCCGCCGAACCGCCGCTTCATCGGACGGCGTCGAGTCCCGAGGAAATGTCGAGCAAGCGATGATGAAGAGGGAGGCGAATGTGAGAAGTCGAGCTGTGCGCGTCATGCGCGCAACGCTAGACGAGGAACGCATTCCGTCGGTGTGAAAGAACTGCTACCAGATTGAAGGCGGACGCGCCGTTTCGACGCGTCCGCGCGGGTGCTACGAAACGAGATGCACGCGGATGGTGGCGTCTTCTGTATCCGCTTTGGCCACGAAGCGCACGTGATCGACCTTGCGGCCGTCCTTGAAGTCGAGCAGCGAGTAAATCCCGCGGCGGTGTGTGCTGTCGTTGAAGTCGACGACCTGTGTCTCGCCGTTTTCGAACACGACCTCGGCGAAGCTGACCTGCGCCGCTCCTTCTTCGACGTCGAAGAGCAGCCGGTTTCCGCGCTTGTCGATGTTCATGGTGAAGTCGGTCCATCCCTCTTCACGATCGAGACTCTCGGCGGACGTCCAGACGCGCGCATTGGCGGGAGGAAGCGAGGCCACAACGACCGCCCCAAAGGCGACGGCCGGCAAATAGACGCGCGGCGCCACTCGAACGGCCACGCCGGGACGTACGACGACCGTCGGAAGCGTCCGGCGAATCGGGAAGCCGGGACGGACGGTCACATGAACGCGCGTGACGTGTCCTCTCCGCACGCGAACCACACGCGCCGCTTCGGCATCGCGGGCAGCCGGCAGGAGGACGATGGCAGACAACAGAGCAATCGCAGCAACTCTCTTCATCTTGAAACTCCTTTCACGTTTTGATGGGCAACCGGGCTGGACGTTTACACGATAACGCGAGAGCGGCATTCGAGCGCGGAAACCGCGTCAATCGCTACCGTCCCGAGACGAGCGCTTCAATCTTCCATGTACCCCGTTCGCGCACGAGCTCTACGTGATACCCGGCCGGACTCCATAGAAACCTCGGATCGACCCACCCCACGCGGCCATCGGCCAGACGGACGTGACCCTTTTCACCGAGCGGCTTGACGATGTCGAACGAGAGGATGGCCACGGCTTTGGAATTCGGATCACGGCTTTCGCGCAGCGGCACGCCGCGGCTCATGACCGCGACGAATGAATAGGGATCGAAGCGCTCGGGCCAGTTCGCGTAGACCGACGGCGCCACAAAGTGATCGTTGTCGCGGAACGAACCACCGCCCATGAAAAAGATGGCGAGGAGCTCTTCCCAATGCGGCTGCGTGTACCAGGCCATCTTGAACGCTTCGATGCCGGTCTGCGGTCCGAACGAAGTGCGAACGTTCGGGTCGAGATGCTCGAACAGCCGTTTGCCGTCCTCCGCGCGAAGGACCTCCATCATCTGGCTCTGAAACGCCGTCAGCGTCTTGTCTTTGCTCCACTCGTACACCGGAACGAGTTTCGGGCCGTGAACCGGTGGCGGCAGCGGCCCCTGAGCCACCGGCGCTGTCGCGCACGCGACCAGAAGAAGCAGGAACGCGCGTTTCATAGGGCAATCGTAAGCGAATTCAATCCTTCCGCCGCTGACGCAACCGCCAATCGTTTTACTCCCAATCCTTTTTCAGCATTAGCTCGTCGATTCTGTAAGCGTGAAGCATCTCGTGCATCAGCATGTGCCGGAACATGATGTGCACCGAGTAGTGGCTGAACGCCTCGTGCTCGGCCGTGCGCTGCCAATCCTCCGGCGATAGCTCCTTCAAACGCTTGACAACCAGCGCCCGCTCGCGCACGTACTGGCTCAGCGCTTCGTCCAGATCGGCGTTCAGCAGTGAGCCGGCCTCCTCGTCAGGTGATGGCTCCATCGACTTTATTTTTGGGAACGGCTCCGAGAGCATCAACTCCAGTCGTGCGAGGAAGGCCATATGCCCGGTGGTTATGTGGCAGGCATGCTCGTGAGCGGACCACTTGTTCGGCGCAGGCCGGCGCTTGAGGTTCTGAGGCGGAACTTCGCGGACGAGCCCAATGATGATGCCCGGTGCGGCCTCTAAAGAAGCGATCAACGTTTGCGTATCCATCATCTCCTCCGAGCTGTGCCGCGTATGCCACTTCGCTGGATCTGAAAGCAACGGTACCAGCGCTTGTCTGGCCGCGAGATAGAACGCTTTCTCGCTGCTTTGTACATCGTCCCACCGCACGCTCACCAGGACGACCCGGCAAACCGGTGTGTACGGCATACCGGCCGTCTCGAATGCATCGGTGACGGCTCGTTCAACCGCTTCTTCCACGCGTTTCGAGTACTGCGCTCCCAACTGTCGCGGCCATTGGGCCTGCGATGCGAAGCTGAGCGAGGTTGCGGGCTCACAGCGAAAGCGCACGAACGCGAAGCTGCTAGGTCCGCAGGTTTGCCGCCGGAACTCGTGTTCAAACTCCGTCGGTTCGGCAATGGTCCGGTAGTCCCGGCCTGATTCCGGCACGAGCTGGATTGTAGCGGGATGGCGAGTGACGCCGCGTAACGCACGCGTACAATCCAGCGATGCCGACCACCGACCCTTCGATCCCTGTCGACGCTCCCGGCGAGTACGCGCGCGGTCTTCTCGACCGTCTCGGCGAACGCGATCCGCTGTCCGTGATGGAGGCGTCCGTCGCCGATCTGCGCGCGGCGTTCGACGGACTGGACGACACGACCATTCGCCTCCCCGAAGCGCCCGGCAAGTGGTCGATGATCGAGGTTGCGCATCATCTCGCGGATAGCGACATGGTCGCCGGCGTCCGCATTCGCATGATCGTGGCCCAGGATCGGCCGCCGATCGTGGCTTACGATCAGGAGCTGTGGGTGGAGAACCTCCGCTATCGCCAGGCCTCGCTCGCCGATGTGCTCGCGCAATTCGCCGTCTTACGCGCCGCGAACGTGCGGCTGGCGCGGAGTCTGAGTGCCGAGGAGTTGAAGCGGGTCGGAATTCACAGCGAACGCGGCGCGGAATCGGCCGGATATCTGTTGCGCCTCGTGGCCGGCCACGACGTCGTGCATCTCAATCAACTGGCCCGCATCCGTCGCGCGGTCGCCTAATGAAACCGGCGCGAGATGCCGAGCGAGATCACTGCGCCGTGTTCTTGAACGACGTCGCGAAAGACCGGTATGCGGAAGCTGTAATAGCGCGCGGCGACAAAGGGTTCCCACGCGCTGTTCCTCTTCCAGGCGAAGCCGGCGTCGGCGCTCCACGTAGTCTTTGACCCGGAGTTCGAGTCGACGAACGTCGGACCTGCTCCGATCCACATCGTGTTGTGCTCAAACTGGAAGAGGCGGCGCACGTCGACGTCGATCGCATAAACGCCATAGCCGCCGCGGATGAAATCGTACGCCGGCGCGAATGACCAGTTGCCGTGACGGAGGTCGAGCTCGACGGTACCGGCGGGATCATGCTTGCCGCTGGCGAAAACTCCACCCCGCACAGCGCCGCGAATTTCGGCATGCAACGGAAACGCGAGTAACGAGAGGATCAGGAACGTTTTCATGCGCTCAAGTACGGAGCCCCGTCCACAATCGTCGTGTCACGGCCGGCGAAACGATGGCGACTGCCAGGCCATAGCACCGCGTCCGCTGCAACCTAGCCGGACCTGGCCCTGAAAGCCAGATACGCAAAGATCACGACGACAATGACGAGACACACACTCGCCATGCCCATCATCCGTGAATGCGCGACGTGACGCGTCCCCTTCGGTTTGATTCCAGTCACCGCCGCAATCGCGGCAATCAGGACAGCGAGCATGAGCCAGATAAGCCAGTTCACGCTATAGACCCTTCACCTGAACGGCCACGAGAAGGAGCGCGTAGCCGATGATCCACGACCAACTGGCGATGTCGGAGCTCACGTGGATGATGGCAAAGTGCGCCGCGATCGCGACGATGAAAAGGATCAGCGAGATGATCCACGTGATGAACTTGGGGGCATTGGTCTGTTTGGCCATGAGTCGAGACTCCATGCGGACATCGCCGCGCGTACAACCGTTCGAAGTTTTTGGGTGTGACGGACAGCGGAGAGTTTCGGCAGTGATCGTCGAGCGAAATTGATCGGGATGGAAGTGTCCCTGCAAGCGACGAGCCGCCCGAAGGCTGGTTCACATTCAAAGCCACCGAGAGGCGAGAAACAGAAATCCCTGACCGAAAAGAACCGCGATTGCGCATGCGAGCGTCAGCCAGTTCAGCAGCTGCCGAGGATTTCGAATAATCGCAGCGCCGGCGAGCGCCGTGGAGACGATTGGAGCCAACAGCGCAACGCCGAGCGCAGCCAGCATGACGATACCGATCCCCGGAATCACCCTGATATCGAACGACGAAAATCGAATGGCGAGAAACGAGATCCAGACGGCCCCCCAGATCGCAAGGCACGATATCGATGCCGTCCGCAACGCCGTTTTGTTCACTTCCGCCATCCGGCGGAGAGTATGCGCCCACTCGCAGCATCGGCTGTCCGTTCGCGTCGCGTGATTCGCTGGTCTGGACGGCTAGAAGCGCACTCCCCGTTCCCGATGTTTTTCAACAATGAACCTTGCGCGGTTCGCACTGGTGTTCTCGAGAGAACGAGTCCGGCACCATTCCTCGAGCTCTTCCAGGTCGACCTCGAGTTTTTCGGCCATCGTCCCTGCCGCGCGGAGCGTCGCGATCGTTCGCTCAGCTTCCTCGACCCATTCACGGTAGGTCGCGTGGAGAACTTCCGAGTCAGCCGCGACGCGCTTCAACCGTTGCCAATCCTGGAGCGAGTACCACCCGATCGCGACCGCAACTGCTGAACGTCGTGGTGACTTCGCCGCGTCGTGCAGAAACTTATGTTTCATCGCTTGGCCGTTACCTGTTTCTCAGTCGCGTACCCACCAGATCTTCGCCCTGAGCTGCGCGAGATTATCCCGATTTCCCCGCGGCCGTGGTGCGAGTACGCGCGAATGCCAGACGTACATGCAGAGGATGATCGAGCCGAAAAACCCTGTCAGATAGCTTGCCAGGTGAGCCCACGAGTCGGCGATGAAGGCGACTTGCCTGGTGGCGGGGATGTGCAGAAACACCCAGTCGTTCGGCACGATGACGTGGCGTGCCGCGAGCACGTACCCTGTCATTCCGGCCAGGAATGCTACCGCTCCCATCGCGGCAAGTAACACGGCCACCGGTCTGATGAGCTGCAAAGCCGTGAGTCGCGGCCGCTCGCCGAGCCGCGCCGCCGAGGCCAAGGCGACGCCGAGCGGCAACGCGAACCACCACGTAGCGACGACGCCCCACGCCAGCGCGAGAAGCGTCGGCGACCGGCTCGCAATCAGCCGCGGATGTCCGATCGTGAAGTACTCGACGCAAACACGCGCAGTGACCTGGTCATGCAGAATGCCGTAAACGATTCCGGCGAAGACCGCCATTGCCACGATCGAGATGAAGCGCATCGTTCTTTCAGCGAGAGTCCCGGGACACGAGGTTACCGCACCTGCCAAGTCGTGCGCCGTGCCGCCACCGTGTGGGGAACAAAGAACGAAAGTGTGACTTCGATCGCCACTCGACGCTGGAACCGTCGTTGCGGGCAGCCTCTCAGAAACCCTTGAGCGCGCTAAAGCGCTTCAGCGCGTGATTCGCGAAACCAGTATCGTCTCCTTCATCCAGCAACGCCGACGCGAAGCTGGCGCCAGCCGCGGGGAGTTCGAAGCGCACGATCTCAACAAAATAGGCGGCGTCGCCGCTCATCTCGCGGAAGCCCGACGTCAGGGACTTGGATCGCTCGCCATAGGCTGAGAGGGTGATACTTGTTGCAGCGAGCCACTCGCGCTTCACAACTTCAGGCGCCGAGGCGCACATGTGGCGTGCCGTCGCGCCGAGCATGCGGCCTAGAGCGTAGTGGGTCACATCTTCAGGCTCGAGCTCTTCTATTGCGATACGGGCCACGGAGCGCAGCGAGGGCAGGAAGTCCGCGAGCTCGTTCGCGCTCGCAGCTTTCATTGCCCCCATCGCCATCCCAAGCGAATGGAAACTCTGGGACTCGTCGTGCAACCGCATAAAGTACAAGCTCAAGTGGAGGCCGGCCTCGACAAGTTTGGCGCGTAGCGTCTGCGTGAGCGTCAGCGCCTGCTCGATGACGCTGAAACACAATCTGTAGTCCGAGATAAAAGTCGGCCATCGCTCGCCCAGCTCTGGGATCACTATGTCGTCGTAGCGGCCGGACTCCGATCGAGCCGCCGCGCGCGCTACGTTGGCCAAGGCGTCGGCGAAGTCATCGATGTGCGGCACAACTGGCAACGCGGCCGCGGGCCGCGCTTGCGCAGGCTGCGCGATAGGCGTTCGCGCCTCCATCAACGCTCGAAACCAGGTTATCAGTTTCCGCCAATTCGCGATGTCGCCGCCTGCGAGCCAGCCGTCGAGATCCACCCACTGCAACAGCGTGAATTGCAGCGGCACATCGCAATCCTCGAGCCGTGCCTGCAGCAGCTTCTTCCGATCTCGGGCGAAATTGGCTTCGACACGCACCCAATCGCTCTCGATGGCACGCGGCGTCCAGAGAACGAGCACGGCTCTGGCAGCGCGAATTTCCTTTTCGATCAGCCGATCCCATTGCTCGATGGGCGTCAGGCGATCATCCCACCAAACAGTGAGTTCTTCCGCAGCAAGCGAGTCCACGAACTTGCGGGCAATATTGCGATCGGCGCTGCAGTACGAGAGAAAGATGTCAGCCATGTCTGAGATGCCGTGACGCCCACCCTTACTCGAGCAGATTTCTCCTATGTCACGCGGGGAAGCTGCTTAACACCTCTAATAACAGCAGGACCGCGTTTGTTGCAACTTCCAGCATCGCGCTGCTTGCTCGCGGGGGAGGTCTGACGGCGTTTTTCGGCGCCACAATGTGGGGTTGGGCTCTCGTTTTCGGGCGGTCTGAGGGGAGTCAGGCCTTTGTTTTTCCGAGTTACTGAGACACTACGAACCAAAGGCCTGACCCCTCACGAGGTCTCGGCCGGCTTCCGGCCTACCGCTTCTTCCCCCCGGCACCGGGCACGGCGGCCACTTGTTTCATCCACGCCGCGACCTGGCGTTCGTCGAGGTCGTCCACGGATTTGAGCTCCACGCCCCGCGTCGATTTGCCCATCCCCACCGGCATCACCGGCGGTACCGGCTCGAGCGCCGCACCGTTCACGAACATGAGCTTGACGTGGCCGGCGAAGCCGCCGCAACAGAAGCACCAGCCGTCGCCGACGCCGTAATACGACATGCCCCACTTCACGGAACGCTGCAGGCCGGGAAGCGCCCTGGCCGCCAGAGCATCGACACGTTCGGCGATGCCGCGCTGCGGCTGCGGCAGGCTGGCGATGTAGGCGAAGACCGGCTTGTCGCCGACCGCAGCCTTCGCGGGGCTTGCCCTGCCGGTCATGGCTTCCGGCAGCGTCGCGGCAGCTTTGCCCTGTGCCGCCGTGCGCTTGGACGGTTTCCGGACTGCGGGCTTAGAAGTCTTATCCGTCTTCACGGCGGGCATAGGACTCTCCTGTACCTAGGAAGTGTTCGGGCCTGACGGTTGAGGACAAGACTAGCAGAGGACGGCAGGCAGTCCGCTGCAGGCGCAAGTTGGCGGCGCGTTTCGACAACTAGTTTCGCAGCGCCCTTTCGAACCGCGGCCAAAGATTCTCGCGAGCCCAACGTGCCCTGTGCGACACAGGCGCATCAGCGCTTGACGCTGGGATATCAAACATTAGCCAGCCAACTGCGACACGGCACTCTGAGTCCGAATTTCGAACCGCGACTCTTACAAGCTGGCGATCTCTAACGTACTCGCCGCGTTCCTGTGATTTCCGCACGATGATCCAATGCGCAGCCGCGGCTTGTTTGTCGATTGACCGCAAGACTTGCCCGCACGGAATGCCATGGACTGAGTAACGACCGATGATCGATGGCACGTCGTCGTTTCCGTAGATAGGAGCGACGTCGGTTGCCGCTGGACTTACGAAGTCACCGCCGCGGTACCGAAATCCCTCAATCGACGGTGGTCTTGTTGTAAGAAAACAGAAGAAAGCCACCGCCACCATCAGCGCACATGTAGCCGACCCCGCGATTAGGACGAGAACGCGATGATTCAGGATTGGCGGGAGTGTTCGATTGTCCATAGTTTGCGCCGGCCAACGGCTGTCGGGTTCAGCGGCTGCGTGCCGCGCGCAGAGCGCGAAGCAAGAGTAGCAGATTACGGAACGCAGTCTCCGGCGCTAGTTGGGCGGCGGCTGATCGTATGGGCTGAGCTTCACCAGCGGATTTAGCGTCACAAACACTTCGCCGACTCCGATCCTTTGCGGCACGCCGGCCTCGACGGTAATCTTCTCGACGCGGGCCGACCGATAACCATTCTTGCTGACAATCAGGTCGTAGCGGCCGGTGCCGATTCGGTCCGGCTTTCCTTTTGGATCGCGGACCGTCCGACACATCTGAAGTAGTCGCATAAAACGTTATGCGACTCCAACAACCAACGGCTTTTCACGGGAAAGCACAACGGGCGGCCTTGCGGCCGCCCGTTGTGGGTAATGCGAATGGTGTAAGCGACGCATCCGGATGCGCGATCCTCGCATTGATCACTTCATGATGGCAACATGCGGTTCTGTGCCGTGCGCAAGATCTGGATTTGCAGGGAAAAGGCGCCGATCAGAGGCCGAGCACGCTCACGGACTTCTCCGTCTGCAGTTGCGACGCAACCCACGTGGCAACCTCTGTAAACAGTTGAATGAGACGCTCCTGATTCTCGGAAAAGTGCAAATCGAATTCGTTCCTCGATTGTGCGTAGTAGAAGTGGACATGCGGCAGCAGCTCGTTGACGTTGCGCGCCGCCGCTATGTTCTGACGGGCCATCGCCATCTCTTCGAGAATGCTGATCCACGTGGAGCCGTCAATCTCCACAAAGGCGTAGTGATCAAACGCCGGTACGAACTTCTCGACGGTCTTTTCGAAGAAGCCGAACGCCTCCTCGGTAAGGAACACCGACCGTCTGCCCCAGCACTCCCCTTGATATTTACCAGGCAGAAGTTCGACATACGCTGTCCCATCCAGCTCTGAAACGTCCCGAATCAGATCGATCCGATCCATATGCCGGTGCACGATAGCAAGTCGGCGCCTATCGAATCCAGCGCGGAATGAGAACGAAACGGACCTCGGCGAGTTGGACCCCGGTTACTCGGGAGTTGTACCACGAGCGTTTCTCCCGTGATGTTCATCCCCTCAATAAGATCGCGCCTTGGTCCTTCATCTTCCGCGACTACCAATGCGGTGTGCGAACCAGTGGCTCTTCCGTCGAGCCCTCGAGATCTACTACGGCGAACAAACGTATCCTTTTGTACTTCAGACAGTTCGCGCTGAGGCATCAGATGATTCACACGTTCTCCCGCCCGCGCAAGGAGTCGCGCAGGTCTGCCACGGCAGGATGATTCGGCGGGAGCTGATACAGGCTCAGAATTAAGTCGAAAGCCGTAGTGAAGTATTCTGAGTCGTTACGAAAGTCTCCATAGACGCGACCGCGCAGAAGGCTCGGAAAGGACTCCGATTCCTCACCTGCCAGCAGGACAGGAAGTACCGTTCGCTTCTCATTTTCCGTTGCGAGCATGCGAATTCCGGTAATATCCCACTCGGCGGCGGCCACCGTGCCCTTTGCAGACGCAATATTCTTCGCTTTCTTCTTATACAAAGGCGTACCGACGACGATTACGTATCCAGATTCTTCAATCCGTTCAATGAACCGGGGCACGCTCGATCCAATCTGCGCGTTGTGCCAGCGGTCTAGTATCACGTCGATCCCAGCTTTCTGGAGATCCGTAGCCAGCCGCTTGTCCACCCAGCGCTCATGCTCCGGTACGCCCCAGGCATAACTGATGAAACACTCAGGCGGCGTAGTCTTCTGGTCGGCCATGTAGGCGCGAAGGCGGAAAACAGCCTGTTCGAATCGTGTTCGCTGCTCGGCAGCGCGACGTTGTGACTCCACGTCAGCCTGTGCATCCTTCGTCAACTGGATAGGCTCTGCGATCACCGGCAGCGTAAGCCTCTCGCCACATTTCGAACAGAAACTAGTCTCGTCACCCTGCTGCATCGCTTCGCGAACGACTGCGCGATTTAGTTGGTGCCCCTTGCCGCAACGCACAGCCTCGTAACGCGTCACCGTCAGGTTTCGACGCGCCAGAAAACTCTCGAATAGCCCTTGGAAAAGCGTGCGCACCGGCGCACCAACCGTGGATCCGAAACAGAGGACGAAGTCCAGTTCGCCATCGCGTTCGGACTCTTGGCGGAATCCACAGACCAAACCATCTCCTACTTCGTAGCGGGCATTGTCATGCCACTGCGCGGTGCGCGTGAACGTATGTGTGTAACCCAAGAGCACTACCAGTGATGCAAAAACGTTCTCGGTCGGGCCGCTCACCGTATAGGCCACTCCGTCCTCGGTCGCCGCGTCCTCTTCCGGCGGTTTCTTCAGATTGATCAGCTCCGGGAATACCAGATACGGCTCGATGCGCAGGGGATCGGTCTCGCGGAAACAGACGTTGTGCTCCAAGAAGAGCAAGGCCGCCGAGTCCAGAAGCACGGCTCGCTCGCTCGCTTGCATGTCTCTCAGCTCCGGAAAATCGTACCCGCCGGCAAACAGCCGCTTCTCCTCTATAGCGCCCAGCCCCTTAGGATTCCGCCGCGCCTCCAGCACGAACGACGACGCCAAGTTGTTGAGCCGTTCCGGCTGCAGGAGGATGCGAACCTCGCCTTTGGAGGTCCGTAGGCGCTTTACGTAGCCATAGTTTTCCAAGTGACCGACCGCGGTGAGCATCTCGGCATCGGTGAAACGCCATTCAGAATCCGCGACCTCCAGTTGGCCGCGGAGTTCGGCGGGCGTGACAATGGCCTGGGCGTCCGTTTTCAATTCCTTGAGGCCGAGAACGTAGTCCTTGATCCGCTTGAATGTCGTAGTAGTGACCGTCGCAGCTTTATCGTCCCAAGGGATGAGAGACTTCATTATCTCGATTAGTTCCGCTATGCCTACACCCGAGGCGGCACTCGTCGCGAAAGGCCCCACGATTCCGTTCTTTTGGCAAAATACATCCAACTCCTCCTGGGTCAGCGAGCACGTCCCACGGTCCGTTTGTGCAGCCACTAGGATGATGGGACAGTGGCTTTGCGCCGTCTGAAGTTGCTTTAGCCAAAAGCCCACACCGTGCAGCGGGTCGCGGAGTTCAGACGCATCGAACAACACCAGTGCTAGGTCCGCGTTGTCCACGAAGAGCGCGTGGACGAGACGATAGTCGGGCTGGCCTGCGAAGTCCCATAGAATCGCCTCGCAGTCGGTTCCGTCGGCGCGCCGCTTGCCCAAGGCGGGAAAGACCCAGAACTGTTGCCCGTGAGTCGATTCCTGCTTCTCGAAACGACCGTGGATCAGGCGATAGCCCAGTGCTGATTTGCCGACGCTGTGGTCGCCCACCAGCACAATCTTACCCGTTGTGTGATGTACCGCGCGCCTGGCGACGGCGGGCGCGGACTGGCCCAAAAGTACGTTGTAGTCAAGTTCCCATAAGTGGATCAGACGAGATCGCCTTTTGTTCGGTGTATACGGCTCCGAGCCTGGGGTGGCTAGCAGAAACAATGTGGGATGAAAGGCCAGCGCGGGAATCCAGTGATCCGTACGTCCTAGCTCTTGCAGGACCGCGACGGTCTCCCATGTCTCGCAGTTCCATAAGCGGATTCTCTGAGTATTGCTTTTCGAGGCCAGCAGACGGCCGCCCGGAGAGAACGCGACATCAGAGACCTGCTCGGTGTGTCCTTCGAGAGTGCGGAGCAGCTTTCCATTTCGCAGATTCCATAGCTTCACCGTCTTGTCAGTACTCGCGCTGGCCAGCGTCCCACCGGATGGATCAAATGCCAAGCTCGCCACCGAGTCCTGGTGCCCTTCAAGCGTGCGAAGAAGCTTGCCGCTTCGCGGCTCCCATAGCTTTACCGTGTTGTCACCACTCGCGCTGGCCAGCGTCCCGCTTTGTGGATCAAATGCAACACTCAAGACCGAGCCCTTGTGTCCTTCGAGAGTGCGGAGCAGATTGCCGCTTCGCACCTCCCAGAGCTTCACGGTGGTGTCAGCGCTTCCGGTTGCCAGCATCCGGCCTTCCGGATCAAACGCCACGCTCAAAACGAAGTTTTGGTGTCCTTTGACAGTGCGGAGCAGATTGCCGCTTCGCACGTCCCAGAGCTTCACCGTTAGGTCAGTACTCCCGCTGGCCAGCGTCTCGCCGTTCGGACCAAACGCCACACTCCAAACTTGTTCTTTGTGTCCTTCCAGAGTGTGTAGGATCTTTCCGCTTCGTACTTTCCAAAGCTTCACCGCACCCTCAGCACTCCCGCTGGCCAGCATGTTGCCTTGTGGGTCAAACACCACCCTCAAAACCGCATCCTTATGTCCTTCGAGTGTCCGGAGCAGTTTCACTCCCGGCGACTCATTCCGCCACTCTTCGTCCGCCTGCCGTGGTTGCTCTACCTGTTTTTTCTTAGCCATATCGTTAGGTGTTCAGGCCCGCCACAGCGGGAGTGCTTGGTCGGCGGCCGTTGCTTGTCGGCTCGCGCAGCGCGAATGGTAACTCCTTGGATAGAACCTACTGTTCGTCGTCAAAATCCGCCAGGGACAGCGCTTCTTCGGCGTCGTCCGCATGCCCGTTCCTGCCGGGATGAGGCGGCCGACGATGACGTTTTCCTTGAGGCCGCGGAGGTAGTCCACTCGGCCGGCGATCGAGCGAGGAAATCGGTGTCGCCCACGCGCGTCACGCGGACGGAACGGAGCATCTGGCGGCAGATGACTTCGATGTGCTTGTCGTTGATGGCGACGGACTGGGAGCGGTAGACCTCTTGGATCTTGTCGACCAGGTAGCGTCACGACTTGCTACGGAACGACGATCAGAAGATACAGCGACACCACCGACAAAACAGAAATATCGCTCCAGCACGGCACCTGTCGAAAGCTCGACTGTAACCGCCAGTAACACTTTAACGGAGGCATCGTCTACGCAAACCGAGATTCCCGTAGCATCCCAAACGGTGGCTGCGTCAACTTCGGTACAACCTATTCTGCCCCAGACGAATCAGAACCGACCGATTGCAGATACTGAAATCAGGCCTGCGCCACCGAGTTCGCTGAAGCAAGATGATACTCCCAAGGACTTCGGCCAACCGGTACCTGTCAGGACTTCAGCCGCAGAAACACGGGATGCGCCCGGGGATGTAGTACACGACCAAGCGAAGCCGGAGCCTGCGCTTACCAACTCGCCGATGTCGCCTGTTGAGCGGCCGAAGACCTCACCTACTGCCATGCCAGTCACGCCTAGCATTCAGCTAAACGACAATGAAATACTATCTACGTTCAGAGGAACATGGCGCGGCCGAGTATCGCAAAGAGGGGCACCGCCGTACAATGTCTCGTTGTCATTAAGAACAGCGAATATGGGGGACGTCGTCGGCGAAATCGAGTATCCGGAAGTGTGGCGGGTTTCTGCGGCTGGTTGGTATTTCAAGAAATCATCTGAAACTTGCGGAGCACCTCTCATATGGCGTGACGAAGTGTGTCTCCGGTGGCTTCATTACGATTGAGATCGAAAACACAGGCAGGGCGCGATGGGCATGGTCTGACGGCGTGCCTAATCATGCTGCTGTTTCTACTCTCGTACGCGAGTAGACCCCCAATCGACAAAGCCGACCGCGGTACTGGCAGTGCCTCGGCGGGAGCATTCCTATTTTCACACTTATGTGGAAGGCTCACACGCTGCCGCGTGTTCTGCTTGCACGATGAATGTTGTCCTCGCGCAGCGATCGGCAAAACTTCTTGACGGTGCGAAATGGAAGGGAAGGGATCAGTACCCCGCATGGCAGTGCTTTGCCGATGAATTAGAACGGTTACTAGCGTTCGCTGAAGCTTACGGTCAATTCTCTCGATTTGCCGCTCGTCTGCAGGCCGATATACGCGAAAGAAACAGCGCCCTAGCCGAGCTGCGGGTCGCGGCCGAGCTCGCGGACCGCGGCTTTCACTTCATCGACTGGGAGCCGCTCGGCGCCGGCACAAAACGTGGCGAGTTCCTCGTCAGCGTTCCAGAAGGTGCTTCGACGTTCGTGGAAGTCAAAGCTCCTGACTGGCACGGAGAGATCACTGGTTTCCGCGACGTTTCACGTGACCCGGTTCGCAAAGAAATCGTAGAAGCTCGAAAGCGAGAACCGAAGTATCGCAACGGTTCAGGCGGCGCGTACGATCCTTCCTCAGGAATCCAGTTCGCGATCGAAAAGGCATACCCAAAGTTCACGCCCGATCAGTCGAACCTGCTCATCATTCCTTCCGACGACTTATTCATCTCGTATCAATACGAGCCGAACATGATTGCCGACATGCGCCTCTTCGGTCGTGACGGGTTATTCACTGACGCACGTTACCAGCGGCTTGGCGGTCTTGGAATGTTCTGGTATGAGCATCGCGATGGCTGCGTCGTCTCCGATATGGAAACATTCGCGAATCCGCACGCCTTGTCTGCGACAGCACTTCCAAGCTCCGTTCTTCAGCGCTTGCACCAAAGACTTCCGGAGATCGACCGGCGCGGCCTAAGCGTCGGTTGGGTTGCCGACCAGCAGTTGCTAAAGCGGTAGCGCTGGCGCATGTTCCTCCTCGTGCGATCCATGCCAGCAGCGCCCGTCCATCCTCTTCGATAAATGTGACCGCCTGCTTACGGGAGACGCTCGGGAAAGTCGTCGAGGAACTCTTCGATGGTTTCGCCGCCCTCTAGGTAATCGAGCAGGGCCTGCGCAGCGACGCGCGTTCCGACGAATACAGGCGTTCCGCTGACGATCTCAGGATCGGAATGCCAGATTTGCTTCAGATCCATGTCGCAAAGGATACCTCGGCTAAACTTTTCGCTGGCTCGGATGAAAGCTGACAGCGAAAAAATCGATCGTGCCGTACTCGCGCTTCTGTATCTCGGTACTCATGAGGAATGGCGGACGTGGAAGAGCTTCGACTGGGACGCGATGGGCCGCCTTCACGAAAAGGGATACATCAGCGATCCCGTTGGAAAGGCGAAGTCAGTGCTATTCACCGAGGAAGGCCTCGCGGAGTCAAAGCGGCTCTTCGAAGAGATGTTCGGAACGGCTTCGACCGACGAGTAAGTCAAAAGCATTTATCCGCAGATGGACACAAATTTACGCAGATGGAGAACGACGTTGGGGGTTTCAATCTGCGTGAATCTGCGTCATCTGTGATCGGTCCTTTGTCTCCCTCCCCCTCGCGAATCACCTCGATTTCGCCGTCGTGGATGAACTCTGCGACAACGCGCGGGCGGCGGCCTCGAAGCGCGTCGCAAATGCGCTCGTGGAGCACCTCGAATGTCATTGCCCCGTATTGGGCGCCACTCAGAACGAGCAGCGGGCCAATGTACTCCTGGCCTATCTTCTCTGTCCGCGCTCGGACAATGACGACTGCACGGAGACCCAAATCATCTTCATCATCGGGCATCGGAATCGCGGGGGGAAGGAAACTGGCGTAGGGATCACCCGACTCGTAACCGTAGCCTTCGGTCGGCGTCCCGATGTGGCCGAGGACACCTTGTCCCAGCACGGTCTCCCATTCGCAGCCTGAGTATGCGTCGCCGTGCGCGGGAAACTTGAGAATCCAAAGCGTCGCATAAATGCTCATCGGCGTGCGAGCGTCATGATAGCGCTGCGGTTGCACCGCATTAGAATCCCACTCCCATGCCGTCCTCCCCCACCCTGACTGCCCGCGTCCGCTCGGAGTTGGCGAAGACGAAAGCGTTTCGGAGCGTCAGCAAGCGCGTCGAGGATGGGCGCGTCGACGTCACGGGAGCGGCGGTGGAGGCAAGAGCGCTGTGTCTGGCTGCCTTGCAGGCCGCGACGAAAAAGCGGATCGCCATCGTCGTTCCCGGCGACGCGGCGATTGATGATTTCGAGGCTTCGCTGCGGCTTTTCCACCATGACCCGCGGTGTGTGTCGGCGTATCCGTCGCCTTCGTTGTCGCCGTATCAGGATCTGGGGCCGTCGCTCGGGGTCGTTCGGAACGAGATTCGGGCGCTGGGGATGCTGATCGACCGCAGCGTCGAGATTCTGATCGTGCCGGCGCGGGCGTTGTTTTCGCGGCTGCCTCGGCCGGAGGAGTTTGCGTCGCGCATCGTGCGGATCGCCGAGGGCGATGAGCTGGAGATGCGGGAACTGCTGGAGCGGCTGGTGGAGAACGGATTCGTGCGTACGGACCTCGTCGGGGAAGCGGGGGAGTTCGCCTTTCGGGGAGGCATCCTCGATCTTTTTCCGCCGAATACGGCGAAACCGATTCGGGTGGAGCTGTTTGGCGACACCGTCGATTCGCTGAAGTGGTTCGACGTCGAGACGCAGCGTTCCGAGGATGAGAGCGGTCCCGTCAGCGTGCTGCCGATGGGGCAGTTTGCGGTGACCAAGGGGATGCGGTCGGCGCTGGCGCGGCGGCTGTCGCTCGACTTCATGGATCCGCTGTTCAAGCGCGACGTGGCCGACAAGATCGACCGGTTGAACGAGAACGGGACGTTTCCGGGGATCGAGCATTTCGTGCCGGTGGCGGCGGAGACGGTGTCGTTTCTCGAGTACCTCGATCCGGCGGAGTGGATGTTCGCGCTGATCGAGCCGGACCAGATCACGACGAATGTGGCGAAGTTCGAGTCGGTGCTGTGGATGGAGTACGACGCGGCGGCGGAGAAGGGGCGGGCGGTGTATCCGCCGGAGAAGTTGACGACGCCGGGTCCCGAGGTGCTCGCGTTTCTCGGCGAGGCGCGGCTGGCGTTCAGCGAGGTTCATGTTGGGCGGGCTTCCGAGCGGCGGCGAGACGCCGCCGCGCCAGCCGGCGAGACGCCAGCGCTCCGGGAGTTCGAGGAGTTTCGGCTGCGGGCGCCGCAGGTCGATCGGTACACGAACCGGTTGCCGGAGTTCACATCCGATGTGAAGCGCGGGCATGAGAGCGGGCGGCGGCAAGTGTTCTTCGCGGCGACCAAGGGTGGGCGGGAGAAGGTCGAGCGGCTGCTTAAGGAGTTTGACGTTCCGTTTGTCGCGGCGAGCGATGATTTGCAGGCGGAGATCGTCATCGCCGATGGCGCGCTCCCTCGGGGATTCGATTTCGAGGAGTTAAACCTCACCGTTTACTCGGAGTGGGATCTGTTCGAGCCGCCGACTTCGACGCGCGTCGGCGGCAAGAAGCGGGCATCCGAGGCGTTCGTCACGGATCTGCGCGATCTGAAGGTGGGCGACTACATCGTCCATGTCGATCACGGCGTCGGGCGCTTTCATGGATTGCAACGGATTCCGTTTGGAGCGAACGAACGCGAGGTGATGGAGATCGAGTACTCCGGCGGCGGCAAGTTGCTGATGCCGATGGAGAACCTCAATCTCATCCAGAAATACTCGGGCGGGGCGGACACGCAGCCGAAGCTGGACAAGCTGGGCGGCACGGCGTGGGCGCGCACGAAGGCCTCGGTCAAGAAGGCGATGCGCGACATGGCGGACGAGCTGCTGAAGCTCTACGCCACGCGGCAGATGGTGCAGGGGCACGCGTTTTCAAAGGACTCGCCGTGGCAGTTCGAGTTCGAGGATGCGTTCGAGTTCGACGAGACCGAGGATCAGGAATCGGCGATCGACGACGTGAAGTCGGACATGGAGTCGCGCAAGCCGATGGACCGGCTTCTCTGCGGCGACGTCGGATACGGCAAGACGGAGGTGGCCATGCGGGCTGCGTTCAAAGCGGTGATGGACGGCAAGCAGGTGGTCGTCCTCGCGCCGACGACCGTGCTCGCCTATCAGCACTACCGCACGTTCCTGCGGCGCTTCGCGTCGTTCCCGGTCACGATCGAGCTGATGTCGCGGTATTACGGAGCGAAAGAACAGAAGGCGATCCTGAGCAAGCTGGAAAGTGGCGAGATCGACATCATCATCGGCACGCACCGCGTCCTTTCGAAAGACATCAACTTGAAAGATGTCGGACTTTTAGTCATCGACGAAGAGCAGCGGTTCGGCGTCGGGCAGAAGGAAAAGCTCAAGCAGATGAAGAAAGCGATCGACGTGCTGTCGATGTCGGCCACGCCGATTCCGCGCACGCTGCACATGTCGCTGGTCGGCATCCGCGACATCTCGGTGATCGAGACGCCGCCGAAGGACCGGCTGGCGATTCAGACCGCGGTGGTGTCGTTCACGGACGAGTTCATCCGCGAGGCGATCGAGTTTGAAGTCGGCCGCGGCGGGCAGATTTTCTTCGTCCACAACCGCGTCGAATCGATCTATGGAATGAAGGAGTATCTGGAGAAGCTCGTGCCCGGCATCAAGGTCATCGTCGGCCACGGGCAGATGGAGGAGCGCGAACTGGAGCGGGCGATGCTCGCTTTCATTCAGCGCGAATACGACGTGCTGCTGGCGACGACGATCATCGAAAACGGCATCGACATCCCCGCCTGCAACACGATCCTGATCAATCACGCGGAGCGATTCGGCCTGTCGCAGCTCTACCAGCTACGCGGACGCGTCGGCCGCAGCGACCGGCTGGCGTTCTGCTATCTGCTCGTGCCGAGCGACAAGATCCTGACCTCCGACGCGCGCAAGCGCCTGGCCGCGATCCAGGAGTTCTCCGACCTCGGCGCTGGCTTCCGCATCGCGGCGAAGGACCTCGAAATCCGCGGCTCCGGTAACATCCTCGGCGGCGAACAATCGGGCCAGATCGCGGCGGTCGGCTTCGAGATGTACACCCGTCTGCTCGAGGAGACGATCCGCGAGATGAAGGGCGAGCGCATCGAGGAGGAGGTGGAAACGTCGATGAACCTCGGCGTCGACATCTACATCCCCAAGAATTACATCGGCGAAGAAAACCTCCGCATGACGTTCTACAAGAAGATCGCCTCGGCATCGACCGACGATCGGTTGGAAGAGATCCGCAACGAGCTGCGCGACCGTTTCGGCGCACTGCCGCAGAACGTGGAGAACCTGATCCGCTTCGTGCAGGTGAAACGCTTCGCGCAGCACATGGGCGTAGTGTCGATCGTCCGCGAAGGCGCGCGCGCGGTGATCAAACTGACGGCGCAGGCGAAGGTCGATCCGAACAAACTGCTGGTCCTCATCCAGCAGGACCCGCACGTGAAGTTCTCACCGAACGGGGTGCTGACCTTCCCGCTGAAAGTGCAGGGGCCGGAAGTGATCGATGCGATCGAGATGACGTTGCGAGGGTTGGCAGCGTAGTGCGACTTGCGAAAGCACAGACAAGAGTGTCTGTGCCACACTGGCTCTCCCGTTAACGACATACCTGCAATCACGGCACGATCAATGTGGCACAGACACTCTTGTCTGTGCTGTGAGTCATCGCGCTAACGGATGTTGTTCAACCACCGCATGACGTCGTCCGCCATCGTCTCGAAGCTCGGCGCAATGAAGAGCTTCTGCTGATATTGCGTCGGATCGTACGGTGTATTCGCAATCTCCTCGACATCCCAATTGCGCAGCTCTTCTTCATTCTCGAAGCGACCAAGCTCGCCGAATGACGACAGCAATCCCGCGCCGTAGACGCGTAGGCGGCCTCGCTCGCGCAGCACGCCGAATTCGAGCGTGTACCAGTAGAGCCGGCCGATGCGCTCGATCGTTTCGGGATCGTCGTGCGCGCGAAGCGCGGCGTCTCCAAATGCGCGGTTCAGCGCGACGAAGGTCGGATCGGCGAACGTGGCGGCGTGTCCGATCAGCTCGTGCACGACGTCGGGCTCGGGCGTGTAGAGCGGGACGCTGTGATGGCGCATGTACTGCGTCGAAAGAAACGTGTCACGTCCGAGCTGCGAGAGAAAGGATTTCGCGGCGACGAGACCCGCAACGGGCGTCATGCGAAATCCGAGGAGCGGCTGGATGGTGGCGTTGACCGTGGTGAGCTGCGGAATCCGTTCACGCGACAACGCGATGCGGTCGCCGGCCTCGCGATAGGCGCGGCACGCATAGCGCTCGTGCAGCGGGTCGAGATGACGCCAGACCTCGGCCCACACGTCGTGCTCCTGCTCCGTGTAGCCGATCGACGGAACCCGCTCGCCCTCGCGGTAGTCGAGCGCCGCCCGCGCGATTTCGTTGCGCCGGCGGCGGTAGACCGCGTCATGGAAGCCGGGATGATCAGCATCCAGCTGCATGAGATCCGCGGGAGCGTTTTCGTCGATCTGGGCTTGTGAAGTGAGCATTGTCGGGTCGCAACGGTTGGCCGCAATCGCGGCATTCCGGGCTCAAACGGATGCCCAATCGGCTACACTTCGCGCGCCCCGTGCGCCGCCTCGCCCTCGCCCTTGCCGCCGTATTGATCGCGGCCGCCGCCTGCCATCGAAAACCGTCGGTTCCGCCGGACGTCGTCGCCCGCGTCGGCGAGCGCATGGTCACCCTCGCCGATTTCAAGCGCTACCTCGACCGCAACACCGGCACCGACCTGGCGCAGCTCGGACCCGAAGTGGCCAGCGCCATGGTCGATCAGTATCTCGAGGAAGTGATCCTCTCCGAGTACGCGGCTGCGCACGGCGTGGAGATTCCGGCCGAACAGATCGCGTCGGCGGTCCGCAACGATGCGGGGGTCACGGTCATCGAGAAACGCGATGAGATGCGGCGGCAGAAACTGATCGGCGATCAGTCCGAAAACCTCCCGGCGCCTTCTGATGCCGACATTCGCGCCTATTACGAGCAGCATCCGGCCGAATTTCGCAGCGGCGAAGAGGTGCACGTCAAACAGATCCTCGTGCACGACGAAGCCGTCGCCAACGACATCGCTGCGAAGCTGAAGGCCGGGACGCCGTTCGAGGAGCTGTCGAGCCAGTATTCGCTCGCTCCGAACGCAAAAAAGGGTGGCGAGATCGGCTACGTCAGCCGCGGCGAGCTGCCCAAGATGTTCGAGGACGAGATCTTCGCGCTCAAACCGGGCAGCGTCAGCGGCATCATCCGCACCGACGCCAGCTTCCACCTTTTCAAGGTAGAGGATCGCCGCGCGCCCGGCGTCATCGACCTGCAGACCGCCGCGCCGGTGATCCGCGAACGCCTCAAAGACGACGCGATCCGCGAGCGGATGGCTCAGCTCGTCGCCAAGGCACGCTCCGAGCTGCAGGTGGCCGTCCTCACCAAGCGCCTCCCCTTCAAGTACACGGGCGGCTTTCCGAAGTCCGAAAACGAATAAATCCCCCGGCCGGCACCGTTCTCGGTCCGTACAGCAACCGCAGCCCCTACTTTCCCGTCAAAGAAAAAACGCATGAAGAAAACGATTCTCGCACTCGCCATCACCGCCACCGCGGCCACGCTCACGGCCGCCCAACTCGTCGAAGCGATCGTCATCCGCGTCGGCGACCGCGTCGTCACCCGCACCCAGTACGCGCGCCGCCTTCACGACGGCTTCACTGAGATCGAGCAAACCTCGACCTCGCCTGCCGAAGCGGCCACGAAGAAAGAGGAGCTGCGGAAGAACCTTTCCACCGATCTCATCGCCGAGCTCCTCATCAAGGACCGCGCCGACCGGCTCGGCCTCAACGTTACCGCCGACGAGCTGAAGGACGCGATGACGCGCCTGAAAGACCAGTACGGCATCAAGACGGAAGCGGAGTTCGACGAGTCGCTGAAAAAGTCCGGCATGGCCCGCGCCGACATGGAAGCGCGCCTCCACGACACGATCCTGATGAACAAGGTCTTCGCCCGCGAGCTGCGCCAGCGCGATGAGCTGGCCGACAAAGAGCTGCGCGAGCGCTACGACCGCGAGAAGGAACGCTACCGCCTTCCCGAGCGCGCCCGCCTGCGCGAGATCATCGTCATCAAGCCCGACGATCCGTCGAAAGTCGAGGCCGCGCGCGAGCGAGCAAACGCGCTTGCGGCACAAGCCCGCACCGGCGATTTCGCCAAACTGGCCACCGCCTCGTCCGACGCCGGCACCAAGGAAAAAGGCGGCGACCTCGGCGAAGTCGCCCGCGGCGAGCTCCTCCCCGACCTCGACAAAGCCGTCTTCAACGCCACCGCCGGCACGGTTCTCGGCCCGATCGAGACCAAGTCCGGCTGGCACATCCTGAAGGTCGAGACGCGCCTGCCGTCCGAAGTGCCGGCCTTCGAATCCGTCAAAGATCGCCTGCGCAAAGATGCGAGCGAAGACGCCTGGCAGCGCGATTACAAGGCCTACATCGACCGCCTCCGCAAAGACGCATTCATCCAGATCAACGAGCAGAACGTCCCGAGTGTGTAAGGTCTACACGGCGTAGCCGGTTGCACAAAGATTTGTGCTTCCGGCCGCCCTTTTTCCTCCACTCGTAGAGTTTGACGCGGATACGAGTCGCCGCGTCTAACCTCTTCGCATGCACGAACTGATCGCTGACATGCCGATAGACGAGCGTCCCCGCGAACGGATGCTCACGCACGGAGCAAAAAGCCTTTCTGACGCCGAGCTGCTCGCAGTCCTGCTGGGCTCCGGAATCCGCGATAAAAACGCAATTGAGCTCGGCCGCGATCTGCTGCGTGGCGGCTTTTCCGCACTGGCGCAGTGCGATGCGGAGCAGCTCGCGAAATGGGAGGGGATGGGCGTCGCGAAATCGACGCGCATCATCGCTGCCTTCGAGCTCGCGCGCCGCCTCGCCAAAGACAAACCGGGCGATCCGCCTCACTTCGACGTGAACACATTCAGCCGCGGCTTCATCGCCCGCAGTCGCTCGATGACGCAGGAGCACCTCGGCGCGCTCTTTCTCGATTCACGCAGCCGCGTCCTGCGCGAGCGCGAAATCTATGTCGGCACCGCGTCACGAGCGCTCGTCTCAACGCGAGAGGTGATTCGGTATGGGCTCGACGCGAACGCCAGCGGCGTGGTCCTCTTCCACAACCACCCCTCAGGCGATCCGTCACCGTCGAAAGAGGACCTCTCCTACACGAAGAAAATCCGCAGCTCGCTGCGCCTGGTCGACATGCACCTCGTCGATCACATCATCGCCGGCGCTCAGGGATTCACATCGCTGAGCGCGCGCAACTTTAGATGACTAGCCCGCCACGAGCGCCGGCTTGCGCAGCGTTTCGTTTCGCTCGGCGTAGACCGGCGTGAACCAGTGATAGCGGTCCGGGATGAGGCCGGCGATGTAATCGAAGAACTCTTTCTGGATGCGTTCCGTGATCGGTCCGCGGCGGCCGTTACCGACCGGCACGCGGTCGATGCTGCGAATCGGCGTGACCTCGGCGGCGGTGCCGGTGAAGAAGACTTCGTCGGCGACGTAGAGCAACTCGCGCGGGATCAACGATTCGACGACTTCGAACCCGAGGTCACGTGCGATCGTCACGACGCTGGCGCGCGTAATGCCGGCCAGGATCGAGGCGCCGAGCGGCGGCGTCATGATCTTGCCGTCGCGAACGACGAAGACGTTTTCGCCGGAACCTTCGCTGACGTATCCGTTGACGTCGAGCGCGATGCCTTCCGCATATCCGTCCGCCGCGGCTTCCTGGCGGATCAGGATCGAGTTCATGTAGTTGCCGGTCGCTTTCGCCAACGCCGGAAAGGTGTTCGGAGCCATGCGGTTCCACGACGAGACGCGCACGTCGACGCCCTGCTCGATCGCTTCGGGCCCGAGGTACTTGCCCCAATGCCATGCGCCGATGACGACGTCGACCGGGCAGGCGGCAGGGAAAACGCCGAGGGAGTGGAATCCGCGATAGACGACGGGGCGGAGATAGCAGTCGTCAAAATGGTTCGCCGAGACGATGTCAACGCACGCCTTCTTGAATTCGTCGGGCGTGTAGGGAACTTCCATCCGGTAAATGCGGCAGCTGTCGTACAGGCGCCGGATGTGATCGTCGAGCCGGAAAATCGCCGGTCCCTGGTTGCGCGTGTCGTAGCAGCGAATGCCTTCGAAGAGGCCTGAGCCGTAGTGGAGGGCGTGGGTGAAGACGTGAATCTTCGCGTCGGCGAAATCGACGAGGCGCCCGTTCATCCAGACTTTTTTTACTTCATCGAACGGCATCGGAGCCTCCTGATCGGTGGGCAGCGGTGGACGGGCAAAAACCTGCGCGCCGAGGCTGAAAAGTTGCCGGAGTATAGGTTCCGGTCTTTCAGCAAGTCAATGCGGCGGGCACGGCACTTATCTGCTGAATTTACGCCAGAACCAGCAGCGCCATCATGACGACGAGGTAAATGTTCGAGGCCATGAATAGCCGCCGTGCACGAACGGGTGTTCGGGCGCTGAGAAAGGCGAAACTGGCGAAGGTGAGCGCCCCTCCGGCGATGACGGCACCGGCGAGGTAAACGAAGGTGGTCAGGCCGAACATCGGCGGCAGCACACTGACCGTGAGCAGCGCGAAGCTGTAGAAAACGGCGTGGCGCGCGGTCGTTCGGCCGTCGTCGTCGCGGACGGCGAGCATGGCGAAGCCGCCGCGCGCGTAATCGTCGCGGTACATCCAACTGATGGCCATGAAGTGCGGGAGCTGCCAGAAAAACAGAATCCCGAAGATGATCCAGCCGCCGGTGCCGAGGATGCCGGTAGCGGCGGTCCACCCCATCAGCGGCGGAATCGCGCCGGGGATCGCGCCGATGAGAGTGCAGATCGTGGAGACGCGCTTCAACGGCGTGTAGATGAAGATGTAGCTGATCAGCGTGAACGCGCCGAGGGCCGCGGTCAGCCAGTTGACGGCGATTCCGAGGTAGAGCGTGCCGATGATGGAGATGGCGACGGAGAAGAAAAGCGCCGCGCGCGGCGAGATGCGGCCGTCGGGCAGCGGACGAAGACGCGTGCGGCGCATCTTCGCGTCGTGATCGCGTTCGGCGTATTGATTCAGCGCGTTCGTTCCGGCCGCGACGAGCGCCGTGCCGAGGAGCGTGTTCAGAAGCCGCAGCCAATCGACGTGCTGCGCCGCGAAGAAGTAGCCGGCGGCGGTGGTGATCAACACCATCATCACGATGCGCGACTTCGACAGCTCGAAGTAGTCGCGCGTGACGTTGGCGAATCCCGCAGGCCGCTCCATCACCAACACGTCGCTCATGCCGCAACCTCGGATGCCAAAAGTGCTCCAGCCCGCTGCCGGCGCGTGCGCCAGCCGATCGTCCGCGCCGTAAGCGCGGTGATGAGCGAGAGGCCGAGCGTCGCCGCGCCCGTCATGACGTGGACGCTGGTGATGACCGGCTGCTTGCCGCTCCAGACCACGTACCCGCCGAGCGCGATCTGAATCAGCACGACGGTGACGAGCAGATTCGAGAGCTGCCGTAGCGGATGGATTGATTCGAATCGCCGCAAGCGGATGGCGAGGTAAATCACGAGCGCGCCGACGCACACACCGCCCACGCGGTGCGCAAAGTTGACGGCGATTTCGAGGGTTGTGAAGTGCGGCACGAGACGCCCAAACGACAGCGGGAAGTCAGGAATTGCCAGCCCGGCGCCGAGGTGCCGCATCGTCGCGCCGACCAGGATTTGCGCGTACGCAACGAGGACGAGCAATGTCGTCAATCCGATCGGAGCGTCGCCTTTTTCCATCGCACGCGACGTCCGGAACCAGCTCGACGTGAAAAACGCGATCGAGGCGTTGAGGCAGAAGAAGATCTCGGCGAGCCCCGCATGTGCGATCGAAACCGAATGCGGCAGGAGCAGCAGGACGGTCACGCCACCGAGCACACCCTGCGCGATCACGGCGCCGACGGAGCACCAGCCGAGGATGCGCGTGAAGCGTTTCGGCTCGCGCAGTTGCAGCCAGATCGCCTGGATCACCGTGAGCAGGCCGACCGTCGCGGCAATCATGCGGTGGCCGTGCTCGTAGAAGATCCCGCCGATCATCGGCGGCATCACCATTCCATACGACAGCGGCCAGTCAGGAACGGCCAGGCCAGAGCCGGTGGAGGTCACCATCGCGCCGGCGAAGATGAGGAAGAGCGTCGATGCGGCCACGAACTTCGCATAACGCCGCAGCCACACCGGGGTGACATCCGAATGCTTCAAGGCTGCAGCCGCTCCGAGGACAGGTTTCATCGATTACGAGCCAATGCTTGTTTGCGCGGGCGGCGCGCCGGCCAGCCACTTCTTGAAGTTGTCTTTGGAGTGAACGAACATCTGGCCGCGCATGCGGTAATGCCCGAGGCCGCAGAGCTGCGCACAAGCGATTTCCCACTTGTCGCGATCTTCCTTCGTCTCGTTCGTCATTACAGGCGTGAAGTGAATGGCGATTTCCATTCCCGGAATGGCATCCGTCTCGACGCGCATCACGGGAAGTTTGAAACTGTGGATGACGTCTTTGGACGTCACGTGAATAACCACAGGCCGGTTCACTTCCAGGTGCAAATCATTGAGCGTGACGATGTCGTCCTTCGCATTCGGATCCTTGAGGTCGAGGCCGAGGGGATTGGAGGAGCTGACCAGTTTGATGTCGCGCCGGCCGAAAACACCATCCGGTCCGGGGTATTGAACGTTCCACGCGAACTGCTCGGCCACAATGCGCATTTCCAGCGGATTCGCGGAGGGCGGCGGCACGTGCGTCCAGCGATACCACATCGGAATCGAGAAGCCGACCAGGAGGATGACCTCAACGACAGCCACACCGGCTTCCGTGTACGTCGAAAAGTGACTTCTCACTCCGTGGTAATCCGCTTTCGGATTGCGTTTGGCGTTGAACCGCCAGAGCGCATAAGCGAAATAGAGTCCCCATCCGACGAACAGGAGAAGCATCAGCCAGTGCACGTTCGCGCTGAGACGGTCGAGATAAGGGCCGTGCTCCGAAGCGTCGACCGGCATCCACTGCGCTAAGAATTTTTCCATTGACGCTACCCTTCCCGGCGCTACAGCGCCGCTCCCCCGTCCAAAACTTTGAACGATTCCCGCTGGCGGCGTAACTCTTTCGCGCGCCGCCAGAAGGTCCAGAACAATGCGATAAAACCGACCTGCACGAACCCGACGACGCCGAGCATAAACATGATGGCGTTATTCGAGCTCTTCGTCATCGGCGAATTCGGCGCGCCATAACAGACCGGACAAGCCGACACGATCGACGGAACCAGCAAAAGGCAGATGGCGATCACAACAAACTGAGTCCTACGCGTCATGGCAACTCCTTCAGCTTGTGAAAGACGCGCGTTCCGTACCAGACAAGCGACGCTCCGCCGGTCACGCCGAAAATGATCATCGAAATCCCGAGCGAGCTCCGCGCGGCCATGAAGTCGCGCACGCCCCACACGGTCAGATACAGCATCAGCGCTACCGACACTGTAATGAAGACGACGTGAAAGACGCGCAGTGACATTTATGATCCGAATGGATTGGCGTGATGGCTGATCGGCAGCGCCATCAGGAAAATGAAAAAGATCACGGTAAGAATCAGAATGCCGTAGATGACTTTTTTCTCCGACAGCAGATGCATGAAGAAGCCGGCCACAAGGAAACCTTTGACCGACGCGATGATCAGCGCCACGATGATGGCCTGATGAACGGGTAGATTGAGGCCGTAGCACGCGCCAACGGTCAGCGCCGTCAGCACCGCCAGCCCGGCGAAAACGGCCAGGTAGACCTTCATCTCCCGGCGGATCTGTTCCGGGCTGTGATGATGCGCATTGGGATCGCCAATGCCCGCGTGTTCGTGGATGTCGACGCCGGGCTCCACCGCGGCTGCAGGATCAGTCACGTCGTTGCTCCTTCTACATGAGGTACAGAATCGGGAAAAGGAAAATCCAGACGAGATCGACGAAATGCCAGTAGAGACCGACAATCTCGATCCGGTTCGTATAACGCTCGGGCTCTTTGGCCCACATCTTCGCGCCCGGCCCGAGGAAATAGAGAAATACGATGACGCCGCCGAGGATGTGCAGACCGTGCAGGCCAGTCATCGTGAAGTAGATGGCCAGGAAGTTGTTCGTCTTCGGAAAGCGGCCTTCCTGGAACTCGTGCGAATACTCGAACCCTTTTGCGGTCAAAAAGATCAGCGCGCACAGCACGGTCGCGGAAATGTAAACGCGGCCCTTCTTCAGATTGCCGAGCCGCAGGTGCGACCAGGCCATGACCACGGTCACGCTCGAAAGAATGAGGATGAACGTATTGAACGTAGCCAGCTTGACGTTCAGGAACTCGTATCCCCGCGGCCACGACTCGGCGCCCGTCCGCAGCAGAATCAGCGACGAAAACAGCGCGCCGAACAGCATGACCTCGGAGGCCAGAAACAGCCATACACCGAGTTTGCCGTTATAGAGGCCGGTATCCGGACGCGGATGGACGTTGTACGGAATCTCCAGTTCTGCGTGACCAACCGAAGCGTGCGCATGCGCGTCCATCAATTCTCCCTCATCGCCACTGCCGTCGCCGGCAGCAGTGCGCCACCGCGCGGCGCCGGTTCCGTCACCGGCGTATGTTGCGGAATGAACTCGGCCGTCTCGCCGGGAACGCTGTATTCATAAGGGCCGCGATAGACGACCGGCAGCACTTCGAAATTGCCGTGCGCCAGCGGAGGCGATGTCGTCGCCGCCCACTCCATCGTCGTGGCCTGCCACGGATTGGAGCCGAGACCTTCGTCACGCCGGCCCAACGCGGCGGCGATCGCGTTAGAGAAGAAGTTGAAGATGAACGGCACCTGCGCCGCGAGCAGTCCGATCGCGCAGATGGACATGAACGGATTCGTCTGCGACGCGATCTGTTTCGCGTGCGCGTACTGCATCCCGCCGTCATACAAGCGGCGCGAAACGCCGGCCAGCCCCTGCGCGAACATCGGGAAGAAGATGCCGTTGATGCAGACGAACGAAATCCAGAAGTGGACCTTGCCCCAGAATTCGTTCAGCTTGCGGCCGGTCGCTTTCGGGAACCAGTAGTAAATGCCGGCGAACATCGCGAAGATCGTCCCCGGAGCGACGACATAGTGAAAATGGCCGATGACGTAATAAGTGTCGTGCAGATGGATGTCGGTGGCAGCAAGACCGAGCGGAAGTCCCGTCAGTCCGCCGATGCCGAACATCGGCAGGAATGCCAGCGCGAACATCATCGGCGTATTGAACCGTATCGCGCCGCCCCATAAGGAAATGAACAGGGAACTGAGAATGATCACCGACGGAATCGAGATGATCATCGTGGTGGTCTGGAAGAAGGCGCTGATCGTCGTGCCCATGCCCGTCAGGAACATGTGGTGCGCCCACACGACGAACGACATGAAGCCGAGGAACACGGTCGCGAAGACCATCGACTTGTAGCCCCACAGCGGCTTGCGCGTGTTGTTGGCGATGATTTCCGCCACGATTCCCATCGCCGGCAGAATCAGAACGTAAACCTCGGGGTGCGCGAGGAACCAGAAGAGGTGCTGCCACAGCAGCGGATTACCGCCGCCCGCGTTCGCGAGCGCCTGGCCGCTGACCACAAGACCGCTCGGCAGGAAGAAGCTCGTTCCGGCGACGCGGTCCATGAGCTGCAGCACCGCGGCCGCCTCGAGCGGTGGAAACGCAAGCAGCAGCAGGAACGAGGTGACGAACTGCGCGTGCACGAAGAAGGGGAAGCGCATGTACGACAGCCCCTTGGCGCGCAATTGAATGATCGTCACAATGAAATTGACGGAGCCGAGCAGCGACGATGTGATCAGGAAAACCATCCCGACCAGCCACCACGTCTGTCCTTGTGAAGCGATTACAGAGAGCGGCGGATAAGACGTCCAGCCGGATTGCGCCGTACCGCCGGGCGCCAGGAAACTGGCCAGCATGAGCAGGCCGCCCGGAAAGTAGCACCAGTAGCTGGCCATATTCAGTTTCGGGAAAGCCATATCCGGCGCGCCGATCTGCAGCGGTACGAGATAATTGCCAAATGCGCCGACGGCCAGTGGGACGATCCCCAAGAAAATCATGATCGTGCCGTGCATTGCGCCGAGCTGGTTGTAGGCCTCGGGCAACAACACGCCGCCGGGAGCGCGGCTTTCGCCCAGAACTTTCATGATGCTGAAGGCCTGGCCGGGCCAGCCGAGCTGCAGGCGCATCAGGATCATCAGGCAAAATCCGAGGAGGAGGAAAAGAAGCGCGGTGACGCCGTACTGGATGCCGATCCATTTATGATCGGTGGAGAAGACATAGCGGCGAATCCATGGCAGATGATGTCCGCCATGCGCGTCGGCGAGCTTCTCGTCTTCCATGACGCGCAACGCTTCGCGCAACGCTTTATGCGCTTCGTCCGCGTACATCCATTGCGAACCTACCCGGATCTGTCGTCTCAATGCCATTGCGGCTCCTGCTGTCGCATTAACCCTTGAACGTGAAATTAAGCGCCTTGGACTCTTTCGCGCCGACGGTGACCTGCTGTTCCTGCTGGCCGTACTTCTCGTGCCACGCCACGACCGTGTACTGGCCCGGCGGGAGATTGGAAATCGTAAACGTGCCGTTCGCCTGGGAAACCGAATAGAACGGATGCGGCATCACGGCCATATACGACTTCATCCAGCCGTGCACGTCGCACTTGATCTTGAACGGCGTCATCTCGGGCTTGTCGAGGTGTTTCTCCGACGTCATTCCCTGCACGGGCTGCCCTTCATTGAACTGCGAATTCACAACAGGCATGGCGTGGACATTGTGAAGCGTCGCGTCGTCATTCTTGATCTGCAGCGTCTGGCCGATCATGACCGCATTGACGTGCGGATGGTACTGGCAGCCTTTCTGATCGATAACAACCGGCGTGGACGGCGCAGGGAAGTTGCCTTTGATGTCTTTGATGTAGACGAAGACATTGGCAAGCTCGCCGCCCGGACCTGCTACAACATCCTCTTCCGTCGCCGGCGCGCTGCTGTGCTGCGACTGGCAGTAGGGATCCGCGGACATCTGAATGTTGGTCATCTTCGGCGCGGCGCCCTCGAACTTCACAAGACCGGTGAGCGTCGCTGCGTCGGCGGAAACCGCGGCGGCGGCAGGAGCAGCAGCAGCGGTCGTGGTTGCAGCGGTGCTGGCCGCAACCGTGGTGGTCGTCTGCTCGTCGTCTTCGCCCTCATCTTCCTTGGACGCCTCTTTGCCCTTACCGCAGGCGATCGAGAAGACGAGCGTGATAGCGAACATCAGCGAAACGAATTTCTTCATAGTCATCGATTTATCTCCTGTTTCTAACGTCCGGCTCCGCCGCTGACCGCGGGAACGCCGCGCTGATTGCGCGTCGATTTCGCGGCCGGTGCTGTCGCTGGCGGCAGCGATGGCTGCGGCATGGCCATGGCCGGCGCGTCGCCGTTTGGCGAAGCCGTCCGCATTTGTGTAATTCCAATGCTCCAGATGTAATCGCGCAGATAATCGGTCAATGCGACCGCATCGCTCATCGTGCGCTTCAATTCTTTCTCGTCGCCGTTGAACAGCGGCAGCAGCGTCGATTTGTATTGTGCGAATTGCGGCGTGTCGATGGCCAGCGCCAGCGGCGACTGGAATCCGCCCGTGGCCGCGTCGCGCGGGAAGTTGGTCGGCATGCGCGTGCCGGGGATCATCTCGTTCGGACGGCGGATCCAGTCGGAGATCCAGTCGTGGCGCAGGCGCAAACGCGCCAGCGTCAGGTTCGGCGCGAGCGAGGTCGAGTCGGCGGTATTCGGCGTTGGCGGATTTTCGGGATTGACCGGCGTCGTGCCGTGACATTGCGCACAACGCAGCATGGTGAAAACCTGCTGGCCGATCTTGACGTTCGCCGGCGACGCATTCGCGCCGCGCGTCGTGTCGAACTGCGGCCCTTTTCCTGCCTCGGCGAAAAACGTCACGAGCGTATTCGCTTCGTGGTCGTCGAAGTGGAAGGTCGGCATGCGCACGCCGAGCCACGGACGGATTTTCATCACCGTCGGGTCTTTGAGGAAATTGAAGAGGAACGGCGACTGCGCGCGCGCGCCTTCCGGCGACAAATCGGGAGGCAGGAAATTCGCGTCAGCAATCGTGGAGGCAATGGCGCGGCCGCGGCCGTCGACGACGTGACACGCCCGGCAATTGTGCTGCGAAACGCGCTTGCGGCCTTCTTCGATCAAACGCGTATGTGCATCAAGACCGGCCATCCGGCTGTCGGCGACCTTCTCCTTCGTAAGACCAACGACCACCATGGCGATGCGGCGCGCTTCCTCCGGCGTGAGGTGGAAGTTCGGCATCTTCAGCTTGTCGTTGTAGACCTTCGTGCGGCGATCGTCATAGATGCGCGGATTACGAAGTTTGTTGTAAACCCACGACGGAACCGTGTGGATGACGTGCTCGGTCACGCCGTCTTCGTTCTTCCACTTCTCATCATTCATGAAGCCGAAATCGAAGAGATGCAGCGCCTTTGAACCTTCGACGGTCAGCTCGGTGCCGATCGGCTTGAGGCCTTCGAAGCCTTTGATGTTGTGACACGAATAGCAGCCGTATTTTTCAATGGTGCGCTGTCCGAGGTAAACGAGCTGTTCGTGATCGGACATGGAGCGCAGCTTCGATTCCGCATCGCGATCGCTCAACGTATTGATCAGATAGCCCTTGGCCAGATCGTGAACCGCCTGGCGGTTTGGCGGCCGGATCGCCGTTGTCATAAAGGCAGGTTTCTGAAGGGTGAGCAGGAACGCGGTAACGTCGGCCGCTTCCTGATCGCTGAGCCGCAGCGACGGCATCGGCGCCTCGGCGTAATACGCCTTCGGATTCTTGACCCAGTTGTAAATCCAGGCAGGATTGGTTTTCGTCCCTACGCCGGTGAGGTTGAATCCGTAATTGCGCTCCAGCGGAAAATCTTCGCGCTTGGCGAGACGCATCTGGCCGGACTTTTCGTCTTTGACCTGCTCCGTGTCGATATGGCAGCCCATGCAGCCGACCGTGTTAACGATCTGCTTGCCGCGGCCGGCATCGCCGGCGCCCGGCTGCTGCCACACGCGGCGCGTCGATTTATCGAAAAGATAACTGACGATCGCGTGGATCTCGGCGTCCTGGAGCTTGATGTTGTGCGCGCGCTCCTCGGGAGGAACCACGCTCGGATCGATCATGTTGCGCTGATAGAAAAACGACGGCATGCGCGTAGTCGACCGGAAATTGTGCGGCTCGCTGATCCAGCGGAACGCCCATTGCGGCGTCGTCTTTTCGGCAATCCCGCTTAGGTCGGGGCCGGGCTTGCGGAGATCGGAGAAACGCCAGTTGTTGATCTTGTGGCAGGCATAACAGCCGTACAGCTCGACCGTTTGCGTGGCTTTTGTGATGTCGTCGCCGCGATCGACCGCAATCTGCGCGGAGTGGCATTTGATGCAGCCTGCTTCGTAATAGTGCCGCGGGTACATCGGCGTCTCAATGAACTCGTTTTCCTCGTAGCCCCAGTGACGTTTTGCGAAATCGCCCGGCAGCGGGAAAAAGCCGGCGGTGAGCGACGTCCGTTCCGCCCAGCGATGCTCCATGCGCGGACTGGCCGGCGTGTGACCGGCGCGGCCGAATTCGGTGGCTCGGTCCTGACCGCGGTGACAGACCGTGCAGCCGTATTCGAGCAGCGGATGCGCCGACGCCGAGCCGACATAGAGATCGAGCTTCGGATGCGTGCGCCATGGATTCAGCGTGTCGTTGGGATTTTCCTGAATTCTCTTGAGCTGCGCGATGCGATCTTCAGTTTCCTTACGTTTCTCCGCGGGAATCTGATATGCATCGAGTTTCTGCTGCAGCTCCTGCGACAGCCGCGCCGCTTCCGCCTTCGACTCCCATCCGGGCGTATCGATGGCGCGATGACAGGTCTGGCAACGGTCGACGCGCGGGACGTTCATGTAATTCATGTCGATCGAGAGATCGTTGAGGACGACCTGATCGATTTTGATGACTGGATTGACGAAGTCGAGCATCGGCTGACTGAGAATCCAGTTCGTACTGAACCGGTTCATGTCGACGGTAGTCAGCTGCTTGCTCAACAAATCGACCGATGCCGTGATCTGCTTTTTCTTATCCTCGGCATCCTTGATTTTCTTGAGCCATTGGTCGACGTTCGCCTTTGCCGCATCGCGCTGGCGCGTCACTTCCTGAAGCCGCACTTGCAGATCGGCGAGATGCGCGGATTGGCGCTCGTACTCAGCCTGCTGTTGGGCCGCATCGGAGCGATGCTGGACGACGGAGGCTTCGGTGATGTAGCGCTGGGCGTCGAGGTTGGCCTTGGCGAAACGGTAATCCTGGTCGGCGCGATAATGATCGCCTTCCATCGCATCGAGCGCCTTCTGTGCGGTCAGGTATTGATCGCGGTGCGCAGCCAGTTCCAGAGTGTTCTTGCGCTCCTGCGCGTCGAGGTCGGCCAGCTGTTTGCTGTTTTCTTCCGACTTCGCCACCTGCATTTCCTGGACGATGCGCTCCTGCTGCATGCGCATGAACTCGAGCTGAAACCACTTCCAGCCGCGGATGTAGTCGTAACCGACGATGAGACCCGTCACCGCGACGAGAGCGAGACTCGACAGGGCGAAGATCAAATTCAGCCTGCTGATCGAGTAATTGTGCGGAATCGGCTCTTGTGGCTTCATCGGTTCGACCGCGTCCTCAGACGTTGAAGAAAATCTCCTGGATATGGAGGATGTATTTGAGATTGAACAGCCAGCGCAGGATCATCTTGATCGGCAGCGACATCATGATCAGGAAAAGATACGCGCCGACGTAATAGCGGGCCGCGCCCATCTTGCGATAGAAACGGCGGAACGGTCCGAGCGCCATGACCGGCGGCAGGCCGAGATAAGCGCCGATCAGGACGAGTCCGAAAATTTCGCGAATGATCCAGAGCTTCGGCAGCGACGTGCCGAGAACCTTCACCCACATCAGCTCCGAAAGGTCGACGTTGACCAGCGGCACGAGCTTGTTGGGATCCCAGTATTCGTAAGGGCCGAAGAAGTTCCAGTTCGGTCCGCGAAGAAACGTTCCGGTAATGATCAGGAACGACCAGAGCACGAGGAAGCCATAAAGGAAGACGCTGATCTCCCACTTCCGCTCGCGGAATGAGTAATAGCCGTTTCCCTTGGGATTCGTGTCGATGTAGGGGATGGCCATCAGTCCGACGATGATCAGCGTCGGCAGCACCACGCCGGCCAGCCAGGGATCGAAATAGACGAGCATTTCCTGGAGGCCGAGGAAGTACCACGGTGCTTTGGCGGGATTGGGCGACGACGTCGGATTGGCGGCTTCCTCGAGGGGCGCCCTGAGCACGACCGACCAGACGATCATTACGATCGTCAGCAGAATCATGCACAGCATTTCCGTGTAGACGAGGTCGGGCCACGTAAAGAGCTTCTCGTCCGACTCCGTCTTTTCCCACGGAATGCCGCCGACGACGAGTTGCGTGTCGTTCAGATAAGCCTTACGCAGTGCCAGCCAGGTGAAAAACCCGAGGAGGAAAATCATCGCCACGATGGGGACGTTGTCCGGTTTCGCGGCGATGAGGAAGAAATTCGGATCGAGCATCGACAGGCCGAATGCGAAGGCTCCGAAAACGAAAAGCCATAGGCCGACTTTCGTGTCCCAGAGCCGGCCGCCGAGGCGCGCCAGTACGAAAAGAATCAGGAAATAGGCGACGCCGAGATAGAGCAGCGGCGGGACAAAAATCCCGGCCAGGAACATCAGCAGGCCGAATCCGACGAAGGCAAAACCGCCGGCCGATTTAATCCGGCCGTTGAGGAGATTGAAAAAGATAATCAACGCGAAAATCGCAGTCAGCAGGAGGAATGAAATCGACCCTGCCGACAGTACGTTGACGAAATCCTTGATGAAAGTCATCGCGTCCTCGGCCCTTTACAGCGGACCTGAGATGCCTCCGTCTTTTCGAACGCGCCAGAAGTGAATGGCCATCAGGAAACCGGCCGCCAGAGGAATGACCACGCAGTGAAGGACATAGAAGCGAAGCAGCGTCGCGGCACCGATGGACCGCCCGCCGATGAGAGCGAATCGGGCATCGTCACCCGCATGAATCAGCCGTATGTCCCCTAATTTCACGAGGCCCGACATGGGCCCCTCATTGCCGGCGCCGGGGCTGGCGCGCGCCATCGACGAGCCGACCGTGATCGCCCAGATCGCGAGCTGATCCCACGGCAGCAGGTACCCGGTAAACGAGAGCAGGAGCGTCAGCACGAGCAGAATGACGCCGACGTTCCAGTTGAATTCGCGGGGCGGCTTGTAAGAGCCGGTCATGAATACGCGGAACATGTGCAGCCAGACGGCGATGACCATCGCGTGCGCACCCCAGCGGTGCATTTCGCGCATGATCCCGAACGGCGCCTGTTCGCGCAGGTCCATGATGTCGGTAAATGCGTATTCGATCGTGGGCCTGTAATAGAACATCAGCAGCAGGCCGGTCACGGTCTCGACGAGGAAAAGGAAGAACGACGTACCGCCCATGCACCAGGTGTAGCTCATGCGCACGCCGGAGCGGCGGACTTTGACGGGATGCAGATGGAGAATCAGCGAGCCGAGGACGGCGAGGACTCGTTTGCGGTTCGTATTGGGGATGCCGACCCGGAAAACGGATTTCCAGATCTGCGAATTGACGATGCCTTCCTGCAGTCCTCGTAGATTCGCCATTTTCTCCTCGGCTTCCGTCTGCCCGCTGACAGCCGGAAGCTACAGCTTGATGAATGCCTCCGGGTCAGTCCACTCGCCGCGCTCCTGATGGAACTGCTTCGACTTGTCGACGACGATCTGGCCGTCGGCGATGTCGATGAAGATCTTGGCGCGCTCGAGCGGCCGCGGAGTCGGTCCTTCGAAATTGATCCCTGACTTGTAGTAGCCGCTGCCGTGGCAGGGACACTTGAATTTGTTCTGGGTCGGGAGCCAGTTCGGCGTGCATCCGAGGTGCGTACACACCGTGATCAGCGCGTACACGATCTCCTCGGTGCGCACGATCCAGATGCCGTATTTGTCCTTCCAGCGTTCGTCGACCTCGCCGACGGAGTAGTCGGACGGCAGGCCGGCTTTGAACTTCTGCACCGGCTCGAAAAGGACGTTCGGGAAGAGGAAGCGCAGGAGGATGCTGCTCAGCCCCCCGAGGGCGGCGGCGAGAGCGACCCAGGCTGCGGTCAGGACGACGGGGAAACTGCGGCGCGAAATCTCACCCTGTTCGCGGATGTCAGCAGCCGCGCTCCCCGCAAGAGGGGTCTTCGGAACCATCTGATATGGCGTGATTTCTTCAGACATCCAGGTAATGAAGGTGCCGAACGGGGACGCTCCGGCGCGGGCGTAAATATCCGCTTTTCAGCAAGCGCTGTCAACGAAAAAGGTGACAGGTGTCACGCAGTTCGGTGCGGACCGCGGAAGAGCTTCGCTGATGGGTAAGACACCCCGCATCAACAACTTAGCCTGCCACCGTATCGTCAGCCGCCGATCTGCGCCAGCGCCTGTTTGGCGGCGGCGCGGACGCGGAGGCTCGGATCTCTCGCCGCGAGGCTCTGCAGGTCGGAGGCGGCGCCCTTGCCGGCGAGCTTCGCGTAGGCGGACATGGCCACGATCATCGCGTCTTCTTTCTGATCCTCGCGCATGCCGGTGACCTGGTTCAGCCGGGAGCGGTCGAGGACCTCGCGCAGCGTACCGAGCGCGCGCGGATCGCCGAGGCGGGCCAGGGCGATGGCGGCGTTCCATCGGACGTCGGCCGTCTCTTCCTGCAGACCATTGACGAGCACCGGAATCGCGCTCGGATCGCCGATCGCGCCGAGCGTGTAATACGCGGTGGCGCGAACGTCTTTGTCGTCATCCTTAACCGCCTGCGAGATGCGCGGGATGGCGGCCGGATCGCGCAGCTCGCCGAGAGCGGTCAGAGCGTAGATGCGATTGTCGGCATCGTGATCGTTGAGACCGTCGAGCAGGATCGGCGTCGCGCGGCGGTCGCCGAGCTGGCCGAGAACCATGCCGAGGTAGCGGCGGATGCGCGGATCGTCGGATTTCGAATTCGCGTAGAGCGTGGCCACGTCGTGCTCGAGGTTCGGATAGCGCTTCGCTTCGCCGCGCTTGAGCGATTTCGAAAGTTGATACGCGGCCTGCCAGCGCTCGTGGGAACTGCCGGAACGGATGGAGTTGATGTAGTCGGGGATGCCCTGCTCGTCCGTCGCCAGTCTCCCGAAAAGGAAAAAGATCAGGACGGCGACGGCGACGATGCCGAGCGGGAAGACGACGAACTGGAAGAGGATGGTTTTGGGCGACTCTTTCGGAACGTCTGTTGACGGGACGGGCGTCTCGCTCAACGCCCGGTTCCCATCACCACGAAGTCAGGCAGATAGGTCTTGAGCTGCGTCGGCGCGTCGGGGACGACGATGGCGTCCTTGTCGCAGACCGACTCGCACAACCGGCACGCCACGCACTTTTTCTCGTCGACGAAAGCGATCTTGTAGTGGTTGGCCACCGTCTCGTCGTTCGGGTCGATCATCTTGATGCACTCGAACGGACAGATGTCGACGCAGAACTCGCATCCCGTGCAAAGCTCTTTGATGACTTCGGCCTTCGGGATCTCTTTCGGCTTCACGCGCGGGATGAACTCGCCGTGCTGGTTCTGGATCGCGTCGACCGGGCAGTAGATGCCGCAGACGGAGCAGTCGATGCAACGCTCGGGATGGATGTAGTACAGGCCGCGGGCCGTCCCCCAGATGGTGTTCGTGGGGCACTTCACCTCGCAGACGCTGCAACCAATGCACTTGTCGGTGATGAAATGAGGCATGGGCGGCGAGTTTACCTTACCAGTGCAACCATCGCACGGTCGTTGATGAATTGCGGTTCGATGATGCGGCGGTCGCGCCGAAGAACGCCCAGTTCGGGGGCGCGGCGTTCGCCGATCCAGAAGAACGCGCCACTAGGCGAATGAAGTCCCGGTTGCGGCAGCGCCCGCCAGCCGGGATGCGTCGCCTGCTCCGGCGGGAACGCGGCCACGCGCGGATGACCGTTCATCATCGTCTCGAGATAGAGATAGCCGGTGGCGACGACGGTCTCGTTCGCTGGGATGTGGCTCGCGGCCCAAGTCGCTGCCTGGCGATACGAATCGGGCGGACGCCCAGCGTGATCGACGATACCGAGCGTCGTCCAGACGACGCAGACGGCGGCGAGCGTGGTCGTTAGCGCGAGGCGAAAACGATTTTGCTTCAGCGACTCCGCCAGCCACAACGCGAACGGCGCGGCGATGACGGCTTCGAAACGGAGCGGGACGTAGACGCGCAACGCGATGGCGAGCAGCAACGGGATGAGAACCATAAGCGCGTAGCGGTTGACGCGAATCGACATCGCGACCGCGATCGCGCCGATGATGGCGATGGCGATGGGCGGACGGACGAAGAGGACATCCGGCCAGGCGATTCGCATCCATGCGCGCGCTTCCGCGGGTTGGTGGAGCGCGAGCCATAAACCTGGGATGAAAAGGATGACTGCGATCGCGAATGCGTAGACGCGCCGGCGAGCCCCTTCGCCTCCGCTCAGGGCAGGCTCTGGCGGTCCAGCCGGCGAGCCGCCGGCGCTACGAATCAGAAGTATCGGGAAAAACAAGACGCCGTAGTAATGGCTGTACGCGGCCGCGACCAAGGCGAGAGCCGCGGCGAATGGACGATCGTCATCAATCGTCAGGATCGTGATCGTCACGAACATCGCGCACATCGCGTACGCGCGTGCGTCGGCGGCGAAAAGAATTGCCGGCGGGAACACGGCGAACAGCAACGCCGCGATCGCGTTCTTCCGCAGAATCAGGATCAGCGACACCGCCGCGCAGATCAGCGACAACACGCGCGTCATCGTCACCGAGGGATCGCCGAGCAAGCGCACCGCGAAGTAGTAGAGCGGCGGACCGGAATCCAATCGCAGCGCCGAGACGATCTCCGCGAACGGCTTCGCAGAAATCCAGCGCGTGAACAGCTCGTCGAAAAACGGCGCGCGGACGATGAGAAGAGGAATGCGCGCGGCAGCGAAGAGAAGAACGATCAGCGCCGGGCGGCGAAAACTCACACCGCCGCCAGCAGCTCCGAGATCGTCTTGATCAGATGCGAGGACTGGATCGGCTTGGAGATGTACGCATTCGCGCCGAGGGCCAGGCCGCGCTCGCGATCCTCTTCCGCTCCCTCGGTCGTAATGATGATGATCGGGATGTTCTTGAGCTGCGCGTTCTGGCGCACCAGCGAGACCAGCTTCAATCCGTCCATGACCGGCATGTTGATGTCGGTCAGGATCAGATCGATCCGGTCCGGGCCGGAGAGCTTTTTGAGCGCGTCGACGCCGTCGACCGCCTCGAGGATCCGCGCGTTCCTGAATCGCTTGAGCGAAAACGAGATCAACTGGCGCATGGTCGGCGAGTCTTCGACGACCAGAAAATTCGCGTTGTCCAATGCCACTATCGGATCCTCACGACGTCGTCGTCAGCAGGTCGAGGAAGCTCTGAATCGTGTTCAGCTTCCTCTCCGACTGCGAGTAGAGTTTCGATGAGAAAATCGCCGTCGCGGCGTGCGCGGCGAGCAGCGAAAACAGCTCGTAATCGACTGCCGAGAACGAGTCCTTCTGCTGCAGGAGTTTGTAGATCACCACCAGGCCGATGACGTGTTCCTTGATCTTCAGCGGCACCGCGGCCAGCGGCTTGTCGAGCGAGACCTTGCCGCCGTCTTCGAGATCCTGATTGATGTAGTAGCTCTCACCCGTTTTCGCCACGCTGCCGAGGATGCCGTCGCCGAGGCGTGTGGAGATCGACTCGATTCCGGGCATGACGTCTTCGCCTTCCGAGGCGATCGCCTTCAGCTCGTTCGTCTTTTCGTCGAGCAGCAGGATCGCGAACGATTCCGCGCCGATGAGGTTGATCACGATCTCCTGCACGATCTGGATGACTTCGCGGAAGTCGAGCGTGGAGTGCAACTGGTAGCTGGCGACGTAAAGATTGGCGAGGTTGTTGTTCTGCTCCTCGACCTCGATGTAGCGGTTGGCGAAGTCTTTGTTCTCTTCTTCGACTTCTTTGAAGCGCTGGGCGATGCGGCGGTTCTCCTCGGTGAGCTGCTGCACTTCGCTGCGCAGCCGCTGCACTTCCTCGTTGAACCCGGCGGTCCCCTCGGTTTCGAGCGACGCGAGGCGATACCGCAGGCGCTGATTCTCCCTCAGCAATTCCTCGGTGAATTCCTTGCCCTTGTTGAACAGCTCGAGAAACTTCTCAGCTCTTTCTTCGGTCATGGGGGACTCTCTCGGACGACGAAGGAGAGTAGCACAGCGGAGGGGCGCGAAAACGCGCGAGCGTACAATGACGACTTCATTAAACATCGATGGAGCCTTCATGAACGTTGACGCAGATCCCAGCGTGGATCCGATTACGGCGCGCCTCGAGGATCAGATCGCCTGGTACGACCGCAAGAGCAGCAGTTGCCAGCGGATCTACAAACGCATCAAGTTCACGGAGATCATCGCCGCGGCTTTGATCCCGTTCGTGCCCGCTCTCCAACTGCAACACGCGGGATGGATCGATGGCGTGCTCGGGATGGTGATCACGATCCTGGAAGGTCTGCTCCACCTGAATCAGTACCAGCAGAACTGGATCGCCTACCGCTCGACGTGCGAGTCGCTCAAGCACGAGAAGTACGTCTACATCGCCAACGCTTCCCCGTATGCCGGAGTGGCCGATCCCCGCGCGCTCCTGGCCGAACGCGTCGAATCGCTGGTCTCGCAGGAACACGCCAAGTGGGCCTCGGCGCAGCAGGAGCCTGCGAAGGCCAAGCCGGCGGCGGCGTAGTCATCGACCACGACGCTCGATGGCGCAGAGGATGTCAGCAAGCGGCAGGACCTGATCGACGCAGCCGCTTTGATGGCGTGGTGGTCATGGCGTTACTACGCTTCCGATTCGAGTACGATGAGGTCGAGGACGCTGATACACGGAACAGGACCTCGAACGGAAGAACGCACATGCTGATGCAAACGCGACGCGCCGCACTCGCAGTCATTCTGATTCTGGCCGGACAAGCCGCAGGACAATCATTTCGTCCGGGTGGCCCGCTCATCCTGAGGGACTCGCACGGCCAACTGGTAGGTCAACTTCTGTCTGTGGGAGTCGTTTCCGTAGTCATCAACAACAGGCCGACTATGTTGAGCTTTCAGCGCCCGAGCCTGCATGACTTCGGCGAAGGCCTCGATTTTGATCAAATCAACTGCCAGGGCAACGCATATATCAACGCCGACCCGGTGCGTTTTTACGTCACACAACCGGCTGAATTCGCTCCGGACGGAACCGTTCGCGTTGCTCCCACGTTCGACGCGACAACGCTTACCGTCAGAAGCCACTGGGCCGACTCGGTACAGCAATGTACGAATCAGACGTTGACGATCCCGGCCCTGGCCACTGAAGTTGGACCGAACCTGCGGACGTTATTCACACCTCCTTTCAGCGTCATCGAAGGCTCCGTCTCGCCAGCGCCGCTACCCGCAAACAACCCAAAATACGTGGTCGGCTTGCTCCTCGTTCTTTCGGTGATTGGGTTGGCCATGCTTCGTCGCGGGTAGAAACGTCACCCCGCGCACGGCGGTGATGGCGCGCGGGATGTCTCCGAGCGGCAGCGCCGAATCGACGCAGCCGGCCTTCATTCACTTCGTTTCCAAGCCGACAGCGGACTGAGCCGCCGATTCCGAAAATCTTCCCTCCCCTTTCCGCACGGGTGGAAAACCGCTTGCGCGCGACCCTCTTTAAAAAAAGAAGGAATTAGGGTAGGGAAAATTCACTCTCAGTCACTCCTTTCATAGGGTCCCACACAATTAGTGAACGCTTTACCTGCTGCGGCAAGGCGGTCGGAGAACTCCCCCATGGCGTTCGAACACGATTTCCTCATCAGCTACGCCCATATCGATGACCAGGCGCTCGTTGCCGGGGAGAGCGGCTGGGTCTCGCAACTTCATCGTCTCCTGGAGATTCGCGTCGGCCAGCTCATGGGGCAGACGCCGAAGATCTGGCGCGATCAGAAACTGCAGGGGAACGACGTCTTCGCCGACACGATCCTCGATCGCCTTCCCAGAATCGCGGCGCTGGTCTCGATTTTCTCGCCGCGCTACGTGCAGTCCGACTGGTGCAACCGCGAGCTGAAAGAGTTCTGCCGGGCGGCCGAGCAATCGGGCGGCGTCCGCATCGCCGACAAGGCGCGCATCTTCAAGGTCGTCAAAACACCGGTCAATCTCGATCGCCAGCCGGACGAAGTGAAGCCGATGCTCGGCTACGACTTCTTCGTCTATGACGAGCGCGGCCGGCCGCGCGAGCTGCCACAGGATCTGAGCGCCGGCACCGACAGAGTCTTCCTGACGAAGCTCGACGACCTGGCCTACGACATCACCCAGTTGCTGGAAACGCTCAACGCCGACGGCGGCACGGCCGAGCCGGCGCCGGCGAAGGGAACGGTGTTCCTGGCGGAGACCAGCTACGACCTGCGCGAAGAGCGCGAGGCCATCAAGCGCGATCTGGTCCGGAACGGCTACGAGGTTCTGCCCGATCGTCCGCTGCCGCTCTTTGCTCCGGAGTTCGATGCCCTCGTGCGCGAGCAACTGACGCGGAGCAAGCTTTCGATTCACCTCATCGGCCACAACTACGGCGTGGTGGCCGAGGGGGCCGAGCAGTCGATCGTGGTGCGGCAGCAATCGCTCGCGTCGCAGGTGGCGCCGCTGAGCGAGTTGAAAAGCCTGATCTGGCTGCCGCCGGGTCTGGAGATCGAGGACGAGCGGCAACGCAAGTTCGTCGAGAACCTGCAGAACGATCCCGCAGTCCACGCAGCCTCCGAGTTGCTGGAGATCCCGGTCGAGGATCTGAAGACGTTGATTCACCGCAAGCTCGCGCCGCCGGCGATCACCGTTGCGAAGCCGCTGGTGGTCCCAGGTCAGGAGCATGCGCGCGTCTACCTTTTGTGCGATCAGCAGGACTCGGAGGCGGCGCGGCCACTGGAGGATTCTCTCTTCAGCGCCGGCTTCGAAGTCATCCTCCCCTTCTTCGACGAGGACGAAACGCAGGCCCGGCTGGAGCATGAAGAGAACCTGCGGACGTGCGACGCGGTGTTGGTCTACTACGGCGCCAGCGGCGAGCTGTGGTTGCGGCGCAAGTTGCGCGAGCTGCAGAAAAGCGCCGCGCTCGGCCGCGAGAAACCGTTGCTCGCCCGCGCCATTTATGTCGGGCCGCCGGGAACGCCGCAGAAGGAGCGGTTCCGCACGCTCGAGGCGATGCTGATTCATGAGCCGGCCGGCGGATTCGACGCCGCCGTGCTCGATCCCTTCCTCGCCGCGATTCAAAACGCCGAGGTGCAGCCGTGAGCACGATGGCCGCCTACGCGCCCGAGCGTTTCAATCCATTTCCCGGGCTTCGCACATTCGAGCCGGACGAAGATCATCTCTTCTTCGGACGCGAGCAGCAGACGGACGAACTGCTCCGCAAGCTGCGCACGACTCGCTTCCTGTCCATCCTGGGCAAGTCCGGCTCCGGCAAGTCGTCGCTCGTCCGCTCCGGTCTCATCCCCACGCTTTACGGCGGCGGAATGACGCGGGCCGGCTCGCGCTGGCGCGTGGCGATCATGCGTCCCGGCGAAGATCCGCTCGGCAATCTCGCCGCCGCGCTGGCCATGCCTGACGCCCTCGGCGACACAGTGGGCAATGAGGAGCTCACGCGCTCGTTCTTCGATACGACGCTCCGTTCGAGCAACCGCGGACTGATCGAATGCATCCGCCAGTCGCGCATTCCGGCTGCCGACAACGTCCTCGTGCTCGTCGATCAGTTCGAGGAGTTGTTCCGTTACAAGCGCAGCCGCCGCGTGGTCGGACGCGACGAGGCGGTGGCCTTCGTCAAGCTTCTACTCGAAGCGCGGTCAAGCGAGGTGCCGTGCTACATCGCCATCACCATGCGCTCCGACTTTGTCGGCGATTGCATGGAGTTCGGCTCGCTTCCCGAGGTCATCAACGACGGCATCTACCTCGTGCCGCGGATGACGCGCGACGAGCTCCGTTCGGCCATCACCGGCCCCGTTGCCGTCGGCGGCGGAACGATTGCGCCGCGGCTCGTGTCGCGGTTGCTCAACGACGTCGGCGACGATCCCGATCAGCTTCCGATTCTCCAGCACGCGCTGATGCGCACGTGGGATCGCTGGGAAGACGATCACCAGCCGGGAGAGCCGCTCGATCTTCGGCACTACGAAGCGATCGGCATGATGGGCAGCGCGCTCTCGCGGCATGCCGAGGAGTGCTTCGCGGAGCTCGACAGCCGAGGGCAGGTCATCGCCGAGAAGCTGTTCAAGGCACTGACGGACAAAGGAACAGATTCGCGTGGCGTTCGCCGCCCCGCGCCGCTGAGCGAAATCTGTTTGCTGACCGATTCACCGATCGAGGATGTGGCCGCAGTCGTCGACAACTTCCGGAAACCGGGACGGTCGTTCCTCATGCCGCCGTACGGCGTGCCGCTGCAGGCGAACTCGATCCTCGACATCTCGCACGAGAGTCTGATGCGAATCTGGGATCGTCTTTCGGCGTGGGCGGACGAGGAGACGCAGTCAGGGCAGCTCTACCTCAATGTTGCCCGCGCCGCGCAGCGCCACGAAGAAGGCGCCGCCGCGCTGTGGCGCGATCCGGAGCTGCAGCTCGCCCTGACCTGGCGCGACAAAGCGCATCCGACCGAGGAGTGGGCCGGTCGCTACGACCCGTCGTTCGCACGAGCGATGGCCTTCCTCGACGCCAGCCGGGACGAACGCGATCGGAAAGTGCGCGAGAAAGAAGCACAGCGCCGCCAACAGTTGCGGCGCGCCCGAGCGCTGACCGCCATCTTCTCCGCCGTCTCGCTGGTCATGCTGGCCCTCGGCGCGTTCGCGTGGACGCAGCGGAACAACGCCGTCGAACACCAGAAACGCGCCGAAGACGAAGCGCTTCGCGCCGAGCGCGAGACCGAGATCGCCCGGGAGGAGCGCAGCAAAGCTGATACCGAACGCAAGAACGCAGACGTGCAGCGCCAGAACGCGGAGGCGGAACGCAGGAACGCCATGCACCAGACCGAGGTCGCCGTGCTGCAGAGCACGCGCGCGGAGTCCGAGCGCCAACGCGCCGATACGGAGCGGCAAAAAGCGGAGACCAACGAGCGCGAGGCCCGCGCCAAGAAGGCGGAAGCAGAAGCCGCGCAGGAGGCGGCGCTGAAAGAAAAGAAGGCCGCCGACGTCGCGCGAAACAACGCGGAGAGATCCGAGGTGGAAACGAAACGCCTCAGCCACCTGGCTGCGGCCCGCGCGGTGGCGCTTTCAATCCTGCAGATGAAAGACCCGCAGACATCCGGGCTTCTTGCACTCGAGGTGGACCGCCTGAATCGCGAGAACGGCGGCGATACCGACGATCCCACCGTCTTCGACGCACTACTGACCGCGCGCGAGCGCCTCCGGCCCACCACGCCGGTTCGGCAGCAGACGAACATCCGCGCAATGGCTCTGGACTCTGACGGCCGCGACGTTCTCGCTGCCGGCGACGACGGACAGATCCTCCGCGTTGGTGTCGGCAATGGCCAGGCGAAGGTAGTAGGAAAGGCAGCCGGTGCCGTCCGCGCGCTGGCCATAGGCGGCGGCCACCTGGCCACAGGCAGCGATGGCGGCGTGATCGAGATCCGCGATCTTCGTAATCCGTCCGCCGCGCCGAAGACGCTCGTGTCCGGCTCGGCCGCGGTGAGCTCGCTCGCGTTCGCGCCCGCGGGAGGAACGCTGGCGTCAGCGAATATCGACGGAAGCGTGAAGCTATGGAACGTAGATGGTTCCGGCTCGCCGATCACACTTCTCGATAGTTCCGGCAAGCGCGTTACGTCCGTGGCGTTCAGCAGGGACGGCAAGATGCTCGCCGCCGGGCGCGCGAAGGGAGGCGCACTCCTCTGGCACATCGCAACGCCGGCCGAAGCGCCGCAAACGCTGTGCGCAGGCGTCGACGTGAGCAGCATCGCTTTCCGCCCCGACGGGAAGCTGGTCGCCTGCGGCAGCGGACGCGGCGAAATCGTCCAGACGCCGATCGAGGGCAACGCCACGCCGCTGCCGCCGATGCGCGGTCACACGTCGACCGTCAATTCGCTCAGCTTCAGCCGCGACGGCAACTCCCTCGCCTCGGCGTCCTCGGACAAAACGATCCGGATCTGGAACCTGACCAGCAGCAGTCCGCAATCGATCGTGCTGCCAGGCCATCAGTCCTGGGTCTGGTCAGTGGGCTTCACTCCGAACGGCGACCAGCTCGTCTCCGGCAGCGATGACCGCACCGTCCGAATCTGGCCTGCGCATGTCAGTCTGCTGGCCAACGAGCTGTGCGCCGCCGTCGCTCCGGAAAAGAAAGAGCTGACCGAGAAAGAGTGGACGAAATACATACCCAACGTGCCGTACCGCCCTGGCTCGCCCTGCCGGTAAAGGAATGACGATGAGAAAACGCGCCATTACGCTTTTCACGTTTGCCGTTCTGCTGGCCTGGACCCACGCGGCGTTCGCGCAGACCGCCTGTGAAGATGCGCTGCGCGAGGCCGAGAAGAGTTACGAGCTCGGCCTGTTCGAAGACGTCGCGACAAAACTCGCCCCCTGCCTCGGCACGCCAACATCGCGGACTGTAGCCGTCCACGTCCATTCGCTGCTGGCGCGCGCCTACCTCAACAACGAAGAGCCGGAAAAAGCGCGAAAGGAAATCTCCACGCTCCTGCGCCTGCAGACGAATTACGAAGCCGAAGCCGGATCATCCCAGCGCTTCATCGCACTGTTGGACAAGGTTCGAGCCGAGGAGCAGACCACGCAGGTTGTGTCGGTCTCGAAGACGAGCGAAAGTCTGCGCGAAGCGCCGGCGACCGTGGTAGTGATTACCGGCGACCAAATCGAACGGCGGGGCTATCTCGATCTCGAGCAGCTCCTGCACGACCTGCCCGGTTTCGATATCGCCCGGCTGAATGGCGCGTATTACTCGACGATCTATCAGCGGGGCTATGTCAGCCGTGACAATGACCGCCTGCTCCTCCTTGTAGACGGCGTCGAGCAGAATGACCTCAGCGGCGGGTCGGTTTATCTGTCGCGTCAGTATCCGTTGACGAATATCGACCGCGTGGAAGTGGTCTATGGTCCCGCCTCTACGATGTACGGCGCAAACGCGTACACGGGCGTGATCAGCATCGTCACGCGCGACCCCGACGCACTGGTGGGGGAAAAGCGGAAATTTGGAATGCTTGGCCACGTAACCGCCGGTGGCTACTCCGACAGCGCCGTCGACGTCACTGCCGCCGGCACAAACAAGGATTCGACCGTGGCCTGGACGATGAACGCGAAGGTGCAGAAGTCGCGGACACGCGACCTGTCCCAATTGGATCCATGGGACTTCACCTACCGCAACGTCGATTACAAGGGCCTCATGCACCTTTCCGGGACGGACGAGGAAAGGGCCGCGCTGTGCGTGCAGCCGTCGCCGTACATTCAATGCAGTGCGGCCGGAATCGATCTGACAAATAAAGGTGAGGAATTTGTCCGTAATCAGGACCGAGCCTTTATATCCGACAACAACCTGGGGTTTGACGACCGGGCTAAGAACTGGTCCATCAACGCAAAACTGCGCATTCTCAATCTCACGCTCGGGCTGCAGTCGTGGACAAGCCAGGAAGGAATCATCTCCGCCTACGGAACAGCCACTCCAATCGCAGGGAACACCTCATGGACACCGAAGATGACCGCGGTCTATCTTAAATATTCGGTTCCGCTGGAGCGCGTGACGCTGAATGTATTCTCCCGGTACGAACAGACCACTCTCGACCCGGTCAAGTCGCGTTTCGACACGATTCATAATTACAAGAGCGGATTCCTGAGCACGTGGAGCCTCGTTGCTCCCTGCATTGCGCCGCTCGATCCTGTTCCGGTTGGTTGTGCTCCCGCCTCTCCCTGGCTGGAGCGGACCACGTTCGGCAATCTCAACAGCGCGATCCGCACTGAGCTGAGCCTCACATACGCGCCCTCCGAAAAACTGAGCGCGGTGGCCGGAGTGGAGTTCGCGAAGGGCCTGATTCAGAGTGAATACGATTCCAATCCCAGCGGACCGGGATATCTCAGCGGCACCGCGCTCGAGAAACCGGTACAGAACGAGCACACCGACATCGCCGCCTACGCGCAGGGTTCCTGGAAGCCGCGCCGCGCGTTGCGTTTCGTCTTTGCCGGACGTCTCGGTTACAACAGCATCGAAAACAGGCCCGGCGTCGCAGGCTACGGGACATTATTCACCCCTCGGGTCGGTGTCATCTATTCGCCGCTGCAGGGCCGCCTCGTACTCAAGACGATTTACTCCGAGGCGTTCAAGGATCCCACCGACTCACAAAAATTCAGCGTACTGCGGTATGTCTATGAAGTCCGCAGCAATGGTCTGGTGCCAGAGCGCGTGCGCAATTTCGAAATGAGCGCCGGATGGCAACCCGATACGCGACTGTCCGTCGATGCGTCCGCGTTCGAGGCCAAGTACCGGAACGTAGTTTCCTTCGGCGCTCCGCGCAATCCCGACGGGAGCCTCATCACAGACTGCGTGTTTGGCTGTTTGCAGTATCAGAACCGTGACCGAATCCGCGTGCGCGGACTGCAGGCTGACGCTGCGTACAAACTCGCGGCCATGAATCTCTGGGCTAATTTCACACACACACAATCCGCGCAGGTGAGCCCTACCGACATTTTTGGCAATCCTCTGCTCGATTTGAGTGGAAATCCTGTTCACGAACTGGCCATGGCGAACGTTGCCGAGAATCAAGGCACCATCGGAGTCGACAAGGAGTGGCCGCACCAATTGAACACGACATTACGCGTTCACTACGTCGGCCGGCGCAGGACCGGGCCGGGGACCACGTACGGCTCGCTTCCATTTTCTCAGATGGATCCGTACTCGACCGTCGACGCCACGATGAGCTATCGGGGGCTGCTGCCGAATACGACGCTGCAACTCAGCGCCTTCAATCTGCTCAACAAGAATTACTTCGACCCGGGCGACTTCATCACACTGCCTCGCGTGCTACAGGCAGGGCGAACCATTTACGTCCGGCTCATTTACGGATTCCCTCATCGCAACTGAGGGAGCCGATTCAACCGAACGAAAGGAGGCACAGGCAGAAACCAATTAATCCCGCGTCGGTTCTCAAGCCCACTGACAACGAACAAACGAAAGGAGCATCACAATGGCCAATCCGCAACATGATTACTCAAAAATCGTCGCCAAGGCATGGTCGGATCCTGCCTATCACGACCGTCTCATCTCCGACCCGCGCAAGACCCTCAACGAGGCCGGATGGGGCATCGACGACTCCGTCCACGTGGAGGTAAAGCCGGACTCCGACAAGCACAGCCTCGTGCTGGGCCTGCCGAAGAAGCCGCAGGGCCTCGGCGAGGATCACCAGAAGAATGGCGGCGCGAATCCGTGCTGCTGCTGCTGCTGATGTCCAGGTAAGTGTCTCGGGGGCCCATGACGTCTCCGAGACACTTCGCGATTCGCACAGAGGACTTCCCCCATGATTACCAGACCCGCGTTCAAGAGCTGCTACGAGTTGGCAATCGTCGACGACCACACGCTCCTCATTGGCGAGCGCGGCATGCATCTCTTCCGTGGATCGGCGTACAGCACGCTGGCCACGCTCATCGGCGAGTCGAAAACGATCGAAGACATCGTCGACGCCAGGCCCTCCGCCGTTTCCGCCGCCGAGATCTACTACGCGCTGGATCGGTTCGAGACGCGCGGCGTGATTCGCGAGGCTGATCAGGCCACGCCCGCGCCGGCTGCCGGATTCTGGGACGCGCTCGGCGCGGAGCCGGCCGCGGCGGCACGCGCCCTTGCCCGCGCACGCGCAACGCTCACGGCTGTTGGCGGAATGAAAACGGAAGTCCTGGCCGGATCGCTGGCAGACCTGGGGATCAGCGCCGGCAGCGACGGCGACATCTCGATCATTCTGACCGAGGACTATCTTCATCCCGATCTCGACGCGCTCAATGCAGCCCGTCTGCACGACCGCAAGCCGTGGCTGCTGGCCCGTCCGAGCGGCTCGAAGATCTGGATTGGGCCGCTCATGCGGCCGAGGCAGACGGCGTGCTGGGCATGCATGGCGCACCGCATGCGCTCGCAGCGCGTGGTCGAGACGTATGTGCAACGGAGAACGCACGGGTCGCATCCGCGCGTTGCCGCCGGCTACAGCCTTCCATCGACGGAGCTGGCGGCGGCGGCGATCATCGCCACGGAAATCGCGAAGTGGCTGGCCGGCGTGGCCAGTCCGGAGCTCGAGACTTCGCTCCTGACACTCGACTTGACCACAATGACCAGCGAGCGGCATCCGGTAGTGCGGCGGCCGCAATGTCCCGCATGTGGCGACGCCGGCGCGGCATTGACGCCGCCGCGGCCGATCGTGCTGCACAGCCGGACCAAGAGCTTCACGACGGATGGCGGTTATCGCGCCGAACCGCCCGAAACCACGCTGGCGCGCTACAGCCGCCACATCAGCCCTCTGACCGGCGTCGTGTCGCACGTGAAGCCCGATCCGATGGTCACCTCTCCCCTTGCTCCGCTGTACATCGCCGGACTGAATGCCGCGAAGCAGGACGGCTCGATCGACGCGATTCGCGGGCAGTTTCGCGACGCCTGCGGAGGGAAAGGGAAGACGGAACAGCAGGCGAAGGCAGGCGCGCTGGCGGAGGCGATCGAGCGATACAGCGGCGCCTTTGACGGAACCGAGCCGCGCATCACCGCCAGTTTCGAAGCTCTCGGTGAAGCGGCCATTCATCCGAACGCCTGCATGCACTACAGCGACGCTCAGTACGCCAGGCGCGCAAGCAGCAGCCGGCGGCGCACCCAGCACGTGCCGGCGCGGTTCGATGAACGCGCGGAGATCGAGTGGTCCTCGCTCTGGTCGCTGACGCATGACCGGTGGCGGTATCTGCCCACCGCGTACTGCTATCACGCCTACCCGCTGCCGGCCGAGACGCGCTTCTGCTGGTCTGATTCGAACGGCTGCGCGGCCGGAAACTCGATCGAGGAGGCCATCCTGCAGGGATTCCTGGAGCTCGTCGAACGCGACTGCGTGGCTTTGTGGTGGTACAACCGTCTTCCTCGGCCCGCGGTCGCACTGGAGTCGTTTGACGAGCCGTACTTCGAATCGTTGCGGCACTACTATCGCTCGCTCCATCGCGACGTGTGGGTGCTGGACATCACCAGCGACCTCGGTATCCCCGCCTTCGCAGCGGTCAGCCGGCGCACCGACACATCAGCCGAGGATGTGATCGTCGGTTTCGGCTGCCACCTCGATCCGAAGCTCGGAGTCCTGCGCGCCCTTACGGAAGTCAATCAGTTCCTGCCGCTGGTCATCGAACGAAGCAGCACTCCGGGAAAGGCGTTCGATGACGGCGACGAAGAGATCCTGTCGTGGCTCACCACCGCGACGCTCGCAAAGCACTCGTACCTCGCACCGTCCAGAGCGTTCGTCAACGCCGGCGACTACCGCCGCTTCGCCCATGACGACATGAAGGACGACGTTGCGGCGTGCGTGCGCATCGCCGCCGATCGCGGGATGGAAACGCTCGTGCTCGACCAGACCAGGCCCGACATCGGGCTGCCGGTCGTTCGCGTCGTCGTTCCCGGACTGCGGCATTTCTGGCAGCGGCTCGGTCCGGGACGGCTCTATGACGTGCCGGTGGCGCTTGGCTGGCTGGCAGCGCCGCTGGCGGAAGATGAACTGAATCCCATTCCGGTCTTCTTTTGAGCCGCCGCCATGCCCGCGAAGATTCTGCTGCTCCTTCGCGAAGGCGAGCCTGTCCCCCCCAACCTCACGCCCGGCGTCGACACGGCGATCAGGCGTCTCGGATGCGAGGGCGCATCGGAAACGGAGATGGAGGAGAACGTCATTGAGAGGGACGGCGTGGCCGGCCTGCCGCTGTTGTACTTCGCGCTCCATTCGCTGGCTCGGAAGGGCGGTCTGAAATACCAGGTCGTCGGTGATGACGGACCGCTGGCGACGGCAACGTGCAGGTCGCGGCTGGAGTTGCGCGAGCCAGGCGCCGAGGCGCAGTACACCTTGTCGCGCTTCGCGTTTCTGCGTCGGGACGGCGAGCGTTTGATCGTCGAGACGGCGCTCTCGGATGCGCGCCTCACCATCGACGACGAGCGTGTTCTGGCGATCGCAATGCCGCGCCGCCAGAGTGGTCTTTCATCCGCCGAGACTGCGGCGCTGCGCACGCTCTTCCTCCTGCTCCATGCTCGCAGCGGACGGCGAAGACGAAGGCGCCCTGGCGTATTGGAGCTTCAACGATCTTCTCTTTCATGCTCGAACACGACTGGGGAGACATCATGGAGGGTATGGCGGCTCGTTTCCATTTCGGGGCCGCACGGACCCGCCGCCGGTGGTGAAACCGAACATGTCGGACGACGTCGTGGCGTTCGGCAAGCCCGGTCTGCAAGGCGAGTTCACATCCGTCATGGAGAATCGCCACAGCTCACGCGTGTTCGGCGATCCGCCTCTCACGCGGCAGCAACTCGGCGAATTTCTCTACCGATCGGCGCGCGTTCGGGAAATCTTCGACGCCGGCACCGGCCAGCAGGTCAGCAGCCGCCCCTATCCCGGAGGCGGGGCGGTGTACGAGCTGGAGATCTACGCCACCGTCCGCGACTGCGTCGATGTCGACCGCGGTCTCTATCACTACTGCCCGCTCGAGCATCGCCTGGAGCGCATCGGCAACGCTTCGGAGGAGTTGCTTCGTCACGCCACGCAGCCGGCTTATGCGGCGCCCCAGGTGTTGCTGACGATTACGGCGCGCTTCGGCCGGATCTTCTGGAAGTACGAGTCGGTGGGATACGCGCTCATCCTCAAAGATGTCGGAGCGTTGATGCAGACGTTCTATCTCGTGGCCGAGGCGATGGGGCTAGGGTCTTGCGCCATCGGGGGCGGTGACTCCGACCTCTTCGCTGCCGCCGCGCGACTCGACTACTACGCGGAAACCTCGGTCGGCGAATTCATCGTCGGAAGCCGCGCGGAGGCGGAATCATGAAAATCATCGACGCCGACTGCCATGTGTGGGAGCCGTCGAACATCTGGAGCGATTACCTCGAGCCGCGGTTCGGCGAGCACGTGGTCACGGCCGGTCTGACATTGGATGGCGAACCGATTTACCACAAGATCTCAGCCGGCGTGGCGCGCGCCGGCGCGGACACGCGCGCGCGCAGCTATGCCACGTACGGCATCAGCGATTACGAGCCTCCCTCCGTCGTGAAAGCGCTGGGACTTCTCGGCGCGGAGATGGCTTTCCTCTATCCATCGGTCGGCGGCTGGCTGCTGGCCATCGATTCGATGGATGCGGCGCTGGCCGGCGGCTTCGTGCGCGCGTACAACAACTGGCTCCGCGATTTCGTCGCGTACGACCCGCAGATTCTGCGCGGCGTCGGCGTCATCAACCGGCACGCGCCCGAAGAGATGGTGCCGGAGCTGCACCGCATCTCTGCGTTCGGATGGAGGGCGGTCGTGATGCGGCCGAATCCGATCAAAGGACTGCTGCTCAGCGATCCTGCCTACGAGCCGTTCTGGAGTGAGTGCGAGCGGCTCGACGTCGCCGTCGGCCTGCATGAGGGAGCGCATGCGCGCGTGCCGTCCGCCGGCGCCGATCGCTTCGAAACCCGCTTTGCGCTGCACGCCTGCTCGCATCCGATGGAGCAGATGATGGCGCTGCTCGCGCTCGTCGAAGGTGGCGTGCTGGAGCGCCATCCGCGCTTGCGCGTGGCATTTCTCGAAGCGGGCGGCGGCTGGATTCCCTACTGGCTGTGGCGGCTCGACCGCGAGTACCACGATCTGGAGTGGGAAGTGCGTGGCAACGTGACGATGAAGCCTTCCGACTACTTCCGCCGTCAGTGCTTCGTTTCCATCGAGCCAACCGAGCCTTACCTCGGGCCGCTCATCGATTTCATCGGCGCCGACAACATCATCATCGGCTCCGATTTTCCTCACATGGACCACGACCCGAACGTGATGAAAGACGCCATAGCGCTGGAGGCGACGCTCTCCCGCTCAGTCGTACAAAAGCTGCTTTGGGACAATCCCGCCCGCCTCTACAGCATCTCGTAAAAAGACTATTTCCCGCCTCGCAGAGCTTTGAGCATCGCGATGCCGTGCGGACTTCCCCAGCCGCTTGCAGGGTCCCACCCCACCTTGGCTTGGAGATGCCCGATGTTTCCCTCCGTGATGTCGCGCAGCGCCTTATGCAGACCGCCTTCATACAACAGCGGATTGATGCAACCCACAGGGCAATTCAAAGCCTCGTTGAACACCGCGATCAGAGCGGCCCAGAGCGGAGCGGACGCACTTGTTCCTCCGGCCGGAATTTCTGTTCCGGCAAGGATGCAGAACGCCGGATCGAGATTGGCTTTCGCGGAGACGTCGGGAATGCCGCGTCCTGTCCCGCTCGTGTTGTTCGGCGGGATCCACTTGGCCGAGTTGAACCGTTCCCCATCCTGCCATGCCGGCCGCTCGAATACGTCGCTGAATCCGCCGCCACCCGCCATCGGCAGTCCGAGCTTTCCGATTCTCTGGTTCCAGGCAGTCTCCGTGTTCGCCTCCACGTCGAGCGTGGTCCCGCCGCAGGTAAGCACGTAGGGACTGGTGCCGGGAAAGTTCGTCACGTAGTCCAATGGCTGACCGGGGGCCTTCCCCACCGAGCCGTCGCCCCTGTCGCCGGCGGAGTAGCACACCGTTACGCCGAGGATCGCAGCGGCCTGGAACCAGCGGTTGAGAACCGGCATGAGAATCGGCGTCATCTGCCACTCAGGCCAGCTCCAACTGCACGAAATGACTGAGGGCGCATTGCGCGCGTCGCCAAGAACCGACGTGACGGCGTGGTATTCACCCTGGTCGTTGCCGTTTGCCAACAGAAGCAGGAGCGTGGCCTCGGGAGCGAGCGTGCCGACGATCTGCAGATCCATGGCCGTCTCCCACGTCCAGACAGCAAGCTCGTTCGGAGGGATGATCGGCCAGAAAGGACCGTTCAAGGCCTCATTCGCGAGCTTCTCCATGGCCTCCGGCGGAGCGGTCTCGTTGGAAACGCCGGGCATCGTCTTGATGCGCAGCCGAGGCGCAGCCAGCCCAATTCGCGCGAAGTACGTCTTGAAATCACGTCTCGACAAGCCACCGCCGAGCTCGATGACGGCGACGCATTGTCCTTTCCCGCTGAACTTCGGCGGAAAGCTGTAGACCTTCCGCAATTCGCGAAGATGCAACTCCGGCTCGCCGCCGGTTGTGCTGCCCTTGGCCAAATGAGGCGTCGCGCTCGGAAGGTTATCCAGCCCAATGACCGCCTCGACGATCGGAAAAATCGATTCAGGGACCTGCGGTGCCTCTCGAACGGTACGGAAAACGCCGAGCGCGTGCTTCACGCCATAAAACTCGACGGCGAACGCTTTCTTCAGTTGCCGGATTGTGCCGGAAACGACGACACAGCGGCGCCATGCGTCCGAGGAAACGACCTTCAACTGGAACGCCTGGGCGAAAGCACGGACCTTCGCCAGGTCGGCACGCGACGCGCCGCACTTCTTTCCGAATTCGGCGCGGGTCAGGTAGCGCCGCTGTTTCGGCGGACCGGTGATCGACGACGCCAGCAGTTTCGCCCACTCCTCATCCGAGCACTTCGAGCGAACCACCACCGTGACCTCGGCACGCTCCGCGAGGTTGACGGTAGTGATTTGTTCGGACACGGGCGGGGCACGGCGCGGCCTGTGACCGGGGATCGCACGACGCTGTTCTTTCGCCATTACGTCGGTCTCCTGATTGTTGTGGATCGAGCGGCGTCGAACCCAGCGCCGCCGCATTAACTCCATCATTTACAAAAATGGGAGGATGTCAACCCTGCCTGCCAAAAAGCAGGCGCCGTCATTACCCTGCGCAGAGCCGCTCGATCGCGCGCGGGATGTCGTTGAGGGCCAGGACCTGATCGACGCAGCCGGTCTTGATGGCTTCGTTGGGCATGCCGAAGATGATGGCGGTTTGCGCGGACTCGGCGATCGTGCGGCCGCCGCGTTCGCGGACGCGGCGGATCGCCTGCGCGCCGTCGTCGCCCATGCCGGTCATGATGATAGCCACCATGCGCTCGCCGCAGGCGTCGCTGGCCGTGGTCAGAAGCCGGTCGACCGAGGGGGCGTAGAGATCGCTCGACTTCGCCGCGAACGTGCGCACCTGCAGGCCGTCGCTGACGCGGCGGATCTCCATCTGCATCCCGCCCGGCGCGACGTAGACGGTGCCGCCGCGAAGCAGCTCGCCGTCGTCGGCTTCCTTCACGGTGTAGGTGGTGAGTTTGTTGACGCGTTCGGCGAAGAGGCGCGTGAACGCGGGCGGCATGTGTTGCGCGACGACGATCGGAACCGGCAGCAGCGGCAGGTTCTGAAACACATGCTGCAGCGCGGGAGGGCCGCCGGTGGAGCAGCCGATGGCCACGAGCTCGATGCCGCCCTCGCACACTTCCGGCGCCTCGACCTCGTGCGGCCCAACTTCCTCCTCTTCCACGATGCGCCGGCGCAGGTTCTCCATGCGGATGTCGGCGACCTGCAGCACTTTGGCGATGAGATCGCGCTGGATTTCCTCCAGGCGCGGCGAAACGCGTCCGCCCGGCTTGGCGATGAAATCGACCGCGCCGAGGTCGAGGGCCTTGAACACGCTGCGGTCGGACGAACGCGACGACACCGCGATCACCGCCGTCGGCAGATTCGCCATCAGCCAGCGCAGGAAGGCGAAGCCGTCCATCACCGGCATCTCCAGGTCGAGCGTGATCACGTCCGGCCGATGCCGCATCGCCTGGCGGATGCCGTCCTCGCCGTTCACCGCCGTCGCCACGACGTCGATGTCGGGCGACGACGCCAGCATCCGCGAAATGGTCACGCGGTTGTATGCGGAATCGTCGATGACCAAGGCGCGGAGCGGCATCACTTCTGGTACACCATGTCGTTCTTCAGGTGGCGCAGTTTGAACTGCGTGGAGAGCGAGATCAGCGACTCGGAGTGGCCGAGCAGCAGGTAGCCGGCGTCGGTGAGGCGGTTGTAGAAATTCGAGACCACCACCTTCTTCGACTGGTCGTCGAAGTAGATGATCACGTTGCGGCAGAAGATGACGTCGAGGTGACCGAGGAGCGAGACGCGCGGCTCGTCGTAGAGGTTCAGGCGGCCGAAGGAAACTCTGTTTCGAATGTCGTCGTGGATGTGCCAGGAGCCGTCGTCGTTACGCGAGAAGTACTTGTCGCGCAACGGGCCGTCGGTGGCGCGGAACGCACTCTCGCGATAGTGACCGCGGCGCGCTTTGGCGAGCACCTGCTGGTTGATGTCGCTGGCGAAAATCTCGAACGCGGCGCGCTCGTAGTAACCGGCCTCGTTCAAGAGCATGGCGATCGAGTACGGCTCTTCGCCCGATGAGCAGCCGGCGGACCAGATCCGGATTTTCTTGACCGACTTGCGCTCCAGGATCTCCGGCACGATCTCGTCCGCGAACGCGGCCAACTGCGCCGGCTCGCGGAAGAAGTAAGTCTCATTCGTCGTGACCAGGTCATAGATCTGATCGAACTCCGCCTCGGCGCGCGGGTCGTACTGCAGAAAATAGAAGTACTTCTGAAACGACTCGAAATTCAGCTCGCGCGCGCGCGGTGAGAGGCGCTTCTGCAGCAGGTACTTCGAGGTGTCCGAGAACCACATCCCCGTCCGCTTGTAAATCTGATCCCGCATCAGCCGGAACACGTCGTCCGGCAGATCGAGATGGTGATTCAGGGACAGGTTGAATGTGGACATGAGGCAGTGGATCAGTGGACTAGTCGATCAGTCGATCAGGACAAAGCAGCAGCGCGATTCCTGATCTACTGATCCACTGATCCACTGATCTACTTCTCCTTCATCGCTTGCAAAATCGCCGCGATCACCACCTCGCGACGGCTGTCGGCCGTGCGCCACGCCTCCTCCAGAAGATCGCGGTAGAGCTGTTTGTGCCGCACGAAGAGGTCGGAGACCTCGTCGAGAATCGCGCTGTTTTCGAGGGCCCGGAACAGATGCGGGAACGACTCGCGGTCAGGCAGCTTGTCGAGCGCCAGGACCGCCGACTGCTGCACGTACGTATCGGGATCCAGCAGCGCCGAATGCAGCGCCGGCAGCGCGGTGCGGTCGCCGCGAACGGCTACCGCGGTGACGGCGGCGGCGCGGACGCGCCAGTCGTCATCGGTCGTCGCGAACATCAGATAGTCGAAAACTTCGTCGCCCGGCACGCGCCCGAGGGCGAGGATGGCCGCGCGGCGGACTTCGAGGTCGGATTCGTGCGCGCAGTCGAAGAGCACGCTCTTGGCGCGCTCGTCGCCCGATTTGCCGAGCGCTTCGATCGCCGCGATGCGCACCGGCGGAAGGTCGTGATCGAGGTGATGAACCAGCGGCTCGATCGCTTCCGGACTCCGATACTCGCCCAGCGCCTGCGCGGCGGCGGTGCGGATCCAGATGTCGGAGTCTTCGAGCGACGAGATCAGCGGATCGAGGCCCTGCGCGGGACGATGGCGGACGATGGCGTTGATCGCCGCCAGGCGCACGGACGTCGCTTCATCCGCAAGCGAGAGCACGAGTGCGTCGGCGAAGCGTTCCTCGCTGAACATCCCCATCAGCGAGACCGCCTTCTGCCGGATGATGGGATCGCTGTCTTTCGACGCCAGCAGCAGCTCGTCGTGATACCCCTCGCCCTGGATGTTGACGAAGACCGAGAGCGAGTTGAGCTTCATCGGCGTCGACGGGTTCTGCAGCAGGCGGCGAATCTTCGTCAGCACCTGCGGCTTGATTTCCGGGAACGCCGCCACCATCGCCGAGATTGCGTTGACCGCGGCTTGCTGCGATGCGACGTCGGCATCGTCGAGCTTTGCCAGCAGGTAATCGGCCGAACGCGGATCGACGATCTCGCCGAGCGTCTCGATGGCCAAACGGCGGATCATCGGATTCTCGTGATCAAGCAGCGGCAGGATGTTCGGACCTGCATCGCGCTCGCCGATCACGTTCAACACGCGCAGCAGGAGCGCGATGATCTCGTCCTCTTCCGCGGTACGCAGCGCTTCGAGGATGGCCGGAACCGCGTGCGGCCCGAAATCGATCAGCGCCTGCGCGGCCGTTTCGGCGGAGTCGGGATGCTCGAGGCAATTCATCAGCACCGGCAGCGCGCGTTCGTCGCCCGACCAGCCGAGGAACTTGAGGATGAACGTTTTCACATCGCGCTTCGGCGTGGCATGCAGATGCTCGATCAGCGGATCGATTTTCGATTCCGGAAACGACTCGCGGAACTTGCGCTGGATGAGCAGCCGCTCCGTCTGTTCCACGATCTTCGGCTTGCTCGTTTCGGCGATGCGCACCAGGGCGCGCAATGCCGTGAGGTTCAGCTTTTCGTCTGTGGCGATGATGCGCAGCAGGAACGAGACCGTGCCGACGTCCGCGATCTTGCCGACCGCTTCCAGCACCGGCTTGCGCAGCGATTTTTCCTTGTACAGCGGCAGGATGGCCGGCAGCGCGGCGCGGTCGCCGATCTCACCGAGCGCTTCGATGGCGTGGAACTTCAGCCACAAATCCTCGCGCTGCAGAACGCGCAGCAGGTGCGGCAGCGCGGCGGCATCGCGATATTTGCCGAGCGACGAGACGATCGAGGAGGCGACGTTGATGTCCGGCTCCCCTTCCAGCGTTTCCACGAGGATGTCGAAGGCGTCGCTGCTGCGAAGATCGCCGAGGAGGTTGACGAGCGAGAGGCGGACGTCGACGTCGCCTTCGATGCGCAACCGGTCGACGATCGGAATGATGGCGTCCTCACCGATCCGGATCAGCGCCTCGGTGGCGGAATTGCGCTTGCCGGCATTCTCCGGATCGGCCAGTGAATCGAGCAGTCCCGTGACGACCTCGGGTTGCGGATCGCGCACGAAGCCGTCGACGATGGTCTTGCGCACGCGCCAGTCCTTGTCGCCGAGCAACTCGAACATCAGCGGGTAGTCGCGCTCATCCACCATGTGCGCGACCAGGTACGCCGCCTTTTGCCGCGCATCCGGATCGGCGGAACGCGCCTGTTCGATCAGAAGCGGGTCGGCGTTCATTGATCCGTCCCCGTCATCAGCCGCCCCATTTCCTCACGCTTCATGCGCACGAATTGCTGCAGCGTCTCCGAAAAAATCTCGGTGTTCTGGCGCACGCGCAGCGGCACACGCGAGTCGTAGTAGTTGCGGCCCTCGGCGATCTCCGTCTTCAGCACGTCGAAGAAGTTGTCGTCGCGGATGCCGGCTTCCACCTTGCCGGGATGGTAGATGACGATGTCGCTGAGGATGAGTCGCGCCAGCCGCCGCGCTTCGTCGTACTCGGTCGGCTCGACCGGCATCTCCTCGGTGTGCCCGACCTGCGGGAAAAGTTTGCGGATGATCTGCCGGAACTCTTTCTCCGGAATCTGCTCTTCGATGTATTCGTCCGCGCCATAAAGGTTCGTCGGATTGGCGCGGAAGCGATTGGCGCGAAACAGCGCGCCGATGAGGATGACGCGCGTGTGCGCGAGCGAGGCGTCGGCGCGAATGTCTTCCGTGACTTCCACGCCGAGGCGGCCTTTGAGGTAGACGTTGACGATGGCCAGGTCGGCGCGCGAGCGCTTGATGTAATCGAACGCCTGCTCGCCCGACTCGAACGTCATCACGTCGAATCCGAGGCGGCGAAGATGCTCGGCGAGGAAGGCGCGGAACGGCCGAGGCTCGTCGGCGATCGCGGCGGTGCGGCGCACTCGCTGCGGTAGCGGCGTGTCGTGCAGCGTTGCGGATTGGCCGGACGGCGGCGTGGCCTCCGACGCGGCCGGCTTGAGCACCATCTGGTTTTTGCACGACGGGCAGGCCACGCGCACGGCGCGCGTCAGCGGCTCGGGGATCGCCGCGCGGAAGCGGGCGCCACATTGTTTGCAGGTCAGGTCCATTGGTCTGGGCGATGAATCAGGCGAGTAGCTTGTCCAAATCGAGCAGGATCGTCAACGCATTGGCGTGGCGGAAGACGCCGCGGACGGCTTCGCTCAGCTCACTCGAATGGACGACGGGGTGCGGCTCGACGGCGGCGGAGTCTACTTTGAGCACGCGCAGGACGCGATCGACTTCGAATCCGAGGATCTCGCCGGCTCGCTCAACGACGATGACGCGCGCGTCATTTCCGCCCGCCGCGGGCGGATGCCGCAATTTGCGGCGAACGTCGATGACCGTGACCATCGTCCCGCGCAGCGAAATGATTCCGACGATGGTCGGATCGGCATTCGGCACCTGCGTGGCCTCGCGCGGCGTAATGATCTCGACGAGGTGCTCGATCGAGACCGCGTACTGCTCGCCGGCGATGATGAAGGTGAGCAGCTCGACCTGATCGGCCGAGGTAGTTACGGCGTCGCGCTCGATGAAGCCTTCGCGGCGCTGGCCGGCGGTGGATTTGAATTGCTCGAGTTTGGGGGATGAGGGTGTGGGGTGTGGGGTGTGGGGTGTGGGAGCGGGCTCCGGCTGCTCGGCGGCGACCGGTTTCTGAGATGCTGCGGCGGCCGGCTTCTTCTGCGACTCCCGCGTCTTCGGCGCAGCTTCGGTCGCGACGGCATCAGAGGCGGAGTTTTGCTCCGACTCCCTACCCCCCACACCCAACACCCTCTTCGCCTTCTTGCGAATCTTCACCAGATCAACCATGGACGTGGTCGATCCTCTCATCTTTTGGCGGCGCTTCGCGCAGACGATGTTCGCGGGCGGCGGCGGAAATGCGCGATGCGTCGATCGTTTCGGCATCGTCGCCGAAGGCGTCGAGCAGCGCGGTGGTGGCGAGCGTGTTGAGGACGCGCGGAATGCCGCCGCTGACGGCGTGCATGGCGCGGACGGCGTCCTCTGTGAACGGATTCCGCGACCCGCCGGCGATGCGGATGCGATGTTCGATGTAGCTCGCGGTCTCCTCGAGCGTCAGCGGCCCGAGGCGATAACGCATCCCGATGCGTTGCCGTAGCGGCGCGTAGTGAGCGCGTTCGAGTCGCGTCTCCAACTCCGGCTGGCCGATGAGGAGGACCGAGAGCAGGTTCTGGTCGTCGAGCTGAAAGTTGGTCAGGAGCCGGATCTCGTCGAACGTCGATTTGGTCGGGATGAGCTGCGCCTCGTCGATGATCAGCACCGGCTCGCGTCCGGATTCGTACAGCTCGAAGAGTTTCGTGTGGATCTGATCGAGCAGCTCGTTCCGGAATCGCGCGGGCTGGATTCCAAGCCCCGCGGCGATCGAGCGGAGGAGTTGCGTCGGCGTCAGGCGGGGGTTGATCAGCAGAATTACCGGCCGCGCGTCGCCGATGCGGTCGATGAGCGCGCGCGACAGCGTCGTCTTCCCCGATCCGATCTCGCCGACCAGCAGCGACAGCTCCTTCTCCTCGACCGCATACTCCAGCCGCGCCAGCGCCTCGCCATGCTGGGCGCTTTCGTACAAAAAGCCCGGATCGGGCGTTTTGCCGAAAGGTTTCGTCGTCAGTCCGAAGAAGGTTTCAAACATGGCGTCTTGAAAATCGTTTTCACCACAGAGACACAGAGGACACAGAGGACACAGAGAACACCTCTGTGCCTCTGTGGTTCATTTCAAACAAGCACCCCCGCCCGCATCTCCCTCGCCGCGCCGCCGAACGCGTCGATCAACGTTCCGACATCGATCACCAGCACGATTTCGCCTTCGCCGACTTCCGTCGCGCCGGCGATGCCGGGAATCGTTTTCAGACGCTCGCCGATCGACTTGATCACCACTTCCTGCTGCCGCACGAGCGCGTCGACGAGGATGCCGGCGACCTTTTCACCGGAGCGCGTGACCACCACGAACCACTTCGTGTCCGGCCCCTCCTCGCGGTCGCCGTCGAGGCGGAAGGCGTCGGCGAGGCGGAGCAGCGGGAGGGTGAAATCGCGCAGCGTGAACACTTCGCGGCGCTCGACGGTGCGGATGTCGCGCGAGTAGATGCGCAGCGATTCCTCGACCGACGTCAGAGGGATCGCGAACTGTTCGCCGGCGGCGCGCACGACCAGCGCCTGAATGATGGCCAGCGTGATCGGCAGCATGATCCGGAACGTGGTCCCCTCGCCGGGAACGGAGAGGATGTCGATCGAGCCTTTCAGCTCCTGCAGGTTTTTCTTGACCACGTCCAGCCCGACGCCGCGGCCGGAGATTTCGCTCACAGCGGAAGCCGTCGAGAAACCGGGCGTGAAGAGCATTTCGTACGCGCGTTGCTGGTCGAACGGATCGTGCTGCGCGATCAGATTGCGCTTCACGGCCGACTTGCGCACCAGTTCGGGATCGATGCCGCGTCCGTCGTCGGTAACGTCGAGCACGACGGAGTTGCCCTGCTGATACGCGTTGAGCGTAACCTTGCCGATCGGATTTTTTCCCTTGGCGACGCGCTCGGCGGCCGGCTCGATGCCGTGATCGAGCGCGTTGCGGATGATGTGCATCAGCGGATCGGTCAGCTCTTCGACCATGACCTTGTCGAGCTCCGTATCTTCGCCGCGCAGCACCAGCTCGATCTCTTTGTTCAACTCGCGCGCGACTTTGCGAACGGTGCGCGAGAGCTTCGCGTAGATCTGTCCGACCGGAACCATGCGCGTTTCGATGACCGACTTCTGCAGCTCGTTGAGTTTGCGGTCGAGGTTGCGCGCGATCTTGGTCAGCTCGTGCGCGGTGAGACGCGCCTGCTGCAGCGCCTCCCCCTGGTGCAGCGAGCGCGTGAGCGAATCGAGCTGCGTCTTCTCGATGATCAATTCGCCGACGATGTTCATGACGTGATCGAGCTTGCTGATGTCGACGCGCACGGTCTGCGAAATCGATCGCAGCGATTGCTCTTCCTCGACTTCCGTTTCCGCCACGGCCGCCGGCGTCTCCGCTTTCCGCAGCGACGTGACGCTCCCCTCGGGCACCAGCGCGCGGACGGCGTCGGCGTCGAGCAACGAGCCGTACAGCAGCCGGAAGGCGATGCCCGAGCCGCCGCTGCTGTCGATGGCCGGCAGCGTGGAGATGACTTCGCCCGACGCGTTCAGCAACTCGGTGAGCGCGCGCAGCCGTTCGTCGAAGTTGCTGAAATCGAAGCGGACTTCGACCGCCAGGATCTGCTTCCGCGCCCGAACGTTTTCCTGCAGGCGATGCTCTTCATACTCGGTGAGCGATTTCCGCGTCTGCTCGTCGAGCGTCAGATCTTCGAACGGATTGCCGTGCACGAGCGCGGGCTGATTCGTGACCAGTTGATGGATGCGCCGCGTGAGGCCGGTGACGTCGATCAGGCTGCCCACCGACGGATCGCTGACCGAGATGACGAGCCGGTTCAGCGAGTCGACGGCGTCGTAGAGCAGGTCGATCAGCTCTTTCGTGATCTCGACTTTACCCATGCGCAGGCGATCGAGCATGTCCTCGAGGCTGTGCGCGAGCTCGGAGATTTCGCCGAAGCCGAGCATGCCGGCGAGGCCTTTGAGCGAGTGCACTTCGCGAAAAATTTTGTTGATGACCTCGGGGCGCACGTCCCGCCCCTGCGATTCGAACTCGACGAGGTCGCGCGAGAGCGTGTCGAGCAACTCCTCCGCTTCGCTGGTGAACTCGTCCCGGGCCCGATCGTCTTCTTTGGACATTGCGGGCATTGTAGCGGGCGTTGTAACGTCGCGCGCATGGCGGCGCAGCTCATCGACGGCAAACAGGTAGCGAAGACGATCGAGGCCGAGGTCGTCGCCGCGATTCACACCCTCGGCATCGCCCCCGGACTGGTCGCGGTCCGCGTCGGCAACGATCCCGCCTCCGAGGTTTATGTGCGGAGCAAAGCGAAAAAGGCGCGCGAGTTGGGATTGCGCGGCGATGAGCTGATCCTGCCGGAATCGACGAGTGAAGCGGAGCTGCTGGCGCACATCAATCGCCTCAATGCCGATGATGCGGTGGACGGAATCCTCGTCCAGCTTCCGCTGCCGAAACAGATCGATGCGAAAACGGTGATCGACGCGATCGATCCATCGAAAGACGTTGACGGTTTTCACCCCATCAACGTCGGCAAGCTTCACCTCGGGCGTCCGACGCTGGCGCCATGCACGCCTGCCGGCGTGATCCGTTTGATCGAGTCGACGGGAGCGGAGATTGCCGGTAGCAATGCGGCGGTCATCGGAAGGAGCGACATCGTCGGCAAGCCGATGGCCGCGCTGCTGCTCCAGCGCAACGCGACCGTGACGATCGCTCATTCGCGCACGCGCGATCTGGCGGCGGCCGTTCGCGGCGCAGACATCGTCGTCGCCGCCGTTGGGAAGCCGCTGCTCGTGACACGCGAGATGGTGAAGCCGGGAGCGGTCGTCATCGACGTCGGCATGAACCGCCTCGGCGCGTCCGGCGCCGCCCTCGTCGCGCATGATGAAGAGAAATCGCGACTGCTGGCGAAGAACGGGACGGTGCTCGTCGGCGACGTCGACTTCGCCCGCGTGCGCGAAGTGGCCGGCTGGATCACGCCGGTTCCGGGCGGCGTCGGCCCGATGACGATCGCCATGCTGATGCGCAACACGGTCACCGCCGCGGAATGGCGGCGGCGATGATCCTCCGCACCGGCTTGACGGGCGGCATCGGCAGCGGCAAGTCGACCATCGCGCGAATGTTCGCATCTCTGGGCTGCATCACCGTCGACGCCGATCAGATCGTGGCGAGGCTCTACCAGCCCGGCGAAGCGGGACACGAGGCTCTCGTCCGCACCTACGGCTCGGGCATCCTCCTGCCTGACGGCGCGATCGACCGCCGCAAGCTGGCCGACGTCGCTTTTGCCAGCGACGAGGCGGCGAAAGCGCTGAACGCGCTCATCCATCCGCTCGTCATCGCCGAGGAAGCGCGGCTGATGGAAGACGTACGCGAAGGGATCGTGATGATCGAAGCGACGCTGCTCATCGAAGCGGGCGGCAAGGATCGCTACGACCGCATCGTGATCGTCGACGTCGATCCGGAAACGCAGCTCGCCCGCGCGGTCGCGCGCGGGATGACGCGCGAGGACGCCGCGCGGCGCATCGCGCACCAGATGCCGCGCGAGGAACGGCTGCGTTACGCGGATTACGTCATCGACAACAGCGGGGACCTCGATGCCGCCGAAGCCGAGGCGAAGCGAGTGTTTGCGGCGTTGCAGCGCGATCTGGCGGCGCGGCGTTAGGCACAGGGGAGACGGTTCACGCGGAAACGCGGAGGGGCGGAGAAAAGGGAGTGGGAGGCTGTGACTTCGCGAAATGTGCTGCGGGGCCGCGCAAGCATGATCGGCGCACATTTCTTCACACGCTTCGCGTTCCAACGCCTCCGGCGGCTCAGGGGCTGTGAGAAAATTGTCGTCAGGCTTCTCCGCCCCGCCGCCGCGGAGCGGCTTCAGAAGGTAGCGAGGGGTGCGAGCGCTTTTTGCGAGCACCCCTCGATTTGCGATGTGGTTTTGAATTCGTGCCGCGTCAGCGGCACCAGAACCTGCGCGCAATTGCAGATTAGCGATCGCTTCCAGTGCCGCTGACGCGGCACGAATTCTGGGCGCCGTTCCTTTTCCCAAGGGTGTCGCTTCGCTCAACCCCTGGCTACCCTCTGAAGCCGCTCCGCTGCGCCGAGGGTGTGCTGTGCTTTGGCAAGGTGCAGCATCTGAGATTGCTGACCGCGCCCTTATCCGCAGGGGCTGCGCCTTCCTCTCAAACTCTCACGAATACCCCTCTGATCCACTGATCTCCTAACCCGCTGCAATGCAAAACGCCCCGCCGAGGCGGGGCGTTCGAAAACACGCTGCTTGAAGAGTTAGTGCTTCTTGGTGGTCGACTTCGTGGTGGTCTTGGACGAGGTCGAGGTCGTGCCGGTGGTACCCGTGGCGGCCGTGCCGGTCGTACCGCTGGTCGACGTCATCGTGCCGGAGCCCGTCGTGTCGGTCGACATCGCGCCGGTGCTGCTGGTGCCGGTGACCGTGCTGGTCGTATCGGTCGACATCGTGCCGGTCGTGCCGGTCATCGAGGTGTCGGTGCTCATCGTCGTCGAGCTGCTGGTCGTCGTGGAGCTGTCGGTGGAGACGGCGCCGGTATCGGTCACGTTGTTGTTGTTCGTCTCGCTCTTGCAGGCGAAGCCGAAGACGGTCAGGGCCAGGATGGTGATGAGAATCAGGGTTTTCTTCATTTGTCTTTCCTCTCAGATGGTTACTTGTGAATCGGTTGCTGCGACATGAGTGCGATGTCGGATTCTGGGAGTGCCTGCCTCACCTCCTTCGCATCTGCCGAAATTTGAAAATCGCGGCGAGGCAAAGCGCCTCGCAAGATAGATCGTTTTCAGGGTCGGGAGGAAACCAGCAAGAGAAATGCCACGGATGTGTCCGCAACAAAGACGCCCCGCCGGACTGCGGCGGGGCGTCTCGAACTGCAAATCGCGAATCAGTGCTTCTTGCTGGACGACGTGGTGGTCGTGCCGGTGGTACCCGAGGTCGTCGTCGAGGTCGTGCCGGTGGTCGACGTAGCCGTCGTCGACGTCGTGGCGGTGGCCGACGTGTCGGTCATCGTGCCCGACGGCATCGCCGAGGTGGTCGTGCCCGAGCTGGTCGTGTCGGTGGCCATCGTGCCCGACGTGGTGGTGTCGGTCGCCATGGTCGAAACCGTGTCGGTCGAAGCCGCGGCGGTGTCGGTGGCCGTGTTGTTGTTGTTGGTTTCGCTCTTACAGGCGAAGCCGAAGACGCTCAGCGCGAGAACCGTGACGAGAACCAGAAGTTTCTTGCTCATATTGTTTTTTTCCTCTCGATAAAGTGTTTTTTGTGGGAAGTCGGATTGGTTGGAAAAGAGTGCCTGCTCACCCCCCTTGGCAGCTGTTGAAATGGTCTCCGCGAAGCGGGCTGCTTCGCAAGTCGGGATCGGAATCGGGTTTCTACACTATTCGTAGCACAGTTTGGCAACGTTGATGCCAGCCTGGAAATAAAACGGGCAAAAATGGGAAGTCAATGCGTTGACGTCGTCGCGCTCGTGGCCATCGTATCGGTCGACGACGCGGCGGTGCTGCTCGTTCCCGTAGTCGACGTTGCCGTGGTGCTGGTGGTGACGGTCGTGCCGGTGCTGCTCGTTCCCGTGGCGCTGGCGCCGCTCGACGACACGCCGGTATCGACCGCGGCCGTGTCGGTATTGGCGTTGCTATCCTTCTTGCAGCCGGCGGCGCACACGATCGCGCACAGCAGGACGGCAAGCAACAGTTTCTTCATGCGTAGGAACTCCAAACAAGGATGATTACCGGGGGCACAGCGAGGAAGGATGAGCATACGGCGCTCAACGAGCGGCTATAGTCCCGGATGAACGCCATCATGTCAAGCGCTCCCGCTCCGCTTCACCCCGTTCCGCGGCCGCCGGTCGCCGGCAAGGTGCAGTCGTTCGACGGCACGCCGATCGCCTACGACTACTACGATCAGACGTCGCGCTCGCTGGTGCTGGTGATCCCGGGCTTCTGGCGCGACCGGCGGCATCCATCGATGCTGACGCTCGCATCGCACCTCGGCGACCTCGGCTACCGCACCGCCATCACCGACCCGCGCGGCCACGGCGACAGCGGCGGAACGTACGGCTTCAATCTCTACGAGCATTACGACACCGCCGCGGTAGCGGAGGAGTTACTTCGCAAGCTGCCGATCGAGTCGATCACGATCGTGGCGCTGTCGTACGGCGCGTCGGTGGCCATCTCCACCGCGGCACGGCACAAGCTGCCGATCGCGTCGTTACTCCTGATTTCGGCCGTCGCCGATTTCGGCAGGATCACGCCGCGAATCAATCCCTTCACGCTGCACCGCCACATCGCGCTGTCGCAGGCGCTCAAGCGTCCGCATTTCGACTGGAACTTTCGCCGCAGTCCGAAGCTGCAGGCCATCGACGACGTCCGCGACGTCCACGCGCCGATCTGCCTGGTGCACGTGAAAAACGACTGGCTGATCGGCCACGACCACTCCCTCGCGCTCTACGAAGCGGCGAACGAGCCGAAGGAGCTGCACGTGATCGACATCCCCGGCAACTACCACGCCGACCGCATTTTCTCCGTCGCCGCCAGCGAGATCGATCCGCTGTTCACCGATTTTCTGCGCAAGTATTCGTTGGTGTAACGGCGCGTCGATGAATGCCGGCGACGAAATCACGATCACGCCTACGGAGCTCGTTGCCGGCGGGGCGGCGATCGCGCGGGTCGATGGGTTCCCGATCTTCGCGACGAACGTGTATCCGGGCGACGTCGCCGTCGTGCGGTTGCTGGAGGTGAAGAAGGGATTCGCGCACGCGGATCTGGTGCGCGTCGTCGAACCCAGCCCATTCCGGCGGGCGATGCCGTGTCCGGTCGCGAACGAATGCGGCGGTTGCGACTGGACTGCTCTGCGGCTGGACAAGCAGCTCGAGGCGAAGCAGCGCATTCTGACGGAGTCGCTGCGTCGCATCGGCAAGATCGATCCCGCTACGCTGCCGCCGATTGCCATCCATCCTTCGCCGCTGAATTACCGGCTGCGCAGCCGGCTCCATCGCGACGGCGACAAGGTCGGCTTCTACGCGATGCGTACGAACGACGTCGTGCCGCTGCCGGCCGAGTGCGAAGTAGTCGGTCTGCAGACGCGCGAACATCCGCGCGAAGGCGAGACTTGGGAGGTCGATGGGAGGCTCGTCGCCGAGGGCGAGTTGATGATCGACGGCTACTACGTCACCACCGACGCCTTCTTCCAGGTCAACCGTCACCTCCTCGGCACGATGCGAAATCTCATGACGAACATCGCTTCCCGCTCGGCGAAGAAAACCACCGCAATCGATCTCTACTCCGGCGTCGGATTCTTCAGCCGTCCACTGGCGGAGCTGTTCGAGAGCGTGACGGCGATCGAAGGCTCGGCGGCTGCGCACGAATGCGCCAAGAGCAACGTGCCGGCGAACGTGACGCTCGTGAACGCGCCGGTGGAGTGGTGGGTGGAGCGCATGCCGCGCGCCGATTTCGTGTTTCTCGATCCGCCACGCAGCGGTGCGCGGCGCAATGTCATCGACGCCATCGCGGAGCGCACGAACGCGATGGTTTGCTTCCTCGCCTGCGATCCGGTAACGTTCGCCCGCGACGCGAGCCGGCTGATCGCGTCAGGTTGGCGACTCGCTTCGCTCGACCTCCTCGACCTCTTCCCCAACACGCATCACGTGGAAACGCTCGCTTCGTTCGAGCGTGCGAAGTGACGTTCCTGCCGCACTCCCGCTGATCTTCTACGCCGCCGGCCTGGCACTCGGGCATTCGTATGCCGAGGCGATCGGATTCGCGTGCGTGGCCGTGTTGCTGATCGCGATTCGAAAGGCGCGACTGGCCATGCTCTGCCTCGCGCTCGCCGGAGGCGTGTGCGCGGCCACGCATGCGCGCGTGCGAAACGTTGACGACGATCGCGCCATCGCACCGCTAATCTCCGATCGCTTCGTGACCGTCGTTGCGCCGATCGATCGCGACTGGTCGTCGCGCGGCGAGGCAAATGTGCTGCGCTGCGCGCGCTTCGTCGCGGACGGCGTTCCCATCGACCTCCCGATCACGATTTACACGCGGTTTGATCCCACAACGATCGATATGCAGCGCTCCGTTCGTGCCGAGGGATTTCTGCGGCGCAGCGAGAAAGGGGACGCCGTGCTGACGGTGAAATCGCCGCGGCTGATGTCGTACGAAGGTTCGTTGAATCCGCTCACGCCGTCTGCGTGGAATCGCGCGCTCGCCAATCGCATCCGCCCGTTCGCGAGCACGTATCCGACCGAGGTTGCGCTCGTCGAGGCGCTGGTCCTGGGGCGCGGCGAGCGGCTGACCGATGACGTCCGCGACAGCTACAAACGCGGCGGCACATATCACCTGCTCGTTTTCTCCGGACTGCAGATCGCGTTCGCGGCAGCGTTGATCGCGCTGGCGCTGCGCTGGCTGCACGCGCCGCGCGCCGGCGACTGGTCGCTGCTGCTCTTCGCCATCGCCGCGCCGCTGTTCATCGGACCGACAGCCTCGGTGTCGCGCGCGAGTATCGGCATCGGCGTTTACGCGATCTCACGCATCCTGCATCGCCCGACCACGTTCGAAAATCTCTGGTGCGTGGCCGCGCTGCTGCGTTTGATTATCGCGCCACACGACTTGGTCGAGCCCGCGTTTCATCTGACCTACGCCGGTGCCGCCGCGCTGCTCTTCGCCGGAAAAGCGCTGGCGGCGCGCCGCACGCGCTGGCTCACGTACGCGGCATCGGCGGAGTTGTCGATCACGCCACTCACGCTCTTTCATTTCCACCAGTACGCGCTCGGCGGATCGCTGATGACGTTGCTGCTGACGCCGATCGTCTTCGCGATGTTGATCGTGTCCGCGGCCGCCTGCGCCATTCCGTGCGCAACCGTCTTCGACGTCATCGGTGCGCTCCACAAAGTCTGCACGTTCGTAAACGGCGCCGCGTCGCCGATGTGGGGCTACTTCGCTGCGCCGCCGCTGCTCGCGATCATCTGCGGCTACGCGATGGCGATGTTATCGGTCGCATTTCTGCGCGGACGCATTTGCGCGCTGGCGATCTTCGCGGCGATGCTGATTCCACTCACCGCTGCGTTGATCGTTGGACGCGCCGACGTCGCCAATCCGCGGCTGACGATGCTCGACGTCGGCCAGGGCGATTCGCTTCTGCTCCGTTCGCCGCATCACGCCGTCCTCATCGACGCCGGCGGCCGGCTCGGCGACGCGCATTTCGGCGAGCAGGAGTTGCTGCCGATGCTGGTCGATCGCGGCGTGCGGCGGATCGACGTCGCGGTGCTGACGCACGTGCATCCCGATCACTGCGGCGGATTGCCGGCCGTGCTCGAAAATCTCGACGTCGGCAGCGTCTGGATTTCGCCGCGCCGTTTTCGCGGCGACTGCGCGCAACGTGTGCTCGCAACCTGCTCGCGGCGCGCGATTCCGATTCACCTCGTGCGCGACGGCGACGTGCGCAACGTGGGCGGCATGTCGCTGCACGCGTTCGTGGCCGATCGCACGTTCAAGCACTCGCCCGAGAACAACAGCTCCGTCGTGCTGCGCGTCGTCGTCGGCCGCTGGACGGCGCTGCTGACCGGCGACGTCGAGCGCGATGCCGAGGAGTCGCTGGCGTCGCAGGAGATCCGCGCCGACGTGCTCAAAGTCGGGCATCACGGCAGCAAGACGTCATCGACGCCGCTGCTACTCGACGCCGTTCATCCGCGCATCGCGCTCATTTCCTGCGGCCTGCACAATCTGTTCGGGCATCCGCATCCCAGCGTTCTCGAATCGTTGCGAAGCCGCGACATTCGTTCGTGGAGGACGGACCGGAACGGGACGATCGACGTCGATTTCCTCCCATCCCAACTCGTCGTCCGCCAGCAATTTGACACTCCCCGGTGAGCGTCCTACCCTGAATTTCCCTCATGTCGTCCACACTGCTGCGCCTCGGACTCTGGATCGTTCTGCTGGTGGTGATTCTCTACGTGCTGCAGCAGACGTACGAAGACGCGCCGTTCGTCGACTTCTTCGCCCCGGTCATGCTGCAGCGCGCCCTGATCCTCGGCGGAATCCTGGTCGCCGCCGGCGTGGTGATGCGCGTCCTGGAGCGCGGCGCCAAAGTGGTGATCAAGAACCGCTGCGTCGTCTGCAAAACGGCGATCGATCACGGCGCGATCTATTGCCGCGAACACCTGCGCAGCGTGCTCAATCAGGAGAGCGACCGGACGCATCGGACGCGGATCCGGAGGACGTAATCGCGCTTTTTGCGAACAGCGCCGCCGGCAATCCGATCAGAAACATGTGCACGATCACGCTGCACGAAACCCACAGCAGATTGAAACTCTTCGGTCTCGCCGCATTCGACAGCGGGATGACCACGTAGTTCATGAAGATGTAGACGAGGATGCCGTAGACGATGCCGCAGATGACGGCGTGGCGCGTCAGCATCGGCAAGGCTTTCGCCGCGATCCAGTAAACGATCACGATGCTGAAGGCGATGAAGTAATGAAGCGCCGCGCCGAGGAGCGCGCTGTTCATGCCGCCGTTGAATGAGGCTTTTCCGAGCACGCCAGCCGCGACGCTCTGGAAAACGCGCGTCGGAGCGACACCGCGGAAGGACCAGAAGAGAATGGCGTAGGTGATGTCGAGCGATCCGACGACGATTCCACCGGCGATGAGTTTTCGCATCGCGCGAATGTAATGGCGCTGGCGAGCTCTGCCTGCGAACTCACGGAAACAGTTCATCCTGAACCGCCGGAGCGAAGCGAAGGACGGTTCAGGATTACGGCGTCGATGGCGGCGGCACCCTCTTCTTTGTCGCCTGCTCGAATGAATACGCGAGCTTCAGCAGCGTCGGCTCGCTGCAGGCCATGCCGGTGAAGCTGACGCCGAAGGGCTGCGGAAGCGCTTTGAACGATTCCGGGAAGGCGGTCGTCGGCGCGTTCGGGACCATCGCCCACGGAACGATGACCGTCGGGTAGCCGGGACGCGCGGCGATCGAGGCGCCGCCCGGGCCGGGGAAGAGGAGCGCGTCGAGGTTCTGCGCCTTCATCACCTCATCGATGCCGTGCGTGGCGGAGAGGCGAATGTCGTTGGCGCGATCGGATTCGTAGCGGGCCTTGAAGAGATCGAGGTCCATGGCGTCGGAGATGTCGAGCAGCGACTGCCCGTACTTGATGGCGCCCATCTTTGCGTGGTCCGTGTTCCACTTGCGCAACTCGGCCAGCGTTTTCACCGGCGCGGCCGTGCCGAGGGAGGCCAGCCACTTATTGAAATCGCGCTCCATGCCGTACGCGAGATCGATCGAGCACTTCTTCCCCTTCACGTCGTCCATGTCGGTGCAGACGCCCCAGAGGAAGTAGTTGTCGGCGGCGTTCTTGTCGATCACGCTGGGGATGTCGGCGGGATCGACGACGATCGCGCCCTGCGCTTTGAGGACGTCGATGGCCTCGTTCATCGCCTTGGTCTGTTCGTCATTCAGTCCGCCGCGCGGCGTCTTCCCGCCGGGCGTCGTGATCTTGTCGTAGAAGCCGGCGCGCGGGATGCCGATGCGCGCGCCTTTCAGTCCGTCCTTTTTCAAGAAGACGGTGTAGTCGTGATTGGAGGGCGCAGTACAGCGCGTCGTGGCGGCGTCGTTCGGATCGGGATTGTTGCCTTCGAGGACGCCGAACAGGATCGCGGCGTCGGTGACGTACTTCGCCATCGGGCCGGCGGTGTCCTGATCGGCGGTGATCGGGATGACGCCGTAGCGCGAGATGCGGCCGACGGTGGGCTTGATCGCGGCGAGCATGTTCTGGTTCGACGGGCTGAGGATCGATCCCGAGGTCTCGCTGCCGACGTTCGCGGCCCAGAAGTTCGCGGTCGTGCCCGCGCCGGAGCTCGATCCGCCGGTGGCGAGCGCGGGACGGCCGTCTCCGGTTTCGGTGCGCGGATCGCGGCGCGGATCGTACGGATTGAAGCCGTAGCCGTTCAGCGCGTTGTAGTTGGTCGGCATGGGCGGATTGCCCGCCACCCAGTTCGCCAATTCGGTGAGCTGCGTCTTGGCCAGGATGATCGCGCCGCTGTCGCGCAGGTTCTTGGTCAGTGTGGCGTCGTAGGGCGGGACGAGATTGGCGAACGCAAGCGCTCCGCCGGTCGTCGGCAAGTCGGTGGTCTGGATGTTGTCCTTCAGCGCGATCGGGATGCCGTGCAGCGGTCCGCGAATCTTTCCGGCCGCACGCTCGCGATCGCGCTCGTCCGCTTCCTTCAACGCATTCGGATTGACGGTAATGGCCGCATGCAGCTTGTCCTCGTACGTAGCGATGCGGATCAGGTACTGCTGCACCAGCTCATGCGAGGTGACACGGCCGTCTCTCAGCGCGGCCTGCATGTCGGAGATGCTGGCCTCGACGACGTTGAACGGAGCGGGCTTGGGCTTGGTTGCGGCGGATGCGGCGACGGCGAAGAGGAGGAGGGCGGACGCGACGGCGCTCTTCATGTTGCGGGGGATTGTAAGGGTTAGCAGGTTCAGACATGGAATCTTGCGAAAGCACAGACAAGAGTGTCTGTGCCACACCGGCTCCCCGGTGAAGAAGCATTTGCGCAAGTAAAAGCGGATCAATGTGGCACAGACACTCTTGTCTGTGCTGGTGATGCTCGGCACGCCTTTGAAGAGCAACCGGCCGGTGTTCGACCTCTACTTCTCCGGCTCCTCGTTCGCGACCCCGTTCCGCCGCTCGCGCCGCCGCCGCTCTTCGAACGCAAATCGCGGACGATTTTCCTGCGGCACTTCCATCCGGTCCTCGCTGATCTCGCGCGGAATCACGGTGATGTAGCCGAGGTCGATGTGGACGTGATCGTCGGCATTGAGGCCGGTCACATGCCCGTACGGCAGCACGTGAATGTCGTCGCTCAAATCCTCGGCGATGCCGTTGTACTTTTCGATCGACTCTTTGCCGCGCAGAATCGTCGTGCCGATGCGATAGACGTCGGCGGCCGTCGCCCACATGTGCGGCGTCGCCGTCTGCGACAGCTTGTGCGACGGCGAGCGGTACGCGCCGTTGACGGCGATATGCACCGAGGCGCCGATATCGCGCCGGAACTGCTCGAGGTAGAACGCCAGCACGCGCACCGCGCACGGAACGTAGCGCGGGAACTGCTGCAGCCGCGGCGCTTCCTTCAGATCGGTGAGGACGAACTCGTTCAAACCGAAATGCGGCGAGAGGCGGATGCTCACCGCCGCCTTGTGGTCGGGGATTTCGTAGAAATAGCGCGGCAGGCGATGCCGGCGGCCCTGCGTGTCGCGCATCATCTCGCCCGGTTTGAGCAGTGACCGCAGCTCGTCATCGAGATCGAAGGCGTCGACGACCTTGATCGACACCTGATCACTCATACGTCAGTCCGGCCAGCGTGTTGTAGATGTCGCGGGAGACGTCGGCGACGGCGGTGCCGCGCGCTTTGTCGGGTCCGAACTGCGTGAGGATCACCAGCACGTACGGCTTTCGGCCTTCGAGGAAAACGATTCCGGCGTCGTGATGCACGGTCGAGATATTGCCCGTTTTGTGTGCAACGCGCGCAGCTTTCGGCAGACCGGCCGGGATGCCGCTGCGGTATTGCTGCTCGAGCATGATGTCCAGCATCTCTTTGCACGCTTCCTCGGAAAACGCTTTGCCGTCCGCGATGACGCGCAGCATTTTCAGCAGCCCGTTCGCCGTGACTTCGTTGTTCAGGCCGGCGGCGAACGCGGCCTGATCCTCGACGCCGCGCAGCACGCGAACGCCGTCGATGTCCAGCTCATCGAGCGCGAACTGAATCGTCTCGATGCCGATGACGTCGACGAGCAGGTTGGTGGCCAGGTTGCTCGACTTCGTGATCATCCAGTACGCAAGTTCTTTGACCGTGAGCGTCTTGCCGAGGTGACCGTAGACGTCGGGATCGGCGTCGCGGCCGAGGTCGAGCATGAACGGCTCCTGATTGACGATGCTGGTGAAGCGGTTGCGCACGTGGACGGGCGAGTCGAGCGCGAGCTCGCCGCGGTCGATCTCGCGGAAGACGCCGAGGAGCACAGCAAGCTTCATCGTCGACGCGGCGTGGAAGTATTGATCGGCGTTGTACGACCACTGAATCGTCGTCTGCGCATCCCAGAACGAAATGCCGAGATCCTCGAGGTCGTGCTCTTTCTTGATTTTGAGGACGTTGCGATAGAGAGAAATCTCCGACGCTGCGACCGAGTCGGTCGGCGGTGGTACCGGCAGTTTTTCGTTGTCCGGTTTCGACTTCAACTTCATGGCGGCGCGAATGGTACTGAATCCTCGGCGATGCCGTTGCAAGTTTCGGGCGATGTTGCCTTTCATCGTCCGGCCGCGCGCAGCCAGCGTCCGATCTGTGCGATTCCGCGGTCGATGTCGTCGAGCTTCGCGGCATACGAAATGCGGATGAATCCTTCGCCGAGCGATCCGAATGCGACGCCGGGGATGACCAGCACCGCGGCCTCAGTGGCCAGAGTTTTCGCGAACGCGACGGTGTCGCACGCGGGTACGGGCACGAAGGCGTAGAACGCGCCGGCCGGCGGCGGGATGGTCACTTCGAGCTCGCGTTCGATTGCGGCCAGCGCGATGTCGCGCTGCTTGCGGAACTGCGCGCGGATGCCGTCGAGCCATGCCTGATTCCGGTCCGGGTGCATGAAGATCGACTCGGCCAAATCCTGGGAGAACGACGATGCGCACGTGGCGATGTACTGATGCGCGGTAACGATCGGCTTCATCACCCCCTCGGCCGCAATGGCCCAGCCGAGGCGCAAGCCAGTCATGGCGTGGCTCTTCGACATCCCGCCGACGACGATGACGTTGCCGGACAGTCCGAGCATCGACGGCGGCGGTTGGTCGTACCAGATCTCGTTGTAGACCTCGTCGCTGACGACGAGCGGACCGAGATCGGCGATCGCATGCAGCGTGTCGCGATCGATCACACTTCCGAGCGGATTCGACGGCGAGTTGACGATGATCAGCTTCGTCTTCGGCGTGATTTTTTTTCGCAGAGCATCGACGTCGACGCGCCAATCAGACGGCTCGAGGTCGTACGTTACCGGCGTCGCGCCGGCGATTCGCGCCAGCGTCGCGTAAGCGAGGAAACCGGGATTCGGCACGAGCACTTCATCGCCGGGATCGACGTACGCTTGAAAAATCGAGAACAGCGCCTCCTCGGTGCCGGCCGTGACGCAGACTTCGTTCGGTTCGAATCCGCTGTCGTCCGCGATCAGCTTTCGCAGCGACAGCGTTCCCGGATTTGCCGTGTAGTGCCACGATCCTTTTTCCGCCACTTCGACCGCGAGCTTGCGAAGGTTCGCGTTCGGCTCGACATTCGGCTCGCCGATGCCGAGGTTGACGGAGAGCGGCGTAGCGAGCGCGTTGATCTGGCGAATGAGGGAGAGCTCGATGCCGTCGAAGCGCTTGGCGGGTTGCTGCCCGCTCACCGCAACGCATCCTCGAGCGCGGTCGCGCTGTCCGTTTTTTCGTCGCGATACTTCACGATCACGGGCGTGGAGACGTGCAGCGAGTGCGCGCCGGCGAACTCGCCTTTCATCGGACGCGAGCCGGGGATGACCACCGCGCCGTACGGGATTTCGAGCGGACGGCCGGCGGTGCGGCGATAGATCTGGCCGCGCACGGTGTCGTAGACCGGCGTCGAACCGGTGAGCACGACGCCGGCGCCGATCACGGCGCGGCCGCGGACGATCGTCCCTTCGTAAATCCCGCAGTTGCCGCCGACGACCACGTCGTCTTCGATGATGACCGGCAGTCCGCCGACCGGTTCGAGGACGCCGCCGATCTGCGCGGCCGCGGAGAGATGAACGCGCTTTCCGATCTGCGCGCACGACCCGACTAGCGCATGCGAATCGATCATCGTGTCTTCATCGACGTACGCGCCGACGTTCACGTACGCCGGCGGCATCATCACCACGCCCTTCGCGATGTACGCGCCGCGCCGCACCGACGATCCGCCCGGCACGATGCGAATCCCGTCCTGCGTACGGAAACGCCGCGTCGGCATGGTGTCCTTATCGATGAACGACAGCGCGCCGGACGCGAACTCCGCCGCCACGCCGGTGCGAAAGGCGAGCAGGATTCCTTCCTTGACCCACGTCTGCGCGTGCCAGCCGCCGTCTTCGTCGCGCACGGCGGAGCGGATCGCGCCCTTCTCCAACTCGGCGAGAAAGAGATTGACCGTCTTCACCTTCTCCATCCGATCGGTAGCGGGAGTGATGGCAGCGAGGCGTTCCTGAATCGGGTTGGCCATTACGACAATCCACACTCTTTCAAAATGGCTTCGAGCTTCTTCCGGTTCGCGTCGCTGATCGGCGCCAGCGGCGAGCGGACCGTGTCGTTCTCGATGATGCCGAGGATCTTGCAGGCGGTTTTGACGGGGATCGGGTTCGACTCCATAAAATTGCCGAGGAGCAGCGGAAGGACGCGATAGTGGACGGCGCGCGCGGCGGCGAAATCGGCACGCAGCGCGGCGGTGACGAGGTCCGACATCAGACGCGGGATTTCGTTTGAGGCGACGGAGACGAGGCCGTCCGCGCCGGCGGCGATCAGCGGCACCGTCCAGGCGTCGTCGCCGCTGAGGACGAGGAAGCCGACGGCGCGATTGCGGATCACGGTCATGATCTGCTCGAGGTTTGCCGACGCTTCCTTGACGCCGATGATGTTCGGGATCTCCGCGGCCATGCGCAGCGTCGTCTCGGCGGTCATGTTCACGCCGGTGCGGCCGGGGACGTTGTACATGATCATCGGGAAGCCGGGCTTCTTCTTCTCGATCGCTTCGGCCTGCATGCCGAAATGGCGGCGCAGTCCATCCGGCGTTGGCTTGTTGTAGTACGGCGTAATGGTCAGGACGCCGTCCGCGCCGATGTCGATGGCCTGCTCGGCCAGCTCGATCGCGCGTGGCGTTCCATTGCTGCCGGCGCCGGCGAGAACCGCCACGCGTCCGTTGGCGCGCCGCACGACGATCTCGACGACGCGGCGGTGCTCGCCCGCGCTCAGCGCCGGATTCTCGCCGGTCGTGCCACACGGGACGAGGAAATCGACGCCGCCGTCGATCTGAAAATCGACTAAGCGTTCCAACGCCGATTCGTCGAGCGAACCGTCGACTTTGAACGGCGTGATGAGGGCTGTGCCGAGGCCTTTGAACTTCATGACATCACCAGCTCTTCGAAACGAAACAGACCTTTGCGGCCGCGCAGGAGTGCGGCGGCCATGACCGCGCCACGGGCGAAGCCTTCGCGGCCGCGGGCGCGATGCGAGATTTCGATGAGGTCGTCGGGCGAGTCGAAGAAGAGCGTGTGCAGGCCGAATTCGGCACCGACGCGCGACGACACGATCGGCGGATCGAGCTTGCCGTCGCTTCCCGTTTTCGCCGCCGCGGCGATGCGCAGCGCGGTGCCGCTCGGCGCGTCGAGCTTCTGCGAATGATGGCGCTCTTCCATGCCCGCCGCGTACTGCGGAAATCGTGCAACCAGCTCCCCCGCCCGCTGCGCCAGCGCGAAGACGACGTTCGCGCCGGGCGAAAAGTTCGACGCGTAGACGCACGCGATTCCGGCGTTTTCCACGCGCTGCTGCACCTGATCCAACCGATCGTTCCAGCCGGTCGTGCCGATGACCAGATTCAGTTTGTTGTCGCATGCGCGCGCCAGCGTGTCGTCGAGCGCGCCCGCGTGCGAAAAATCGATCATGACCTCGGCATCGCCAATCGGCTCCTCGCGATCGACGTCGAGGATGCAGACGACGTCATGGCCCGATTCGCGCGCGACTTTCTCGATCGTCTGCCCCATCTTGCCGTAGCCGTGGATGGCGATCTTCACACTGCCACCGCCTGCTCGAACAGCGCCGCGTGAATGCGCTGGATCGCTTCATCGGATTTCGCGTCGTCGATGACGATGCTGAGGTTCAGGCCGGAGCGGCCGAGCGAAAGCATCTGCATCGGCACGCCGCGCATCGCTTCGAACACGCGCGCGCCGACCATCGCATCCGCCAGCAGATTTCGCCCGACGATGGCGATGATGCATTGCCGGTCGATGACTTCGACGTCGGCGACGCCGGTGAGCCGCGTCTTCAGTTCATCGAGATCATGCTGGTCATCGACCGTCACCGACACCGAGACCTCGGACGTGGCGATGAGATCGACCGAGATCTCCAGTTCTTCGAACACGTGAAACAGCTTCGCCAGAAAGCCGTGCGCGCCGAGCATCTTGTTCGACGTCATGTGCACGACCGTGACGTTCCGCTTGCGCGCAACGGATCGCGGTCCGGCCGCGCGCGCAGTGCCCTCGCGCGTGATGAGCGTGCCGGGCGACGCGGGATTGTGCGTGTTGAGCACGCGCACCGGAATGCCCGCCTCGATGGCCGGCTCCAGCGTGCGCGGATGCAGTTTCGCGCCGAACGACGCGAGCTCCGCCGCCTCTTCGTGCGAGAGGTGATCGATGACGCGCGCGGACGGAACGAAACGCGGATCGCAGGTCAACAATCCGTCGACGTCGGTCCAGATCTGAACCTCGGACGCACCCACCGCGGCAGCAACGATCGCGGCGCTGTAGTCGGAACCGTTGCGGCCGAGAGTGGTCGTGGCGCCATCGACGGTGCGGCCGATGAAGCCGCCAAGGACGGGGATGTGATTCCGCTCCACGATCGGCAGCAGCGTTTTTCGCGCAGCGTCGGCGGTCAGATCCATCCGCGGCGTGGCGCTGCCGAATTGATCGTTCGTCCAGATGACGTCCTCGGATTCGACATGCTCACCGGGCAGCGCGCGCATCATCATCGAATAGGCAAAGAGCACGGACGACAGCTTCTCGCCGATCGAAACGACTTTGTCGTGTGCGCGCGCGGTGACTTCGCGCAACAGCGTGATGCCGCGCAGGATCGTGTGGATTTCCTCGATCTGCTTGTCGAGCCGCTTCACGAACGTTTCGAAGAAATCGAATTTCTGCTGCACGAGTCGCATGGCCACGTCTTCGTGACGCTGCCGCACGCGATCGATGATGGCCTTGACGCGATCGCCGTCCCCCGCACACGCCGCCTCGGTGGCCGCGACGAGATCGTTCGTCACGCCAGCAAGCGCGGAAACGACCACGATCGGATTCAACTCGCGCCGCTCCGCGACGATATCGATCGCATTCGCCACGCGCTCCGCGTCGCCGACCGAGGTGCCGCCGAATTTGATGACGATCATGCGCCACCACCCGGCCAGTGGATTATTGGATTAGTGATTAGTGGATCAGGGCGGGTCCGCCGACGGTCGTCCACCGTTCCGCCTTCGCCGACGCAGCTCCGGCGAATGCATCCAGATTCATGCTCGCGAGACTCGCGGCACATTTCGCGAAGCTTTGGAGTGCGGTGGCGGCTGAGCCACCGCTTTGGGAGGGAGGCGGATGGGAACGTTCGCGAAGACGGAGCAAGCATCACACGCTGCGAGTCGTCACGCTTCCTCCGCCCTCCCAAAGCGGTGGTTCTGCCACCGCACTCCAAAGTGCTTCGCACGAAACGGAACCACATTTCTTCACACTCTTCTGGAAGGACAGTCGCACGGCGGCGCCGCGCTCCACTATTCACAACATCCCTTTCGCATCCAGCAGCTCCGCGTTCAACAGCGCTGCGCCCGCCGCGCCGCGGATGGTGTTGTGGACGAGGGCTACCATGCGGATGTCGAGGAGCGGGCAGGGGCGGAGGCGGCCGACGGTGACGGCCATGCCTCCTTCGCGATCGCGGTCGAGTCGCGGTTGCGGGCGATCGGGCTCGGTGGCGTAGTGCAGCGGCTGTTTCGGCGCCGAGGGGAGGTTGAGGCGTTGCGGCTCGCCGGTGAAGTTGATGATCGACTCGCGAATCTCATCGAGGTCGACTGCGCCATCGCGGAGCTTCAGCGAGATCGTCATCAAGTGACCGTCGATCGTCGGCACGCGATTCACCTGCGCGGAGATGCGGAACGGCGCGTCGGTGAAGCGATCGCCGTCCCATGTGCCGAGGATCTTGCGCGGCTCGGTCTCGATCTTCTCCTCTTCGCCGCCGCCGATGTACGGAATGACGTTGTCGAGAATCGCGTACGACGAAACGCCCGCGTAGCCTGCGCCGGAGATGGCCTGCATGGTCGTGACGTGAAGCTGGTCGATGCCGAACGTGCGTTCGACGGGCGCGATTGCCATCGCCAGCCCGATCGTGGAGCAATTCGGATTCGTGACGATGTAGCCGCTGCCGCCGCGGCGTTTTTTCTGCCGCTCGATCGCGTCGAGGTGATCGGCATTGAGCTCGGGGATGAGCAGCGGGACGTCGGCGTCCATCCGGTGGTTGCGCGAATTCGACACGACTACGCATCCGCGATTCGCGTAATCGTCCTCGGCTTCGCCCGCGACCGAAGAATCGAGTCCGGAGAAAACGAGGCGCGATTCGAGTTGGGCGCCGAGCGCCTTCACTTCGAGCGACGCCGCGGCGTTCGGAAGGAGCGTGTCGAGCTTCCAGTCGGCGGCGTCGCCGTACGAGCGTCCGGCGCTCCGCTCTGAGGCTACGACTTCGTGCAGGCGAAACCACGGATGCGATTCGAGCAGTTGCACGAAGCGCTGCCCGACGGAGCCGGTGGCGCCGAGGACGGCCACGGGGATGCGATCGGATTTGTGCACGTCAGCGCGCGGCGGCAACGTCAGTGTTTCGGTCATTCGGCCTCATGTGTTGCAAAAACGATTCTAAGCTGAAGAACGCGATCAGATGGACGATGCGAATCGCCGTCGTCCATGTCGCGAGCGGACCGACTCCGATTCCGCCGAGCGACGCCGTGAACGGCAGGTGCAGCGGTCCCCATCGAAAGAGCATCGAACCGTGCGCCGACGACGTCATCCCGGCGAAGTCAGGAATCAGCGCGCCCTCGAAGATGATGACGTCCCACATCACGATCCACCACGCCACGCCGCGCCAGCGTTTTACGGCCGGCATGAGCAGCGCAGGGATGATCACCGGCGCGAGGACGTACCAATACCACCCTTCCTTGCCGCCGATCGGAATCGGATTTCCGCCGCGGTTCGCGAGCACGCACGCGACGACGTTGTACGTCTGCGCAAGCGCGAAGGAGCCGAGCGCGGCAAGGGCGAGTTGCATCGGCTGCTTTGATCGTTTGACAACGAGCATCGCCATGAGAATCGGCCCGAGGAACAACGCGATCGCAATCGGCCGCAACGCATCATTGAATTGCCCCGAGGTCCAAGCGAACGACGCAATCGTCACGCGAACGATCTCACCAATGTTCACCTTCGCCTCGTACGCGACACCTCCCGGACGATCGAAAGCGACGATGCCGAGCGGGTTGCGCGTTCGCGACGAAAGCTCGGCGAATGTCAGCAGGATCGCAATCGCCGCAACGATCGTCACCGCGATCGCGCGCGCTTTCGGCGCGCGCGATCGCCACCACAAAATCGGCAGAATGATCAGCAGCGGCCACGTGTACATCTTCGCGTTCAACGCCAGGCCCCAGACGATCGCCTCGGCCGCAATGCCGACCGCGCGTTTCGGCGCGCACACGCTGATCAGCACCGCGAGCGCGGCGAGCATGCACGCGAACGCATCGTTTCCCGCGCGCATGACCAGCGTTTCCCACGTCGGCAGCGACACGAGCACCGCGCCGCCGAGGATGCCGATCGGTCCGAGCCAGCGCCGTCCGATTTCAGCTGTCGCCAGGACGGTGATCAGCGCGAAGAGCAACGACATCGCACGCCAGACGCGCAGCTCGAAAAGCGCGCTGCGGACCGGCGCCAGCGGTGCGATCAACGAGTAGTAAATGCTCGTCTGCTGCGCTTCGTAATTTTTGACGACATACGGTTTGAGATCGGCGGGAGCGAAGGGGCGATCCACGACTATGCGACCGCCACGAGCCGCAACGATCGCCGGCCAGCGCTCGCCCGCTTCGCCCATCAACGGCATCGCCTCTGGGAGCGCGTCAATGCTCCTCATCAAATATGGCGCAACCGAGCTCTCGCTCGTCGTCGGATTGCGGTGCTCCGCGCGGACGAACGCCAGCCGTGCCACGTGGTAGACCTCGTCCAATCCCGCGTACGGCGGCAGCGCGGCCATCTGCAGCAGCAGCCGTGCGCATGCGCAGACGATCAGCAGGGCATACGCGGTCTGCGTTTTCGTGAACCTCATCGGACGCGATGGTACCCTCCGCAGCCGCTTGGCCACGCACGATCCGTATGCCGCGCTGCGCGTCAGAAACTTTCTCTGGCTGATCCTCGGCTACGCCATGTCCACCGTCGCGCGCGAGGCGCAGATCGTCGTGGTCGGCTGGCAGGTCTTCGAGGTCACGCGCGATCCGCTGGCCCTCGGCATGATCGGTCTGGCCGAGGCGCTGCCGTTCATCGCCGTGTCGCTGTATGCGGGACACGTCGCCGATCGCCTGCCGCGGCGCCCTATCGCCATCGCCGGAACGTTCGCCATGGTGCTCTCCGCGATCGCGCTGCTGCTTTTCACGACCAGCGGGATGATCGGCAAAGGGCATGTCTGGCCGATCTACCTGGTCATCTTTCTCAGCGGCATCGCGCGCAGTTTTATCCGCCCGGCGTTCACGGCGCTGTCGGCCGAGGTCGTGACGCGCGATCTGTTCGCAAACGCGGTGGCGTGGCGCAGTTCGACGTGGCAATTCGCCGCCGTCCTCGGGCCGGCAATGGGAGGACTGATCTACGGTTTCGCAGGTCCCGCCGCAGCCTACAGCGTCGTGACGGTGCTGATGTCGCTCTCGCTCGGCGCGCTCTGGCTGATCGCGCACGACGCGCGGCCGCAAGGCGGCGAAGCGATGCCGATCGGCGAAAGCCTGCGCATCGGAATTCACTTCATCGTGCAGCAGAAAATTCTGCTCGCGGCGATGACGCTCGACCTCTTCTCGGTCCTCTTCGGCGGCGCAGTCGCGCTGCTCCCGATCTTCGCCCACCTCCTCGGCGCCGGCCCACAAGGCCTCGGCATCCTGCGCGCCGCGCCCGCGGCCGGATCGCTGGTGACCGGCATCATCGTCGCCCATCGCCCTCCGATGCGCCGCACCGGACGCGCACTCTTCTCTGCCGTAGCCATCTTCGGCCTGACCATCATCGGCTTCGCCATCTCCCGCAACTTCTGGCTCTCCTTCGCGCTGCTCACCGCCGGCGGCATGGCCGACAACGTGAGCGTGATCATCCGCGGCACTCTGCTTCAGACGCTAACGCCGCAACACATGCTAGGCCGCGTGTCGTCGGTCAACCAGATCTTCATCGGCTCCTCGAACGAAATCGGCGCCTTCGAATCCGGCCTCGCCGCCCGCCTCCTCGGCACGGTGCCGTCCGTGATCTTCGGCGGCATCATGACGCTGGTGGTCGTAGCGGTGACGATGGCCTGGGCGCCGCAGTTGCGGAAGATGCGGGAGATTGACGGCGTCAAAAGCGTTTAACCACAGAGGCACGGAGGACACAGAGAAAACCTCCGTGATCTCTGTGTCTCTGTGGTTCAAAACATCGACTTCACCATCTCCTCATTCGAAACCAGATTCCAGAACGACAACTCCGCCAGCGCGTTGACGTCGGTCGCCGATAGGCCGAGTTGCTCGATGGTCCGCGTTGCAGCACTTCCACTACGTCAGCACCTGCTACGTCAGCGGCAACCTTCCCGGCATCTTTCGCGAGGACGAGCTCGAACGCGGCCAGTCGTTCAACAACTTCTACGAAGAGACGGGTCAGGCATCTTCGTTCCGCGACTCGCCGATTACGCCGCGAGCCTCGTGGCGTTTGCGCGCGCGCATCAGGAAATCGGATCGGCGGCGATGGCTTAACGGTTCGGTCCCACTGCGCGCGTTCGCGAGGGCGGGATGTGAAGTTCCCACACGCCCGAGCGGGCTAGGCCTGCGTGCAGTACGCTGCCCGTTGGATCGATGGCGATGGAGAAGGCGGCCGGATTCACATTGGCCGGCAGACCTTCTGAGACGTCTTTCCATGTCAAGCCGCCGTCGGACGAATGGCGGATGCCGGCGTTGGCAAATGCGATCCAGACGCTCCTGGGGTCGTGCGGATCGACGGCGATCTTCTGCGGATCGCGCAGAGTCTGCGCAGGCAACGGCGTCCAGGTCGCGCCGCCATCGTCGCTGCGGAACGTACTGGGGGGCGTGCTGCTGGCGCGGTAGACCACGGCCGGATTCGACGGCGCCGAGGCAACGTGCAAGGTGTAGTTGTTGCCGGGATCCGATACCAGCTGCTGGAACGTCGCGCATCCGTCGGTACTGCGCCACAAACTGTTGAAGATGCCGGCCGCGTAGATGAGGTCGGGATTCTTGGGATTGAGGGCAATCTCGGTCAGCGTCAGCGCGGTCTCCGGGCACCTCGTCCATGTCGCGCCAGCATCGTCAGTTCGCCAGAGCTGACCGTCGGCGACATAGACGCGGCCTGGTACCGTCGCACTGCCGGCGATGGAAGCGATCTGACCGAACTTTCTGACCGGGGTGACGTCTTCGCGGCCGCTGGCGACTCGGTAGAGGGTCATGTCAGAAAACGCGCCGCCGAACCATGCGTCGCCGCCGGCGTCGATACCGACCTTCAGTCCCGTCGACATCGGGCCGGTCATCTGTTGCCAGCTCGCGCCGGCATCGCGGCTGCGGAAGAGGCGCCCGCGCAATCCGTCGCCGCTCGCGGCGAAGACGACGGATGGCCGTTGCGGATCGACGGCGATGTCGGTGATTCCGTAGATGCCGCTCTCCGGCACAGCGAGCTGCTTCCACGGTGTGAATGCAGGCGAGGGAGCGCGGAACAGACCTTCATCCGTGGCGATCATTACCGTCGAGTCGGCAGAGTTGAAGAGAACCGAGTTCACCGAGACCGCCGGTGCATCGCCGGCGGGGAGCCAACTGTGTCCACCATCGCCGCTGCGAAAGAGGCCGTAGAGCGTCCCCGCAAAAAGCCTCGGCACGCTCGGATCGATCGCCATCTCGCTCAAACTCGGGGCAGAGATGCTGGTCGGCAGCCCATCGCCCGGCTGGACGCTCCACGAGACGCCGCCGTCGTTCGAGGCCAGCACCTTCTGCTTGCCGATTCCGAAACGGCGGAGCGAATTCGGGTCGGCGACGAAGGCCGTTCCCGGTACGGCGGCCGTAGTCTTGCTCCACGTGGCAGCGCTGTCAAAGCTCTCCCAGGCAGGTCCGCCGAAGTCGGGCTGCGCGTAGAGGTGCCGAGGGTTTGCCGGATCGAGGGCGATGCTGACGACGCAACCGTCAAATCCGCTCTCCGGAAAGCCTTCCGTCGCATCCTTCCACGTATCGCCGCCGTCGGTCGATTTCGCGACGCCGATGTGGCGGCTTCCTGTCTTGAAAATTACGCCGCAGTCGCCGGAGATGTAGAGCGTCTTCGGCGCCGTGGGGTCGACGACGATCTTGTTCGGATGGAAGAGGCCCGTGTTCAGCGGCGTCCACGTCCCGCCGCCGTCGGTTGTGCGATAAACGCCGCCGGTGACGACGGCGTATGCCGTATTGGGATCGCGGAGATCGACAGCCACTTTGTTGACGCTCGGCAATCCTTTAGTAATGTCGCGCCAGGTATCGCCGTTGTCGTCGCTCCGGAAGACGCCGGCGAAGCCGCCCGCGTAGATCACCCGCGGATTGGAGTCCGAGGCGGAGAGGGACAGCATCACTCCGCCATGCGGACCGCCCGAAGTCCAGTTGGCAGCGGCGAGCGAAGCAGCGGAAAGGAGGAGGGAGAGCGCGAGGGAAAGGGGACGGAACATAGTGCAAATAATACTTGGCGAGAGGGGATTCGTCCACGCGCTGACGACTCATATGCGTCGCGATCAGTTGGCCGCTTCGCGGAGGGCGTCGACGAGATGAGCGAAGAACTCTGCCAACTCGCCGGGAAGACCGGTGGGCGGCGATGGAATCTCTCCCGCGGCAAGGCGGCGGAGGAATGGGGCGATGTCGCACAACGGTGCGGGGAGGCCCTCGACCTGCGCGAGGGCCGCTTCCTCCTGCGGGCCGAGATCGTGATTCTCTTCAACGCCGGTTCTGGCGCAGGCCATCGAAAGCGCCTGGATGCCTTGGACAAGCTGCTGCGGCAGACCGCTCGGACCTTGCGCGAGGCGGTCCAATTCCTCCAGAACCGCGTCGCGCCTCTGCTCCCACGCCGCGGCCTGTAAGGCATCATTTCGGGCATGGAAGACCTTGGCGAGGATGGCGTAATCGCGGAAGACTTCCTTGAGGCCGAGGCGCTCGTGGATGCCGCGCGCCTGGTTGGCGTTTTCTTCGGCCTGGTCCAATTCGCCGAGCAGCAGGTAGATTTGCGCCAGTTGGCCGAGGGAGGCAGCGGCGCCGGGCTCGTTGCCCCGCTGTCGTTCGATTTGGAGGCTTTCCTCGATGTATCTTTTGGCTTCCTGGAAGTGGAGGCGGGCTTCGGCCTCGCGGCCTTCCTTCCGCGCGAACTGGCCATCCTGCTGGCAGACGATGCCGATATTCTGCGCGGTACCCGCCTGAGTGATCAGATCTCCGAGCCGGACGCCGATTTCACGGGAGCGTTCATACCACGATCGGGCTTCGCTCGATCTCCCTTGCTCCTGTTCCAGCATTCCGAGGGAGTTACAGGTACCCATGACGGAGATTTCATCGTTCATCTCCTGCGATAGCTTCAGCGCCTGTTTGAAGAGATTCGCTGCCCGGTCGAACTGACGGAGTTCCAGTGCCAATGCGCCTTGATGGTTGAGGGTGACGACCTCTAATGCTCTGTCGCCGGTGCGGCGCGTGATGGCGAGCGATTCCTCATAACGGGAGTCGGCTTCCGCGTAGCGGCCTTGATCGAGGAGGATACTGGCGCACCGGCCAAGGTCGACAGCGGCGTTGCGATCGTCGCCGAGATCACGGATGATTTGCAGGGCGCGTTCCGCAGCGGAGAGCCCCTCGGAGAGACGCCCGATCGATCTCATCGCATTGGCTAGGTCGCCTAAGGCCCCTGCCAGGTTGTTGCGCTCACGATTGTCGTTCCCCTCTCCCGCTTGGCCGACAAGGTCTTCCCATCGGTCGACAGCCTTCTGCAACACTAGAACGGCGCGGTCGCTTGTGCTGTAAAGAAGAACGCGGCCGAGCATCAGTTGCGTCGCGGCCAATTGAAACGCGGTATCGAACTCGGTTGTTGTCTGTAGCCGTTCGAACAGGTTTTCCAGGATGCGCACTGCTTCCGCAGCATGCCCTTGGGTAAATACGATCCAAGCCTCATCCCGTTCGCGCTCTGAGGAGGCCACACTGAATCCCCCTTTCCTGACTTCATTGGCGAGCCACGTAACCCAAGCATTGCGCTCGCGCAGCCGGCCGGACATTTCGAGATACCGCCTGAATGTTTTGCCCAGGTCAGATGCGATCGAATACTCCCCCTGGTCAGCCGCCCAACGAACCGCGGTGCGGAAGTTCCACTCTTCGCGGGCGAGGACCACCAAACCGTCGTGTGGGTTGGATCCTCCCAGCGCTCGATCCACCATTCGCATGACGGCCGAGTAGACGCGGATGAAGCGGGTAATGATCTCGACAGCATCTGCCTTCGTATGATCGGCCGAGAGACCGCTCGCGGCATACGCCAGCGTGGGATGGAAGCGGAGGTAGGGTCGCTTGTTCACCAGCATCGTCCGGTCGACGCGGATCAAGGCGGTCGATTCAAGCTCGGCGCGGATGGCCTCCCATGGCTGCGGATCGATCTGGCTCACGTCCAGGAAGTTGTCTTCGAACACGCCGCCGCTGAAAAGGCCGAGCCACGGCAGCGCGGCCTGCGCGGCTTCGCTCAAGCGCCGTTTGGAGAATTCGAGCGAGGCGAGGAGTGATTCGTTGCGCTCGGTTCCCGCGCCGCGCTTGAACTGCGCCAGCAGGCGCCCGAAGTCAGTGATGATCTCCTCGACAGTCAGCGTCTTGAGATGCGGGCCGACCAGCTCGATCGAGAGCGGATGGTCGGCCAGCGTATCGAGCAATTCGTGAAGATGCTCGCGGCCGAGGCGAGCGTCGTTCAGGTCAACGCCGGCGGTTTCCAGTACGCGCACCAGAAGCCAGAGGCTGTCGGGACGGGCCAACCCGCTCAACTCGTGCTTCTGCGCGCCGAGTAGTCCCGTCTCTTCCGGACGGCAGGTGATGAGGAGACGCCCGCGGGCGCCGGCATCGCTTGTCCAATCGCGGAAAAGCTCGAGGATTTCGTTTCGGTCGTCGTCGGAGTAGAGCAGCGCGCCGGAAGCGGGCTGAAACGCCGGCAGCACGCTCTCGAAGTTGTCCCACACCATGAGCACGCTCTTCTCGCGGAACAACGCCTTCGCGCGCTTGCGCTGCTCGTCGCCGGAGAGCGCGTTGAATTCATTGCCGTCGAGGTACGCACCCAATACCTGGATGATCCGCTCCGCCGTGGCGGGCTGCTCGAAGCTCAGGAAACAGGCGCCGTCAGGAAACAACCCGCTGCGCGTCCACCACTGAGCGGCCTCGCCGGCCAGCGCGGTCTTGCCCATGCCGCCCATGGCGTAGAGCAGCACGGCGCGGTGCGCGCGCAACTGCCGCTCCAATTGATAAAGCTCGTGAGCCCGCCCCTGGAATCCGTAGATCGGCGGCGGCGGAAACGCGCCGACGTTGTCCCTGTCGCTGCTGGCCAGGCGAAAACGGCTGGCCTCTTTGCGATCCGCGGCCGAAGGAGGCGGTGCGGGCGGAATGAGCGCCGCAAGCTTCGCGATACTGTCCGAATCGTTGGCCGGATCGCGGAAATCCTGCCAGCGCAACGCCTGCAGATCGGCTGGCAGATGCACATCTTCGAAGAGCAGCGGGATGACGTTCCAACCTTGCGGATCGTCCGCGCGCGCCCAGTTTTGTTCGGCGGCCACCCATCGCGAATCGAGCGCGGATCGGGAGACTGCCAGCAACGTGAACCGGCTTTGTTCGACCCCTCGAACGCACTGGTCGTGGAGCGGGCCGGGACCGCACTCCCACTTGTCCAGCCATACCCGCAGGCCATGGCGGTTCTTCAGCTCGAGAGCGATCCGCTCCACGCGCGCGGAGTCCGCATGCTGATGGCTCAGGAAGACATCGAACTTCTTTCGCTGCCCTGACGCAGGCGCTGCCGCCGCGCGGCGCTGAGGAAGGAGTCTCAGATCGTTGCCTCGCTGATACAGATGCGGCAGGTACCAGTCCTTCAGCTCCACGGTGCGGCCGCCGGGACCAGTTTCAATCCAGCGATGCGGGTTGGCGATCATCGCGGCACGTCCCTGCTCGAGAGCCTGCCCCACGGTGCATCCGGTGACGAGCTCTCGATAGAAACGTTCCAGCAGGATGCGCGCGGCCTCGACGTGCACGGCGTGGCTCATGGAAATGACGCTGCCCACGCCCGCTTCGATCAGCCGCGGAGCGACCGCGCGGAAGACTGCCAGTTTGCCGATCGTCCCGGTGCGGCAGGCCTCGAGGATGACGAGTGGGATCTTGTATTCGGCAAGGATGTCGCCGAGGCGGTCGGCGCGGACGTAGTCGGTCTTCGCTTCGGAGAGGAGGGAGGCGCCATCGGGTTTCTCGAAACAGAGCGCGCCGAGGTCGATCTCCGGCAGAAACGTGCCGTGACCGTCGAAGTGGACGAGGTGGTACGGCGCCGTGTCGCGCGCCTGGCTCAGCATCTCCTCCAGCCGAGGCAATGTAGGCGGCCGGCAGAAATCGACGCGTACGTCGTCGCCGAGCGGCGCGAGCGCATCGAGCATGGAGCGGCTGCTGAGGCGTGGATCGATAAACCCGAGGTCGCCGGGACGGCTGACGGCATAGAGGATGCGCAGCGGGAGGGCAGTCTGAAAATCGACCGGCTTCTTCGCGGTCTCGAGCTGGCGGCGGATGGTGATGCCCTGCCTGACCAGCGGACCGCGCGAGTCGGCTATCAGCTCCCACGGCTGCCGCAGAATATCGATGTTGTCCGTGGCCAGCGTGAGCAGACGCGGCGCGGCATCCGCCTGCATTTCGTTCAGAAGCTCGCGATTGTCGCCGTTCTTGAAAAGCGCATCGTAAAAGCTGCGTCCCCACTGTCTGAGTGACTCCTCCACGCGGCGCGCACGCACCAGCGAGCCGCCGTCAGGAAGATCCATGAACTCTTCGAGATACCACCGCAAGTCTTCGAAGTCGTCGTCATCGAGGAACGGCGTGAACGGGATAGGAGCGCTGGCATTGCCGGACGACGGCACAATGCGGACGCCGAACCCGCCATCGGCGGATTTGTCGAACAGAAGCCGGAGCTCGCTCATGGACGTCCCACTATAAGGGAGGAAGGAGGGGTTAAGTCTGCTAGGAAAACAAATCCGTCTGCCGCTTCGTCGCGCCACTCGCGTAGCCGAGGTGGTCGTAGGCGAGCTTGCTGGCGACGCGGCCGCGGGGGGTGCGTTGGAGGAAGCCGATCTGGATGAGGTACGGCTCGTACAGATCTTCGATCGTGCCGCGATCCTCGGCGATCGATGATGCGAGCGCGCCGACGCCGACCGGGCCGCCGCTGAAGCGTTCGATGATCGTGGTGAGGAGTTTGCGGTCGATTTCGTCGAGGCCGAATTCGTCGACTTCGAGCATTTCCAGCGCTTCGCGGGCGATGGTCACGTCGATCTTTCCTTCGCGTTTGACCTCAGCGAAGTCGCGCACGCGGCGGAGAAGACGGTTGGCTATTCGCGGCGTGCCGCGCGAACGTCTCGCGATCTCGTGCGAGCCGTCGGCGGTCACTTCGATGCCGAGGATGTCGGATGAACGGCGGACGATGATCTCCAGCGACTCGACGTCGTAGAAATCGAGGCGGTGCACGATGCCGAAGCGCGCGCGCAGCGGAGCGCTGAGCAGGCCGGCGCGCGTCGTGGCGCCGATGAGCGTGAAGTGCGGTAGCTCGACTTTCAGCGTGCGCGCGGCGGGACCCTGGCCGATGACGACGTCGATGTAGAAATCCTCCATGGCCGAGTAGAGGACTTCCTCGACCGGCGCGGGAAGGCGATGAATTTCGTCGATGAAGAGCGTGTCGCCTTTTTCGAGGTTGGTGATGATGGCGACGAGATCTCCGGGCTTTTCGAGTGCGGGTCCCGAAGTCGAGCGCATCGCGGCGTCCATCTCGTTGGCGATGATGTTGGCCAGCGTCGTCTTGCCGAGGCCGGGCGGACCGAAGAGAAGGACGTGATCGAGCGTCTCGCGCCGTTTGCGCGCGGCGGCGATGGAGATGTCGAGATTCGCTTTGACCTTCTGCTGCCCGATGTACTCGCGCAGCCGCCGCGGCCGCAGCGAGAGCTCGACGGTGGCGTCGTCGTCGAGCGGGATCGCGGAAAGAATTCGCTCGTCGGCCATGACGGGAGTTTATCCGCAGATGACGCCGATGGACTCAGATCGAACTAGTAGTACATCCCCAACTGCAGCTTGGCGGCCTCGGACATCATGCTGCGGTCCCAGACCGGGTCGAAGACGACTTCGACTTCGGCTTCTTTCACGCCGGGGAGCGACTCGACTTTCGATTTGACGTCCGAGGCGAGGACCGGGCCCATGCCGCAGCCGGGAGCGGTGAGGGTCATCTTGATCTTGACGTTCTTGGCGCCATCGGAGTCTTCGAGCTCGCAGAGGTAGACCAGGCCGAGGTCGACGATGTTGACCGGGATCTCGGGGTCGTAGCAGGTCTTGAGCTGGTCCCAGACCAGCTCTTCGAGTTTTTCCGGCGCGATCTCTTCGCCGGGCGCGACTTCGACGGCGTTCTCGACCGGCTTGCCGATCGCTTCCACTTCCCTGCCGGAGATGCGGACCATGAGGCCGCGCTCGGTGATGAGCGTGTAGGAGCCGCCGAGCGATTGCGTGATGGTGGCGTGGGCGCCCTCGGGGACGAGAACTTTCTCGCCGCTCGGGATCATCACCGCTTCGGCGTTACGGGTCAGGGTTACTTCTTCGCGCATGTTCATTCGGTGCTTACCGTTTCCTTATCGCCTTCGAGCGCGCTGTTCAGCGTGTGCCATGCAAGCGTTGCGCATTTCACGCGCGCCGGGAACTCCGACACTCCGGAGAACGCGGCCAGGCGTCCGAGTTCTGCCGTGCTGAGGCTGCCCGGTTCGCCGGTGACGAGCTTGTGGAAGACGTCGAAGAGCTGGTGCGCCTCGGCGGTCGATTTTCCCTTGAGCGATGAGCTCATCACGGATGCGGACGCCTTCGAGATCGCGCAGCCGTTGCCGGTGAAGCCGATGTCTTTGATCGTGTCGCCGTCGACTTCCACGTAAATCTTGTAGTGATCGCCGCAAAGCGGGTTGTAGCCGTCGACCGCCTTCGTGGCGTTCGGCAGCTCGTGAAAGTTGCGGGGGTTTTTGTTGTGGTCGAGGATGACCTGCTGGTAGAGCTCGCGAAGATCGGACATTGCTATCGGAATACCTCGATGACTTTGTGCAGGCCGGCGATGAGCGCGTCGGCTTCGTCGCGGGTGTTATACATCGCGAACGAGGCGCGGCCGGTGGCCGGCACGTTGAAGCGCAGCATCAGCGGCTGCGCGCAGTGATGGCCGGTGCGCACGGCAATCCCCTGTTCGTCGAGGATGGTGCCGATGTCGTGCGGATGGACGCCTTCGAGCACGAAGGAGATGACGCTGGCTTTCTCCGCTGCCGTGCCGATGATGCGCAATCCGTCGATTTCGAGCAGGCGCTTCGTGGCGTAGTGGAGCAGATCCTGCTCATGCGCGGCGATGGTGTCGATGCCGATCGCGGAAACGTAGTCGAGCGCCGCGGCGAGACCGATGACGCCTTCGATGTTCGGCGTGCCCGCCTCGAACTTGTACGGCAGCGCGTTGTAAGTCGTCTTCTCGAAACTGACGGAGAGGATCATGTCGCCGCCGCCCTGCCATGGCGGCATGGCGTCGAAGATCGACTCCTTGCCGTACAGCACGCCGGTGCCGGTCGGGCCGTACACCTTGTGCGCGGAGAACGCGTAAAAGTCGCAATCGAGCTCGCGAACGTCAACGTGAAGATGAGGAACGCCCTGCGCGCCGTCGATCAGCGTGATGGCGCCGGCGGCATGCGCGAGCGCGATCATTTTGCGGATTGGATTGATCGTGCCGAGGGCGTTCGACGCGTGACCGAAGGAAACGATCTTCGTGCGGTCGGTGAGCAGCTTCTCGAATTCGTCGAGCATCACCTCGCCGGAATCGTTGACTGGAGCGATGCGCAGCCGCGCCCCTTTTTCCTCGCACAGCATCTGCCACGGCACGATGTTCGAGTGATGCTCGATGGCGGTGATGACGACTTCGTCGCCGGCGCCGACGTTCTTCCGGCCCCACGACTGCGCGACCAAATTGATTCCTTCGGTCGTGCCGCGCGTGAAGACGATTTCTTTTTCGTCGCGCGCGTTGATGAAGCGCTTCACGGTGGTGCGCGCTTTTTCGTACGAGTCGGTTGCGGTCTCGCTCAGGTAATGCACGCCGCGATGAACGTTCGCATTCTCCTCGGTGTAGTAGCGGACGATGCGATCGATGACTTGCCGCGGTTTCTGCGTGGTGGCGGCGTTGTCGAGATAGACGAGCGGACGCCCACCGCGGACGGGTTGGGTGAGGATGGGGAAGTCGTTGCGGATCCGGTCGATATCGAGACCGGTGTTGGTCTGCTGCAGCACGGCGCTCATCGCGATTCGCTCCTGCGTTCCATGCGCTTCGGCATCCGCGCGAACAATGCGCGTCCGGCGTTTTCGCGGATGACTTCGACTTTCATCCGCTCCACGATCTCGCTCGCGAACGCGTAGACGAGCAGGTTGCGCGCTTCCTCGGCGCCGATGCCGCGGGCGCGAAGATAGAAAAGCGCTTCCTCGTCGAGCTGGCCGATCGTCGAGCCGTGATTGCACTTCACATCGTCGTTGTGGATCTCGAGCGACGGCTTCGAATCGATGATGGCGGTTTCGGACAGCAGCAGATTCTTGTTCGTCTGGCGCGAGTTCGTCTTCACCGCATCCGGCTCGACGATGATGCGGCCGTCGAAAATGCCGCGCGCGTTTTCGTCGAGGATTCCTTTGAACAATTCGACGCTGTCGCAATGCGGCGCGACGTGATCGATGACGGTGTGGTTGTCGACGTGCTGCCTGCCGGAGAGGACGAACAGCCCTTCCATCGACAGGCTCGCTCCTTCGCCGGTGAGCGCGGCGTTGATCTCGTTGCGAACGAGGCCGCCGCCGGTGGCGATCGTGCGCGAGGTCACGCTAGACGAGCGCTCCTGGTGAATCTGCACGGTGCCGATGTGGAAGGCCTCGAGCGATTCGTTCTCGAATTTGTAGTGATCGACGACCGCGCCGTCGCCGGCCACGATCTCGGTGACCGTATTCGTAAAGTAGGTTCCCTTGCCGAAGAACGACTCGACAACCGTGATCTGACTTCCGCGTCCGGCGACGATCAGGTTGCGGTGATGCGACGCGATTGGATGATCGGCGTTGCCGCCTCCGACGTAGAGCAGGTGGATGAATCCCTCCACGACGGTTCCCGGCGCGATCTCGATGTACGCGCCGTCCTGCCACATCGCGGTGTTCAGCGCGGTCATGGGGTGTTTCTCGTAATCGGCGTAGCGCGCGAAGTGCTGCGCGAACGACTCCGTTTCCATCGCCTCGCCGATCGGCATGACGCGGATTCCAGGGTGCTCATTCGCCAGCGCCGAACGGTTGGCGTGCAGCGCGCCGTTGACGAACATCAGCTCCGCGACCGGCTGATCGCCGAACGGCGACGCGGGATCGTTTCCATCGGGCTGCCGCTGATCGCTCTTCCAATCGATGTTCGTGAGCGACGTCAACGAGGTGTACTTCCAATCCTCGGAACGCGTGGTCGGCCAGCCGAGCGTGTTGAAACGCTCCGCGGCCTGCTCACGGATGCGGCGGACGCGTTCCGGCTCGCCGTCGATGTGAGCCGGCGCGATCGTGGAGCGATCTTCGAGAACGGTGGTCATCGCGCGGCTGCCGCCATCTCCTCTTCGATCCACTCGTAGCCCTTTTGCTCGAGCTCCTCGGCCAGCTCTTTGCCGCCCGACTTCACGATCCTGCCGTCGGCGAGGACGTGCACGAAATCGGGCACGAGGTACTTCAGCAGACGCTGGTAGTGCGTGATGACGAGCACCGAATGCTTCTCGCTGCGCAGCGCGTTCACGCCCTCGGCGACGATACGCAGAGCGTCGATGTCGAGGCCGGAGTCAGTCTCGTCGAGGATGGCCAGTTTCGGATCGAGAACGGCCATCTGGAAAATCTCGTTGCGCTTCTTCTCGCCGCCGGAGAAGCCCTCATTCACCGAACGGTTCATGAACGCTTCATCGAGTTCGACCAGCTTCATCTTCTCGCGCGCGAGCTGCAGGAACTCCATCGCATCGAGCTCCTCCTGCCCCTGATGTTTGCGCACCGCGTTGAGCGCGGCCTTGAGGAAGTAGATGTTGTTCACGCCCGGAATCTCGACCGGATACTGCATCGCGAGGAACACTCCCTCGCGCGCGCGATCCTCGGCCGGCAACGCGAGCAGGTCTTTGCCCTGATACGTCACCGTGCCAGACGTGGCCTGGTACTTCGGACGTCCGGCGAGAACTTTCGCCAGAGTCGATTTCCCGGAGCCGTTCGGCCCCATGATCGCGTGCACCTCGCCGGTGCCGATGTGCAGCGTCAGCCCCTTGAGGATTTCCTTGCCGTCGATTCCGGCGTGCAGGTTGTTGATGTCGAGCATTAACCGACTGCCCCTTCCAATGACACTCCCAAAAGTTTCGTTGCTTCTACCGCGAACTCCATCGGCAATTCCTTGAACACCTCGCGGCAGAAGCCGTTCACGATCATCGACACGGCGTCCTCGGCGGAGATCCCGCGCTGCTGGCAGTAGAAGAGCTGGTCTTCGCCGATTTTCGACGTCGACGCCTCGTGCTCCATCTTCGCCGTCGAGTTGCGGACTTCGATGTACGGAAACGTGTGCGCGCCGCATTTGTCGCCGAGGAGCAGCGAATCGCACTGCGAGTAATTGCGTGCGCCCTCGGCGGACTTCATGATCTTCACTTCGCCGCGATACGTCTGCTGTCCATGACCGGCCGAGATGCCTTTCGACACGATCGTCGAGCGCGTGTTCTTGCCGAGGTGGATCATCTTCGTGCCGGTGTCGGCCTGCTGGCGATGGTTGGTGAGCGCGACCGAATAGAACTCGCCGATCGAGTTGTCGCCCTGCAGGATGCAGCTCGGGTACTTCCAGGTGATCGCCGAGCCAGTCTCCACCTGCGTCCACGACAGCTTCGCGTTCTTGAACGCCTTGCCGCGCTTGGTGACGAAGTTGTAGATGCCGCCGCGCCCTTCCTTGTCGCCGGGATACCAGTTCTGCACCGTCGAATACTTGATCGAGGCGTTGTCGAGCGCGACCAGCTCGACGACGGCGGCGTGGAGCTGATTCTCATCGCGCATCGGTGCCGTGCAGCCTTCGAGGTAGCTGACGGTCGCGCCTTCATCGGCCACGATCAGCGTGCGCTCGAACTGGCCGGTGTTGGCCGAGTTGATGCGGAAGTAGGTTGACAGCTCCATCGGGCAGCGAACGCCTTTGGGGATGTAGCAGAACGAGCCATCGGTGAAGACGGCCGAGTTCAGCGTGGCGAAAAAGTTGTCCGTGTACGGAACGACGCTGCCGAGGTATTTCTGGACGAGGTCCGGATGATTCTGCACGGCATCGGAGAACGAACAGAAGATCACGCCGACTTTCGCCAGCTCGGTGCGGAAGGTCGTGGCGACGGAGACGGAGTCGAAGACCGCATCGACCGCGACGCCTGAAAGCCGCTTCTGCTCTTCGAGCGAGATGCCGAGTTTGGCGAACGTCGCGCGCAGCTCCGGATCGACTTCATTGAGCGAATTGAGCTTCTTCTTCTGCTTCGGCGCGGAGTAGTACGACGTGGCCTGATAGTCGATCGGACCGTACTTGATGTTCGCCCACGTCGGCTCCTTCATGGTCAGCCAATGGCGGAAGGCCTTGAGGCGGAAGTCGAGCATCCACTGCGGCTCGTTTTTCTTCGCCGAGATGAGGCGGATGATGTCTTCGTTCAGGCCGGGCGGCGCCTGATCGGCTTCGATGTCGGTGATGAAGCCGTACTTGTACTCCTGGCTGGCAATCTGTTCGATGGTTGAGCTCATGCGTTTGCTCCAAGCGCCGGTGCTTCCTGCGCGACGCGCGCGACCGGCATCACGCCGCGGGTGAGGTCGCCGAGCGTGACCTGCTCGAACGCACCTTTTACCGCACGGTTGATGCCGAACATGAAACGCCGCGACGGGCAGGCCACGCGAATCGCGCAGGCCGCGTGCCCCTGATCGTCGGTGGTCTCGCATTCGACGAGGTCCCACGGACCTTCGAGTGCCTCGATGAGTTGTCCGAGGGTGATCGATTCCGGATCGCCGTGAAACGCGTAGCCGCCGCCGGCGCCGCGTTGCGAATCGATGAGCTCACTCTGGTGCAGCGTCTTCAGCACCTTCGTGACCATCGGAACGGGCAGGTGGTAGAACGCGGCGATCTCGCGAGCGGACGCCACCGACCAGTTGTGGCGGGCCAGGTAGACGGCCGCAAGCAGGCCGTAATCGGTGAGTTTGGAGATTTTCAGCATCGGTAAATCCCGGTCGGGCGCGAAACAGTACCACTCCGGTACGGTTTGTCAACTGATGCGATTCAATCGTTGTTCCAAAAGGGCAAGTTCGGCACCAAAACCGCAATTGAAATCAGTCAAATGACGCAGAAAATCGCCACGCTCGCAGCGGTCGCATTCCTGGTTTTCGGTTGTAGCCGATCGGGCAAAGTCCAGCGAAATCAGCAGCAATACCAGACTGTGCAGGAAGGTTCCGCGAGCGGAGTGACCTCGACCATCAATGGGCCCGGCGAAACCACGCCGCCGATGACGAACACGAACGTCGATACGACCACGAACCTGACACTGCCGACGAATCCCGCTCCCCTCGGCACTGACACCGCGGCCGGCTCGATGGCGTCGGCGATGCCTGGTGTGGCGCCCTCGTATCCCGCCGGCGCGCCGGGCATGCCAGCCTCGCGTCCGCGCACGTCGACGCGTCCCGCGCCCGTTGCGAACGCGCCGGTGGTGACCGACACGATCGGCAGCACGACGCCGCCGATGCCGAAGGAACGCGCGCCGCAGCCTGCGCAACGCCCGCAGACCGACACCGCGGCAACGGATACGGCTGCTCCGCCGCCGACCGACACGATGATGACCGACACGTCGTCGACGACAACGTCATCGACCGACACAAAGAAGAAAAAGGACGACGGCAAGAAGAAGGACGGCGATCAGCCGCCCCCGCCCCCGCCGCCGCCCCCGACCGCGACCGATACGCGCGGTTAAATCTACCGGCGGGAACGCCAGCGCTCCGTCCGTGAACAAACGCGCTGTTTACGCCGCGGAGCGGCGGCAAGAGGGTAGCCAGGGGTGAGAGCGAAGCGAGCACCCCTGGAGAGATTGGGGCGTTTGCATCCTGCCGCGTAGCGGCAGCAGAACGTCTAGTGCCGCTACGCGGCACAAAAATCAAAACGCTGCTTTCCAGGGGTACTCGCTTCGCTCGAACCCCTGGCTACCTTCTGAAGCCGCTCCGCGGCACGACCCGTTGGCCTATGCCTATCTGCGTTCCCTCTGCGTCATCTGCGGATAAATCGTTAGAATGCGCCGCCGATGGCGCGCCTCTCCTTTCAGGACCTCATCCTCCGCCTCCAGAACTTCTGGGCGGAGCGCGGCTGCATGATCGAGACGCCGCTCGACCTCGAGGTCGGCGCCGGCACCATGCATCCCGCCACCTTCCTGCGCGTCCTCGGGCCGGAGCCGTGGAACGTCGGCTACGTTCAGCCGTCGCGCAGACCGGCGGATGGACGCTACGGCGACAACCCGTTCCGCCTCGGCAAGCACTATCAGTTTCAGGTCATCCTCAAGCCGTCGCCGCTCGACGTGCAGGAGTTGTATCTCGATTCGCTGCGCGCGCTAGGACTCGACCTGACCCGCCACGACATCCGCTTCGAAGAGGACAACTGGGAGTCTCCCACCCTCGGCGCGTGGGGCGTCGGCTGGCAGATCCTGCTCGACGGCATGGAGATCACGCAGTTCACGTACTTTCAGCAGGCCGGCGGCATCGACCTCGCGCCGATCTCCGCGGAGATCACGTACGGCCTGGAGCGCCTGACGATGTTCCTCTCGCGCCAGCCCTCGGTCTACGACATCGAATGGGGCGCCGGCTTCGGCTATGGCCCGGTGCGCAAGCAGGACGAGTTCGAGTTTTCGAAGTACTACTTCGAGACCGCGGACGTCGCCATGCACTGGAAGCTCTTCGAAATGTACGAAGCCGAGGCGAAGCGCTGTCTCGAAGAAAAACTCGTGTTGCCCGCGTACGACTGGACATTGAAGTGCTCGCACGTCTTCAACACGCTCGACGCACGCGGCGCCGTGTCGGTCACAGAGCGCGTCGGCATCATCAAGCGCGTTCGCGAGTTGGCCGTCGGCTGCGCGCATCAGTTCCTGGAAGCGCGCGAAGCGCTCGGATTTCCGCTGCTGAAGGCGTCCAATGGCTGAGTACTTTTTCGAGCTGCTGACGGAAGAGATTCCGGCGTGGATGCACGACGCCGCGCAAGCCACGCTGCTGCAGCAGCTGACGAAACTGACGCTCGACCTCGGCGAACCGCCCGAGGATCGCAATCCGGTGGTCGTGAACAGCACGCCGCGCCGCATCATCTTTTTTCTGTCGCACATCCCGCTGCGCGAAAGTGATCGCGACGAAGAGGTGAAAGGTCCGCCGGTGAAGGCCGCGTACGACGCCGAGGGGAAGCCGACGCAGGCGCTGAACGGGTTTTTGAAGAAGAACAACGCCGCGATCGGCGACATCATCCGTGACTCTAGCGGGGGCGGCGATTACATCCGCGTCCGGCGCACGATCAAAGGGCGCGCGGCGGGCGAGATCCTGCAGGAGCGCGTGCCGCAGATCATCGAAGGGTTGCGCTGGCCGAAGATGATGCGCTGGGGCAAGGGCGAGCATTCGTACATCCGCCCGATTCATTCGGTCGTGTCGGTGCTCGACGGCGAACATCTGCCGCTGACGATCTTCGGCATCGAATCAGGAACGACCACGCGCGGCCACCGCACGCTCGCGCCGGAGCCGATCGAGGTGCTCTCGTACAACGAATACGTGACGAAGCTGGAACTGGCGCGCGTGGTCATCGCCGCCGACCGCCGACGCCATGTGATGGCCGAACGCGCCCGCGTCCTCGGCGCGCAGGCCGGCGGCACGCCCGCGGTCGACGCCTCGATCTGGTCGCAATGGCAGTACCTCACCGAGTACCCGGGCGTCGTCCGCGCAGAATTCGGACGCGAGTTCCTCGCGCTTCCGGACGAAGTGCTGGTCACGGTGATGCGCGTTCACCAGAAACAGCTCCCGATCCGCGACGCCAAGGAGAAGCTGACCAACTCCTTCCTGGCCGTGCTCGACAACGACGCCGATCCGGACGGCAACGCCGCGTACGGAAATTCGTTCGTGACGAACGCGCGCTTCGCCGACGCGAAGTTTTTCTACGAGACCGATCGCAAGCGGACGCTCGAATCGCGTTTGCCGGAGTTGGAGCGCCTGCAGTTTCAGGAGAAGCTCGGCAACTATCTCGACAAAACGAAACGCATCGAAAAGATAGTCGCGTCGATTTCCGACGACGCCGAAACGCTCGCCGCCGCGAAGCTGTGCAAAACCGATCTCGTCACGGAGATGGTAAAAGAGTTCACCGACCTTCAGGGACAGATCGGCGGCATCTACGCCCGCGAGGAAGGTCTGCCGAAAAATACGTGGCAGGCCATCTACGATCACTACCTCCCGATCAACATCGATGACGCGCTTCCGCGGACGCTCACCGGCGCGATCGTCTCGCTCTCGGACAAGATCGACACGCTGGCCGGCTTCTTCCGTATCGGCGCAAAGCCGACCGGTTCGAAGGATCCGTTCGCGCTTCGCCGCGCCGCGCAGGGCGTCGTGCAGATCCTGCTCAACCGCGACAAACGTTGCGTGAAGATCGGCATCGACAAACTCATCGACATCGCTCTGGAAGCGCATGGTGCAGTGGCGCAGCCTAAGGACGATCTCCTCTCGTTCTTCGCCGAGCGCGTTCGCACGATCCTCGAAGCCTCGGCCTACGGCTTCGCGTACGACGAAATCGCCGCGGCCATGGAAGCGGGATGGGCGTCGTCGCTGACCGATCTCGTCGACCGCATCACAGCCCTCAAGGCGATGCGCGGCGAGGCAAACTTTCTCTCCATTCTCGATTCCGCCAAGCGCATCGCCAACATCACCGCCGGGCAGGAAGCGGCGGTGCGCATCGATCCGTCGAAACTCGAAAGCGAAATCGAGAAGCGTCTCGCCGATTTGGTTCTGCTGACCAACGACCAGATCGGAGAGATGATCGCTGAGCGCGATTACAAACGCGCGCTGGAGACGTTCGCCGCGCTCGCGCCGGAGCTGGAGACCTTCTTCGACGAAGTCATGGTCATGGTCGAAGACGAAGGAATCCGCCGCAATCGCATGGCGCTGTTGCGCACGATCGGCAACGCCGTGATGAAGATCGCTGACGTCACCAAGATCGTCGTCGACCGGCGCGAGTATCGCCCGTGAAGCCGCGCGCATTCCTCGCGTTGCTCCTCATCGCGGGTTGTTCGCGTCCCGCTCCGCAACAAGCCGCTGCCCCCGCATCTCCGCTCAGCAAATTGCCGACGGACATCGTCAACGAACGCTCCAGCCTCCTCGACGTCGCGCGCGGCGCCACGATCGTCTCGCGCACCGGCGAGACGATGCTCGCCACCTCGGCCATGTGCACGATCGACGGCGCGATCAGCACGTTCTGGAGTCCGCCGCCACACGACTACCCGCAGTCGATCGTGATCTCCCTCGGCGCGCCGAGCCGCATCGATCGCGTCGGCTTCCGTTCGCTGACGGGGGAGCATTACGACGCGAGTGACGTGACATTCGAGCGATCGATGGACGGCGCGAACTGGCAACCGCTGGCGTCGATGACCTCGCGCAAGATCGACGCCGCGCAGTGGACCGGCGTCGCGCCAGCCGAGGCGGAGTATTTGCGCGTGACCATTCCGGATGCGGCATTTCCCGACCGCGATACGCGCATCCAGTCGCTGCTCGCGCACGGAACGGAGCTGGCCGAGCCGAAGAATCGCTCCATCGACGGTTGTTGGTCGATCAACGGCGGCGCGGCGAAATTCGTGCAGCACGTCGGGCGCGTCACCGGCGTTGTCGAACAGGACAAGTTGCCGCTCTTTCTCGCCGGCGGTTTCGACGGCGGCATCGGCCGCTTCAACTGGATTCGGGGCAACGACTTCGGTTACACGCTGCTCACCGTCTCGCCGGACGGCAAGCACCTCAGCGCGTTGAACTGGCACGAGGAGGCCATCCAGCTCTTCACAGCGGCCGCGTGGTTCGGCGATCGCGGCGACTGCGCGGCTTCCGCGCCGCGCGACGACGTCCCGATCGCGCTGCTGCACCGCGCCGGACGCGTCGCGCTCTTCGCGTTGCAGTTCGATGCGAACGGCAATCTGCTCGCCGATGCCAGCCGCGAGGAGCTGCAGTCGCTGGCCAGCATCATCCGCGGCGTTCCCGTTCCGCTTCGCATCGTCGCGCGCGAGTTCCGGCAGGACGCGAAGCGCAACAAGGAAATCGCCATGCGCGAGATCTCCTCACTCCGAGCGGCGCTTGCGAATGTCGATCTTGCCCGCGTCGAATTCGTCGCCGCCGGCAGCGACTCGCCGCGGCATGTCCCGGAGTCCGACGCCGCCCGTGCGATCTACAGCAGCGTCGATGTGGAAGTTCGGAGATAATCGCGCGGCGATGGGGCAGCCGCAATACGTCTACTACTTCGGCGACGGTCACGCCGACGGCAACGCGAAGATGAAGGACGTCCTCGGCGGAAAAGGCGCAGGCCTTGCCGAGATGACCAACATCGGCGTGCCGGTGCCGCCCGGTTTCACCATCTCCACCGCCGTCTGCACCTACTTTTACGCGCACGAAAAAACCTATCCGCCCGAGTTGAAAGCCGCCGTAGCGGAGAACCTCGCGCGCGTGGAGAAATCGGTCGGCCGCAACTTCGGCGACGCCAATGCGCCGTTGCTCGTCTCCGTCCGCTCCGGCGCGCGCGCGTCGATGCCCGGCATGATGGACACGATTCTCAACCTCGGCTTGAACGACGAAACGGTGCAGGGGCTGGCGAAGTCGTCGAATGATGAGCGCTTCGCACTCGATTCCTATCGCCGCTTCATCCAGATGTATTCGGGCGTCGTCCTCGAGCTCGACAAAGATCTCTTCGAGCACGAGCTCTTCGCGTTGCGCGACCAATCGGGCGTGAAAACCGACGCCGAGATTCCCGCCGACGGACTGCGCGGACTCGTCGAAACGTACAAAGGGATCGTTCGCGAGAAAACCGGCAACGACTTTCCGCAGGACGTGCAGCAGCAGCTTTGGGGCGCGATCGGCGCGGTGTTCAATTCGTGGAACAACCAGCGCGCGATCACGTACCGCAAGCTGAATCAGATCCCCGACGACTGGGGCACCGCGGTCAACGTGCAGTCGATGGTCTTCGGCAACATGGGCGACGACTGCGCCACCGGCGTCGCCTTCACGCGCAATCCCGCTAACGGCGAGCATCGCTTCTTCGGCGAGTACCTGCCGAACGCGCAGGGCGAGGACGTCGTTGCCGGAATCCGCACGCCGCTGCCGATTTCCAACGCGCAGGCGATCGGCGACGAACAATCGCTCGAGAAGACGATGCCCGAGGCCTATGCGCAACTCGAGGATGTCTACAAGAAACTCGAGAGCCATTACCGCGATATGCAGGACATCGAGTTCACGATCCAGTCCGGCAAGCTGTATCTCCTACAGACGCGCACCGGCAAGCGCACCGGCTTCGCGGCGGTGAAGATCGCCTGCGACATGGTCGACGAGGGGTTGATCAACCACACCGAGGCGGTCTCGCGCGTCGAGGCAGGCCAGATTGTGCAACTGCTCGCGCCGGTTTTCGACGCGAAAGAAAAACAGAAGGCGATCTCCGGCGGTCGCGTCCTCGGGCGCGGACTTCCGGCCGGACCCGGAGCTGCCGCGGGGCGCATCGCCTTCAACGCCGAACATGCCGTGTCGATGGCGAAGGACGGTCCGGTCATTCTCGTGCGCGTTGAGACGTCGCCCGAAGACATCGCCGGCATGAACAGCGCCGCGGGCATCCTCACCACGCGCGGCGGGCTCACATCGCACGCGGCGGTCGTTGCGCGCGGCATGGGGCGTCCGTGCATCGTCGGCGCCGGATCGCTGCGCGTCGACTACAGCAAAGGCGAATTGCGCAGCGAAGGCCACGAGCCGCTCGAAGAAGGCGATTTCGTTTCGATCGATGGATCGACCGGCGAGATCATCGGTGGCAAGCTCGATACGCGCCCGTCCGAAGTCATCCAGGTGCTGCTCGAGAATTCGTTGCCGGCCGATCAGTCGGAGACGTTCCGCAATTTCGATCGCCTCCTGAAATGGGCCGACGAGATTCGAACCCTCGGCGTGCGCACGAACGCCGACACGCCGAACGATGCGCGCGTGGCGCGTCTCTTCGGCGCCGCCGGAATCGGCCTTTGCCGCACCGAGCACATGTTCTTTTCCGAGGACCGCATCCTGCGCGTGCGCGAAATGATCCTGGCGCGCAATGAGGCCGGACGCCGCAAGGCGCTCGATGTACTGCTGCCGTTTCAAAAGGCCGATTTCGAAGGTATTTTCCGCGAGCTGGACGGCCTGCCGGTCACGATCCGACTGCTCGATCCGCCACTGCACGAGTTCCTGCCGCAGAGCGAGCAGCAGATCTCGGCCGTGGCCCGCGACATGGGATGGGGCTTCGTCGAACTGCGCGCGAAAGTGAATCAGCTTCACGAATCGAATCCGATGCTCGGCCACCGCGGCTGCCGCCTGGCGGTGACGTTCCCCGAGATTTACGAGATGCAGGTGCGCGCGATTTTCCAGGCCGCGTGCGACGTGAAGAAGGACGGCATCGACGCGCGCCCCGAGGTCATGATCCCGCTCGTCGGAACGGTGAAGGAGTTGACGACGCTGAAGGAAATGGTCCAGCGCATCGCCGCCGAGGTAATCGCGGAACGCGGCGTGGAGATGCAGGTCGTCGTCGGCACGATGATCGAGATTCCGCGCGCCGCCCTGATCGCCGAGAAGCTCGGCGAGGTGGCGGAGTTCTTCTCCTTCGGCACAAACGATCTGACGCAGATGACGTTCGGCTATTCGCGCGACGACGCCGGATCGTTCCTGCCGGAGTACGTCGACAAGAAGATCCTGCCGAAGGATCCGTTCGAGTCGATCGATCAGGAAGGCGTCGGCCAGCTCGTCCGCCTCGGCACGGAACGCGGACGCAGCACGAACGCCGATCTCAAAGTCGGCGTCTGCGGCGAGCACGGCGGCGACCCCGACTCGATCCGCTTCTTCCGCACCTGCGGACTCAACTACGTCTCATGCTCGCCGTACCGTGTGCCCGTCGCGCGCCTCGCGGCGGCGCAAGCGGAGTTGGAGTTCGCGCATTACGAGGGGTAAACCCTTTGAACCACAAAGACACAAAGGACACAAAGAGATCCCTTTGTGATCTTTGTGTCTTTGTGGTTCAACGTTTTAGGTGAGGCTCGGCAGGCGGTCGATCAGTCGCCGCAGTCGATGCAACGACCGCGACTTCCCCAAAACCACTGCCACATCGAACACTGGCGGCGATGCGCCTTTGCCGGTCAACGCCAGCCTCAGCGGGTGGATCAACTTCGCCGCGCTCACGCCCTGCGATTCGGCGAGCTGGCGGAGTGCGGCTTCCGAGGTGGTGACGTCGAACGGGTTGGTTGACGCCAGCGTCTCGTGTAATGCGGAGAGCCGCGCGGCGAGGTCGTCGCCTTTGAGGTGCTTCTTCACCGTCTCCGCGGCGTACTCGATCGCGTCGTCGGCGATGAAGTAGATCGACATCTGATCGGCGAGCTCGCGCAACGTTCGCGCGCGCATCTTGTGGAGGTCGATGATCGTGCGCAGCTCGTCGAGCGGCCGCGGATCGTCGCCGAGGAACGCCACCAGGTGCGGGTAAATCTGCTCCGGCGTCATCCGCATCAGGTACTGACCGTTCATCCAGATCAGCTTCTCCGGGTCGAAGACGGCCGGCGCTTTGTTGACGTCGCTCAGGTCGAACCATTGCGAGGCCTCGTCGTGCGTGAAGAGCTCGCGGTTCTCGCCGGGCGACCAGCCGAGGAGCGTGAGGAAGTTGAAGAGCGCCTCGGGGACGATGCCCATCTCGCGATACTCCTCGGCCGAGGTCGCGCCGGTGCGCTTCGAGAGTCGCTTTTTGTCGCCGCCGAGGATCAGGGGCAGGTGCGCGAACGACGGCACCTCGGCGCCGAACGCGCGGAACAGCAACACGTGCTTCGGCGTGTTCGACAGATGGTCGTCGCCGCGCGCGACGTGCGTGATGGCCATGTCGATGTCGTCGACGGTGACGGAGAGGTGATAGGTCGGATTGCCGTCGGAGCGGAGCAGGACGAAGTCGTCGATCAGGTCGCCCTCGAATTGCACGTCGCCGCGGATGAGGTCATGAAACTCAATCGTGCCCGGCGGCACGGCGAACCGGATGACATGCGGTTCATCGGAAGCGCCGTTGACGTGGCGGCATCGCCCCGAGTAGCGCCACTGCTTGCCTGCGCGCTCGGCCTCGGAGCGTTCGGCGTCGAGCTCTTCGACGGTGCAATAGCATCGATACGCCTTGCCGCTCGCGACCAACTCCTCGGCGCGCTGGCGATACCGATCGAGCCGATCGCTCTGATAGATCGGACCTTCATCCCACTCCACGCCGAGCCACTTCAGCGACGTCACGATCTGCTCGGCGTGATGCTGCCGCGAGCGCTCGACGTCCGTGTCCTCGATGCGCAGCAGCATCGTGCCGCCGTAACGGCGCGCATGGAGCAGATTGAAAATCGCAGTACGCGCGCCGCCGACGTGAAGAAAGCCGGTCGGAGAAGGAGCAAAGCGGAGCTTCATCGCGGCGGTGGAGTCTAGCAGCACTGTCATCGAGAGCCGCCGGAGCCGAACAGCGCGAAGCGCGGATCGGCGGAGGACGGCGAACGATCCCCGGCTGAAACCCGGATCGGGCGGCGGTGTGCGTTACGCCACCTCCCGCCCCCGGTTAGCAGCCGGGGATCCTTCGTCGTCCTCCGGCGCTCCGCCTGCGGCTACGGCGCCTCCGGCGACTCTGGATGACAGCGCGTAGAATCCAATCCATGCGCCGCTCCCGTGGCTTTTCGCTGGTCGAGACTCTTGTCGCGCTGGCGATCCTGGCGATCGTGATCACGACGACGATCGCGATGTTCGCGGAGAGGACAAGGCGGCTGCGCGATGCCAGCGAGACCGTTCTCGCGTTTCAGGCGCTGTCGAATGAGGCGGAGTACTGGCGGCGGGAACCATTCGCGCAGATCGATAAGGCGGACAACCAGACGTTCAAGTCCGATCTCGACATCCTCAAGCCGCTCACGCCGTATACGACCGAGGTCAAGGTGGACTCGCCGCGGACGGACGTGCGCAACGTGACGCTGACCATTCGCTGGGCCAAGCGCGAAGCGCACCTCGGCGTCGCGCGCGCGGACACGGGCGGGAGCGGATTATGGTGACGCGCCGCCGCACGCGCGGCTACACGATGCTGGAGATCGTCGTCACGCTGGCGATCTTCGGCGTCTTTCTCTTCATCATCGTCACGCTGACCGCCGAGATGCGGCGCAATGAAAAGAAGTGGCCGGTCAATTTCTTCGCGCATCCCGAGGTTGGCAGCGTTTTGGCGCGGATGCGGCGCGATATCTACGACAGCACCGCGCGGCCCGACAACTTCGAAACGTACAACAGCTCGCCCATGACGCTCATCGTCTACACGATCAACGACGACGGCACCGCGGAGACGGTGGTGTGGGATTTCACGACGCCGGGCGAGGTGCATCGCAAGGCGTTCAAGGCCACGATGCTGTCGTCCGAGTGGGCGGCGCACGGACTACCGATGTTCACGGCGACGACGGAGTCGATGCCGTCCGGGCAGGAGGCGGTGCGAATTCAGGCGACGGATAAGGAGCACAAACTTGCGATCGACGAGCTCATCGTCCCGCGCCCGCACGCGTGAGCGCGGCTACGTGCTCATCGCGGCGATCACCATCGCGATCCTTTACTTCGCGCTGATGGAGCTGATGCTGATCGACTCGTCGCGCGCACTTCGCGAGGCGCAGCGCTTCCGTTCGAAAGTCGTCTCTGCAACGCTGGCGGAAAGCGCGGCGGAGTTGTCGGCGGCGTCGATGGTGACGCGCAACGCCGGCGACACGATCAACGCCGACGACGAACAGGGATCGATGAAAGCGACGTGCAAGGTGAGCGGCGCGGACTTCAACATCGACGCCGAGGCGACGACGAGCGGCGTGTCGCCGGTGAAGTCGTCGGTGCGAGTGCAGGGAAGGATCATCGGGCAACGCGTGATGATCGACTACACGTTTCACTCGCAGTAGCGCCGCCGGGCGGCGGCGCTACGCGGTGACGTTCGTTACGCTCTCCGTCCGCGCATCATGCCGAGGCCGATGGCGACTGCGGCGAGACCGCCGAGAACTTTCGCCGGATTGGCCTGCGCCCAGGAGCGCGCCTTTCCGACTGTGTCGTTGACGTTGAGGCTCTTCATCTGATCGCCGATCGAGCGGACGCTGGTCGGGTCGATGCCGATTTTGTTCAGAATGCCGTTCAGGCCGGTCGCCGGACGCTCCGCGACAGGCACGCTCGTTTCGCGCTGGTAGGGGTGGAACTGATTGGTGGGATTCATGTTGTCGACCATCAAAATCCTCCTTTGACGGTTATTAGTACTGCGAGGAGGGTGCCATCAGTGCGGCTTCTGCGATTGTTTGTAGAGCGCGCAGAGCTGGTCGGTGTAGGCCACGATCGAGCCGAGGCCGGCGGCTTCGCGGCGCTGATCGAGGTGCTCGGGATCTTCGACCGGCAACGGCTCGCACTTGCTGCCGTTGGTGTCGAATTGCGTGCCGTAGAGCTGCTTCTTGCCGTCGGCGATGCGGACTCGGTCGATCGTCGTCGCCACGAGGCCGTAGCTGAGCTCACCTTTCTTCGCGGCCTCCTCCATCACGGGGAGCATTTCGTGGAGGAACGCGTTGTCGCCGTGTTGCACGATGGTCCACGCGGCGCCCGAGGCTTTCATGCCGACGAGCGATTTTCCCGGCCAGCCGTAGCGCTTCACGATCTGGCGCATACGCTTCTCGTGCTTCGCATCGAGTTCGCGCATCTCCGCTTTGAGGGCCGGATTCTTCTGATCCTTGAGCCATCGCTGCCGGACTTCTTGATCGGCCTTGTTCATGGCCATGATCTCGTCACGGAGCGCGTCGGGATTGACCGTCCGGCAGGCTGCGGCGGCGAGAACGAGAGCGATGGCGATCTTGCGCATCGCCATATGCTACTACGGCTGTAGTACCTTCGCCACCATGCGCTGCAACTGCGGAAGCAGCGATGCGCCGACGGCGACTTTGAGAATGTCGGCCAGCACGAACGGTCGGACGCCGCCGAGCCACGCGCCCTTCGCGCCGGCAAACGCCGCCAGCCACGACCAGCCGCCGAGGTAGATGACGCCGAGGGCCACGAGCATGCCGGCCACGGCGCGGAGGATGGTCGAGCCCCATCCGCGTTCGGAGAACCAGCCGGCGATGAATGCGGCGAACGGATAGGAGAAGAGGTAGCCGGCGGTCGGTCCGGCCAGCCAGATCGCGCCGCCGTGGCCCTGCGCGAAAACCGGCATGCCGCTGAAGCCTTCGAGCAGATAGAGCGCGGCAGCCGCGGCTCCGCGCGTCGAGCCGAGCGTCACTCCGACCAGCAGCACGGCCAGCGGCTGCATCGTCAGCGGGACGACCGTGCCCGGAATGGGAATGGCGATCTGCGCGGCGATGGCGATGATCGCGGATGCGGCGACGACGAGCAGAACATCGAGTGCGGCGCGGCCGCGCACGATGCGGGTCAGAAGTGTGTTCGGAATGCTCGTCGCTTTAGCTTTCATCGCTTGCCCGTCCCATCACCAGAATTGCCGGCAGCAGCGTGATCGCGGCAAGTCCGCTCAGGCCGATGCCGAAGGTGGAAGCATACCCAATCGATCGCAGCCCCGGATAGTGCGAGAAGGCGAATGCGCCGTAGCCGACGATGGCCGTGAGCGAGGCCATCACGATCGCCTTGCCGGTCTCGTGCGCGCTGCCGCGGAAGGCGATCGGATTTTCGCGGTAACGCTCCAGCATGTAGATGGCGTAGTCGGTGGCCACGCCGATGATCATCAGTCCGACGAAGATGTTCATGAAGTTGAACTCGAGGCCGAGCAACGCCATCAGCCCGAGCATCCCCACCGCGCCGGCAACGAACGGCACGAACGACAGCAGCGTCAGCTTCAGATTGCGGAAGCTGAGGAACATGAGCACCAACACGGCGATGAAGCCGATGATCGTGGAGCGCGTGGCGTCGGCCTTGACGATGCGCCGCAGCGTGCCGCTGACGAGATTGACGCCGGTGAGGACGTCGCCGGGATGGCGGTCGGGCACGGCCATCAGTTTCGCCGGAACGTCGCGCGGCCATTTGCCGCCGGTCGGATAGACGTTGATGACCGACATCCAGCCGCCGCCGACTTTTTTCACGAAGCGCGTAGTGAGCTTGGTGATGTCTTCGTTGCCGATCGTCTGCAGCGTGACCGGCTGCGCCGGCTGCAGCGTCTGCGCGAAGAGCTTCAGATAGTCGTCATAGACCTCGGGGCGGAATCCGTTCTCGACGAGTGCGGCGCGAAAGGTTTTCTCGACGCGCGCGGGGTTGAACTCGTTCGCCGCTCCGGCGTGGAGTCGCGCGATGACCTTTTCCTGATCGACCACCGGCGGCAGGAAGGTCGAAATCGATTGATACGAGGCGATGGTGTGATCGGCCACGAGCGCGTCGAGATCCTTCGACGCCGTGCGCGTTTTCTCCAGCGCCTCCTCGAGCGTCTTCCCCTCGCAGACGTACATCATGAAGTCGAACGATTGCCCGAACTTCTCGGTGATGCGCGTCTGATTGACGACGCCCGGATTTCCCTTCGCGCGCAGATCCTGGATGTTGTCGCTGAAGCGGACGCGCGTGGCCATGATCCCGCAGGCGACGATGAAGACAGCCCAGATGCCGATCGTGACCAGCGGTTTGGCGACGGAGACGTCGATCAGCTTTCCTGCGCCGAACGAGTGCAGGTAGAGCTTCGGCGCGCGTTTCGACTCCTTGCGCTCGGAGAAGACGATCAGCGCCGGGAGCAGGAACATGACGCACAGCAGGAAGAGCAGGATGCCGACGCCGGTCAGGAATCCGAGCTGCGTCATGCCGCGGAAGTCGGTGGCCAGGAAGGCGAAGAACGTTCCGGCGGTGGTGATCGCGGCCACGAACACGCCCGGCATCGTGGAGCGCATGATCGTGCGGATGGCCTCCTGCATCGACGTGCCGCGATTGCGTTCGTCGACGTAGCGGCCGTAGAGAACGGTGATGAAGTCGATACCGAGGCCTGCGAGTAGCGCCGCGAATCCGGCGCTGGCCTGCGAGAGCTGGCCGTACGTGATGCCGGCCATGCCGAACGTCAGCAGGAGTCCGAGGATGAGCGGCGCGCCCGCGTAGATGATCGAGGCGGGCCGGCGAAACGCGTAGATGAACAACGCCAGCACTCCGAAGACCGTGCCGAGGATGTTGACGATGACGTCCTTGCGAATGAGGTCGGCGTCGCCGGCGGCGATCTCGTATCCGCCGGTGTGCGAAATCCTCGGCAGCGGCGTTCCCGGCGGCGCGCTCTTCTGAAAGTCGCGCAGCGCCTCGGCTTCCAGCAGCGTCCCCTCGTTCAGCAACTGCTTGCCGAACGGAACGTCCTGCGCCGGCCGCCGCGGCTTGGTGAGGATCAGCAGCATGCTGTGATCCGACGACATGTAGTAGCCGCTGGAAGTGTCGATGCTGAATCCGCCGCCGGCGGACTGAAACTTGCGAAGGAAGACCGGCAGGAGGTTGAAGGGATCGTATTGAACGAGCGGCTTCATGGCCATGGCCTGCGGCGTCTGGAGCATGGCCGCATTGCGCGCCACCGAGGCGCGGATGCCTTGGTCCGTCAGTTTCGCGGAAACTTCGTCGAGCTCCGCCGGCGTCAGGAAGAGCAGCGCTTTCGGCAGGATGATCTCGATGAAGTCGAGCGGGTTGGGGATTTTGTACGTCACATCCTCGATCCGCGGATTCTTGCGATACCCCTCGGCCACGGCATCGATGAGCGTGTCGTAGTCATGGACGTCGCGCCCTTTGGGCATGTCCATGAGCACGATGTGGTAGTCGATCGTGCCGAGGTCTTTGAGGACTTTGCGGAACTCGTTGACCTGCTTGTTCTGCTGCGGGATGAGGTTGAGCAGGTCGGGATCGAAGGAAAGTCGCGTGGCGCCAAGCACGGCCAGAACCGCGAGCACGAGGGCCGCGATCAGGATCTCTTTGTTGCGCCGCAGGCAAAGGCGCGCCAGCGCGTCGAGGATTCGGTCGGTCAATTCAATTCTCGCGGTATCGTGCGCGTCGCGCGGAAAGCGGGGGGATAACAACATGCGTGGTCGAGCGAGTCAAGCTGCATTCGCGATGCTGCTCCTGATGGTTGCGTGCCAGAAGGCGGAGCCGCTGACGGCGGCAAAGGCGAATCAGATCATCGACAGCTACCGTTTCGCGGCCGAGCCGATCTACGCCGAGGTGCCGCAGAAGGTGTTCTGGAATCCGCGATTCCCGAAGGACGAGTACGACGATCGCTCGCTGCGCACGTTCGACAATCTCCGTAACGCGGGACTGGTGACGGTGACCGGCGGACCCAACGCCGATGGTGCCGAGTACGTCGCCCACGTCACGCCGAAAGGCTTCCCGATCCTCGGCACGGCCCCCAGCGCGCGCGGCCCGGTCTTCCGCGGACTGATCTGCTACAAGACGTACGACGGCCTGCGCAACTTCGAGCGCCATCCGACCGAACCGACCACCGGCCACGGCGAACTGGTCTGGCACTACACGCGCCCCACCGCGCTCTATCCCCTCTTCGAAACGAAGAAGAACAAGCCGCTCGACAAGCCCTTCGTGTCGCTGGTGTCGTTCTATTACAAGGATCATCAGTACCGCTTCGACGTGACGGTGCGGAAGACGGATGCGCAGTGATTTCCTGGCAGGATTCTTGAGTTATTTGAATCGCTAAGGAGACTCAAACATGCGCATCAATGACGACGAAGTCAAAGGCAACGTCGACAAGGCAGCAGGCACCGTGAAACAGAACATCGGACGCGCCCTCGGCGACCCGATCCTCGAAAACGAAGGCGCCGACCAGCGCACCGGCGGCGACATCCAAGCCGGCTTCGGCAAAGCCCGCCGCAAAGTGGGCGAGGTAGTCGAAGACCTCGGCGAGAAGCTGGGGAGATAGGCCTATGGCGGGAGGCGGTGCGCCGCCTCCCGTCTCGCTAGACGGTTCGCTGAAACAACCGACACCGAGCCGCAGCTTCACCGTCCTCGGCGCCGCCAGAACGTGGTGGCGGACCCTAGGGTACGACTTCGATTTCAGGATCGAGTGTGGTAGCGCCGGGCGCACTGATGTTGTAGAAAAGCGACCCTTGTGTGGTGAATGGACCAAGTTGCGCTTTCCAAACGTTCCCGGTTTGATCTGTCGTGGGAGCGGTGAAGGACGATCCCGGTTTAGGCGTAATCGTGAACGTCTGCTGTCTGCAGATCCACGTCATTACCTGCTTTCCGCTGATCGATACTTGTACCTTCTGTTGGTTGGACGGAATTGAAATAGTACCACCCTGAATTGTGACCGTAATCTCAGCCATTTCTCTACCTCTCTCGATTTTGATTTGGACTCCCTCTGCTTATCGTACCGCTAATGAAAAACTGCTCTGTAATTTGTAGTAGACCTCAGCAGAGCAAACTCGGGGTCACGCTCTGCTTCGGCGCGATCATAACCATGGTCTACGGCTTTCTTAAGCCATGCGACGGCTTTCGCGCTGTCTCCCTGCACATTGGCAATAACTGCAGCGCGATACATGATGCCGACATTGGCAGGATCGGCCGATACCGCGCGACTGATTTCCGAATTCGCCCGGACGATATTGCCCTTTTTCGCGAGGCATTCTGCAAGCCTCGCGCGTATCCCGGCATCAGAGGGATTCAAAGCCAACTCTGAATCCGCGAACTTGATCGTCTCGTCGTATGCATGTGAGGATTTTTGTTCCTCTCCGGGAATCCAGCGATAGGCGTCGGCGAGGTTCGCCCAATAAAAGGAGCGGTTGGGTCGCAAGCTGACTGCCTTTTCGTATGCAGTCGCCGCGTCTGTGTAACGTCCGAGAAAGTAATAACAAGTCCCCAAATTTGAGTAGGCCTGATCTGTAGGCTTCTTCTCGATTGTCTTATTGAAAACGGCAATGGCGTCTTGATAACGTCCCATTTGCTCGTATGCTGCACCGAGGTTGTTGTATCCGCGAAGATTGTCGGGGACCAACTCCGTAACTTTCGTAAACATGCGCGCCGCATCGGCGTATCTGCCATGGGTCAAGTAGAAGACGCCGAGTTTGTTGTAGCCGCCCCAGAAGTTCGGCTGCAGTTCGATCGATTTCTTGTACGCGTTTTCGGCTTCTTTCAGCTTGCCGGCGGCCTTATACGTTTCGGCCAGGCCTAGCATCGCGTCGGCATTGTTTGGCTGCTGTGCAAGCGCGGCGTTGTACTCCTTCATCGCCTGGTCCAGGTGACCTGTCAGCCGGCGCAGCTCACCGAGTGTGACGCGAACGTCAGGATTCTGCGCATCCGCCGCGATGGCGCGTTCGCACGAGGAGCTCGCCGGAGTCGCCCACTTTGCATCGTGCGTGAGTTGAAACTTCGCCAGGTACGCCCGCCCCAACGCAGCCTGAACCGAGGCTGAGGAGCTTTGCGCGGCCAGCTCCTCGAGGATGTGGATGGCGCTGTCGACCGAACTCTCCTGATCGTAGCGGCGGAGGTGGCCGAGGGCTTCGAGATAGCGGGTTTGGGAGACGCTGCTGTCCGGAACAGAGGGGCGGAAGGTGGAGGCGCCGAGCTGAAGGGATGCGGCGATGTTGTCGGCGAGCTTGTCCTGGATCGTGAAGAGGTCGGAGACCGAGCCTTCGATCAGGTCACCGGGGCGGGATGTGCCCTTTGCCAGATCGACGACTTCGTACGCCACGCGAAGACGGTCCCCGGCGCGCTGCATCGAGCCGGTTAATACGATGTTGGCGCCCAGGTTGCGGCCGGCCTTTTGCGGGTCCGTTTCTGCTAGTGCCTCGGGCGTCGTCGGCCGCATCACCTGCACCGAGGTGAAATGTGCAAGACGGGCGGAGAGCGTTTCCGCGAGGCCTTCCACGACGAGTTGGCCGTTGGTGTCGCCGGTCAGGTCTTTGAACGGCATCACGGCGAGATATTTTTTGGACGGAGCCGTTTGTGAGGACGGGGCCGCCGTCGCGCCGTGGCGCGCCACGAGTGCGGCTCCGCCGGCGAGCAGGAGTGCGCCCAACACGCTGGCGGCGATCGTGATCGTCTGGCGCGACACCCTCGGCGGTCGCGGGATGTCGTCGGTGGAGGTCGTCATCGTCGCGAAGCGGTCGCGGATGTTGCGGAGGTCGCGGGCCAGGTCGCGCGTGGACGAGTAGCGCTGGCTCACGTCCTTTGAAAGCAGGCGATCGACGATCCAGCAGAACGGCTGCGGCGCCTGACCGTTGAACTTCGTGATCGGCGGCGGCTCTTCGTGCAGGATCGCGGAGAGCGTATCGATGGCGTTGTCGGCCTCGAAGGCCGGCTTGCCCGTCGACAGCTCGTAGAGGATCGCGCCGAACGCGAACTGGTCGGAACGGAAGTCGAGCGGCTTGCCGGTGGCCTGCTCGGGCGACATGTAGCCGACCGTGCCGAGGATCGTGCCGGGGTTCGTGCCGGGCATGTCGAGCCGCGCGGTGTCGTCCTCCTCGCTCGCGGGACGGATGATCTTGGCCAGGCCGAAGTCGAGCACTTTGACGTAGCCGTCCTTCGTCACCATCACGTTCTCGGGTTTGAGATCGCGATGGACGATGCCCTGCTCGTGCGCGGCGGCCAGACCGTCGGCGATCTGCGCGGCGATGTCGAGCGTCTTGCGATTCGGCAGCGGACCGTTGCTGAGCAGGCTGCGTAAATCGCGGCCGTCGATGTACTCCATCACGATGTAGGGCGAGCCGGAGCCCTGGTCCATCCCGACCTCGTGGATGGTCACGATGTTCGGATGATTGAGCGCCGAGGCCGAGCGGGCTTCGCGCGTGAAGCGGGCCAGCGTCTCCTTGTCGCCGGAGAGGCGGACCGGCAGTAACTTGATCGCCACTTTGCGGCCGAGGGAGGGGTCGCGGGCCACGTAGACCTCGCCCATTCCGCCCGCGCCGAGCGGCGCGAGAATCTGGTACTGCCCGAGTTGCTCGCGCATCACCGTCATTGAGAGGGGACCTGTTCGCGATTCTACCTTCAAGAGACGTTCATGCGAGTCGCGGAGAGAGCCTATAATCGCCGCCCTCCGGATCCAGACCGATGCGATTGATGCGCGCGCTGCCGTTGGCCGTGGTGTCGCTGCTCCTTTCAGCAGCAGCTCCATCCGACGTCGCCTTCGTACCGTGGAAGATTCATCACGCCGGCGAGGCATTGCCGGCATCGCCGCTAGTTCTTTACTGGGCACCGGCGTCCGGCGACGACTTCCGCCACTCCGATCTGCTCACCTCGCGCGCGCTGACGTCTTACGCCGCGCAATGCGTGGCGCTGGAGGTGGTGACGTCGGACGACGCCGCGATGCTGGCAAGGCTCGCCGTTGACGGGCCGCTGCCGGCAGCGGTGCTCGTCGATGCCTGGGGCGTCGTCGTTGGCAGAGTCGCGGGAACCAAAGGACTGCTACGCGCCAGCGACGTCGAGAAGATGATGCACGACGCGATGCGCGCCCGCGAAGAATCGCTGAATGCCGATCTCGACGACGCGCCGAAAAAAATCAGCGCAGGCGATCGCGACCATGCTGTCGCGATCTACCGGCGCGTCTGGATGCAGCGCTGCGTGTTTCCGCGTCACGGCCGCGAAGCCGAGCGAGCCATGAAGAAGCTGGGCGTCGACGTCGTCGCGGAGAAGTGAGCTACGCAGCCTGCGGCATTTGTCGCAGAGTCCTCACGACCCACTTCCACTGACGGCGCGACTGCTGCACGTGCTGGCGTGACTGGCGGCGCGTCTGGCGCCACGAGTGCGACAGCCCTTCCGCCTTCTCCTCGATGTGCTGGCGCCACAGTTTCAGCGCCGTCTCGAGGTGCTCCATGGCTACGTGCGCGCGGCGGCGGATCTCATCGCCGATCGTTCCCTCGGTCGCTTCGATCTGCGACTTGACCAGCTTCATCGCCGCCTGCATGCGCGCCTGCTCGATCTGCGGCAGCGGAGCGGTGCGAAGGTCGGTCGCCAGCCCCATCGCCTTGAACGACGTGATCAGCCACTTCGACGGATCCCACTGATACCAGTGAATGCCATTGCGGAAGTCGGTGGGGAAGCGGTGATGGAAGCTGTGATAGCCCTCGCCGAGGGTGAGCATGGCCACGAACCAGTTGTCGCGGGCTGAGACTTCGGCGTTGAACAGCGGCTTGCCCAGCGTGTGCGCCAGCGAGTTCACGAAGAACGTGGTGTGGTGGATGACCACGATGCGCAGGAAGCCGCCCCAGAGCAGTCCCGCGATCGGATCGCCGAACGCGGCGCCGATCAGCGTCGGGATGCCGAAGCCGGCCCCGATCAGAATGACCTTGTGCCACTTGTTCTGCCACATCACGACCTTGTTCTTCAGCAGGTCGGGCGAGTTCGCGAACGTGTCGTCGAACTGTTCGTTCTTGTTGAAAATCCAGAAGATGTGCGCCCACCAGAATCCGCGCTGAATGTTGTACGGATCCCAATCCTTGTCGATGTACTTGTGGTGCACGCGGTGGCTCGATGACCACCAGAGGATGGAGTTCTCCGCTGCCATCGCCCCGAAGATTGCGAACAGCACCTGCAGCACGGGCGACGCTTCGTAAGTCTTGTGCGAGAAGAAGCGGTGATAGCCGGCGCAGATCGAGAAACCGACCAGCGCGTACATCACCATCATCAGGATCGGCATCCAGAGGTGGAAGCCATGCGTCCACGTCCATGCGGCCGTTCCGACGATTCCGATGATGGGCGTGAGAGAGAGGAACGCGATGTTCACCCAGTCTTTTTTCTGCTGCTTCGCTGTTTCGCTGATGACGGCACCTCCAAGTGCGGACACACGATAACCCCACTGCGCCGGACGCTATTGCTCAATTTTGCACATGCTCATCCGTTGACAAACGTTCGTTGACGATCGCTGAAACAATCTACGAAGTTCTTCGTTGACATCTACGACTTGTTTCGTACATGATGCATTCACGAAGGAGAACTCCCCATGAAAACAGCGCTTCTGATCCTCCTGGCCGTCTCCATCTGCTTCGCCGTTTACGCCGCCACCGACTCGCGCAACGGCGTCTGGACGGCCGAACTGAACGACGACGGCACCTCGCTGCAGATGACGATTTTCCGCGGCAATCACGAGACCCATCGCGGAATGGGACACAACGGCTGGAACAACACGATGGGCTTCGAGCTGTCGCTGGCGTCGGTCACCGGCCTGTCGATCGCCGACATCAAATCGACCGCCGCGAACGTCCAGTTCACGATGACGCGTCCCGCCGGAACGTTCAGTTTCGAAGGCCGCTTCGCGAACGGCAACGGCGCCGGCAATTTCAAGTTCGCCCCCAGCGAGCCGTTCGTCCGCGAGATGGCCACGCTCGGCTACACCGACTTCAAGGATGACGATCTGTTCGTCTTCGCCACGACCGATTTCACGCCGCAGACCGTCCGCGATCTTCGCGCGCTCGGCTACCAGCCGACGCAGAAGCAGATCGAGGAGGTGGCGATTTTCAAGATCAACGCTCCTGCCATCAAGGAGTTCAACCGCCTCGGCTTCACGAATCTGACGCTGCGCGAGCTGGTCAATCTCCGCGTCGGCAACGTCGACGCGGTCTACGTCCAAGGGATGCGCGAGCTCGGCTACACCGACATCTCCGCACACAAACTGGCGAACCTTGCGATCCTCGGCGTGACGCCGGCGTACGTCCGCGAGCTCCGCGCTGCAGGCCTCGGCAATCTGACGCCGCAGGAGACGGAAAACCTCCGCATCGGCAACATCACCCCCGAAAAAATCAACACCTACAAACGCCTCGGCTTTACGCTGACGCCAAAGGAGCTGAGCGATTTCGGTATCCATGGCGTGACCCCGAAGAACATCGAAGAGCTCCGCGCCATGGGCTACACCAACCTCACCCCGCACCAGCTGATCGAGATGCGAATCTTCGGCGTGACGCCGGAGTTCATCCGGAAGATGGAAGCAAGCGGCTACAAAGCCGTCCCGGTCGACAAGCTGATCAAGATCAAGATGAGCGGCGCGGATGAGTTGGTGACGGGTAAGCGGTAATCGAACCCTTCTACCGCTCGTAGCATCTGGAACCGATCTGCCGCCTCGCGAGCCACACACTTCTCGCGTGGCGGCGGATCACCTTGCAGGCAGTCTGGGTTGGCAGTACCCTCGCTCGATCATGGCTGCACGCAAACAGTTCCAGTCAAATCTCACCGTCGCGCCCGATCTCGAAGCGTTGCTGCGAGAGGCTCGCACGAGAACGGTCTCGGAAGACGAATTTCGTGAGCAGCGGATCAGCTTCGCTTACGGAAATGCGATGTCTGACGAGATCACGAAAGACTCCGTGCGCTGGTCCGCGGAACACACGCGGCTGAAGTAGGACTGGCGCAGCATGGCAGTTCGCGAAGCGGACGATCCGGAACTGTATGCGCACATCCAGCAGCAGAACCTTCTTCGGCAATATGACTTGCTGACGAACTGCGTCGAAATATGCCTGAGCAAAGGCATAGACGCGTTCGATAAGTACATGCTGTGGTCACTGAATGCTGCCGCTGTTTCGAACATCGCGCAGTTCGGTGGCCGCTTTCGCGAGCAGCCTATTTATGTCGGCGACCACATTCCGCCGCATTTCGAGAAGGTACACGGGCTGGTCGATCAGTGTCTGTCTCTGATTCACGAAACGTGGATGATCAACGACCACCCCACCCTACTGCCGGCGTACGCTTTGTGGCGTCTCAACTGGATTCATCCCTTCATCGAAGGTAATGGGCGCACGGCACGCGCAGCGTGCTATTTGCTGATTTGCCTGAGGCAAGGCAGGTTGTTACCCGGCAAGAAAATCGTTCCCGAACGGATTCGGGAGAACCGCCCGCCTTACTATGACGCCTTACGTGCGGCGGACCGGAACTGGGATAACGGCCACTTCAACGTCGACGAACTGGCTTCTTATCTCCTGAAGCTTTTGGCGCAGCAACTCACCGATTAGATCTCATCGGCAAATCAACGCCGCGTTTGCGAGCCGCGTCAATCGCAATCTCGTACCCCGCATCCGCATGCCGCATGACTCCAGTTCCCGGATCGGCGGTCAGCACGCGTTCGAGCCGTCCGGCGGCGGAGTCGGTTCCGTCCGCGACCACCACCATACCCGCGTGCAGCGAATAGCCGATGCCCACTCCGCCGCCGTGATGGTACGAGACCCAGGTCGCGCCGGCGGCGGTGTTCAGCAGCGCGTTGAGGATCGGCCAGTCGGCGATGGCGTCCGAGCCGTCTTTCATCCCCTCGGTCTCGCGATTCGGCGAGGCGACGCTGCCCGCATCGAGGTGATCGCGTCCGATCACGATCGGCGCAGACACTTTTCCCGTTCGCACGAGATCGTTGAACAGCAGTCCCGCCTTGTCGCGCTCGCCGTAGCCGAGCCAGCAGATGCGCGCCGGCAGTCCCTGGAACTCGACGCGCTTTTGCGCCATGCGAATCCAGCGATGCAGCGCTGCGTCGTGCGGGAAGAGCTCGAGGATCGCTTCATCCGTGACGAATAGATCGTTCGGATCGCCCGACAGCGCCGCCCATCGGAACGGACCTCGTCCTTCGCAGAAGAGCGGACGGATGAACAGCGGCACGAAGCCGCCGACGTCGAACGCGTCCGCGACGCCGGCCTTCAGCGCCTGGCCGCGCAGGTTGTTGCCGTAGTCGAACGTGATCGCGCCGCGGCGTTGCAACTCCAGCATCGCGCGCATGTGGCGGGCCATTGTGTCGTACGACAGCTCGATGTACGCGTCCGGGCTGCTGTCGCGCATCGCCAGCGCAGCGTCGTACGAAAGACCGGCGGGGACGTAGCCATTCAACTCGTCGTGCGCCGAGGTCTGGTCGGTGAGGATGTCAGGGACGATGTTGCGTTCGAGGAATGCTTCGAGCAGTTCCACCGCGTTCGCGACCACGCCGATCGACACTGCCTCTCCTCGGTCGCGCGCTTCGAGCGCGCGCTTGATCGCCGCATCGAGCGACGGCGCGGATTCGTCGAGGTAGCGCTTGTCGAGCCGGCGCTGGATGCGCGACGGATCGACTTCCGCCATCAGCGCCGTGGCCTCGTTCATCGTAGCCGCCAGCGGCTGCGCGCCGCCCATCCCGCCCAGCCCCGCCGTCACCACCAGCTTTCCTCGGAGCGAATTGTCGAAGCGCGTTTTCGCCACCGACGCGAAGCACTCGAACGTCCCCTGCAGGATCCCCTGCGTGCCGATGTAGATCCACGAGCCGGCCGTCATCTGCCCGTACATCGTCAGACCCAGGGCGTCGAGCCGGCGGAACTCGTCCCAGGTGGCCCAGTGCGGGACGATGTTCGAGTTGGCGATGAGCACGCGCGGCGCGTTTTCATGCGTGCGGAAAACGCCGACCGGCTTGCCCGACTGCACCAGCAGCGTCTCGTCGTTCTTCAGACGCTTCAGCGTCGCGACGATCGCATCGAAACACTCCCAGTTGCGCGCCGCCTTGCCGATGCCGCCGTAGACGATGAGCTGCTCCGGCCGCTCCGCCACCTCCGGATCGAGATTGTTCATCAGCATCCGCAGCGCCGCCTCCTGCTGCCATCCGAGGCAGGAGATTTCGGTGCCGCGCGGCGAGCGGATGACGCGTGTTTCCTCGATGGTGGTGGTCATGGCGGCGATTCTAAAACCTTTGCACCACAGAGACACAGAGATCACAGAGGTGTCTCTCCGTGTCCTCTGTACTACTAACCCATAGCTTCTTCTCCTGGAGCGAAGATTTTCATGCGGCAATAGGAGTGAGCTGGCGGATGGTGGATCGAAGGGCGGTTAGGACTGCGAGACTGGCTTTGCGCCCGGCTGG